>Ga0207878_100016_pt1 | contig 403622 bp, 407 predicted proteins | sample LinPmetageLP41_FD_184053 | JGI IMG/M metagenome (GOLD analysis project Ga0207878, IMG submission 184053) | Marine viral communities from the Pacific Ocean - LP-41 (SPAdes) | ecosystem: Environmental > Aquatic > Marine > Oceanic | place: Pacific Ocean | collected 2010-08-27 | reverse complement strand
CGTGCCGAAGGTAACGGCCTTGCTGGAGGACCCGATCGCCACGCTTACGCCATCGGTGGTCGAAGCCGCTCCGATCGCTACGCCGCTGCCATTGGCGACTTTGGTGTCGGCGCCGATCGCCACACCATCCCACGATAGCACCTGAGCGCCGATTTGATCGGCATCCTGTCCGTCGCCGCCAATTGCGACGCCGTAAAAACCGTCCGTCTTGCTGTTCAATCCAATGGCGATCGCGTTATGACCACTCACGGCTGCGCCATTGCCCAACGCCACGCTGCCTGCTTCAGCGCTGGCGCTGCCACCCACGGCCACCGACTTGTCTCCGTTGGCAACCGCATTCTGTCCGCATGCAATGCGATCGTCGGCACCACCCGAATTGGCCCCGAGATCCGTGTCGACATTCGTATCCGCATCGCCGTCGTTGTTCGTGTCGAGCAGGCAATCGTCGGCGCGGGCTTCGCGCGGTTCGACGCCGATGATCGCGATCGCGCCCAGCGCGAGCATCGAAGACGTGAGACGAAGTATATTCTTGCGCATGATATTCCCCTGCGTTGACGAATGTCGCTGTATTTCCCGGTAAAATGGATGTGCGACCCTCTCCGGGTGGTATTGCGCTGAGACCGGCAGGCAATAGCGAAGGGCGGGGTGGGCCAAACTTGCAAGTGGGTGTTGCCAAGCCGCCGCGCTCAGAACAGAGAAACGGAGGGGCCGATCCGGCTGGCACGGCGGCGATACCGCGGTATAGCTCGCGGAATGAGCGCAATCGGAATCCTCGCTTTCGTTCGCACGGCCAAGTGGTTCACGCCGCGCCGCGTGCGCGCCTATGCGCTGCTGTGGGGTTTTGCCTGCGCGGCTTTGCTGGTCTCGGCCTATCTCGAAGCGACCGGCCCGACCGGCAGCGATTTTCTGGCTTTCTGGGGCGCCGGACAGGTGAGCGCGGCGGGTAATCCGGCGAGCGCCTACGACCTTGCCGTGCAGCAGCGGGTCCAGACCGCCACCGGATCGCTCGGCTGGTTCGCCTTCGTCAATCCGCCGCCGTTCCTGTTCGCAGCCACGCCCTTCGGGACCTTGCCCTATCCGCTCGCCTGGCTGGCCTGGGTGGCGATCACTTTTGCGGCCTGGGCCTGGGCGAGCATCCGCGCCTTCCCGCGATTGTGGCCGCTGGTGCTGGTCTATCCCGGGGCGCTGATCGCCGCGACCCATGCGCAGACCGGGCTGCTGACCGGTGCGCTGCTGGTGTTCGCAGCGACGCAGCTCGACCGCCGCCCGCTGGCATCGGGGGCCGCGATCGGCGCGCTGGTGATCAAGCCGCATCTGGCGGTTCTGTTGCCGTTCTGGCTGGCGGCGGGGAGACGCTGGCGCGTCTTCGTGGTGGCCGGCGCAAGCGTGGTCGGGCTGGTGCTGGCGAGCTGGGCGGTGTTCGGAACGCGCACCATGCTCGCCTATCCCGACAGCTGGCAGGCGAGCGCGGCGCTGATGGAGGTGACCCGCGCCGATTTCTTTCTCCGCATGGCGACCCTCTATTCGCAGCTGCGGCTGATCGCTGGCGAGGAAGTCGCAGTGGTCGCGGGCGTGGCGCTGGCGCTGGCGATGGTCGGCTGCGCGCTGCTCGCCTGGCGGCGCTTTGCCGGCGATGCGCAGGGTGCGGCTGCAGCGGTCCTTGCCGCCACCGCGCTCGCGCCACCCTATCTGTTCAATTACGATCTGCCGTTCCTGATCGTACCGACCCTGTGGCTGGTGCGCGAAGGGCTTGCCTGCGGTTTCCGCCCCTATGAAAAGCTGGCGCTGGTGCTGCTCTATTTCGCCCCCTTCGCCACCCGTGCGCTGGCGCTGCCGCTCGAGCTCAATCTGATGCCGCTGGCGTCGGCGGTGCTGCTGGCGCTGGTCTGGAGCCGCGGTCCGGCGAGCCGCAGCGGGGAACCGGAACGGGCGTGAGGTGGTTGTTAACCGAGGACCCGCAGAAACGCGTTCATAAGGAAGCAGCCATGACGAGATTGTCCTTCCGCAGCAGCAGCCCCGATCGCTGGACCATGCCCAAGGGCACAGGCGACACCAGCGTACGGCGCCACACCCATGGGCGGATCCAGCCGCTCAACCCGCCCAGCTTTCTGCAGCGGTTGTTCGGAGCGCGCTGAGTCCGATCTGTCGCAGCACACAGAAAGGGGCCGGAAGCGCAACGCTTCCGGCCCCTTCTGTTTGCCGAACCGGTGACGGTCCCGCGCGTCAGTATTCCTCGGGTTCTTCCGGGGTTTCCTTGTGGAAGTCCTTGCCCGCGGTGCGATCCCCGCGCGAGAGCTTGAACACCACGCCCGAGAGCAGCGCCAGCGCCAGCAGGTTGGGGAGCGCCATCGCGGCGTTGGAGATGTCGCCCAGCCGCCAGACCAGCTGCGAGGGCTGGGTCGCGCCGACATAGATCGCGATACACCAGATTACCCGCCACCCGATGTGGAGCATCTTCTCGCCGCCGCGGGTGGAACCCGGAACGCGGTCATAGAGGAAGGTGATCGCCCGCTCGCCGTAATAGCTCCAGGTCAGGAGCGTGGTGAAGACGAACAGGATCAGCGCCACCGAGGCGACCAGCGTACCCACCGGGATCGACGCGATCTCGAACGGGAAGGCCGCCGCGAAGGCGCCCGAGGTGGTGACGAAGCCGCTTTGCGCGGTGGTCCCCAGATCGGATTGCCAGACATGGTCGACCGCCTGGCCCTGGAAGGTGAAGTCGCCCTGCACCGTCAGGATGACCAGCGCGGTCATGGTGCAGATCACCATCGTGTCGATGAAGGTCCCCAGCATCGCCATCCGGCCCTGCTGCTCGGGATCGTCGGTCTGCGCCACGGCATGCGCGATCGGGGTGGAGCCCTGGCCGCTCTCGTTGGAGAAGAGCCCGCGCGCCACGCCTGCGCGGATCGCGAGGATGATCATCGCGCCCGCAAAGCCGCCGCTGGCGCTCTGGAAGTTGAAGGCACCGTTGATGATGCGGCTGAAGGTTTCGGGCAGATCGCCGAAATTGAGGATCAGCGCGATCACCGCCATGACGATATAGGCGCCGGCCATGAAGGGTACGACCTTCTCGGCGACGCTGCCGATCGACTTGATCCCGCCGATGATGACCACGAACACCGCGATCGCGATGACCAGCCCGCCGAACCAGCGTTCCCAGCCGAACAGCTCGTTGAGCCCGCTGGCGACCTCGTTGGCCTGGATCGAATTGCCCGTCACCAGCGCGCTGAACAGCGTGCCGAGGCAGAACAGGATCGCGAGCCAGGTCCATTTCGGCCCCAGCCCCAGCATGATGTAGGTCATCGGGCCGCCGCGATAGACGCCGTCGGAGGTCTTCTCGCGGTAGCGGATCGCGAGGCTGCCTTCCGCAAAGCCCAATGCCATGCCGAAGATCGCGGTCACCCACATCCAGAAGATCGCCCCGGGTCCACCCAGCGCGATCGCGGTGGCGACGCCCGCCAGATTGCCGGTGCCGACCTGGCCCGAGAGCGCGGTCGAGAGCGCGGCAAAGGGCGAGATCTCGCCCGCGCCCGCGCTCTTGCGGCCCTTGAACAGCCCGGCGAAGGCGCTGCCCAGCTTGACCAGCGGGTAGAACCGCAGACCCACCATGATCCACAGCCCGATGCCGAGCAGGATCAGCGTCATCGGCGGGAAGGGGATCACTTCGACCCCGTTCCAGGTGCCGCCCCAGATGAAGTCGGAAATATTGGTGACGCGGTCGATCAAAGAGAACGACCCGGTATCGCTAGCGGCCATCAAGGCACCCCCATAATTGGCCCCCTGCTCCCGGGCCATGGTTCAAAGCGAGGCACGCTATCGCCGCGCTGGCGTAAAAACCAGCCCCAAAGTCGGGCTTTCCCGTGCGGCGCCGCGGCGCGCTTGCAATCGGGTGCGCATGGCCCTAGATGCCAGACGTCTTCCGACATCGATGGCACGGTTCAGCCCCTCCCGACTTGAAACGGGGCGGCGCTCCCCCCATCCCGGAAGGCCAAGAGTTTCGATTGCAGATGAGGGCGTCCCGGATGGCCGAGAAGACCAAGAAGACATCGCCGGCAGAATTCGTGAACCAGGTTCGCGCGGAAACCAGCAAGGTCGTGTGGCCGACGCGCGAAGAGACCGTGCGAACGGCGATCTTCGTGTTCATCATGGTGATCATCCTCTCGCTGTTCTTCCTCGGGGTCGATTCGATTTTCGGTGCCGCGGTTAGCTGGCTGCTGACGCTCGGCTGATCGCCCTTTTCATCCCTCGACGCGTCCGGCACGCGACAGGTCACTCTTCGACAAGGTAATCCATGGCACGCTGGTACATCATCCACGCTTATTCGGGCTTCGAGAACAAGGTTCGCGATTCGATTCTTTCGGAAGCGGAACGGCTCGGCCTGTCCGACGGGGTCGAGGACGTCCAGGTTCCCACCGAGACGATCACCGAGGTCAAGCGCGGCAAGAAGGTCCAGACCGAACGCAAGTTCATGCCCGGCTACGTCCTCGCCAAGCTGCAGCTGACCGACGACGTCTATCACCTCGTCAAGAACACCCCCAAGGTCACCGGCTTCCTGGGCAATGACAACAAGCCGCAGCCGATCTCGGAAAAAGAGGCGGCGCGCTATTTCGGCGGTGTCGAGGAAGCCAAATCCGCGCCCAAGCAGCAGATCTCGGTCGATTACGAGATCGGCGACCAGGTCAAGGTGCTCGACGGACCCTTCGCCAGCTTCAACGGGCTGGTCGAGGAACTCGATTTCGACAAGCAGAAGGTCAAGGTCGGCGTCTCGATCTTCGGCCGCGCCACCCCGGTGGAGCTCGATTTCGAGCAGGTCGAACTGAGCAAGTAAGCGCCCCGGCGAGGCTGGCGCTCGCGCCAGCCCGCACTCGGTTTCCTACAATCCGAAGGTCCGGTCGACGATCTCGGCCGCGTGCCACGGCTCGCCGCTCTGCTCCGGGTCGGGGCGGATCGCGGACAGCGGCGCATCGAGCCGGTAGACCAGCCCTTGCGAGGTAAACGCGCGCTCCGCGGTGCCGCGCAGCATGGTCGGGATCACCCGCGTCAGCAGCTTGGTCCCGAAGCCCTGCGCCTGCGAGGCGGCATCGCTCGCGGGCCCCGCCCCATGCTCCCGCCAGGTCAGCTGGAAGGTCCCGGTATCGGCGCTTGCGCCGTCCGCTTCCCCGACCTGCGCCGCTTCCTCGAACGACCAGGCAATATCGACGCGAGCCGCGTCCACCGGGCCGAGGCTATATTTCTGCGCGTTGGTGGCGAGCTCGTGCAGCGCCAGGCTCAATTGCTGCGCCGCCTCGGAGCCGATCGGCACCGCAGGCCCGGCGATCGTCACCCGCTCGCGGATATTGGGGAGCAGCTTTTCCAGCTGGGTGCGGACCACGGTCTCGACATCGCTCGACGGGCGCTCGCTGCCCGCCATCACCGTGCGGGTGGCATCGGCCAGCGCCAGTATGCGTCCCTGCAGCGCCTCGAGGAATTCGTCCTTGGTCTGCGCCGAACGCGCGCTCTGCTGAGCGATCGAGGACACGACCGAGAGCAGGTTTCCGCTGCGGTGGACAGCCTCGCGCGCCTGCACCGCCAGCACCGCGTTCAGCCGGCTGAGCTCGGCGGTGCGCGCCTCGACCTTGGCTTCGAGCGAGGCCAGCGTGGCCTTGTGTGCGTCGACCTCGCCGCGCAACCGCTCGTTGGCAGCAGTCATGTCCGCGGGCGAGGGCAGCGCGACCAGCGTCGGGATCAGCCGGAACAGCACCACCGCGGTGACGCAGGACACCAGCCCGGTCGCCAGCTTGATCACCCCCAGCTGCGGATAGATCGGGATCCACAGCGTCACGATCGAGAGCGCATGGGTGATCCCGCACAGCAGGATGAACGAGGCGAACAGCATCACCAGCCCGCGATGCGGCACGTCGTTGCGGCGCCTGAGGACGGTCAGCAGTGCGATCGGGATCGCCGAATAGGACAGGAAGATCAGCAGGTCGGAACCCGCCCACAGCAGCACCAGCCAGGGCTGCCACAGCAGGCACATGCCATGCGGCATATAGTCCCAGGTCGCGGTCAAATAGTTCATCCCCAGACTCCGACAAGGACATGGGCGTACGACGCACCCCGAGCGACTCGGTTCTCCGGGCCGCGATTGTAGATTAATCCCTAATGCGTAGTGGCTTAGCCGATCGCGAAGTGCCGCGATAGTGGCGCACATGCCAAGTGTCCGTCTCCGGCGGGCCGGGACGGCGAACTGGCTTGATAGTCAAATTGGGCGGTTGCCCCGGTCAGCCCGGGCCATTCCGCCGACCGCTCAATGCGCGGTCTGGTCCCCGTGCGCGTCCTCGAGCTCGCGCGCTTCTTGCGCCCGCTCTTCTACCGCTTCGGCTTCGGCGGCGCGTTTGATCGAGCGTTCATGCTCGGCCTTGACCCGGTCTTCTGCAACCTTGCGCGCCTGTTCGGCAAGGCCGCGCCAGGTGGCTTCGGAGCGCAGCGCGCGATCGCGGACATTGTCCAGCTGCGCGGCTTCGGCTTCGGTTGCGGATTCCTCGGCGCGGGCGTGATAGAATTCGAATGTCTGGCTCATCGCGTCGGGCTCCTGGGAGGAAGGGGGGCGGCGGTTGGTCGGACGTCGGCTAGTGCCGGGGGCCAGTGCCGGGGGCTGGTGCCGGGCGGTCCGCAAATGTGCCGCGCGCCGCACTCGCTGATGCGAATGCGGCGCGCAGGCGGTGTCGCGAATCAATCGGCAGGCGAGAGGTTCACGGCGCTTTCCTTGCCGTTACGGCCCTGCTCGACTTCGAAGTTCAGACGCTGCTCTTTGTCGAGCGTCTGCATGCCGGCAGCCTGGACGGCCGAGATGTGAACGAAGCTGTCGGCCGAGCCGTCGTCGGGCTGGATGAAGCCGTAGCCCTTGTCTGCGTTGAAGAATTTGACGGTGCCGGATTTGGCCATGGGAGATTCCTTTCAGGAAACATTGGTTTGCCCGGGCGGCGGAAGTGCCGATCGGGCCGTGCGTCTGGTCGTCAGATGAAAGGGAATCGTCGCCTGGTTTACGCCGGGGCTCTTGCGAGCATGCGGCGGTCGTCAACTTCGGAGTGTCGCAACTTTCGACTTCTGCCCGAGCCTTATGGCACAGCTTGCGGGTTTTACCTAATGAAACCGAGTCGGGGTCTCACTAGCCTCCTCACGAGAAGTCTGGCGCTGCTAGTCTTGCCACGTGCTGCTGGGGTTCGCGGGGAGCGGTTGCGCGAAGCGATGGGAGCACGATGGTGTGATGGAGTGATGGTTGGGGGGCGCGAATTGATGCGCGCCCCCTCCCCTTCGATCAGTTGTCTGGCAGGCGAAGCAGATTGTTGGGCGGAAAGCCGTCTGCCTCGGTCGTGAGATATTCACGCTGTGTCCTCGGGTGGCGGCGTTTCAGAACCTCCACCGTCTGTCGAGAGACCTCGACGAAGAAGCGATGACCATCGCGGATGAAGGCCAGCATTTCCTCGATCGTGTACCAGCGACCATTAACCAGGAATGCGTCGATCCGATAGTCGAGATCGGGGCCGTCTTTCCGAGTAGCGTCGATGAAGTAGTCGGACATAGTTTCGTACCTTCGTGTCAATACGAGCCTTGACCGAAGATGCGCATGTGCAGATGATGCCCATGCTGTTGGTAGCAGCACCTTCGTCCAGGGTTGGCTCTTCGACCCTAGGCGAACGATGAGCCGGGTCCCCTTGGGGGCTCGGCTTTTTCGTTCGTCGCTATGATTGTCATTCGGCGCAGCGACTTAGGCAAGGTAGCGGATGGGGATAATCAGCACCCAACTCTGTGCACAACCGCTAAGTCACTGCATTCTTTGATAAAGTGCTGGCGCTTCGCGTAGGTTCTAATCGACTTCAGCGGGGGATAGGCGGGCGTCGAACGAATCACTTGCTGCAATTTCCCAAGCCAATGCGGTATTGATTCGGCCCGTTTTCTATCTTTCGAACAGTAAGCTTGATGGGCAACGGCGAAAAAGGATTCCGACGCGCTTCCTCTCGGTAGTGTATGTAGCGGAGTTGCGATCTCAGGACGGAACGACCGGGCGGAATGCTTGCAAATCCCCCCGTTCCCCGCTATCGGCGCCCCTCCCAAGCAAACGTTCGGGAATCACCGCGGGAGGTCCGGCCAGCCGGATCGCTCAACCGCTTACCATGAGCCTGCCGTTTCGCGAGTGTATCGCGGGGGCGGGCGACAGTGAGAACAGGAGGCCACAATGGCCAAGAAGATTACAGGTTATATCAACCTGCAGGTGCCCGCCGGCGCCGCCAACCCCAGTCCGCCGATCGGCCCCGCTCTGGGTCAGCGCGGCGTCAACATCATGGAATTCTGCAAGGCCTTCAACGCGGCCACGCAGGAGCTCGAGAAGAACGCCCCGATCCCGACCAAGATCACGGTCTATGCGGATCGCAGCTTCACCTTCGTCACCAAGACCCCGCCCGCCAGCTTCCTGCTGAAGAAGGCCGCCAAGCTGAAGTCGGGTTCCAAGGAGCCGGGCAAGGTTTCGGCCGGGACCATCAAGATGAGCCAGGTCAAGGAAGTCGCCGAGATGAAGATGGCCGACCTCAACGCAAACGATATCGACCAGGCCGTGAAGATCATCAGCGGCAGCGCCCGTTCGATGGGCCTCGAAGTGGTGGAGGGCTGAACATGGTCAAGCTGACAAAACGCCAGAAGACGCTCGCCGAGCTGGACAACGAGAAGCTCTACACGGTCGACGAAGCGATCGCCACGCTGCGCGAATACGGCTCGAAGAAGTTCGACGAGTCGGTCGAAGTCGCGATGAACCTCGGCGTCGATCCGCGCCACGCCGACCAGATGGTCCGCGGCATGGTCTCGCTGCCCTCGGGCACCGGCAAGGACGTCCGCGTCGCGGTGTTCGCGCGCGGCGACAATGCCGACAAGGCGACCGCCGCCGGAGCCGACAAGGTCGGTGCCGAAGACCTGATGGAAGACATGCAGAACGGCAATCTGGATTACGACCGCGTCATCGCGACCCCCGACATGATGGGTGTCGTCGGCCGGCTCGGCAAGATCCTCGGCCCCAAGGGCCTGATGCCCAACCCCAAGCTGGGCACCGTCACGCCCAACGTGGAGCAAGCCGTGAAGGACGCCAAGGGCGGCCAGATCGAGTTCCGCGTGGAAAAGCAGGGCATCATCCACTCGGGCATCGGCAAGCTGTCGTTTGACGACGCTGCGCTCAAGGCCAATTTCGAGGCCATGACGCAGGCGATCGTCAAGGCCAAGCCGACCGGCTCGAAGGGCAAATACGTCCGCAAGATCTCGATCACCTCGACCATGGGCCCCGGCCTCAAGGTCGATCTGGCCGAAGTCGAAGGCGCCTGATTTCAGGGGCTGCCTTCCCGGCCTGACCGGGGAGGGCCAAGTTACAGCAAGGGGCCGGGGGGAAACCTCCGGCCCTTTCTGCTTGGGCGCTGCCCGGGCGTTCGGGGAGACATTGCGGCGCTCGACCGTTGGTCGGGTGAAGCAATCAAGGACAGACCCATGGAATCCGTACTCGCCCTCGCAACCGTCCTCGGACCGATCCTGCTGCTCGCCGTGCTGGTCTGGGCCTGGCAGCGCAACCGCCAGGCCAGCCGCAGCAACGAACTCAAGGCCGAACGCGGCGCGCGCGATCTGCGCCAGGATATCGAGGAGAGCCCGCAGAAGGACGTCGATCTCTAGGGTAGTGCGTTTGCCCCAGCCCCGTTCGCATCAACCATAGAGCGTGTTCGAGGCCAGCTGCTCGGCGACCCGCAGCGTCTCCGCGACCGGATTTGCGGGCACCAGCGTGTCCGCCGGTTCGAGCGTGACCAGCGGCGGCGGATCCTCGACATAGGTCCCGGTGCGCACGCCCTTCATGCGCGCGATGGCTTCGCACAGCCGTTCGAAGCGCCGCCGGACGATGCGGTTGACCTTGCCGCGCTGGCGATTGACCAGCTCGAAACTGTGCGAGACCATGGTGAAGCTCTGCGCCCCCGCGTCGCGCGCATGGCGCAGCGCACCCACCATCTCGCGCGCCGAAAGCGCAGTGATCTGCGCATGGCGCAAGCCCCCGCCCACCGTGGCGATGCAGCCGATCGGCACCTCGATCACGCCCTGGTGGCGCAAGGGCACGCGGTCCTCCGGCCCCAGCGCGATTCCGCAATCGCCCTCGGCGATCCCCGGCGTGTGGCTGGTGTCGTAACCGATCCCGCATTCGGCGAGCGCCCTCAGCGTATTGTCGTTGGCGCCGTAATTGCCTGCCCGGAAGGCCACCGGCGCGGCTGCTCCCGCCTTCATCAGCGTATCGCGCGCCCAGTCGATCAGCGTGCATTGCTGTTCGAAGGTGAAATCCTTGATGTTGCGCCCCGTCGCGCTTCCCAGCGCCCGGCCCAGCGGATGCGCCGCGCCCGCCAGTTCGAGCCATTCGGTGTGGAGATGCAATTGCACATCGTGCCCGCGCTCGAGGATCGGTCCGACCACATCCTCGATCGCGGCGACGCCCCACAGCAATGCGGGCATCGGATCGACGAAGCACACCCCGCGGTGGCCGTGGCTGTTGAACATGTCGAGCTTGTAACCCAGCCCGTATTCGCCCGCCTCGGTCCGCCCCGAGATCGCGCAGGCGAAATTCTCCGCGCGGCAGTCGGGGCCCGCCTCGCGCACCATTCCGGACGAATATTCGGTGTCTATCGTTATATAGGCCAGCTTCGCGGCTTCGATTGTTAGCACTATTTGGTTAACAGAGGAATTAGTCGACCGGCGCGGGCCTCGCGGACAATTGGCGGGTGTAGAACCAGCCCAGCGCAATCAGGCTCAGCCCCAGCGCGGCGAAGGAAGCGATGCGCAGCAGTCCGCCCAGTTCCGCGGCATCGACCAGAAACACCTTCAGCACCGCGGCGAGCATCAACACCAGCGAACCGATCCGCCAGCTGCGCTGCCCGAGCCGGCTGCCCAGCAGCAGGAAACCCAGCGCCAGCACGATCCCCAGCAGCGAGCGCAGCAGGTCCTCGGTCTCGCCCAGCGGGGTGGCGGTCAGCAGCGAGCCGGAACAGGCCTGCCGCAACAGCGCGAGGGCGGCCACGCTGGCCAGTGCCATGATCGCGGCGTCGAACCAGGGCCGCAAGTGTGCGCCCGACCAGCGGCGCAGCAGCCAGGCCGCCGCGATCGCCACGCCGAAGCCCACGGTCAGCCAGTTCGCGAGCGGCACCGCACCCACCGCCTGCCGTGCGAACAGCGGGTTGTGCCACAGCAGCGTGAACAGCGCGAAATGCGCCAGCGCCGCGGCCGCGAACCCGATCGCCAGCCCGCGGTTCGCGCCCAGCCGCGGGATACCCGCCGCCGCGATCCACGCCGCGCCCAGCAGCGCGATCTGCCAGACCGTCCGCTCCACCATCCCCAACTCGACAAAGCGGGTCAGGGTCTCGATTGCGAACACCTGCTTGTAGGTTGCGTGCACGGCGACCAGCAGCGGCACCGCGGCGAGCCATTCGAGCCGCCAGCTCGTGTCCCGCAGCGCCAGCGCGGGCAGGCGCAGCGCCGCCAGCGCGGCGGCAGCGGGAAGCAGCCGGGTGAGCGCATCGCGCCAGCCCGGCGCTTCGGTGGCGAAGAAGGGCTTGCCCAGCAGCGCGAGCGCGCCCGCGGAAATCCACTCGCCCAGCGGCGCCAGCGCCCACAGCAGCGCGATGCCGAGCAGCGCCAGCCGCGCGGTCACGCGGGCGGGTGCGCGCCAGGCGAGCGCGATCCCCAGCGCGGCGGCGGACCATGCCAGCGCGACGGAGGGGACCATTTGCGCCAGCGCGCCATAGACCATGACCGCCGCCAGCGCCTCGGCCCCGCGCCGCCACGCATCGCGCCGGTCGAGCAGCGCGAGCGCCACCAAGGGTAATGCGGCGCTGGTCCAGCGCAGCAGCGCGCGCAGCGCCGGAGCCGGCTCCGGTTCGCTCGCGAGATGCGCCGCTTCGGGAAGGAAATGCGGTGTCCCGATCAGCACCAGCAGCAGCACCCCCGCCCCCGCCCAGAGCAGCGTCGCCAGCGCGTCGTGATGTGCGCGCCGCAGCAGCCACACGGGCAGCGCCAGCACCGGCAGCGCGAGCAGCGGCGCGCTCCAGCCCGGCGTCAGCAGCAGCAGCGCGCCATAGGCCAGCGCCAGTCCCGAACCGAGCAGCACGGCAAAATCGCGCGGTGCCTGCGCGCGCCCGGTCCTGAACGCCGCTGCCAGCGGGAAGGCTGCGAGCAGGGCAGAAGCCAGCGCCAGCCACGGCTCGAGCGGGTCGGCGTAGAAATCGCCGAAGGTGCCGTAGGCGGCCAGTGCGATTGCCGGAGCGACGCCCGCGATCTGCATGAGGTCGAACCGGCGTGCTTCCCCGCGCACAACCAGCGCCAGCGGCACCGCAGCGAAGACGAGCGCCAGCCCCGCGCCGACTGCGGCAAACATGAGCGGTTCGGGCGCGCTCCATTGCGTATAGAGCAGCAACCCCACCGTCGCGGCGACGCCATTGGCTTCGCGCAGTTCGGGCCGCCGCCAGCCGAACCACGCCAACGTGGCGCCCAGCAGCAGGTAGAACCCCCAGGCGAGCGGCGCATAGCCGCCCTGATCGACCAGCACCGCGAGCTGGAGGCTGACGAGCCCGGCCGAAACCAGCCGCAATGGCCGCGCGAACCGCTGCGTGCCTGCCAGCGCGGGCAGCACCGCGCCCAGCACGATGAAATAGAACCCGAGCGCAAGGATATCGACGAAGCCCGGATCGCCCGAGACGAGCAGCAGCGCGCCCCAGCCGAGCCCGCCGACCAGCGCGGTCATCCCCAGCCACGGGCGCTGCTGGCTGCGGCCCGAGAGCGTCAGTCCTGCGGTCACCAGCCCGAGATAGAGCGCCAGCATCGGCAGGTTCGCCTCCTCGCCGCCGACCAGCGCGGGCGCGGCGAAACCGCCGACCAGCCCCAGCACCGCGCTCGGCAGGCCGAAGCGGAACGACAGCGCGATCGCCCCTGCGGTCACCAGCGCCAGCCCGAGGAAGGCCAAGCTCTGGCCGATCAAGCCGTACTGGCTGCCCGCGAGATAGAAGCCGGCGTAGAGCGTCGCCAGCCCGGCGCCCGCCAGCGCCTGCCGCACGCGCGGGTCCTCGACCCGGTGCTCGAATCGATAGGCGAGTTCGGCGCCCGCCAGCAGCAGCAGCCCGAACAGGAACGCGAGCGCAACCCGGACCGGCGGGGTCAGCAGCCCGGCCTCGATCGAATAGCGCACCAGGAACACGCCCGCGACCGCCAGCGCCACCCCGCCGCCCCAGATCGGCAGGCGGCGTCCGAAGATGTCCTCGAAGTCGAATCTGTCGCGCCAGGAGTGCGGCGGCGCATCGGCCTCGCTCTCCGCGTGGACCTCCTCGAAGGCGGGCCCGGCGGCACTGGCGGTCTCGGGCGTGGAAGAGGGATCGGTCCGCGCGCTGGCGCCGGTGTCGGAGCGCGCAAGAGTTACGCCGGGAACCGAGACCCATGGATTGCGGGACGGGGCGGGTGTTTCAGCTTCTGCAGGCTCGTGTTCGGCAAGCGAAGCCGCGACGCTCGATTGATCGTTCGGGCGATCGTTCGGGTGGTTGTTCGGGCCTTCGCGGGCCAGCCCGGCCAGCGCTGCGTCGATGCGCTCCTGCTGCTCCGCAAGCGCGACCAGCGCCCGTTCGGCCTGCGCCAGCCGGTGCCAGAGGAAGGCTGCGGCGCCGCACAGCGCGATGATGACCAGCCATTCCACGCGTCGCGTCCCCTCTCCACCGCCACGCTAACCGGCTTTGGGGTCTGGGCAAAGCGCCGAAACCTGCCGTGCGATTTCATATCCCGCCAGGGGTGAAGTCGTAGCCCGCGGTGGCCAGCCCGTCGCACAGGGCATCGACGCAGCTTGCCAGTTCTTCCGCCTCGGTCGAGCGGACCACGAAATTGGCCCCGACCCTTCCTTCGCGGAAAAAAGGATAGCTGCCGATCTGGCAGGCGGGATGCGCCTGTTCGACTTCGCGCAGCACTTGGGCCACCTCGCTCTCCGCGACCCAGCAGCCGATCGTCTCGGTGATCAGCACCGCGCCGCCCTCGAGCGTTCCGGTCAGCGCATCGAGCATCCCGGCGGTGATATGCGGCACGCCCGCCATAAGATGGATATTGCCCAGTTTGATACCCGGCGCGCCCGACATGCGGTTGGGGATCAGCTCGGCGCCGGCGGGAACCCGCGCCATCCGCAGCCGCCCTTCGGTCAGCCCGCCGGGCTTGTTGGCGTAATAGCCTTCGAGCAGCGCGCGCGCCTCGGGGTGGATGACCACCTCGACGCCCAGCGCCTCGGCCACCGCGTCGACGGTGATGTCGTCATGCGTCGGGCCGATCCCGCCGGTGGTGAAGAGATAGTCGTAATCCTCGCGCAGCGCGTTGACCGCGGCGACGATCCGCGCGGTCACATCGGGCACCACGCGCACTTCGGACAGGCGGATGCCCTGGACCTGCAGCCAGCTGGCGACCTGCGCGATATTCTTGTCGTGGGTGCGCCCCGAAAGGATTTCGTCGCCGATGACGACAAGGCCGGCGGTCCAGATGCGTTCGCTCATGGCGCTGGCTTAGCCCGGAGAAAACGCGCTGGCTACTACTCCGCCGCTTCCAGCCGCTGCTCGGCCTGGGCCGCATGATCTGCCGAACGGCGGAAGGCCAGCACGCCATCGTCCACCGGATCGCTCGCCATGCGCTTGCGATCGACGACATATTCCTGATTGAGCCGCCAGGGATAGGCGACCGCGTTCTTCGGCATGATCTGCTTGCCGCGCTGGATATAGCCGCTGGAGAAATCGAAGATGTCGTCTTCCACCAGCGCGTGGTCTGCGGGCAGCACCGGCACGGCGATATCGGCACCCTTGGCCTTCATAGCGTTGAGCACGCGGCAGATGTAATCCGAATTGAGATCCGCGCGCAGCGTCCAGCTGGCGTTGAGATAGCCGAACACCACCGCGAGGTTGGGCAGGTTCGAGAACATCACGCCCTTGTAATAGAAGCGGTCGGCGAAATCGACCGCCTCGCCATCGAGCGAGACCGCGATCTTGCCCGCGACCGCGAGCTTGAGCCCGGTCGCGGTGACCACGATATCGGCGGGCAGCACCCGATCGTCGGTCAGCCGCACGCCGCCCTTCTCGAAGCCCTTGATATGGCCGGTGACGATCTCGGCCTTGCCGCTGTTCATGGCATCGAACAGATCGTTGTCCGGTACGAGGCACAGCCGCTGGTCCCAGGGATCGTAGGGCGGGGTGAAGGTGGCGCGGTCGAACTTGTCGCCCAGCGCCTTCTCGATCTTCTGGTAGAGGAAATCCTTCACCTTCTCGGGCTTGGTGCGCGCGCGCTTGAAGCCGATGTCCTGCATCTTGATGTTTTTCCAGCGGGTCAGCCTGTAGGCCATCTCCTCGGGCAGGATCTTGCGCAGGAAATTGGCGAGGCCGTCCTTGGCGGGGCGCGAGAACATCCAGGTCGGCGTGCGCTGGAGCATCGTCACCTTGGCGGCCTTGTCGGCCATCGACGGGGTGATCGTCACCGCGGTCGCGCCCGAGCCGATCACCACCACCTGCTTGCCGGCATAATCGAGATCGTCGGGCCAGAATTGCGGGTGGATCACCTGACCGGTGAATTCGCCGAGATCGAAGCCGGGGTCGTAGGGTTCGTCGTAATCGTAATAGCCCGAACCGAGATAGAGGAAGTTGGCGGTCAGCCGTTTGTGCTCGCCTTCTCCGGTCTCGATCTGCACCGTCCAGCGCGCACTGGCGCTGTCGAAATCGGCGGCCACGACCTTGTGGCCCAGCTTGATGTGCGGGCGGATGCCGCGCTCGTCGACGATGCGGTGGAGATAGTCGAGGATGGCGGGCGCATCGGCGATCGATTTCTCGTGCTTCCACGGTTCGAAATCGAAGCCCAGCGTGTGCATGTCGCTGTCCGAACGAATCCCGGGATAGCGGAACAGGTCCCAGGTGCCGCCCAGATTGTCGCGCCGCTCGAGGATCGCATAGCTGGCATGGGCTGCCTTCTTGGTCATATGCGCGGCCATCCCGATCCCGGAAATCCCTGCGCCCACGATCAGCACGTCGAAATGGCTGGCCTGTTCGGTCATCTTCACTCTCCTTAACCCACCGGGCCTTAACCCACCGGGAAGGTAACGCAGACCCCGCGCCAGCGCCAGCCCCGTTGCGCAATGCAACCGGTTTGCGCTAGCGGCGCGCCATGAAAGCCCATTTCCTTGCCGCCACCGCCCTTTGTCTCTCTGGCCTGTGTCTTGCCGGTCCCGCCCTCGCGCAATCGGGGGAGCCGGGACAGGAGGAGCGGACTGTCGAGCAGACCGGGGCGGAGGAGACAGAGGCAGCCCCGGTAATCGTCGTGATCGGCGAGGGCCTGCCCGATACGCCCTCTGTCACCGCCTATGCCAGCCGCGAGATTACCCGTGAACAGCTCGTCACCGCGCCTTCGGGGCGGATCGAGGAGGTGCTCGGCGCGGTCGCGGGGTTCCAGCAGTTCCGCCGCTCGGACAGCCGCTCGTCCAACCCCAGCGCGCAAGGCGTGACTTTGCGCGCGCTCGGCGGCAACGCCACCAGCCGCGCGCTGGTGCTGCTCGACGGGGTGCCGGTGAGCGATCCCTTCTTCGGCTATGTCCCCTTCACCGCGCTGGCGCCCGAGCGCTTGAAAAGCATCCGCGTGACGCGCGGGGGCGGGGCGGGGCCGTTCGGCGCGGGCGCGCTGGCGGGGACGATCGAGCTGGAGAGCGCCGGGGTGGAGACGCTGCCGCCGCTGGGTGCAAGCGTGGCGGTCAACGATTGCGGCGGGACCGAGGCCTCTGCGCTGCTGGCGCAGGAACTGGGCGCGGGCTTCGTCACGGTCGGCGGGCGCTGGGACCGCGGCCCCGGCTTCTTCACCACGCCTGCGGACCAGCGTGTGCCCGCTTCGGCGCGCGCCGCCTACGAAAGCTGGTCGCTGGCGCTGCGCGGGGTGGCGCCGCTCAGCGACACGCTCGAGCTGCAGGCGGCGGGCCTGGTGTTCGACGACCAGCGCACCTTGCGCTTCGAAGGTGCCGACAGCAGCGCCAGCGGTGCCGACGCGAGCCTCCGCCTGGTCGGCCGCGGCCCCTGGGCGCTCGACGCACTCGCCTATGTTCACACGCGCAATTTTACCAATCTTGTCATCAGCTCCACCCGCTTCACCCGCGTCCTCGACCAGCGCAATACGCCCACCACCGGGATCGGCGGCAAGCTCGAATTGCGCCCTCCCGTCGGCGGCGGCAACGTGCTGCGCATCGGCGCCGACTACCGCCGCGCCGAAGGTGAATTGCAGGAGGACGCCTACAGCGCCTTCAGCGGGGCGCTAACCGAGACCCGGCGGGCAGGTGGCAGCACCAGCGACATCGGCCTGTTCATCGAGAGCGACTGGACCAGCGGCCCGCTTGTTCTGACGGGTGGCCTCCGGCTCGACCGAACGCAGATCGGCGAGGGCTTCTACATCGCCCGCAATGCTGCCCGCGCGCTGGTTACCGAGGAGCTGACGCCCACGCGTGCCGACTGGACGCTGTCCTGGCGCGCAGGAGCGACCTATGCGCTCGACGAACAGCTGCGGTTGCGTGCCGCGGCCTATCGGGGCCTGCGCCTGCCGACGCTCAACGAATTGCTGCGTCCCTTCGTGGTCTTTCCGGTGGTGACGCAGGCCAATGCGGCGCTGGAGAACGAGATTCTGGAAGGCTTCGAAGTCGGGTTCGACTGGTCCCCCGTGGCAGGTGTCGAACTCGCTCTGACCGCGTTCGACAATCGCGTGAAGGGCGCTATTGCCAATGTAACGCTCGCGCCCAATCTGCGCCAGCGGCAGAACCTGCCCGCTATCGAGGCGCAGGGGATCGAGGCGGGGTTGCGGGTGGAGCGCGGGGGGCTGAGCTTCGACGGCACGCTGGCCTATACTGACGCGCAGGTGGTGGGGAGCGGTGCCACGCTCGCGCTCGACGGCAACCGTCCCTCGCAGACGCCGAGCTGGGCCGCCGCGGCGACGCTGGCCTATGAGCCGGCAGCGGACTGGCTGGTCTCGACCACGCTGCGCCATGTCGGCGCGCAGTTCGAAAGCGATGTCGAGACCGATCGCCTGCCGCCGGCCACGACGCTGGGCGCGTATCTGCAGGCGCCGTTGGCGGGCGGTTTCGCCCTGGTGCTGCGCGGCGAAAACCTGCTCGACGAGCGGATCGTCACGCGCAATTCTGGAGGGGATGTCGATCTGGGCACGCCGCGCACGCTATGGGCTGGCCTGCGTTACGGGTTCTGAGCTCTTGTCCTAGCAAAGAGTCACTCGGCCCCGCCGGGTTCGTCCATCGTCCGGACGATATGATCGAGCACGCTGGGGTGGAGCGGGGAATCGAACTCGATGCCGATCACGCTCTTCTCGCGCCAGCGAACCTTCGCCGAGATTGGCCCGATGGTACCCACGCGGAAGGTGATGCTGCTGTCAACCGGCAGGACCGAGAATTTGTCGAAGAAGCGGCAGCCGGTTTCGGAGATATCCTTGATCCAGATATCGCGCGACGTACCGACACGCGACCGGTAGCGTCCGGCCACCTGCACCTCATGGCGCGGTTCGCGGCGCTGGTTCGACGCCTCTTGCGTCTTGATATCCTTGGCTGAGTTCAGCATTTGTCGTGCGATGCGTGCATCGTCCAATCGGTTTGCGACCCTGATCTGAAGCTCGACCTAACCCCAACAGGCTTAAGGTCTGGTTAGCGCGCGCCGAAAACTGCCGGACCTTGCCACCCCGGCCGCGCAATTCGGGCGGCGGCGGCAAGGCAGCCCAGCTTAGAAGCTCAGGCGAGCAGACAGCTTGATGTTGCGCCCGGCCAGCGGCACGAAGTCCTTGGTAAAGCTGGCATGACGCCGGGCGTCGACATCGAACAGATTGTCGCCCGAGAGTATCAGCATCGTCTCGTTGCGCGTACCGAACGGCTTCCAAGAGACCGAGGCGTTGATCATGGTGTAGCCATCGGTCGGGAGTTCGAAGGACGCGGTCCGATCCTGATCGGCGACCCACTCGGCTTCCACCCGGGCACCGAAGCTGTCCTGGCTGGCCTCGATACCGCCGAGCACCCGGAGCGCCGGGATGCGCGGGGCGGGGCCGTCGTCCGCGATTTCCGCCCTGGTGTAATCGGCCACGCCGTCGATCGTCACGGTCAGCCCGTCGCGATCGATCAGATCGTAGGCGGCCTGCGCTTCGAAGCCGTAGTAATCGGCATCCGACTGCAGGAACTGGAACAGCGGCAACCCATCGGCTTCCAGCCCGGTGTCTGTTTCGTAGATGAAATTGTCGAACCGGCTGTAGTAGGCAGCCAGCTGGAAGCGCGCGGCTCCCGTCTCGCCGCGCAGATAGGCTTCGACCCCGAGACTGCTTTCCTTTGCCAGATTTGGATCGCCGACTTCGAAGGCTTGGGTTGCGATATGCGGGCCGTTGGAGAACAGTTCCTCGGCCGAAGGGGCGCGCTCGACCCGGCTCAGATTGAGTCCCAGCTTCACATCGGGAGCGATCGCATAATTGACGCCGCCTGCAATGGAGAAGGCGTCGAAGCTGCGGTCGAAGGCGGTGATCACCGCATCCTCCTCTAGCCCGATTGCGACCTTGTCGGAGCGCACATCGGTGCGCTCGTAGCGACCGGACAGCTCGACACCGATCCTGCCGATCTCGAACTCCTGCAGCGTGAACAATCCGTATTGGTCGGTGTCGTTGGGCGGCACGAAGGCTTCGGCGCCGACCGCGGAGAACGCGCGGGTAGAAGCCTGGAACCCGGTCACGCCGCGCCAGCCATTGCGCTGGGCCTGGACCAGTTCGAGCCTTGTTTCAAAGCCCTGGGTCTCGAACACGGTGCCGACCTCGTCGCCTTCGAATTCGGTGTGCTGGTAATCGGAGAAGCCCGCCCGGAACTTGATCTTCTCCAGAAAGCCCTCGGTGAAGACCTCGCCGCGCAAATCGGCGCGATATTGCTTCAGATGGATCGCGACAGGGCCTTCCTCTTCCTCGTCTCCGCCTTCCTCACCCTCTTCGCCATGGGCATGTTCGGCACCGGGCCGCGCGGGAACGCCATACCGGCTGTCGAAATAGCTTACCGATGCGCCCAGGCTACCGCCTTCGTTGATCAGCGCAAAGCCAGCGCCGAGCGTGTAGGTCTCGGTCGCGCTGTTGGGCAGCACGCCGCGCAGATCGGCGAATTCCCGGGCCTCATCGGCCTCTTCCAAATGGCCTTCCTCGAACTCCTCCCCGGCGACCGCCAGTTGCTGGGCGCGAAGCGTCGGGGACAGGACGTAATTGCCGACCTCGACATCTTCGGTCTTTCGATAGCTGCCATCGACATGGACCACGAACTGATCGCCCAACGCGACATCAGCTGCGGCGCTGCCGCTATAGCCGTCATAGGCCGAGGAATAGGAGCCGATCGCATCGACGTGATAGCCGTCCTCAGGCACCGCGCGGGGAATGCGCCGGTCCAGCGCATTGACCGCGCCGCCGATCGCCTGGCTGCCGAACAGCAGCGCGGCGGGGCCGCGGAAAATCTCGATCCGTTCGGTGACCAGCGGGTCGATGGTGACCGCGTGGTCGACCGAGGTGTTCGACACGTCGAGCGCCCCGATCCCGTCGGTCAGGACCCGGACGCGCTCGCCCTGCAGTCCGCGCAAAACCGGACGCGAGGCTCCAGGGCTGAAGGAGGTAGCGGAGACGCCCGGCTGGTCGGCGAGAATGTCACCGATCTGCGGCTCGATATCGCGCAGCAGATCGTCGCCGGTGACGACCGAGGTGCCGGCCAGAATGTCGAGCTCCTCGATGAAATCGGCGGTGACGATGATCACGCGATCTTCATCGCCATGAACCGGATTGCGAGTCGTCTCGGGGGCGGATTGAGCCAGTGCCGGGCCGGCAAGGATAGTGGTCGCCAGCAGCGCAATCTTCTTCAAAACGAATTCTCCGGGGTAGAATGATACAACATCCCATTGGATAGGCGGCCTCTCCGCTTTGCGCAAGACTTCACTTGCCAAAGGGCGGGCGGGAAGGGCGCTTCTCGCACTTAAGGTTGATCTCGCCGCCGTCCCCCGACATGAAGCATCGTCAAGAGACGCCGCACCACAGCGTGCGTCTTGAGGTCGAAGATATCCTTTGGCCGTTCAGGGGGAATCTCATGGGTCGCATGTCACGCAAATCGTCTGCCGCAGCTTCGAGCTTCGCAATTGCCATCGCCTTGTCTCTCGCGGGGGGTGTGCCGGTTGCGGGGGCTCAAGAAACCAGCGCAGCGGCATCTGTGGCAGAAGCGAATGCCGTTGCAGGCATTCCCGAATGGGGCATCGCCAGCCCGGATCTGTCGTCCGATCCGGATGTGCTCTTCGGCGTGCTGCCCAATGGCATGCGATATGCTCTCCAGCGCAATGGTAACCCCGCCGGGGAAGCGGCGATCCGTTTCAATGTCGAGGTCGGCAGCCGCGAGGAAACCGACGCAGAAAACGGTGCCGCGCATTTCGTCGAGCATATGGCGTTCAACGGCACCACCAATATTCCCGAGGGCGATTTGCTGCCCATGCTCGAGCGGCTCGGCCTGGCCTTCGGTGCGGATACCAACGCCGAGACCTCGCTCGATTACACGACCTACAAGCTGGCCCTGCCGAACACCGATGAGGAGACGGTCGATACCGCGCTGACGGTCATTCGCGAGATGGCCGGAGAATTGACCATTGCTCCCGAAGCGGTCGAGCGCGAGCGCGGTATCCTGCTCAGCGAGGCGCAGGTTCGCAACGAGCCAGGGCGCCGCCGCGCTGCGGACTATTTCTCCACGGCCCTCCCCAACTCCCGGCTCGGCGAGCGGATCAACGCCGATGTGGAGCGGATTCGCAACATTTCAGCCGATGATCTGCGCGCCTTTTACGATGCCTATTACCGGCCCGAGCGCGCCACGCTGGTGATCGTCGGCGATTTCGACGTCGCGACGATGCAGCAGAAGATCGAAAGCACCTTTGCCGACTGGCAGGGCGAGGGCGATGCGCGCGATCTCTACACGAACGAGATCACCGGTGCCGATGAGCCCGCAATCTCCAACTTCGTCGATCCCTCGATCCCCGAGATCATCGAACTCCAGCGTATTTCGCCCTGGACACCAACCGTGAACACCATTGCGGCACAGCGGGACGAAGTGCTGCGCGCGATTGCCGCGGTTGCGGTCTCGAACCGGATCGCCGCGCTTTCGCGTGCCGCCGATGCTCCCACCCTGGGTGCGCAAGCGGCCGATCAGCCGCTGTTCCGAAGCGCCCGATCGTTCGGCCTGTTGATCGTCGCCAAGGACGGGCAGTGGCGTGACACGCTGTTGCTGGCGGAGCAGGAACTGCGCCGCGCGCAGCAATATGGTTTCTCTCCCGCCGAGATCGCCGAAGCCAAGGCGAATATCGAAACTGCCTTGCAGAACGCGGTGGCGCAGGCGGCCGGTCGCCCGAGCGCCGCTCTCGCCGACGCGCTGGTGACCGCCAGTCTCAACGATGCCGTTGTTACCGCGCCGGCTGCCGATCTGGCGATGTATCGCGCTATCGAACCCAGCATCACCGCCGAGGCTGCGAGCGAAGCATTCCGCACCGCCTGGCAGGGCGGGCCGAGCGTGGTCCATGTCGCGACCAAGCAGCCGGTCGAGGGCGGTGAGGCGGGTATTGCCGCAGCGCTCAGCGAGAGCGCGGCGGTTGCCGTAGCAGCGCCGGTCGAAGCCGAAGCGGTCGATTTCGCTTATGACGAGTGGGGCGCGCCGGGTTCCGTCGTGTCGGACGAGACCGTGGAGGACCTCGGTATCCGCACCGTTCGGTTCGCGAACGGTCTGCAACTCAATTTGAAGGCGACCGATTTCGAACCGGGCAAGATCGGTTTCTCCCTGCGTGTCGGCGATGGCACCAGCGCATTTTCTGCCGATGAGCCCGGATTGAAGGAAATGCTTGCGATAGCTTTCGGCGTCGATGGCCTGGAAGCGCATGATCCGGACCAGCTTCGCCGCGTCCTGGCAGGGAAGGCTGTCAGCCTGGGGCTGGACGCCAGCAATGGCGCGCTGGTGGCTGGGGGAACGACGACGCCGGGCGATCTGAAGCTGCAACTCGATCTCCTCGCGGCGCGCCTGACGGCGACCGCCTGGCGGCCCGAGACGCAGGCGCAATGGGCCGGAATAGCGCCGATCCTGGCCAAGAATATCCGCTCCGCTCCCGTTCAGGTGTTCGCGACCGCGTTCAACGCCACGCTTGCCGGCGATGACTCAAGGCTGGGCCTCACCGAAGCGTCGCGACTGACCGAAGTCTCGCTCGACGACCTGCGCGCCGCCGTCGAGCCGCAGCTGGCAGAAGGTCCGCTCGCGCTGGGGCTGGTCGGCGATTTCGATCCCGAGGCCGCGATCGCAGCCGTTGCGGCCACGCTGGGCACGTTGCCGCAACGCGCCATCCGCACCGAAGCGGTGCAAGGCGCGGCTCCGGTTAGCTTCGTCGCCGATCGTTCCGTTCGAACGCTCACCCATGCTGGCGAGGCCGATCAGGGCGCCGTATCGCTCAGCTGGCCGACCGACGACAGCACGGACCTGGAGGACGATATCACCCGCGATGTTCTCGCCGCCGCGATGGGACTGCGCTTGACCGAGCGGCTGCGCGAGGAACTGGGCGCGACCTACTCGCCCGAAGCCTTCAGCTATTCCCAATCGACCTATCCGGACTTCGGTCACATCACGGCCTTTGCGACGGTCTCTGCCGAGGCGATGGACGAAACCGCCGAGGTGATTCGCGAAATCGCGGCGGAGATGGCAACCGATCCGATCGCCAGCGATCTGCTCGAGCGGGCCCGGAGCCCGATCCGGGAAGGGTATGAGAGAGCCGAGAGCCAGAACGCAAGCTGGCTCGATCTGGTCGCGATGGCACAGAGCAAACCCGATTCGCTCGATCGTCGACGGCAGCGTATGGGCATCCTCAATGCGGTGACGCCAACCGATATCCACGCTGCGGCGAAGGCGTATCTGGCGGGCAGCGAGCCGGTCCAAATTCGCGTCGTCCCGGAAGCGACGGGGTCGGACTAGCCCCGCCACTTGCAAGCCGGGTATAAGGGATAGATGTCGAAGATCGACCACACACGGGGCAGCGATGCGTTGGCCTTCCTTGTCGACCAACACCTTGCGCCGACTCCTGAGAACTATACGCTTGCCTATATCGCGTTGACCGATCCCGGATCGCCGATCGGTCAGATGGTCAGTGCATTCACTGCCGATGGGTTTCGCCTTCGCCAGAACGATGCCGACGAGATTATCCGGCTTCACGTGACCGGCGCGGTGCGGGTGACGGCGAGCCCGGATCGTGCGCAACATGATGCTCTGCGACACCAGGCAATCAAACTCGGTGAGGCCGCATCCTCGGCTGCGGCCGCGACAGGTGCCTTCGCGCGAGAATTGAGCGCTGAAGCGGGAAGCATCGGTGGCGAGGAGGCGCGCACGGTCAAGATCGTCGCGCGGATGATAGAACGATCCAAGACCACCGAGATCGATCTCAGCACCACGGCGAGCGAAGTTGCCGCCTTGCGGCAGGAGCTGGAAACCGCACGCGACGATGCGCAACGCGATCAGCTGACCGGACTGGGCAACCGCCGCGCCATCGACCGCCATCTCCAGCGCCTTGCGAACAAGGGTAGCTCGCGCGTGGTGGGATTGTGCGACGTCGATTTCTTCAAAAACGTCAATGATCGTTACGGGCACGGGGTGGGCGACCGGGTTCTCAAACAGGTCGCCACGTCGCTCGCAAACGCCTGCGCGCCGCATTTCGTCGGTCGCTGGGGGGGCGAAGAGTTCCTGGTCGTGATGGATGAGTGCGACACCGCAGCCGGCGTTGCTTTGCTCGACCAGGCCCGCGCCGATCTGGCCAAACGCGAATTCAAGCTACGCGAGAACGACGAGCCGATGGGCCAGATTACCTTTTCGGGAGGCGTCGCCATTGCAACTGGCGATCATGCCGACAGCATCGCCGCGATCCACCGCGCCGACGCTGCGCTCTACCGCGCCAAGGCCGAGGGTCGAAACCGCATCTGTTCGGATTGAGGCATCCGCTTCTTCAGGTCGCACGCAGTCCCGGGAGCGGACTTTTTCGATGCTGCTCCAACTCGCGTCCAACAATGCAAACCTAACGGCAAGTGTCATCCCTCTGACAGTGTTGGTGTGTGGGCTGACTGAACCGCGCGCGCCATAATCCTGCCAGTTCGCACCATTGGGGAGATCGATTATGAACAAGACTCTTGGCTCGCTTACCGCACTCGCAGTCCTCGCCACATCCGCATCGCCGGCCACGGCAAAGGAAGAAGTTGCGCTCGCCAAATGCGAGCAGAGTCTGGGCACGATCGCCATCGTCGAGGGTGATACGCAGGGTTGGGCCGAATATGGCCTGGGTTCGCCGCGCGAGCTGGTCAATGCTCTGGCCAGCGAATCCGGGTGCTTCACCCCCCACAGCCCCGCGAGCGGCACGCCTGCCGACTTCCTGATGAATGTCATCGCGGGCGACAGCGAGGAAGTCGACCAGTCGATCGAAATGGCCAGGAGCGCAGCGACGGAGGCGCTGGTCCGGTCGGGTGCATTGGGATCGATCGCCTCGCGCATTCCGGTCGGCGGCGCGCTGATAGGCATGTTCGGTGGCCTCGGCGGAAAGAAGAAGCGGGTCGCCGCAGGCATCAAGCTGCTCAGCCCTGCGACCGGTCAGACCATCGTCACCGGATCGGGCGAAGTGCGCAAGACCTCGCTCGGCTTCGGCGGCGGCAACGCCTGGACCATGGGCGCGAATGCGGCCGGCTATGGCAAGAGCAAGGAAGGTAAGATGCTCGTCGAGGCCTTCGTCCTCGCGTTCAACCAGATCGCCGCGCAGCAGCAGACCATCGCCGCCATGCCGAAGCAGCAGCGCGTAGCCGCCGCCGCTAACGACACCACACCCACGGCCTCTGCCGCAGTCGACACCGTGCTACGATCGGCAGCCAGCGCGGACGCTGCCGAGATCCGCACGCTGCGCGCCGGGACCGCGCTCAACCCGACCGGCCAGCGCGAAGGCCTGTTCATCGAGGTAGAGGACAATTTCGGGACCCGCGGCTGGGTCACGGTCGAAGACCTTGGTTGATACGCGGGCTTGCTCGCAACCGGCGGGGGTGGCAGCTTCATCCCCGCCGCCGTCGCGGCATGTCGGGGGGAATTGCGCGATGGAATCGAACCAGGCCCTGAACATCCTATACGTCGAGGACGACCAACGCGCGGCGGCGGAGGTGCAGGACTTGGCCGCCGAGCGCGGCGACCGGATCGTGTGGGAAAGCTCGGGTAGCGGGGGGCTGCTTCGCGCCGGGATGGAACGCTTCGATGTCATCATTCTCGACCGGATGCTCGGCGATCTCGACGGGCTCACAATCGTCAAAAGGCTGCGCGAAAGCGGAGTCGGCACCCCGGTCCTGATGTTGTCCGCGCTGGGCCGCACCAGCGACCGGGCCGAGGGACTAGAGGCGGGCGCAGACGATTATCTCGCCAAGCCCTTCGAAGCTCCCGAACTGCTCGCTCGCATTAAGGCGCTGCATCGTCGTTCCTCGGGGCGGGAGCACAGCGCGGTGATCCTCTACGGGGCGTTCGAATGCCACGTTAAGGCCCGCACCGCCTTTCGCCAGAACCGCCACCTCTCGCTCAGCCCGCGCGAATTCGAACTGTTCCGCTATTTCATGGAGAATGCCGGCGAGATCGTGACCCGCGAGATGCTGCTGCGCGATGTCTGGGGCATGTCCTTTGATCCGCAGACCAATGTGGTCGATGTCAACATCGGACGCCTGCGACGAAAACTCGAAGAGAGTTTCGAATCCCCGGCGCTGGAGACGATCTGGGGTTCGGGCTATCGGCTGCTGCACGGAACCTGATGACCGACAAGCGACGCTCGATATTCTCACTCCTCGTCTGGCTGGCCATCGGTCTGTCGCTGGCGCTGGTGTTCGGCCTGTGGTTGCTCACCGACCAGACCGTGCGCTCCACGCTGGAAGCCTCGGCGCGCGACGAGGTCGATGTCGATCTGGCAGGGCTGGTCGATATCTATGCCAGCAGCGGGCAGGAGGAGCTCGAACGGCGGATCGCCGACCGGCTGGCGCTGGTCCCGGCGGACGGCAACCATCCGCATTACCTGCTTTCGGACCGCGCCGGTCGACGGCTGGCGGGCGATATCTCGCAATGGCCGCGGCTCGATGCCGCGATATCCGAAGCGGGCGAGTTTCCCCTGGGCGAAAGCACGCATGCCTATGGAAGGGCGACCTGGCTGGCTCCGGACCTGCGCTTGCTGGTGGCGCGCGAAACGGGCGATCACGGCCCGCTGCGGCGGCGGATTGCGCTGGTGTTCCTTGCCGGCGGCGCGATCTTCGTGCTGCTGGTGGGGCTGTTCGGGCGGCTGGCTGCCGGACGGCTGCAGCAGCGGATCGAGCGGATCAACGCGGCCTTCCGCGATCCTGCCCTTGATCGGCTCGCCGCCATCGAACGGCCGGGCGGGAAGGACGAGATCGACGAACTGGCCGCGCATAGCGCCGCCGCGCTGTCGCGAATGGGCCGGCTGATGGAGGCCTATCGCGACACCTCGGATCAGCTCGCGCATGAGATACGCACCCCACTGATGCACCTCGATCGCCGCCTGGTGAGGGCGCTTGATGCGCACCCGGGCGAGGAGGTCGCGCAGCGGCTGATCGAATCCCGCGACGAAATCCGCCGGCTCGTGGGCACGCTCGAATCGCTGCTGGACATCGCCGCGAGCAGGGCGAGGCGCGGCGATCGGCTCGGGCTGAAGGATGTCGATCTCACCGCGATGGTCACGAGGATTTGTGAACTTTACGCGGGCAGCGCCGAGGAATCGGGTCACGAATTCGCCTGGCGGGTGGAGCCCGGCGTAGAGATCGCTGGCGAAGAGGCGCAGCTGACCCGGCTGGTGACGAACCTGCTCGACAATGCTTTTAAATACGTCCCCGCTGGCGGGAACGTGCATCTGACGCTCGATCCCGGCCCGGTCCTCACCGTCGCCGATGACGGACCGGGGATCCCGCCGGCAGAACGCGAGCGGGTGTTCGAGCGCTTCTACCGCGGCGCGACCAATGGCTCGCATTGCGCGGGTAGCGGGTTGGGCCTTGCCCTGGCGAGGGCCATTGCCGAACGTCACGGCCTGGGCATAAGGGTTCTGGATGCCGGGACCGGTGCAGCGTTTCGGATCGATCGGGACCAGCCATGACCGCCACTCGCCAGGTCTTGATGTTCGCGTTTTGCGCCAGCCTGGGTGCCTGCGCATCCGTGCCGGCGGAAGCGCCCGTCGCGCGCGTCGATAGCGCCACGCCGTTCACCCAGACGAGAGCCGAACGCCTGCTGGTCGCGCTCCGCGCTGCGGACAGCGCCGAGCAGTCTGGTGACCAGATCGAGCTGCTCGCCGCCGTGGACGCCATCGAAGCGCTGGGAGCCCGCCCCGGCACCGACGCCGACATTGCCGATCTGGAGCGATGGCGCGTTGCGGTCGAGGACCAGCGCATCCCGATGCGCGGTCGCACATTGGGCCCTGCCTATCGCTCGGGACGCCTCGCGCCCGGTCAGGTGATGACCATAGAGCAGACCTTCCTGGGAGGAGAGTCGGCGCGTGTGGCGATATCCTCGCGGGGCGAGCAGGCGCTGGGGATGCGGGTCTTCGACGGGAGCAGCAAGAGCGTGTGCTCGCAAGTCGCATCGAGCGCCAGTTGCCGCTGGCTGCCGCTCTTCACCCAGCGGCACCGGATCGAACTGGAAAACCCCGGACGCGCGCCGGTCGAGTATTATCTCGCCTTCGAATAGCCGTCCGGTTCCGCGCCTCACTTGAAATCCGCGCAGCCCGGGCGGCGCCGATCCGGCATTGCGTGGCGTGCGCCAACACAAAGCGCATGACAGCATCTGTCATTGGCCTGTCAGCGCTTGTAAAACGACTGTGCCATCCGTCCCCCCTACCTCCCCTCCCGGAAACAAGTGTCATTCTTGAGGGGCCGGGAAATGCATCAGCGAGTCAGACCCAGAACGTATTCACATCGTCGTCTATCGATCTGCATTGCGATCCTGCTCGCTGCCGGCGGAGCTCCGGCGCTGGCGCAGGATGATGCGAGCCAGACGACCACAGCGCAGGCGGAGGAGCGCTATCGCTCGCTGGCGGATCAGGTCGCGACGCGGGCGGGCGATCCAGCCTTCGACTATGCGCTGGGAATCGCGGCGAACGACGCGGGGCGTTATGGCGAGGCGATCATCGCCTTCCAGCGGGTCTTGGCGATTGAACCGGGCAACGCCGCCGCGCGAGCCGAGCTGGCGCGCGCCTATGCGCTGGCCGGGGATGTCGAAACTGCGCGCGAGCAATTCGCCACCGTGGTCGACGATCCCGGCCTGCCCGATCCGGTGCGCCAGCGCTTCACCGGCTTCGTGCGCCAGTTCGACCGTCAGATCGCAGGTGGGGGGTCCGACATCAGCGGCTTCGTCGATGCCCGGGTCGGCTATGACGACAACATCAATGCCGCCACCGATCTGAACACCATCACGATCCCGCTGTTCAGTTTCCTGGGCCCGGGTCGCCTGGGGGCCGGCGCAATCGCGCAAGCGGATGAGTTTTACGAGCTCTCCGCCGGTGTCTCGGGCGTCGTCGCGATTGGACGGCAGGAGCGCGTTTTCGCATCGGTGCTGGGCAATTGGCGCGACAATTTCGACAGCAGCGCCTTCGACCAGGCGGCGCTGACCGGCACCGTCGGCATGGCGCACAGTTTCGCCAATCGCGATGTTATCTCGCTCTCGGGCCAACTGCAGGAGTTCTGGCTCGACGACCGGGGCTTTCGCACCTCCTATGGTGTGATCGGACAATACACCAAGGCGCTGGCGCAAGGCCGCGCGCTGACCTTCTCGACTCAATGGAATCGGCTCGAATACGACGCCGACCCGCTGCGCGATGCCGACCGCTTCGCTGCCGGGATCGGCTACATCACGCGTAATTATGCCGCCAACCTGACAGGCGGCAAGGAAGAGACCCGCGCTCCTGCCGGCGATGCGCAATCCAATGGCTTCGTTTCCGCCAATGTCGGTGCGGAACTGCCGGTTACCCCGCGCGTCGCGGTGGTCGCCGGGGCAGCCTTCGATCTGCGCCGCTACGATCAGACCGATCCGCTGTTCCTGACCGAACGGGCAGACGAACGGCTCGACCTCCAGGCCGGGCTCAAGATCGCCCTGATCGACCGCCTCTTTCTCCAGCCGCGCGCCAGCTACGCCCGCAATTGGAGCAACATCGCCCTTTACGATTACGAACGCTGGACCGTCTCGGTCGGCGTGCGCTTCGAATTCTGACCAGCAGCCGGGAGTCCCTCAGTCATGAGAATTACCATCACACCTTTCTCCGCGCCTAAGACCGGCCTGCGGATCGCTTCCACCCTGCTGGTCGGCGCGTCCGGGCTGGCGCTGGCGACACCGACGCTGGCCAATGAAGTGCTTTTCAGCCAGTCCGAAGCCGCCTTCGAGGAAGGCCAGCGGGTGAACCGGATCCAGGGGCTGTTGCAGGTGAGCCTGACCAGCGGCGGGGTGGCATCTTTCGTGGATGGCGCCGATTTCACGATCAACAGCGATGGCTCGATCGACCTTTATGGCGGCGCGGTCACCGTTGCCGGGGCCGAGGGGCGCGAAGTCGTGGTCCGCATGCCCGAAGGGCTCGAAGGACGGGTGGCAGGTCGCGGCTCCTCGGGCAGCTTCTCGGTCGCCGAGGATGGCGAGGCGCGCGGCCACGCGCTGACCGGTGCCATCCGGGTCGGTCCGGCAAACAATCTGCGACAATTCGATACGGGGGAAATGTGGCGGGCGCGCTCGGGCGACCGGCCGCAACTGGTCGTGTCGATCGGCGCGCAGAGCCAGCCCGATGGCAATGGCGGTGACTCGACATCCGGCGAGGTCGCGGCGCTTGGGGGCGAGGCCGGACCGGCTGGCGCAGCCTTGAACGGCATTCCCGTCACGCTGGGCGATGCGCTGGCGGCGGCCGGCGCCTCGAGCGATATCATCGCCGCCGGACGGAGCGTGGAACTCGCAGCAGCCAATCCGGCGATCGAGACCTTCCCGAGCGGCGATCTGGCGCTGTTGATCGCAGCATCGGGTGGCCTTCAATCCAGTTTCGGCGGAACGCCCTTTGCCGGAGCCCAGGCGGACATCATCCGCAGCTATCTGCGCTTTCTGGCGCAGGGCGGCTCCGGCGCGGACTTCCTGACATCCTATTCGGGCTTCTTGCTGAGTTATTTCGATCTGTTGCGCGCCGGGGGCCTGCCGTCGGGTTTCGCGAGTGCCAGCACGACCGATATCGATGCCTATCTGGCCTTCGTCCAGCGCACCCGCGGCTTCGGCGATCTGGCCGCGCGCGACCGGGTGCTGGCGCAGGCCTATCTGGCCTTCATCGCGGGCGGCGGAAATCCCGACGGTTTCGCGGGCTCCTTCACCGATCTGACCGAAGCCTTCTTCGCCTTCGTCCGCGCCGGCAATGCTCCCGCCGATTTCACCGCCGCCAGCCAGGACGCGCTGCGCCAGTCGATCGCGTTCCTCGTCGAAAGCGGTCTGTCGCAACAGCTCACCGCCACGGATCAGGCCTTGCTTGCCGCCTATCTGCAGAACGGCGGGCTGGCCTTCGCAAGCCAGTATCAGACCGCGCTCGGCGACTATTTCGCTTTTCTGGCGAGCGGGCGGCTGCCCAGTGCCTATGGCGCGATCGATCAGGCGACCCTGCAGACCTATCTGCAGACGCTGACGGATACGGGACTGCTGCAGACCGTTCTGGGCGAGCGGGCGACCTTCTTTGCCGACTATCTCGCTTTCCTGCGCGGCGGTGGCGCGGTCGATGGCTACGCTGCCCTCCCCGCGAACATTTATGCCGGCTACACCTCGGAGCTGAGCGCCTATTTCGCCTTCCTTTCGGGTGGCGGCTTGCCGTCGGACTATGCGGGCGGCGATGTCTCCCAGCTGCGCACCTATCTCGCGCGACTGGCACAGACCGGGGCGCTCGAGCGGTTCCTCGGCGACCGGGCCGGGTTCTTCGCCGACTACCTCGCCTTCGTCGACAACGGCGGGCAAATCGACAGCTTCGCCGGGCTGAATGCGAATATTTTCGCCGGCTACACCACGGAGCTGAACGCCTATTTCGCCTTCCTTTCGGGTGGCGGCTTGCCGTCGCAATATGCCGGCGGCGATGTCACCCGGTTGCGCGCCTACCTCTCGCAGCTGGCACAGGCCGGGGCGCTTGTGCGTTTCCTCGGCGACCGGGCCGGGTTCTTCGCCGACTATCTCGCCTTCGTCGACAATGGCGGGCAAATCGACAGCTTCGCCGGCCTGAATGCCAATATCTTTGCCGGCTATGCGCAGGCGCTGGATGCCTATTACGCCTATCTCGCCGCTGGCGGCGTCCCTTCGACCTATACCGAACTGAGCCAGGAGAGCATCCGCAACTATCTGGCCGCGCTCGCCACGGCCGGAGTCAGCAGCCGCTTTCTCGCCGATCGGGCGGAGTTCTACACTGCCTATTTCAGCTTTCTGTCCGAAGGCGGCAATCCGGACAATTTCGCCGGCCTGCCGGTTCCGCCCGACTTCCCCGCCTTCGCCGATGCGCTCAACGCCTACGCCGCGTTCCTTGCCGGTGGCGGGCTGCCCAGCGGCTATTCGGCGCAGGACCTGTCAGCGCTTGCGACCTATCTCGAGGCGCTTGAAAGCTCGGGTCGGCTGACGGACCTGCTGGGAGCCAATGGCACCCTGCTCACACAATATTTCACATTCATCGACGCGGGCGGTGCACCCGATGCCTTCAGCGGCCTGCCGGTCTATGCGGGCTACGTCCAGGCGTTAAATGCCTATTACGCCTTCCTCGCCGAAGGGGGTCTTCCGGGCGACTACACCGCGCTCGATCAGCAGGCCCTGAACCGCTACCTTGCGGCGCTGAGCAATGCCGGCGGCCTCGCTGCCTACGGCTCGCTCAATGCCTTCTTCGCCGATTACTACGCCTATGTATCGGGCGGCGGCGACCCGGCGGGCTTCGCCGGTCTTCCCGCCTATGCCGACTATGCGGCAGCCTTGCAGGCCTATTACGCCTTCCTCGTCGGCGGCGGCAATCCAAGCGCTTACACCGCGCTCAGCCGGATCCAGATCGAATCCTATATCGAGGCCTTGCGCAACAGTGGTGGGCTGGACGATTATTTCGCCACGTCGATCGCGACCTTCCTTGCCAATTTCGGCTCCTATCTGGCGGGTGGCGGCGATCCCGATGCGTTCGACGGACTGCCGGCGATCGCCACCGGCGGATCGAGCAGCCCGCAACTCGCCAATGCAATCTTTGTGGTGGGACGCAACAACCAGCAGTTGAGCCGCTCCCGCGCCGATGTCGCGATTGAGCCGAACGGTCAAATCACCAGTGCGAGCCGCGCTGGGACCAACAACAATTTTGTCTTCGACCCTGCGACCCAGCAATTGGTCGAATCGGGTCGGTTTGGCGACGATGTCGCTTGGACCCGCTATCAGAACGCGCAGAACGATCCGGTAACGGGCTCCTATGCCAATGCGAGCACGCATATCATCGCTGGCGCCCCGGCGATCAATCTGCCGTCGGGCGGGGTCGTGCGCTACCAGCTGGTCGGCGGCACCGCACCCACCGATATCGTTGCGGCGCGCGGCTCGACCGGATATTTCACCGGCGATCTGGCGGTCAGATTTGGCACGATCCCGGCGATCGGGTTCGATTTCTCGGTCACCAGCGGGGACCGGAGCTACGCTGTCAGCACACCGGGCGGCTCGGCCAACCCTGCATTCGGCGATCCGCCGCTCAACACCCAGACCCTGCAGTTCGACGCCGGCCCGCTGCTGACCTGCACCCCCGATTGCGGCGCCAGCGTCTCGGGAGCGCTGTTCGGAGACGGGGCGCCCTTTGCCGGGTTCCAGTATTCGCTGTGGCGGGCAAGCGGCCAGACCTTCGAGAACTACATCCTCGGCAGCGCGATCTTCGGCACCGGGGGGACTGCGCTGGCGGGCCTCGGCACCCCGCCGCCGCCACCTCCCCCGCCTCCCCCGCCACCTCCACCGGCGTCCAATTATGCGGGCGGGTTCGATGCCAGCGCGGCCAATTCCAATGTCGCGATCGCCTTCACGCTGACGCAAGCCGGTTTCGTTATCCCGGTGCAGGCGAGCACCCCGCGATTCGGCGGTTCGAACTTCGGCGTGACGCCCAATATCCATATCGTCGAAACCTCGGGCGGACTGGCGCGGATCGAGGCAAGCAACGGTGCGGCCGTGATTGATCGCGGCGACGCGGAGAATCTGGACATAGCGGGCGGTGCCAATCTGATCATCGGTCGCTGGTCGAACGGGCGGATCGTCGATGGCCGCGGCGGACCCAACGGGTTCAACACGCTGAATGAAAACCAGGGCCTGCACTATTTCGTCGCCCGCGGGCTGACCGATCCTGTTTCGATCACGTCGGGGCGGGTGGAATACACGCTGACGCATGCCACCCAGCCGACGCTGGGCAGCGGTCGGGCGGCGCCGGGAACCTTCAACGCCAAGATGGCGATCGAATACGGTTCCGCACCAAAGCTCGGGATCGACGGCACCATCGTCTTCACCGGCACCAACGGGTTCACCTACAGCTTCGCCACTACCGGCGGGGCCGCTGCTCCAAGCAAGGAAATCGGCTTCAGCGAGGCATCGGCGGCGGGACGGGGCGGCTTCTTCAGCTTCGCCACCGACACCGGCAGCACCGATACCGGTCTCGACGGCGTGCTGCGCGCCAATGGATCGCTCGGCGACGTCGCGGGCAAGCAGCTCGCCGTCAGCTATGTCGTCGATCTGGTGCCCCGGACCGGCTTCCAGGGCGAATCCATCGCCGGCGCCGCGCTGTTCACCGGCGAGGCGCAGTACAATTACAATCCCTATCTCGGCATCGAGCCAGCAATCGGCTTGGTCCGCGACAGTTTCACCCCCGCGTCGGCGATTCCCAATCCGGGGAATCCTGCGCACCGCCTTCCCGGCTTCGCGATGACTGCCCCAATAGACTGGGATCGCTGGGATGTTCCCGCCACGATGCCGGGACTGGCCGGGCAAACCTCTGTCCAAGCCATTCCCGCATCCGCCTCGCAGATCCCCCTGCTTCGCGCCGGCGCCGAAGCTATGCTGGGTGGGCTGGTCACCTTCCAAAAATAGCCATGCACCGGCACCAGCTCCGATTGGGGGGAAGGCACTGCTTGATGTGAGTCAGAGAAACAGTCCAGATTAGATAAAACTCTTCAATAGGCCGTCGGATGCTGAGAACTCTCTTGTCAGCAAATGGCAGAGCATCCACAGTTGCAGTGTCGCGTAATGCCGGGGGGCCTCGATGCGGACTATTGTTTCAATTGTTACTCTTTCCATTGCGATGGCGTGGGCGGGTACGACACCGGCGTTCGCACAAGACACGGTCGTTCCTATCGCGATCGACGATCCGGCCGCCGCCAGGGCCGCTGCCGAGGCAATAGATCCGCTGGCGCAGGCGGCCGAGGCGGAAGAGGCCTGGGCCCTCTATCTCGAGGTGGTGCGGGAATCCGGCGGACCGGCCGCCGAACAGGCCCTGGCGCTCAACCGCATGGGGGAGTCGCGCTACTACCAGCAGAATATGGCGGGCGCGCTCGAAGCGGCGCTCGAGGCGAAGACACTGCTCGAGGACGCGGGCGAGACCGATGGCGAGGCGATGGCGGAAGCGCTGGCTAACGCCGCGGTGTTCCATGGAGCGACCGGCAATCCCGAATTGCAGCTGCCGCTGCAGGAGCGCTCGCTCGCCATTCGGACCGCGCTTTACGGTACCGATCCGTCGGGGCTGGAGCCCCCCGCTGCAAAGGCGCTCGGGCTCGGCTATCTGAACTATGCCCACGCGCTCTACGAAGCGGGGCGTTTCGGCGAGGCGGCGGACTACATCCTGCCTTCGATCGACGGGTTGATCCAGGGCCAGTTGACCGATGCGACGCTGTTCGTCGCGATGTCGAGCGGCGCGAACATACTCGTCGATGCGGGTCGCCTGGGCGAGGCCCTGACGCTGGCGCAGGAGGGCGTGACCAAGGCGACCGATCTGCTTCCAGAAGGTCACCCCTTCATGGGGTTTGCGCAAGGGACGCTCGCCAAGGTGTTGCTCGAAGCCGACCGATACGAAGAAGCCGCTTCGCCCGCCCGCGAAGCGCTCGACATCATGAGCGAGAAGCTGGGGCCCGATCACCCCAACACCATGGCCGCCTTGCACAATCTCGGGGTCATAGCGGCGCGATTGGGCCGTTATGACGAAGCCATCGAATTGATGCTGGCCCGCCAGGCCAAGCTCGGGGAGATCGATTCGGGCGAGCAGATCAACTCCCTGGCTTCGGCCTCCAACGCCGCTCATGAGGCGGGCCGGGATCGGCAGGCGATGGAGCTGGCCCTGCAAGCCGCCGCAGTCGCCGCAACGCGCCCGCCCGAGGATCAGAAAGCCATCAGCGGCCTGCTCGCCCTGACCTATCGTCAGGAGGAAGCGGGCAATTATGCAGAAGCGCTGGCCGGCCTCGACAAGGTCGCCGCGCGCCTTAGGGCACCGGGCGAGGAGACCTCCGATCCCGATATCGAGATCCGCCGCGGTCTGCTTGCGATCCGCACGGGCGCGGTCGATGCCGGCTGGCAGCGGGTCGAGGACGGCACGCAACGCTTGACGGCCGACATGGTCCGCGCTGCCGACCAGTTCGATCTCGGCGCCGACCTGCCCAGTTATTATGAAACGATCATGCAGGTGGCCGAGGCGGCGATCGTGGCAGGCCGGCCCGACGATGCGCTCAAGGCGTTCGAACTGGCGAGCTGGGGCGTCAACGCGCGAGCGCGCCAATATCTTGCGCTACGCCAGAGCGTCGGCGACGATCCGGATGCCGTTGCGCGCATCGACATGCTGAGGCGCGGGACAGAACAGCTGCGGGTGCTCAATCGCGAACGCGCCGCGATGCTGGGGGCCAACCGCACCGCAGACGCCGAGGACCGCCGTTCCCGGATCGAGACCCTCGAAGCCGAAATGGCCGCTGCGAAAAAGGGACTGGCTTCGATCCGGCCCGATTTCGCTCGCTGGCTGCAGCCCGAGGCGATCACCGTACAGTCCATTCAGAGCAGGCTGCAGGAGGGCGAGGCCCTGCTGATCGCCATGCCCGCCCGCCATCGCACCTTCAGCATGGCGATCACGCGCGACCAGGTCGCGATGGGAGAGAGCGCAGAGGGAAGGCCCGCTGTTCGCGCGCTGGTGGCGAAATTGCGCGATGCGCTGGACGGGCCCGGTCGCACCGGGGAGGCGTTCCCCGTGGCGGCATCGGCGCACCTGCACGACATCGTGATGCCGCCTGCGGTCGAGAAGGCTCTCGACGGCCAGACGCGCGTTGCGATCGTGACCAGCGATGCGCTTTCGCGGCTGCCCTTCGCCCTGCTGCTGCCTTCGCTTCCCGACGGCGAGACTGCGGATTATGCGGCTATGGACTGGCTTGCCCGCAAGTTCGCCTTCTCCATCGCGCTGACACCCTCGGCGGCCTTCGCAGCACGCGACGATTCCGCTGCGGATGCCAGCTTTCTGGGGATCGGCGCGCCTGCCCTGGCCGGCGCCCAGGGCGCGCAGATCGATCCCGCCCAGCTCTATCGCTCGGGCAGTGTTTCGGTCGACGATGTCCGCAATCTGCCCGCCCTTCCGGCAACGGCCGGGGAAGTGGCCGAAGTCGCGGCGGCGTTCGGTGCCGAACGCAGCGTGGTGCTAACCGGCGGCGCCGCATCGGAACGCAGGGTCCGCGAGGAAAGCGCCGCCGCGCATGAAACCGTCCTGTTTGCCACGCACGGGTTGATGGGCGGCGAGATCGGCGGCCTGCGCGAGCCGGCGCTGGTGCTCACCCCTCCAGCGGACGCGGGCGATACCGCGAATGACGGCTTGCTCCAGGCGAGCGAGATTGCGGCGCTGGATTTTGCTGCCCGGTTCGTGATCCTGTCGGCCTGCAACAGCGCCGCGGGACGCCATGACACCGCGCCCGCCTATACGGGCCTTGCCAACGCCTTCCTCGGCTCGGGCACGGATGCGTTGATGCTGTCGCATTGGCGCGTGCGAGACGATGCCTCGGCGAGGCTCAGCGTCGAAACCGTCAAGGGAGCACGCTCTGGCCTCACGCGGGCAGAAGCCCTGCGCAAGGCACAGCTCACACTGATCGACGGGAGCAGCGGACTGCCCGACGCCTCGCATCCGGCAGTCTGGGCACCGTTCGTGATTATCGGCGACTAGAACCGCCTAGTGGTGCGCCGCGCCGGAGTCTCAACTCGAAAAGAAAATGGGAAAGTGGCGGAGACGGAGGATTTCTTAGGTCTCAACCTAATGAATTGAAATCTTTTTCTTATCCTTCAGCCGCCTAGCCCGTACCCACAGTCGTTACCACACGTCCAAGTCGTCATTGATGTTCGACGGTTAAACAATGCCTCATTGCGGCACTGAATGTCCAGAATTTTCCACCGCTATCCGTCGTCGATTGCAAGGATGAGCAAGCTTCGAACAGGTTTGTTTCTCGGTGCAACGTCGATACGCGAAATGGCTGGAACGGGGCCGGCAGCAGACAGTCTGGTTATGGGATTTAGAAAGCCGCATCCGGTCGTCCGGACCGCGAAGTGTCATTGCGCAGTTCCGTCGAATCCACCCTCTATTCATCGGCAAATATCGATGGGAATTGACGGCCGATCAATCCATCGATAATTGCCGATGTATGAAGTCGACCTCGGCACTCGATGTACTCTCTGCTCTGGCGCACCCAACGCGGCTTGATGCGTTCCGCCGTCTCGTGCGCAGCGAGCCCGACGGGCTCTCCACAGGCCAGCTCGTAGACGCCTCGGGTCTGACCCAGAGCACCTTCTCAAGTCACCTCGCGATCCTCGTCGGCGCTGGTCTCGTCTTGCCGGAAAAGCGGGGGCGGCAGATGATCCAGCGCGCGAACATCGAGGTCCTGCGCGACCTGATGCTGTTCCTCGCCAAGGATTGTTGTGAGGGCCGCGCAGAGCTTTGCGAGCCGCTCGTGGCCGAACTCTCCCATTGCTGCTGATGGAGCCGACAGTGCCTGACCAACCTTACAATGTCCTGTTCCTGTGCACGGGCAACTCAGCCCGCTCGATCCTGGGCGAAGCGTTGATGAACAAAATGGGCGGAGGTCGTTTTCGTGCCTACAGCGCGGGTAGCCAACCCAAGGGCGAGGTGCATCCGATGTCGCTCGATGTGCTGGAGAGCTTCGGCTATCCGACCGATGGCCTGCACTCGAAGAACTGGAGCGAGTTCACCAAGCCCGGCGCACCCGAGTTCGATTTCATCTTCACCGTCTGCGACAACGCAGCGGGCGAGAGCTGTCCGATATGGCCAGGCAAGCCGCTCACCGCGCATTGGGGCGTAGAAGATCCCGCCACGGTCGAGGGCGATGGCCAGCGGCAGGCTTTCGTCGATGCGCTCAGCTATCTCAAACGCCGGATCGAGCTGTTCCTGATGCTGCCGCTCCCGAGCATCGACGAAATGTCTGTGCGCAGCAAATTGGCCGCCATCGGCCGCGAAGAAGGCGCGAGCGCCAAGGCCAAGGAATCCTGAATGACCACCGACATCGTCGTCTATCATAATCCCGACTGCGGCACCTCGCGCAACACGCTGGCGATGATCCGCAATGCCGGAATCGAGCCGCATGTGGTCGATTATGTGAAGACACCGCCATCGCGAGCGATGCTGGAAAGCCTGATGGAGCGCGCCGGGCTAAGTCCGAGGGAGGTGCTGCGCGAAAAGGGCACGCCTTTTGCCGAACTGGGGCTCGGCGATGAGAGCCTGGGCGATACAGCGCTGGTGGACGCGATGATGGAGCACCCGATCCTCATCAACAGACCACTCGTCGTCTCCCCGCTCGGCGTCCGCCTGTGCCGTCCGTCCGAGGCGGTGCTCGACATTTTGCCAAGCCCACAGCAGGGCGCCTTCACCAAGGAGGACGGCGAGCAGGTCGCGGACGTAGCGGGCAAGCGTATCGCCTGATGCTGCTCGCGATCGCGATCTTCATTGCCACCATCACGCTGGTGATCTGGCAGCCGCGTGGGCTCGGCATCGGGTGGAGCGCGATCGGCGGAGCACTGCTGGCGCTTGCCACCGGCGTCATCTCACTCGCCGACATTCCAGTGGTGTGGAACATCATCTGGAATGCGACCGGCGCCTTCGTTGCGATCATCCTCATCAGCCTCATCCTCGACCGGGCGGGATTCTTCGAGTGGGCCGCGCTCCATGTCGCACGATGGGGCCGCGGAAACGGGCGCATGCTGTTCGTGCTCGTGGTGCTGCTCGGTGCAGGCGTTGCGTCCATCTTCGCCAACGATGGGGCCGCGCTGATTCTAACCCCCATCGTGATCGCGATGCTCCGGGCGCTGGGCTACAATGCCAAGGCGACATTGGCCTTCGTCATGGCAGCGGGATTCATCTCCGATACTGCCAGCCTACCGTTGGTCGTCTCGAACCTTGTCAATATCGTGTCGGCCGACTTCTTCGACATTGGGTTCGGCGAGTATGCGCTGGTCATGGTGCCGGTCGATCTTGCCGCCATCGCGGCCACGCTAGTGGCTTTGATGCTGTTCTTCCGGAAGGACATTCCCGCCAGCTACCATGTCGCCCAGCTTCGCCTTCCTGCAGAGGCGATCCGCGACCGAGCGACCTTCCGCGCCGGATGGGTGGTGCTGGCATTGCTGCTGGTCGGCTTCTTCGTCCTCGATCCGCTCGGCGTTCCGATCAGCGCGGTCGCCGCCGTCGGCGCGCTGGCGCTGATCGCGATCGCCGCGCGCGGACGAGTCATTCCGACCGGCCAGGTGATCCGCGAGGCCCCCTGGCAGGTCGTGATCTTCTCACTCGGCATGTATCTGGTCGTTTACGGCATGAGCAACGCCGGGCTCGCCGCCGCTATAGCGGAACTGCTCGAACGCTCGGCAGAGGGCGGTGTGTGGGGCGCTACCTTCGGGACGGGCATCCTGGCGGCCGTGCTTTCCTCAGGGATGAACAACATGCCAACCGTCCTCGTCGGCGCGCTGTCGATCGACGCTACGGGCGCCACCGGCCCCGTTCGCGACGCGATGATCTACGCCAACGTAATCGGCTGCGACCTCGGGCCGAAGATCACCCCGATCGGTTCGCTCGCGACCCTGCTATGGCTGCATGTGCTGGGACAGAAGGGCGTGAAAATCGGCTGGGGCTATTACTTCCGCGTCGGCATCACGCTGACCACGCCGATCCTGCTGGTGACCTTGGCCGCGCTAGCTCTTCGCCTGACGCTGGCCTGATCTACGGAGCTCGCTCATGTCCCGTTTACGCCCACTCACCGATCCCGACACCTTCCCGTCGCTCGACCCCGCCTTCATCCATGCCCGCCCTGCCGTTGGTCTTGGCGCCGACCAGCCGCCGCCGCGAATCCTGCTGCTCTACGGCTCCCTGCGGGAGCGCTCGTATTCGCGTCTCGCGGTCGAGGAAGCCGCGCGACTGCTCCAGCTGTTTGGCGCTGAGACGCGCATCTTCGATCCCTCCGATCTGCCGCTGCCTGACCAGATCGGCGGTGACGACCATCCTGCCGTCCACGAACTGCGCGAGCACGCCTTCTGGTCCGACGGCATGGTGTGGTGCAGCCCGGAGCGGCACGGCCAGATCACCGGCATCATGAAGACCCAGATCGATCACCTGCCGCTCAGCATCGGGGGAATGCGCCCTACCCAAGGGCGGACGCTGGCAGTCATGCAGGTGTCGGCGGGCTCACAGTCCTTCAACACCGTCAACACGCTGCGTCTGCTCGGCCGCTGGATGCGGATGTTCACCATTCCAAACCAGTCCAGCGTGCCTAAGGCATACGAGGAGTTCGACGGGGCGGGCAGGATGAAACCCTCGCCGCTCTACGACCGCATCGTGGACGTCATGGAGGAGCTCGTCCGCTTCACGGTGCTGCTGCGGCCGCACGCCGAACAGTTGGTCGACCGCTACTCGGAACGCAAGGAAGCAGGTCGCGCCATCGATCCACAAAAGGACATATCGGCGATTGCCTTGAACCCCTCATCTTGATGGAGTTCGATGAGTGGTGCGCTGCCAATACCGCTAGACATCATGTAACATAGGCCCGGCGGTTTACCGAAATCCCGCCGCCCATTTCAGTTACCCAACGCTCTCTGCGCGGGCTCCCGTTGGGAGTTCGCACACGATACCAAGGTTATATAGATGAACGAATCGAGCCACCGACTATCGCGTGACCTCGGCATAGGAGGCGCGATCATGATGGGCCTCGGCTCGATGGTCGGAACCGGCGTATTCGTCAGCATCGGTATCGCCGCTGGGGTTGCTGGCCCATCGGTCCTCCTGGCGATCGCGCTTGCCGCGCTGGTTGCGACCTGCAACGCCCTGTCGAGCGCGCAGCTCGCCGCCAGTCACCCCGTGAGTGGTGGCACTTATGAATACGGTTATCGCTACCTCAACCCGCGCCTCGGGCTCACCGCAGGCTGGATGTTCCTCTGTGCGAAATCGGCTTCCGCCGCCACCGCAGCGCTGGGTTTCGCAGGCTATGCGCTGCCGATGGCAGGCGGAGGTGCGGCGGCAATGCCTTGGGTCGCGATGGGTTCGGTCTTGTTTTTCACGCTTTTGGTGCTCGCTGGAATCAAGCGCTCAAGCTGGGTGAATATCGCAATCGTTTCGGTGACGCTCGCGGCGCTGGGCGGCTTCATCCTCTTCGGTTCTCCGAGTGCGTTCGCAACCGGTAGTTCAAATTGGACGCCCTTTTTCTCGGACCGTGAAGAATCTCCAGCATCGGCGTTCCTCTATGCGTCAGCGCTAATGTTCGTTGCCTTCACGGGCTACGGTCGCATTGCCACTCTTGGCGAGGAGGTGCGGGAGCCGCATCGGACGATCCCCCGGGCCATCATCGTCACGGTTGCGGTGACGGCGGCCCTCTACATATGCGTGGCGGCGGTGGTCGTGGGCATCGTTGGAACTGCCGTTTTTGCGGACGCGCCGGACCGGCAGGCAACTACCCTCCAGACCGCCGCCACCGCCATGGGGTCGCGTTCGCTTGCCTTGTTGGTGGCAATAGGCGCTATCACTGCGATGCTTGGCGTGTTGCTGAACCTGATCCTCGGACTGTCGCGCGTGGTGCTCGCCATGGGGCGACGAGGCGATATTCCGCCAGTCTTCGGCCGATTGACCGAAGCGGAAAAGGAACCAGCTTCTGCAGTCATACTGGTTGGTGTGCTCGTAACCGGGCTGGCAGCAATTGGCAGCGTCGAGACGGTCTGGGCGTTCAGCGCCTTCACGGTCCTGATCTATTACGCGATCTCCAACCTCGCGGCGCTGCGCCTGCCCGACGATCAGCGGCTATATCCGAGATGGATCTCCGTCCTGGGCCTCGCTTCGTGCCTTTTTCTCGCCTTCTGGGTTCCGGTCGATATCTGGGTGCTGGGCCTCGGATTGATTGGCGCGGGGCTGGTTTTCAAGACCTTCGCGCCACGCCTGTGGAAGCAGCCAATCTGACGGCGATGAAGGAATTGCTCCGGCTCAAGAGTTGCTCGGAGATCAGGACCAGTATCCGCGGCGAGCATGCGCTCCACATTCACAGTCCGAAGATTAAGCCGACCGACCGTTAAGCAGAGCGAGAAAGCTCGCTGAGGCAGCGGATGTAAATGTCGCGCTGCTTTTGCACGGGAAACGCTGCAAGAGCATCATCTGCGGGAAACCAGCGGGCGTCGGCTATCTCTTCAGCCTGCAAGTGGAGCGGGTGGCTGCGATCAATACGGCACGCGAACATCACCGCGTCCTGCCCGTCATGGTCAAGGTTGCGTTTCACCTTGTGCTCTGCCGAGTAAATGAACCGGTTGGTTACCGGCAGTTCCGATAACTCGGCCTCCAGCCCGACGCCTAATTCTTCCGCTAGCTCTCGGCGCATAGCCTCGACGGGAGATTCGCCCTCTTCCACGCCGCCGCCCGCAAGGGTCCATTCCCCATCGCGATATCCATGCGGCCGCACGAGGAGCACCTCGTCGTTCTCGTTCAATACAAGGGCCCGCACCTTGCGGCGCAGCCGTAATCCGTCGCTTTCGATATAGGCTGTCATGGTTGGAGAACCTGACAGGCTCGGGTAAACCTACCGTAAACCGCTCGTCTCAGGCACTCCCGGCAGCGCACTCCAGACACTTTATCACCGTCGGATTATTCCGCAGCCGACCCTCGGCAATCTGGTCGCCGCATTCGATGCAATAGCCGAACTCCCCTTCCTCGATCCGCTGGAGAGCTGCCGCGATGCCTGCACGTTCGGCCTTCCGCCGCCGCTTCTGCGCCAGCGCCATTGCCTGCACCTGCATCGCATCGATGCGAGAAAGTCGGCCCACGCTCTCCTGGTCCAGCGTCACCGGATCGCGATCCTTCGCGGAGATGCGATCCTGCTCGTCCAGTTCGGCGAGCCTTTGCAGCAAAGGATTGCGGAACGTTGCAGGATCGATCGACACGTCAGCGCACCATCAGCACCGGAGCCTTGACGGTGCGAACCATTTCAGTGGTCGTGCTGCCCACAATCATGCGACGTATTGGCGAATGCCCATAGGCACCCATAAGCAGCAGCGAATGCTCGGTGGCGGCAACGACGCCGGGAATGACCTTTTCGGCCTTGTCCCGCTCCATCACGACGGTAACGGGGTGGTCGGAAGCGAATCCCGCTTCTGCCCTGGTCAGCATCTCACGCTGCGCTTCGCCATCCGCCTCTGCCATGACGATGGTGACCGGCAGACCGTCGAACAGCGGTGAGTTGGCCAGACGCTCCAGCGCGCGTTCCGCGGCGGGACTGGCATCATAGGCGAAGACGACGTGCTCCGGTTCTGCATATTCGCGCGATGCGACCAGCACCGGCTTTTCACTCGACCTCACCACGCGCTCGATCATCGAGCCGATATGGTCCGAGGCATATTCGTGGCCGACGCCGCGCTTGCCCATGACAACCACGCGGGCGTGATCTTCGCGCTCGAGAATGGTCTCGACCACCCCGCCGTGGCGATGAAGCGTCGAGATGTCCGTAATGCCCGATTCACGCAGCAACTGTTCGCCCGCTTTTAGCATGACGCGGCCTTTCTCGATCTCGGTCCGACTGCCTTCTTCGGAAAGGCGGACAAGCTCTTCCATGAGGTCGCTCTTGACGCCCAAGCCAATGGCACCGGACAGGTCCTTGCGCGCCGTGATGGCGTCCTGTCTCTGGACGACGTGGAGCAGTTCGACCGGAAGCGACAGCCGCTTTGCCGCCCACCCGGCATAACCGCAAACGCTGGTGGCGTAGGCCGAGGCATCTATCGCCGCGAGGACGTTTTCCATTGCTGTATCTCCCATCAGTGTCCTCCCAGCTGCGCATCGGCGCCGGGCTTGTCATGGATAGCATAGCGCTCGATCATCCCGGCGCTCTCCTCGTTCAGGCCGCGGACCTCTACCGCGGTGCCCTCGCGGCGGAACTTGAGGATCGCCTTGTCGAGCGTGCCCACCGCCGAGATGTCCCAGAAGTGCGCGCGGCTGACGTCGATCACCACCCGGTCGAGCACTTCCTTGTAGTCGAACGCTTCGACGAAGCGATCGGAAGAAGCGAAGAAGACCTGGCCCCCAATGCGATAGGTCCGCGTCGTGCCGTCGGCGGACAGGTCGGTATCGACCGTGAACAACCGCTTCACCTTGCTGGCGAAGAACAGGCCCGAAAGGATCACACCAGCGAGCACGCCCTGCGCCAGGTCATGCGTCCACACGACCACGACTACCGTGACGATCATGACCACCGACGACTGCCAGGGATTGGTGCGGATGTCCTTGATCGAGCGCCACGAGAAGGTGCCGATCGATACCATAATCATGACCGCAACCAGTGATGCCATCGGAATGATCGCGACCAGCGGGCCGAGCACCAGGAGAAGAAACAGCAGGAAGACGCCCGATACGAAGGTCGAAAGTCTCGTTTCGCCGCCCGACTTCACGTTGATGACCGACTGGCCGATCATGGCGCAGCCGCCCATCCCGCCGAGGAAGCCGGTGAAGAAGTTTGCGATGCCCTGGCCCTTCATCTCCTGCCGCTTGTCGGACCCCGTATCGGTCAGGTCGTCGACGATCTGCGCGGTCAGCATGGACTCGAGCAGGCCGACCGCCGCCATCGTTGCCGAGTAGGGCAGGATGATCTGCAACGTCTCAAGCGTGAACGGAACGTCGGGAATGAGCCACGAAGGCAGCGACGAGGGCAACTCACCCATATCGCCCACCGTGCGCACATCCATGCCCATGTAGTAGACTACCGTCGTCAGGATGATGATCGCGACCAGCGGCGAGGGAATGGCCTTCGTGAGGCGCGGAAGGATGTAGATGACCGCCAGTCCCGCGGCGACCAGCACGTAGGTCAGCATCGGCACGCCGGTGAGTTCCGGCAGCTGTGCGATGAAGATCAGGATCGCCAATGCGTTGACAAACCCTGTGATGACCGAGCGCGACACATATTGCATCAGCAGGTGCAGCCGTAGGAAACCTGCGATGACCTGAATGACGCCCATCAGGATCGTTGCTGCGAAGAGGTATTCGACGCCGTATTGTTGGATGAGCGGCAGAACGAGAACGGCGATAGCTGCGGTGGCTGCCGAGATCATGCCCGGTCGCCCGCCTACGAGCGAGATGATGACCGCGATCGAGAACGACGCGTAAAGGCCGACCCTCGGATCGACCCCGGCAATGATGGAGAAGCCGATTGCCTCGGGAATGAGCGCAAGCGCGACGACGATGCCGGCGAGAATGTCGCGCCGGGGATTGGAAAGCCATTCACGCCTAAGCGTGGGAATATCGAACATGTGAACCCTAACACGACTCACACGACCGGCACGATGCGCGGAAGCATCGCTCAGCTGCGAACACTTTGTGCGGCCAGAATGCCGGTCTGAAAGGTTGTCCCGGGGATAGGCGCCGGGCCGAGCCACCCGGCGCGGCCGGGTCCGGTGGATTGCGGGCACTTAGCGGCTAAGCAAAAATGTTGCAAGTGCGAAGGGTGCAGTGGCATCGTCCGCGCGTTCGAAAGGCAGCTATCGGGCAGCGATCACAGAACGTTGAATGACCGAGATGGGGCGCGTAGCTGCCATAGTCAGAAAGCCTAGGACCGCTGCGAAAGCGCAATCACCAATCTGGCGGCCAGTGTTTCTTCTGCGTTTGCACGCCGCTCTTTCATCTTCGAGACCAGCTGACGTTTGGAATGATCTGGCATGCTCACGATTGCGGCAAGCACCACAGCTTTCAGCAAGTCAGGATGCGCCGTAATCATAAAGTGGTCCCCGTTACCTGATCGGCAGGACGACGCAGCCGCTCAACCAGCGAGCGCAGGCTGGCGGTGAGCACGAGGGTTGCGCTCCCCATCTCGATGATCTCGATCTCGTCTCTGGAAATGAGCACATAGAGTGTGCTGCGTCCGATCCCGAGATAGCGACAGGCTTCGGGTACGCGCATGGCGATCGGTTCGATGGCCTGGGGCCCGCATTGCTCGCGAAGATGCTCTGTCGTGCTTGCAGATGGCATAGCGGTCGATCCTTTCATCTGTCGGGTGATGACGGACCGACCTTGGGGAGCATGGAGGGGACAGGCCGGCCCGCCATCGGCACCGAGTATCGGCCGATTAGGGCACCCTGGGCCACATGACGTTCCTACGCTGCAGCTGCCGTTCTTTCGCCGCAGCGCAGAGGCCTGGGGCAAGCACTCCAGTCAAATGCACCGATGCTCATCTGGACGGCAAAGGACGTCCGGGCGAAAGCGGGTTTCCGAACGAAAACAGCACAGAACGCCAAGCGCCGTCGCCAATCTGTTTGATAAAAAAGAACTTTTCGAAAGGAGCGCCGCAGGAGCACTACGGGTGCCGTCGCATATTACTGAACGAAACCAACCACCTGCGCCCCGACCGACGGCGGCGCTTTTATCTCGCCCTCATTTTCTCGCTTCAAATCAGACGCTTACGGACGAATAATTACTCCGATTACGCCTGCAAGCGGAATGCATCGCGACTGCATCCGGCGCTGCCAGCGACCTGCCGTGATAGGGTCGCGGGTGTGCTTCTGATCTGCAACCAAGCGGCAAAATTTCTGGAGCGGCAGTGTCTAAGAGCGTCGCTGAATGATGCAACGCCATGGCAGCAAAACGACGCGGTCATCGCACACCAAGAGCCAGATATTCGCATTGCGAGCGCACACTGGATGTTCGACGATTGGTTGCAGCCACGCTCGTGGACGGCCTTTGTGTCAGCTTTTGGGTCAATAATCGTGACGCTTTAATGTCGTGAATTGGGTGTTAGCGGACGGTCTGCTTTCAGGAAGTTCTGGACTTGACCAGCCATCACCCTGAATTATATAGTTAGCATGATAACTAAAGGAATGTCATGATCCATCAGTTGAACATCATCGCACGGATCGCGCCGCATCCAACGCACTACAACAAGGCGCGCGAGGCCATCTGCGAGATCATCGAACAGACGCGCGCCGAACCCGGCTGCATGGAGTTTCGTCTCAGCGAAAATGCACAGGACGGAACACTGTATCTCTATGAGGAATGGCGAGACGAGGCGGCACTGGCATCGCACCACGATCAACCATACACCCGGGCCGTCTTTGAAGCCTACCGGGACTGGCTGGCAGAAGAGCCGCAAATCCTTCATCTCCGTCCGGTTCGGTAAGGCTGATGTTCTTTCTTAAAGAACTTCCCAGCCGACAAATGGTCGACGGTTATGCCGACCAATTCGCCGATGTCGATGTCGACAGAGTGCTCGACGCGCTTCGGTTGATGCGACGCGCGAGCCTGCTGATCCGCGAGCTGGAAGCATACTTCGCGCGCCATGACCTCTCGCAGCTTCGCTTTTTGATGATGATCCTTATCGACCGCGAACCCGAGCGAAACTGCCTCGCTGCAAGTGAAATTGCCGAAAGGCTGGACGTATCGCGGCCCGTCGTCACGCGCACCTTGCAGGGCTTGGAACGGGCTGGCCTGATCGCGATTTCGGAAAACTCAGAAGATGCTCGCTCCCGGAACGTGACCCTTACTCTCTCGGGGAAAGCCAAGCTCGACGAGGTTCTGCCGGGATACTTCGCCATCCTTCACCGTCCCGATCCAGCAGCCGACAAATGACATTCCGGATCGTTATATTGCGGACCATGCTCGTCTGGCTCGTCGTATGGCCGCTTGTGACCGGGATGCTCAAGCTGCTGAGGTTCATCGCGAGCGATATGGCGCTTGGATTTCAGACACTCATTCTGACGGCAATCCTTGTTCCCCTCATCAGTCTGCTGCTTGCTCCAGCGATGCATTCGCTGGCAACTCGCTTAATGAAGGAATGGTCATGACTGACAGGTTCGAAAGAGGCCTCGAGAATCTTCGCAGAATCGACGGTGAAGCCGGAGAGAAGGTGGTTGAAAGCTTAAAGGACATATCGCCGGATCTTGCCCGCTACACCATCGAATACCCGTTCGCCGATATCTACGCACGGCCCGGTCTTGGCCTCCGCGAACGAGAGATCGCGACGATCGCAGCCCTTACGGCGATGGGCACGGCACAGCCCCAGTTGAAGGTCCACATCCAAGCCGGACTCAATGTCGGTCTTACGAAGAGCGAGATCGAGGAAATTATCATCCAGATGAGCGTGTATGCCGGATTTCCAGCAGCGTTGAACGGGATGCAAGCCGCCAAGGAAGTCTACTCGAGCTCGGATGCCAGCGAATTCGATCAGGATGAGCCTAATTGACGGCAGCTTGCGGTAAGGAATTCTGCCCAGGCGAATGTCCGCAACGGGGTGGAAAGCTTCCGGTCCGCTTTCAGGAGGCTAAGCCGCGAAAGCCGCCGTCGAGGCAAGTAGCAAGCCCCGGCAGCTACGCGCCCTCATTCCGGAAATTGAAGATACAGATCCAGATTTCGAAAGCCGACATTCTCCAAGGGCAAGGCAGACTGTTCGCGTAAGGCTTTTGACAACACCAGATCAATGATCTAGCAGTTTGACTTCGGGCACTTATTCCGGCGCCCGGTAAGGCAATGCGCCCAAGTCCGGCTCGATGAGCTGTGTGCGAAGGACGCGTTGATGAATTCTCCCGCTAATTCAGGTTCCGTAGAACAAACTCCGATCCCGTTTTCCGATGGGGTGCGTGTCTGGGCGCGCATAGCCGCGTTGAGCTTTGGTGGGCCAGCCGGCCAGATCGCGGTGATGCACCGCATTCTAGTCGATGAAAAGCGCTGGATCGGCGAGAACCGGTTCCTGCATGCGCTCAATTACTGCATGCTCCTGCCCGGACCGGAAGCCATGCAGCTCGCCACCTATATTGGCTGGTTGCTCCACGGCGTTCGCGGTGGCCTCGTCGCAGGATGCCTGTTCGTCCTTCCCGGCTTCCTCAGCATTATGGCGCTTAGCGTGCTCTATGCCAGTTTTCAGGAGGCCAGCTTCGTCCAGGCGATTTTCTTCGGCATTAAGGCGGCGGTGCTCGCCATAGTCATCGAGGCCCTGCTGCGCATCGGGAAAAGGGCATTGAAAACTTGGCCCATGTATCTGATTGCCGCCGCAGCCTTCGTGGCGATATTCGCATTCGATGCACCTTTCCCGCTGATTATCGCGGCCGCCGCGCTGGTCGGTTTTCTTGGAGGGCATTTCGATCCTGCACGGTTTCTGGTCATTCGCGCCCGTGAAACGACCGAGGACGGGGAGAGCGAGCCGGAAGCCGTGCTTCATACAGGCGGTATGGCGAAAGCGCAGCCTACATGGCGCGGAGCAGTCCGCACGGCCTTGATCTGGGGCAGCATCTGGGCAGCTCCCATAATTGCGCTGATCCTTCTTGTTGGCCCAAATCACGTGTTCACGGAACTGGCGGTTTTCTTCTCCAAGCTCGCGGTCGTGACATTCGGGGGCGCGTATGCCGTGCTGGCCTATATGGCGCAGGAAGCCGTGCAGACGCATGGCTGGCTTGCCCCCGGTGAAATGCTCGATGGGTTGGGCATGGCGGAGACCACGCCGGGTCCACTGATCCAGGTCGTCCAATTCGTGGGGTTCATGGGGGGATATCGCGAAGCAGACATGTTAGGCCCGGTGGCTTCGGGCATCGCGGCTTCGGTCATCGTCACGTGGGTCACGTTCGTGCCGTGCTTCCTATGGATTTTCCTTGGTGCGCCATTTATCGAAAAACTGCGCGGCGTGAAGCTTCTGACAGCGGCGCTTTCGGCGGTGACGGCAGCAGTCGTCGGTGTGATCCTAAACCTTGCCATCTGGTTTGCGCTGCACGTTGCCTTCGCACGGCTTGACGAGGTTCGAGGTTACGGCGCACGCCTGCTCGTGCCGGACTTCGCCACGATCGACGTCGCCTCCGTCGTCATTGCCGCTGCGGCCCTGATCGCCATGCTGCGCTTCAAGATCGGGATGTTGCTCGTTCTCTTCGTGAGCGCACTCATTGGGTCGCTGTATTACCTCGCAATGATGGCTGGCACCTGAAATCACATCCAAGGAGAACTAAGATGAAGCAATTACCCAGAACATTGTTCGTCGGCGGCTTGGCTCTATCGCTATCAGCGATGTCGGCGGCTCTTCACGCGCAGGATAATCTCGGCAATCTCGAGGCACTGATTTTCGAGGCATCGCACTCGGAGGTCACCATGACCGACGATGGGGTCGCACGCATCGGTTGGACGCGCGCCGACGTGCCGGTGATGGTCGACGGCATGCGCCTCGATCCCCCGGCAGGTCTCGGCTCATGGGCTGCCTTCAAACCCGTCGATGGCGGAGTGATGGTCATGGGCGACACGGTCGTATTCGAGGATGAGATAACAGCCGCGATGGACGCTGCCCTCGCCAACGGGTTGACCGTCACCGCGCTGCACAATCATTTCATATTCGACGATCCGCCGGTCTATTTTATGCATATCGGCGGGCATGGGGAAACCGCCAAGATGGCAGCGGGTGTAAAAGCCGTCTGGGATGCCATCAAGGAAGTGCGCGCCGCCTCGCCGACGCCGCAGCGCAGTTTCGGTGGCATGACGCCGGATGCAAACGGCACGATCGAAGCCCTGGCGCTGAGCGAAATCTTGGGCACCGAGCCAAGCATCGCCGATGGTGTCGTGAAATACACCTTCGCTCGCCAAGGCCGCATGCACGGCGTTGAGATCGGTGGTTCGATGGGGCTTACGACCTGGGCGGCGTTCTCGGGCACCAACGACCTTGCCGCCGTGGATGGTGACTTCATCATGACCGAGGACGAAGTCCAGCCCGTGCTCCGCGCACTGCGCGAGCGGGATATCCATATCGTAGCATTGCATAACCACATGATCGGCGGTGAACCGATGTTTTACTTCCTCCACTACTGGGGAGTGGGTCCAGCAAAAGAGCTTGCAGCGGCGATTGCTGCTGCCCGTAACGCACAGGCCGAAACCGGATAGGCGCAACCATTCCGATAAAAATCAGTAAGGCAGCGATCGCTTGCACCTCATTGCGACAGGCATTGTCTTCGAAATGGCCGGGACGTGAGTTATGTCGTTAACTTTACGGGGTTGCCTTTGAATGCGATTTGGGTTGCGAACGGATTGTCCGTTTCCTTAGGAAAACGCCCGAAACCAGACTGTCTCGAAGCGGCCCCAAAATGGCTGAAGCGCATAAGCTGAGTCGACGGCAGATATCGGGAAGCAGGAGGCTGTCTCACATGGCCGCTTTGGCGTTGCAATCTGCTGGTCCGCTTCTGGCACAATCCACACTTGGTCTTAACGGCGAGAACTGGGGTGGTTTGCCGACAGGCTGCTTTTAGGATCTTGGGTTAAGGAAGCGGACGTTCACCCGATTGCGCAACTTCGGAATAGTTGCTGACTTCCGCGCATTATCTCGGTTCGGCGCAGTCGCTCAGCATCACCTATACGAGCATCGACGACGTATATTCGTGGGATTATCGCCTTGCATACTAAAAAAATTCTGAGTCTCGCGTTCGCCTTGGGCCTCGCATCCTGTGCGTCAGAAGAGGCGCCCGTTAACACCGCAGAAGAGCAATACCCATTCGACCGTCACGGCGCGTTGAGCGCCGCCGACGGAACGCCTGGCCAATCCGCTCTTGAGGGCGCAGAGGGCGTTCTCGGATATGAGCAAGGCTGCCTTTTTGTCGAACGGGACGGGGGGCGTTCCGGTCTGATACTGCCGGCGAATTCTTCCTTCGATGGCCGCGTATTGCGCTACAGGAACCTTGAGCTCAAACTGGGTCAGAGACTGACCTTCACTGGCGATCTTCTCGCGACACCCGATCGCGGGGAATACGGTTGCAAGTATGACGAGTTGCTGGAAGTCGCACCTTAGGGCGACTCCAATAAAGAGTGTTCCAAATCCGGTACTGAAAGGCAATTTTCTATGATCCGAAACCTAATTGTGGAAGGTCTACGAACGTCCTTTTTCGCGACATTCGACTTTCAGTGATCAAGGCAGGATAGCTGAGTTGGATCTTGGCCGGGGACATTTGCTAGATATTGTGCGAGGTCCCTGGGCCAAGAGAAACGAGGCCGAAGAAGTGTTCCGAAGCCGAGTAAATCGATGGATACAAAGCCCTCCGCTATTCAGATTTCAGCGATCCAGAGGGAAACACGGTAGGGCTACTGGACGGAAACTGATGCGCGTTGCCAAGATGTCGTAAACGGCGTCGGCAGCGGAAGGTCCGGATTTGGTGATCATTCCGCCGGGCGGAGATGGCAAGAACGGGGTGGTTAGCCGACATACGTCATTGGCCTCTGGAAGGCTACGATCCAAGCTTGTATATTACCTGCAATGAAAGCTCGACACTTGTTTGAACGCATCCGCACTTTGTGGCCGGACTCCATCATTCTGACGAGCGATGCCAGTTCGGGCTCAGGAGACCCAATTTGGAGCGTTGTGCACTGCTACGACAGCTTGGAGCCCCAGATCGACCACGACGATTGGCTCGCGATAGGAGCGTGGTCGTTCCATCAAGCACTAACTGAACTTGCTCGGCTTAAACTCGAAAGTGGTTCTAAAATGGTGTTTCCAGCTGAGGTTTCACTCGAAGCTTTCGACGCGAACATGCGTGAAAATCTAACTGACGAGACATGGCAGGAAGAACGCTCACGCTACGGACATTGATGCGATCCACTCTATGTCCGCAATGGCGTCGTAAGCGGAATGGCAGCTTTTAGGGCAGTGGGAGTGAAAAGCCGTCCTCCGGGCGGTCATTGGAAGTCGCTATGCCTTGTCGGAGCTCGCGAGCGCTTCGGCTTTGAGTTTCTCCAGCCGTTCCATACAAACTTCGTGCACGACGCGTCCAAGCTGCTCGACCTGCTCGCCAAGCCATTCGAGCTCTTCCTTCGTGATGCGGTAGTGCTTCGAGTAGCGTGCCTTCACATAGGCCTCTTTGAGTTTCTCGAACCGCGCGCGATCCCGCTTCAGCTCGCGCGGCCACACGTAGGTCAGGCGGGGATCGATGCGCTCGGCCTGCGTGCGCAAGAAGCCGAGGTTGTGAACGTGGGGAGTGTAAAATGTGCAGACTAGCAGGACGCAGTGATAAAGCGTCTCAGTCGTTTGATGTAGATCGAAGGCAGCCTGCTTCGAGTACTCCTTGCCTATCAGGAATCGCGCGCTTTCGAAGCGCTTCATGGCGCTAGGATACCATTCCTCAAAATACTCCTGCGCCATGCCCAGCGCCTGTGTCGGCGTCTTGGGCTTGGGCGTGTGCAGCTCGGTGTCGTCGGACTGGTAGAGCGCTACACCCTCGGCCTTCACATCCATGAAGAAGTAGCGGCCGTGCGCCAGTCCATCGTTCACTTCCTGAAGCGTGTGGACGATGAAGTTGACCGGCGTCTTGAGTGTGCTGGTCACACCGTATTCGCGCATCAGGCGGTCGTCGAGCTTCGACCAGTATTTGACCCTGTCGGCCAGCCGTTTGTCGTTGACGATGATGAGCAGGTCGTAATCCGACTGATAGCCTTTGGCAGTGTGCGGCTCATCGACCCAGGTCCCGCGAGCATAGCTTCCGTAGAGAATGACTTTGAGTATCCGTCCGGCTTTCTTCCACTCGTGCTTGGCGAGCGCGAAGGCATCGTCAAACTCTTCAAAGATGAGCTGCACGACGCGTTCGATCTCGCGCTGCTTTTGAGGGGGAAGATGATCAAGGTCCGTCTTCATCGGTCAAACCCTAGCAAGCTGTTCGGCCGCTTGCACGTGCCGAGTGCAGCAGCGCGCGGCGACGGCGCCATCCATAGCGCTGAGGAGCCGCGCGCGGAGCGCTCCACGTTAGCAACAATCCGGTAAGGATTGTCGTTAGGATAGTTAAAGGACGCTGGAGCCCAGCAATCCTGCGGGTTTGCCGCCTGTTTCGGTTCCCGATAGTCCGAACTTTCGGTTCCTGATAGTCCGAACGCTGCGGTTCCTGATAGTCCGAACAGGTGACAGGTTTATCCACAGGGACCGGCGTGGCTATGCGGTAACGGGAGAGTGGAAAAGGCGGCCTGATCGAAGGCAATCTGGATGCCTCACGGTGCATGATTTTCTGCATTGGGCTACGTTTCATCGCTTTAGCTTCCCTTGCAGCAGTGGGCAGCCCAGTCTTCCATCAACAGTTTGCGCTTCTCCAGCAGATTACCGCGCCGGTAGGCCGCCTCGGTCTTGTCCTTCACCACATGCGCCAGCGCTGCTTCTGCGACATCGCTCTGGTGACTGGTCTCCTCGCTCGCCCAGTCGCGGAACGCCGAGCGGAAGCCGTGAACCGTGCAACTCTCTTTCATCTCGCGCAGCAGCTTGGTCAGCGTCATATCGGACATCGCCTTCCTCCCTCGCATGCCGGGAAAGACGAGCTCGCAGTTTCTCACGCGCAGTTCCATGCAGCGCTCGATGATCAGTATTGCCCGATCGCACAGCGGCACGACATGCTCGCGATTGGCTTTCATCCGCTCCTTGGGAATAGTCCAGAGCTTCTCGCGCAGATCGAACTCTTCGAACACCGCATGGCGCACTTCGCCTGAGCGGGCCGCGGTCAGGATCGCAAACTCCAGCGCCAGCCTGCTGTAGCTCTCGCGCTCGCGCAGGCGCGGGATGAAGTCAGGCACCTTAGCATAAGCCATGGCCGCGAAGTGGCCTTCCTTCTTCGGCTGGCGCGGCAGGCCCTTGCTGATCGCGCGCATGGGCGCCTCGCTGTCCCGGTATCCCGAAGCATAAGCCCAGTCGAGCACGGTCCCGATCCGCTGGCGCACCCGGCGCGCCGTCTCAGGCTTTGCCAGCCAGATCTCGGCCAGCACATTGCGGATCATCGGTCCCGTGATGTCATTGACCTGCACATTGCCAAGATGGGGGAAGGCATAGGCTTCCAGCGTCCTGATCCATTGCTGCTCGTGTTTCTCGTTGCGCCAGGTCGATCGATGCTGGGCGAGCACCTTGGCGGTGGCTTCCCGGAAGGTGGGAATGCCTTCCGCCTTCCGGCGCTCGAACAGCGGGTCCAGTCCCAGTTCGACCCAGGTTCGAACCTCGCGGGCCCGCTCACGTGCGACCGCCAGCGATATCTTCGATGCGCCTCCGAGACCGAAATCGCGGCGATTGCCGTTTTTCTGCACCCGGACCATCCAGCTCTTCGTGCCCGACGACTTCACCACGAGGTAAAGCCCATCGCCATCGCCTAATTTGCCGGGTCTCGAGGCGGCCTTTACCGCTGTTGCCGAAAGCTTACCCATGGCTGCAAATTCTCCCACATTTATTCCCACAAATCCAATCGGACACCGATGGATGAGCAAGGACAGTGTGGGACCCGAATCACCTGATAAGCCGCGCAAATGCTTGGCTTTTTCAGGTCATCGGTGGAAAATGGGGGAAAGGGTGGTGGCGGAGACGGAGGGATTCGAACCCTCGATACCCGGTTGGGGTATGGTTCCTTAGCAGGGAACTGGTTTCAGCCACTCACCCACGTCTCCGCAACGGACGCATCACGACCGCGAGGCGCGCGCTATAGCCAGAGCTTTGCCCGCCTTCAAGGGGCTTGGCACCGGGGCGCCCGATTAGCGCTCGCAGGACCAAAACGATTCGCTTCGACCCGTTTTGGATTCGGTTCATCGCTCACTCATTGCCGGTCAGCAATTGGAGGGTTCTTGTCGAATGCCGATCTATGCCCGCAGGGAGGGGCGCATCATGACCAGACCCGCCAGCCTTGCTCGCCGTTTCAACGTATCCTTCGTGGCCGCCGCCGCGGCGCTCGGATTGTTCGCCAGCCCGCTTTCCGCGCAGCTCGAGTCGGTCGATCCGAACGAAGCGCTGCAATACCCCATCGATGGCGATCTGGTAGAGGCACCGGGCGACCAGTCGGTCTATGCCGATCCGCAACCAGCCGCCCCCGCTGAAACCTATACGGCCGGCCCGACCGTCGGCGTCGATCCGAACGTTGCGCCCGCCTGGAGCGAACCCTCTCGTCCGGGCGCTGCGGTCGGAAGCTATGACTCGAGCCCCGCTGCGAGCAACGACGCTATCCCGCCGGTGGTTGCCGAAGCCGAGCAGACCTATCGCGAAGACGATCTTATAGGCGCCGCGCAGGGCGTGTTCGGCGATGGTGCCAAGGGAGTCGCCACCCTGATCCGCCGGCTGCTGGCCGACCAGGGCGAACCCAATGCCTATATCGTCGGACGCGAGGCGAGCGGCGCATTCATCGTCGGCGCGCGCTATGGTTCGGGCACGCTCTATCACAAGGTCGAGGGCGAACGGCCCGTCTACTGGACCGGTCCCTCGATCGGCTTCGACGCGGGCGCGAATGCCGGCAGCACCTTCGTGCTGGTCTATAACCTCTACGACAGCGAGGAATTGTACGAGCGCTATCCAGCGGGTGAAGGCCAGCTCTATGCGGTCGGGGGCATGACCGCCTCCTATATGCGCAAGGGCGATGTGGTGCTGATCCCGATCCGGGTCGGTGCGGGGCTGCGGCTGGGCATCAACGCCGGATATATGAAGTTCTCCAAGGAACAGCGCTGGCTGCCCTTCTGATCGCTGCCGACGACAGGGCGGTCTTGCCCGAGCGATAGAATCGCTGATCGGTCGCAGGCGTTTTCCTGTTGCCGCGTTCCATTGCTACCGGCATGGACGCGCCATGCTCGAAAAGCTCCAGTCCCAACCCGCCGATGCGCTGCTAGCGCTGATCAAGATGCACGCCGACGACGAGCGCGAGGACAAGATCGACCTCGGCGTCGGGGTCTATCGCACCGGCGAGGGTGCGACGCCGGTGTTCTCCGCCATCAAGGGGGCGGAGACCAGGCTGCTCGAGCAGCAGGATTCCAAGAGCTATCTCGGCCCCGAAGGCGACATGGGCTTCGTCCAGGCGCTGATGCCCTATGTCTTCGGCAAGAATGCGACCATGGATGGCCGCATTTCCGGAATGCAGGCCCCAGGGGGCACCGGTGCGGTCCGCCTCGCGCTGGCGCTTGCGCAGCGCGCCGGCGCGGCCCGCGTCCACCTGGGCCTGCCGAGCTGGCCCAACCACGCGCAAATCCTCGAGGATCTGGGGATGGACGTGGTCGCATTCGACCACGCCAATCCCGATGGCAGCGCCAATCTCGCCGCGCTGATTGCAGCCATCGATGGCGCTGCTCCGGGCGATCTGGTGCTGCTCCACGGCTGCTGCCACAATCCCACCGGTATCGACTACGCGCCCGAGTATTGGGCTGTCATCGCCGAGGCGCTGGAGCGCAATGGCGTGCTACCGCTGCTGGACATCGCCTATCAGGGGCTTGGCCGCGGGCTGGACGAGGATGTCGCCGGGGTACGCAGCGTGCTCGCCGCCGTGCCCGAAGCGCTGATCGCCTACAGCTGCGACAAGAATTTCGGCCTCTATCGCGACCGCGTAGGTGCCTTCTATGTCATGGCGCAGGATGGCGGTTCGCTCGACACGATCCTGTCCAACGCCAATGCATTGGCGCGAGCGACCTGGTCGATGCCGCCCGACCATGGCGGAGCGGCGGTGCGGATCGCGCTGCGAGACCCCGATCTGACGAAGGAATGGCGCAGCGAATTGGACGGCATGCGCGGACGGATGCGCGATGTTCGGCGCAAGCTCGCTGCCGCCGATGCCGATGCGCCCGGTCTGAATCTGGCCGCGCTGACCGAGCAGAACGGGCTGTTCGCCGTGTTGCCGCTCAACCGGGACCAGATCGCCGCATTGCGCGATGACCACGCGATCTACATGGCCGGCTCGGGCCGGATCAACATCGCGGGACTGCATGACGGCAATATCGGCAAGTTCATCGCTGCGCTGGCGGATGTGACGCAACGCTGATCCGCGCCGCCGGAATCCGGCTCAGTTTCTGCCGAAGCTAATTCTGCAGGCTCTGCATCCGCTTGAGATAGCGCGCCAGAACATCGATCTCGAGATTGACCGCATCACCCTCGGAAAGCGATCCCAGCGTGGTGACCTCTGCCGTGTGAGGAATGATGTTAAGCGCGAAATCGCAGCTGCCATCGGGCCGGTCGCGGACATCGTTAACGGTCAGCGAGACCCCGTCCACCGTGATCGATCCCTTGGGCGCGATGAAGGCGGCGAATTCGGCGCGGGCGCGAATAGCCAGCCGGGTCGAACCGCCGTCGGTTTTTGCCAGCTGGACGGTGCCGGAGGTGTCGACATGGCCGGTGACCATATGGCCGCCGAGTTCGTCGCCAAGCCGGAGCGCGGGTTCGAGGTTGAGCCGCCGCCCTTCCTGCCACATGTTCGGAACGCTGCGCGACACGGTTTCTCCCGATACATCGACTGCGAACCAGGCGTCGCCCGCCTTTCCGCCGCGTTCGACCACAGTCAGGCAGACGCCCGAACAGGCGATCGAGGCACCGATATCGATGGTCTCGGGGTCGAAGGGGCAGCTGACCGTCACCCGCCTGTCGGCCCGATCCTCGACGCTGGTAATCGTACCGATGGCGGTGACAATTCCGGTGAACATGGTCGTGTCTCCTCGCGCCATCTGGCGCTTCGATTGCATATTTGCCGCTGCTTGTCCCTGGCGGGGCAGGCAGAGCTCGATCGCGCTGGTAAGCTTAGCTGCCCGTGCTGCCAAGCGCAGGCAAGGTCGAACCTATTACCTCCGCGCAAAGCCTTCATAGCTGTCCTGACCGAGCCGGCGACGTTCGACCAATGCCCAGCGGCTGTGCGCCTCGGCGAGATCGGCCAGACCAATGTCATCAATCGCGGGGATGCCTTCGCCTACAATGATCGGGGCGCGATAGATATCGAGCCGGTCGACCAGATCGGCAGCCAGAAAGGAAGCAGCGGTCTTACCGCCGCCTTCCACATAGAGATATTGCGTGTCGGGGAGCACAGCGATGTCCTGCGGCGTAGCGATCGTCCGCACCCCCTCGATGGCGCGCGAGGTCAGCACGACCGGCTCGGGACTGCGGCCTTCGAGACCGCGCAGGCGGACATCGAGCCGGGGTCGGTCTGCGCGCCAGGTGCCGCCGCCGACCAGAATGGCATCGGCCAGCGCGCGGCGCGAATGGACATGCGCGCGCGCCGCCTCTCCGGTGATCCAACGGCTCTCACCCGAGGGCAGCGCGATCTTTCCATCGAGCGACAGCGCCAGCTTGAGCGTGACATGTGGGCGGCCAAACCGGGCACGGGTCAAATAGCCTGCCAGGCTGTCGCGAACAGCAGCCAGTTCGACCGATTCCTCTGCGATACCGGCATCGCGCAGCCGGGTGAGCCCGCTTCCCGCAGTGCGCGGATCGGGATCCTCGCAGCCGATGACCACCCGCGCGACACCCGCTTCCACCAGCAGATCGGCACAGGCTGGTCCGCGATCCGAGCGGTGGGCGCAGGGTTCGAGCGTGACATAGGCGGTGGCGCCATGCGCCGCGGTGCCGGCTTCGGCCAATGCGATCGCTTCCGCGTGGGGCCGACCACCCGGACGGGTCCAGCCGCGTCCGACGACGATACCGTCCTTTACGAGGATCGCTCCGACTGCAGGGTTGGGCCGGCTCGAAGGGCGTCCGCGCAGCGCCAGTCGCGCGGCGGCCGTCAGCCAGCGCGCGTCACTCGGCTGCAGCGTCAATTGCGGTGCCCGCCTGAGTATCGGCCTGTGCGTCGATCGGGATGCCTGCCTGTTCGAGCATGCGGAGGCGCTCGGCTTTCTCGCGCGCCCGGTCTTCGGCGATCTGGCGCTCCATCGCATCGACATCGATACCGGTCGCGCGTCCCAGCGTGCGGTACATGTCCTGTATCTCGGCCTCGCGCGCCGCGCGCCGGGCTTCCCATTGTTCCTTGAGCCGCTGGTTCTCCTGGTTCGAGGCGATGATCTCGGCCTCGCTGCGCCCTTCGGCGAAGGTGGAGATAATGGAGACCTGGGGACGTGCCGGCGGGCCGATCACCTGCTCCTGCGTCACCCAGAACATCAGGGTGAAAGTGCTCAACAGCGATGCCGCCAGAATCGGCCAGCGATAGGGGTTTGGGCGTTTGAATTCGCTCCAAAGATCTTGGAAGCCGCCGACCGGGTTGAGACGCGATTTGATCCGCATGGTGCTGAAGATAGGGGGTCTCGCGCGAAGTTACCAGCCGACTGTGGTCAGGCTGTGGCTGTGGCTGGAGGCACTACCCGAAATCGGCGTAGAGCCCACGACCATGCGCTCTCAGCCAGCCGTCGGCAGCGGTGAGATCGTCCTCGTAGATTTCGCGCAGCAGGCCGTGAAAGCCCGGGCTGTGGTCGAAATGGACGAGATGCGCGGTCTCGTGCGCCACCACCGAACGGCGGATCGCGTCGGGCGCCTGCACGAGCCGCCAATTGACCCGCACCACGCCCTTGCTCGAGCAGCTGCCCCAGCGCCGCTGCGCGCGGGTCAGTCGCAGATCGGGCGCTGAGAGCCCGGCGCGGGCGCAGTAATGCGCGAGGTCCGCACGCATCAGCCGTACCGCCTCGGCCTCGAGCCAGCGATGCAGCCGGTGTGGCAGCGTGTCGCGCGGGCCGCCGAGCCGGATCGCGCGCTCCTCCTGCGCCGGCTTACGTGGCGCACCCTCGTCCCAACGGATCGCGAGCTCGTCGCCGCGATAGCGGATCGTGCCGCGCGCGACCGGGTCTGCCGCTTGGGGCACCTTGGCGAGTTGCGCCTCCAGCCATTCACGGCGGATTACAGCAAAGGCCACCGCATCAGCGCTGCGGCACCAGCGCGGCAGGGTAATGCGCACCGCGCTGCCATCGGGAGCGAGCCGCAGCGTCAGGCGTGTGGCGCGCGGATGGCGATTGAGCGCGATGGGCAGGGTCCGGCCCGACAATTCGATCGTATGAGCCACAGAGGGCTTGGCGGGGCGGTGGTAATTGTCGCGCAGCCACTCGATCATGCCGCGTCGTCCCAGCGGCCACCGTCCTCATCGTCCCATTCGACCACATGGTGTTCGAGTGGGCCCGCATCGATTTCGCTGACCACGCGGCCGGCGACCGAAACGCCCGCACGGACTACCGCCTCGCGATCACCCGAGAGCAGGTAATGCCAGTCGGGCAGCGGGCGGCCCTCGGCGCGGCGGCGATAGGCACAGGTGGATGGCAGCCATGGCACGTTGTCGACGATCTTGAGGGTCAGGCGCAGGCAGTCGGGCACGAAGCTCTTGCGGTTGGGATAGTCGCGACAGGTCGCGCTGGCGCAGTCGAGCAGACGACAGGCGACATTGGTCTCCTCGATCCGGCCGGTGTCCTCGTCCTCCATCTTGTGCAGGCAGCAGCGCCCGCACCCGTCACACAGGGCCTCCCATTCGGGTCGGCTGAGCTCGGCCAGCGGGCGCTCCCAGAAGCGCTCCCTCAGCGCACCCATTTGTCCAGCTCCTCGGCCACAGCCTCGGGCCCCAGATCGGTCGGCAGGATGACCAGCGGCTCGCCCGCTGGGCCGAACAGATAGGTGTAGCCCAGATGATCCATCAGATAGCCGCCGCCGGGCTGCTCCTCGCCTTTGGAAAAGGTCGTGCCGAAATCGCTGGCGACCTGCTTGAGCACTTCGGTTTCGCCGGTCATGCCGATCAGCCGCGGGTGGAAGCTGTCGGTGAATTCGCGCAGAACCTCGGGCGTATCGCGTTCGGGATCGACGCTGATAAAAAGCGGTTGAACCTTTGCACCGCGCTCGGGGTTGTCGCCTTCGAAGCGCTTCAACCCGGCCATGGCGCGCTGCACATCGGTCGGGCAGATGTCGGGGCAATAGGCATACCCGAAATACAGGATTCGGTACTGGCCGTCGAAATCGCTCCAGCGCACCGCATCGCCGGTCTCGCCGGTCAGTTCGAAGGGGGCGCCAATCGCCGCGCCCTTGAGCGGCGGATCGCCTGCATCTACGGGCGCACCCGCGGAATCGCAGCCGCTCAGGGCGGCGAGCAGGAGCAGCGGGGCGGGGAGGGCGAGCGACAACGCTTTGCGGTGAGCCATGGCGTTGCAATTCATGCTCTGCTAACGCTGGCGGCACAAGGGCTGTGCCCGATGCAATTGCGAAAAACATGCGAGGTTATCTGTTGAAGCTGCGGGTCGGAACGAGATACGGATTGGCTGTTGCACTCGCCGGAGCGCTCTTGGCGGGGCCGTTGGCGGCGCAAAACTTTTCCGAAGGCTATCAGTTCCTCGAGGCGGTGAAAGACCGCGAAGGCGAGACCGTGACCGAGATGCTCAACCAGCCGGGCACGGTTATCGCCAATTCGCGCGACATCACCAGCGGGCGCACGGCGATGCATATCGTTGTGGAGCGCCGCGATCTGACCTGGATCCGCTTTCTCGCCAGCAAGGGTACCAATCCCGACATTGCCGACAAGAAGGGTGTCACTCCCCTGCAGATCGCGTCGAATCTCGGTTTCCTCGAAGGGGTCGAGGCGCTGCTCGAAGCGGGTGCGCGGGTCGATCAGAGCAATGCTGCGGGCGAGACCCCGCTGATTTCCGCGATTCACCGCCGCGATGTCGCCATGATCCGACTGTTGCTCGGCAAGGGCGCCAATCCCGACCGCAACGACAATTCCGGCCGCTCGGCGCGCGATTATGCGGCGCTGATCGTTGGAGGCACCCAGATCACGGATGCCATTGCGCAGGCAGACAAGGATCGTAGCGCGGACGGCGCGCAGGAATCCTACGGGCCGAGCCTCTGATCATGGCCAGCAGCACTCCCCATCCGGAGGTAGACCCCAGCGAGATGACGCTCGACGAATTGCGGCTGCATCTTGCGCCGCTCCTCGCCGATGCGGCGGCCTTCGACGGTTGGACCGACACCGCGCTCGCCATGGCTGCGCAACAGGCTGGCGTGGATGCCGATGTCGCGCGGCTGGCCTACAAGGGCGATGCGATGGACATGATCGGCGCCTGGATCGAGACGATCGATGCGGCGATGGCCGATGCGTTGCCGCCCGCGACGCTGGCGCAGATGAAGATCCGCGAGCGGATCCGCAGCCTGATCCAGTTCCGTCTGGATGCCGTAGCGGGGCGCGAGGAGGCTCTGCGCCGCGCGATGGCGATCATGGCAATGCCGAAGAATGTCGCCAGCGCGCTGCGCACCGGCTGGCACAGCGCCGACGTCATGTGGCGGCTAGCGGGCGACACCGCGACCGATTACAACCACTATACCAAGCGCGCCACGCTCGGTTCGATTTACGGCGCGACGCTGGCGGTCTTTTTGGATGACGAGAGCGAGGGCAAGGCCGAGACCCGCGCCTTCCTCGACAGAAGGATCGACGGGGTGATGCGGTTCGAGAAGACCAAGGCGAAATGGCTCAATTCCGACCGCGACCGCTTCAGCGTTACGCGCTTCCTCGGGCGGCTGCGCTATCCCGCGCGCTGATGCGCTATTGATAATCGGTTGCAATTAGCACCTGGCTCTGGCAGCGCGCCGCCATGACATTGGACGGGCTCGAATACGGTAGGTCGGCGCGAATTGTGGCGGTCGCGTGGGATCGGCTGGCGAGCGACGAGGCCAAGCGCCTGCGTGCGCTGGGCGTGGATGAGGGCGCCGAACTCACGGTGATCCATCGCGGCGTCTTCGGGACACGCGACCCGCTGGCGCTGCGGCTGGGCAATATGACCATCGCGCTGCGCCGCTCGCATGCGCTAGCGATCGACGTCGATCTACTCGACGGCGCTACCAATGAGGTGGCAGCATGAGCCGGCATCGCACTGCCGCGCTGGTCGGCAATCCCAACTCGGGCAAGAGCGCCCTCTTCAACGCACTGACCGGTGCGCGCCAGAAGATCGCGAATTATCCCGGTGTCACGGTGGAGCGCAAAGCGGGGCGTCTGACGCTGCCCAGCGGCGAATCGGTCGAATTGCTCGACCTGCCCGGCTCCTATTCGCTCGATTCGGCGAGCCCCGACGAGGAAGTGACCCGTCAGGTGGTCGAGGGCAGCTTCGAGGGCGAGAAGGTCCCCGACGTCATCGTCCTCGTGCTCGATGCCGCCAATCTCGAACAGCATCTGGTGTTCGCTCAGGAAGTGCTCGAGCTTGGGCGACCGACGGTGATCGCGCTCAACATGGTCGATCTTGCCGAGCGCGACGGGCTGACGCTCGATCCCGCGGCGCTGTCCGAAGCGCTGGGTGTGGCGGTGATCCCGACCGTTGCGGTGCGGCGCAAGGGTATCGCCGAGCTCGGTCAGGCAATCGCCGAGGCGGAGCGTCACGCGGATGAAGACCCGCAACGCCAGTGGCATCTGACGCTTCCCGAGCGGCGCCTGTCGGCCAAACACATCGCGCGCGGTACGATCCTGTCGAAGTCGACTCGTCACACCGTCGAGAACGGCGTCGACCGGGTGTTGCTCAACCCCTGGGTCGGCCCGCTGTTCCTGTTCGCGCTGCTGTTCGTGGTGTTCCAGGCGGTGTTCGCCTGGGCAACGCCCTTCGCCGATGCGCTGGAAGGGGTGGTCGGCACCTTGAGCGGCTGGGCCGGGGCGCTGCTGCCCGAGGGCCTGGTGCGCGATTTCGTCACCGAAGGCGTCCTGGCGGGCGTCGGCTCGGTGGTTGTGTTCCTGCCGCAGATTATAATCTTGTTCTTCTTCATCCTGCTGATGGAGGCCAGCGGCTATATGGCGCGCGCGGCCTTCCTGATGGACCGGCTGATGGCGGGTGTGGGTCTGTCGGGGAAGAGCTTCATACCGCTGCTTTCCAGCTTCGCCTGCGCCATTCCCGGCATCATGGCGACCCGTTCGATCTCGGACCCCAAGGACCGGCTGACCACCATCCTGATCGCGCCGCTGATGACCTGTTCGGCGCGGCTGCCCGTCTATGCGGTGATCATTGCCGCCTTCATCCCCCAGACCAGTGTGGGGCCGGGGATCGGCCTGCAGGGGCTGGTGCTGTTCGTGCTGTATCTGGCAGGCATCCTCGGCGCGATGGTGGTGGCGCTGGTGCTGCGCGGTACGGTGACAAAGGGTGCGGCGAGCGGCTTCATCATGGAAATGCCGCGCTACCAGATGCCGCGGCTGCGCGATCTCGGCATCGGGTTGTGGCAGCGCGCCTGGGTGTTCCTGCGCCGCGCGGGCACGATCATCTTCGTAGCCACGATCGCACTGTGGGTGCTGCTGAGCTTCCCGCAGGCGGAGCCAGGCGAAAGCCAGCTCGACGCCAGCATCGCCGGAACGATCGCCGACGGGCTTCACCCGATCCTCGCCCCTATCGGGTTCAATCGCGAGATCAGCCTGGCGATCATCCCGGCAATGGCGGCACGCGAGGTTGCGGTTTCCGCGCTGGCGACGACCTATGCAGTCGAAGCCGAAAACGAGGACCTGGCCGCCGAGGGTGTAACCGAACGGATCGCCGATCTGTGGACCCTGCCCACAGCGCTGGCCTTCCTCGCCTGGTTCGTCTTTGCCCCGCAGTGCCTGTCGACGCTGGCGGTCGCGCGGCGCGAGACCAATGGCTGGAAATGGCCCATGTTCATGGTCGCCTACCTGTTTGCGCTGGCCTATATTTTCGCCGGGCTGACCTATTGGGGCGCGGTGGCGCTGGGCTGGTAGGCGCTTCGGTCGAAGGGCCGGCCCCAACCAGCCTTGTGCACATGGCGCTCTGCCCACTGGCTAGCGGGCGCGGCTTTCGATAGGCCTTTCCGGGAACAGACAAAGGACGCGAATCGATGGCCGGTAGCCTCAACAAAGTCATGCTGATCGGAAACCTCGGGCAGGATCCCGAGATTCGCAGCTTCCAGAACGGCGGCCGGGTGGCAAACCTGCGCATCGCCACCAGCGAGAACTGGAAGGATAAGAACACTGGCGAGCGCCAGGAGCGCACCGAATGGCACACGGTGGCGATCTTCTCCGACGGGCTCGTCAACGTGGTCGAGAAATTTCTCAAGAAGGGCAGCAAGGTCTTCGTCGAAGGCAAGCTGCAGACCCGCAAGTGGCAGGACCAGAACGGCCAGGACCGCTATTCGACCGAGATCGTGCTGCGCGGCTTCGACGGTACGCTTACCATGCTCGACGGCCCCGGTGGCGGTAGCGGCGGCGGTGCTGGTGGCGGCGGCGGACAGCGTTCGGGCAGCTGGAGCCAGGATGGCGGCCAGTCCTCGGGCGGCGGCGACAATTGGGGCGGCGGTTCGGCTGGCGGATCCGGCGGTAGCTCGGGTGGGAGCGGCAGTTCGGGCGGTAGCTCGAACTACGACGATCTCGACGACGACATCCCCTTTTGAGCTAAACCCCCTTCGCCGCGCTGGCCGCGCTCAGTCTTTCTTGAGCGCGGCCAGCGCGGCGAAGGGTCCGCTTGGCGCAGTGTCCAGCAATCCCGCCTTCTCGCGTGTGTTCCCCGCATTTGGGCCCTCGGCATAGGGATCGATGGCGAGGCCGAAGCTCTGCGCGATCGCCTCGCCCAGATCGAACGACTGGCCTTCGTAATAGATTTCATCCGGTTCAGCGGCGTCGAGTACGACCTCTTCCTCGGGATCGAATTCGGGCTGCTCGCTGGCGGGGACGAAGCGCATCGCGAGCGGTTCCTCGATCCGGTTGCGAAAAGCTTCCCCCGAGATCGCGCAGAGCTGCTCGATCGCCGCGGTCAGCCGACCCGTGGCCACCACGATCCTGCCCTCCGGCGCGAAACGCACTTCCACCTCGAGCGAGTGGACAGCTTCAATTGCGAAGCGGCGCGCCAGCGCGGCGCGCTCGCTCTCGTCGGCCGTTACCTTCAGCGGTTCGCGCGGCAGGCGATCGAGCTTGACGATCCGTTCGAATTCCCCGGTCACGTTCATGGCATTGTGCCTTCCAGCAGGCGGTCGGCATCGGTGGCCGCCAGCCTGGACTGCAGCGCGAGCAGACGATGCGCGAGCAGTTCGGCGCGCGTCTCGTCCGCAAGCGTGACATTGCGGCGCGCCGCGGAAGCGAGCGCATCGATTCGCGCAGCGTCCTGTTCGCCCAGCGCATCGCGATAGGCGCCGATCCGGCCCCCCAGCGTTTCCATCAGCCTGCCGATCTTCTTGCCGACCATCAGGTCGCCCACGCCCGACTGGCGCAGCTGGCCATCCATGTCCTCGACGAACAATTCGGTCAGCAGCCCGGTCTGCGCCGCCAGCATGCGATCATTCTCCATCCGCAGCAACACCAGCGCCAGCGCCGCGGTGATCATGTCGAAGCGCCCCTCAAGCGTGTCGTCCACGCCGCATTGCGCATACCATTCGGGCTCGCGGGCGATTTCGACGGTGCGATGCCACAGCGGGCGCAGCGCTTCGCGCGGATCGGCGCGGGGGCGGAAGAGTCGGGAAAGAAAGGTCACTCGGGCTCCGGATCGGCAGAAGTGTCGGCGACACCATGTTCAGCGGTAATTCAAGCCGCGGCTTTCAAGCGCGGCACTGCAGGCCCTGCGCCGACCATGCGAGGCTCGCGCATTGCAAGCGAGCGCACGGCGGCTTAAGGCGGGCGCACGACATATAGGATGCGCGGCGGCCTTGGCCAAGCCGCGCCACGGCAATTGGAGTTCGAGTGAGTCTCATGCGCGCAAACGGTCGCCTCGCCTGCAAGGCATTTCTGGTCGCGGGCACGGTGCTCGCGCTCTCGGCCTGTACCTCGATTCGCGAACCGCGCGGCTATATCGTCGACGGTTCGCTGGTGAATGTCATTCAGCCGGGCATCGACAACCGTCGCTCGGTCGAACAGACGCTCGGTCGGCCGACCTTCACCAGCCAGTATGGCGAGCCGACCTGGTATTATGTGTCCAGCACCACCGGGCGTCGGCCCTTCGTCCGCCCGACCATCCAGCAACATTCGGTGCTGGCGGTAAAGTTCGACGCGGCTGGCAATGTCGTCGCCTCGGATCGCAGCGGGATCGAAAAGGTGGTCTATCTCTCGCCCGAAAGCGATTCGACACCGACGCTCGGTCGCGAGCGCAGCTTCCTGGAAGACCTGTTCGGCAATATCGGTACCGTCGGTGCGCCGGGTGCCGGGGGCGGCCCTGGCCCGGGCGGCTGACCGCTCGGCCTTCGGTATCGCGCTTGACCGTGCGGGCGCGCTCCCCATATCGCTCGCATGGCTGACACAGACTCTCGCCACGGGCTGATCCCCTGGCATTCCACCACCATCATCGGCGTCAAGCGCGGCGGTACCACGGTCATTGCCGGGGACGGGCAAGTCTCCATGGGCAACACCGTGATGAAGCCCAATGCGAAGAAGGTCCGCCGGATCGGCGCCAAGGACGACAATGGTGTGGAGACGGTGGTTGCCGGTTTCGCCGGGGCGACTGCCGATGCCTTCACCCTGTTCGAGCGGCTCGAGAAGAAGCTCGAACAGTATAACGGCCAATTGCTCCGCGCCGCAGTCGAGCTGACCAAGGACTGGCGGATGGACAAATACCTCCGCAATCTCGAGGCGCTGATGATCGTGGCGGACAAGGAGAACCTCCTCGTCCTCACCGGCAATGGCGACGTGCTCGAACCCGAGGGTGGGATCGCCGCGATCGGTTCAGGCGGCAATTTCGCGCTCGCTGCCGCCAAGGCGCTGTCCGATTACGAGGACGATCCGGAAAAAATCGCGCGCAAGGCCATGGCGGTGGCGGCGGATGTCTGCGTCTTCACCAACGGCAATGTGACGCTCGAAACCGTCTGACCGCTCGTTCTAGTCCGCGCCTTCCCCATGGTGCGCTTCCCAACGGAAAACTGTCGAACCTATGATCCAAGCCCTCACCCCCAAGGCGATCGTCGCCGCGCTCGACGAACACATCATCGGCCAGAAGGACGCCAAGCGCGCAGTCGCCGTCGCGCTGCGCAACCGCTGGCGCCGCCAGCAGCTCGGCCCCGAACTGCGCGACGAGGTGACCCCCAAGAACATTCTGATGATCGGCCCCACGGGCTGCGGCAAAACCGAGATCAGCCGGCGGCTGGCGAAGCTCGCCGAAGCGCCCTTCGTCAAGGTCGAGGCGACCAAGTTCACCGAGGTCGGCTATGTCGGCCGCGATGTCGAACAGATCGCCCGCGACCTGGTCGAGGAAGCGATCCGGCTCGAGAAGGAGCGCCGCCGCGAGGCGGTGCGCGAATCCGCCAGCGAGGCGGCGATGGATCGCCTGCTCATCGCGCTGGTCGGCGACAACGCGTCCGAAGCCACCCGCGAGGCCTTCCGCGAACGGATCGTCCAGAACGCGATGAACGACACCGAGGTCGAGATCGAGGTGCGCGATGCGCCCAACAAATCGATGGATATTCCCGGCATGCCCGGCGGCGTCGGGATGATCGACCTGTCTGATATGCTCGGCAAGGCGATGGGCAAATCCTCCGCCAAGCGCCGCAAGCTCAAGGTCCCCGATGCCTGGGACAAGCTGGTCGAGGAAGAGGCCGAGAAGCGCATGGATCAGGACGATGTCGCCCGGGTCGCGCTCGAGAACGCCGAAACCAACGGGATCGTCTTCCTCGACGAGATCGACAAGATCGCGGTGAGCGACGTGCGCGGCGGATCGGTGAGCCGCGAGGGCGTCCAGCGCGACCTGTTGCCACTGATCGAAGGTACCACGGTGGCGACCAAATACGGGCCGATGAAGACCGACCACGTATTGTTCATCGCCAGCGGTGCGTTCCATGTCGCCAAGCCTTCGGACATGCTGCCCGAATTGCAGGGGCGCCTGCCGATCCGCGTCGAGCTGCGTGCGCTGACCGAAGCGGATTTCGTCCGCATCCTGTCGGAAACCCGCGCGAATCTGGTTGAGCAGTACAAGGCGCTGATCGGGACCGAGGGTGTCGTGCTCGACATTCACGACGAGGCGGTGGCCGAGGTCGCGAAGATCGCCGCGCAGGTCAACGAAAGTCTCGAAAACATCGGCGCGCGGCGGCTGCAGACTGTGATGGAGCGGCTGCTCGAGGATATCAGCTTCGAGGCGGAGGAACACGAGGGCGAGACGGTGACCGTGGATGCCGCCTATGTCCGCGAACGCCTCGACGATCTCGCGGGCGACAAGGATCTGAGCAAGTACATCCTCTAGGCGTGCGGTTCCGCGCTGTTTGCCGAGTGCTCATGGCGCTTGGCAGAACGGACCGCGTCACGGATTGCGCTGGGCCGGGGGCTCGTTAGGGTGTCGTCCCATCAGACATTCTGGATGGGGGCCAAACCATATGTTTCGCAGTTTTCTCGCCGCCGGCGCAGCCACGCTCGCGCTGACCACCGCCATGCCCGCGATCGCGCAGGCGCCTGCCGAGGGCAATGCAGCGCTCTCCGCACCCGAAATCGAATTCACCGAATGGACGCTCGACAACGGGCTGCGGGTGATCGCGATCGAGGATGCCGGGACCGCGCAGGTCACGACCTCGCTGTGGTACGAAGTCGGCTCGAAGCACGATCCCGAAGGGCGCAGCGGCTTCGCGCATCTGTTCGAACACATCCTCAGCCGCAAGACCGAGAACATGCCCTACAACATGATCTACGGGCTCACCGCGGATGTCGGCGGCACGCGCAACGCCTCGACCGGGAGCGACCGGACCAATTATTACGAGACCGTCCCGGCACAATATCTCGAGACCATGCTTTGGACCCACCGCGAACGTATGTTCAAGCCGGTGATCGACCAGGACGTCTTCGACAAGGAACGCGACGTGGTGAAGGAAGAGCTTCGCCAGCGCGTACTGGCGCCGCCCTACGGCCGATTCGCGCGCTTCGTGCTTCCCGAAAACACCTATGATGTCCTGCCCCAGCGCCGACCCGGAATCGGCTCGATCGAGGAGCTCGATTCGGCAACGCTCGACGATGCCCGCGCCTTCCACCAGGCCTATTACGGCCCCGACACGGCGACGCTGATCGTCGCCGGCAATTTCGAGATGGCCGATCTGCGCGCGCTGGTGGGCGATTATTTCGGCGACATTCCCCGTCGCGCCGCGCCGGTCGACCTTGCCATCGCCACGCGCGAGCCTGCGCGCACCAGTCCGCGCAGCTTCGTCGCCACCGCGCCCAATGTGCCGCTGCCGGTCGCCGGTACACTGTGGAAGGCGCCCGAGTCGGGCCATCCCGATGCCGCCGCGCTCGAGGTACTCGCCGCGATCATGGCGCGCGGCCAGAACAGCCGCCTGTATGATTCGCTGGTCCGCGGCGGCAAGGCTGTCGATCAGTCGATGTTCTATTCCCAAAGCGAAGAGGGCGGCGGCGTCGCCGGCTTCGCGATCACCAATCCGCAGGCCGATGTCGACGAGGTCGACGCCATCCTCAAAGCCGAGTTCGAGCGCATCCGCAGCCAGCCGGTAAGCGAGGCCGAACTCGCCGAGGCCAAGAGCGAGCTGTTCTCCGATTCGCTCAGCCGTCGCGAAACCGCGCGGGGGCGGGCCTTCGAACTGGGCGAGGCGCTGGTCTCGACCGGCGATCCGCGCGCTGCCGATAAGCGGCTGGCGGCGATCGCGCAGGTCACCGAGGCGGATGTGATGCGCGTTGCCGCGCAATGGCTCGACCCGCAGGCGCGCATCGACATGCGCTATGTCGCGGGCGAGGAAAACCCGGCGGCCTATGCCAACCCGGTTCCCATGCCCGAATTCATCATACTGCCGCCGGCCACCGGCGAACCTCTGGCCGTACTGCCCGATGGCGAGCGCGAGGAACCGCCGGCAGCCGGTTCGACCCCGTCCGTCGAGGCACCCCGGATCGTCGAACGCACGCTCGCCAACGGCATAGAGGTCGTCGCCGCGCAAACCGGCGATGTTCCGATCGCGACCATGACCGTCGTGGTGCCCGGTGGCTCGCAGAGCGATCCGCGCGCCAAGGCCGGGCTTGCCAACATGGCAGCAAGTCTCGCCGAGCAGGGCACCCCCACGATGGACGCGCAGGAAATCGCGCGGCGACTCGAGAGCCTCGGCGCAAGCTTCGGCTCGAGCGCGGGTTCGGCCGGTTCCTACTTCAGCCTGACCGCACCGGTCGCCAATATGGAAGCAGCGGGCCGGGTGCTCTCCGAAGTCATCCGCAACGCCTCCTATCCGGTCGATGCCTTCGAGCGTGAGCGCAAGCGCGGGATCGACGGGCTGCAGGTTAGTCTCAAGGATCCGGGCGAACTGGCGCGGATGGTTTCGCGACCGGTGCTCTATGGCGATGCCCCCTATGGCAGCGTTCCCGGCGGGACGCAGGCCAGCCTTGCGGCGATCACCCGCGAGGATCTGCTCGCGCATCGCAACCGCTATTGGCACCCCGCGCGCACGCAGGTGATCGTCAGCGGCGGAATTGCGGCGGAACAGGCGGTCGCGCTGACCGAGACGCTGCTGGGCGACTGGCAGGTCGATACCGCGCCGCCCGAGGAAATCGCCAATCCAACCGGCACGGGCGAGCCTGTGCGCACGGTGGTGGTCAACATGCCCGATGCCGGGCAGGCGGCGGTCTATGCCGGGATGCGGGCGCCCTCGCGCACCGATGCCGATTATTACGCCATCGAACTGGCCAATGCGATCCTCGGCGGCGGCTCGAGCGGTCGGTTGTTTGAAGAAGTGCGGACCAAGCGTTCGATCAGCTATGGTGCGGGTAGCGGGCTGGGCACCGATATATTAGTCGCCTCCTCGCAGACGCAAAACGCCACTGCAGACGAGGTCGTGCAGGTCTTCCTCGACGAATTCGACCGGCTGGGGGGCGAGGCGATCGCCGCCGATCTGCTCGACCGGCGCCGGCTGTTCCTGGGTGGCGGCTATGCGCGCAGCCTGGAAAGCTCGTCGGGCTTCAACGCCATCGTCGCAAATCTGCTGCTCGACGGGCTCGAACCCGCCGAAGCGGCACGCTATGCCGAGCGGCTCGGCAATGTCTCGCCCGAGGCCGCGGCCAAGGCAGCGGCGGATTACGTCGGCGCGGACAAGGCCACGATCATCGTGGTCGGCAAGGCCGACGAGTTCCTCGATAACCTGCGCGCGATCCGGCCCAATGTCGAAGTGATCGAGGCGGCCGATCTCGACCTGTCGCGGCCGAGCCTGATCGGCGCCGCGCAGTAATCAGTCGGTGGGCTGGGCGGTCGGGGCGTCGGGACGACGTTCGGCCGCCTGGCGCTGCCACATCTCTGCATAGAGACCGTCGTGTCGCAGCAATTCTGCGTGCGAACCGCTTTCGCACACGCGGCCGTGGTCGAGCACGATGATCCGGTCCGCCCCGGCGATGGTCGAGAGGCGATGCGCGATGGCGAGCGTGGTGCGCCCCTTCGACACGCGTTGCAGCGTTTCCAGAATGTCCTGCTCGGTGCGCGAATCGAGCGCGCTGGTAGCCTCGTCGAGGACCACGATCGGCGGGTTTTTGAGCAGGGTGCGCGCGATGGCGACGCGCTGCTTCTCGCCCCCCGAGAGCTTGAGTCCGCGCTCGCCGACCTCGGTGTCGAACCCCGCAGGTAGCCGTTCGATAAAGGGCAGGATCGCGGCATCGCGCGCGGCCTGTTCGATCTGCTCAGGACTGGCGCCCTCCTGGCCATAGGCGATGTTGTAGCCCACGGTGTCGTTGAACAGGACGGTGTCCTGCGGGACGATGCCGATCCTGGCGCGCAGGCTGTCCTGGCGGACCCTGGCGATATCCTGCCCGTCGATCAGGATGCGCCCGCTCTGCGGGTCGTAGAAGCGGAACAGCAATCGCGCGATCGTGCTCTTGCCAGCACCCGATGGGCCGACGATCGCCAGCGTGGTCCCGGCGGGCACCTCGAAACTGAGGCCATGCAGGATCGTGCGATCCGAATCATAGCCGAATACGACATTTTCGAAGGTCACCGAGGGGCGGTTGACCACCAGCGCCGGGGCGCCGGGGACATCCTCGACCTCGACCCCGGTGTCCATCAGGTTGAACATCTGCGCCATATCGACCAGCCCTTGCCGGATCGTGCGATAGACCACGCCGAGCAGGTCGAGCGGGCGGAAGAGCTGGAGGAGGTAGGTGTTGACGAACACCAGATCGCCCACGGTCAGATCGCCCCGGCTCCAGCCCCAGACGGTGTAGGCCATGGCGCCGGCCATCAGCGCATTGGTGATCAGCGCCTGGGTGATGTTGAGCAGACCGAGCGAGGTGTCGGACTTGATCGCCGCTTCGGAATAGTCGTGCGCCGCGCGGGCGTAGCGCTCTTCCTCGCGGTGTTCGGCGCCGAAATATTTGACCGTCTCGTAATTCAGCAGCGAGTCGACGGCGCGCGACAGCGCGGTGCCGTCGAGATCGTTCATCTCGCGGCGCAGATCGGTGCGCCATTCGGTGATCCGCTGGGTGACGAAGATATAGCTCACCACCGCCAGCGCGGTGGCCGCGACCAGGCCGAGCCCGAAATTGAGGTAGAAGATCACCCCTACCGCGATCAGCTCGATGAAAGTCGGGGCGATGTTGAACAGCAGGAAATAGAGCATGGAATCGATGCTCTTGGTGCCGCGTTCGATGATCTTGGTGACCTCGCCTGTGCGGCGCGAGAGGTGGAAACGCAGCGACAGCCGGTGCAGCCGCTGGAACACGTCGACCGCGAGGTTGCGCGTCGCTTCCTGCCCGACGCGCTCGAACACGATGTTGCGTAGATTGTCGAAGACGGTGGCGGAAAAGCGCCCCAGGCCATAGGCCAGCACCAGCGCCAGCGCCACCATCACCGCCTCGTTGGCCGGCGTCGACATGGCATCGACCGCGCCCTTGTAGGCGAAGGGCAGCGCCAGCATCACGCCCTTGGCCAGCAGCACCAGCAGCAGTGCGATCGCGATCCGGACCCGCAGCTGCGGATTGTCGCGCGGCCAGAGATAGGGAAGGAACCGCCGCAGCGTCGCCCAGCTCTCGGCGTCGCGCGGGGTGCTGGAATTTATCGTGTCGGGAGGCATGGGTAGCGCATTTGGGGCGGCTTGACGCTTTGCACAAGCGCGCCTGCCCGGTCACCGCATCATCAGGTCCCGATCCGCGAGGGAAAGAAGAGCTGCCGGGTCGCCGTATTCGCCCGCGATCCGTCGGGCAGGTCGAACAGGATGCGGCGGTCGGCAAAATCGATTGCCACGCGATCGAACGCGCGCAGGTTCTGCATGCCCAGGATCAGCGCGGGTCTGTCGTCGAGGCCGAGCTGGGCGAACACCGGGCTGTCGGCATAGCCGATCGGCACCTTCGTCATCGTCAGCCCGCCGATGCGCAACGTTCCCGCGAAGGTTAGATCGCTTCGGACCTCGAACCCGTGGACGTCGGTGGTCAGCAATTCATCCAGCTGACGTGCGCGAAGGCGACGGCGCAAGGCGGCGTTGCCGTGCGAGTTGGCGGCGCCGGTATCGATGATGATCGCGGTGCGCACCCCGTCGATCCGGGCATCGGTGATGATCATCTGCCCAAGCTTGCGCCGCGCCCGCACGACGATCTCGTAACCCGTGCCGCGATCATCGTGGGCATCTGCCACCGAAATGCGGTTCTCGCGGAAATCCATCAACACCCGCAGGTTCTGGAGGCTGTCGAGTCCGAGGATACCATCCGCACCGATATGGCGGGCTTCGAGCAGCGGCGCGGTCAGCCCGTCGAGCCGCCGGTTGGCGAATTCCAGCCCGTCGAGTTCGATGGTCTCGACCATGCGGCTGCTCCCCATCGCCACCAGCAGCGCCTGCCCGCTGGGAACGAGTTGCAGCCGGTCGGTCACGCGGTGCGTCACCACCGTGGCCTGCGCGCCGGTGTCGATCAGGAAGCGGAAGGGTCCGGCCCCGGCGATCGTCACCGGAACGGTCATTCGCAGATAGCGATCGAGGGCGATTTCGAAGTCCTCGATCGGGTTCGCTTCGTCGGGAAGGATGGTTGGCGGCGGCGCTCGGTCGGCTTCGGAAAGTGTCGAATTCGACAATTGTCTTGCTACCGAAACTGTCGAATTCGACATCGGCAGAACAAGCGCGAGAACCGCCACTGCGGTATTGAACATGTTGCGCATCGTGACGCATCTCCAATCGCAGAGACAAATCATGCGGCGATGGCCAAAAAACGGCAAACCCTGCCTGTCGATCACTCTATGCCGGCATGCAATGCACTGGTAGATGCGCGTCACAATGATGCGAGCCTCCAATCCATGACGATCCAGATCGCCGTGCTGGCCCATAATGAGGAACGCCGGATCGCGCTGTGTCTCGACAGCCTGCCGCTGGGCGAGCCCGGGGTTGCGGTGGCGGTGGTGGTCAACGGCAGCAGCGACGCCACGGCCGATATCGTCCGCAGCTATGGCGATCGCGGTGTCCGGCTGGTCGAATATGCAGCTGGCGGCAAGGCGCGCAGCTGGAACCGCTTCATGCTCGACGAGGCGCCCGAGGCGGACTGCTATGTCTTCGTCGATGGCGATGCCCAATTGCTGCCCGGGACCGTCCAGGGCCTCGTCTGCTGCCTGCGCGACAATCCGCGCGCCAATGCGGCGGCGGGCATGCCGCGCAACGGGCGGCGGGCGGCCTATTACCGGCGAATGCTGGCAGAGGATCACGGGTTGTTCGGCGATTGCTACGCCTTGAGCGGCGCATTCGTCGCTCGGCTGCGCGCCAGCGGGTTGCGGCTGCCCGAGGATCTCGTGGGCGACGACAGCCTTATCGCCGCGCTCGCCAACAACGATCTGGGGCGCGACGCCGATCGCCGTGAGGACGCGGTGGTGCCTTGCGATACGGGCGGCTTCCTGTGCGAGCCGACCACGTTGACGCCCAGAGGATTGACGCTGCAGGCGCGCCGGATGGTCAATTATTCGGTGCGCCACTTCCAGAACCGGATCATCAGCGCGCTGATGCAGAGCGAGGGACCCGCAGCGCTTCCGCGGCGCATGGCCGAGCTTTATCCCGAATGGCTGCCGCGCCTGCGCCCGCGGATCAGCCCGCTGTGGTTTGAATTCGACCGCCGGGCTTTGGCGCGGATGCGGGCCGCCGTCTGATCATGGCCCAGCTGTCGTGGACCACGCTGCGCCAGCCGAACCAGATCACCGCCGCATAGGTCGTGGCACCCGTCGCGCCGAGCGCCGCCAACCTGAGCGGGGCGGCCCAGTCGGGCAGGATCGCCCGCAAACCGATCACCGCCACGGCCATCGCCGCGCAGCCGACGATCGCGGGCCAGATCGACTTGAACCACTCCCACGCGGAGACGCCGGCAACGGGCAGCGTCAGCGCGAGCGTGAAGGCAAGCAGAAGCGGCGAGGCAAACCACCAGGCATGGACCAGTCCCATCGCGCCATATTCGACCCCGACCAGGAAGCCCGCGGTGAACAGCACCGCCCCGACAAGGCTGGTGTAGACATAGATGCGCGGGCGACCGGTGGCGTTCGTCGCGGGGGTGCAGATGATCTCGAGCGAGCGCAGCGGCATGACCAGCGCCAGACCGGCGACGATCGGTACCATCGGCATCCACTTCTCGCCGAACAGCGTGGCGATGGCTTCGGGGGCGGTCAGCGAGAGGCCGATATAAATGGGGCCGGTGATGATCGCGACGCTGCGCATCGAGCGCAGGAAATAGGGTGCGAGGCTATGCCCGGCCTTGTGCAGCTCCGAATAGGCGGGGAAGGCGACCTCGTTGAGTGGGGGCAGGAAGCGGCCGGTCACGATAAGGGTGAGGAACAACGCCTCGGCGTAGAGACCCAGATCATAGGGTTCGAAGGTTCGCCCCGCGATGAAGATGTCGCTCTGGCTCTGGACGATCCACAGCAGCTGGCACAGCGTCATCGCCCCGCCGTAGCTGACCATGGCGCCCGCTCCCTTGAGATCGAACACCGGCATGGCGAGCGGCCAGGCCGCGATGGTCACCCCGACGGCGCGCACTGTGAAGGCGACGATCGGCGCCCAGACCAGCGCCCATACGCCATATCCGTACCAGGCCATCGCCAACGCAGTGACCGCGCCGGCGATCGAGGCGATCATATTGGCGATCGCCTGGGTGCGGAACGAGAGCTCGCGCGACAGCAGCGCGCTGGGCAGGGCGATGAAGGGCGTGGTGAGGAACAAGAGCGCCTGAATGTACAGCATGTCTTCAATCAGCGGCTCGCTGTAATAGAGCGCGGCATAGGGCGCGATCAGGATCTGCGCCGCGGCCAGCCCGAAGTTGAGCACCAGCAGCAGCGCGAAAGCCTGGCCGATGTCGCGCTTGCCGATGCTGTCCTGCTGGATCAGCGAATTGGCAAAGCCCCAGCCATTGAGGAAAGCCAGCGCGGCGAGCACCACCTGGCTCATCGCGAAGAGCCCGTAATCGCTGGGATCTAGCAAGCGCACTACAAGGAGGGTCGAACCCCAGGTGATGATCTGGGCAATGACCTGGCTACCATAGCGCCATGCGAGCGCGTTGCGGACACGGGCTCCAAAACCATCGGGGGAAGGTCCGGACGACGAGCCGCGAGCCTTATTGTCTGGGTCCATGGGCCCTTCCGGGCGCTCGTCGGCGCTGTCCATCCACAGGGCGTAGAATCGAATCGTACCGAAAGCGAGATGCCAATCTCGGGGTACCGGTCCGGATTCGGGGTGAAGCCGGCGCGCCGGCACGATTCATCGGCCCTGAATCGCGCCCTTGATCGGGGGGAAGGCTGCGTGGAGGCCGGAATGCTCCTCTTGAAGCCCTCGGAACGCTCCCCACATGACGCTTTCGGGACATGGCGAAACCCGCGGATTTCTGCAGTTTTTTCGACTTCACGAAATAAAATTGCAAAAACCCGTTGACCCGAATCGGAGGGCCCCATATATGCCCTCTCACCGGAGCGAAGCAGCCCACTCAAACGGGTTCGACGCTCTGGTCGCCAACATAAACGGATAGCCGGTCCCCCGGTGTAAATCGGGGATACCTTCGCTGTCCGCTTTTATTGTTGAGTGGCTCTTTGACATTGTTGAAATTTGATGAAGGGACATGTGGGCGACGGCGCCCGGTCCGGGGGTTTTAAGGCTCCGGATACCGGTTTAACTATGCCGATTGCCACATCCTTCGCAGGTCACAGCCTGCGTTGCGATGATGCATGTTCATTCGTATCCATTACGTTTGATGTGCAGGTATCGGCTCCTTGAAGCTCTTGTCTGTTCGGATAGCGGGTTTCGACCCGTGCCGGATAGGTGAGTGACACAAACTTGAGAGTTTGATCCTGGCTCAGAACGAACGCTGGCGGCATGCCTAACACATGCAAGTCGAACGAACCCTTCGGGGTTAGTGGCGCACGGGTGCGTAACGCGTGGGAACCTGCCTTTAGGTCCGGGATAACAGTTGGAAACGACTGCTAATACCGGATGATGTCTTCGGACCAAAGATTTATCGCCTTTAGATGGGCCCGCGTTGGATTAGGTAGTTGGTGGGGTAAAGGCCTACCAAGCCGACGATCCATAGCTGGTCTGAGAGGATGATCAGCCACACTGGGACTGAGACACGGCCCAGACTCCTACGGGAGGCAGCAGTGGGGAATATTGGACAATGGGCGAAAGCCTGATCCAGCAATGCCGCGTGAGTGATGAAGGCCTTAGGGTTGTAAAGCTCTTTTACTGGGGATGATAATGACAGTACCCAGAGAATAAGCTCCGGCTAACTCCGTGCCAGCAGCCGCGGTAATACGGAGGGAGCTAGCGTTGTTCGGAATTACTGGGCGTAAAGCGCGCGTAGGCGGCTTATCAAGTCAGGGGTGAAATCCCGGGGCTCAACCCCGGAACTGCCTCTGAAACTGGTAGACTAGAATACTGGAGAGGCGAGTGGAATTCCGAGTGTAGAGGTGAAATTCGTAGATATTCGGAAGAACACCAGTGGCGAAGGCGACTCGCTGGACAGTTATTGACGCTGAGGTGCGAAAGCGTGGGGAGCAAACAGGATTAGATACCCTGGTAGTCCACGCCGTAAACGATGATAACTAGCTGTCCGGGCTCTTAGAGCCTGGGTGGCGCAGCTAACGCATTAAGTTATCCGCCTGGGGAGTACGGTCGCAAGATTAAAACTCAAAGGAATTGACGGGGGCCTGCACAAGCGGTGGAGCATGTGGTTTAATTCGAAGCAACGCGCAGAACCTTACCAGCCTTTGACATCCTAGGACGACTTCTGGAGACAGATTTCTTCCCTTCGGGGACCTAGTGACAGGTGCTGCATGGCTGTCGTCAGCTCGTGTCGTGAGATGTTGGGTTAAGTCCCGCAACGAGCGCAACCCTCGTCCTTAGTTGCCATCATTTAGTTGGGCACTTTAAGGAAACTGCCGGTGATAAGCCGGAGGAAGGTGGGGATGACGTCAAGTCCTCATGGCCCTTACAGGCTGGGCTACACACGTGCTACAATGGCATCTACAGTGAGCAGCGATCCCGCGAGGGTTAGCTAATCTCCAAAAGATGTCTCAGTTCGGATTGGACTCTGCAACTCGAGTCCATGAAGGCGGAATCGCTAGTAATCGCGGATCAGCATGCCGCGGTGAATACGTTCCCAGGCCTTGTACACACCGCCCGTCACACCATGGGAGTTGGATTCACCCGAAGGTGGTGCGCTAACCTGCTTGCAGGAGGCAGCCAACCACGGTGGGTTCAGCGACTGGGGTGAAGTCGTAACAAGGTAGCCGTAGGGGAACCTGCGGCTGGATCACCTCCTTTCTAAGGATTGGTACGAAAGCGTCGGAGCTTGTCTCCGGAAGTGCTTCGCACCTTTTCAAAGAAACATGCCGTCGTCCTCATGTCCTTTCATCACTGGAGAAACGCTGATCGCAAGATCCGCGTTTGCGCCTGAGCTGGCTCACGCCGCCCGCGGCTTGCCATTCGCAAGAATGGTAGCCTGCTTGGTGACGGGGATGGGCCTGTAGCTCAGTTGGTTAGAGCGCACCCCTGATAAGGGTGAGGTCAGTGGTTCGAATCCACTCAGGCCCACCATCCTTTTGGCTATGGGGCCTTAGCTCAGCTGGGAGAGCACCTGCTTTGCAAGCAGGGGGTCATCGGTTCGATCCCGATAGGCTCCACCAGCCAAAACATTCTCCAGGATGAAACGAAAAAATATCCGGCTTCGGCCGGTAGCAAGAGGGTTTGCCTCTTGCGTCTTTGACATTGTGAATGGGTTTTTAAATCGATGCCGTGGCGGTATCGTCGCAAAGGTTTGCGACCTTCGGGTCACAGAACTGCGCGATCGATATCATCACTTATCAATTACAATGATTATCTGGCTGAGATAATCCTCCATGCCGTCGTCAAGACGCGCAGCCGTTATGCAGGGCTGTCGTTGATGGTGTGGATTCTCAAGCGTGAGGTAAGAGCATTTGGTGGATGCCTTGGCATGTACAGGCGAAGAAGGACGTGGCACGCTGCGATAAGCGTCGGGGAGATGTGAGCAATCTTTGATCCGACGATTTCCGAATGGGGGAACCCACCTTCACCATTTCTTCCGTTACCCGGCCCAAGCAATTGGAACCGGATAGTGGGCGAGGTGGATAAGGTATCACTAAGTTGAATAAAATAGACTTGGTGAAGCGAACCCGGGGAACTGAAACATCTCAGTACCCGGAGGAAAAGACATCAACCGAGATTCCGTTAGTAGTGGCGAGCGAACGCGGACCAGGCCAGTGCCTTTCATTAAATTAGCAGAACACTTTGGGAAGAGTGGCCATAGCGGGTGACAGCCCCGTATGCGAAAATGATTTGAAAGGACTCGAGTAGGGCGGGACACGTGAAATCCTGTCTGAACATGGGGGGACCACCCTCCAAGCCTAAATACTCGTACATGACCGATAGCGAACAAGTACCGTGAGGGAAAGGTGAAAAGCACCCCGATTAGGGGAGTGAAACAGTACCTGAAACCGAATGCTTACAAGCAGTTGGAGCCTCCTTGAGGGGTGACAGCGTACCTCTTGCATAATGGGTCAGTGACTTAATCTAACATGCAAGCTTAAGCCGTTAGGTGTAGGCGCAGCGAAAGCGAGTCTGAATAGGGCGACTGAGTATGTTGGATTAGACCCGAAACCCGGCGATCTAGGCATGACCAGGTTGAAGGTGCAGTAACATGCACTGGAGGACCGAACCGTTTAATGTTGAAAAATTATCGGATGAGTTGTGTTTAGGGGTGAAAGGCCAATCAAGCCGGGAAATAGCTGGTTCTCCGCGAAATCTATTGAGGTAGAGCGTCAGATGTATGCCGATGGGGGTAGAGCACTGGATGGGCTAGGGCTGCGCGAGCGGTACCAAACCTAACCAAACTCCGAATACCATCGAGACTTGTCTGGCAGACAGACGGCGGGTGCTAAGGTCCGTCGTCAAAAGGGAAACAGCCCTAACCTACAGCTAAGGTCCCCAAGTCATCACTAAGTGGGAAAGCATGTGGGAATCCCAAAACAACCAGGAGGTTGGCTTAGAAGCAGCCATCCTTTAAAGAAAGCGTAACAGCTCACTGGTCTAATTAAGGGTTCCTGCGGCGAAGATGTAACGGGGCTAAAGTGATGCACCGAAGCTTAGGGTTTGGATCTTCGGATCCAAGCGGTAGCGGAGCGTTCCGTAAGCGGATGAAGCCGAAGGGTAACCGACGGTGGACGTATCGGAAGTGCGAATGCTGACATGAGTAGCGATAAAGAGGGTGAGATGCCCTCTCGCCGAAAGACCAAGGGTTCCTGCGCAACGCTAATCGGCGCAGGGTGAGCCGGCCCCTAAGACGAGCCCGAAGGGGGTAGTCGATGGGAACCACGTTAATATTCGTGGGCCTGAAGATGTGTGACGGATTGTGGAAGTTGTGTGTTCTTATTGGATTGAGCATGCAGCCAAGTGGTCCCAGGAAATAGCCTCTTCATATAGACCGTACCCGAAACCGACACAGGTGGTCAGGTAGAGTATACCAAGGCGCTTGAGAGAAGTATCCTGAAGGAACTCGGCAAATTGCCTCCGTACCTTCGGAAGAAGGAGGCCCTCTCACTGGGCAACCAGTGTGGAGGGGGCACAGGCCAGGGGGTAGCGACTGTTTATCAAAAACACAGGACTCTGCTAAGTCGGCTTCAAGACGACGTATAGGGTCTGACGCCTGCCCGGTGCTGGAAGGTTAAGAGGAGGAGTGCAAGCTCCGAATTGAAGCCCCAGTAAACGGCGGCCGTAACTATAACGGTCCTAAGGTAGCGAAATTCCTTGTCGGGTAAGTTCCGACCTGCACGAATGGCGTAACGACTTCCCCACTGTCTCCAGGATATGCTCAGCGAAATTGAATTCTCCGTGAAGATGCGGAGTACCCGCGGTTAGACGGAAAGACCCCGTGCACCTTTACTGCAGCTTCAGAGTGGCATTAGGAAAGAGTTGTGTAGCATAGGTGGGAGGCTTTGAAACTTGGGCGCCAGTCCAAGTGGAGCCATAGGTGAAATACCACCCTGCTGTTTTCTGATGTCTAACTTCGCACCGTTATCCGGTGTAAGGACCCTCTGTGGCGGGTAGTTTGACTGGGGCGGTCGCCTCCTAAAGAGTAACGGAGGCGCGCGATGGTAGGCTCAGGACGGTTGGAAACCGTCTGCGAGAGTGCAATGGCATAAGCCTGCCTGACTGCGAGACTGACGAGTCGAGCAGAGACGAAAGTCGGTCATAGTGATCCGGTGGTCCCTCGTGGAAGGGCCATCGCTCAACGGATAAAAGGTACGCCGGGGATAACAGGCTGATGATTCCCAAGAGCTCATATCGACGGAATCGTTTGGCACCTCGATGTCGGCTCATCACATCCTGGGGCTGGAGCAGGTCCCAAGGGTTTGGCTGTTCGCCAATTAAAGTGGTACGTGAGCTGGGTTCAGAACGTCGCGAGACAGTTTGGTCCCTATCTGCCGTGGGCGTCGATTGTTGAAAGGAGTTGCCCCTAGTACGAGAGGACCGGGGTGAACATACCTCTGGTGTACCAGTCATTCTGCCAAGAGTGCCGCTGGGTAGCTATGTATGGACGGGATAACCGCTGAAAGCATCTAAGCGGGAAGCCTCCCTTGAGATAAGCAATCTTCGAACCGTCGTAGACCACGACGTTGATAGGCTGGGTGTGGAAGCGCAGTAATGCGTGTAGCTAACCAGTCCTAATAGTTCTTTTCGCGCTTGATGAATCCCACCATCATCGACAGCCCTGCCGCAAGGTAGGTTGTCCTCGATGTGGAGGATATCGAAAGCCGGATAACGCCCGTCACATCCTATGGATGTGGCATGCATCGATTTAAAAACCCTCATTCGTTCCGCCTGCTTCATTGCTTGGTGGCCATAGCGTCTGTGACCCACCCGATCCCATCTCGAACTCGGCCGTGAAACCGGACAGCGCCGATGGTACTAATGCCTAAGCATTGGAAGAGTAGGTCGCCGCCAGGCATTGCAGCAGGCGGGACGAATGAGGGGACCCATTCACGTTGTTAAAGGGCTTTCCCCAGGGACTGCCCTTTTTTCGCGTCTTTGCGATCGGTTCGATCGGCGAGACGTGGCAGGCTCCGAAGTCATGAACTCGGATGTCCGGGATTGCGACGGTCAGCCGTCGGATCCCAGCCTTTGGGCCCTCGCGGTCCGTAAGGCTGAACCTGGTATCGCGGGGTGGAGCAGTCCGGTAGCTCGTCAGGCTCATAACCTGAAGGTCGTTGGTTCAAATCCAACCCCCGCAACCAATAATAACTGTATCAAATAAGCTAATTAACCCCGCTGCTTCAGCGGGGCTTTTGGCGTTTCCAATTTTGAACAAATAGGCGGAAGATCGCAAAAATTCGCGGGATCTGCGTCTTCAAGCGCCGATGGGCCGACGGGATGGGTGCAGGTTGTTTGGTCTCGATACCGGAGACAGGCAACCGAGGGCATGTCCGCGCAAACAATGGATAAGTGACCGTTCCGCCTTTGCGCTCGGTGTGCGCGGACCTATCCCCTTTCGGTATGAAGGCGCACATCGAGATCGGGACTGATTCCTCCGGGGGAAGCATTTCTGTCGATGTGGCGGAATTGCTTGCCACGCGGCTGCTCGTCCAGGGGAATTCCGGGTCGGGTAAATCGCATTTGCTCCGCCGACTGCTGGAGCAGAGCGCCGAGATCGTTCAGCAGGTGGTGATCGATCCAGAAGGCGATTTCACCAGTCTCGCTGACCAGTTCGATCACGTTCTGATCGATGCGGCCGCCCACTCCGCTCGCGAAATCGAAGCGCTTGCAGGCCGCGTCCGCCAGCATCGCGTCTCGGTGGTATTGGCGCTGGACGAATTGGAGGTGGAACAACAGATTCGCTGCGCGGCATTGTTCCTTGCGGCCCTGTTCGACGCCCCGCGCGAACATTGGTATCCGGTTCTGGTTGTGGTGGATGAGGCGCAGATGTTCGCCCCTGCCGCCGCGGGTGAATTGGCAGAGGATACGCGCCGCCTCTCGCTTTCGGCCATGACCAACCTCATGTGCCGCGGCAGGAAGCGCGGCCTCGCCGGAATCGTCGCAACGCAGCGCCTTGCCAAGCTGGCGAAGAATGTCGCTGCCGAAGCTTCGAATTTTCTGATGGGTCGCACCTTTCTCGACATCGATATGCAGCGAGCGGCCGATCTGCTGGGCATGGACCGCAGACAGGCCGAACGCATCCGCGACCTGCAGCGGGGAGAATTTCTAGGTCTGGGACCAGCCATCAGCCGCCGCCCAGTCGCGGTGCAGATTGGGGCCGTTCGAACCGTTGGAAAGAATGCCGCTGAGGGATTAACGCCGCTGCCGGCCACCAATGGCGATGAGCGTGAGGCGTTGCTTCATGACGAGTTGGCGAAGGAAGCGGTTGAGCCAGCGCCGCACGCGGCCACACCTGTTTCGCGGCCTTTGGATATCTCGGAAGTGATATCCAGTCGCGCCGCTGCGAGGCTTGGACGCCAACACTCGCCGCGAGCAGATGACACGGCATCGGCTGCCCACGTGCATCAGAACTTGCCCGCTGATGGCAGGGAGGACGATGACGAAAGCGACGACGGCGTGGCGCGGATCGTGCGTGACCTGGCAGACCAGGAAGGTGCCACCTTCCAGTCGTCCGCAGTACTATATCGCGACTTCGCGCTGCGGTGCCGCCAGCTGGGTGTCCGGAGCGCGCATATCGACATGCTGCGCTTTCGCCGGTTGTTCGCCTATGCGAGCGCGGGATTGGACAGGCTCGAATTGCCGGTCCGCAAGGCGATCGAGCAGCTCGCCGAGAATGTGCCAGAGGATGTGCTGGCGCCATATCTTACGATCGCCGCCGCCGCAGCGCAGGGCCGCGCCGGTCCAGATGAGGAGGAGGTGGCACGCGTGTATGGCAGTTCGTCGCCAAGCCGTGTCCGTCGCCTGCTCGACCACCTCGAGCGTCAAGGTCTCATAGCCGTGCGCGAAGAATTCGGCGGCGAGCGGACGATTACCGTATTCGGTCTGGATGGGTCCGGATTGCGAAACGAAAGCACTGCCGCGGCCGGTTGCGATTAGGGGAGATCGGCAATGAATGTTGCCCGCCGGCAGGTCTCGAATTTCCTCGAACTTAGCTGAAAAGTCCACATGCGGCCGATTACCTGCCAGACTGCAGCGCGCTAACTTATCGAAAGTAAGCTGAGCGGCAGCCTTGATGGCATGGAGCCCCTGCCTGACGCGGCTAGAGCCGAATTCAACCTTCAAGCGGCGGTTCACCTGCTTTTGGACCATGGAAGCCTGTTTCGACCTGCCATGATCCAAGGAAAGGGCCCTGTGCGCTGGACTGGGGCCTGTCAGGCAGGCGCGCGCTTAAGGAACTGGAGCAAGTTTTGTCCGAACAGCCGGTCGACCTTGTCTCGCCAGAACGTTTGGTTCGCCGCCACTGCGCGAATCTGCGCGAGGTAGCCGCCGGCGCGCGGCTCGCGGCCGAGCATGATCCAGTCCGAGCCGAACAGGATATGCCTGCCATCGTCCGCCGCAGCCTCGCAGGCACTCGCATAGAAATCGAGGACGCGCTTCGCATTCCCTCTCAGGATCCCGGCATCGAAGTTCATATCCCACGTAGATCCGCGCGTCCGGCATCCCGCCGCTGGAAAGCGGCCGGTTCAGTTTGAGTATCTCGATCAGGTGGTGCCTGTTTGCCTCGTTTTTGGAAATGGCCAAGGCACACGCGCATAGGCATGGTGCAAGCCCGGTGGGCGTATCGAAACAAGTGCTTTCCACACTGACCCGAGTGTTTCCCTGCAGCGGCTTTTCGTGTTTGTTCGAGCCTGGCGGCCAAGCTCACGGAGAGCCTGTAATCCGTTCCCCACAGTCAGTGCTATCCGCTATCTCGACGCATTGCCTGGTTCGACCAGTTTCTCCAGTGCGACAGCGTCTGCCGCTGGGCAGACCGATCTCGCTCCATGGAGTAAGACTAGATCCGCAGTTACAGGAGTGAGAGCTTGCCGATCTTAGTTGCTCCAGCTTCAAGCGAGGCGGATACCCATGGGAGTTTGGTCGATGCCCGAGAAAGAGCGCCGCTTGCCTGCTGTAGATGAGGCTCGCGCCGAAGTGCCGAGTGAGCCAGTGAACGCGTCCCCACCGCGCTCTGCGCGCTGGAAACTTATCGGTCCCGGCATTGTGGCCGCGGCAACCGGAGTGGGGGCGGGCGATCTGGTTGCCACTCTCATCGCAGGCTCACGCTTCGGCTATGCCCTGCTCTGGGCCGCCGTTCTGGGATGCGTCGTGAAGGTCGCTTTGTCCGAAGGCGCCGCGCGCTATCACCTCTCGACCGAAACGACGATCTTCGAGGGGTGGCGCTCCCTGGGAGCATGGACGAGCTGGTATTTCGGTATCTACATCCTCGTCTGGGGCTTCATCTATGGTGCGACCGCGATGAGCGCGACGGCGCTGCCGCTCGCTGCCCTGTTTCCCATCCTGCCGCTTCCGGCGTGGGCCGTCCTTGCCGGGATCACCAGCTTCCTTTTCGTCGCGCTGAATCGATACGAGACCTTCGAGCGGGTGATGAAGGTGCTCGTCGCGATCATGTTCGTGGTGATGACCGGGCTCGCCATTCTGGTCGCACCGCGCTTGGGCGATGTGGTCGGCGGGCTCGTCCCGGCACTGCCCGAGGGCTCGATCTTCTTCACGCTCGGCCTGATCGGCGGCGTCGGCGGGACGATCACCACCGCCGCTTACGGCTATTGGGTCAACACGAAGGGGTGGCACGGTCCGTCATGGATTCCGATGATGCGGTTGGACAATTATACCGCCTACACGGTGACAGGGGTTTTCGTCGTCTCGATGCTCATCGTCGGGGCCGAACTCCTGCACAGCGCGCAGATCGCTCTCGCAGGGGGCGACCGGGGATTGCTCAACCTGACCGATGTGCTGGAGGAGCGGTTCGGGCGTCCGGTGGCGGTCGCGTTTCTTCTGGGATTCGCGGCGACCGCGATGTCTTCGCTATTTGGCGTCTGGCATGGGGTCAGCCTGCTCTTCTCTGACTTCGTGGAGCATGTTCGTGGTCGGAGCGAGCGCAGCGAGCGCCCCGAACGCGAATGGCCGTTCCGCGCTTTCCTGCTGTGGCTTACTTTCCCGCCGATGACGCTGCTGTTCTTCGAGGAGCCCTTCCTCCTGGTCATCATCTACGGAGTGGTCGGCGCGTTCTTCATGCCGTTTCTGGCCGTCACCTTGCTGCTGTTGCTGAACTCCAAGCGTGTCCCGAAGGCCGACCGTAACGGCTGGTTGTCGAATTCGGTGCTGAGCGTAGCCGCGCTCCTGTTCGTGGTCCTGTCCGTGCAGCAGATCTGGTCTTTCTTCGCCAGCTGAGCGGCACGCAGCTGCGATGGCGGCAAGGCCGAACCAGACAGCCGATCCAGTCAGGATGCCAAAGCGGCTACTCCTCGACCCAATCGCGTCTCAAGCTCGGTCCGGCGAGCGCCATCAGCAGTGCGGCAATGGCGTAGAGACCAAGCGAATACAGCATCGAATAGCGCAGCGCCTCTTCTCCGTAATAGGGAATCAGGAAATCCGACAATGCACCCAGCGCGAAAATGCCGCCGCCGAGCCCGATCAGATTGTTGATCAAAAGGAACAGTGCCGAGGCGGTGGATCGAGCGGCCGGTTCGACCAGATGCTGGACTGCGGAGAGTACCGGACCGAGCCACACATAGGACAGGGCCTGGGGGATCAGGAACAGCAGAAAGGCAAGCTTCACGTCGGTGCTGAGAATTCCGGCGGCAAACAGGGGCGCCCCCAAGAGAAAGGCGATACTCGGCAGCCAGCTGTAATAGGCGCGGTCGCGCTTGCCCAATCTGTCGCCCAGCCAGCCGCCGGCCAGCATTCCCGTGACGCCGCCCAGCAGCAGCAGTGCACCGATGAATTGCGAGGTACCCACCAGATCGAGGCCGAAGCTGCGAATGAGGAGACTGGGGAGCCAGAAGCCGATCCCGTAAGCCAATGCGGAGGAGGTCGCCGCCCCGAATGCCATGAACCAGAAGGCCGGCTTGGCAGCGAGAATTCTGGCGGTCGAAGACAGGCTGGCGGAATTCGCTCCGGGTGAAGCGGCTGGCAGCGGCGCGTGTTTGGGCAGATCCTTGACCAGCAGCTTGAACGCCGGCGCGACCAGCAGGCCGGCCAGGCCGACGACGAAAAAGGCCAGACGCCAATCGACCTTTGCCGCGATATAGCCGCCTGCGAGCACGCCCACTGCCGATCCCACGGGTATGCCCAGCGAATAGATCGCCAGCGCGGATGCGCGCCGCTCGCTGGGGAAATAATCGCCGATCAGGGCATAGGACGGCGCAACCCCGCCCGCTTCGCCGACGCCCACGCCGACGCGGGCGAACAGGAGGTGCCAGAAGTTCTGCGCCAGCCCGCACAAGGCCGTGAACCCGCTCCACACCACCAGCGAAACGGTGATCACCCAGCTGCGGCTGGTGCGGTCTGCCAACACCGCGAGCGGTACGGCCAGCGTGGAATAGAGCAGCGCAAAAGCCAGCCCGCCCAGAAGACCCATCTGGCCATCGCTCAAGTCAAGCTCCGCCTGGATCGGAGCGGCCAGGATCGCGAGGATCTGCCGGTCGACGAAATTGAAGATGTAGACGAGCAACAGCATCGCCAGGACGATGCCCCGGCGCGAACTGTCGCGCGATTCCGGCACAGCGGCCCGGTCGCTCATTCCTTGTGCTCCATTAGCTGCGCTTCGGGGTTGGTGCGGCGATGCCGTTGCGAAGCAGGTCTTCGGCAGCGCCAGCGATCTCCTCGCTGGGCCGCGAGTCCTCCCAGACGCCGTAACGCAAGCCGAGGAAGACGTTCATGCCCATGATTGCCCAGGCACGCACTTCATTGTCGCCGGGCCGAACGGAACGATCGGCCACTCCCTGTTCGAGACGAGCCGCGATGCGGGTGGCCGCACCTTCATAATGCGCGCGGTAGCTTGCCGGATCCGCGAACTCGGCCTCGTCGATGATGCGGTAGATCGCCTTGTTGTGGCGCGCGAAATCGAGGAAGGCGGTCAGCACTTCGCGCTCCCGATCGACGCCGCTTGAATCCGGAGATACCGAGGCCGCGGCGGTCCGCGCGACGGTCTCGCTCATGTCGCGCACCAGCGCGGAGAAGATCGCCTCCTTGCTGTCGAAGTAGGTGTAGAAGCTTCCCAGCGCGGTGCCGGCCCGACGCGTGATGTCGCTGATGGAAGCCTCGTAAAAACCCCGATCGCCGAACTCCTTCGCCGCCGCGTCCAGCAGCTTGCGCATGGTCGCGCGACCGCGCGCCGTGCGCGGCTCCTTGCCTGGGCTGGCGGATCGCGTGTCGGGAGGTTCGGGGCGCTTCGCTGTTGCCATCGTGTCACGCTAGCTAAGGCATGTTATCCGGGCACGCAATTCAAAAGTTGAAACCTGGTTCATCTTACAATAACAAGAGGGCAAGCGTGGTTCGAAGACACGCGCAGGAGGAGAGATCGAAATGAGAAAATTCACCAGCACCGTCAGCGCGCTTGGTCTTGCCGTACCGCTCGCATGGGGCGCGCTTGCAGCGCCCGTGCACGCGCAGCAAGCGGCACCGGAACAGCCGGTTCCCGAAGAAACGGTCGCGACCGAGGCTGGCGAGGGGATGATCGTCGTCACCGCCCGCCGCCGTGAGGAAAGTCTCCTCGACGTGCCGATCGCGGTCACCGCCTATAGCGGCGCGGCATTGGAGCAGGCGGGCGCGATCGACATTACCGATATCGCGCAGACGACGCCGAACACGACGCTAGAGGCGTCGCGCGGCACCAATTCCACCCTGAGCGCCTTTATCCGGGGCGTGGGTCAGCAGGATCCCGTCTCTGGCTTCGAGCAGGGTGTCGGCATCTATCTCGACGACGTCTATCTCAACCGTCCGCAGGCGGCGGTTCTCGACATCTACGACGTCGAACGGATCGAAGTGCTGCGTGGCCCGCAGGGCACGCTCTACGGGCGCAACACGATCGGCGGCGCGGTCAAATACGTCACCCGCAACCTGCCGCAGGAATTTTCGCTTCGTGCTCGCGCGACCTATGGCACCTACGACCAGATGGACGGTGTGCTGAGTGTCTCTGCACCCCTCAGCGACCTGATCCGGGTCGGCGGTGCGGTCGCAAAACTGACGCGCGACGGCTATGGCGAGAACCTGACGACGGGGCTCGATAATTACGACAAGGATGTCTTCGCTGCCCGCGCGACATTCGAGATGGGCGGCTATGACGAACCGGTCCTGATCCGCATTTCGGGCGACTATACCAAGGACGACAGCAACCCGCGCGGCGGCCATCGCCTCATTCCCGGTCGGGCGACCGGGGCACCGGTGCTCGACAATGTCTTCGACACCCGCGGCGGGCTCATCGATCCGGAGCAATCGGTAGAGGGCTACGGTCTGTCGATGAACATCACTGCCGAACTCACCGATACGGTCACGCTTCGCTCGATCAGCGCCTGGCGCAAGGACGACACCTTCACTCCGATCGATTTCGATGCGCTTCCCGCGGTCGATGTCGATGTGCCGGGGATCTACCTTAACGAGCAGATCAGCCAGGAATTCCAGGTGCTCTACGAAAGCGACCGGCTTTCGGGTCTGGTCGGCTTCTACTATCTCGACGCCACTGCCGACACGCTGTTCGACGTGCGTATCTTCAACACTTTCGCCGGATTGACTGCGTTTACCGAAGCGGATGTCGATACCGAGACCTACGCGGTCTTCGCCGACTTCACTTACGATCTGACCGACCAGTTGAGCCTGTCGGTCGGCGGCCGCTACACCTGGGACGAGCGGACGGCCAGCATCCTGCGCCAGAACTATCTTGGCGGCGGCTCGCCAGTCTTCGGAGGCGCTGGGGTCCCATTCGGCGCGCCGGGCACCAATTTCGACGGCACCCGCGAATTCAAGAAGTTCACGCCGCGCGCTTCGCTCAGCTTCCAGCCGACTCCGGACCACAACCTCTATGCGAGCTTCTCGCAGGGCTTCAAGGGCGGCGGGTTCGACCCGCGCGGTGTCGGTGTCAACGCACCCGACCTGGACGGCAACGGCGTGCGCAGCGATGATGAGATTGCGGCTTTCCTGAGCTTCGCCCCCGAGCAAGTCGACAGCTACGAACTGGGGTACAAGGGCAGCCTGATGGACGGCGCGCTCTATCTGGCGGCGGCGGCGTTCTACGCCGATTATACCGACGTACAGATCCCCGGCTCGGTCGCATGCCAGGTAGGCGGCCTACCCAGCTTCTGCGGCGTGGTCTCCAATGCCGGCGGAGCCACGTTCAAGGGGCTCGAACTGGAAGCGAATGCCCGGTTGGGCCGCGACCTGATGAGCGCCGGGGACCGCCTCTCGCTCGCGCTCACCGGTGGCTTCATCGACGCCGAATACACCGAGTACATCACCAATATCGGCGGTGTGCCGACCGATGTGGCCGAGTTCCGCGAAGTGCAGAACACCCCCAAATACACAGGCAGCGCAACGCTGGCCTATTCGACCCCGGTGGGTGCCGGCGATCTCGATTTCACGACCACCCTGTCCTACCGCTCGAAGACCTATCAGTTCGAGGTACCCAACCCCTTTATCGACCAGGGCGGCTATGCGCTGTTCGATGCGAACCTGGTCTACTCCGCGCCCGGGCGGGCCTGGAGCATAGGTCTTCATGGACGCAATCTGACCGATAAAGAATACAAGACCTCGGGATACACCTTCATCGTCGCCGATCCCGTGACCGGGGCAATTCCAATCGGAGCGAATGGTTTCCCGACTCCCTCGCTCGGTACCGAAGGCACGCTGACCGCGTTCTACGGCAACCCGCGGCAGGTCTTCGTAACCGGTACCATCCGCTTCTGAGAGCTCGCAGGTTTGGTTCAACAGGAGGCGACCAAGCGGCCGCCTCCTGTTTTAACATCCTGGTCGATCGTTCATGTCAGGCGGTCACACCCTCGTCGCTTTTCCGGTTTCATCGAAGCTCGACGTTCCGAAATCGTGTTGTGCAGATCACCCGCCTGCATAAAAGGCCGCGTCTGGGCCCAGACGGTCAAACGGTCCTTGACCAAAATTTGACCCGCAGCGGTATTTCGGCCCCTTAGTCGCAAGCTGCCGGTCCGGCCCTTCGGGCGCCAAAAGTTGCCGTTCGGCAGCCCAGCAACACGAACGGACTTTGTTTACAGGCACCGCCGGTCGAATGCCGGCATCAGTATTCCGCTCAAGACTGCTCTTGGCCCCTTCGAGAGGTGAGGCTGGCGTCGTCCGGCGAGCGTGCGGAGCTGCGAGGACGCAGATAGCCCACGGGTCGTAGCCATCCATAGCGGTCGTATGCTAGGGGCCTTTCCAGCATTTAAAGGCGAATTTCCGCGCGATAGCTCAGGACGTTGGCCGAATTGGAATGAGCTGCAGCTGGAGTCGCATCGACAGGATCGCCTCCGATCGATGCCCAAGCACCGAAGAGCCCCTTAATCTTCGTCAACGAGGGCGTAGGTTTCGCTATGAAAGATCTTCCGACCCGAATGCAATTGCTGTGAACTTCTGCCAGGCCTGCGCGGTGCGGAATCGGGCGATCTGCGCCGATCTCGAGGATGACGAGATCGCGCTCTTGAACGACATCGGCCGGCCCATGCATCTGGAAACGGGCGAGCGCCTGCTCTGGGAAGGCGAGGATGCGGTCCTGGTGGCAAATGTCGTGGAGGGCGTCATGAAACTGTCGACCCAGACTGCGGATGGGAAGGAACAAATCCTTGGTCTGGTGTACCCCTCGGACTTCCTCGGCCGTCCGTTCGGGCAGATCACGCCCTATGGCGCGGAAGCCCTTACCAGCACGCAGGTTTGTGTGTTTCCGCGCGCCGAGTTCGAGCGCTTTGCTCGCGAACATCCACGGCTGGAGCACAAATTGCTTGAGCGGACCTTGACCGAACTCGATCGCACGCGCCGTTGGATGCTGTTGCTCGGGCGGATGAATGCGGAGCAGAAACTGGCCAGTTTTCTGCTCGAAACCGCCGAGCGCCTCACGCCCCCTGCCTGTGGTCCGGTGGTCGAGGGAGCTCCGCGTGAGTTGATGCTGCCGCTGTCGCGTCAGCAGATCGCCGACATTCTGGGACTGACGATCGAGACCGTCAGCCGCCAGTTCACCAAGATGAAGAACGACGGGTTGATCGAAGTGCTCGGTCGCAGGGAGATCGCGATCCTCCAGCCCGAAGCTCTGGAGGATCGCGCCGGATAGGCCTCTCCCACTGGCCGGTGCGCTATCTAGAACCGATAGGCCAGGCCCGTACTGACGACCCAGGGATCGAGCTTGTGCCCGGTCTGGATCGCGACCGTATTGCCGATGAACCAGCGGGCCTTGGTGTCGATGAAATAGCGCTTGGCATCGATGCTGAGGCCAAGACCGCGATCGTTCGGGGGAACATCCACGTCGGCCTGCAGAGCCAGGCCGAACTCGTCCGACAGTTTGAAACCGGTCACGCCGAGCGGGAGGGTGGCAGCGCCGTGCGGCCTATTCGCTTGCATCGACGCGCGCTCAATCGCGCCGATCCGCTGCGAGTTCATTGACCAGGATCAATGACCGGCAGGTTTTGCACCTGCATAGCTTGGGCATGCAATACCACCGGATCCCGGCGACAACGACCTTCCCCGAGCTGTTCGAGCGGTTCGTCCAGGCTATCCTCCCCCGAAATCTGGCGGATGCGGCCTATCTGCGGCTCCAGGCTATGGGTCGCTATGCCAGTGCGAGTGCCGGGGAAGCCATCCTCGAAGATGGCGACCAGGACCAGATCGTCTTCGTGGCACAAGGGGCGACCAAGCTCGTGGCGCATGCTTCCGGCGGACGGGAGCAGGTGGTGGCCTTCCATTTCGAGGGCGATCTCGTACCGGTTTCGGCGCGCGGTGCGCATTCCTATACGCTGTCCGCGTTGCGGGACTGCGAGTTGATCGCCTTTCCCGCCGCTGAGTTCCTCGGCCTCGCGCGGAGCGAGCCCGGCCTGTTGAACGAAGTGCTCGATCGCGTCGTCACCTCCTTGCGCCGCAGCCGCGAGAAATCGATCACGCTGGGGCGCAAGACTGCCCAGGAAAGGGTGGCGGGGTTCCTCGTCACCATGGCCGAGCGGATAGGGACGCCGGAGGATGGCGGCTGTCTGCTGCACCTCCCGATGTCGCGCCGCGATATGGCGGACAGCCTCGGCCTGACGATCGAAACGATCAGCCGCCAGCTCACCGAACTGCGGGAAGCAGGCCTGATCGAAACCTCCGGCCGCTCGGACGTGCACCTTTGCGATATTGCCGCCTTGCAGGCTCGCGCCGGCCATCTTGCTGCAGCCGTTTGAATATTTTTACGATTTGACCTGGATCAATGCGGCCTGCCTCAGCCCGCCATAGACGCGACCCCATTGGACGGAGAAACTGAATGCAAGCGGAAGCTGCGCTTGGCCGCGTAGGCCTATGGTTCGGGGTTTTGGTGCTGGCGATTGTCGCTGCGGCAACTGCGGTCGACAGCGGATTCGCGGCGCACGCCTGGATCGTCGGTACGGTCGCCTTCGTGCTCATGTGGATGAGCGCGGCGCGTTTCGACCCGGTGGGCAAGGCGCAAGGCTTCTTCCGGATGCCCGAAGGGCCCTCGCGCTATGACGACGATGTCATTCGCTGGGGTGTGCTGGCAACGACCTTCTGGGGCCTCGTGGGGCTGCTCGCCGGCCTGTTCATCGCCCTGCAGCTTGCCTTCCCCGAGCTCAATTTCCAGCCCTATCTCAATTTCGGTCGCTTGCGCCCGCTGCACACTTCGGCGGTGATTTTCGCGTTCGGCGGCAACGCGCTGATCGCGACCAGCTTTTACGTCGTCCAGCGGACCTGCCGCGCCCAGCTTGCGTTCCCCAGTCTCGCGCGGTTCGTGTTCTGGGGTTACCAGATGTTCATCGTGCTGGCGGCCAGCGGCTATCTGCTCGGGATTACCCAAAGCAAGGAATATGCCGAGCCGGAATGGTATGTCGATATCTGGCTGACGATCGTCTGGGTCGCCTATGCGGCGGTGTTCATCGGCACGATCCTGAAGCGCAAAGAACCGCACATCTATGTCGCCAACTGGTTCTACCTCGCCTTCATCATCACGATCGCGATGCTGCACATCGTCAACAATCTGGCGATGCCGGTCAGCATGGTGGGATCGCGCAGCTACAGCGCCTTTGCCGGGGTGCAGGATGCGCTCACGCAATGATGGTACGGTCACAATGCGGTCGGCTTCTTCCTGACCGCGGGCTTCCTGGCCATGATGTATTACTTCGTGCCCAAGCAGGCCGAGCGACCGATCTATTCCTACCGCCTGTCGATCATCCACTTCTGGTCGCTGATTTTCCTCTACATCTGGGCCGGGCCGCACCATTTGCACTACACGGCGCTGCCCGACTGGGCGCAGACGCTGGGCATGGTGTTCTCGATCATGCTGTGGATGCCCAGCTGGGGCGGCATGATCAACGGGCTGATGACGCTCAACGGCGCGTGGGACAAGGTCCGGACCGACCCGATCATCCGCATGATGGTGATGGCGCTGGCCTTCTACGGCATCGCAACCTTCGAAGGGCCGATGCTGAGCATCAAGGCGGTCAATTCGCTGTCGCACTACACCGACTGGACCATCGGCCATGTCCATGCCGGCGCGCTCGGCTGGAACGGAATGATCACCTTCGCGGCGCTTTACTACCTCGTGCCGCGGTTGTGGAAGCGCGAGCGAATGTACTCGCTACAGATGATCAACTGGCACTTCTGGCTCGCGACTGTGGGGATCGTTTTCTACGCCGCCAGCATGTGGGTAGCGGGGATCACCCAAGGCCTGATGTGGCGCGAATACGGGGCGGACGGCTATCTGGTGAACAGCTTCGCCGATACCGTTGAGGCGCTGTTCGAGATGTATGTCCTGCGCGCGTTTGGCGGGCTGCTCTACCTCGCCGGTTCGCTCGTGATGACTTACAACATCTGGATGACCCTCGCCGGTAAGCTGCGCGAGGAAAAGCCGATGAGCGACGCTGCCTACGACGCGGAGAAAGACCGTCCGTTCGTTGCAACCGCGAATTGAAGGCCGACCAATGACCACTCCATCGAACCTGCCCGACGACAAGGATCTGGCGAACGAGCCGCCGGATGTCTCGGCGACCGTCAAGGTGCACAAGAAGATCGAGCGCAACGTCACCCTGCTCGCGGTCGGGACCTTCATTGCGGTCGCCATTGGCGGTGTGGTCGAGATCGCTCCACTGTTCTGGGTCGACAACACGATCGAGGAAGTGGAGGGGATGCGGCCCTACACCCCGCTCGAACAGGCCGGGCGCGACATCTATGTCCGCGAAGGCTGCTACACCTGTCACAGCCAGATGATCCGCCCGTTTCGCGACGAGGTCGAACGCTACGGCCATTACTCGCTGGCGGCGGAGAGTATGTATGACCACCCGTTCCAGTGGGGCTCCAAGCGCACCGGGCCCGATCTGGCGCGAGTTGGCGGGCGCTATTCGGACGAATGGCATGTCCAGCATCTGCAGAATCCGCAAAGCGTGGTGCCCCAGAGCGTCATGCCGCAATACGGCTTCCTGCTCAAAACCGATCTCGCGATCGACGATCCGGCGGCAGCCCTTGTGGCTCTGCGCCGCGTTGGCGTGCCCTATTCCGACAGGGACATCGAACTCGCGCTCAACGACATCGTCGCCCAGGCCGACCCCGATGTCGATCCGGGCGACCTCGCCGAACGCTATCCCAAGACGCAGATCCGAGATTTCGACGGCAACCCCGATCGGCTGACCGAGATGGATGCGCTTGTCGCCTACCTCCAGATGCTTGGTACGCTGGTCGATTTTAGCAGCGCCGCGGCCCAGGAAGAGCTGGCCGAGGAGACCGGCCGATGAGCTTCTACGAGCAATTGCGCCACTTCGCCGACAGCTATTTCCTGATCGCCATGTTCGCGGTGTTCGTCACCCTGTGCGCCTGGCCATTCCGGCCCGGTTCGCGCCACCATGTCGATGCGGCGCGCCATTCCATCTTCGAGGACGATCACGATGGTGAATAAGCGGATCGACGAAGTGACCGGCACCGAAACCGTCGGCCACGAGTGGGACGGGATCGAGGAACTCGACACGCCGATGCCGCGCTGGTGGCTGTGGACCCTCTACGCGACGATCGCCTGGAGCCTGGTCTATGTCGTTCTCTACCCGGCCTGGCCGATGGTGGAGAAGGCAACCGACGGGGTGCTCGGATGGAGCAGCCGCGGCCAGCTGGCCGAGGAAATGAGCGCTGCCGAGCTGGCGCAGGCCGGCGTGCGCGAGCAACTTTCGCGAATTCCGATCGAACGGCTGCCCGACGACAGCGCCCTGATGGCGCAGGCTGTCGCGGGCGGCGCGGCGGCGTTCAAGGTCAATTGCGTCCAGTGTCACGGCTCGGGCGCCGCGGGAAGCCAGACGCTCGGCTATCCCAATCTCAACGACGATGCCTGGCTGTGGGGGGGCGATCTGCGCGCCATCGAATACACCTTGGTCCACGGCATCCGCCAGGCCGGTCACGACCAGACGCGGACCAGTCTGATGCCAGCCTTCGCCGGGGTGTTCGCGCCGCAGCAGATGGATGCGCTGGTCGATCATGTGCTGTCGCTGAGCGGCACGGCCGAATCCGGCCCGGTCGGCGCGCAGATTTTCGCCGACAATTGTGCGCTGTGTCACGGTCCGCAGGGTGGCGGCAATCGGGAGCTGGGAGCGCCGCGGCTGAACGATGCGATCTGGTTGCGGGGCGGCAGCCGCGAGGCGATCGCGCGCCAGGTCATCGACCCCAAGATGGGGATGATGCCCGGTTGGGGCGAACGGCTCGATCCCGTGACCATCAAGATGCTGGCGGCCTATGTCCATTCGCTCGGGGGAGGGGAAGACTTCCTGGAGGTCGCCGAGAACCCGGCGGTACAAGTCGATGAAACACCGTGATGGCAAGAATGTTCTAGGTGAGGACGGGATCGCCAAACCCGGAGATCCCGTCTCCAGCGCCGTTGCCAATCCCGACGCGACGGGCGAGCGTCACGAACCGCACGAGCCCGCGCGCGAGCCCCTGCCGGCCAAGCTGTTCGAGAAGGGCAAGCAGGTCCACAACAAGCGGATCGACGGGCCCTTCCGCCGCTTCAAATGGGCGATGATGCTCGTCACGCTGGCGATCTATTACGTCACGCCCTGGATCCGCTGGGATCGCGGGCCCTACGCGCCCGACCAGGCGGTGCTGATCGATCTCGCCAACCGCCGCTTCTACATGTTCGGCATCGAGATCTGGCCGCACGAATTCTACTTCGTCGCGGGCCTGCTGATCATGGCCGGACTTGGCCTGTTCCTGGTGACCAGCGCGGTCGGCCGGGCATGGTGCGGCTATGCCTGTCCGCAGACCGTCTGGACCGATCTGTTCCAGCATGTCGATCGCTTCGTCGATGGCGATCGCAACGCGCGCATCCGGCTCGACGCGGCGCCGTGGGGGCCGAAGAAAGTCGCGAGGCGCGGGTTCAAATGGTCGCTCTATCTCGCGATCAGCTTCGTCACCGGCGGCGCGTGGATCCTGTATTTTGCCGACGCGCCGGCATTGTTCGAGAATTTCTTCGCCGGCGAGGCGGCATTCGTCGCCTATGCCACCGTCGCGATCCTGACCTTCACCACCTTCGCGCTGGGCGGATTCATGCGTGAACAGGTGTGCATCTACATGTGCCCGTGGCCGCGCATCCAGACCGCGATGCTCGACGAGAAATCGCTGGTGGTCACCTACAAGGACTGGCGCGGCGAACCGCGCGGCAGCGTCAAGAAGGCGCACAAGGACCCCGAGCATTTCGGCGACTGCATCGATTGCAATCTGTGCGTGGCGGTCTGCCCTACCGGCATCGACATCCGCGAAGGGCCGCAGATCGGCTGCATCACCTGCGCGCTGTGCATCGACGCCTGCGACAAGGTGATGGCCGATATCGGCCGCCCGCGCGGGCTGATCGACTACGCCACGCTCGATGATTGCGAGCGCGAGGCCAGGGGCGAGGAACCGCGTCCGATCTGGAAGGCGCTACTGCGTCCGCGCACCATCGCCTATTTCCTGATCTGGGGATCGATCGGTTTCGCGCTGCTGTTCGCACTCGGCGTGCGCAGCCACACCGAACTTACGGTGTCGCCCGATCGCAATCCGCCCTTCATGCTGATGAGCGATGGCTCGGTGCGCAATTCCTACACGCTCAGACTGCGCAATATGGAAAGCCGCCCGCGCGAGATGGAAATCGAAATCGAGGGGCTGCCCGGTGCCATGATGTGGTCCGACACCATCCGGCGTAGCGATGCTGCCGCGAGGCAGACGGTCACCGTTGCCGCCGATCAGATCGAGACGGTCCGTGCCTATGTGATCGTCCCCGAGGGAACTCAGGCGCAGGACTTCGTCTTTCGGGTTACCTCGCTGGACGAGCAGCGCGAGACCGACACCGCCGAAACGCGCTTCTCTGCGCCGGGAGACGAATGATGAAGCGCGAGTTTACGGGTCGCCACATGACCGCAGTCCTGGTTGGCGGGTTCGGGATCGTGGTCGCTGTCAACCTGTACATGGCGAGCCTGGCGACGCAGGGTTTCGGCGGCGTGGTGGTCAAAAACTCGTATGTCGCCAGCCAGAAGTTCAACAGCTGGCTGGATGCGGCGCGCGAGCAGGAGACGCTCGGATGGTCCGCCAGCGTCGAACGCGGCGCCGATGGACGCGTGCTTGTCACCACCCAGGGAGTGCCCGCCGGCGTGACGGTCGCGGCCGAACTGCGCCGTCCATTGGGCGCTGCAGAGATCACCGGTCTGGATTTCGAAGCGTCGGGTTCGGGAGTCTTCGTTTCGACGACTCCGGTTGCTGAAGGGCGCTGGATAGTGCGGGTCGCGATCGCGAATGCCGAGCGGCAGTGGGCGGGCGAGAGCCGGATCGAATGAACGCGCCCGCGATCCTTGCCATCCCCGACGAGAGCGCCTTCATCGACACGCGCTTCACCGTACCGGGCATGCGCTGCGCCGGGTGTATCGCCAAGATCGAGTGGGGCCTCGCCGAGGTCGAGGGCATCGAGGCGGCGCGGGTCAATTTCTCGGCCAAGCGGGTCGCGGTCCGGCATTCCCGCTTGCTCGACGAACAGGCGCTGGTCGGCGCCTTGCGCCAGCTGGGCTTCGAGGCGCAGACTGCCGCGGACAATCCGCTGGCGCAGGACGACCGCGAGACGAAGATGCTGCTCCGCGCTCTCGCGGTGGCCGGGTTCGGCATGATGAACATCATGCTGCTGTCGGTCAGCATCTGGTCGGGTTTGGGCGGAGTGACGCGCGAGCTGTTTCACTGGCTGTCGGCGCTGATTGCGCTCCCGGTCGTGGCCTATGCCGGCCGCCCCTTCTTCGCTTCGGCCCTGATGGCGCTGCGGTATGGCCGCACCAATATGGACGTCCCGATCTCGATCGGCGTGATCCTGGCGACCGGGCTCAGTCTCTACGAAACGGTGACGGGTGGGGAGCACGCCTATTTCGACGGCGCGGTGATGCTGCTGTTCTTCCTGCTCGCCGGGCGCGCGCTCGATGCGACCATGCGCAATCGGACCCGGGCCGGAATTGGGGCGCTGCTTGGCCGGATGGGGCGCAGCGCCGGGGTGATCCAGCCGGACGGCACGATCGTCCGGATCGAAGCGGACCGGCTCGAGCCCGGCATGGTCATGCTCGTCGCTGCTGGCGAGGCACTGGCGGCCGATGGCATCATCGAGCAGGGCCGCGGCACGATCGACAATGCGATGCTGACCGGGGAAAGCGTTCCCGAACAGGCTGGGGCAGGCGACACGATCTACGCCGGGGCAATCAATCTGCTCGACCCGATCCACGTCCGGGTGACCGCCGTGGCGGACGACACCGCCCTTGCCGGTATCGCCCGGTTGATGGACGAGGCGGGGCAATCGCGCAGCCGATATGTCCGAATCGCCGATCGCGCCTCGCGTCTTTACGCCCCGGTGGTGCATTCGCTGGCCGCGCTGGCGTTCGTGGGATGGATGATTGCCGGGGCAGGGTGGCACCAGTCGCTGGTGATCGCGATCGCGGTTCTGATCATCACCTGCCCCTGCGCAATGGGGCTGGCAGTGCCCGCTGCGCAGGTGGTGGCTTCGGGTGCCTTGATCCGCAATGGGCTGCTGGTGAAGGACGGCAGCGCGCTGGAGCGCCTGGCCGAAGTCGACACCGTGCTGTTCGACAAGACCGGGACCCTGACGCTGGGAGAACTGCGCGCCGATGTCGGCGGGCTCGACGAGGAGGCGAGGCGCATCGCGCTGGCGCTGGCGCAGCAGAGCCGCCATCCGCTGAGCGTCGGCCTCACCAAAACGCTGACCGCCTTGCGGATTGCACCGATAGAGCTGTCCGATGTGCGGGAAACGGGCGGCAGCGGGATCGCCGGGCGCTGGGGTGAGGTCGATGTCGCGCTCGAGCGTCCCGCCGTGCCGACCGCGAAAACCAGCGTGGCGTTGCGCGTCGGACAAACCAGTTGGACCATCGCGTTCCATGACCAGTTGCGCTTCGATGCCATAGCCACCCTGGCATCGCTCCAGTCGCTGGGCCTGCGACCGGCCATTGTCTCGGGAGACGACCCGGCGGCGGTTGGAGAAGTTGCGCAAGAATTGGGTATCGAGGGAACGGGAGCGATGAAGCCGGCGGAAAAGCTGGCCGCGCTCGAGGACCTCAAGCGCGCAGGGAATCGCCCGCTGATGGTCGGCGACGGGCTTAACGACGGACCGGCGCTCGCGGCCGCGCATGCCTCCATCGCGCCGGGCACCGCCAGCGACGCCAGCCGGCAGGCCGCGGATGCGGTGTTTATCGGTGAAAGCCTGATGCCCGTCGCGCTGGCGATCCAGGTCGCGAGGCGGACGATGGCGATCGTGCGACAGAATTTCGGCTTCGCCGTTGGCTACAATATCCTCGCGGTGCCACTGGCGATTTCCGGTCTGGTCACGCCGCTCATCGCCGCCGTAGCGATGTCGCTCAGCTCGCTGGTGGTGGTCGGAAATTCGCTACGACTCGCAAGCGCAGCAAAGGCACCGCCAGCGTGAACGTTCTGGCCTTCCTGATCCCGATCGCCTTGGGCATGGGAGCGGCGGGCCTGGCGTTCTTTTTCTGGGCGATGCGCGACGGCCAGTTTGAGGATCTCGATGGCGCCGCCAACCGCGTCCTGATCGACGAGGAAGAGGAGCCGGATTGACCCCGGTTTGATCCAGCGCAATGACCCGGCTGCGTCATTACGCTCAAGCGGTGACACGTGGCTATATCATCCCGACCTGGGCCAATTTGGGGGACATCGATCCCGCTGCCTATCAGACGGCTTTGGAGAGAGTAGAGGACGATGTGTCGCTCTACGTCCATATCCCGTTCTACGAGAAGATCTGTTTCTACTGCGGCTGCCAAACCGGCGCGGTGGGACGCAGGAGCCGTCTCGATTCCTACCTTTCCGCCCTGCATAGCGAGCTCGAGACCGTGTCGGCGACCTTACCCTCAGGTACACGGATCGGCCGCGAGGCCTTTGGCGGGGGGAAGCCCCAATGCGAACGCGCCGGGGGATTTCACCCGGCTGGTCGAAGCCCTGACGCTTCGCTTCGCACTCGCCGATCCCGTCATCTCCATCGAGCCCGATCCGCACACCATGACTGCGCAATATCGCAATCACCGGGGATGGCCTGCCCTATGCAAGGACCATCGCAGCCCTGTTCGATCCCTACCGGCAAGAGGCGAAGCGTCGGTTCAGTTGCGCGGTTTGAACGCGAGCGCCAAGCTGCAGGCGGGGCAGCTTGTTGCGCCCCGACCAATGCGCGCAGGAGTTTGATCCGGTCGTGGCGCAAATGGAAACGTGCATCCCCCTGGGTGCGCCAGATTAAGACCATCAAGCCGGCTGGACGAAGACGCCGTTCGCCCTCGCCAGCATTGGGTCCGGATTCGATGGCCAACCGTCCCGCAATCCGGCAAATATACGTGAGTCGATCGATAGTGTCCGAACGGTTCTTCGAGGCTGACTTCGGATTTGCGGCTTCCGGCGTCCGAGAGGAACAACCAGTTTGGCTGAACGACTGAATTCACAGGCGCCACAATGGCCTCTGCGGCCATGGATCATGGCGAGCATGTGCGGGATCGGCGGTCTCCTTTTCTGGGGCCTCACCGACCACGATTACTCCACGCCGTTGCCCCCTATCAGACAGGCGATGGCAATCTTCGTGGCGGTGGCCACGATCTCATTCGTGCTGACTGTCGAGCGTTTGCGCTGGACCTGGTCTGTCGGGTTCGCGCTGCTCTGGGCGCTGATCACGGCTTTCGTCGGCTGGTTCAGCGCCAGCTACGACCGTTCGGGTGACGTATTCGAGTGGCCCTACTTTGCCGGGCTGTTTGCGACCCTGCTTGCTGCGCCCTTGTTCCAGACCGTCCGGGACGAAGGCGCGTGGCGGTTTCCCTACCCGCGACTGCACGCGCATGTGTGGACCGACGCCGTGATCGGAGCAGCTGGCCTCTTCTTCACCGGGCTGACCTTCCTCCTCGCGTGGCTGATCGCCGGATTGTTCGACGTCATCGGAATAGAGGCGCTTAGCGACCTCTTGGAAAGAGAGTGGTTTGGCTGGACCCTTGCAGGCTTCGCTTTCGGGGCCGCGGTCGGGATATTGCGCGAGCAGGACCGGCTTGTCCCGGGCTTGCAGCGGCTCGCAGTGGCAGTGCTTTCGGTCCTTGCTCCGGTGCTCGCCTTCGCGCTCGTCGCATTCCTGGTCTCTATCGGCTTCACCGGCTTGCAAGGATTGTGGGACAGCTGGATATCCGCAGCTGCCCTGTTGCTCGCGGCAAGCGCTGGCGCAGTCCTGCTCATCAATGCGGTCATCGCGGATAGCCGCGACGAAGGTTCGCATAACGCGGTTTTGCGCATTTCGGCTCTCGTCCTGGCTGTCGTAATCCTGCCGCTTACCATTCTCGCCGCGCTCGCCATGGGGCTGCGTATCGGCCAGTATGGCTGGACGCCGGAGCGAATTTGGGGCGCCATCGCAGTTGGTGTCGCCGTCATATACGGCATCGGAGGCTGGTGGGCGATCATCAAGGCTCGACGCGATTTCGATGAGCCCCTGCGGCCGGTTCAGACCAGGCTTGCGATCGGTTTATGCGCATTGGCGTTGTTTCTGGCTCTCCCCATCCTCGACTTCGGCGCGATTTCTGCCCGATCGCAGCTTGCACGACTGGAGGAGGGCAAGGTCGAGCCGGCCCGGTTCGACTGGGCGGCGATGGCATTCGATTTTGGCCCCGCCGGCCGCGAGAACCTTGCCGAAATCAGTCGGTCCGGGCCCGCCACCTGGCGTGACCACGCGACAAGGGCCCTTCAGGCCGATCAGCGTTGGGCCCTGGCGGATCCGGCGCTCACCGCCGACGAGGAATCGGATGTGGCAGCAAGAGTACGGCTTGCGTCTGACGATCTGGAGCTCACGCCAGAGATTTTGCGTCGGATTGCTGCCCAACGGCAATGCCTGCCCCGGTCAAAATGTGTCTTGGTCAGACTGGACCAGAATCGCGTGCTGCTGGTGAGTGCCGTTGAAGGTCAGCGAGGCGTCTCGTCGACCGTTTTCGATCTCGACCGGCCTGCGAACCTCGGCCTGGCCCCACCGGGCCCGCGCGCGCCAGGAAGCGTGGACCTGGACTCCGCGACCATCGAATTGCGCCAAGTCGAACGCCGACAGCTCTACGTCGATGGTATGCCCGTCGGGGAGCCTTTCGAATGAGAACAACAATCTGGCGCGAGCATAAACGCACCAGTTCGTGGGCGTAGAGCTCTTTTCTTCAACCCGCTTCACGCGGAATCGAGAGATAGGCCACCAGTGCCAGCACAAGCCCACCCGCTGCCAGGCCCAGAGCCAGATCGTAGGACAGCGTCGCGTCGTAGAGCATCCCGAAGCCGACCACGCCCAGAGCCGTGCCGAGCAGTGAAATCGTCAATAGCATGCCGAACATCAGGCCGAATTCGTCCCGGTCGAAATGGCGACCGACGAAATAGCCGATCGCATCGAGTTCGAGGCCCTGCATCAGTCCGACGCAGACGATCGCCATGATCACCATCCATCCCGGCGCGCCGGAGTAGAACATCAAGCATCCGGCCGCCGCCGCCATGGTGACGATGGCCGCAACATAGCGGGCATCGGTACGATCGAACAGCCAGCCGATCCCGATGCGCGCGATCAGTACGACTGCGGAATACATTGCGATCAAAGGCGCGGTTCGTTCTATGCCGTTGTGCCGCAGGAGCGGTTCGAGCTGGGTCAGGATTCCGGAGGTCGGGATGTTGGTGGCGAAGACCGCAAGGGCTAACGCAATGAAGCTGCGACTGCGCAGCGAGGCCCAGATTTTCGCACGGTCGGCCGGTGCAGATCGTTCGATAATGGTGAGCGGACCGAGTGAGCCAGCGCTGCTTTGATCGTGCAGCTCGGCTTCGGGAGCCTCGCTCTCGGCTACCCTGTCTCTGAGCCCGAACAGGATAACGGGCGCGCCGAGAAAGGCGGCCAACGCCGCCAGGGTGAGCAACCCGCCCTCGGGCCCATATTGCCAGATCATATGCGCGATCAGCGGGGTGAACAGTAGTGCGCCGATCGAGGCGCCCGCCGCCATAGTGCCGAGCGCCTGCCCGCGCGCGCGTTCGAACCAGCCGGTTACCGCGCGGGAAAAGGTCATGCCCGTGGCTCCTGGGGCGACGATCCCGAACAGGGCGGAGAGCAGCACGAAATGGAAATAGGGGCCCGGCATTTGCGACATTGCGGCGAACACCGCAGCAATCAACACGAAGCTGACCGCAGCGATGATCCGGGCCCCGAAGCGGTCCGTCAGCCGACCGATCAGCGGCGCGGTGAGCGAGCCGAGCAGGCCGAGCGCCGCGCCCATGGCGATATCGCCGCGGCTCCAGCCGTATTGTTCGGATAAAGGAATGACGAACAGGCTGGAGGTGTAGAAATAGAGACCCGCCCCGGTGGCCATTCCCACATGCGCGCTCGCCACGACCGAGCCGCCGCGCTTCCATTCCTGGAGAGCGGTGGGTCTTGCAGCGAACAGGGACGTTGGCTGCCGGTTCATTGCCCGGCAGGCTCGATTGTCAAAGGCAAGCCTGTCGCTCCCGCTCCGTCAGCCCATTGCCGAGCCGGGCTCGACTGCACTCTTGTGCTTCATTTTCAGGCTAAACCGGCAACCTCGGTTGGGCAAGGCGAAGGGCAGGGGCGGCGCAAACAATGGATGGGGGTCTCCGAACATCAAACGGAAAGGCCCGCCGCCCCAGGGGGACGACGGACCTCTCCGCGTTCGATTGCTGTCTCGGGATTAACGAAGCAGCGAAAGGACGTTCTGCTGGCTCTGGTTGGCCTGTGCGAGCATGGCGCCCGAAGCCTGGCTGAGGATCTGCGCCTTGGCGAGCTGGGTCGTTTCGGCCGAATAATCGGTGTCTTCGATCCGCGAACGCGCGTCGGTCAGGTTCGTGATGTTGTTGTTGAGGTTGTTCACCGCAGAATCCAGCTGGTTCTGCGACGCACCGAGCTCGGCACGCGTGCTCGAGATCGTCTTGATGGCATCGTCGAAAGTGGCAAGATCCGCGCCAGCGGCGGCAAGATTGGTCACGTCGACAGCGGCTGCCGCTGCGATCGTGGCTTCTGTGGTCAGATTCACCGACAGGTCGATCGTCACCGTGTCAGCAGCATTGGCGCCCGCCTGGATGGTAACCTGGCCCAAAGTACCAGCGGTGCCGTCGAACAGCTTCTGCCCGTTGAATTCGCTGTTCGTCAGCACGCTGGAGATCTGCGTGTTGAGAGCGGTCATTTCGGAGGCGATGTTGGTCAGGTCGTCGGCCGAGTAGGTGCCGTTGGAGGCCTGGACGGTCAGCTCGCGCTGACGCTGCAGCATGTTGGTGACTTCGTTGAGCGCGCCTTCGGCGGTCTGCGCCATCGAGATGCCGTCGTTGGCGTTGCGAATGCCCTGGCTCATGCCCTTGACCTGCGAGGTCATCGAGGTGGCGATGGCGAGGCCGGCCGCGTCGTCCTTGGCGGAGTTGAGGCGCTTGCCGGTCGACAGGCGTTCCATGGCGGTTGCAAGCGCCTTGCCGGCGGTGTTCGAAGCGTTGGAGGCCTTCAGTGCCCCGATGTTGGTATTGATGACGTTCATGACAGATATCCCTCTTGGTCTACGATCACTGCCCCTGGTCAGGATGCGGCAGCCGATAACCAGACCGACCGGATCGAACGGGAATTAAGGTAAAAAGCGTTTCGGTCGCAGGGTTCCGTTAACCATATCCGTATTTCTACGGGGTCTAAATTTATCCATTTCTTGGACGTCCCGGTGGCAAATCAGCGCCTGTCGATAAGACATGCCAATTGGGGGCAAAGATGGACGGGATCACCAAGACCACGAATTTCGCACGGCGGCACGCGACTCTCGAGTCACGGCTGGCGGGAATTGCGTCGTCGCTGTTCATGGATCGACCGGTCACTCTGGCCGATGAGGGCGAGCCCGCGGCCAACCGTGACGCCCGGACGATCACCCTGGCCCGCCGCGAGGCACCCGAACTCGCCTTTGCCGGTACCGGCGGCTCACTCACTTACAAAGACCCCATCGCCGAGAGCAGCATCGCTGCACTGGTCGCGATGATCTATTCCGGCCAGGGTCCGGTCGCGGCCGATCCCGCCTCGCTATCGGTGATCGCGCTGGCCGACCGGCTCGCGCGGACCGACATCCCGGTGCTGATCAACGGCCCCACGGGCACCGGCAAGGAAGTCCTCTCCACATTCATCCATCGCCGCAGCGAGCGCCGGGACAAGCCGTTCATCGCCTTGAACTGTGCCGCAATCCCCGAGGCCATGCTCGAAGCCATGCTGTTCGGGCACGAGAAGGGATCCTTCACCGGCGCCAGCGCAGCAGGCGAGGGCTTCTTCCGCGCTGCCGATGGCGGCACGCTGCTGCTCGACGAGATCGCCGAAATGCCGCTCTCGCTTCAGGCGAAGCTGCTGCGCACGCTGCAGGAAGGCGAGGTCGTCCCGATCGGCGCGACCCGGCCGATCAAGGTCGATGTCCGCATCATCGCCTGCGCCAACCGCGATCTGCCGCTGGAAGTGGCCGAGGGCCGCTTCCGCGCCGACCTCTATTATCGACTCAACGTCTTCCCGATCGCCATGCTGCCGCTGCGCGAGCGCCAGGCTGATATCGCGCCGCTCGCCTTTACCATGCTCATGCGCCATTCGGCCAAGGGCGATCGGGTGCCGTGGATCGACGATGCCACGCTCGCAACGCTGCGCGCCTACCCGTGGCCGGGCAATGTCCGCGAGCTCGAGAACGTGATGCGCCGCGCACTGCTGCTTTCGCAGGGCGAGACCGAGATCGGGCCGCAGCACATCATCTTCGACATGACCGCACGCGCCGTCGCGCCGACCGCGACGATGGAGACCGAGACGGTCCCCGAAGAAGCGCCTGCGAAGCTTTCCAAGATCGTCAAGCTGTCAGAGGCGCGTGCGATCATGGAGACGCTGGATTCGGTCGGCGGGCACCGCGCCAATGCTGCCCGCGCACTGGGTATCAGCGAACGAACCTTGCGTTATCGCCTGGCTTCCTTCCGTGAAGCCGGCATTGCAGTGGGAGGCACACGATGAACCCCGTAGGCGGCATCGGCGGAGGCGGATCGATCGACCAGATCATCGCGCTGCGCCAGCAAATCATCGACCGTTCGAAAGTCCTGTCGGAACTCCACGAAACCAAGCCGGCGTCCCCTGTCGAAGGCGCGGCACCGCAGGGGGCGAGCTTCGGCAATTCGCTGCGCGACGCGCTCGACAACGTCAATTCCACGCAATCGCGGGCCAGCGGGATCACCGAGGCCTACGAGCGCGGTGAAGTGACCGATATCGCCAAGGTGATGCTGGCCCGGCAGGAAGCCGGAGTCGCCTTCGAGGCAACCCTCCAGGTGCGCAACAAGCTGTTGTCCGCGTACCAGGAAACCATGCGGATGGGCATCTAAGCCATGAATGGACTCGTTCCCATTGGACCCACGAGCGGCGGCGCGCTTTCCGCGCTTACGAGCGGTTCGGGCAGTTTCGCCGATCGTGCGCGCGCCTTCGTGGCGCAACCCTCGGTGCGCAAGATGCTGCCTTGGTTCGCCGGTACGGCGGCTCTCGGGCTAATGGCGCTCACCTGGGCAGCGCTCTCGACCGCGCCGCAACGGGTCCTCTATTCCTCGCTCGACGATGCAGGGCGCGCCGGGGTGGTCGCCTCGCTCGACCAGGCAGGCATTCCCTATCAGATCGACAACGGCTCGGGCACGCTCACCGTCAACGAAGACGATGTCTACCGTGCGCGCATGCTGGTTGCCGCCGATGGTTCGCTGGCTGCCCCGGCGAGCGGGACGGACCTGATCGACAATCTGCCGATGGGTGCCAGCCGGACGCTCGAGGGCGATCGCCTGCGCGCCGCACAGGAGCGCGAACTCGTGCTCACCATCATGGAGATCGACGGGGTCGAGGCGGTCCGCGTGCATATCGCCAAGGCCGAACGTTCCGTCTTCGTGCGCGACGATGTGGCACCTTCCGCTTCGATCATGGTGCGAATGGCCTCAGGGCGCCAGCTCGCCGACAGCCAGGTGAGCGCCATCACCAACCTCGTCGCCGGCTCGGTGTCGGGTCTGGCGATCGATGCGGTCAAGGTCATCGACCAGCACGGCAAATTGCTGACCCAGGCGCGCGATCCCAACAGCGGCCGGCTGGATCTGCAGGCGCAGATGGAGGCCAAGCTCAACGCGCAGGTCGACCAGCTGCTTGCCCCGATGTTCGGCAGCAGCGCCTTTTCGTCGCAGGTGCAGGTCGAGCTCAATATGGACGAGGTCACCTCGGCCCGCGAAACCTACGACAAGGACGGGTCGGTCCGTCGCGAAACCACGCAGCAATCGCAAAACGTCGCGACGCAGGCCGGCGGCATACCCGGCGTGCTCGCCAATGCACCGCCCGACGATCCGGAAGCCCGCCCCGGTGCGCCCGAGGATGCCGCGCAGGCGGAGCCCAACGGCATCGGCGAAAGCAGCGCCACCCGGGTCTACGAGATGGGCCGCGAGGTCTCGGTTTCGAACCTCACCCCCGGATCGATCAAATATCTCTCCGTCGCCGTCGCGATCGACGAAGCCGCGCTGGCCAAGGCAAGCGCAGCCGATATCGCCAAGGTCAAGGAACTCGTCTCCTCAGCCGTCGGCGCGAGGGTCGATCGCGGGGACCAGGTCACCGTGATGATGCGTCCCTTCGAGAAGGTCGAGGCCGAAGGCATCCCCTTCTACGAAACCAGCTGGTTCGGCATGGCGGTGCGCAATGCCGTGGCCATTCTCGCGGTCCTGCTCGTCCTGCTGCTGGCCGTAAGGCCCGCGATCAAGGCATTGCGCGGCGCCGCTTCGACCGGTGATGGCGCAGAGGGGGCTGAAGGAACGCCTGCACTCGGCAGCCCGTCGCAAGCGCTCGTGCCCTACGACCGGGAAGCGCTCGACAGTCAGATCGAACTCGCCCAGCGGATCGCGCGCGAAAACCCCGACGATGCGGTCCTCGCCTTGCGGCGGCTGCTTTCCGAAGACGCCAGAGCGGGGGAAGCGGCATGAGCCTGACCACCCCGCTGCCGCTTGGCGGCACCGACAAGGCGGCCATCATGGTGATGCTGCTCGCCGAAGACGATGCCTCGAAAATCCTTTCGCAGCTGACCCCGGATGAATTGCGCCAACTGGCCGGGACTATGTGCGGTATCGGCGAGGTGCAGCCCCAGTCGATCATCGACGCCATCTCGGGCTTCTCCCGCTCGACCGAAGGCAGCGGAATTGGCGATCATGGCCGCGTGGCCAGCGTTCGGCGGATGCTCGAAGGTGCGGTCGGCGAAGTCAAAACCGAAAACCTGATGCGCCAGATCGCACCCGATGCGGACGACGAGGGCCAGCCGGCCCTTGGTCTGCTGCGCTGGCTTGATCCGAAGGTCATCGGCGAAATCCTGGCGGACGAACATCCGCAGGCGATCGCGGTGCTGCTGCTCCAGCTCGACACCGAAGTCGCGGCTGCCGCGCTCGCGGCACTGCCCGAGCACCTGCACACCCCGGTGCTCCACCGGGTCGCACGGCTCGGACCCGTGTCGCGTCAGGCGATCAGCATTCTCGAACAAACGCTCAACGCCAAGATCGAGAAACTCCATGGCACGATCCCGCTCACCATGGGCGGGATCAAACAGGCGGCTGAGATCATCAACCGTTCGCATCGCAGCATGGAGAAGCGAGTCATTCCGTCGATCGGCAAGGTCGACAAGAAGCTCGCCAAGGAACTCGAGAACGAGATGTTCAAGTTCGAGCATCTGTTCGCGCTCGATGTGAAGATGACCGGCGTCCTGCTGCGCGAGATCGAAAACGACACGCTAATCCTGGCGCTCAAGGGAATCGAGCCCGAACAGCGCGAACAATTCTTCGGCGCCATGTCCTCGCGCGCGGCCGACGGCCTGCGCGACGATATCGAGGGTCGCGGCCGGGTGAAGAAATCCGAGGTCGAACAGGCGCAGAAGGACGTGGTCGCGATCGCCAAACGGCTGATGGCCGATGGCGAGATCATCATGGGGGATGGCGACGAAGATTATGTCTAGAATAGCCTACTCCTCGCTCGGCAAGCCCGGCGGTTTCACCCCCAGCGCGCGCTATGCGCGAGCGGTGGTCGAAGAAGCTCCGGCCACTCCGGTCGACGCCGCTGCCGAAGCCTATCGCAGCGGTTTCGAGGACGGGCAGATCTCGGCCAAGGCCGATGCCGAAGCGCAGCTTTCCCGCGAACGCGCCGAGCGTGCGACGATCGAACTCGCTTTTGCCCGCTTCGACATGGAGAGCGCGCAGGCGCTGCGCGAAAGCTTGCGCACCACCGTCCATGCGCTGTGCGACGAAGCGGTGCTGCCGCTCGCGCTCGACAACGAAGCGCTTGCGAGCCGGATCGAGCTGGCGGCGGCGATGCTCCAGCGCAAGCACGACCAGCGGATTATCCATATCCATCCCGAAGACCTTGCGCTGGTGCGCGACAGCGTCCCGCCCGAACTCGAGCTGCGACCCGATGCGACCATCGAACGTGGGGGCCTGCGCGTCGAAACCGACGACGGCGGGGTCGAGGACGGACCCCAGCAATGGCGCCGCGCGATCGCCGAAGCGTTCGATTCATGCACGCCCTGATCGACAGCGTTCTCTCCGAGGTCGCCATGGCGCCGATCGACCTGGCGCCGCGCCGCTTCGGGCGAGTTGTGGCGTGCGACGGCGGGCTGATCGAGGTCTCGGGGCTGGGCGTGCCGATCGGCAGCCTGTGCCGGATCGCCCAAGGCAACGGCACCGAACACCGCGCCGAGACCATCGGCTTCCGCAACGGCCACACGATGATGATGATGCTCGGCGATACCGTCCTGCTGCGCCCCGGCGCGGTGGTGCGGCCCGAGGGGCAGCCCGGCATGCTCTATGTCGGGGAGGAATTCCTGGGGCGCGCCGTGGACGGCTCGGGCAGTCCGATCGATGGACGCGGGCCGGTGGGGTCTACCACTGCCTGGCCAGCGGGCGGGCATCGCGTCAGCGCGCTCGACCGTTCGCGCGTGACCAAACCATTCGACAGCGGGATCCGTTCGCTCAATGCGCTGACCACCTTCGGCGTCGGCCAGCGGATCGGTATCATGGCGGGTTCGGGTGTTGGCAAGTCGGTGCTGATGGACATGATCGTCGAGGGCGCGCAGGCGGACGCCGTTGTGGTCGGCCTGATCGGCGAACGCGCGCGCGAGGTCTCGGATTTCGTCGGTCGCCACATGTCCGGACCCCGCGCCGCCACCATGGCGATCGTCGCGGTTCCGGCCGATCATGCCGCCAATCTGCGGTTGCGCGGCGCATTGCTGGCGACTTCGCTGGCCGAACATCTGCGCGGCCAGGGCAAGCGGGTCCTGCTGATCCTCGATAGCCTCACCCGCGTCGCGCATGCTGCGCGCGAGATCGGCATTCTTCTTGGCGAACCCGGCGCTGCGCGCGGCTATCCGCCCTCTGCGCTCGCCACCATCACCAAGCTGATCGAACGGGCGGGCAATTCCGGGGAAACCGGAGGCGCCGTCACCGGTGTCTACACCGTGCTCGCCGATGGCGACGATCAGAACGACCCGGTTGTCGACACCGCGCGCGCGATCCTCGACGGACATATCGTGCTTTCGCGCGAGATCGCGCAGCGCGGGCAGTATCCCGCGGTCGATGTCGGCGCATCCCTGAGCCGGGTGATGAACGATATCGTCCCGCCCGAACATGTGAAGTCTGCGCGGCGCTTCCGCGCGCTGAGCGCGACTTATGAAGCCAACCGCGACCTCGTGATGATGGGCGCCTACCGCAAGGGCACCGATCAGCTGCTCGACGAGGCGATCGCGCTCAACGCCAGTATGGTCGATTTTCTATCGCAGGAGGTCGGCAGTCATGTCGATATCCCAACTGCGGTGACGCAGATGAGCGGGCTCTTCGCCGGTGAAAATTGATCCCCGCAAGCTAAAGCGCGCGCGGCTGCTCGAGCGGATAAGGACCGTCGAACGCAGCCGCTCCGCGCTCGCCGCCTCCGAAGCCGAGGCGACCCGCCAGCGGCTGTTCGGCGTGGCAGAGAGAACCCGCTCGCTCGCTCGCCATTACGCCCAGCAGGACGACGCGATGATCGGCACCGATCTGCGCGGCGCGAAGGCGATGCAGGATCAGCTGCAGCAGCTCTGCGCCTTGAGCGAACAACACGCCGAAGAGGCCGAACAACGGTCTGAAGCGACCATGGACGAACTCGCGAGTGCGGAACGCCGTATGCGCCGCGCGGAAGAAGACAGACGAAGCCTGGCCCGCGCGATCGTCGCCGACCTGGAGCACTGAGCCCTGGATTGGCACGGTTCTTGAAGAGAGAACCCTGAACAGCAAACGGACTCACGATGATCGCTCCTCTTTCCTTTCTCGCTGCATTCGACAAACCGCAAGCGAAGCGCATTTCGGGTGAGGCTGAAGCGCAAGAAAACACGGAAAACGCAGGAAACGACGGCTTCGCGGCGCTTATCACGCAGCTCATCCAGATCATTCCGACAGCAAACGGGCAAGACGCCGAGGCGAGCCTGCCGGCAGATGGCCAGACCGGCAATCCGGCAAGCGGCAAGATCTTGCCGGTCGATGGCCACAACCTTGCCGCTGCAACCGCAAGTCAGGCCGTCGGCGAGGCGCTCGCCAGTGCGTCGCCGCTGCCGGTTTCGGCCACGCTGATGAATTCTTCTGCCACGATCATATCCTTTGAGCAGGCACAAACGGCGCTGGCCGCCAAGCAGGGCGACCCGATCGCACAGGGCGCAACTAGCGCCGATCTTCCGCAGGCAGCCGCGAAGGAAGGCCTCGTTGCCCACGCGACGCCGCGAGCGAATCAAATCCGCATGACGATTTCGATCGCGCCTGCCGAAACGGCTGTGCTCCGCACCGCCACGCCGCAGGATGCGTCTGCGCCTGTCGAAAAGCAGCTTTCGGCGGCGATCGGATCCATTCCGAAAGCAGTTCCGGAAACGGCCTCGGCACCATTGCAACCGCGCCTTGCAGGTCGCGAGGATGGCGTGCCGCGCACAGATGGCCCGGTGGCCGCAGCGCTGCCGACAGAGCCGAAGCAATCCGGGCGCGAGCCGCAGGCAGCGGCTGCGATGCTTCCCGAACGGACGCGGTCGGTCAGGGCGGCATCGCTTGAGAAGGACGCAAGCTCGGGCGAGCGGTCGGGCCAATCGTCCGCCGCGGAAAGCCCCGCTGGCGCCGCCCGCGCGCTTGCATCCTCGGAGAGCGCGAAACCCTTCGCAATGCCGGTCATCGCTGCACTCGAAACCGCTCCAGCGAACAGGGGTGACGGAATGCGGATGGCCGCCGCAGCGCCAACCAACGCGCTAACCTCGATCGACAATATCGAACGGCTGGTGGAGCGACTCTCGGTGGCGCGCGAGTTCGACATGACGAAATCCGCCAGCATCGCCGTCACTCATCGCGAATTCGGCGCGCTGACCGTCACCTTTGACAACGCTCGCAACGGCCTCGATGTCGAGATCGCGGCGAAGGACAACGACATGCAGCGCGCGCTGGCTCTCGCTGTCGCCGCCGATCGGCCGGCTTCGCGCGCGGGCGAACCGTTGCAGCAGTCGTTCCAGCAGACTTCGCAAGCCGCCTCCGCCGGCTCGGAACGCGGTGCGGGTTCGACGGGGCAGGGCGCCAACTCTTCGGGCGCCGGGGCGGAAGGCGACCGATCGCAAAACCAGCGCGGTCGCAACCTCTCTTCCTCGCCGCAAGACCCTCGCAACCCGGCGCGCTCTTCTCCGGGTGACGACGCGCTCTACGCCTGATCAACGCCAATATTTCTGAACCAATAGGACTGCTCAATGTCGGATGACAACTCCACCCCTGACCCCAAGCCCAAGAAGAAGGGCGGCGTCATCAAGGCTGCGCTGATCGGTCTTGTCCTGCTCGGCGCTGGGGGCGGGGGCACCTATGCCGCCTTCGCCAGCGGCATGATCGGCCAGCCCGCCGAGAAAGCGGAAGATCTGAAGCCCAAGCTCGTCCTGAAAGGTGCCGAGGATCCCTTTCCTTACGCCTTCGATGGAAAGGACAAGGACAAGATCGAAATCGTCCACGGGACGGGCGGCAGCAAGTACCGCACCGCCTACTACAATTTCGGCGACGAGTTCACGTCCAACCTCGCCGGCGGCGCCGCGCTGATCCAGATCAGCGTGGCCGCCTCGACCCATCATGATGGGCGCGTGCTCATGTGGTTGCACGAGCATGAGACGGCGCTGCGCTCGCGGATTCTCGTCGAACTGGCTTCAACCGATGAAGCCGAGTTGATGGGTGTTTCGGGCAAGGAGCAGCTTCAGGAGCGGCTGGCAGCGGCGATCAACGAAGTGCTCGAAGAACGCGAAGGCTTTGGCGGCGTCGCAAACGTCTATTTTCGTTCGCTTATCATCCAATGATCAGCGCGACTTTCCCCGAAGCTGCGGCGCGCGCCGCCAGTCACTGCGACGAGTTGCTCAGCCGCGCGGCGACTCCGCCCGACTTCGCCAACGAGTTCGAGCGTTTCGCCCGGCAATTCGCCGAGCACGCGCAGTCCTCGCTGGGTGAGCTGTGCGATTGCCGCGCCCTGCAGGCCGAGATCGGCGAATTGGCGCAGCTTCCCGCCAGCGACTGGCTAACCCAGGTCGCCACCGGCAGCGTCCATTCCTTTTATGCGCTGGGGCAGGAGCGCTGCGGCATCCTCGTTTCCACCCCGGTGGCGGATCTGGTCGCCCAGTTCGAACGCATCCTCGGCGGGACCGGGGAGATCGACGAGGACTATGCGGTCCTTCCGGCTTCAGCGGCGCGGTTCGCGCAACAGTTCGAAGACCGCATCGCCGAGACGTTGCGCCGCACCTGCGACCGACGCGAGATCGCCGCGTCCGCCAGCGGTTCGGTGGTCGATCAAGTCGCGCCGTTCGAACCGGGCGAGCGCATCTGGACCGCTACACTCTCCGCGACGATTGCAGGAAGCAAGCGGGTCTGGCTGGTTCGCCTGGCGGCCAGCGAAGCGATGCTGGCGAAGATCGTCGGATCGCGCGCGGTGTCGCCCGCCACCGGGCGCACGATCGGGGCGCGCGGTCTCGAAGGCTCGGCAATTGCCGAGGTCGAAATGCCGCTGCGCGCGGTGCTGGTCGACGTGCCAATGTCGATCGCCCGGCTGTCCCAGCTTTCGCCCGGCTCGCTGATCCCCGTCGCGGTGCATCGCAATGTGCCGCTGCTGATCGGCAATACCATTATCGCTCACGGAACCGTCGGAGAAATCGACGACCGCGTGGCGCTCGAACTCACACAAACTTCAATCTCGAAGGATAACTGACATGTCGCTTCATTCAGACGGCTTCGGCCTCATCCAGGATATCGACGTCCGCCTCACGGTGGAACTCGGACGCAAGCAGATGCGCCTGCGCGATGTGCTGGCGCTGGGTGAATCGAGCTTCATCGAGCTCGATCGCCTCACCGACGAACCGCTCGATATCCTCATCAACGGCAAGATGATCGCACGCGGCGAGGTGGTCGCCCAGGGCAACCGCTTCGCCATCCGCGTGCTCGAGCTCGTCGGGGCCTCGGGCAACAGCGGCTCCGCGTCCAATGCGATCGCCGAACCCAAAGTGGAAGCGCACCAGTAATGTTCTGGTACGTCCTCAAGCTGCTGATCCTGCTCCCGGTCATCTGCGCGATGATCTGGGGTACGCTCAAGCTCGCCAAGCGGTTGCAGGGCCAGTTCGGCGTCCCCGCAGGCGGTGAGAAATCGGTCAAGATCATCGAGACCACAATGCTGTCTCCGACGCTGCGGCTCGCGGTGATCGAATTCCACGGTCGCGAGATCCTCGTCTCGACCTCGCGCAACGGCCTGACCCGGCTCGCCGAGGCACCTGCGCGTGCCCGCGACGCCGCTCCGGCACTCGCGGAGCCCACCCCATGATCGCCCGGCTTGCGAAATTCGGCGCGGCCCTCGCCGCAATGACCTATCCGGTTATGGTCAATGCCCAGACTGCGGCCGAGGGCGCCGTTCCCGGCGCGCTCGACCGCGCTTTCGGTCAGATGGCCGGCGCAGGCGGCGAACCCCTGAGTCTTTCGCTCCAGTTGCTGCTGGTGATGGGGCTGCTGACGATCCTGCCGGCGCTGCTGCTGATGATGACCAGCTTCACGCGGATCATCATCGTCCTGGCGATCCTGCGCCAGGCGCTGGGCCTGCAGCAATCGCCGCCCAACCAGGTCCTGATCGGGATCAGCCTGTTCCTCTCGCTGTTCATCATGGCTCCCACGCTCGAGCGCGTGAACGAGGCCGCCATCGCCCCCTATTCGGCGGGCGAGATCGGCGCCGAGGTCGCGATCGAACGGGGCGGGGACCAGTTCCATGCCTTCATGATCCGCCAGACCCGCGAATACGATCTCAGGATGTTCGCTGATATCGCCGATGCCCCGCAATTCGCCAGCCCGCAGGAGGTGCCGTTCTCGATCCTGCTGCCGGCCTTCGTCACCAGCGAGCTCAAGACTGCCTTCCAGATCGGCTTCATGCTGTTCCTGCCGTTCCTCGTGATCGATCTCGTCATCGCCAGCGTGCTGATGAGCCTGGGTATGATGATGATGAGCCCGATGATCGTCTCGCTCCCCTTCAAGCTGCTGCTTTTCGTCCTCGTCGACGGCTGGGCGCTGCTGATGGGTTCTCTCGCCTCCAGTTTCGCGTAACCGCCATGGATGAAGCCTCAGTTCTCCTCTCGCTCGCCGACCGCATGTTGTGGATCGCCGCCCTGGTGGCGGCACCGGTTCTGCTCGCCAGCCTCGCCATCGGGCTGGTGATCGGGCTGGTGCAGGCGGCAACCTCGGTCAATGAGCAGACGCTCACCTTCGTGCCGAAACTGGCCGCGGTCGCCTTCGTGCTGGTCGTCTTCGGCGCCTCGATGATGGCGCTGGTGAGCGATTTCATGCTCGATATCTTCGCCGAGATCGCACGGATGGGTCGGTGACGGGGCTCGATTTCGGTTTCGGTGCGCTCGAGCAGGACATGTGGCGGGTCGTCTTCCTGATGACCCGCATCGGCGCTGCCCTGCTGGCCGCGCCCTTTTTCGGCGCCTCGTCGGTACCGATGACGGTGCGTGTCTCGCTGACCGGTGCGCTGGCGATCTTCACCTCGATCTGGTTGCCCGAGATTGCGACCCCGCCGGCGCTGCTGTCGCTCGAAGGGTTGATGGCGATCGCCGGAGAAGTGATTGTCGGCCTCGCGCTCGGCTTCGTTCTGCAGCTGGCCTTTGCCGCCCCGACGATCGCGGCCGAACTCATCGGTGGCGGAATGGGGATGAGCATGGCGATGTCGAGCGATCCGATGGGCGGCGGGACGACCACCGCCTTCGGTCAGTATTTCGTCATCGTCCTGACTTTGATCTTCCTCGCTACGGGGGCGCATCTCCACTGGATTGCACTCGTCACCGAAAGCTATCGGGCCTTTCCGCCCGGCGAAACCTGGCTTGAGGCCGAGCGCTTCGAGATGATCGCGGGCTTTGCGAGCAGCATGTTCGAGACCGCACTGCGGATAGCGCTGCCGGTCACGCTGATCCTTTTCCTGGTGCAGGTGCTGACCGGCATCCTGAGCCGCTCCGCCCCCTCGCTCAACCTGTTCGCGCTCGGCCTGCCGGCGGGCGTTCTTGCCGGGCTCGCCGCGCTCGTGATCTCTGCGCCCCTGATCTACGATCAGTTCCTCGGGATCGTCGAAGGCTCGCTCGAACAGGCCGAAAGCGTGATGATCCGATGAGCGAGGAAACCCCTGGCGAAAAGACTTTCGCGCCAACCGAGAAACGTCTCGCCGACGCCGCCAAGAAGGGCGATGTTCTCCGATCGAAGGAATCGGGCACGGCGGCGGTGATGCTGCTGGGCGGGGCCTGGCTGGTGTTCGCAGGCCCCTGGCTGCTCGAAGGTCTTGCCGGGTTGATGCGCGAGGCGTTCCGCTTCGATGCGCGCGACATGAACGATTACAACGTCAGCATCCTGATGATGGAAGGGTTGCTCATTTCGGTCCTCGCCATCCTCACGCTCGCGGTCCCGGTCATTCTCGTGACGCTGCTTACGCAATTGGGTTTCGGCCGCGGTCGATGGGTGGCGAAAAATCTTGCCGCCAAGGGCTCACGGATCAACCCTCTGTCCGGGCTGAAGCGCATGTTCGGCCCGACCGGTCTCATCGAGATGGGCAAGGGACTGCTCAAGATCGTCCTCCTGGGGGCAATCGCCTTGGCCTGGTGGTGGTCCAGCATCGACACCATGATCGGGCTGGGCCGCGGGTCGCTTTCGGTCCAGCTGGGCGCGGCCTGGGATGCAATCGTCTCGCTGGTGTTCGCGCTGTCGGCGGGCCTGGTGGTGATCGCGATGGTCGACCTGCCGATCTTGTGGCTGCGCCAGCAGAAACGGCTGAAGATGAGCCATCAGGAAATGCGCGACGAGAACAAGGAAGCCGAGGGCTCGCCCGAAATGCGCTCCGCTCGTCGCCAGCGCCAACGCGATATCGCGACCGGTTCGGTGATGGGGGCGATGCGCGAGGCGCAGTTCGTCATCACCAATCCGAGCCATTTCGCGGTCGCGTTGACCTACGACCAGACCAAGGCATCGGCGCCGATCGTGCTGGCCAAGGGCAGGGGCGACAAGGCCATGGCGATGAAGGAACTCGCGCGCGAAATGGACTTGCCAATGCTCGAGTTCCCGCAGCTGGCGCGCTCGGTCTATTTCACCACGCGCGAGCGGCAGGTGATCTGTGAGGACCTCTACGGCGCGATCGCGTCAGTCCTTGCCTATGTCATGTCGTTGAAGCGCGGGGAATCTCCGCAACGCCCGCAGATCGACGTGCCGGTAGCGCTGCGTTTCGACACCGATGGCCGCTTGGCGGTTAATTCCACAGCCGCTGCGTCGTTCTCAGAGCGATGAATGTTTCCCCCTCCTCGATCGCGACCACGCTCGGTATCGGCAGCGGTATCGACATGGCCGGGCTGGCAGTGCAGCTGGCCGAAGCGCAATTCGCGGGCCGCAACGAGCGCCTCACCGCCAAATCCGAAACGCTCGAACGCCAGATCTCGCTCGCCGGCTCGATCCGCAGCGCGTTCTCGGTCTTTGCCAGTGCGCTGGGCGACCGCTTGCGGACCGGCGACCTCGCCCCCGTTCCGACCATCAACAACCCGTCGGTGGCGAGCGTCTCGAGCCCGCCGGGCTCGCTCGGCAAGGGTAGCTATTCGCTCGAGGTCAACAGCGTGGCGAGCAATCAGACGCTGACCGGCCCGGCCTATGCTTCGGCGAGCGACATCGTCGGGGCAGGCACGCTGACCATTCGCTTCGGTGCGACATCGAACGCCGGCTTTACCGAGAATACGACGCGACCGGCGCTGGCGCTCAATATCGCACCCGGCTCAACCCTGGCGGACGTGGCGAAGGCGATCAACTCCCAGAACGCCGGTCTGACCGCCTATGTCGCGCAGACCGCTGCGGGCGCACAGCTGGTGATGAAAGGGGCCGAGGGCATCAACAACGGCTTCGTTCTCGAAGCCACCGAGGACGGTGCAAACCCTGGCCTTTCGGCGCTCGCCTGGCAGCCCGGCAGCGATCCCGCGCGACTGGTAAAGGCATCTGCCGACGCCGAATATCTGCTCGATGGCCTGCTTCGTCGCAGCAGCAGCAACACCATACCCAACGCCGCGCCCGGTCTGTCGCTGTCGCTTACGGGCACGAACGCAGGCGCCCCGGCGACAATCGGCTTCGCCAATTCGAACGGCGCGATCTCCAGCGTAATGCAGGACATCACCGGCGCGCTCAACGAGATTACCTCCGAACTGCGCGCCGCGACCAATCCGCTCGGGGGCGATCTGTCGCGCGATCCGGGGGCGCGGGCGCTCAGCCGGAACCTGTCGGCGCTGGGTTCGACAATCATCATGCCGAACGCTCCCGAGGGATCGCCGCGTACGCTGGCGGAACTCGGGCTGGCGATCGAGCGCGACGGCAGCTTTCGCTTCGACAACACCAAGCTCACCCAGGCGCTTGCGCGCGACCCCGCGGGGGTGGCGGCCATGTTCACCACCGGGATCCACGGTGTCTACTCGACAATCGACAAACTGGCCCGATCGAGCAGCGTTTCGAGCGACCCCGGTTCGCTCGCCGGATCGATCGTGCGCTACCAGTCGCAGTCGCAGCAGATTTCGAGCGACCTGACCAAGCTGGCCGAACAGCAGGAAACCCTGCGCGCCAGCATGGTCGCGCGTTTCGCCCAGGCCGACAGCCGCGTCGCCGCCTCCAAATCGACGCTGTCCTTCCTCCAGTCGCAGATCGACGTGTGGAACGCGCAAGGGAACTGACATGCTGGCCCGCTCCCAACCCGCCGACGCCTATCGCGAGGCCAATTTCGACGCTCGCCTGATGGGCGGCAGTCGCGACGACCTGGTGATTTTCTGCATCGAAGACCTGATCGCCAATCTCGGCGCGCTCGAAATCGCCGAGGCGCGAGGCGATCGGGCAGCGCGCAGCAAGGCGATAACCCGCTGCGTGACTGCGCTGACCGCGCTGGAACTGGGGATCGATCGCGACGCCGCGATGGCGGCCAACCTGTTGCAATTTTATGGCGCCGCCAAGGTCTCGCTGCTCGACTCGGTTCGTGAAACTGACCTTGCGAATATCGCCGCCATGAAACAGGATTTTCGCGAAATCGCCACAGCGATGCAGGCGACCAAATTCGCCTGAGATGAAAATAAATCTCGATTAGAAACTTTTCGATTGCGGTGCGTGAATCGATTGGGCTAACGCTTGCTAACGAAGATGATCAACCGTCTTCGACAAGTGGCTTCCGAGTGCGAAGTTGTTTGAGATAATATGCTGAAAAAAAGACCTATTGCGTAGGCGTCGCATTTTTGAGCTTGGTAGTCGGGGGCGTTTCATAGATGTCGAAAGTGTACGTCGTCGATGACGACGCAATGCGACGCGCGCAAATTTGCCGGCTTCTGGCGGGCGAGAATATCCACCCCGAACCGTTCGATTCGATCGACGAGCTCCTCCAGTTCATGCCTTCGCAGGGGTTCATACTCGTCCACGACCAGGGCGAGGGGGTTTTCGAGCTGATCCAGAGGCTCGAGCGCGAGACCTGGCTGCCGGTCATCGCCTATAGCGACGAGCCGGAAACCGCCCGGATCGTCAGGGCAATGCAATCGGGTGTCGCGTCCTATGTCACCTACCCGCTGAAGGCCGTCGAATTCCGCCGCGAATACGACAAGCTCAAAAGCGCCTTCGCAGCCAAATTCGCCAAGCAACAGCGGTCCACCGCGGCGCGCAAAATGCTCGAAGCGCTGAGCAATCGCGAACGCGAAATTCTCGCCTGCATGCTCGATCACGGCACGAGCAAGGCGATCGCCCGCCACCTCGGGATCAGCCCGCGCACCGTTGAGGCGCATCGCGCCAGTCTCATGGCTCGGCTGGAGGTGCGCACCGCAGCCCAGGCGATCCGGATCGCGGTCGAGGGCGACGCATTCGGTCTAGCGGCGGAGAATTCGACGCATCAGGACAATGCCACGCTGGGGATTGCCTGCGATGACCGGTATGAAGAGCTGGTTCAGCAGGCCGCCGGCTAGCGCGTAGACACTCGGGTCCTCAATCGCGATGTGCCGCCGCGATGGTCAGGCGAAGCTTTTCCAGCGCGGCCGACTTGAGCTGGTGGACGCGTGGGACGCTCACTTCCAGGACTGCGGCAATCTCGGTCAGATTGAGCTCTTCGACGAAATGAAGCTTCACGACGAGCTGCAACCGCTCGGGCAGGGCGGCGATCGCCTGCGCCAGGCCGGCGTGGTCCTCGACCTGCAGCAGGTTCGCTTCGGCATCGGGATCTTCCGACCGGAACGCTGGGTCGCTGTCGGAATAGCAATCCTCGATCGAGCTCATCGAGGTGTAGAGCTGGCGACGGATGTCGTGCAGTTCTTCCAGCGAGACATGAACTGCCCGCGCCAGTTCGGCTGCCGAGGGTTCGCGCCCCAGTTCGGCACGTAGACTGTCGGTCGCCTGCTCCAGCTTGCGCCGCATCTGCAGTGCTCCCCGCGTGTGATGCGATTGCGATCGCAACAGGTCGATCATCGCGCCGCGCACCCGCATCTTGGCATAGGCGGCAAAGCCGTCGTCGCTGGGCCGGTCGTGACGTTGCGCGCATTCGGTCAGCGCGATCAGCCCGGACTGCATCAGGTCGTCGATATCGATCGAACCGCTGCAGCTACTCCCATAGTACCACGCCAGCTTGCGCACCATGGGCAGGAATTGCGCGACCCGGTCGTCGATGCCGCTGGTATAGGCGCGGCGCGCGTTGAAGTTCGAATGGTCGTGTTTCATGCCGCGAGAGCCTCCGTGTCATGGCCAAGTGCCGCGGGTTCTTCATGGATTTCGCCGCCGACGACCGCGATCACCTCGATCGGTTGTGTGGGCGGGAGTTCGGTAATGGACAGTACGGTGCAGCCCGGCGCGCGCATCTTGAGCAGCGCGGCCAGGGCCCGGCGCGCGCGCGGCTGGACGATCAGCGCGGGCTGGGTAGAGCCCGGTTCGCGTGCCGCGATGATCGCCGCGATTCTTTCGCCGATCGAGCGCCCCAGGTCGGGCTCGATCACGAGTTCGCCAGTGGCGGGGTCTTGCATTCCGTTCACGACCATCTCCTCGAGTTGCGCCGCGAGGGTGATCACCGGCAGCTTGGTATGGGGTCCGCAGGTATCGCCCAGCAGCATGGAACCCAGATCGGCGCGGATGATGTCGATCAGGCGAGCGTGCTCATTGGTCTGCTGCGCGGCGAGCGACAGGCTGGAGAAGATCGGCAGCGCGTGGCGCAGCGAAATGCCATCTGCGAGCAGCGCCTTGAGCACCCGCGTCACCGCGGCGAGCGAGAGCGGTTGTGGCGTGATCGTCTCGATCAGCTGGCCGTGGCGTCCGCGCAAGTGATCGACGAGATCGCGAACCTGGTCGGGGCCAAGCAGATCCTGCGCCCGCGTCGCGAGCAGCTGGTGAAGCTGGGTGGCGATGACGCTTTCGGGATCGACCACGAGATAGCCTTCGGCCACCGCGAGGTCGCGCGAGCCGGCATCGATCCACAGCGCCGGGCAGCCGAAGCTGGGATCGACCGTGGCCTCGCCCGGGACCGCGTGCGAATGCATCACTTCGCCGGTGTCGATGGCGAGCAGGGAGCCTGGCTTGAGCTTGCCGCTGGCGATCGGGGTACCGCCCAGCGTGATGCGATAGCCCTCCGGGTCGATCTCGAACGTGTCCTCGATCCGGAAGGGCGGGACCACGAACCCGAAGGCCTGGCACATCTGGCGGCGCAGGCCGGTCAGGCGCGCGATCAGTGTCGCTCCGTGACGCTCGTCGGTGAGATGGATCAGGCCGTAGCCAAGCTGGATCGTGACCATGGTCTGGTCGGTGACGTCGTCGATCGAGATTTTGGAAGGGTCGGGCGCGGCGACGGGTTCGATGAAATTCGCCACCGCCTCGCGCCGGTTCTTGAGCGTCCGCCAGAGCATGAAGGCACCGCCGGCAAGCGGCAGGAAGATCGCCTGCGGCATCGCGGGGATGCAGCCGATGGCGAACAGGATGCAGGCGACCGGCAACCAGATCTTGGGATCGGCCAGCTGGCCGCCGATCTGGCCGGTGAGATCGCGCGTGTCGGAAACCCGAGTGACGATGACCGCGGCGGCGATGGAGAGCAGCAGCGCGGGCACCGAAGCGACCAGCGCGTCGCCGATAGCGAGTGTGATGTAAAATTGCCCGGCCTCGCCCATTGACAGACCGTGGGTGGTCATCCCGAGCACCAGCCCGGCGATGATGTTGATGAACAGGATCAGCAACGCCGCGACGGCATCGCCCTTCACGAACTTGCTGGCACCATCCATCGAGCCGTAGAAATCGGCCTCGGTGGCGATCTCGCGGCGGCGCGCCTTGGCCTCGTCGGCGGTGAGCAGGCCTGCGGCGAGATCGGCGTCGATCGCCATCTGTTTGCCGGGCAGCGCGTCGAGGGTGAATCGCGCGGAGACTTCGGAGACGCGGCCCGCGCCCTTGGTGACCACCATCAGGTTGATGATCATCAGGATCAGGAAGACGAAGATGCCGACGGTGAAATTGCCGCCGATCAGGAAAGCGCCGAAGGCCTCGATCACCATCCCTGCGGCGGCTTCGCCCTCGTGCCCGTTGAGCAGCACGATGCGGGTGGAGGCGACGTTGAGCGCCAGCCGCAGCAGCGTGGCGAAAAGGAGGACCGAAGGGAAAGACGAGAAGTCGAGCGGCTTCTGCGCGTTCATTGCCGCCATCAGCACCGAGACCGACAGCGCGATATTGAGCACGAAGAACAGGTCGAGCAGGATCACCGGGATGGGCATGATCATCAACAGGATGATCGTGAGAATGCCGATCGGCAGGGCAAGCGCGGGGCTGAAAATCTGGCGCGCGTTCACAGGCCGAACGCCTTCAACTTGCCATATGCCGTGGCGATGGTCTCACTCGCGCGGCCTCCCATCGGGGCACCGGCGCCGCCGAATGTGGATTTGAGCGTTTCTGACATAGAGGGCCGCGACGCGGGGCCTGGCAGCGCGGGGGAGGACATAGCCCCGCCCGAAAAGCCGCGCGAGCCGAAATTGCCCTGGGCGGCGAAGGCCGCGAAGCGTTCGGGAGCGCCTGTCGGTCCAGCAGGCCCGGTCACCCCTGCAGGCATCGGGCTGTCGCCATAGGCCGAGGCGACCTTGTCGCGCATCACGCTCATGACTTCGCCGACCGATCGTGCGCGGCCGCCGTCGTAGAAGATCGGACGGTTGGCGCGCGCCGGCTGGGGCATCAGCGCCACCGCCGACTGGTCGGGATTGGCACCAAGGGCGCCGAGAAATTTCTGCGCTCCGCCCAGACCCAGGAAATGCGCGAGATAGAGCTCGGCGGGTTCGGGTTCGCGGCCCAGAGTGACGCGCAGCCCATCTGTGTTCTCGCGGGCGAGTTCGGCGGCCATCAGCGAAGAGGCGTCGGCATCGTAGCGCAGTGACATCACCTGCGCGCGGGTGGCGGGATCGGCGATCCGACCGCCGGCCCCGATCGCCTGGTCGGCCCATTCCATGCCGTGCTTCGCCCCATGGCGGTCGACCATGCGCGTCCAGGTGGAATCGATGAACTGATAAAGGCCGGTGGCGCTGGAGGTGGCAGCCTTGGCGCGCGGATCGAGGCCGGATTCCAGCTTGGCCTGCGCCAGCAGATAGTCGAAGTCGACCCCCGTGCGCACCGAAGCGCGCGCGATGGCAGCCTGCACCTCTGTGTTCTGAACGGAATTGACGGTTGGCACGAAACCTCCGGGGATTGCCTTCCCGGATGTTCAGCAAGGTCCGTGCCAAACCCGATGGGCTGGCCGGGCCGGTTCTGGCGTCAGGCGAGCGCCACGCCCCCGCTCCTGCGCGGCAGGGCGGTGTAGGCTTCGCTGGTGTTGGTCAGCGTGCCGAGGCGGTTCTGGACGTTTGAGGCGATGAGGTTGCGCAGGCGGCGGTTGATCTCGTTGAGCCGCCGGACCGCGTCGAGCGCGCCGAGGCATTCCTCGTCGAGCTGCTCGCGCTGAACCGCTTCGAGCTTGGCGCACAGATCGAGCTTGCCGGTGGTGGACTGGACGATCCCGTCGAGATCGAGGGCGGCAAGCGCCTGCCGTTCGCCTTCGAGCAGGGCAACCATTTGCCGCAATGTGGCAATCGGGCTGGAGGTCAGTGTCATTTGCTGATCGTCCCGTAGAGGCCGGCGGCGATGATCGCATCGGCGATTTCGGCAGGAATGAGGGGATAGCGGTCGTCTGCGAGAGCCTTGCGGATCTCGGCGACGCGATCGTGATCGACGGGGTGCTCGCCTGCAGTGACCCGCGCGGTGGATACCGGAGCCTCGGATTCGCGCGTCTCGGCGGCAGCCTTCTGCGAAGCAGAGATCCGCTGCGCAGGCGCAACGGTTGCGCTCGCGCGCTGCACCGATCCTACAATTTCCGGCAATCCGACAATACGCATCGTTTCGCTCCACTATCTGGTCGATATGTAGAACGGCGGATGCTGCGCGGATTTAACCGCCCGGCAACAAATTTTGCCGTCTAGGGCAATTGGATGCCGACCTGGCCCGGGCGGATCACCATCGCGCGCAGGGTTTCGCTGCGCTTGCCGTCGGCGCGCACCTGGATCCATTCCCCCTGCGCGCCGTCTTCGGCCGCTTCACCCTGACGCGTCAGGGTGAACCCCTTGCCGCGTACGAGGATGCTGACGGATTCACCGCGGCGAACCAGCATTTCGGACGGGGCGGGCGCCCCGCGCGAGTTGCCCACGGCGCCGCCATCGACCGCGACATAGATCTTCCAGCCCGCGGTGGGGCAGGCGACCTGGACAGAGCGCTGGTCGCGCCCGAACCAGGACAGGTCGAGCGGGGTGCGGCAGGGAGAAAGCTTGAGGCGGCGATCGACCGGCAGTCTAGCACCGCCCGGCTGGCCGATCTGGGAACCGGTGAAATCGACCACCGCGCGGTCGATCATGTCGAGATCGGTGGTGGCTGCGACTGCCGCCGTGGCGAACAGGGCGGAGCCGATCAATCCGAGAGCAACAAACTGGCGCATGGCGTTTCCTTGGTCGTGAGAGGTTTAACTCCCCTCAGCAAGGATTGTGCCATCGTCCGGATCGCCCTCGTAGCCGATCAGTACCATGCTCTCGGCTCGGGCGCCCGGTTCGAGCACGAGGCGGGCCGTCGAACCCTGTTTCTCGATTTCCACGAGCAGGTCGGATCCGGCGCGGAACGCGGCTTCCCGCCCTCCGGAAGGGTAGCGCATGAGCACGGTCGCGCCCTGCCGGTCGTCGGTCAGGGTCGTTTCGAGCCATTCGCCGAGATCCGTTTCCGGCCCCGGGCGATAGATCGCCAGCCCGGCGCCGCCGCCATCCGTCATCGCCGTCGAGGCAAGTTCGGACTCCTGCGGCGCGGCAGGGGTATCGCGGCTCGCCTGCGCAGTGATGAGAAACAGGATCAGCGCGAGGTCCGCGGTGACCGTCTGCCAGCCCGACCCGAGACGCACGATCATGCCGCCACCTGCGGGGGGCTTTCGACCGGGGATGCACCGCCGGTCTTGCGCACGCCCTCGGCGAGCCATTCGAGAACCTCGTCGCGGTCGCGTTCTTCCTGCCCCGCTCGGCGAGCGATGGCCGCAGCGATGGGGGCGAAAAGGAAATTGGCGGCCACCAGGCCGTAAAGCGTGGTGACCACCGCCATTGCGATCGCGTCGACCAGGCTGTCGCCCTCCGGTGTCGCACCGGGCGCCTGCCCGAGTGCGAACAGCGTGCCGGCCAGGCCCAAGACCGGAGCGAGCTCGGCCGCGCTTTCGAAGGTCCGCGCGGCGCGTTGTGCGGTGTCGAGCCGTCTCTGCTTATAGCTCTGATGCGCACCGTGGATCGATTGGATCGAACGCTGGCCGATCATGATATCGGTAATGCTGTCGAATTCGACATCGCCGATATGATGCGGTTCGGCACGGACGAAGCCGTCGTCCGCGATCTCGCGGACCTGTTTGGAAAGTTCGGCCTTAGCCTTGGATACGTCGAAGGCGGGACCGAACATGCCGCGGACGGCAGCCAGCGCCAACCGCATATCGGCAAAGCCGCAGCGCAGCAACGTTGCCGCCACGGTTCCCATGAAGACGATGGCGATCGCGACGGGATCGATCCAGTTTTCCAGCATTGGTTCGGCTACTCCTCGCATCGAAGAACGACCGGCCCGAAGCCCGCTTTACCCCCGGGAAGAACTTTGCCGCCGACCGGCAGAAGCTTGCCGCAGTTTGCCGCAATCTGCGGTTCCGGTCGCTTCGAGTGAGTTTGGCACGCCACTTGCTATACCGTTTCCGTAATTTTTTGCGGAGGCTCTCATGAGCGAAGGTTTGTTCGGCATTCACGGTGCAGCGCTGGAGATCAGGTCGCAGCGCATGGGTGTGCTCGGTTCGAATATCGCGAACGCGGCGACGCCCAATTACAAGGCGCGCGACATCGATTTCGCGGCGGCGCTCGAAGCGCGGCTGGGCGGGGTCGACAGCGAACGGGCGGCAGGCTCGGCGGTCAGCTATCGCATCCCCACCATGGCCAGCCTCGACGGCAACACGGTCGAGATGTCGACCGAACAGGCTGCCTTCGCGGAGAACGCGGTCGCCTATTCGGCCACGCTGGGTTTCCTGCGCGGGCGGGTCGAGACGCTTACCCGCGCGATCAGGGGGGATTGATCATGGCCGGTCCGACATCTCTCTTCGAAGTAGGCCACCGCGCGATGTCCGCGCAGCTCGTGCGAATGAACACCGCGGCGTCGAACCTGGCCAATGCCGGGTCGGTCGCGGGCAGCGAGGAAGCGGCCTACCGCCCCATGCGCGCCGTCTTCGCGCAGGAACTCGATCGCGCCAGCGGTCTGTCCTCGGTTCGCGTCGATGGCGTCGTGCGCGAGGATGTCGCTCCGATCCGTCGCCACGATCCCGGCCACCCGCTCGCCGACGAGAATGGCGACGTCTGGGAAGCACCGGTCGATGAGAACGCCGAGATGGTCGAGATGCTCGAAGCATCCCGCCAGTATCGCAACATGGTCGAGGCTCTCTCGACCGCCAAGCAATTGATGCTCGAAACGATGAGGATGAAATGATCACAACAGTCACCAACCAGCCGGCTGCTTCCAACGCACCCGTCGCCGGACGCGGCATGGACCAGCTGGGGCAGGGGGATTTTCTCCGTCTGCTCACCGTACAGATGCAGCAGCAGGATCCGATGGATCCGGTCGATAACAAGGAAATGCTCGCGCAGATGGCGCAGTTCTCCTCGCTCGCCGGCACCGCCGAGACCAATTCCATGCTCGAACGGATCGCCGATAAGCTCGATCGACTGATCGTTTCGACCGAATCCGCCAACGACCTTCGCAACGGAGAAAATTGATGTCCTTCTATACCTCGCTCAACGGCATGAAGAACGCGCAGACCTCGCTCGGCGTGATTTCCCACAACATCGCCAACTCGGAAACCTACGGCTTCAAGCGCAGCCGTGCGCAATTCTCCGAGCTCGTCGCCGGTTCCGCGCTGACCAATCCGAAGATGATCCAAGGCATCGGTTCCTCGCTTGAGGCGATCAACCAGAACTTCGCGCTCGGTCCGGTCGAACAGACCGGCTCGGCGCTCGATCTCGCGCTCACCGGAGACGGCTTTTTTACCACCCGTTCCTCGGGCGACGGTGCGACGCTCTATACGCGGTCGGGATCCTTCTCGATTACCGGCAGCGGGCATATCGCCGACAGCAAGGGCAACCGCCTGCAGCTGTTCCCGACCGATGCCAACGGCACCGTGACCTCGAATGCGCTGATCGATGCCGTCATTCCCTCGGCCAATGCCGCCGGGGCGGAATTCGCCGGCGTCACCGTCTCCAACGAGGGCTTGGTCAACGTGTCCTATGCCGATGGCTCGGTCGAGCCGATCGGTAGCGTCGCGATTGCAGGCTTCATCGCCCCGACCGGCCTCAAGCGCGTCGGCTCGTCCAATTGGGAGAGCACCGGCCTGTCGGGTGTGGCGAGCTATGGTTCGCCTGGCACCGGCCAGTATGGTTCGCTGCTTTCGGGTGCGCTCGAGCGTTCGAATGTCGACATCGCCGAGGAGCTCGTCGGGCTGATCACCGCTCAGCGCAATTTCCAGGCGAACGCCAAGGCAATCGATACCGCGACGCAGATTTCGCAGACCGTCATCAACCTGCGGAGCTGATCGCCATGGACCGCCTCATCCACACTGCGCTTTCGGGCATGCGGGCATCGATGGACAGCCAGCGCGTCATCGCGAGCAATATGGCGAACGCCAACACGCTCGGGTTTCGTGCCGAACTGGTCGATGCGCGCGCGGTCACCATCGAGGGCCTCCCCAACGAGGCTCGGGCGATGCAGACCGCCCGGGTGCGCGGTGCGGATATGACGGCGGGCGAGATCATCGAGACCGGGCGTTCGCTCGATCTCGCGATCAAGACCGACGCGCTGATGGCGGTCCAGGCGCAGGATGGCACCGAAGCCTACACGCGGCGCGGCGATCTCTCGATCTCGGCGACCGGCCTGCTGGTCAATGGCGAGGGGCGCCCGGTGATGGGAGATAACGGGCCGATTACGGTTCCGCCCACCGGCATTCCGGCAATCTCGCCCGACGGAACGATCACCATCACAGACCCGGCCGTGCCCGACCAGCCGCCTGCCGAAATCGGGCGGATCAAACTGGCCGGCTGGCAGGGTTCACCGATCCAGAAGGGTCTCGACGGGCTGTTCCGGGTCGAGGGCGGTGGTGTGCTGCCGCTCGACGAGACCGCCACCGTCCAGGTGGGCGCGCTCGAACAATCCAACGTCAGCACCACCGAAGTTCTGGTCGAAATGATCGATGCGCAACGCCTCTTCGCGATGCGCAGCAAGATGATCGCGACGGCCCGCGAAATCGACGAAAGCGGCGCGCAATTGATGCGCCTCGGCTAATCCACGAAAGGGATCCAGCACATGCCCACTTCAGCTCTCCAGGTCGCTCGGACCGGACTCGAGGCGCAGGACGCGCGGATGCGGGTCATCGCGAACAATCTCGCCAACGTCGGCACCACCGGCTTCAAGCGCGACCGCGCCAACTTCGCGACGCTCGCCTATCAGGATGCGCGCGTCGCAGGCCAGCGCTCCTCCGGCGAGACCGCCTATGCCACCGGGCTCAACCTGGGCACCGGCGTGGCAGTCCAGTCGACCAGCCAGATCATGACTCAGGGCGCTCTCGCGACGACCGGAAACGCTTTCGACCTCGCGCTCGATGCTGACGGTTATTTCCAGATCGAGATGCCCGGCGGCCGCACCGCCTATACGCGGGCGGGCAATTTCACGGTTTCGGCAGAGGGGCAGTTGGTCACCCAGCAAGGCTTCGCGGTGCAGCCGGCGATCACCATCCCTGAAGGCGCGACCGCGATTGCGGTCGCTCCCGACGGCACCGTGTCGGCGACGCTCGCGGGCGAGGCCGAACCCGCCGAGCTCGGCCAGATTCAGGTCGCGCGCTTCACCAATCCTTCCGGCCTGCAGGCCATCGGCGACAACTTCCTGGTCGAGACGGCTGCGAGCGGCGCGGCCGAACTGGCTCCCGGGGGCGAGAACGGTCGCGGCAATATCCGTCAGGGAATGCTGGAATCTTCCAACGTCAACATCGTCGAGGAGCTGGTTTCGATGATCGAGACCCAGCGCGCCTACGAAATCAGCTCGAAGATGGTCTCGGCCGTCGACGAGATGCTGCGTAACGCTAACCAGACGCTGTGAGGATGACCGCCATGAGATCTCTCGCACTCGCCCTGCCGCTCGCGCTGATGTGCGGTGCGTGCGGGACCGGGGGGGCAAGGCCCGAGGGCTTCGCTGCCGCGCTGCCGCCCCCACCGGTTCAGCAGCAGGCGCAACCCGCCGATGGCGCGATCTTCCGCGTCAACCAGGGCTATGCCCCGCTCTACAACGGCAATCGCGCGTCGCAGGTCGGCGACCTCGTCACGGTGGTGCTGGTCGAGCGGACACAGACCACCAAATCGACCAGCGGCTCGACCGATCGCGAAGCAAACATCGGATTGTCGCTGCCGCGCTTCGTCGGAATTGACGATGCCGACCTTAATGCCTCGGGCGGGGGGTCGTTCAATGGTTCGGGCAATGCATCGCAGGCGAGTTCGATCCGAGCCGATCTCACCGTCACCATCGCCGAGGTCCGTCCCAACGGCACGGCCCTGATACGGGGGGAAAAACTCATGGGGCTGAGCCAGGGCGAGGAATGGGTCCAGCTCGCGGGCATCATCCGGCTTTCCGATATCGATCAGGACAACCGGATCCTGTCGATCCGCGTGGCCGATGCGCGCTTCTCGTATTCGGGAGCTGGCTCGGTCCAGCGTGCGAGCCGCGAAGGCTGGCTGTCGCGCTTCTTCGGCGCGATCTCGCCTTTTTAACAGGGAATGCCCATCATGATCCGCCGCCTCGCTCTTCTCTTTGCCGCGCTGCTCGCGCTGCTGCCGGTTCCGGCCGCAGCCGAGCGCGTTCGCGATCTCGGCCAGTTCCAGTCTGTCCGCTCGAACCAGTTGACCGGCTACGGCATCGTCGTCGGCCTCGACGGATCGGGCGACGACAATTTCGCCTACCTGACGCAGGCCATGCGCGGCGTTTCAGGACGGTTGGGCCTGCAGCTCGCGCCAGGCGTCAACCCGGCGCTCAAAAACGCGGCGGCGGTGATCATTACCGCAGAACTGCCCGCCTTCGCCAAGCCCGGGCAGCGTCTTGCGGTTACCGTCTCGACCATGGGCAAGGCCAAGTCGCTGCGCGGCGGGGCACTGGTGCTTACCCCGCTCTACGGTGCGGACGGGCAGATCTACGCCATGGCGCAGGGTAATCTGGCCGTGGGCGGGCTCGGCGTTTCGGGTAGGGACGGATCCAAGCTGACCGTCAACGTGCCGACCGTGGGCCGCATCGCCGACGGAGCGACCGTCGAGCAGGCGGTCGCCAGCAATTTCGACTTCTCCGAGGTCTTGCGCTGGAACCTCTACCGCGCGGATTTCCTCACCATCTCGCGCGTGCGCGATGCCGTCAACTCCGTCTATCCGGGCATGGCCCAGATCGAGGATGGCGTGACTCTCGCGCTCTTCCTGCCGCCCGGTGCCAATTCGCGCGCCGAGATCATGGCCCAGATAGAGATGCTCAATATCCAGCCCGCAGAGCGCGCGGCGAAGGTCGTCATCAACAGCCGCACCGGCACGATCGTGATCTCGAGCGCGGTCCGCCTGTCTCCTGCCGCGATCAGTCATGGCAGCCTGGTGGTGCGGATCGACGAGGACCCGCTGGTAGTCCAGCCCGAGCCCTTCGCGAACGGTCGCACCGCGGTCGAACAGGACACCGAAATCACCGCCACCCAGGTCGACAACGTCGTGACACAGCTCGGACCGGCGGCGTCGCTCGCCGAAGTGGTCGACGCGCTGAACGCGCTGGGTGCCAGCCCGGCGGATCTGGTCGCCATCCTCGAGGCGCTCAAGCAAGCAGGTTCGCTCAACGCGGAACTGGAGATCATATGACGGTCCCGGCTATCCATATCAGCGGTCCGCAGGCGCCGCATACGCCGGTCAAGGCGCAGAGCGAGGCCGATCTGGCCCGTACCGAGCTGCGCGAAACGGCGCAGCAGTTCGAGGCGATCCTGCTGCGCCAGCTGCTGGCCAGCGCGCGCAGCGTCGACTTCGGCGGCAACGATCTGTTCGGCAGCGAGAGCGACGACACCTTCCTCGAGATGCGCGATGCGCGGTTCGCGGAAATCACTGCGCAATCGGGCCAGTTCGGCTTTGCCGCGGCGATCGAGCAGCAGCTCGAGCGCTTCCTGCCGCAGGGTAACGACTGATGGCCTCCGACATGCTCTCGATCGCGGCCAGCGGTGCCCGCGCCGCGCGCGGGGCGCTCGACGTCACCGCGCAGAACATCGCCAACGCTTCGAGCGATGGCTATGTGCGACGCAGCCTGCGGATCGAGGAGCTCTCCGCGTCGGGCGGGGCGGGGCGCAATGGCGACATTTCGCTATCGGGCGCGCGAATTGCGGAAATCAGCCGCAATGCCGACCCCTTCCTGCAGGGCGAAGTGCGCCGGACCGATGGCGATCTCCGGCGCGCCAACACCGAATTGTCGGGCCTGCGCAATATCGAAAGCGCGCTCGAACAGTCGGGCATCTTCACTTCGATCGTCGAGTTCGAGGCTTCGCTGCAGCAGCTTGCGGGCGATCCTTCCGATCCCTCGCGCCGGGCGGCGGCGCTTGCCGAAGCGACGACCATGGCGAGCAAGTTCCAGATCACCGCGACCGGGTTCGATTCCGCCGGCGATGGCCTGCGCTTCGATGCAGATGCGCAGGTCAAAGAAGCCAATATCATCGGCGGCGAGCTCGCGCGGGTGAACCTGCGGCTGACCCGCGCCGGGAGCGGCAGCAGCGATCGCGCCGCACTGCTCGATCAGCGCGACCAGCTGCTCGAGCGGCTTGCCGGATTCAGCTCGGTCACCACGTCTTTCGCCAGCGACGGCACGGTAGCCGTCTCGCTGGGCTCGACGCCGGCACGCAGCTTCGTGCAGGGCGGCGCCTCGGGTGTGCTCTCCTCGACCCAGGCAGCCGACGGAACCTTGAGCTTTGCGGTCGACGGCCAGGCGACCAATCCGGGATCGGGCAGTCTGGCCGGTGCCGGCCTCGCACTCACCACGCTCGCGGCGACGCGCAACCGGCTGGACGCATTGGCGAACGGCCTGGCCAATACGGTCAATGCGGGGCAGGCGGCCGGCGTCGGCTACGACGGTTCGCCCGGGCAGCCGCTGTTCGCAGGGACCACCGCGGCTACCCTCAGAGTGGTCCTGACGAGTGGGCAGGGCATCGCCACCGCGCCGGCAGGTTCCGGGGCTGGCAGCCGCGACACGCAAAACCTGGCCAATTTGCGCCAGGCGCTCGCGACCGAGAATCCGGCGCAGCAGCTCAGCAGCCTGTTGTTCGATGTGTCGAGCACCGTGGCGGGGCGCAATGTGACACAGAGCGCGCTCGAGACGATCGCGTCTTCGGCGCGCGTGTCGCTGGAGCAGCAATCGAGCGTCAACCTCGACACCGAAGCCACCAACCTCATCCGCTTCCAGCAGGCCTTCCAGGCTTCTGGCCGCGCCATGCAGGTGGCGAGCGATATTTTCGATACTCTTCTGGGGATCGGGCGATGATCAATCTGAGCACGGGTGCCTTCTTCGAGCGCAGCACACAGCAGATCGGGGTGTTGCGCGCGCGCGCCGAAACGCTGCAGCAGCAGATCGGCACGGGCGACCGGATCGAGCGGTCCTCCGACGATCCGGTCGCCGCCGCGCGGCTGCGGATGCTGGCGCGCAGCGAACGCATGGCGACGGTCGACACCCGCAATTCGCAGCTCGCCGAGGCGGATCTCAAGCTGGCCGACCAGTCGCTGGGTTCGATCGCCGATCTGGTGATCCGCGCACGTGAACTGGCGGTGCAGGGGACCGCGCCCACGCTGAGCGACGAACAGCGCGCAGCCATCGGGATTGAAATAAAGGGGCTGCGAGAGAACCTTATTCTGCTGGCGAACAGCCGCAATATCGCCGGCCATGCCCTGCTCGGCGGCCAGGCTACCGGCGCGGCCTATGTCGATGACGGAGTGACTGCACAATTCGTCGGTACCGCGGGGGTGGACCCCCTCGAAATCGGCGAGGGTCAGTCGGTCGTCCCGGGTCTCACCGGCCCCGAAGTCTTCGAATTCGAAACCGCCGATGGTCCGACCGACATATTCAGCGTGCTCGGCAATCTGGCCGCAGCGCTGACGACCGGGGGCGGCACTGCCATGCAGGCAAGCTCGGATGCGCTGGCATCGCTCGACGCCGGGCTGGCAAAGGTCACGACCTCACAGACAGTCATCGGTGCGCGGCTCAACTGGGTCGATCTCATGACCGAAAGGCGTGAAAACAATGCCGAACGCGTCGCCGAGGAGCGCGCCGATGTGGGCGGCGCGGATATTGCCGTCACCATGAGTCGGCTCCAGGAAACGCTCACCGTGCTCGAAGCGACCCAGGCCAGCTTCGTCCGTCTCGCCAATCTGTCCCTGTTCTCGATGTTGCGCTGATCGCGCAATGAGCTGGAGTAATTAGTCAATGTTCGCGATCATCGGAATCATCGTTCTGCTCGTCATGGTTTTCGGCGGGTTCACGCTCAGCGGCGGTGCGCTCGGTCCGGTTATGGCGGCGATGCCGTTCGAGATGCTGATCATCGGCGGCGCCGCCATCGGTGCGATGGTCGCCGGCAATTCGATGGACGGATTGAAGGCGATCGGCAGGGCCTTCGGCAAGATCTTCAAGGGACCCAAGCACACCAAGCAGGATCACATCGACGCGATCGCTCTCACTACGCAGTTGATGAAGACTCTCAAGAACGACGGACCGGTAGCGCTCGAAAGCCATCTCGAGAATCCTGCCGACTCGACCATCTTCAGTGCCTATCCCGGCCTGCTCAACAACAAACCGCTGATCGGTCTGATCAGCGATACGCTGACGCTGTTGGTGGTCTCCTCGGGCACGCTCGAAACGCATGCGGTCGAGGAAGTGATGGACAATGCGATGAAGACGCATTTCCACGAATTGCACGAGCCGCAGCACGCGCTGGAATCGCTCGCCGACGCACTGCCCGCGCTGGGTATCGTCGCGGCGGTGCTCGGCGTGGTCAAGACGATGGGCTCGATCAACGAACCGCCCGAAGTTCTCGGCAAGATGATTGGCGCGGCGCTGGTCGGAACCTTTCTCGGCGTACTGCTGGCCTATGGCATCGTCGGCCCTCTGGCAGGCCGGTTGAAGCAGGTGCTCGAACAGGACGAGATGATCTTCCATGCGGTTAAGCAGGTCATTATCGCTTCGCTCTACGGTCATCCGCAGCCGCTGGTAGTGGAATCGGCCAGATCGGGCCTCGGTCATGCAGTGCGACCTGAACTGACCGAACTGCTCGACGCCTTGCGAGGCCGCTGACATGGCCACCAAGGCGGGTCGCAACGATCCTACCCCGATCATCGTCAAGAAAGTCACCATCGTCGCGGCGGGGCACCATGGCGGCGCCTGGAAAGTCGCCTATGCCGATTTCGTCACCGCGATGATGGCGTTCTTCCTGTTGCTGTGGTTGCTCGGCGCGACCACCGAGGACCAGCGTCAGGGCCTTGCCGACTATTTCACGCCGACGCTGGTCAAGACCAAAGAACAAAGCGCGGGGTCCGATGGTCTGCTGGGCGGATCGTCGTTGACCGATGTCGACAGTTACCCGCACGCCGCAGGACAGACGGGAACCAAGACCCTTACCGTCCCGCGCGATACGACTGGCGGTCCGCGCGAAGGCGCAGCCATGATCAAGCGCATCGAGCAACGGGTGGAAGCCAAGATCGCCGAGGAGGAGCGGCTGCGTCGATTGATGCGTCAGGTGCGGATGGTCGACACGACCCAGGGTATCCGTATCGATCTGGTCGACGATGCCGATTTCTCGATGTTCTCGCTTGGCACCACCGCGCTCACCTCCGACGCGCGTGACCTGCTTCAGGTCATTTCGACCTCGATCGGTCCCGAACCCAGCAAGATCACTGTGCGCGGCCATACCGATGCGTTGCGCTGGCGCGATCCGAAGCGGGTCAACAATTGGTCGCTCTCCGCCGGGCGCGCCGAAGCCACCCGCCAGATGCTGATGCAACAAGGGGTCGCTACCGAGCGCTTTCGAAGGATCGAGGGGGTGGCCGACACCGAACCGTTGATCAGCGCTGATCCAAGCGATCCGCGCAACCGCCGGATATCGCTGACACTGGCGAAGTGAACCGGCGCGCCCTCGGCCCGCCCGATCACCTTGGATAACAATACCGGGCTGGCTTTGACTCTCGCGGATGTGCGCTTAAACCGGCGCCGATCAGGGAGAGCCAAACCATGAAATTCACTGTCGCATCCGTCCTCGCTTCGCTGTTTCTCGCGCAGGCCGCCGCCGCGCAATCCGACGCACCGCCACCATCGCCCAATCCGGTCGAGGAGCAGGAGGTCGATGCGTCGCAAGCCGATGAAGCCTTGCCCGAAGAGGGGACGGGCGAGGCGGTTCAGGCCGCTCCCGCAGTGGCCCAGCCGGGTGTCGCCGCTGAAGAGGAGCCTTGGGACGTTACGGCGCCGCGCGGGGCAACGCTGCGGGAGGTGCCCATCCGTACCGACGAGGGCACCTGGATGGATGTCGATGTGTCGCCCGACGGTCGCTCGCTCGCGTTCTCGCTGCTTGGCGATATCTACACCATGCCGATCTCGGGCGGTACGCCGACCCGCATCGCCGAAGGGCTAGCCTGGGAAATCCAGCCGCGTTTTTCACCCGACGGCCAGCGCATCGCATTCACCTCTGATCGCGGCGGGGCCGACAACATCTGGGTCATGAACGCCAATGGTTCGGACAAAAGGCAGGTCACCAAGGAAAACTTCCGTCTGCTCAACCAGCCGACCTGGAGCCCCGACGGGCGCTATATCGCGGCGAAGAAGCATTTCACCACGCAGCGTTCCGCCGGCACGGGCGAAGTCTGGATCTACCATGTTTCTGGCGGTGGCGGGGTCGCACTCGTCGAGCGGCAGAACGAAGCCGCGCAGAAGGAATTGGGCGAACCCGTCTATTCCGCAGATGGAACAGCGATTTTCTACACGCGCAACGTGTCGCCCGGCGCGGTGTTCGAATATGCACAGGACTCCACCCAGAGCCTGTTCGAGATCGAGCGGTTCGACATCGCCACCGGTGAGGTGACAACTGCGGTGTCGGGCTATGGCGGTTCGGTCCGCCCGCAGCCTTCGCCCGATGGCAAATACCTGTCCTTCGTCCGCCGCGACAAGGATCAGTCGCAATTGTGGATCAAGGATCTTTCGACCGGCGTCGAACGGATGATTTACGACACCCTCGATCTCGACATGCAGGAGACCTGGGCGGTCTATGGCGTCTATCCGCTGATGGACTGGACCCCCGACAGCCGCGAGATCGTGTTCTGGGCAGGCGGCAAGCTCAACCGGATCGGACTCGATGGCGGGGCAGCGCGGGTCATCCCCTTCCAGGTCGATGACACGCGCAGCGTCGCCGACGCGCCGCATCCGGTCATTCCGGTGGCGCCCGACAGTTTCGAGAGCAAGATCCCCAAATTCGCCGCGCTCTCGCCCGATGGCCGCCGGATCGTGTTCGAAAGCCTCGGCAAGCTCTACGTTCAGAACGCCGCAGGCGGCACTCCGCAGCGGCTGACCGGCGAAGGCGACGCGCTCGAACTGTGGCCGACCTGGTCGCGTGATGGCGCGCGGATCGCCTTCGTGCGCTGGACCGACGAAGGCCTTGGCGAACTCGTCGTCGCGGACAGCAGCGGGCGCAATGCGCGGACCGTCACCTCCATGCGGGGCCATTATGCGGTTCCGCAATTCTCGCCCGACGGTCGCACGCTGGTGTTCGAGAAGCGCGCCGGCGGCTATCTGACCTCGCCCGAATATTCCGAGAATGCCGGGGTCTATACCGTGCCGGTTTCGGGCGGCACGCCCGAGCTCGTCTCGCGCGGCAACCGTGTGCCGCAGTTCGGTGCCGAGAACGACCGCATCTTCATGATGGGCAATTCGGCTGGCAAGCTGCAACTGCTCTCCGCCGATCTCAACGGCGAGGCGGTTCGGGTCCACGCCGAAGGCGATCTCGCCAATGATTTCCGCGTCGCACCGGATGGCAATTACGTCGCCTTCCGCCAGAATTACGAAGTCTTCGCCATGCCGCTGCTGCCGGGCGGGCAGGCGGTCACCGTGGGCGAGAAGGCAAGCTCGCTCCCCGTGGTGCGCGCCAGCCAGGGCGGTGCCGACTATATCGGCTGGGCCAATGGCGGCGACACGCTCTACTGGTCGATGGGCCCGACGCTTTATCGCGCCAGCACGGCGGCGATGTTCCGGACCGTACCGGCGGGCGAAGATGCGCCCGAATTCGCCCAGCCCGAAACCGGCATTTCGCTGACCCGCACAGTCCGGGCGGACAAGCCCACCGGGACCTACGCGATGACCAATGCCCGCATCCTCACCATGGCGGATGACGGGGCGGGAGCGATCGAGAACGGCACGGTGGTCATCCGCGGCGACCGGATCGTCGCGGTCGGCCCCTCGGCCAGCACGCAGGTGCCTGCGGGCGCCACGGTGATCGACGCCAGCGGGAAGACCATCATGCCTGGCCTCGTCGATGCCCATGCCCATGGTCCGCAGGGTACCGGCGATCTGGTGCCGCAGCAGAACTGGGCGGCGGTGCAAGAACTGGCGATGGGAGTGACCACGGTTCACGATCCCTCCTCGAGCGCCAGCGCGATCTTCGCCGCGTCCGAGCGTCAACGCGCGGGCACCTTGCTCGCGCCGCGCATCTTCTCGACCGGGGAAATCATCTACGGAGCCAAATCGCCGGGCGTCTATGCGCGGATCGACAGCTACGAGGATGCGCTTGCCCATGTCCGCCGGATCAAGGATCAGGGCGGCATATCGGTGAAGAACTACAACCAGCCGCGCCGCGAACAGCGCCAGCAGGTGGTTGCCGCAGCCCGAGCCGAGAACATGCTGGTGGTTGCGGAGGGCGGTTCGCTGTTCGGTATGGACATCAATCTCGTCGCCGATGGCAATTCCACGCTCGAACACAACCTCCCGGTCGATGTGATCTACGAGGATGTGCTGCAGCTCTTCGGCCAGAGCCAGACCAATTACACGCCGACCTTGACCGTCACTTATGGCGGGTTAGCCGGCGACCCCTATTGGCGACAGGCGACAGATGTATTCGCCAACCCGCTGCTCGTGCACACCCCGCCACGCATGCTGCTTGCGGAAACCGCTCGTCGCACCAAGGCGCCCGACTGGGCCTATGTCGACGACAATTCGGCGCGCGAGGCGAAGAAGCTCGCCGAACGCGGGGTCAAGGTCAGCATCGGCGCGCATGGCCAGCAGGCGGGGATCGCGGCGCATTGGGAGCTGTGGAGCTTCGTGCGCGGCGGGATGAGCCCCGTCCAGGCGCTGCGAGCGGGCACGATCGAATCCGCCCGTTCGCTGGGGATGGATCGCGATATCGGCAGCATCGAGCCGGGCAAGCTGGCCGATCTGGTGGTGCTGACGGCCGATCCGGCCCAGGATATCCGCAATTCGGACGACATCGAACGGGTGATGATCGGCGGGCGACTCTACGATGCGCGTACAATGAACGAGGTGGTCACGGGCGATGCCCGCCGCCTGCCCCACTGGTGGGAATGAACGGTTGAGGGCTGCGGGTGGAAGTCAGGCTTCCGCCCGCACCTTTTCAAGGAACGAGCCGACCTGATGGCGCAGCGCGCTGGCTTGCCCTTCGAGTTCCGTCGATGAGTTGAGCACCTGGCTGGCCGCCGCGCCGGTGACGAGGCTGCTTTCGCGCACCTGGTCGATATTGGCGGACACTTCGCCCGACGCCCGCGCCGCGAGATCGATGCTGCGCGCCAGATCCTGGCCCGCGACCGATTGCTGATCGACCGCGCTGGCGATCGAGACCGCAGTTGTCTCGAGCTGCTTGATATGCTCGCCGATCGAGCGCAGCGCATCGACGCTGGCACCGGTCGAGTTCTGCATGGTGCGGATCTGTTCGGCGACTTCCTCGGTCGCGCGGCTGGTCTGGTTGGCCAGTTCCTTGACCTCGCTCGCCACCACCGCGAAGCCGCGGCCCGCCTCGCCGCCGCGCGCGGCTTCGATCGAGGCGTTGAGCGCGAGCAGGTTTGTGCGCTGGGCGATCGACTGGATCAGTTCGACGATCTTGCCGACCTGATCGGCAGAAGTGGAGAGGGCGGAAATTGTTCCATCGGCATCTGCCGCCGCTTCGGTTGCCTTGCGGGCGAGCGAAGCCGAATTGGCCGCCTGGCGGCTGATCTCGCCGATCGACATGGCAAATTCGTCCGACGCGGCAGCCGCGGCGGTAACGCCCGCGCTGGCTTGCTCCATGGATTTTGCAACCTGGGTACTCTGGCTGCTCGACTGGTCGGCGACGCTGGCCATCGAACCGGCGGTGGCCTGCAATTGCGTGGCTGCAGCAGCGACGCTGCCGACCACATTGCCTACCGTGGTCTCGAAGTTTTGCGCCAGCTCAAGAAGAGTACGCTCCTTTTGCAGGCGGACATCTTCCCGCTCCTGTTCCAGGGCGGCGCGTTCTTCCAATTCCTGCTCGGCGCGTCCCGCCTTTTCGGAAATCAGCTTCTCGAAGCGCCAGGCAACGCGCAGAAAGATGTGCATCGCGTTGGCCAATGCCCCGATTTCATCCTTCCGATTGCGCCCCGGAATGGAAATGGCCTTGTCGCCGCTAGCCAGCTTTTCGGCCGCAGAGGTGAGTTCGACGAGAATTTCCGACAGATCACGCGTCAGGTATCGCGAGCTGAAGAAAATCACTCCGACCATCAATGCGCAGATCAGACCCAGAACCGCGAAAATCCAGACAATTGCATTCGCCGAGCCGGCATCGATGGCCTGGCCTTGATCGGCCAGCTGTCCGCTAATGGCTTCTGCCTGTTCGGCAAAGCTGACGCCGCTGAGGAAAATGGCGTCGGCGATGGTCTGGGTGCGTTCACCCGTGCCATAGCGCGCATAAGATGATCGCAGCGCCTGCAGTTCGCGATCATAGCCCTCCAGCTGTTCGGCCAGGTAATCGATCGCGGGGATGGTATCCGGAGAATATTCTGCGGCAGTCGTGTGGATTGATTGCACCAAGCTGTCGGTCGCATTCAGTGCTTCACGCGCGGTCACCAGATCTTCGAGGTCACCCGTAATTGCGTAGCGCTGGCTGTGGAGCCGCGCTTGTTCGATGCCTTTGGTCAGATGAGCCGCCGCGACCTGGGTTTCCGACACGGCCAGCCGGGCGTCGCGCATGTCGAGCGCGATCAAGCCTGCAATCGCCGTGGCGAACATTATGACAAATACCGCGGCCAAATTCGCCGTGGACAAGGTGCGTAGCTTGCCGGCGATCGTCATGTGGTGGAAGAACGCGCCGAACCGGCCAAGCGCGGCTTCCCCTTGCGCGGGTTCACCTTCCGTCGTGTCGTATCGTGCCGCATCGGCACCGACAACTTCGCGTTCGGAGATCTCGCTTTCGGCGACCAGCTCTTTCGCCACATCCTGTAGAGCGCTCATGCTACCTTGCCTTCCTTGGTCTCTATCGCTGCTGCTACCGTCGTGGCAGCGATATCGATCCGTCTGTCGAGATATTGCGGGATTTCACCGGCGGGCATGGCTTTGAAATAGAGCCAGCCCTGGATCTGGTCGCAACCCGCGGCGCGAACCATCTGGGCCTGTTCCTCGGTCTCCACGCCTTCGGCGGTGACCGCCATCTTCATGGCGCGCGCCACGGTGATGCTGGAGAGCATCATGGCCCGGCTGCCGTCGTCCTGCCCGGCCTGGGAGACCAGGCTGCGGTCGATCTTGAGCTTTTCGAAGCGGAACTGGCGCAGGAAGCCGATCGACGCGTATCCGGTCCCGAAATCGTCGAGCACGATGCTGACGCCGAAATTGCGGATCACCGAAAGGCTGCGCTCGGCCACCACCGGGTCGAGCACGAGGCAGGTCTCGGTAATCTCTAGTTCGAGCCGCTCCGGCGCGAAGCCGGTTTCCTCGAGGATATGGCCGAGCTGGATCGGGAATTCGGGATTGCGCAGCTGCGCTGCGGACAGGTTGACCGAGAGCGTGATGCCATTCCACGCGAGAGCATCGAGGCAGGCGCGGCGCAGGACCAACAGGCCGATCGGATTGATCAGACCTGATTCTTCCGCGACCGGAATGAATGTGTCGGGTGCGGTGAATGTTCCATCCTCGCGCGGCCAGCGGATCAGCGCCTCGACCGCGACGACCTTGCTCGAATTGCAATCGATCAGCGGCTGGTAATGAATCGTGAATTCGTCATTCGCGAGCGCGGAGCGCAATTCCTCGTCCATTTCGCGCGTCTGCTCGCGGCTGGCGTCGAATTCCTGGCTGAACCAGGTGCAGCGCCCCTTGCCGCCGCGTTTCGAGGCATACATGGCGACATCCGCCTGCCGCAGCAGTTCGGGAGAACCAAGCTGCTGGGCCTCTGTCGTCCTGGCAAGGCCGATGCTGGCGCCCAGCGTCAGGCGGCGTTCGTCCACACGGACCTGCTTGGCGAGGCGCTCGACGATGCGGCGACACAGGCCTTCGAGCAGCGTCGCGGCAACGGGTCCGGATTTGAGAACGGCAAATTCGTCGCCCCCCAGCCGGTAAATCCGCGCTTCGCCCTGGCATATCTCGGAGATGATTTCGGCCGATACGCGCAAGGTGCGATCGCCGATTGCGTGTCCGTAGTGATCGTTGATGAGCATGAACCCGTCGAGATCGAGCAACGCGACGGCGAGTTCCTGCTCCTGTCGGGAAATCCGGGCGTAGTCGAGATGCAGGGCCCGGCGATTTGGCAAGCCGGTCAACGCATCGGCGAGGCTCATTTTTTCGAGTCGGCGAGAATGCCGAAGTCCATGCCACACAAGGGCGGCGACCACGGTGGCATAGGCCGCGATTGCGATGGAAACGAGTACGGATGTGGAAACCTGCGAATTCGAGCGGCTGGCGGCATAGGCCAGCACGAGGGCGGCGAACACGCAGGACAGGATCGCGAGCGGGGCAAGAACCATGACCTGCGGAGAGAACCCTCCCTTGCCCGGCATATTCGTCACATTAGCCCCCAACAGAAGTCGAACCGACGCTGCCTGACTGGCTCTAGGCGGCGAGGTGCTAAGAATGGGTAAAGCGCAGGTTTACCTTCTTTGCGGAGTGACAAGGCGCGATCGAGCTCTTGCGGCGCGATCAGCCAGCCAGCCCGGCCAGCGCCGGAGCGACCGATCTGATCGGCAAGGACCGTTGGCTGGTGCCGGCCGGGTGATAGAGCGTGGCACCGCAGGGAGCGGGAACGAAGACGTCGGTCTGGCCGATCACAGTCTCGCCTGCTCCCAGCATCAACCAACCATCCGCTGCGGTCGCCTGCGAAAGGCGTTCGAAGACGGAGCGACGGGTCGGGGGATCGAAATAAAGCAACACGTTGCGGCACAGGACGAAATCGAAATTGCCCGGATGGGGAGGCGAATCGAGGACGCTGGCCTGCTTGAACCGCGCCATCGCGCGGATCGTGTCGCTGGCCTGCCAGCCCCCCGGTGTCTCACTGAAGAACTGCAGCATCTGCCCGATGCTGATTCCGCGCTGGATTTCGAATTGCGAGTAGAGTCCGGAATTGGCCACCGCGAGCGCCTTGGTCGAGATATCGGTGCCGAGGATCTCGATGTTCCAACCGGCCCAGCGTTCGGGTTGCCCGGCGAACAGCATGGCAAGCGACAGCACTTCCTGCCCGGTCGAACAGCCCGCCGACCAGATGCGGATCCGCTTGCTCGCCGCGCGCTTGCTGGCGATGTCGGGCAGGACGGTGTCGGCCAGGATCGAGAAATAGGCGTGATCGCGGAAAAAATAGGTTTCGTTGTTGAGCAGCGCCTCGACCACCTGGGTGGCCAGCTCAGTCTGGTCCCCATCGCCGAGCAGACAGACCAGCTGGTCGAGATTGGAAATGCCGCGTTCGCGAAACAGTCCGGCCAGCGCCGAGGAAATCCGCCAGAGGCGGCTATCTGTCAGTTGCTGGCCAGTCCGGGTACAAAGGAGATCGGCGACGATACGATGGGACGCGTCGTTCAAGGCCACGCCGCTGCTCCGCTTGCCACCAGCCCCGCTGCTGCGACCACGGCGTCGGCAAGCTGTTCGGGCGGCAGTACCACTGTGGCGATCCCGCTCTCGGTCACGCCGCGAGGCATGCCCCAGACAGCGCAGCTTTCCTCGTCCTGCGCGAATACGGCACCGCCGGCCCGCGCGACCGCGCCTGCCCCCTCGGTGCCGTCGCGTCCCATGCCCGACAGCAGGACCGCCGCGACATGGCCGTCGAAGCATTCCGCGAGGCTTTCGAACATCGGATCCACCGAGGGCATGCAGCCGCTCGTGACGCGGTTGTGCGCCAGGCCGGTGACCGCGCCGGTGCCCGAGATCATGCCAGGGTGGGCGCGCCGGACCACCATATGCCCGTAGCCAGGTGCGATCACGATCCGTCCGCGCTCGATGCTGGTTCCCTCATCGGCGAGCACGGCTTGGCGCCCCGCAGCAACTTCCACCTGGCGAGCGAACACCGGCATGAAACTCTCGGGCAAGTGTTGGGTGATGAGGATGGGAAGGTCGAACTCGCGCGGCAGGCGACGCAGAAACAGGTTGAGCGCGTGAATGCCGCCGGTCGAGGAACCGATAGCGACTACCTGCGGAACTTTGGTGCGGCGGCGAAGGGGGATGTCGGTTGCGGTCGGCTCCGCGTCGTCTTCGACAATCTGCGCCTGGCCACCTAGAGCCCGGATCTTGGCGAGCAGAGCATCGCGATACTCGTCGTTGAACCCGCCGGGGCGGGGCTTGAGCATGGTGTCCGCCGCGCCCATCGACAGCGCAGTGAGGGTGTGTTCGGCCCCGTCCTGTGTCAACGACGACACGACCAGCACTTGCGCATCTGCAGCGCGCTGAAGGATTTTGGGCAGCGCCTCGATCCCGCCCATTCCGGGCATTTCGAGATCGAGCAGGATCACATCGACATCGGCCGAACGCAACGCGAGCAGCGCCTTCTCGGCCGTGTCGGCATCCGCAACCACGCAGAGATCGTCCTCGCGATCGATCATCCGCGCGAACACCGTGCGCACGGTCAGCGAATCGTCGACGATCATCACCCGGATCTTGTCCGCATGCGTCGGACGGGATTGCGGCGCCATTGCCGGAGGATAGCGTTCTGGGCGGAGGACGGCGGCCATGGATGCGGTCCTTCTCAGACCATGCCGACGAGCTGGAGCTTGATCTGCAAGGTCTCGTGATCGAACGGCTTCATTACATATTCGTCCGCACCGGCGCTGATCGCCTCGCGGATATGGGCGACGTCGTTCTCGGTGGTGCAGAACACGACCTTGGGCTTGTCGCCGCCTTCGCGCTGACGCAACTGGGTGATGAATTCGATCCCCGTCATCACCGGCATGTTCCAGTCCAGCAGGACGACGTCCGGCATCGACTCCTCGCATTTGTCGAGGCCGAGCTTGCCGTTCTCCGCTTCGTCCACGGCGAAGCCGAGGGTTTCCAGTATGTGCCGGGAGACCTTGCGGATCACCCGGGAGTCATCGACGACCAGACATTTCTTCATTGCTTGCGCCCCTCGCGTTTCTTTTGCGAATCGCACATATATCGGGACCGGTAACGATTCACTTAAGCCGCCTGCGCCTGATGCCCGGCGATGAGCGTTTCGAGCGCGATCAGCAGGGTCGGGCCACTCGCGGTCTCGACCATGCCGATCGCCGCTTCGGCCCAGGATTCGCCGAATCCGCCGGGTACCCTCTCGGGGTCCCCCAGAGCATCCACGACATCGAAGGCCTGGTCGACCACCAGCGCGTAGGAATGACCTTCGTGATCGACCACCGCGGCGCGGCTGCCGACCGGATCGCCCCTGCTTTCGAAGCCGAGTGCGACCCGGCAGTCGATTACGGTCAGCGCCTGACTGCGCAGCGCGGTGATCCCGGCGATGTGAGGTGCAGTGCGCGGAATCGGCGTGATCCGCTCGATCTCGATCACCGAACGCACCTTCACCGCTGGAAAGGCGACCCGTCGCTCGGCGATCAGGCACATGAGCAGGGCCTCGGTCACAGCGCGTTGACCTTGCGGGCAGGGGCTGGTTCGGCGGAGACGGGGTTGCCGTGCTCGACGAACAGTCGGTGGGCGTCGATGACCGGCACCGGGCGCCCTTCGAGCAGGGCTACGCCCGCATAGCGCGGGTCCCTGCCATCGGCACGCATGTCCTGGTCGATTTGCGCCGCATCGAGCACTTCGGCGACGATCAGCGCAATCTCGCTTTCGCCATCGGACAGGCGCAACAGGCGACAGCGACCTTCGGGTAGCGGACCATCGTCGTGGCCCGCGAGAGCAAAGATCCGGTCCTCGATGACCACCTGCGCCCGCGCGCCCTCGATATCGATCGCCTCGCGCTCGACGGTGTCGATCCGCTGCATCAGGTCCAGCCGCACGGCGCGGCGACGCTGGTCGAGCCCGGTGAACAGCATCACCGGAAGGCTCGGCTTCTCGGGTGCGGCGCTTTCTTCCTCGACCACGCTTTCCGATCTGGCGCGCAGATCCTCCAGCATCCCGCAATCGCGTGCGATGTTAGGCACGTCGAGCAGCATCATCGGACGCCCATCGTCGAGCAGCGTCGTCCCGGCATAGATACCGGTTTCCATGATGGCGGGCGGGATGGGCTTCACCACCACATCCTCGTGGTCGTGCACCCGATCGACCGCCAAGGCAAATATCTCGTCCGTGGCGAGCCGGATGAGGACCAGAGTCGTTTCCGGCCAGTCGACCGGTTCTGTCTCGTTCCCTGCCAGCACATGCGCCAGCGCGATGCACGGCACGCGCCGGTTGCGGAAAGTCAGCAACTGACGCTCGCCGGCATGCGCGAGTTCGACGTCGCGCGATTGGGCGAAGACGATTTCCTCGATGTAGGACCGGGGAAGCGCGTAGAGTCGTCCCTCCGATTCCACCGTCAGCGCGGGCATGATCGACAGCGTGAGCGGCAGCTGGAGGTAGAAGGTCGTCCCTTCGCCGGGCTGGCTGAAGACGTCGATCGACCCGCCGACCTTCTCGATATTGGCGCGCACGACATCCATGCCGACACCGCGTCCCGATACCGAACTCACTGAATCGGCAGTTGAAAGTCCCGGCTCGAAGATCAGCAGGCGCTTTTGGCGCTCGTCCATCCGCTTGAGTTCGGCGCGGGTGTAGACCCCCGCCGCGAGTGCCTTGGCCTCAAGCCGGTCGATATCGATCCCGCGGCCGTCGTCGGAGATGGCCAGCGAAATGCGGTTGCCCGACTGGCGGGCGGCGAATTTGAGCAGGCCGGTCTCGCGTTTGTCCGCTTCGCGGCGCTTCTCGGGCGGTTCGATCCCGTGATCGATCGCATTGCGGATGATATGGGTGAGCGGGTCGCGGACCATTTCGACCATCTCGCGGTCGAGTTCGACATCTCCGCCTTCGAATTCGACTGCCACCTCCTTGCCGAGCTCGTGGGCGAGATCGCGCACCAGGCGCGGGAGAGCGCCGAACAGATGTTCCAGCCGCTGCATCCGCATCCGCGTGGTGGCGTTGCGGACATCGGCGAGGATTGCGGAAAGCCTTTCGAACGGACCGTCGATCGTCGGCTGCTCGCCGGCTTCGCGCAGGCGCCGCGCCAGATCGTTGCGCGCCAGCACCATGTCGGACACGCCCTTCATCACCTCGTCGAGCAGATCGACGGGGAGGCGGATCGAGCGCTGGACCGGGGCCGTTCGGATCGTACGGGCAGTGCCGCCCTCAGCGTTGTCGGATTCGGTGGAGGGAGCCTCTTCGAGGCTGGCGCTATCTGCATTCGGTTGCAGCGCTTCGATCAGCGCATCGTCGCCGCCGGCGGGGTAATCCTCGCCCGCCTCGATCGCGTCGTTCATCTGGCCGATCCGGTCCATGATCGCGAGCACGGCGGAGACAAGCGCACGATCGGGCTTGCGCCGTCCGGCGCGGCAGTCGGCCAGCGCATCCTCCGCAGCGTGGCTCAGCCGCTCGAGGCGCGGAAAATCGAAGAAGCCGCAATTGCCTTTGACGGTGTGGACGAAGCGGAAAATCGTATCGAGCCGGGCCTTGTCGGAAGGATCGGCTTCCCAGGCGACGATCTCCTCGCCGCTCGCCTCGAGCATTTCGCGGGTTTCGGCGACGAAATCCGCCAGCAGGTCATCCATCTCGTCACGGCCCCTTTACGTATCAAGGTAGCTATGCCGGAGGATGGTTAACGATCGGTAAGGTCAGGCAGCTGTTTTCTTGCGCAGCACCCGCCAGACGATCAGCGCCGCCAGCGCGCCGCCAACGAGGTTCGCGACCAGCTCCGCCGCGTAGATCGCATCGGCGCCCCAGGCGCCGCGCAGCAGCCAGGCAAAGGGCATCATGACGAGGAAGACGCGAGCGGCGCTTTGCAGCAGCGCCAGTGGCGCGCGGTCAACCGCGTTGAGCACGCCATTGCCGGTAATGAGCAGGCCGAAACCGGCGTAGCCCCAGACGGCGATCGCGAGATAGGCGGCGAATTGCTCGATCACCGCCGGATCGTCGCTGAACAGGCTGGCGAAACGCTCGCCGAAAGCGAACAGCAGCACTGCCACCGCCAGCCCGTAGAGCAGGCAGAAGCCGCCGGCCCAGCCGACCGCGCGCCGCGCCCGGTCGGGCAGGCCCGCGCCCCAGTTCTGGCCGACGATCGCGCCGATCGAACCCGAAAGGGCGAGCAGTGGTACGACCGCGAAGCTCTGCAACCGCCCCGCTGCGCCGAACCCGGCAACCGCAGCCTGACCTTCGACCGCCACCAGCGCGGTAAGCACCGAAAGCCCGATCGGGTTGATCGAATTAGAGAAAGATGCCGGTCCGGCGACCCGCAGGATCGCGACGAGCGGTTCGATCACCGCGCTCTGGCGGATCAACATCGGTTTGAAAGGGAGCGCAGTGCTGCGGATCAGCCAGAGGCCGAGCGCGATGGCGATCGCCCAGCCTGCGAGCGTGGCATAGGCCGCGCCGACGATGCCGAACCCCTCGAACCCGAACGCTCCGGTGATCAGGATCGGATCGAGCACCCAATTGGCAGCGGCGTAGCAGATCGAGATGTAGCTGGTCTTGCGCGCTTCGCCCTGTCCGCGCAGCACGCCGTTGAAACCCATGATCGTCATCAGCAGCGGAAAGCCGAGCGCGAAGGGCTGCATATAGGCGCGGATGAAGGGGCGGGTCTGTTCGTCGGCATTCATCAGGCCGAACAGCGGATCGAGCAGCGCGAACAGCACCAGCCCCATCGCAATGCCCAAACCCACCGCGAACACGATCCCGAGATTGGCGCGCCGCGCGGCTTTGGCACTGTCGCCTTCGCCCAGCGCCCGGGCGACGACCGAATTGATCCCCACCATCACCCCCACGCCCATGCTGGTGAGCGCCACGCTGATCGGGAAGATGAAGGCGATCGCGGCGAGCTGCGTGCTGCCCAGCTGGCCGATGAAATAGGCGTCGACCAGACCGATCGACATGATCGCGGCGACACCGATGATCATCGGCGTTGTCTGCGTCACGAGATGGCCGCGGATCGATCCGCGCGTCAGTTTGGCCGTCTCGCTCATCTGCTCGAGCCCCTATACCGGTGGGGGGAGCTTGGGAAGCGCGGCTTGCCGATCCGCGGCGACCCGTGCGAAGGAGCACACCGCGCCAATTCGCAGGAGAACGCTGCTTGCCCCGCATGACCGTCAACGGAAGGCCGGTCGAATACCTGATGGAGCCGGATACGCCGCTGCTCTGGGCGCTGCGCGATGCCTCCAATCTGACGGGCACGAAATACGGTTGCGGGGTCGGCGATTGCGGGGCCTGCATGGTCCATGTCGATGGCGAGGCGCTGCGCAGCTGCCTGATCACCATCGCGGAGGCCGAGGGGCGGTTCGTCACCACCATCGAAGGCCTGTCGCGCGACCGCTCGCATCCGGTACAACAGGCGCTGGTGGCCGAACAGGCGATCCAGTGCGGTTACTGCACCCCGGGCATCGCGATGGCGGCAAGCGCGCTGCTCGACCGCAATTCCGCGCCGAGCGAGGAGGAGATCATCGCGGCGATTCCGAACCTGTGCCGCTGCGGGGTCTATCCCCGGCTGGTCCGCGCGATCGAACGGGCCGGGCGAGTGGCGCGCCGCGAGGAAACGATCAGCGCCGCGCCTGCGCCCGGTATCAGCGCCGAAGACGCCGCGCGCCTGGTGCCCGCGATGACCCCGCCGGACAGCGCGGACGCTGACTGAACGGCGCGGTGTTTCCGCGGGCGTTGCTCTCGCCTAGAGGCCCGGGCGCAATCCACAGGAGACCGAATCGATGAAAGCGACGATCTGGCACAATCCGAAATGCGGCACTTCGCGCAAAACCCTGGCGATCCTCGACAACCTTTCGACGGTCTAGCTTACCGTGGTCGAATATCTCAAGGATCCGCCGAGCCGCGAAAAGCTCGAACAGCTTTACAGGGATGCCGGCATCGCGCCGCAACAAGGACTGCGGCTGCGCGGCACCGATGCCGAGGAACGCGGTCTGACCGATGCCGATGCGGTAACAGTGCTCGAGGCGATGGTGGCGGACCCGATTCTCATCAACCGCCCGCTGGTCGAGACCGAGAAGGGCGTCCGCCTGTGCCGCCCGCAGGACACGGTCTTGGAAATCCTCTAGTTGCGATCTCGGGTCAGCTTCTCGTCGGGCTGGAGCGTGCGCAACCCGATCACGAACACTGCGAAGCAGAGCAGGAGGATGAGCCCGAAGCCAAGCCAGTCGGACCGGTTGTAGAGAAACACGCCGAGCGCCGGGGCGTAGATGAAGCTCGCGCCCGCGACCGAGGCGGTGACCCCGCTGGCGCGGCCCTGTTCGGCGCGGCTGACCGCCAGCGAGGTGCCGGCGGTGGTGCCGGGGCGGAACAGTCCGAAACCGAGCGAGGCGATGGCGTAACCGAGCGCGATGCTGTGCAGATCCTGCGCTGCGCCAAGTATGGCGGCACCCACTCCGGCCACGGCGATGCCCCACAGCGATGCGGCGCGCGGGCCCAGATGCAGCCGCGGGATCAGGCCCCATTGCGCCAGCAGCGTGGCAAGCGCGCCGGCCATCAGCACCAGGCCGACCGGTCCTGTGCCTTCCGCCGGGGTGTCGCGCAGGCCCAGTCGGTCGAGCACAAGAAAGCCGGAAATACCGAGAATCATCGCCTGCGCATGACCGCCGAGCAGTCCGACGGTGACCCAGGGGCGCAGGCGCGGGTCCATCCAGCGCAGCTTGCCTTCGGGAAGAGTGTCGTCTTCTCCGTCGTTTTGCTCCTTGGCGTCCGCTCCCGTGCCGTCATGGCGATGCCCGGCGGTCGAGCCGCCGGCGTAGGGCGCGTCATAGGCATTGCCTCGTGCCGGGAATTGGGGCTCGTCGTTTGGCAGGCGAAGGCGCAAGGCCACCAGCGCTACCACGCCGATCAGCGCGAAGATGATGAAGGGCCCGGTCAACCCAAGAAACGGCAGCACCATCAGCGGCGCCAGAGCGGGACCGATCACCGTACCCAGCCCGAAGCTCGAGGCGATCAGCGAGAGCGCCTGAGTGCGTTCCGAGCGCGGGGTGCGGCTGGCGACATAGGCCTGCACTGCAGGCGGTGCGGCGCTCCCGAAGCCGCCATAGAGACTGCGCGCCGCGGCGAAGGCGATCAGCGCCCAGATCGCGGGCAGCGCGTTGGTCAGCCCGAGCCACAGCGCCAGCCCACAGAAACTCATCGAGACGATGAAGCCCGACAGTCCCAGCGCCATCATCGCCTTGCGGCCGCGCTGGTCCGAACGATCCGCCCAGATCGGCGCGCAGACCACCCACAGCAGTGCCGACCAGCTGTAGGCGAGGCTGATCCAGACATCGTTGACTTCCAGCGCGGTGCCGATCGAGGGCATCACCGATTGCATCGCGGTGTTGCCCGCCGCGGTGACCAGCATCACCATGAACAGCAGCGCCATCCGTCCGCGTGGAATGGCCTGCGGAAGCGCGGCGGGCGGGGGCGCTACGGAGTGGGAAGGGTCGCTTTCGGCCATGGTGATTCCGCGCTAGGCCTGCCCCCGACGGGTTGCAATGCCGCGTTGAAGCTGTAACCCGTCGTCGCCTCGTGGGTCGCTGACCACAGACAAGGGTCGATTAGTGAACGATTATCAGGGCACAAGCGCGCTCCGCCGCGACGATCTCAAGGCGCGGACAAGTCGTTTGTTCGGACAGTGGGGGGTGTTTTTCCGGGGTTTTCTCGAGCATCCCAAGATGGTCGGTTCGATCATTCCCTCGTCGCGCTTCACCATCGAAAAAATGCTGGCGCCGGTCGAATGGGACGAGTGCAAGCTGTTCGTCGAATACGGCCCCGGGGTCGGCACCTTCTGCCAGCCGGTGCTCGACAGGCTGCGGCGCGACGGGACGCTGATCGTCATCGACACCAACCCGCTCTATATCGACTATCTGCGCAAGACCATTACCGACAGCCGCTTCCACGCGGTGCTTGGCTCGGCCGCCGAGGTCGAGGAAATCGTTGCCGCGCATGGCTTCGACCAGGCCGACTATGTGCTGTCGGGGCTACCGTTCTCGACATTGCCCGATGGTGTCGCGCCAGCCATCGCCGAGGCGACCCACCGCGTGCTGCGCCCGGGCGGCGCCTTCCTGGTCTATCAGTTCACCGCCCGCGCGCGCGACTATATGGCACCCCATTTCGACCGCATCGACAGCGGCTTCGAATGGCTAAACGTGCTACCGTGCAAGCTGTTCTGGGGATGGAAGCGCGAAGAGGGTTGAGCCCCAACCTAGGTCGAGGCGCTAACCCCTAGTCCTCTCCGCCAGCGCGCGGAACCGATGCGATGGTCTGCCCGGCCAGTTGCTGGTGGACCGAAGCAAGCACCGCATAGGCGACGACCGAGAAGATCGCGTTTATCAGCGCCCCGGTGATCGCCAGCCCGATCGGCTGCAGTTCCTCTCCCAGCAGTGCCAGCACCAGGCCGATGATCAGGTTGAGGACCGTCGAGGCGACCACGAAGGCCACGATCAGCAGCAGGAAGAAGAAGAACAGGCGAAAGCTGTTGCCCTTGGTGAGGCGCCACGAGCGCGCCAGCGCGGCCAGCGGATTGCGCATCTGGTCGACCGCGATGGCAGGCGAGGTGAGCGAAAACTTGACCACGATGTAGATCACGACCGGCAGGGCGATCAGCGGGAGCAATCCGGCCAGCGCCGCGGACCCGGTCGCCACGCCGATGGCGCCGGCCAGCACGATGGGGGCGAAGATCGCCAGGGCGGCAATGATCTGCGCCCCCAGCTGGGTCGGCAGCAGCATGACGCCGCGTCTTATGGCATCGCCCACGGTGGGGCGCGCATGGTCGCCCAGAACCGCGAGGCTGGCGATCGCGCCGACCGACTGGATCAGCGCCAGCAGCAGCAGCGCCCACCAGAACTCCGCGTAGAAATCCTGGATCAACCCGGCGATGGCATCCATGTCGGGCTGCTCCGAAGCCGAGGCTTCGGCGACGCCCATGTCGGGCAGGAACAGCGAGAAGGCGAGATAGGGCAGGAAGAAGAACACGCCTGCCAGAACCAGCACGACTTCGCGATTGGCGCGGATCATCGCGATCGCTCCATCCCATCCGGCGCTGAGGTCCAATTTCATTCGCTTTGCTCCCCGATCTGGCTCTTTGGCCCTTGATAACCGCCCGCAGTCTCGCCACGCAATCTCCCATGACCAGCGCGTCCCCCGAAACAGTCGAAATCCGTCGCAGCGCGAACCGCATCCCCTATCGCGAGGCGCTGGCAACCATGGAAGCGCGCAACGAGGCGATCGGGCGGGGCGAGGCGAAGGAGCTGGTCTGGCTGCTCGAGCATCCGCCGGTCTACACCGCCGGGACCAGCGCGGTGGCGGGCGAACTGCTCGACCCGCGCTTCGAGGTGGTCGAGGCCGGTCGGGGGGGCCGCTACACCTATCATGGGCCGGGGCAGCAGATCGGCTACGTCCTGCTCGATCTGAGGAAACGCGAACGCGACGTGCGGCGCTTCGTCCAGGCGCTCGAAGGCTGGGTGATCGCCACGCTGGGCGACATCGGCGTCGAGGCGTGGCGCGCCGAGGGCCGCATCGGCATCTGGACGAAGGATGTCGACGGTCGCGAGGCCAAGATCGGCGCGATCGGCGTGCGGGTTCGGCGCTGGGTGACGATGCACGGCTTCTCGGTCAATCTCGATCCCGACCTCACCCATTTCACCGGCATCGTACCCTGCGGCATCGAGGAGTTCGGCGTCACCAGCCTTGCAAGACTGGGCAAACCGCTTGCGCCCGAGAGCTGGGATGAGGCATTGCTCGCGCGTCTCGACGATTTCCTCGCCGCGCTGAACGGAAAGATGAGCGCCCTGCCATGATCTATCGCCTGCCTGCCGCCCTGCTCCCGCTCGCCCTGCTGGCGGGTTGCGGGGACGAACCCGTCGCCGAACCGACCGACAATGACGGCCGCTCAGCCGAGGGGGAAGTGATCGGCGGGACGATCAGCGATGCGATGCTGCCGCTCGATACGGTGCGCTCGCAGGCACCGCCCATGACAGAGGTGAGCGAGACGGAGGCTGGTGCCCCGAGGGGCAATGCAGCGACTCCTGCAGACTCCGAGGAGGCCGAGCCGGCTGCAGCCACCGATGAGCCGGAACCCGAGGGCGAAGCGGACGAAGACGCCACCTGACGGATCAGGCGACGTCTCCGTCGTTACTTAACCCAGCGACTTACTCGCCCAGCTTCGGGTAGTCGATATAGCCTTCGGGCCCGCTGCCATACCAGCTGCGCGGCACGTCGACATTGGGCGCGATCTCGGCCCCGGTGTGGATGCGCTCGGGCAGATCGGGGTTCGAGATGAACCAGCGGCCCCAGGCCACCGCGTCGCAGCGGTCCGCGTCGATATCGGCGACCGCTTCCTCGGCGGTGTAGTCCGAATTGAGCACCAGCGGCCCGGAATAGAGCTTGCGGATCAGCGGGCTCTGCTTGGGGACGTCGGTCTGGCCGAAGGTGCCATCGGGGCCGGGTTCGCGCAATTCGAGGAAGCCCAGCTTGAGCTCCTCGACCACGCGCGCAGCGGCGCCGAAGGTCGCCGCCGGATCGCTGTCGTCGCAGCCCTGCGTCTCGCCATTGGGCGACAGGCGGACTGAGACCCGGTCGGCACCCCAGACATCGATCAGCGCCTCGAGCACTTCGCGCAGGAAGCGCACCCGGTTCTCGGGCGAGCCGCCGTAATCGTCGTCGCGCAGATTGGTGCTGTCGCGCAGGAACTGGTCGACCAGATAGCCATTCGCGCCGTGCAGCTGAACCCCGTCGAATCCGGCCTTCATGGCATTCTCGGCGGCGTGGCGATAGTCGCCGACCACTCGCGAGATTTCCTCGAGCCCGAGTTCGCGCGCCGGCTCGTAATCCTTGCGGCCTTCGAAGGTGTGCGCATGGCCCGGGGCCGTGGTCGCGCTTGCCGAAACCGGCGGATTGCCGTCGAGGAACAGCGGGTGGACCAGCCGGCCCATGTGCCACATCTGCAGGATGATCTTGCCGCCTTCTTCGTGCACGGCCTTGGTGACTGCTTTCCAGCCTTCGACCTGCTCATCGCTCCAGATGCCCGGCGCGGCGGGCCAGCCGAGGCCTTCGACGCTGATGCCGGTGGCTTCGCTGATGATCAGCCCGGCGCTGGCGCGCTGGCGGTAGTAGGTGACCATCATTGCATTCGGGACCGAGCCCGGCTGGGTCGAGCGGCCGCGCGTCAGCGGCGCCATGATGACGCGGTTTTTGGCCTCGATCGCACCCAATTTCAGCGGTTCGAAAAGCTTGTCGTGCATATGCTTGTATCCAATTTTGCTGGTGTGTTGTGGCATGCGAGCTAGGGACCGCCCATGGGTGTGACAAGCGCGGCTCCGGCAAAGAAAGCCTATCAGGCCAGTGCCTGGCACTTGGCCGCGCTGCTGGCCGGCAATGCCGCGCTGGCTTTCGGCCCCTGGTTCGTGCGGGTGGCCGATACCGGCCCGGTCAGCGCCGGGTTCTGGCGGCTGGCGCTGCCGATTCCGCTGATCGCATGGCTCGCCTGGCGCGAACGCAGCGGCGCGCCGCTCGACCGGCGGCTGCTTTGGCTGGCTGCGGTCGCGGGGGTGTTCTTCGCGGTGGATCTCGCCAGCTGGCACATCGGTATCGAGATGACCCGGCTGGGCAATGCGGTACTGTTCGGCAATTCGGGCAGCGTGATCCTGATGTTCTGGGGGCTGGTCGCTCTGCGCCGCAAGCCTTTGCCGCGCGAAGGACTGGCAGTGTTGGCGGCGCTGTCGGGCGCGGCGATCCTGTTGGGGCGCAGTCTGGAGATCTCGCCCGCGAGCGCGCTGGGAGACCTGTTCTGCCTGTTCGCGGGGCTGTGTTACGCCTTCTATCTGCTGCCGGCCCAGCGTGCGCGGGCGACGCTCGGCGCCTGGACCGTGCTGTTGCTGGTGTGCTGCGTGGCTGCGCCGATCATGCTGGCGATGGCATTCGCCATGGGGGAGCCGATTCTGCCCGGAGCCGCAGGGTGGAGTCCGGTCGTGGGTCTCGCGGTGTCGAGCCAGCTGGTCGGTCAGGGGCTACTGGTGTTCGCGCTGCGCCATTTCCCGCCGCTGGTGATCGGCATGGCGCTGTTGACCCAGCCAGCCATCGCCGCCTGCGTCGGATGGTTTGCGTTCGGGGAAATGCTCACGGTGATGGATGTGGCGGGGATGGCGTTGCTGGCCGGGGCGCTGGTGCTGGCGCGCTCCGCCCCGCCGCCGAAGCTCGCCTAGCGCTCGATCCGTTCGAGGAAACGCTGGTAGCGCGCCTCCACCGCATCCAGCTCGGGCCCGACGAGATGTTCGCGCGCCTGGCGCGCCAGCTGATCACCTTCCTTGCGGATCGCTGCGCGTCGACTTTCATCGTCGATCATGCTCGCGGCGTCTACCAGCGCGTCGAAGGTCACCAGCGTCGCGATGCGATTGGTGGCGATGCCGCCGCGAACGGCACCGAAGCCGCGCTCGAGATAGTGTTCGAAATCGTCCTCGAGCAGGACGAGATGCGGTTCCTCGCCATCCTTGGCGTAGCTGCGTGTGAGATCGCGATAGCCGAGTTCGGCGGTGGCCGCGCCCAGCCAGTGAACTGCGGTCACCGCGGTGAAAGGATCGTTGATCCCCGGCGAAAGCGCGCGCAGCGCGATCTCGACCAGCTCGTCGATCAGGAACTGCATGTCCTGGCTCGGCGTGCGCATGCTGCCCAGGGTGAAGCAGTTGCGCACCTCCTTGTCGGGGCAATCCTCGTCCACGTCCATGTCTGCCCAAAAGGCGATCGTCACTCCAGGATGGACGAAATCACCCGTCCGCAGCGCCAGCTTGAGCTTTCCTTTCTCGCGCTGGGCGATCCGTTCCAGCCGGGCGAAAGCGATCGCCTGGATATAGCCGGTGTCCTTCGCGACGATGGGAGAGCCTTCCGGTGCCGATTTCGCGCGTTCGCCCGTGTGTCGCGCGGGAAAGTGCTCGACGATGTCGTTCAGCAGGCGCGCACCAATATCTTTCAGTACCGAGTTCACCCGGATCGAGGCGGGGATATGGTTAAGGAAGTAGACCAGCACCGCGACCGACAGGCCCATCAGCGCAAAGGCGACCAGCAGCGACAATTGGGGGACGAAGCCGGGCAAGCTGGTGACCAATGCGTCTTCGATGCTGGGCGCAACTTCGTTCGCGGCGCGCACGGTGCGCAACACGGTGATCGCATAGACGAAGGTGCCGATGAAGGTCGCGAGGCTGTACTGGTTGCCGCGATCCTCCATGAAATTGGTCAGCAGCCGAGGCCCGTAATTGCCACTGGCATAGGCCACCGCCGCGATGGTGATCGAGAACACGGTGGAGGCGACCCCGATCATCGCGCCTGCGATGACGGTGAGCATATTGCTCGCGCCCTCGGGCCGCGCCGGTTGCAGCCAGCTGATTTCATTCAGGAACTCTGCCCAGCCGCTGCGGTCCAGCCAGAGCGTGACCATGGCTAGCACGAGCGCACCGACCGAAGAGAGCGCTGGCAGGAACCAGTAGCTGGCGTTGATGCTTTGCCAGAAGACGCGCAGCCGGGTCATGGGGCACTCCTTTTTCGGGTGAGCGACGCGGACTCTCGCTGCGCCAGCCGCGCCATGGCGCTTGCGATGTCGTCGCGATCCGGCGCAAAGCCGGTCCTTGTCAGAGCTTCGTCATGCAGCTCGCGAGCAGAGGATTCGAGAAAGGCAAGCAATCCGGCCGGGGTCTGGCGGCTATCCAACAGCGCCACCAAGCGGGCGTAATTGTCGATCATGCGGATGGCGACTGCCGGATAGGCGCTGGCCGACTGGCGGAAGGCCTTGAGCGGCGCCTCGAACAGGCCGCGAAAGTCCTGACCCGGCAATTCGAACCGCGGATCGGTCCGGCAGGCGGCGACCATGCCGTCGTCGACCCAGGTCTCCGCATGACCCGCGATCGCGGCTGCAAGCTGGTCGGCGCAGGCCATCGCGGTGTAGAAATCATTGATCCCGGGCGACATCGCGCGCGCGGCCACTTCCACCAACAGGCGCACCTGAAAGACAGTGGATTCGATGCTCGATCGGAAGTCACTGATCGGCGTGGCCGAAAGCGTCGCGTCGTCGTCCGGCGCCGCGTCCTCGAAACGCACCAGCGGCTCGCCCTCGAGGACATGCTGGCCGGGGGCGACGCAGAAGCGAACCGCCCCTTTGTGGCCGTCAAGTTCCTGTGCGATCGTTTTGAGGTCGATGCTCTGGACGTAGCCCGAGCGGGGCGCAGCAATGACATGCACCCATTCGCCCCGATAGGGGATCGTCGGGACAACGGGCACCGCGACCCTGGACGCCTCGCGTCCGATATGCGCGACCGAGCGATCGATGAACATGGTCCTGCCAAGGTCGTGGATGGCGACGCCGAGCATCCCGATGTTGACCGCCGCCAACACGAGCACGGCGGCAAGAGCGAAATGGGGCACCAGCGCGATTGGCGCCTCGGCATCGATCCGGGCGAAGACGATCACCGAGAACACGAGGCAGAAGGTGAGGCCCGCCATAGACAGCCGTACCAGCCCCTTGTCGAGCCAGCGATCGACCAGCCGGACGCCCAGATTGCCGGTGGCCAGCGTCAGCACGATCAGCACGATCGACCAGTAGAGCGTCAGGAAAGCGGCGTTGACGCCGACGATGGCGGCGGCGACATCCTGCGCAGTGTCGGCCGAGGTGAGCAGCGCCAGGCCACGGTCGTAGACCCAGCGCCCGGCGCCTTGCGCGTCGACCCAAAGCACCAGCCACGCCACCAGCGGCGCGGCGACCACGGCAACCAGCGGCAGCGACCAGTAATTGGCCACCAGCCGGTAGATCACCCAGTCCCTGATGCCCCCGATCGGGCCTTTTGCAGCCAAGTGCCTATGCCCCCTGTGAACACTCTAAATTCGAGAAGACGCGCCAGTCAGGCAAGCGTTCAACCTGGCAGGCCCGTACAACTGGCCTATAACGACAGGATCTAGCTCATATCTTTCCGAGATCGCCATGGCCAATCGTCCCGCTGGCCATTTCGAGCATCCGGTCGAGGCTGCGCTTGGCCTGCAGCCGGAGCCCTTCCTCGATCTCGATCCGCGGTTCCAGATCGCGCAGACAGGTGTAGAGCTTCTCCAGCGTGTTGAGCGCCATATAGGGGCAGATATTGCAGCTGCAGTTGCCGTCGGCGCCGGGCGCGCCGATGAAATTCTTGTTCGGCAGCGCCTTTTCCATCTGGTGGATGATGTGCGGCTCGGTGGCGACGATCAGCGTGTCGCCCTCGAAGGTCTCGGCGAATTGCAGGATGCCGCTGGTCGAGCCGACGTAATCGGCGTGATCGACGATGGTCGGCGGACATTCGGGATGCGCCGCCACCGGCGCGCCGGGATACTGCTGCTTGAGCTTGAGCAGCTCGGTCTCGCTGAAGGCCTCGTGGACGATGCAAACCCCGGGCCAGAGCAGCATCTCGCGGTCGAACTTGCGGCTGAGATAGCCGCCCAGATGACGGTCGGGGCCGAAGATGATCTTCTGGTCCTTGGGAATCTGCTGGAGGATGGTCTCGGCGCTCGAGCTGGTGACGATCACGTCGGAGAGCGCCTTCACCTCGGTCGAGCAATTGATGTAGGTCAGCGCGATGTGGTCGGGATGCGCTTCGCGGAAGGCCTTGAACTTCTCGGGCGGGCAGCTGTCTTCGAGGCTGCACCCGGCATCCATGTCGGGCAGCACGACGATCTTCTGGGGGCTGAGAATCTTGGCGGTGTCGGCCATGAACTTGACCCCGCAAAACGCGATCACATCGGCGTCGGTCTCGGCCGCCATCTGGCTCAGCTGAAGGGAGTCCCCGACGAAATCGGCGAGATCCTGGATCTGCGGGCTCTGGTAGTAGTGCGCCAGGATCACCGCGTTGCGCTCCTTGCGAAGGCGATCGATCTCGGCAAGCAGATCGGTGCCGGTGGGGAGTGAGGTAAGCTGTTGAGTCATGCAATTCCGTCCTGTGCTCGCTTCATGGCGGGCATATAGTCAGAACGGCTACTCTGGCGAGGGGGTTCCGCTTTCACATGGTGAAGCCAGGAGGAAGGTACGCCTCCATGGGCCGTTCGGCGCCGGGGGTGCCGGCGATAATGCTCTCGGTGAGCGCGAAGCCCAAGGCGCTGTAGGCGAAAAGCATCGAGCCGACGAAAGTCGCGGCGTAGATACCCGTCCCCCACCAATAGGCGGGATGGATGCGGCCATTCCGGCGCAAATCGGCCAGCATCCCGACGAGCGGGAACAGCATGGTGACGGCGGTGGTGATGGTCCATGAATAGGGTATCATCAGCGGCAGCGGCAGAATCCGGCCCAGCCCGGGCCCGGTGAGGATCGCCATGGCGACAAGCATCAGCCGGCGGTGCCAGCCGGTGTAGCGTTGCCGCCGCAGCGCCCAATAGGCGAGACCGCCGAAACACAGCAGCAAGGCCAGATTGCTGATCAAGAACTCGTTGACGTCGAAGAAGAACGGTCCGCCGGTGCGGCGGGCGACCGTGATCAGGATCGTGAAGCCGGTCGCGACCATGGCGGCGATCCAGACATAGGCGAGCTTGCCGAGGCGCCCGTGAAGCGCCCAGTTCCCGCTCGCCGCCGAGATGTGTTGCGCCAGATAGAGGGCGATCCATCCCATGAAGGTCACGGCATGGATGTGATAGGCGGCAGGGGCGGCGAAACTCGACCGGCCCATCGCGAGCTGGAGTGAGAAACCGGCGACGATGATGGCCGACATTGCAAATGCCATGACGGCAAAGAAGCGGGCATTGCCCCTTGCCGGTGCGCTCCGCGGTGACGCGATAGTAGCCATTTTGCCCGTCCTCCCCCCAGAGGGTAAGTCGAGCGACCCAACCAATCTTATCGCAATTTACCCGAGCCTCCGCGCGCCCGTCAATTCGATTGTGCGCCTAGCTTGCCTCGGCTTCGTCTTCGAAGCGGACCAGCACGCGGACATCGCCATAGCCCGCCACCTGCATCGGAATGGTGAGGTTCTGGCGCACAGCAGCCTTCGCGGCTTGCCGCGCAAGCGCGAGGATTTCGGGATTTCTGGCAAAGGCGCTGGCCTTGGCTTCGGCCTGGCGCGAATTGTTGCGCGCCAGATCCTGCGATGCGTCGCGGGTCACCCAGGCACCTTCGGTGAAGACGCGCGCCTGCGCCTCGTCGAGATTGGGGGTGGTGGTCTGGATCTGGGGAAGGGTGACGTGGAGCGTATCGCCCTCGGCATCCCAGGCGAAATCGCCCCGATCCATTCCCGATAGGTCGAGCCGGTATTCGACCGAGGCGGGGATGATCGTCGCCTGCCGCGAGCGCAGCACGGGAACGCCCATCACTCCGCGGGTGTCCTCGCTTTCGGCGACCACTTCGAAGCGCGAGCTGAAGACGGTGAGCGAATTCTGCCGCTCGAACGCCAGCATGGCACTGCCGACGGGATCGCCTTCCTCCTGATAGAGGAACGCTCGCCACGCCAGCCAGATGGTGGCGGCGAGCAGGATGAAAACCACCAGCCACGGCGCGCCCTGCATGCGGCTGCGCCGAGACACCGGGGCGTCGCGCGCCACCTGCGGTTCGAGCGTGCTGCCTGTCTTCACGCTGCCTGTCTTCACGCTGTCGGTGTTCAACTGGTCTGCCATATATCCTCCGAACGGGCGACGAGGCCGCGCCGTTCCAGATCGATGAGATGCGCGGTGACCGAGAGAGCTGCAGCCTTGGTGAGCCTGGGGTCGAGCCCCTTGTACATCTGCGGTACCAGCTCGCCGACTTCCTGCCGGTCCTCGCCGAGCAGCCGCAGGATCTGGTTCTCGCGCTGGCGGCGGTGGCCGATCATCGAGCGCACCAGCTGGCGCGGGTTGGTTACCGCGGGCCCATGCGCCGGATAGAGCACGCGATCGTCGCGTTCGTGGAGCAATTCCAGGCTGTCCATATAGTCGCCCATGTCGCCATCGGGCGGGACGACGACGCTGGTCGACCAGCCCATCACATGATCGCCGCTGAAGAGCGCACCGCTTTCTTCCAGCGCGAAGCAAAGATGGTTGGAGACATGGCCCGGTGTGGCGACCGCGGTGAGCGTCCAGCCCGGCCCGGTCATCGGCTCGCCATCCGCCAGTACGCGGTCGGGTTCGTAATCGGGATCGAAGCCCTCGTCGGCGCGCGGTCCGGTGGTGTCGAAGGCCACCGGCGCGCAGCCGACGATCGGCGCGCCGGTGCGGCGAGCCAGCGGGCGCGAGGCGGGCGAATGGTCGCGGTGAGTATGCGTGCACATGATCGCGCAGACATGCTCGCCGCCGATCGCGGCTTCCAGCGCGGCGAGGTGCGCGGGCTCGTCCGGTCCCGGATCGATCACCGCGCAGCCGTCACCCAGCCCGACGATATAGGTCTGGGTGCCGGTGTAGGTGAAGGGCGAGGGATTGGGCGCGAGCACGCGGCGCACCAGCGGCTCGATCTGTTCGGCCTGGCCGGTGGGCCAGGGTTTGGGCGGTGCCTTTGCCATGCACCGCATATGGGGACATGGGGCCCGTTAGTCGAGGACGGGATATGCCGCCTCGACTTCGCGCGCCCGCTCGGGATAAGGCTGCCCGCCATGGGAGAAACAATTCTGGTCCTCGACGAGGGCACCACATCCACGCGCGCAATGGTTTTCGCACCCGACGGCACGATGCAGCGGGTCGTCCAGGCCGAGATCACGCAATATTATCCGCGGCCCGGCTGGGTCGAGCATGATGCGGGCGAGATCTGGGACAAGACGCTGCGCTGCGCGCGCGAGGCGATCGGCGGTGACGCCTCCAGGATTGCGGCGATCGGGATCACCAACCAGCGCGAGACCGTGGTCGCCTGGGACAAGGCCACCGGCGAACCGCTCACCCGCGCGATCGTGTGGCAGGACCGGCGGACCAGCGGCTTCTGCGCCGAGCTCAAGGAAGCGGGGCACGAGGCCGAAATCCAGCGGCGCACCGGGCTGCTGCTCGATCCCTATTTCTCGGGCACCAAGATGCGCTGGCTGCTCGACAATGACGAGGCGGTGCGCGGCGCGGCGCAGGCCGGCACGCTGGCTTTCGGCACGGTCGAGAGCTGGCTGGTGTTCAAGCTGACCGGCCGGGCGCATCTCAGCGATGCGAGCAATGCCAGCCGCACCCAGCTGCTGCCGCTCGAGGGCGCGCAATTCGATGCCGGACTGTGCGATCTGATGGGGGTGCCGCTGGCTGCGCTGCCGCAGGTCACCGACACCCATGGCGAACTGGCCCGCTGCGACGCGAGCTGGTTCGGGCGCGATATTCCGATCTGCGGGCTGGTCGGCGACCAGCAATCGGCGACCATCGGCCAGGGCTGCCTTTCGTTCGGCGAAACCAAGGCGACCTATGGCACCGGCGCCTTCGTGCTGACCAACAAGGGCGGGGATATCCCGCGCTCGGACCACCGCCTGCTCGGCACCGTCCTCAACCAGCGCAACGGCAAGAGGACCTATGCGCTCGAAGGCTCGGTTTTCGTCGCCGGAAGCCTGGTTAAATGGCTGCGCGACACGCTGGGGCTGATCGAGAGCTCGGCGCAGACCGAGGAACTGGCGCGCTCGGTGGCGGACAGCGGCGAGGTGGTGATCGTGCCCGCGCTTTCGGGGCTGGGCGCGCCGCATTGGCAGCCCGAGGCACGCGGGGTCATCGCCGGGCTCAGCTTCGCCAGCGGCAGGGCGCAAATCGCGCGCGCCGCGCTCGAGGCGATGGCGCACCAGACCCACGATCTGGCCGAAGCCTTCGCCGCCGATGGCGCGCCCTGGACCGCGCTGCGGATCGACGGCGGGATGAGCGCCAACGACTGGATGGCGCAGGATCTGGCGGACATGCTCGATATCGCGGTGGAGCGCCCCGATTTCGTCGAGACGACGGCCCTGGGTGCGGCGCTTTGCGCGGCGGTCGGGGCGGGACTCTACGCCACGCTCGAAGAGGCGGCCAAGGCAATGCGTGGGCCAGCGCAGAGCTTCGCGCCAAGTTCGACCGACGCTGTCCGGCAGGAACGGCTGGCGCGCTGGCGCAAGGCGCTCGCCGCCGCCTGACGCGGTCTAGCCGGCCAGTGACTGGGGCGCGAAAGCCTCGGCGATGCGGCTCCGCATGGCATCGACGGCATTCTGCTCCGCCGCCTGCGCCTGCGGCCAGTCGCGATCGAGCCGCGCGACCCGCTCGTGCAGCCGCTCGCTCTCGCGCACTAGCTGACGCGTTTGGGGCAGCAGCTTTTCCATCATCCCGGGCATCGAGGGGCGTTCGGCGGGCAGGCGACCATGGCGACGCAACTGGTTCTCGTTGAGCTCTCCCGAAAGAAAAGCGCGCTGGTTGAGCAGCCAGGCGAGGATATGCATCAGCCGCGTAGTGGTCCGCAGCCCCTCGATCGACAGCGCGATCCGCGCATCGTTGCGGTCGGCGTCGGGGGTCATCTCGCCGCGCATGTCGAAGGCGTCGCGCGCCTCGTCGGCCAGCACCAGCGCCTCGGAGTAGAGGTCTTCGATGATCGTTCGGCGAGCGGTGGTCGTGGCGGTCATGGATTCGGGGCTAGCCCCGCCCGTGGTTCGGCTCCAGCGCCATGAACGGGCTGTCCCAATTCCGTACTGTGGACCCGTTCAGGCAATGATGTCGGGGAGGAGATTGTCTTCCAGATCGGCGATCTGGTCGCGGATCCGCAATTTGCGCTTTTTGAGCCGCGCGATCTGCAGCTGGTCGGTCGATCCGGACTGAGTCAGCGCATGAATCGCCGCATCGAGATCGCGATGCTCGCTGCGAACCACCTCCAGCCGTTTTCTCAGCTCCTGCTCGGTCACGCATCCATCCTGGTTGATGCCGCGAATCCATTCGCCGCGATTACAATCCGCCCGAGCGCTAAAGCAATTCTGGCCCTTCGCAAACGCGGGCGAATATGTTTCAGTGTTGTGACGCGGTTCGCCCGCGCTGGCGAGTCGCTCTTTCGGGGTCATCCACCCTCCAAGGAGACAGCCTTATGCAATCACCTCATGTCGAAGCGCTTCGTACCAGGCACGCCGGGCTCGAGGCCCGCCTGCGCAAGGAACAATCCCGCCCCGCTCCCGACGATGTGATGATTCAGCAAATCAAACGGCAAAAGCTTCAGATAAAGGAAGAAATCTCCCGCTGCTGAGCGGGCGCAGGCGCTGCGGCGGCTTTGCACCGTGCCCGGTCTGCGATAGACCGGCGCGATGAAAGCCGCCGCCAGCGCCCGCCTCATCCTCACCCGCCTCCACGAGGTGATGGCCTCGCGCCTGCATGCCCAGGCCAAGCTCGACCAGGTGGTCGAGATTATCGGCGAAAGCCTGACCAGCGAGGTCTGTTCTATCTACCTGCTGCGCGAAGGCGCGCTGGAGTTGTTCGCGACCCGCGGGCTCAATGCCGATGCGGTCCATGTTACCCGGCTGGGGCTGGGCGAAGGGCTGATCGGCACCATCGCCAAGAACATCGAGACGCTCAACCTCGCCGAGGCCAAGGCGCATCCCGACTTTCTCTATCACCCCGAAACCGGCGAGGAGAAGTTCCATTCCTTCGCCGGGGTGCCGATAGTCTATCGCGAGCGCGCGGTCGGGGCGCTGAGCGTCCAGCATGTCGATCCGCGCCGCTACGAGGATGTCGAAATCGAGGCGCTGCAGACCACGGCGATGATCCTGTCCGAGCTGATCGCGCACAAGGAGCTGGTCGATCTGGAGCACCCGCTCGATCTCGCCGAAGTGCCCAGCGGGCCCGAGCTGATCGAGGGGCTGGCGCTGGTCAAGGGCCTGTCCGAAGGAGTGGCGGTGTTCCACCAACCGCGGGTCGAGATCGACCAGGTGGTGGCCGAGGACACCGAGGCCGAGCGCCAGCGGGTCTATCGCGCCTTCGACAAGATGCGCGACCAGATCGACGCGATGGGCAAGGAGCCCGAATTCGGCAAGGGCGGCGAGCATGACGACGTGCTCGAGACCTACAAGATGTTCGCCTATGACGAGGGCTGGAGCCGCCGGATCAACGAGGCGATAGATTCCGGCCTGACCGCCGAGGCGGCGATCGAGCGCGTGCAGCAGCGCACCCGGATGCGCATGCGCGAGATCGACGATCCGCTGCTGGCGGACCGGATGCACGATCTCGAAGACCTCTCCAACCGGCTGTTGCGGATCGTCTCGGGCCAGCTGGGCACCGCGGCGCGGCAGGGCTTGCGGCGCGATTCCATCCTTGTGGCCCGCAATCTGGGGCCGGCCGAACTGCTCGAATACGATCGCCGGCGGCTGAAGGGCGTGGTCCTCGAGGAAGGCTCGCTGACCGCGCATATGGTGATCGTCGCGCGGGCGATGGATATCCCCGTGCTCGGCCGTGCCAAGGGCGTTCTGCGCCGCGTCAACGAGGGCGACGAGATGCTGCTCGATGCGGACAAAGGTAGCGTCACGCTGCGTCCCAGCCCACCGATGCGCGAGGCCTTCGACGCTCGCTTCGCCAAGAAGCGCGAGCGTCAGGCCGCCTATGCCGAATTGCGCGATGTCGAGCCATTCACCCGCTGCGGCACGCGCATCAACGTAATGATGAACGCCGGGCTGCGCGACGACATGAGCGCACTGGCGATGACCGGCGCCGACGGGGTGGGGCTCTTCCGGACCGAATTCCAGTTCCTGGTCTCCTCCACCCTGCCGCAGCGCGAGCGCCAGACCCGGCTCTATCGCGACGTGCTCGACGCGGCGGGCGACAAGCCGGTCATCTTCCGCACCATCGATATCGGCGGCGACAAGGCGGTGCCCTATATCGAAGCATCGATGGGCGAGCGCGAGGAGAACCCGGCGATGGGCTGGCGCGCGCTGCGCCTATCGCTTGAGCGCGGCGGGCTGCTCAAGGCGCAGGCGCGTTCGTTGCTTGAGGCTGCATCGGGGCGCACGCTCAACGTGATGTTCCCGATGGTCAGCGAGCCGTGGGAGTTCGACGCCGCCAAGGAAGTGTTCGACGAACAGCTCGCCTGGCTGAAGGACCGCCGCAAGCGGCTACCCGAGGAAATCCGCTACGGCGCGATGCTCGAAGTGCCCGCATTGGCGGAAGTGCTCGACCTGATGCTGCCGAAGCTCTCGTTCCTTTCGGTCGGAACCAACGACCTCACCCAGTTCCTGTTCGCCGCCGATCGCGCCAATCCCAAGCTGGCCGAACGCTACGACTGGATGAGCCCCTCGATCCTGCGCTTTCTCCAGCGCATCGCCAAGGGTGTGGTCGGCCATCCGGTCGACCTCAGCGTCTGCGGCGAGATGGGCGGCCGCCGGCTGGAGGCGCTCGCGCTGCTCGGCATCGGCTACCGCCGGCTCTCGATTACTCCCGCTTCGGTCGGTCCGATCAAGGAATTGGTGCGCAAGATCGATCTGGAGGAACTCACCGGCGTGATGCAGGGCTGGTTGGCCTCGCCGCCACCCGACATGCGCGCCGCGCTGCAGGACTGGGCGAGCGAGCGCGACATCGAAACCGACTGAGTTTGAACGCTTATCAGGACCGCTTCGGCGTTCCTGACGTTACGGAAGCATGGCACAGCGGTTGACTTCGACCTCAACCTGTCGCTTTTGTACAGGATAAAGGCCGGGTCGGCATCGGGGATTTGATGGAAGAAGAAACGCTCGTCGAAGAGGAAATGCACGCGCCCGAGCCTGAGCCGGCGCTTACAGCGGGCGAGCGCCTGCAGGCCGCGCGCCGGGACAAGGGGATCGAACTGTCGCAGATCGCGGCCGAAACCCGGATTCCCCAGCGCCACCTCGTCGCCATCGAAAGCGGCGATTATTCGCAGCTTCCCTCTCGGACCTATGCAATCGGGTTCACCCGCACCTATGCCCGCGTGCTCGAACTGGACGAGGACGCGCTGCTCGACCAGCTGCGCGGCGAGCTCGGCGACGATAAGGACCGCCACAACACGGCGCCGGCGCGGTTCGAGCCGGGCGATCCGGCGCGCGTGCCCTCGCGCAAGCTGGCGTGGTTCGGCGCGCTGGCTGCGGTCCTGCTGCTGGTCGGCGGCTTTGCCTTCTACAGCACCTATTTCGCGCCCGGCCTCGGCCCGGCACCACTGCAGGAAGATCGCGCCCCCGCCATCGCCGCCACGGATCGCGCACCTTCTTCGGCCGATGCGCCTGCGGTCGCTCCCGACGCCGAAGTGGTATTCACCGCAGAAATGAACGATACCTGGGTCAAATTCTACGACGCCAGCGGCGAGCGGCTCTACGAAGCGCAGATGGCTGAGGGCGAAAGCTTCACCATCCCCTCAGATGCCGAAGGGCCGCAGGTGTGGACTGGCAGGCCCTATGCGCTCGCGATCACGGTCGATGGCCGCTCGGTGCCCAAGCTCTCCGAGGAAGACGAGATCGTGCGCGACGTACCGGTGACCGCCGAGGCGCTGATGGCGCGGTCCGAACCTTCCGCGACGTTAGGCAGCGATAGCTCCGGATCCGATGTCACGGTGAACTGAGGCGGGATTGTCTGCCGCAGCCTGCGCACGATCCGCTGGGTAAACTTGCGCTTCATCCCCTCGACAGCCAAGCATGGTTAAGGCATCGCAATCCCAACACTCGCCCGAAGGAGCCATGCGACGATGACTGTTCGGACTGCCCGTATTGCCGGGTCAAGCAATTGGGGACTGCGCCTTATCGGCGTCGGGGGCGCTGCGCTCGCCCTGATCGCACTTTCCGCGCCTGTCTTGGCGCAGGACGGCAATGACGAAACGCGCCTGCGCAAGCTGGAAGCCGAAGTGCGCGCGCTGCAGCGCCGCGTCTTTCCCGGCGGCGACGGACGCTATTTCGAACCCGAGATTACCGGCCAGCCGCAGACCAACACCATGGTCACGCAGCCCTCGACGACCGCCGTCACCGATATCCTTGCCCGGATAGATGCGATGGAAACCCAGCTTCAGCGGCTGACCGGCCAGACCGAGCAAAATACCTTTGCCTTGCGCACGTTGAGCGAACGGCTCGATGCGCTCGAGGCCGGGGCGGTGCAGGGCAATTCGTTGGCTGGCGGTTCGAACGGCACTGCGGCTCGCGGCCCGTCCGCGCCGACCGCGCTCAACACGCCCGCGGCCACCCCGACTCCGACCCCCGCCGCGGTGGCGCCCGATCCCGAACGGCTGGCCGCGGTCTCGGCGATCGCCAAGCCGCAGACCGAGGATCCGGCGGATGATGAATATTCCTACGGGTTCCGGCTGTGGGAAGCGGGTTTCTATCCCGAAGCGCAGCAGCAATTGACGATGTTCGTCGAACAGAACCCCGCCCACTGGCGCGCGACCTATGCGCGCAATCTGCTCGGCCGGGCCTATCTGGACGATAGCAAGGCGCGCGAAGCGGCACCGTGGTTCCTGCGCAATTATCAGGCCGACAAGACCGCGGCGCGCGCCGGCGACAGCCTGCTCTTCCTAGCCGAAGCGATGATCGCGCTGGAAGACACCAGTCGCGCCTGCATCGCGCTGGCCGAGTTCGCTGAGACCTATCCGGCGCTCGCCGCCGGGCGGTTGCTGGATCAGTACGAGCGCAACCGCGGGCGGGTGACCTGCAATTGACCGGGCGATCGATCCACAACTGACCGCCCGGTTCCGGGCCGACCTCGCCGCGGTCTGGCCCGAAGCTCATGGCCCATCGCAAAAGTTGGGGGTCGCCGTCTCGGGTGGGCCCGACAGCATCGCACTCCTGCTGTTGGCCCATGCGGCGCGTCCCGGGTCGGTCGAGGCCGCAACGGTCGATCACGGCTTGCGCCCCGAAAGTGCCGCCGAAGCGCAGTGGGTGGCGCAGCTGTGTCAGGAACTTGGCGTCCGGCACGAGACGCTTCGGGTCGCTGTCGAGGCGGGTAATCTCCAAAGCAAGGCGCGCGAGGCGCGCTACCGTGCGCTAGACGATTGGATGGGGCGCTCCGGCCTGATTGTCGTAGCGACGGCGCATCATGCCGACGATCAGGCGGAAACCTTGTTGATGCGGCTCAATCGCGGGAGCGGCCTGCCCGGGTTGACCGGGGTTCGACCCTCGGGGACGGTCCCCGGTGGCAAGGGGCGCTTGCTGCGACCGCTGCTCGGCTGGCGCAAAACCGAGCTGGAAGCGCTGGTGCGCGCGGCGGGTATCAAGCCGATCGCGGACCCTTCCAATCGCGACAGCCGGTTCGACCGGGTCCGGATCAGGCAGGCGCTGGCCGGGGCCGACTGGCTCGATCCGCTGGCGCTGGCGCGCAGCGCGGCACTGCTCGGCGAAGCGGAGGCGGCGCTCGAAGGACTGGTCGCGGAGATCTATTCGAAACAGGTGACGCGCGAGAAGGATGGTTTCCGCTTCGCCGCATCCCAGACCGACTACATCCGGCTCGAAGTGGTTGGGCGCATTTTCGGCGAAATGGGTGTCGAGCCGCCGCGATCGGAGATCGCGCGATTGGTCGCGCGGCTGGGGGCCGGGGAAAACGCTTCTCTGGGGGGAATTCTGGTCACCCCTTCATCCGGGACTGGCATAGACTGCTGGACCTTCCGGCCCGAACCACCGCGAAGGGCCGGTTAAAGCAGGCTGTCGCCCATGCCGATCCGCTGGCCCCTGGTGATCACTACCAGATCGCCCTTGCGCGCCGCGTCGAACAATTTGTCGGCGAAGGGATCGGGCACCGCGATGCAGCCGTGGCTGGCATAGCCGTTCTCGACGACATTGCCGCCGTGGATGGCGATGCCGTCCCAGGTTAGGCGCAACGTCCAGGGCATCGGCGCATTGCCGTATTTCTCCGAGACGTTGTGGCGTTCCTTGGTGAGAATCGGAAAGTTGCCGATGGGTGTGGGGTGGCTTTCGGTCCCCAGCATGGCGACCGCCGCGCCGATTTCGTAGCCATCGCGAAACACGGAGACCACACGCGCTTCGAGATCGACGGTGACGACCAGCTTGCCGTCCTGCGGGACCCCCTCGGTGTCCCAATGCCATTCGCCGTATTTCATCGGCCCTTCGATGGGCAGGACCCGCTTGATGGTGAAGCGCTCGGCAGCGCGGCGTTCGGCATCGGCCGCGATCTTGGCGTGGATCGCGGGCTTGGGATCGATCCGCGGCTTCTCGGTGACTGCTGCGGCGACGGAATCATCCGCAGTGGCGCTTTCGGCCATCAGCCCGCCGCCGACGGCCAACGCGCCAAGCGCCAACAAAACCGCAAGCGTCGTTCCGCCAATCCATTTCAGAGTCGCATCCATGGATCACGAAATAGCGATTTCGGGTGAAAAAACCAGCGGCAGGCCCCTGCCGTCCCACATGGGGACCGGTTGCAGACGAAGAATTAACCGCTAGCCATGCGCGCCGAACAGGTTGGCGATGGCGGTGCCGATCCGCAAATTGAGCGCCTGCGCGCGCTCGATCGGGTCGATATAGTCGCGCCCGATCTGCGCATAGCCTTCGCCCGCGCCATCGGGGTAATCGCTCGGCTCCGCGACCGAGAAATCGGTCAGCTGCGGGAAACTGGTGGGATAGGCGCGGCGCATTTGCGCGAGCGCCTCGTCCACCCGCAGCGTAAAGACCATCTCCAGCACATCGTCGCGGTCGATGTCGTTGGCGCGGCTGAAGGCGGGGATCGACACTGCTTTCAAGAACATGTGCTTGAGCAGCGCCAGCCGCAGCGCCTGCAGCGCGCCGATGGTGCGGCGGATTTCCTCGCGGCCCTCGAGCGGCGCCTCGTCGGGCACGAGCGCGAACAGCCGGTGCAACTTGAGCGCATCGACCCGCAGCCGCGAGGTCAGCCGCCGGAACACGCCGTTGCGATCGTCGCCGGTGAGATATTCGGCCAGCGTTTCGCAGGCGGGGGCGAGATGCTGCTCCATCCCGCGATAGGGGCGACTCGCCCAATAGGCGGAATTGAACAGCTCGCCATAGGCGGCCACCGTCTTGATGCTGGCGAGCGCATTGGAGGCGCGCACCAGCCGCATGATCTGCCGTCCGCGCTCGCTTTCCTGCAGCAGCGCGGCGACATCCTCGTAATTGCCCTCCGCGGCGCTGCCGATCCCCGAGATGATGTTCACCGGGTAGCCGAGCTGCTGGAGGATCGCGTTGTGCGGGATCGCCCGGATCTGGCGCAGGCTCATGTCGCGATCGTTCGAAAGGTCGCCCTGCCGCCGCGACACCCGACTGCCGGTGGTGTTGAGCAGGCCGAGCCCGAAGGCGGTCACCGCGCGGGCGTAGGTCCGGCTTTCGAGATGGTCGCGCTGGTCGCTGCGGACCGCGCGGTAGAAGTCGAGGCTTAAGTCGGTGCGGCGGTAGAACGGGTCGGGTTCGGCATCGGGATCGGCGTGGCCGGGGCGCAAATGCGCGATCCGCGACAGCGTCGCCAGCGCCAGTTCGGGAGTGGCGAAGAACAGATAACCGTCGCCACCCTGGAAGCTCGCCTCGGGTTCGAGCGCGATCCCTGCGCGGGCGAAACGGCGCCGCGCCCAGGGGCTGAGCGGCCAGGCGAGCCGGTCGGCGAAGTTGGCGGGGTGGGCGCCGCGGCCCATGCCCTCGCCATGGGTGTTGAAGATCAGCGCCGCGACATCGGTGAGCCCGTTGGCGGCCATCGCATCCGCCATGCGGCCCTGCAGCCGCTCGATCGCGAGGCTGGCGGGGATCTGCCCGACGAAACGCCCGGCGTCGGAAAAGCCGGTCTGGATGCAGACCCGCGCGCGCTGGCGCGCATAGGTCTGGTAGGCGGGTTCGGCGCACAGCGCGTCGAGGAAACGCCCGCCGTGTTCGAGCGCGTTCTCGGTCTCGAACAGCGGCGAGACATCGACCTTGCCCTCGATCCCGAACAGCTTGGCGAAATAGAGCGCGGCCAGCACGGTCGAGGGCTGTTCGCATTCGGCGACAAGCATCCGGATCGGCGCGTCGGAATCGATATGCTGGAGGATCTGCGCCATCACCAGGAACTGGCGGATCGCGGTGCTGCTTTCGATCGCCAGCGCGGCGAAATTGGTCCGCAGCGGCTGCACCCGTTCGAGAATATCGCGCAGCACCACCATCGCGCCTTTGCTGCCAAGGTCGAGCGTGTTGTCCGGGTCTACCCGGCGGCGGATCGCGTTGTGCAGCTGGCTGGCGTTGACGCGGAAATGGACCCAGCCCATCGCCAGCCCGTCGGCGCGCATCGCTGCGGCCAGCGTCTTGCGGGCGAGCGCGCCATCGCGGTCGGCGGTTGCGGCTTCGCTTTCGAGCGCCTCGACGATGGGGGCGAGGCTGGTGAGCTTGTCGGGATGCCCGGCGGTCAGGCGATTGGCGGCGGCGGAGAGCGCTTCGGGATCGGTGAGATCGCCGCCGAAGTCCTCCGCGCGCTCCGCAGCAAAGGCGGCGCCGCGACGCAAGGCATCGAGCTGCGCATGGTCGGGCGCGAAACCCGCCAGAGTCTCGGCGTAGCGTTCGAGCCGCTGCGATTTTTCGGCGAGGCGAAAGCCGATCGAGTGATACCATTTGATATCGGTCCGCCCGTCCATGTCGTAGCCGACCCAGGAAGCGAAGCGGAACGGCAGCGGGGCGAGCGATTGCCACTGGTCGGGCCAGCGCCGCTCGGCCTCGCCCAGTACCTTCCCGACTATGGTGTCGCGCGCATCCTGCGCCCGCGCGATCGCCGCCATCGCGCGACCGTGCTCGTAGGGCAGCGTGATTGCGGGACGCTCGCTCGCCTCCGCGCAGGCCGCCTCGTCGATGGCGCACCCGCCGCTCGCGGCGTCGGCGATCGCCTCGGTCTGGCCGGGGGTGAGCAGGAAGGTCGGGTGCGCGGTAAAGACCGCATGCAGCGCGGGCGATTCCCAGCGCGCGCGGAAGCCGTCGAAATCCTCTTCGGTGGCTTTGAACGCGGCGAGATTGTCCTCGCGCGCCACCGGCGCGACGAGGGACCGCAGCCGGTCGGCGCGGCTCTGGAACGAGGCGCATTCGAGTTCCTCGACCAGCGCGGCGCAATCCTCGAGCGTCAGCTCGCCCGATTCGAGCTGCCGCGAGAGGTCGAGCGACAGCTGGAACACCGGGTTGAACAGCGGCGTCTCGCGGGTCCGTTCGTGGAGCTCGGCGAGGCGGGCGGAGAGGTCGGCGGTGGTTTTCATCGTTTCAGTCCAGCGGCTTCGCGGGCGAGGCGGGTGACGTTGTCGCGGTTGACCGGCCCGCGCGGCGCGACCCAGCTCCCCCCGACACAGAGCACGGATTCGAGCGCGAGCCAGTCGCGCGCGTCGTCGGGGCCGATCCCGCCGGTGGGGCAGAAGCGGCATTGGGCGAAGGGGGCGGAGAGCGCCTTGAGGGCCGGGATGCCACCCGCAGCAACCGCGGGGAAAAATTTGAAATGGGTCAGGTCGAGGTCGAGTCCGCGCATGATGTCGCCGGCGGTGGCGATGCCGGGGAGGAAGGGGACCCGCTCGCGCGCCGCGGCCTTCGCCAGCGGCTCGGTGAGCCCGGGCGCAACGATGAATTGTGCGCCCGCTTCGAGCGCCGCGGCCAATGTGCGTTCGTCGATAACCGTACCCGCGCCCACCACCGCGCCATCGACCTCGCGCATCGCGCGGATGGCGTCGAGCGCCACCGGGGTGCGAAGCGTGACCTCGAGCGCGGTGAGGCCGCCCGCCACCAGCGCCTCGGCCAGCGGGCGGGCGTGTTCGAGCTCGTCCACCACAATGACGGGGATGACCGGTGCGGCCTGCATGATCGCGGCGATACTCGTCACGGCGTCGTCTCCAGATGTTCGCGGGCGAAGGCGGCGGCGGCGCCGAACAGGCCGGGTTGCGGATGGGTGATGAGCTTGACCGGGATGCTGGCCATCAGTTCCTCGTAGCGCCCCTTGAGCGCGAAGCGATGCGCGAAGCCCGATGTGCGCAGGGTCTCGCGGATGCGATAGCCCAGCCCACCGGCAATGACGACGCCGCCGAACCCGCCCTGGACCAGCGCGACATCGCCCGCCACGCTGCCCAGCGCGAGGCAGAAGCGCTCGATCGTCGCCATCGCTAGCTCGTCCTCGCCGGATAGCCCCCCCTTCCAGATCGCGACATCGTCGAGCCCGGTCGCGTTGCGCCCATCCAGCTCGGCGAGCGTGCGATAGATATCGACGATGCCCGGCCCTGAGACCACCCGCTCAACCGAGACGCGTGCATAACGCTCGCGCAGCCGGGCGAGGATCGCATCCTCGACCGTGTCGAGCGGGGCGAAACCCATATGGCCGCCCTCGGTTGCCTGGACCCTGTAGCCACCGTCGCCGTCGCGCGCGAGATGCGCCACGCCCAGCCCGGTGCCGGGGCCGAGGATGCTCACCGTGCCGCGTGTCGCCAGCGGCTGATCAGGGCCAGCCAGGTGGACGAAATGCTCCGCGCCCGCGCGCGCCACCGCATGGCCCACGGCCTCGAAATCATTGACTACGGTCAGGCGTTCGATGCGCAAGTGTTCTGCCAGCTCTGCGAGCCGGATGCGCCAGGGATTGTTGGTCAGCCGGATGACGTCGCCCGTGATCGGTCCTGCGAAGGCGAGCGCGGCGGCTGAGGGCAGGGTGCCGCCCTGCCGGGCGCGAAATTCGTCCCAGGCCGCCTGAAAATCAGCGTGCTCGCGCGTCCGCAATGTCTCGGGTTCACCCAGTTTGATCGCGCCCTCGGCGCCGATGGCGGCGAGCGCGAAGCGGGCATGGGTGCCGCCTATGTCGACCGCGACGAGTTCGGTCATGATGCCCGGCCTCCGGTGTCGTTCAGGCGTGTCACAGTCCCGCCAGCGCCAGCATCGGGGAGCCGCCGCGCTCGGCCTCGTCGGCATGGGCGCGGAACATCGCGAAGAGTTCGCGGCCCACACCCTGTCCGGGTTGCGGATCGGCGGCGGGTTCGCGCGAAGCGAGATCGGCACCGGTCGAAAGCTCGCCACTCGCGGCGCAGACCCGGACCACATCTCCGTCGCGCAAGCGCGCCAGCGGGCCGCCGCCGCGCGCCTCGGGGCTGCAGTGGATCGCCGCCGGCACCTTGCCGCTCGCGCCCGACATCCGCCCGTCGGTGACGAGGGCGACGCGATAGCCGCGATCCTGGAGCACCCCGAGAGCGGGCGTGAGCTTGTGGAGTTCGGGCATGCCGTTGGCGCGCGGGCCCTGGAAGCGGACGACGACGACGACATCGCGGTCGAGTTCGCCTTGCGAGAACGCCTCGGCCACCGCGTGCTGCGTGGCGAACACCCGGCAGGGCGCCTCGACCGTCCAGCGCTCGCGTTCGACTGCGGAGGATTTGAAACAGGCGCGCCCGAGATTGCCCTGCAGCAGCCGCATCCCGCCATCGCTCTGGAACGGGGCGGCGGCGGGACGGAGCATCTCGGCATCGCCGCTCTGTCCCGGATCGCGCCAGTCGAGCGCCTCGTCGCGTTCGTAGGGTTCGCGGGCATAGGCAGGAACCCCGCCATCCCAGACGGTGAGCAGGTCGCCATGCGCCAGCCCTTCGTCGAGCAGCGTGCCGATCACATAGGCCATCCCCCCTGCGTCGTGGAAATGGTTCACATCGCCCGCGCCGTTGGGATAGACCCGCGCGACCAGCGGGACCGCGGCCGACAATTCGGCCAGATCGTCCCAGTCGAAGGCGATCCCCGCTGCGCGCGCCATCGCCGGGATGTGGATCGCGTGATTGGTCGAGCCGCCGGTGGCGAGCAGGCCGATCGCGGCGTTGACGATCGCCTTCTCGTCTATGACGCGCGACAGCGGGCGGTAGTCATCGCTCTCGATCCCGATTGCGGCGAGGCGGTGGACCGCGGCGCGGGTCATCTCCTGCCGCAGCTTCTTGCCCGGCTGGACGAAGGCGGCTCCGGGGACATGCACCCCCATCATCTCCATCATCATCTGGTTGGAATTGGCGGTGCCGTAGAAGGTGCAGGTGCCCGGCGAATGATAGCTCGCCATCTCGCTCTCGAGCAATTGCGCGCGGTCGGCCTTGCCCTCGGCATAGAGCTGGCGGACCGCCTGCTTCTGCTTGTTGGGGATGCCGCTGGGCATCGGCCCGGCGGGGACGAAGATCGCGGGCAGATGGCCGAAGCGCAACGCGCCGATCATCAGACCCGGCACGATCTTGTCGCAAATCCCGAGCAGCGCCATGCCGTCGTACATCTGGTGGCTGAGCGCGACGGCGGTCGAGAGCGCGATCACGTCGCGGCTGAACAGCGACAGCTCCATCCCGTCCTCGCCCTGCGTCACGCCGTCGCACATCGCCGGGGTGCCGCCCGCGACCTGCACGGTTGCGCCGACTTCGCGCGCCCAGATCTTCATTCGCTCGGGGTAGCGGTAATAGGGCTGATGCGCGGAAAGCATGTCGTTGTAGGCGGTGACGATGGCGAGGTTGGGCCCGCTCGAGGCGCGCAGCGCCTGCTGGTCCTCTTCCGCCCCGGCATAGGCATGCGCGAGATTGGAGCAGGAGACCTGCGAGCGTTCGGGCCTGCGCTCGCGCTCGCGCTCCATTAGTTCCAGATAGCGGGTTCGCCCGTCGCGCGAATTGGCGATCACCCGCTGGGTGACGCGGTGGATGGTGTCGTGGAGGGGTTTACTCGTCATGCCAGCTCACTCCGTCGCGTTCGGCGAGCGCGATTGCCGCGCTCGGCCCCCAGCTGCCCGCGGTATAGGGCTTGGGCGTGCTGCCCTTGGCGTCCCATTGCGCCCGGATCGCGTCGATCCATTCCCATTGCGCCTCGACCTCGTCGCGGCGGACGAACAGCGTCTGGTCGCCCTCGACCAGATCGAGCAGCAGCCGTTCGTAGGCGATCCGGCGGATCGTGTCGGAAAAGGCATCGGGCATGGTCACGTCGAGCGGGACCTGCCGCAGCCGCAGCCCCTCGCGGTCGAGCCCGGGCAGCTTGGCCATCAGCGAGAACTGGATGTTCTCCTCGGGCTGGATGCCGATCACGAGCCGGTTGGGCTTGGTGGTCGCGCCCTTGGCCTCGAAGATCGAATGCGGGACAGAGCGGAACTGGATGATGATCTCGGTCACCCGCTCGGGCAGCCGCTTGCCGGTGCGCAGGTAGAAGGGCACGCCCTTCCAGCGCCAATTGTCGACATGCGCCTTGATCGCCACGAAGGTCTCGGTGGCGCTTTCCTCGCCCAGCTCCTCGTCATAGCCTGGCACCGCCTCGCCCGCGACCGCACCGGCGCGGTATTGCCCGGTGACGGTCTCGCGCTCGGCCACGGGGCGCAGCGCGCGCAGCACCTTGACCTTCTCGTCGCGCACCGCGGTGGCATCGAAGCTGGTCGGCGGCTCCATCGCTACCAGCGCCAGCAGCTGCAGCATGTGGTTCTGGACCATGTCACGCAAGGCCCCGGTCTCGTCGTAGAAGCCCACGCGGCCCTCGAGCCCGACCGTCTCGGCGACGGTGATCTGGACATGGTCGATATAGTTGGAATTCCACACCGGCTCGAACAGCAAATTGGCGAAGCGCAGCGCGAGCAGGTTCTGCACCGTCTCCTTGCCGAGATAGTGATCGATGCGGAAGATGCGGTCCTCGCTGAACTCGCGCGCAACCGCATCGTTGATCTCGCAGCTCGAGGCGAGATCGGTGCCCAGCGGCTTTTCGAGCCCGATCCGCGTGCGTGTCCCGGTCAGCCCGGCATGCGCCAGCCCCTTGATGGTCGGCTCGAACAGTTTCGGCGCGGTGGAGAGGAAGATGGCGAGGCCCTGGCAATCCTCGCCGACCTGCTTGGCCAGCCGGTGATAGCCGTCCACCGTGGTGGCATCGACCGCTTCGTAGACCAGCCGCGCGAGGAATTCCGCCACTCCGCCGCGCCGTGTGGCGGGGAGATATTGCTCCAGCGCCTCGCGCGCGAACTCGCGGAACTGCTCGTCGGACATCTCGGTGCGCGCGGTGCCGACGATTTTGAGGTCGGGAGCCAGCAACCCGTCCGAATGCAGCGCGCAAAGCGATGGGAGCAGCATCCGCTGCGCGAGGTCGCCCGTCGCGCCGAACAGCAGCAGCCGGTCCGCAGTGAAGCTCATCGCGGTGTGGTTCCTCCGTAGTGCCTGTGCTCCGGCGTAACACCCCGCCGGGGGTCGTGCCAGTGCGCCGCGCGCGTTAGTCGGTCCGCGTGACCTTGACCGAGCTGCGGCGGAAATCGTTCGGCCCGAAGCTGGTCAGGAAGCTGACATCGGCGGCATCGCGACCGACTCCAATCTTCACCGTCTCGGCGGGATCGGCCATCTTGGTCGCATCGACCAGTTGCCAGGTGCCGCCGCCGGGCGTGTCGGGATCGTCGAGGAAGACCTCGGCGATGGCGTGGAAATCGGGCGGCTCGACCCCGGGGGCGTAGCAGGCGACATAGCGCGCGGGGATGGTGCTGGCGCGCGCCAGCGTCACCAGCACATGGGCATAGTCGCGGCATATCCCGCGCCGCTCGACGAAGCTGTCGAGCGCGGTGGTGCGCGCGTCCGAAGTGCCTGGCTCGTAGCTGAAGTGTTCGGCGATCCAGTCGCGGATTGCGACGATCCGCGCGCCGCCCTGGGTGTCGCCGAACTCGGAATTGACGAAGGGCTGGAACTTGTCCGCCTGGCAATAACGCGAATCGAAGAGGTACTGAACCGCCTCGCCCGGCATGTCGTGCGGATCGAGCCTTTTGAGGCTGCCGAGATCGGGAAGCTGGCGTTGGGGGCGGACCAGCGCGGTATAATCGACCTCGAAATCGCCCTCGGCACGCACCCAGATGCGTTCGCCGATATCGTCCTGCGCGGGGACCCATGCGCAATGCTCGGCATCGGTCATCCGCGTGTTGCGCTCGATGATCTCCTGCTCGGGTATGGCCGCGGCCTCGAACTGGAGCAGGACATCGGTCGGCTGGTCGAGCGTGAAGGCGAAACTGGTTTCGATTTTTATGGGCATGCGCTGTTGGAACGCCTCCTGGTCACGGCGGTTTCTGCCCGGTAGAAATATAGTCTGGTCAGGCGGGAACGCCGAACAGATCGTGCGCGTCGGAATCCTCGATCTCGACATCGATCACCGCGCCCGGCACCAGCGTGGCGGGGACGTTGCGCAGATAGACCTGCCCGTCGATCTCGGGGGCATCGGCCTGGCTGCGCGCGGTGGCGCCGATGTCGCCGTCCTCGTCGGGCTCGCCCACTTCGTCCACGATCACCGGGATGCGCTTGCCGACCTTGCCCGCGAGCCGTTCGGTGCTGATCCGCTCGGTCACTTCCATCAACCGCGCGTAGCGTTCTTCCTTGAGCTCCTCGGGGACATGGTCGGGCAGCGCATTGGCCCGCGCGCCCTCGACCTGTTCGAAGCGGAACCCGCCGACGCGGTCGAGCCGGGCTTCCTCGAGCCAGTCGAGCAGATAGCGGAAATCCTCCTCGGTCTCGCCGGGGAAGCCGACCACGAAAGAGGAACGGATCGCGATCTCGGGGCAGATTTCGCGCCAGGCCTTGAGCCGTTCGAGGACCTTGGCCTCGTTGGCCGGACGGCGCATTGCTTTCAGCACCTTGGGGCTGGCGTGCTGGAACGGGATGTCGAGATAGGGGGTCAGCAGCCCCTCGGCCATCAGCGGGATCACCGCATCGACATGCGGGTAGGGGTAAACGTAATGCAGCCGCACCCAGGGAACCTGCCCCTCGGGAGTGCGCAAACCGCCCAGTTCGCGCGCCAGATCGGTCATGTGCGCGCGCACCTCGCGGCCCTTCCACTCGCGCGCGTCGTGCCTTGTGTCCACGCCATAGGCGCTGGTATCCTGGCTGATCACCAGCAGTTCGCGCGTCCCCGCCGCGACCAGCTTCTCCGCCTCGCGCAGCACCGCGTCGATCCGCCGGCTGGCGAGCTTCCCGCGCAATTGCGGGATGATGCAGAAGGCGCAGGAATGGTTGCAGCCCTCGGAAATCTTGAGATAGGAATAGTGCCGCGGGGTCAGCTTGATGTCGGGCTGCGGGATCAGGTCGACATAGGGTCCCTGGCTCGGCGGGGCATGGGTGTGGACCGCTTCGACCACCGCCTCGTATTGATGCGCGCCGGTAATCGCCAGCACCGCGGGATGCGCGGCGCGGATGGTCTCGGCTTCCTCGCCCATGCAGCCGGTCACGATCACGCGCCCGTTCTCGGCGATCGCCTCGCCGATCGCCTGCAGGCTTTCCTCCTTGGCGCTGTCGAGAAAGCCGCAGGTGTTGACCAGCACCACATCGGCGCCGGCATAATCGGGGCTCATGGCATAGCCATCGGCGCGCAGCCTTGTGAGGATGCGTTCGGAATCGACCAGCGCCTTGGGGCAACCCAGGCTGACCATGCCGATCTTCTTCTGGTCGGGAAGGATGGTGGTGGCGGTGTTCATGATTGCGCGCGCCCCTACACCCGTCAGCGCAAATGCGCTAGCGTTGCGCGCGTCGTGGCGCAACGAGCAGCAGGGAGCGGGCAATGGGTGAATTCAACTGGCTGGCGGTGGTGTTAGGCGCGCTCGCCTTCTTCGTGGTCGGGGCGCTGTGGTACGGGGTGCTGTTCGGCAAGGTCTGGCAGCGATCCGCGCGCTTGAGCGACGAGACGGTCCGCTCGGGCAATATGGCGCTGATCTTCGCGCTGACCTTCCTGTTCGAACTGCTGATCGCCTCGACGCTGTGGCACGGAATCGAACGCAGCGGCGCCAGCTCGCGTGCGACGATGATGATGGCGGTCGGTTTCGGCGTGACGGTGATGGTCCCGGCGCTGGGGATCCATTACCTCTACCTGCGCAAGACGCTCGCGCATTTCCTGATCGATTCCGGCCATATCGTGACCGGCATGGCCGCGATGGGCGGGGTGTTCCTGCTGTTCCGCTAGCAGCGCCGATCCGGCGCCAAGGGCGGTGGGCCTAGTCTCCCGGTTGCGGGCGACCGTCGCCCAGCGTCGTGCCGTTGGGGGTGGGGATAATCTCGACCAATATGTCGCCCGTTTTCAGAGTCTGGCAGGCGTCTTCCCAGAACCCCAGCGCCTGCCCGTCGCGATAGACGCGCAGGCCCCGGCCGCCGGTCTTGAGATCCGCCAGCGTGATGCCGTCTTCCTCCTCGGTGATCTCGCGCTCGACCAGCTGTACCCGGCCCGAGACCGAAGCCAGATCGGCGAGATAATCGGCGATGTGTTCGCCCTTGGCCGATCCGGCCAGCAGCAGCCCGGTGAAGCGCACCGGGTTGATGACGTTGGTGGCACCCGCCTGCAGCGCGAGCGATTCATTGTCGTTGGCGCGCACCACCACGCTGATCGGCACCTTGGGGGCGAGCGCCCGGACGGTCAGCGTGATCAGGATCGTGGAATCGTCGCGCCCGGCCGAGATCAGCACGTTCTTCGCCTGGTCGATCCGGACGGCTTTGAGCGTCTCGTCGCGAGAGGCATCGGCCGCCATGATGTTGCAGCCCAGCGCCTCGGCATCGGCCAGCCGCTCCTCGCTGGGGTCGATCACCACGATGCAATTGGGATCGGTGCCGCGATCGATCAGTTCGGCGACCGCTTCCGACCCCGAGATACCATAGCCCAGCACCACGATGTGGTCCGAGAGTTGCTCCTGGATACGAGCCATGCGCCATTTCTCCCAGCTGCGTTTCATTATGAAATTGTAGGCGGTGCCCACGAAGATGAAGAATACCGCAAAGCGGATCGGGGTGACGATCACCGCTTCGACCAGCCGCGCGCGATCGCTGATCGGCGCGATATCGCCGAAGCCGGTGGTGGTGATCGAGATCATGGTGAAATAGACCACGTCGAGGAAACTGACCTCGCCGTCGAGATTGTCGACCAGCCCCTCGCGGTCCCACCAGTGGATCATCACCACGATGAAGATCAGGAACAGCGCCAGCCCCAGCCTGATGCCCAGATCGCCCCAGACCGGGATCTTGACCGCGCGCCGCAGCGGCGTGTGGCGCGCGCCACGATAGGCGGGCTTGGCCTTGCCGGGCATGATCGTATCGAGCTGCTTTTTTTCGCTCATCCGGTCGGATTTCTCACGGCTGGTAGCGATCGGCAAGTGCGCCGAGCGACGAATGATGCGTCAGGTCGAGCTGGAGCGGGGTTACCGAGATGAAGCCATCGTCGATCGCTTCCAGATCGGTGCCATGGTCGAGCGTGTGCTCGATCGATTCGAGCCCGAACCAGTAATACTGGAACCCGCGCGGATCGCGGCCCTCGACCACTGTGCCGCGAGCGTAATCATGGAACCCCTGCCGAACGGCGCGGATGCCCGCGACCTTGGCGCTGGGCAGCGCGGGGAAGTTGACGTTGACCAAGGTGCGCTTGGGCAGCGGGGTGTCGAGCAGCGGGCCCAGCACCTTGGCGCCCCAGCCCCGCGCCGCGTCGAAAGTGTCGGACCCGGCCTCGCCATTGCGGCTTGTGACCTGGCTGAAGGCGATCGAGCGGATGCCCGCCAGCGCGCCCTCGATCGCCGCCGAGACGGTGCCCGAATAGGTGACGTCGTCGCCCAGATTGGCGCCGCGATTGACGCCCGAGAGGATCACGTCGGGCGCGCCCTGCATCACCTTACGCAGGCCCAGCGTGACCGAATCGGTGGGGGTGCCGGTCACCGAAAAGCGTCGCTCGCCATGCTGGCGCAGCCGCACCGGGCGGGTGAGGGTGAGCGCATGGCCCATGCCCGACTGCTCCTCGTCCGGCGCGCAGATCCAGATGTCGTCGGTGAACTCGCGCGCGATGGCTTCGAGGACCTCGAGCCCGGGCGCGTGGACGCCGTCGTCATTGGTGAGAAGGATTTTCATGCCTGCTGCTCCAGCTTGGTCACGCCGCCCATGTAGGGCGCGAGGACTGCGGGCACCGCGACGCTGCCGTCGGCCTGCTGGTAATTCTCCAGCACCGCCACCAACGTCCGCCCGACCGCGAGGCCCGAGCCGTTGAGCGTGTGGACGAAGCGCGCCTTCTTCTCGCCCTCAGGGCGATAGCGCGCTGCCATCCGCCGGGCCTGGAAATCGCCGCAGTTCGAACACGAGCTGATCTCGCGATAGGCGCTTTGGCCCGGCAGCCAGACTTCGAGATCGTAGGTCCGCTTGGCAGTAAAGCCCATGTCGCCGGTGCACAGCAGAACCTTGCGATAGGGCAGCTCGAGCGCCTGCAGCACACCCTCGGCAGCCCCGGTCATGCGCTCGTGTTCGGCTTCGCTGTCTTCGGGGCGGGTGATGCTGACCAGCTCGACCTTTTCGAACTGGTGCTGGCGGATGAACCCGCGGGTGTCGCGCCCCGCGGCGCCCGCTTCGGAGCGGAAGCACTGCGTCAGCGCGGCCATCCGCAGCGGCAGCGCGGCATCCTCGAGGATCTGCTCGCGCACCGAATTGGTCAGGCTGACCTCGGCGGTGGGGATCAGCCAGCGGCCATCGGTGGTCTGGAAATTGTCCTCGGCGAATTTGGGCAATTGCCCGGTGCCGAACAGCGCTTCCTCGCGCACCAGCAGCGGCGGCGCGCATTCCATGTAGCCGTTCTCGCCGGTCTGATGGTCGAGCATGAACTGGCCCAGCGCGCGATGCAGCCGTGCCATGTGCCCACGCAGGAAGGTGAAGCGCGCGCCCGAAAGCGCCGCGCCGGTCTCGAAATCGAGCCCCAGCGGCGGGCCGAGATCGGCGTGTTCCTTCGGGTCGAAATCGAACTCGCGCGGGGTGCCCCAGCGCGATAGCTCGACATTGGCGGCCTCGTCTGCGCCCTCGGGGACGTCCTCGGCGGGAATGTTGGGCAGCGCGGCGAGCAGGGCGTTGAGTTCCGCACCCAGCGTCCGGTCTTCCTCCTCCAGCGCGGGCATCGCCTGCTTGATCTGGGCGACCTCGGCCTTGAGACTCTCGGCGGTATCCGTGTCGCCCCTGCCCATTGCCTGACCGATGGCCTTTGAAGCCTCGTTGCGGCGGCTCTGGGCCTCCTGCAGCCGGGTGGTGATTTCGCGGCGGCGGGTGTCGAGCGTCAGGATGCGATCGGCGGCAGGTTCGGCGCCGCGGCGCTTCAGGCCGGCATCGAATTCACCCGGATGCGAACGGATAAAGGCAAGGTCGTGCATGGCCCGCGCCTATGCCCGCTCGCCCGGCACTTGGCCAGAGGGCTTGGCCAGAGGAATGCGGGTCGGGCGGCGGCGGCGCCGCGCCGTCCCGACCGACCATCGGATCTCGTACGGCAAGATGCGAGTTCGACACGAGAAATGGGGGTCCAGGTGTCGAAAACCTCGGATGTCGAATCGACATGTCGAACCGGGGGCTTTTTTGGAACGGCTTCACGGTCAAGCCGTTGATCAGGCGAAGGAGATTTCAGTATGATTGGCAAGATTATCGGAGCATTCGTGGGCGACAGGCTCGCCAAGCGGACCGGCGGACTCAGCGGAGCGCAAGGCGCGGCTCTGGGCGTTGTCGGCACAGCCGTGCTGCGCCGGATCAGCCTCCCCGCCATGGCGGCGATCGCTGCGGGCGGCTATGCCGCGAAGAAGCTTTCGGAAAAGAAGGCCAACGGCAGGTCCGGCATGTCCGACACGGCAAGCTGACCGGATTAGGCCGCTAGGACCTGTTCCAATTCGGACAAAGGGCGTCGGAGGAAACTCCGGCGCCTTCTTTGTGGGGTGCCTTGTTTGTGGATCGGGCTGGCCGACTTGTCGCGTTATCGAGAAGTGGTGGGCGCGGCAGGGATTGAACCTGCGACCCCACCCGTGTGAAGGGTGTGCTCTACCACTGAGCTACGCGCCCGCCCGGGGCCTCGCGGCGCCTCTCGGCAGCCGGTTCGGGCAGGGGCGCGCCTTTACTTGGGCCGGGCGCGCTTGGCAAGCGGTTGCGGGTCGGATCAGCGAGCGAACAGCGCCACCAGTTTCGCCAGCCAGCCCGACAGTTCACGGCCCCCCGCAGCGCCCTGCTGCGGTGCCGGCGGGCATTCGAGGCAATAGGCCTGCGCGCCGCGGGTGGTCAGCAGTCGTTCGAGATCGCCGACCAGCTGACCGGCAAGTGCCTCCTGCTGGCGCGAGAACAGCGTCGCGACATCGGCGCGTTCGCTCTTGCCATCGTCCACCAGCAATTGGCGCAGCAGCGTATCGTAGGTCCCCGGTTCACGGCCGAGATAGTCGACGAACCACTCGCCTTCCTCGAGGCCCGCCTGTGCCGCAGCCCAGGCCAATGCGGTGTCGAGACCGCCATACTGATCGACGAGGCCGATCTGTCGTGCCGCGCCGCCATCCCAGACCCGGCCCTGGCCGATCCGGTCGACCTGTTCGGTGGAGAGATTGCGCGCCGCGGCGACCTGGCCGATGAAATCGGCATAGCCGTCCGCGACCGAGGCTTGCAGAATGGCATCGACCTCGGGGGTGAAGCCGCCAACCAGATCGGGCTGACCCGAAAGCGGGGTGGTCCGCACCCCGTCGACGCTCACGCCGATCTCGTCCGCAAGGTTTTCGAAAGTGGGAATGACCGCAAAGATGCCGATCGAGCCGGTGATGGTCTCGGGTTCGGCGAAGATGCGGTCCGCGGGCGTTGCGACCCAATAGCCGCCGCTCGCGGCGACATTGGCCATCGACACCGCAATAGGGATGTCGCGCGCCTTGTGACGCAGGATGGCGCGGCGGATTTCCTCGCTCGCCAGCACCGAACCGCCCGGCGAATCGACCCGCACCACGAGCGCGGCCAGATCGGCCTCCAGCGCTTCGTCGAGCAGTTCGGCGATCCGCGTGCCGCCTGCGGTCCCCGGCCCGGCGTCGCCATCGACGATCTGACCGGCGATGGTGACCACGCCGATGGCGGATCCGGTCTCGGCAATTCGATTGTCCTGCAGCCAGGGCTCGAGCGTGGTGCGGGGATAGGCGTTGAGCGCGCTGCTCCACTTGTCCTCGCCGACCAGTTCCACCAGCCTGGCGTCGAACTCCTGCCGGCTACCCAGCTTGTCGACCAGCCCGGCGGACAGCGCCGCCTTCGCCAGATCGCCGCCCGCGGCTTCGATCCATCCGACCGGATCGCTTGTGACTCGCGCGATATCCGCCTGCGGGCGCGCCTTTTTCACATGCGCCTGCCATTCTTCCCACAGCGCGCCATAGAGCGCCGCGTAATTCTCGCGCGCCGGCTCGGACATGGAATCGCGTTCATAGGGTTCCACCGCGCTCTTGTAGGTGCCGACCCGATAGACGCGGGCATTGACCTTCAGCCGGTCGAGCAATTCGCCGTAATAGAGCCGCCCGCCGCCGGGCCCGGTGACAATGGCGCCGCCCAGCGGGTCGAGCCAGATCTCGCTGGCGTGGCTCGCGAGCATCACTCCGTCGTCGGCATAGGCGGAGGCGAAGGCGAGCACCGGCTTGTCCGCCGTGCGGACGCGGTCGAGCGCTTCGCCCACCGCCTGCAGGTGCACCTGCCCGCCGCCCAGGAAGCCGCCGAGATCGAGGACGACCGCCTCGATCCGGTCGTCGGCGGCCGCCGCGTCGATCGCACGGACCAGCTCGCGCGCCTCGAATTCGCCGGTCGGTGCGGTCTGCGAAAGCAGCGCGGCGATGGGATCGATCTCGGTACGTTCCTCGACGATGATCCCGTCGAGTTCGAGCAGCAGTGCACCCTCGCGAACCTGTGCCGGGCTCGGTCGCGCCGTCAGCACCGCGAACAGCAGCGTGAAGAACAGCAGCATGAATACGAGCACCAGCCCGTCCTTCAATCCAACCAGCAAGCGCCAGACCCGGCCCGCGAATTTCATAGTCGATCCTTCAGGAATGTGGGCCCCTAACTAGGCACTCGAAGCGGAAACACCATGCAATTGTGCTTGAGCGGGTGATGGAGCTCGACTAGGGGCTTGGCTTTAATGACATCGTCGCCGCTCCGCCCTGCCTCCGGCCGCTATCCCGCGGGCCGGCAAGCCTTTCCGCATCGCGACCTGACCGGCATCGGCCAGCTCGAACGGCACGAGATCCTGTACCTCCTCGACGAGGCGGAACAGTGGGTCGAACTCAACCGCCGCTCGAACAAGCATCACGATGCGCTGGCTGGGCTGACGATCATCAACGCCTTCTTCGAAAACTCCACCCGCACGCTGCTGTCGTTCGAGATCGCGGGCAAGCGGCTTGGCGCGGATGTGGTCAATATGCACGCCGCGCAATCATCGGTGAAGAAGGGCGAGACGCTGATCGACACCGCGATCACTCTCAATGCGATGAATGCCGACGCGATCGTGATCCGTCACGGCTCGAGCGGGGCGACCCAGCTGATCGCCAGCAAGGTCGATTGTCCGGTGCTCAACGCCGGCGACGGCCAGCACGAGCACCCGACGCAGGCGCTGCTCGATGCACTGGCGCTGCGCGAGGCGCTGAGCGACAGGGGCGAGCCGAGCGAGGATTTCACCGGCCTCACCGTCGTGATCTGTGGTGACATCATGCACAGCCGGGTTGCGCGTTCGAACCTGCTGTGCCTCCAGGCGCTGGGTGCCAGCGTGCGCCTGTGCGCGCCGCCGGCGCTTATGCCGCTGGGGGTCGAGGCGATCGGCGCGCAGGTGTTCCACGATTTCGATGCCGCGCTGGCGGGCGCGGATGTGGTGATGATGTTGCGCCTCCAGAACGAGCGGATGAGCGGCCAGTTCATTCCCTCCGAGCGCGAATATCGTCATCTCTACGGACTCACCCGGGCCCGGCTCGATGCCGCGGCGCCCGAGGCGCTGGTGATGCACCCGGGACCGATGAACCGCGGTGTCGAAATCGACAGCGATGTCGCGGATATGGTCGATCGCTCGCTCATCACCCGGCAGGTGGAAATGGGGGTCGCCATCCGCATGACCTGCCTCGACGTGCTCACCCGCAGCGTGCGCGGCGTGGAGGGATGGGCGGAATGAAGCAGGTGAAGCCGCTGACGATCACGGGGGGGCAGCTGGTCCTTGCCGATGGGTCGCGCGAAGGTGCTGTCCGGCTGGTCGATGGCCGGATCGAGGCGCTGGGCGATATCGCTGCGCAGCCGGGCGACGATATTCTCGACGCCAAAGGGAAGCTGGTGGCACCCGGGCTGGTCGATTACGGCGTCTTCGCGGTCGACAAGCCGGCGTTCCATTTCGGCGGGATCACGCGTGCGGCGCTGATGCCCGACCAGTCGCCGCCGCTCGATCTGCCCAGCCGGGTCGCCTACATCGCCAAGAGTGGGAAGCCCGATTTCTGGGTCCATCCGCTCGCCGCCGCGACGCGCGAGCTCGAGGGCACGCAACTGGCTGAAATCGGATTGATGCGCGAAGCCGGCGCGCGCGGGATCGCCACCGGGCGGCGTTGGATCGCCGATACCGGGATGATGCTGCGGCTGCTGCGCTACGCCGCCATGCTCGATCTCACCGTCGTCACCCATGCCGAGGATGGGGCGCTGGCGGGCGATGCGGTGGCGACTGCGGGCGAGATAGCGACGCGGCTCGGCCTGCCGAGCGCACCGGCCGAGGCCGAGGCGCTGGCTCTGGCGCGCGATATCGCGCTTGCCGAGATGGCCGGGGCGAGGGTGCATTTCCGCCAGGTGACCACCCGCGCCGGGCTCGATCTGGTCCGCACGGCCAAGACGCGCGGGTTGCCCATCACCGCCGGGGTCACCCCGGCGCATTTCATGCTTTCCGATCTGGCGACCGCCGACTTCCGCAGCTTCATGCGCCTGTCCCCGCCGCTGAGGATCGAGGACGATCGCCAAGCGGTGATCGAGGCCATCGCCGACGGGACGATCGATGTGATCGCTAGCGGCCATGATCCGCGCGGCCCCGAGCAGAAACGACTGCCCTTCGCCGATGCCGCTCCGGGTATGGCGGGGGCGGAGACGCTGCTGGCGATGGTGCTGACGCTGGTGCGCGACGGCACGATCGATATGGCGCGCGCCTTCGCTCTGGTCGCGGCAACGCCCGCCCGCCTGCTGGGGGTAGAGGCTGGCGCGCTGGTGGAAGGCTACGAGGCCGATATCGCGCTGATCGATCCCGAGAAGCCCTGGGTCATCGACAGCGCCAAGATGGCAGCGACCGCGGGCAATACGCCCTTCGATCGCCAGCCGACGCAGGGACGGGTGTCCGCGCTGTTCAAGGGCGGAATGCGGGTTGGCGGCTAGCTGAAACCAAAACCCCTCCCGCAAGCGGGAGGGGTTTTGGTGTTCTAAAGGCTCGAAATCAACGCGTCGCGACGCGGACGTTGTTGTCGATCGTGCCGGGCAGCGGATTGCTGGCGGCATAGGCGAGGCAGCCTGCGCCACCGCGCTTGACCGACTGGCACAGGCCTTGCGCCGAGGTTCTGGCGAAACCGCCGGCCGCAACGCGGTAATAGATCTTGCCCTTGACCTTGGCCTTGGTGATGACCTTGGCCGCGCCGTCGAGTTCGGGGTGGCGCTTGAGGAACACCTTCCACGCGGCCTGGGCGTCGGACATCGAGAAATAGGAACCGAGCTGTACGCGATAATCGCCCGAGGCCATCGCGAGTGCGGGCTTGGCCGCGGGCGCGTCGGCCCGGGCAGCCGGGCGCGCGACCGGGGTAACGGCTCGCGTAGCTGCGGGAATACTCTGGACCACTTCGCGGCTGACGAAGCGAGCGCCCGGGGACACGGCTGCAACCGGCTCTGGCGAGGCGCGAGTCGGCACCGCTCTTTGCGCAGAGGGGAGCAAGGCGAGCGCCGGGGCCGGGCGATCCGATTCGGAAACCGGCGGAAGTTCGCCATTGCCGAAGCTGCTGGCGAAATCTCCGCCCTGTGTGGTGTCGGCAGGTCCGTCCTGCTCCAGTGTCTCGGCGGCGAGCTGGTCGACGCTGTCGAAATTATGCAGTGCGAGCATGGTCGGCTGGCCGGGATCCTGGACCAGTTTCACGCTGAGCAGGTCGGCGATCCGGCGCTGGTACATTTCCGGCGCGGAAAGGACCGCCCATTTGCTCATCGTGTCGCCCAGCTTGTCGGCGGCGACGTCCTCGGCGGCCATGATCCGGGCGTTGCGCCAGTCGCCCTGCAGCGCGAGGCTGTAGGCCAGGTTCTGGCGCACCTTCATGGTGTTGGTGCCGTTGCGCAGCAGATTGCCGAGCACGTGGACGGCTTCCTGCGGACGACCGGCGAGCGCGATCGCGAGGCCGTAATCCGCCGGATCGAGCGCCGCCTTGTGGCGGTCGAGCGTGGCGAGCGCGGCGGCCTGCTGGCCGGCGGCGATCTGCGCCAGCGCAAGCCGGGTGAGCGTGCCCGAGGAAGCGTCGCCCAGCGACACGGCTTCGGCCAGCGTGGTGGCGGCAGACTGGAACCGCCCCGCTTCGATATAGGCGGTGCCCAGCAGCGCGCGCGCGGCGGTGTCGCGCGGCGTCGCCAGCACGGCGGCCTCGGCATGGGTGACGGCCTTGTCGCCCTTGCCCTTGGCGAGCGCTTCCTGCGCCTTCGCAGTGGAGGCCTGCGCCGGTGGCGCGACATTGGCGGTGCAACCCGTCAGGGCCACCGTGGCAAGCGCCGTCGTCAGGGCCAGGCCCAGCATCCGGTTGCTCTTCGCTGTGATCGTCTTGCTCATTCTACCCCTCCTGAGGGTTCGGATATGCGGCAAAGGTCAATCGCGCTTCACCTGCGCGGCGAGAAGGTCGATTTCGGGCATCTCGGACAGCAGTGCATCGAGCGCTTCGGTCACTAGTTGCTGGGCGCTGCGCCCCTTCACCGTACAGGCGAGACGCAGTTTGAGATGGCGGTTCTGGTCGAGCCGCAGGGTAAAGGCGGCGCGTTTGCCGCCGCCGCTGGTTGTGGATTTCGTGGATCGGCGCTCGGGAGCGGTGCGCGCCATCGGCGTTTCCAGCTTCTGGGCAATGCGTTCGATCGTGTCGCGCACCGGGCTTTGCGCCTTGCGCTGCAACAGCGGTTCGGGATTCGCTTGGCGAACCGGCGCGTCGTTTCTGGTGGCGGGGGACAGCGAAACGACCTCGCCGCCCGATGTCGGAGCTTTGACGATCGGTTCCTCGCCCATGTCGTTCCAGCCCAGATCTTCCAGGCTGGCGGCGGCTTCCTTGCCATCGACCACGCCCGGCGCACCGTTCTGCGGGCGCATGGCCGGGCGCGCGCCGCCCTTGCGGGCCAGCAGCGTGGAGGAAAGAGAGGCGAAACCCGTGTCGCTCATGGCCGAATCCTGCAGCCTTCCGGTTACTGGGCCACGCGGCGGCCGAAGCCGCCTGCGGGTCGGTGGGCACCGGCCATCGGGGCCTGGTGGTTGGGCGCTGCGAAGATGGTGCGGCGAAAGTTCTTCTCGAGCCGGTCGGAGACGTATTTCCACAGTGCGGTCACTTCGGCGGCGCTGCGGCTGTTTTCGTCCACTTCCATAACCGTGCGGCCGTCGATCATCGAGGCAGCGAAATCGGTGCGGTGGTGGAGCGTGATCGGTGCGACAGTGCCGTGCTGCGATAGCGCGACTGCGGCCTCGGAGGTAATTTTGGCCTTGGGCGTCGCGCCGTTGACCACAAACACCAACGGCTTGCCGGCGCGTTCGCAAAGGTCGACCGTGGCGCCCACGGCGCGCAGATCGTGCGGGCTGGGGCGGGTGGGGACGACGATGAGTTCGGCCACCGCGATGACCGACTGAATCGCCATGGAGATGGCGGGGGGCGTGTCGATGACCGCGAGCTTGAAGCCCTGCTGGCGGAGCACATTGAGATCGCTGGCGAGCCGCGCCACGGTGGTCTGCGCAAAGGCGGGATATTCCGCCTCGCGCTCGTTCCACCAGTCGGCAAGCGAGCCCTGCGGATCGATATCGATGAGAACGACCGGGCCGGCACCCGCCCGTTGGGCCTGAACAGCCATATGACCGGACAGGGTTGTCTTCCCCGATCCGCCTTTTTGCGATGCCAACGCCAGTACTCGCACGGCCTGGTCCCCTTGAATTGCGCCCTAAATCGTCGTCGAATTCGCTCGCCACACGCGAGGTCTCCACAGGGAATTCGCAGACTACCCTCAATTTTGGGTTAATGGGGCGGGGTTAAATGCGCCGCTCGACTGCGCAAAATGCCGCCAAGATTTTGCTAATGCCGGCTTTACTATATGTTCAGCGGGGTAAATGTAGGCGAAAGCATGAAATCCATGGAGATGACGATGCGCGACCCGATAGCGAAAAAAACAGGATTGACTGCGGGCGCCCTGGCGTTTGCCGGGCTGCTGATGGTTGGTGCGACACCGGCGCTGGCCGATGTGAAAGCCGGCGTCGATGCCTGGGCGGCGGGGGATTACGCCACCGCGGTGCGCGAATGGTCCGGCCCGGCCGCGCAGGGAGACCCCGATGCGCAGTTCAACATGGCGCAAGCCTATCGCCTGGGTCGCGGGGTCCAGGCCGATCCGCGCCAGGCCGAAGCGCTCTATGCCGCCGCCGCGGCGCAGGGCCATGTGAAGGCAGCCGACAATTACGGCCTGCTGCTGTTCCAGGATGGCCGTCGCGAGGAAGCGATGCCCTATGTTAGCGCCGCCGCCGATCGTGGCGATCCGCGCGCGCAGTATCTGGTCGGCGTCGCCCATTTCAACGGCGATCTGGTGGAGAAGGATTGGGTCCGCGCCTATGCGCTGCTTACGCTCGCCAATGGCACCGGCCTGCCGCAGGCGCGCGCCGCGCTGGCGCAGATGGACGAATACATCCCGCTCGACCAGCGCGAACAGGCGCAGGTGTTGGCGCAGCGGCTCGACGCCCAAGCGAACGCCAATCGTTCGCAGCAACTCGCCACGGTCGATCTCGAGCGCGGCCCGGTGCAGACCGCAATGGCGCCCGAACCCGTTCCCGCCGGGCCGCAACCGCCGATGGTGCTGCCCGCGCCGACTGCCGCCCCGGTCACGACCGTCGCAGCAAATCGGGCAGGGGCCGATTACACGCTTCCGCAAACCCAGCCCGCTGCGTCACCGGCCGCGACCCGCACCACCGTGGCACAGGCGCCGGTGGTATCGACCCCGGCAGCTACCGCTCCTGCTTCCGTCAGCACTGGCATGACCGGACCATGGAAGCTTCAGCTCGGCGCCTTCGGTCAGCCGGGCAACGCCGATCGCCTGCTCGAACGGATGCGCAGCCGTTCCGCGCTATCCGGAGCCCGGCTGGTCAAGGAGCCGGCAGGCCGCTTGACCAAGGTCATGGCCGCGGGCTTCGCCAGCCGCGCTGCGGCGCAACAGGCCTGCAACGCGCTCAAATCCGGCGGACAGGACTGCCTCGTTACGCAATAGGCTTGCCGTAACGGCTTCCCCCTCGCGCCACCTTTGCTAAAAGGGCGCACGAGGGGGAAGATCATGACCGATACCGCCGTTCCGGACCAGGCCAGCGCCGAGCTCAACGCCGCGCCAGACCAACCGAGGCCGGTCGCCGAGAGCGGCAACCGCATCGCCAGCCTCGACTTCATTCGCGGCTTGGCGGTCATGGGCATCCTGGCCGCGAACATCATCGCCTTCGGCCAGCCGATGGTGGCCTATATGTGGCCGGACGCTTTCCTCGTACCGAGCGGCGATCCCGGCGGCTGGCTGTGGGCGCTGCAGTTCGTGCTGATCGACGGCAAGATGCGCGGGTTGTTTACACTGCTGTTCGGCGCCGGGCTCTATCTCTTCCTAGAGAAGGCGTGGGAACGCGGCAGCGGGCGCGGATTGCAGGCGCGCCGGCTGGCGTTCCTGCTATTGTTCGGTCTGATCCATTTCTTCTTCATCTGGAAGGGGGATATCCTCACCGGCTATGCGCTGTGCGGGTTTGCGGCGCTGCTGTTCGTGAAGATGACGCCGCGCGGCCAGCTTATCGTGGGCCTGATCGGCTATTTTGTCGGCGCGATCGCGTTCACTACGCTGTTCGCGGGAATGTTTGCCTTCGACCGGATGGAGCCCGCCAATGAGGAGATTGTCGCCTCGCAGGTCGAGATGCGCGCGGTAAAGACAGAAGGCCTTGCCGATGGAAAGGTCGAAACAGCGCTGATCTCCTCGGGCGATTACGCCGGTCTCGTCGTGCACAATTTCGCCGAGCACTGGTCGGACCCACTGACCTTCCTGCTGATATTCGTGTTCGAGACGCTGCCGCTGATTCTGGTCGGCATGGCGCTATACCGGGTGGGGCTGTTCGATGGCCGAATGCCGACGCCCAAGGTCCGCCTGTGGGGCTGGATATTGCTGGTGTTCGGTGGCGCTCTGTCGGCGGCGATTGCCTGGTGGGCCGTGCGCGATGGGCTGACCTATTTCGGCACGAGCCTGGCGTTCATAGGATTGGCCCGGTTCGCGAGCCTGCCGATGGTCCTGGGTCTGGCGGGTTTGCTTTCCCTATGGGGCGCAAGCGCAAGCGGGGCACTGGCCGAGCGCGTTTCGGCAGCCGGGCGCGCCGCCTTCACCAATTATATCGGCACCTCGGTGATCATGCTTTTCGTCTTCCACGGTTGGGCCGGGGGATTGTTCGGCGAGTTGAACCGCCCGCAGCTCTACCTGGTCGTGCTCGCGACCTGGGTGCTGATCCTCGCCTGGTCCAAACCTTGGCTCGATCGATTCCGCTATGGACCGCTGGAATGGCTGTGGCGTTGCCTGACCTATGGGCGGGTGTTTCCGCTCCGGAGGTGAGGGCAGTCTAGGATTCGTCGCGGGCGATGCGCGGCGGGCCAATGGCGGCAAGACGGGTTTCGAGCAGGAAGAACAACAGGCCGGTCACCAGCAGGGTCATCGTCACCACCCAGGCCAGCGCGATTACCGAGCCGATCTGCGACTCGATATAGGCGCTCACGAACAGCAGGGCGATGACGACGCTGATCGTCACTGCCGATGCGGTGCTGAACACCAGCGCCTTTTGCGAATGCCGTCGCCGTTGGCCGAGCCAGGCGAGTTCGCCCGCTTCGCTGCTTGCTACCCCGTCGTCGATGCGCCGGTTGATCCTTTCGATCCGCTCGGCAACCCAGATCAGGCGGCTCATCATGACATTCATGATGGCCCCGATCGCGCTCAGCAGGAAAGCGGGTGCGAGCGAGAGCTGGACGATCTGCTGGACGCGCGGGGTGCTGGCGGTGCGTTCGAGCAATTCGAAGGCGAAACTGCCGCCGACGGTGAGAAGGTCGAGCGTCATAGGCTAATCTTTGGCGAAGGGGTTCTTGGGACTCTTGAGCGTGAGCCGCACCGGCACTGCGTCGAAGCCCAGCTTGGCGCGGATCCCGTTGACCAGATAGCGTTCGTAGCTGGTCGGCAACGCATCGAGCCTGGTGCCGAAGATCACGAACCGCGGCGGGCGGGTGCCGACCTGGGTTATGTAGCGCAGCTTGATCCGCCGACCCTTGGGGGCTGGCGGCGGGTTGGCTTCCAGCGCATCGTCGAACCAGCGGTTGAGCGCGGCGGTTGGCACGCGCTTGGACCAGCTGGTGCGGATCTCGAAGGCGGCACTCAGCATCGTGTCGAGCCCCTTGCCGGTCTTGGCGCTGACCGCGAGCAGCGGCACGCCGCGCACCTGCGCCAAGCCGTCGTCGAGCGCGGCGCGCACGCCGTTGAACAGCCCGCTGGCATCCTCAGCGATATCCCATTTGTTGATCGCCACCATCAGCGCGCGGCCTTCCTGCAGCACCATGTCGGCAATCTTGAGATCCTGGTGCTCGAGGCCCTGCGTCGCGTCGAGCAGCAACACCACCACCTCGGCGAAATCGATCGCGCGATGGGCGTCGGCGACCGACATCTTCTCCAGCTTGTCCTGCACCTTGGCGCGCTTGCGCATGCCCGCGGTGTCGACCAGGTGAATGTCGCGCTGTTCGCCGGTCTTGGGGTCGGTCCATTGGTAGTCGATCGCGATCGAGTCGCGGGTGATCCCGGCCTCGGGCCCGGTCAGCAGGCGATCCTCGCCCAGGAGGCGGTTGATCAGCGTCGACTTGCCGGCATTGGGCCGCCCGACGATGGCGAGCTTGAGCGGGCCGAGCGTGACTTCCTCGTCGTCGACATATTCGATCCGCTCGGCCACCGCATCGGCCTTCTCGCCGATAATCGGCCACAGCGCGGCGAACAGGTCGGCGATGCCGTCGCCGTGCTCGGCGGACAGACCGACCGGCTCGCCGAAGCCGAGATTGTAGCATTCGAGCACGCCCGCCTCGCCCGCGCGACCTTCGGCCTTGTTCGCCACCAGCACCACGGGCAGGTGTTGCTCGCGCAGCCAACGGCTGATCTCGTCGTCGAGCGGGGTCAGCCCCGCGCGCGCATCGACCACCAGCAGCGCGGCGTCGGCACCTTCGAGGCTGACCTCGGTCTGCTTGCGCATCCGCCCGGGCAGGCTGGCGGGGTCGTCGTCTTCCCAGCCGGCGGTATCGACGATGGTGAATTCCAGCCCCGCCACCGAAGCATCCCCCATCCGCCGGTCGCGCGTGACGCCGGGCTGGTCGTCGACCAGCGCCAGCTTCTTGCCGACCAGTCGGTTGAACAGCGTCGACTTGCCGACATTCGGGCGACCGATGATGATCACGGTCGGTTTGGTGGATTGGGGTTTCATGACTGGCGGGCAGGTGGCCCTTGTTGCGCGATTTGGCAAGGAGGTCGCGCCGCTTGGCGTCGACCAGACGGGCACCGGCAAGATGGTGAATTCGGGTTAACCGCATTCGAAAGGTATGTTGCAAGGCTCATGCGGCAATAATTTGCCGCATGAGCAAACCCATCGCCTTCGGCCTGACCGCCCTCGCCCTGCTGGCAGCGTCACCCGCGCTGGCGCAATCCTCCGCCGATTTCGGCTTCAGCGCGCGCGATGCCGAGCTCGCGCCCTATCTGCAATGCGTGCCCTATGCGCGCGAGGTGTCGGGAATCCGGCTTTATGGCGATGCGCACACCTGGTGGGAGCAGGCCGAAGGCCGCTATGCGACCGGCAATGCGCCGAAGGTGGGAGCGGTGATGGCGTTTCGCCCGCATCGCAATATGGAATTGGGCCATGTCGCCGCGGTGAGCAGGGTGGTCGACAACCGCACCGTGCTGCTCGACCACGCCAACTGGTCGCCGATCGATGGACGGCGTGGCCAGATCGAGCGCGATGTGCTGGCGGTGGATGTTTCGCCCGCCAACGACTGGAGCGCGGTGCGCGTCTGGTACCATCCGTTGGGCGGCCTCGGCAAAACCGCATGGCCGGTCGAAGGCTTCATCTATTCAGGCCGCGCGCGCAGCGCCCCGGTGCAGGTAGCGCAGGGGCCGACGCGCCTGAAGAGTTCGCGCCGCTTCCTCAGCGCCTTCAACGAATTCTCGAACTAGGGTTTCTGCGAATCAGTCGGTCTTGGCGACCGGCGGGTTCTCGCCCAGATCCTCGTACCAGGCTTCGACCGGGCCGTTGAGCTTGATCGTCAAGGGATTGCCCTTGCGATCCATGGTCTTGCCCGCCTGGACGCGAATCCAGCCTTCGGAAATGGAGAACTCGTCGACATTGTTGCGCACCACACCCTTGAAGCGGATGCCGACGCCGCGCTTCAGCAGCTCGGCATCGAAAAATTCGCTGCGCGGATTGACCGAGAGGCGGTCGGGCGGGGTGTCGCTGGTGGCTGTTTCGCTCATGCCGCGCCCCTAAGACGCGGCGCAACGTCCCGCAAGTTCAATCGGCTTGCAGGATCGTTGCAGGATAATTGTCATCGCCTCTCAGGATTGATCGAGAATCATATCTCGTCGGGATTGCCGCCGGGATTGTCGGTATCGGGCTGGAGTGGCTCGATCTCGGGCGGTTCGCGCATCGGCGCCTCGTTGGGCGGGCTCGCGGGCGGCATTTCGTTCGGAGCGCCGGGTTCGATCGTATCGGGGCCAGGATCGGGTTGGGTAGCCATGGTTGAGTTCCTCAGTCGGGGGGCAGGAGTGGGGCCGACCGCATCGCGCGGCGCGAGTTTTCGCCCGTATCGTCGGGACGTTCGGTGTCGATCTCGCTCTGATCGGTGCGATGGCCGAGTGGCTCGCCCTCGGTCTCGCCATCCACTTCCATCTCTGCCGCGGTTTTGGCGTCGACATCCGGATCGATCACCGGCGGAGTGTCGGGCGGGGTCTTGGGCGTTTCGTAATCGGCCATGAGGCACCTTCCTTTGCCTATCAACGGCGGACCGGCCCGTGCCGTTCCATCCATCCATCGCCGCACTTGCCCTTTTTGGCGCATCCGATTAGAGGCACGCGCCTACACGCGCGGCGTGGCTGTCGACGCGCGGCTTCGTTCGGGTTGCGGGCGTGGCGGAATTGGTAGACGCGCTGGTTTTAGGTACCAGTATCGAAAGATGTGGGGGTTCGAGTCCCTTCGCCCGCACCAGTCGCCATCCGGCAGCCTCTCGCCCAGCACCGGTTAGACCCATTCAAGAGTACCCATTCATGCAGATCACCGAGACGACCAACGAAGGCCTCAAGCGCGGCTACAAGCTGACGGTCCCCGCCAAAGATATCGACGCGAAGGTTTCCGCCGAGGTCAAGAAGCTCGCCCCACAGGTCCGCATGCCCGGCTTCCGCCCCGGCAAGGTGCCCGCCAATCTGGTGCGCAAGATGCACGGCGAGCAGATGCACGCGCAGGTGATGAACGACACGATTCGCGAATCGGTCGACAATCTTATGCGCGAGAAGCAGCTGCGCCCCGCGATGCAGCCCAAGATCGATCTCGACGAGAGCTACGAGCAGGGCAAGGACGTCGAACTCACGGTCGAGCTGGAAATCCTGCCCAAGGTCGAGACCCCCGATGTCGACGGGCTGAAGCTGGAAAAGCTGACCGTGCCGGTGACCGACGAACAGGTCGATGAGGCGATCGGCCAGCTGACGGCGAACAACAAGAGCTATAAGGACGCCGCCAAGTCGAAGAAGGCCGCCGATGGCGACCAGCTGATCATCGACTTCGTCGGCAGCGTCGACGGTGTCGAATTCGAAGGCGGCAAGGCCGAAGGCGCGCCGCTGGTTATCGGCTCGGGCCAGTTCATTCCGGGCTTCGAAGAGCAGCTGACCGGGGTAAAGACCGGCGACGAGAAGACCATCACTGTCACTTTCCCCGAGGACTACCAGGCCACGCATCTCGCGGGCAAGGCGGCGCAATTCGCCATCACCGTCCAGCAGGTCAAGGTCGAGGACGAAACCAAGGCTGACGACGAGTTCGCCAAGAACCTCGGCCTCGAGAGCCTCGACAAGCTCAAGGAACTGCTCCGCGCGCAGCTCGAGCAGGAGACCGCGGGTCTCACCCGCACGCAGATGAAGCGCGCGCTGCTCGACCAGCTGGCTTCGGGTCATGATTTTGCCGTGCCGCAGGGCATGGTCGACGCCGAGTTCGAGCAGATCTGGGCGCAGCTCCAGCAGGAAGCCTCGCAGTCCGACGATCCCGCCGAGGCGATGAAGGAAATCGAGGCCGAGAAGGACGATTACCGCCACATCGCCGAACGCCGGGTGCGTCTCGGCCTGTTGCTGTCGGAAATCGGCCAGAGCAACGGCGTCGAAGTCAGCGGCCAGGAAATGTCGATGCTGATCCAGCAGGCGGCGCAGCAATATCGTGCCGAGGACCGCGAGCGTTTCATCCAGTATGTCCAGCAGGAACCGATGGCCGCCGCCCAGCTGCGCGCGCCCCTCTATGAGGACAAGGTCGTCGATTTCCTTTTCGACAAGGCAGCAGTCACCGAGCGCGAAGTGACCCGCGAGGAACTCGAGGCAGCGATCGAGGCGGACGAGGACGCCGAGGAGGCGAAGAAGCCAGCCGCCAAGAAGAAGGCTCCGGCGAAGAAGGCCGCCGCCAAGAAGGACGACGACAAGGCCTCCGAGGACGAGCAGCCTGCCGCCAAGAAGGCGCCTGCCAAGAAATCCACCGCCAAGAAGGATGCGTCCGAAACGGAAGGGGTCAAGAAGCCCGCTGCGAAGAAGGCCCCGGCCAAGAAGGCCCCGGCCAAGAGCGCCGCTGCCGAAAAGCCTGCCGCGAAGAAGGCACCGGCGAAGAAGCCCGCCGCCAAGAAATAATCCTGCATCACGCAGGACACCAAAAGGGCGGCAGGTCGCGATGACCTTGCCGCCCTTTTCTATGGCTGCTGGACCAGTGCGATATGGGTCAGTCGGTTTGCCGGCTTGGTTCTTCCGCTGGCTCGACCGGGCGCGGGGTGAGATAGGCCATGTCTTCCTCCTGCCCCGTGTGAATATGCGCCTTTCGGCCCTCGACAAAGGCGATCAGCGGCCCGGCGAGTACACCGTGCACCACGATCGAGACGAGAATCGTGAAGCTGACCGTGGCCCACAGCAGCGGCAACCCCTCGAACTCGCCGTGGTTCTGGCCATAGGCGAGGTAATAGATCGACCCCATCCCGCGCACGCCAAGAAAGGCGATCGCCATTTTCCCCGCAATCGGAAGGTCGGACCGGCTCTCGGCCAGCAACCCGGAAACCGGCCTGACAACGAACACCAGCGCCAGCGCCAGCAGCGCCGCAGGCCAGGTGAGCGCGTTGAGCACACCGCTGGCGAGCATCACCCCGAAGCCGAGCAGCACCGCGACCAGCACGATCTGTTCGATCTGGTCGATGAAATGGTGGCTTATCTTGTGATAGCGACTGGCATTCTCGCGCTGCCTCGCGGTGACCGCCGCGACGAAGACGGCAAGGAATCCGTAGCCATGCACAAGTTCCGCCGAACCATAGGCGAGCAGCAGGGTGCCCAATACGATCAACCCCTCGCGGGTGGAATATCTCGGCGTCCCGTCGTCGACCTCGTCGATCGGCGCATCCGCCTCGCGCTCGAAGACGTACCACGCACCGATGCGGCCGATGCCCCAGCCCACCGCGACACCCGCCGCGATGCGATAGACAAGGTCGAAGGCCGCCCATTCCAGTGTCCAGGCACCCAGCGCGGACATGCCCAGCGCCGCGATCGCCAGATGGGTGAAGGGGAACGCCAGCCCGTCGTTGATCCCGGCCTCGACCGTAAGGCTGAACCGCACATCGTGACGCTTGCCCTCGCCCGGTGGGCCGACCTGGACGCTGCGCGCTAACACGGGATCGGTCGGCGCCAGCGCCGCGCCGAGCAGGATCGCGCTGGCCGGCGCGAGCCCCACCGCCCACCAGCCCAGAAATGCGACCGCCGCGATGGTCAGCGGCATGGCGACGACGAGCAGCGGCCAGATCTGGCGCCAGTTCTTCCAGCTCACCGGCCGGTCGATGGCAATTCCCGCCGCTGCCAGGCTGGCGATGACGATGAATTCGGTCACATATTCCAGCGTCAGTGCGTCGAACCCGTCCCAGGCCGGGTTGAAGAACGGCAGTTTCAGCGGCAGCGAGGCGAGCAGGAAGCCCGCCCCGACATAGAGGATGGGAAGCGACATCCACACCCTGGCCATCCAGCGTTCGAGCGTCACAGCCAGCATCAGCCCGATGCCGAAGATGACGAACATCATGATGCGTGGGTCAAATTCCACGGATTATCGACCGGTTCGTTGTAGCATTGGGCACCAACGCTCGAGATCCAATTTCGGGGCGCGGGTTTCGCGCCTGGTAAATGGGAAAGAACGCGAGGGGAGGGGGAAGCATGCATCGCTTCTGGCAGCGCAGCAACCCATTCGCAAAGTCCCGACGATAATTTCGCCCGGAAAGCGTCGCAAGGCGGGTCCTTCCACCCGTGTGAACGGCACCCGCTTGCATTACTCCCGGGGAGACAAGGTTAAGCCCCTTGAATTCATGCCCGCAGTCGCGACATAGCGGGTTCATTCATTCACGACAGGATTCTCACCGACATGATCGATCTGAGCGCGCAAATTGGCGATACCTTCGGCTCGCAGGGGCAGTTTTCCCGCGATCCGGTGACCGGCGCTCTCGTGCCGGTGGTGGTCGAGCAGACCGCCCGCGGCGAGCGCAGCTTCGACATCTTCAGCCGCCTGTTGCGCGAGCGGATCGTGTTCGTCACCGGCCAGGTCGAGGACGGCATGGCCTCGCTGATCACCGCACAGCTGCTGTTTCTCGAGAGCGAGAACCCGTCCAAGCCGATCAGCATGTACATCAATTCGCCCGGTGGCGTGGTGACCGCCGGCATGGCGATCCACGATACGATGCAATACATCAAGCCGCGCGTCTCGACCGTCTGCCTCGGGCAGGCCGCCAGCATGGGCAGTTTCCTGCTCGCGGCGGGCGAGCCGGGCATGCGCATCGCGCTGCCCAATGCGCGGATCATGGTCCACCAGCCCTCGGGCGGCGCGCGCGGCATGGCCTCGGATATCGAGATTCAGGCGCGCGAAATCTTGCGCATCAAGAAGCGCATGAACGAGCTTTACGAGAAGTACACCGGCCGCAGCCTCGAGGAAATCGAGAAGGCGATGGATCGCGACACTTTCCTCGAAGCCGACGAAGCCATGGCATTCGGTCTCGTCGACAAGGTGTTCGAGACTCGCCCCGAGAACGAAGAAAGCGACGAAAAGCCCGGAAGCGGCGGCGCTCCGAGCTGAGTCCCATTTGCTTAACGAGCTCTAAAGCGTAGCATTTTGGCAACCTTGCCGCTTCAGCTTGCGGCAAGGCGGTTGCGCTAGACGCATTTATGAAGGAAACCGACCTGTCCGGCCCCTGTGGGCCGATTCAACCAGCTGGGTCAGGCGGGGATAGTATCAAGGTATGACCGAATTGAGCGGAACCGATAGCAAGTCGACGCTGTATTGCAGCTTCTGCGGCAAGTCCCAGCACGAGGTGCGCAAGCTGATTGCGGGCCCCACCGTGTTCATTTGCGACGAATGCGTCGAGCTGTGCAACGATATCATCCGCGAAGAGACCAAGGCCGGCATCGCCGGGCGCAAGGAAGGGGACATCCCCGCACCTTCGGAGATCTTCGCGACGCTCAATGATTACGTGATCGGCCAGGACCGCGCCAAGCGCGTCCTCTCGGTGGCGGTGCACAACCATTACAAGCGCTTGAAGCACGCCGGCAAGTCGGGCGATGTCGAGCTGGCCAAGTCCAACATCCTGCTGGTCGGGCCGACCGGCTGCGGCAAGACGCTGCTGGCGCAGACGCTGGCGCGCACCTTCGACGTACCCTTCACCATGGCCGATGCGACCACGCTGACCGAGGCCGGCTATGTCGGCGAGGATGTCGAGAACATCATCCTCAAGCTGCTCCAGTCGTCCGACTACAATGTCGAGAAGGCACAGCACGGGATCGTCTATATCGACGAGATCGACAAGATCACCCGCAAGGCCGAGAACCCCTCGATCACCCGCGATGTGTCGGGCGAGGGCGTGCAGCAGGCGCTGCTCAAGCTGATGGAAGGCACCACCGCCAGCGTTCCGCCGCAGGGCGGGCGCAAGCATCCGCAGCAGGAATTCCTCCAGGTCGACACCACCAACATTCTGTTCATCTGCGGCGGCGCGTTCAGCGGTCTGGAAAAGATCATCGGCGACCGGCTGCAGAAGCGCAGCATCGGCTTCGGCGCGCATGTCGCCGATCCGGACAAGCGCCGCGTCGGCGAGTTGCTCGAGAAGAGCGAGCCAGAAGATCTGCTCAAGTTCGGCCTGATCCCCGAATTCGTCGGCCGCCTGCCGGTGATTGCCACGCTGCGTGACCTCGATGTCGAGGCGCTGGTCACGATCCTGACCGAGCCCAAGAACGCGCTGATCAAGCAATACGCCAAGATGTTCGAGATCGAGGATGTCGAACTGACCTTCACCGAGGAAGCGCTCAAGGCGATCGCCGACCGGGCCATCGCCCGCAAGACCGGCGCCCGCGGTCTGCGCTCGATCGTCGAAGGCATCCTGCTCGATACGATGTTCGACCTGCCCGACATGGACGGGATCACCGAGATCGTGGTCGACAAGGATGTGGTCGAAGGTCGCAAGGATCCGGTCCGGGTCCATGGCGGCAAGAAGGACAAGGAAGAAGCGGCCTGAGGATGGCGGCATGGCTGCCCGTTGTGGTCGCCCTGCCATTCGTCGCCCTGCTGCTTCTGTCCGGCCTCTGGGCCAGCCGTCGCTACGCGCGGTTCGAACGGCTTCCGGGTCATTACGACATGGCGGGCAATCCCACGCGTATGGCTCCGCGCCATACGATGGTCTGGATGCTTCCGATCATCTTTTCGCTCGTCTTGCTGGCAATTGTGACATTCACCATCGTGCTTCCGCGGGAGATGCTAAATGGCGATCCGGCGATCGGTGCCTTTGTTGGCGGTGTCTGCTTGTCCGGAGCGCAGGTTTTCGTCTTATGGATTACCGAACGCTGGGCCCTGCGCCAGCCTTAGGCGCCGCGCGCGCCCTCAACATCGCGCAGGGCAATCCTCGCGGCTGATTTCCACCTGCACGGTCGCATGGCCGATGCGGTGGTGGTGCTCGAGTTCTTCGGCAATCTCGCGCAGGAAATCGTCGCCGGGATGGCCGCCGGGCATGACCAGATGCGCGGTCAATGCCGTCTCGGTGGTGCTCATCGGCCAGATATGCAGATCGTGGACCGTCTCGACCCCCGGCAATCCGTCAAGATAGCCGCGCACCGCGCTCTCCGAAATGCCACGCGGCACCGCCAGCAGGCTCATCTTGAGGCTGTCCTTCAGCAGGCCCCAGGTGCCCCAGGCGATCACCAGCACGATCACCAGGCTCACCGCTGGGTCGATCCAAAGCGCGCCGGTCCACAGGATCGCCAGCCCGGCGATCACCACGCCCAGGCTCACCAGCGCATCGGCGGCCATGTGCAGGAAGGCGCCGCGGATGTTGAGATCGTCCTCGCGCCCGCGCAGGAACAGCAGCGCGGTGCCGGTGTTTATGACGATCCCGATGCCGGCGACCACCACCATGGTCATCCCCTCGACCGGCGCCGGGTCGGCCATGCGGGTGATCGTTTCATAGAGGATCGCCCCCACCGCGATCAGAAGCAACGCCGCATTGGCAAGCGCGGCGAGGATGGTCGAGCTCTTGTAGCCATAGGTGAAACGTTCGGTCGGCGGGCGCTTGGCCGCGACGCTGGCGGCCCAGGCGAGCATCAGCGCGAGTACGTCGGAGAGGTTGTGACCGGCATCGGCGATCAGCGCCATCGAACCAGAAAGCCAGCCATAGGTCGCCTCGACCACGACGAAGGCCGTGTTGAGGATGATGCCGATGAGGAAGGCGTTGCCGAAATCGGCGGGCGCATGGCTGTGGCCGTGCGCGTCGCTTTGGCTGTGTGAGTGACCGGCGCCCATGGGCGCTACCGGTAGACGCAGGCGTCGAGCCCGTCACGCGAGACCACGCCGATGCGTGCGGACAGGGTGTTGCCGTGGCGGCGCAGCCAGCCCGAGGGATTGGTGACCGAGCGCTGCTTGGGAAGCGGCAGCGCCGCCGCCATGCGCGCCGCTTCCAGCGCTGACAGATCGGCCGCCGACTTGTTGAAATAGCGCTGCGCCCCGGCTTCGGCGCCATAGGTGCCGATCCCGGTTTCGGCGACGTTGAGATAGACCTCCATGATCCGCCGCTTGCCCCAGACCTGCTCGATCAGCAGCGTGAACCACGCCTCGGCACCCTTGCGGGCAAAGCCTCCGCCCTGCCACAGGAAGACGTTCTTCGCGGTCTGCTGGCTGATGGTCGAGCCGCCGCGGATCCTTCCGCCCTCGGCGTTCCTGCGAATCGCGGTCTCGATCGCCTCGCGGTCGAAACCGTCATGGGTGCAGAACTTGCCATCCTCCGCCGCGATCACCGCGCGGACGAGGTCGCGGTCGATATCGGCCAGCGGTTCCCAATCCTTGGTGATCCCGTTCTCGTCCATCAGCATCGTCGCGGTGACGGGAATGGGGACGAATTTGTAGAGGATCGTCAGCGCTAGACTCAGCGCGACGAAACCGATGATCAGCTTGACGAGGAAGGTGGCGATGCGGGCAATCATCGCGCCCGGTTAGGCAACATGGCGCGCGCGCGCAACGAAAAGGGCGGCCGATCCTGAGATGGCCACCCTCGCGTTGTCGTGTTCGATCGTCGTCACGCGGCGATAGGCATCAGCCTCTCGCCGGCGATCGACTTCATCGCCTTCTGGAGCTTCTCGAACGCCCGCACCTCGATCTGGCGGATGCGTTCGCGGCTGACGTCGTAGACCTTGCTCAATTCCTCGAGCGTCTGCGGATTGTCGGTCAGCCGTCGCTCGGTGAGGATGTGCTTCTCGCGGTCGTTGAGGCTGTCCATCGCCTCGATCAGCATCTCGTGGCGAACGGTCTTTTCCTCGACCTCGGCGACCGTCTCGTCCTGCAACGGACGATCGTCGGTCAGCCAGTCGAGCCATTCGCCCGAACCGTCCTCGCCATTGCGCATCGGCGTGTTGAGCGAGCCGTCGCCGCCCATCATCATCCGGCGGTTCATGTTGACCACTTCTTGCTCGGGCACGCCGAGCGTGGTCGCGATCGTGGTCACGTCGTCGGGGTGGAGGTCGCTGTCCTCATAGGCTTCGAGCTGCTTCTTCATCCGGCGCAGGTTGAAGAACAGCTTCTTCTGCGCGGCGGTGGTGCCCATCTTGACCAGGCTCCAGCTGCGCAGGATGAACTCCTGGATGCTCGCCTTGATCCACCACATCGCATAGGTAGCGAGCCGGAAGCCGCGATCGGCCTCGAATTTCTTGACGCCCTGCATCAGCCCGACATTGCCCTCGGAAATCAGATCCGAAACGGGCAGGCCGTAGCCGCGATAACCCATGGCGATCTTGGCCACGAGCCGCAGGTGCGAGGTGACGAGCTGCGCCGCGGCGTCCGAATCCTCGTGCTCCTCGTAGCGCTTGGCGAGCATGTATTCCTGCTCGGCCGTCAGCACGGGAAACTTCTTGATTTCGGAAAGATAGCGGTTGAGGCTCTGCTCGCCGCCGAGCGCCGGGACGCTCAATGATTTGGAATTGCTCACGATTACCCTGACCTTTCTAGCGTCAGCCTCGGTGCATCGGACCCCTGCTGGGCATCCGATTGTTCGGGCCACTGATTCACTTATAAACGATGGACGCGCGCCTGGAAGCGCGTTTCATCGATTTCAACGAGCGGTTTCGTCGATCAGTTCCCGCATGTCCCGAGGCAATTCGGCGATGAATTGCACCTTATCGCCGGTGGCGGGATGGATGAAGCCAAGCTCCGCGGCATGAAGGGCCTGGCGGGCGAAACCGATCTCGGAAAGCAGCTCTCGCAGCGGTTTTGGCGTGCGTCCATAGATTGCGTCACCCAATAAAGGATGACCGATTGACATGAGGTGAACCCTGACCTGGTGCGTGCGCCCGGTCTCGAGCCGGCATTCGATCAGCGTCGCGTGATCGAGCCTTCGGATCGATCGGTAATGCGTGATCGCGTGCTTGCCGCGCTCCGCATCCTCCTGAAGCACGGCCATCTTCTTGCGGTCCCGGTCGGAACGGCCGAGCCGTGCCTCGATTCGGCCCGATGGCGGGTTGGGATGGCCGGCGCAGACCGCCAGATAGCGGCGATGGACCGAATGCTCGGAGAATTGCGCGGCCAGGCTCTCGTGCGCGGCATCGGTCTTGGCGACCACGATCAGCCCCGAGGTGTCCTTGTCGATCCGGTGGACGATGCCGGGGCGGGCGACCCCGTTGATCCCCGAGAGCCGTCCGGCGCAATGGAACAGCAGCGCATTGACCAGCGTGCCGTCTCGATTGCCCGCGGCGGGGTGGACCACCATGCCGGCGGGCTTGTCGACCACGATCAGGTGCTCGTCCTCGAAGGCGACGCTCAGCGGGATGTCCTGCGGCTCGACATCGAGCGGCTTGGCCGGGGGCAGGGTGATGGCGAAATGGGTGCCGGCAGGCATCTTGCGCGAGGGATCGAGCGCGGCTTCGCCCGCCACGCTGACCGCGCCGTCGGCGATCAACCGCTTGACCCGTTCGCGCGACATTCCGGCCGCGCCGGCCAGCGCCTTGTCGAGCCGGTCGGCCTGTTCGATCGTCCCGGTGATGATTTCCTTGGCGCTCATGATTACAGAGCCATGGGTGATGACCCTGCAAGTGACAAGCGAGCTGTTCGATGCTTTGTTGGCGCAAGCCGAGGCGGCGCACCCGCGCGAATGCTGCGGGCTGCTGTTTGGCAGCGCCGAACAGGCGCGGATCGACGCCCTCGAGCCCGCTGCGAATGTCCACCCGCAGCCCGAAACCCATTTCGAGATCGACCCGCAGGTTCTGATCGATGCGCACCGCGCCGCGAGGTCGGGCGGGCCTGAACTGGTCGGCTATTACCATTCGCATCCCCATGGAAAGCCGCGCCCCTCCGCCACCGACGCGGCCATGGCCGCGCGCGATGGGATGGTCTGGGCGATCATCGGGGATGGCGTCGGGAGTGGCACGGTGGCCTTCTGGCGCGCCGGAGAATCGGGGTTCAGCGCGCTTCCCTATCGCCTGATCTCCCGCTAATGCACGGGCCAGGCTTTAGAACTTTGGAAACCATGTCCGAAAACTCCTCCGTCGACCTCGCCGCGCTACTGTGTTCCCGTCTGTGCCATGACCTGCTTTCGCCGGTTGGAGCGCTCAGCAACGGGCTCGAGCTGCTCGCCACCGAAACCGACCCGGCGATGCGCCAGAACTGCATGGAGCTGCTCGAGCAGAGCGCGCTGGTCAGCACCAACAAGCTCAAGTTCTTCCGCCTCGCCTTCGGCGCCGCGGGCGGCTTTGGCGACCGGGTGCCGGTCGATGAGACCCGCAAGCTGATCGACAGCCTGGTGGCGGACAAGGGCCGCATCGAAGTGAATTGGTCGCTTTCGCAGTCCAACCTGCCCAAGCCGGCGGTCAAGGTGATGCTCAACTTCGCGCAGATCGCGGTCGATTCGCTGGTCCGCGGCGGCACGCTCGAAATCGGTGCCGAACTGCGCGAGGGCGCGACCGAGATCGTGCTGCGCGCAAGCGGGCCGCGGATCGCCTTCGACGAGGTGCTGGGGCTCGCGCTCGAAGGCAAGCTCGATCCCGAGGAACTGTCGAGCCGCACCGCGCCCGCGCATATGATCTACCTGCTGGCGCAGCAATGCGGCGGCGGACTGCAGTTCGCGCGCAGCGAGGATGCGCTGGTGCTGGGCGCGGTCCTGCCCGAGCCCGAGGGCATGATCGGGTGAGCGAATTCGGATCGGCCGGCGAGGAACTGCCCGTCAGCAAGGACGAGCTGGTCGATCGCGAGGTGCTGTCGCCCAATCACGACGAACGCGCGCTGCCGATCACCATGGTGGTGATCCACTACACCGAGATGGAGGACAAGGGCTTCGCGATCGAACGCCTCTGCGATCCCGAAGCCAAGGTCTCGGCCAATTACCTGATCGGCGCCCAGGGCGAGGTGGTCCGGCTGGTGCCCGAGGAAAAGCGCGCCTGGCACGCGGGTGTCTCCTACTGGCGCGGGATCAAGGATGTGAACTCCGCCAGCATCGGCATCGAGCTCGACCATCCGGGTCACAAATACGGCTATCGCCCCTTTCCCGATGCGCAGTTCGAAGCGCTGGTGCCGCTGGTGGCGCGGATGGTGAAGCGCTACGATATCCCGCGCGCCAATGTCGTCGGCCATTCCGACGTTGCGCCGGCGCGCAAGATCGATCCGGGCGAGCTCTTTCCCTGGGACCGGCTGGCCGAATACGGCTTGTGCCTGCCGCGCCCGGAAAAACTCGAACGCGGCGATCCTTTCGACAACGACGCCTCCTTCTACCTCGCGCTCGAACGCTTCGGCTACGACATCACCGATGGCCACAAGGCGGTCGAGGCCTTCCAGCGCCGCTGGCGTCCCGAGCGGATCGACGGCGAGATCGACGGCGAGCTGCGCGCGATCCTGTTCCACTTGCTGCTGGACAGGGACCGGGGCCGTACTAGATAGGCCCTGCCAGGGGGCCGGGCAGCCGCGTCGGGAAGCAATTCCCGCCGAGGAAAGTCCGGGCTCCACGAAGAAAGGGTGGCGGGTAACGCCCGCCCGGTCCGCGCCTTCGGGTTCGGGCCGAGGGACAGTGCCACAGAGAGCATACCGCCGATGGCCCGCGTTCCTTCGGGAGCGCAAACGGCACAGGCAAGGGTGAAAGGGTGCGGTAAGAGCGCACCGGGGCCACGGTAACGTGGTCCGCATGGTAAACCCCACCCGGAGCAAGGCCGAATAGGGGTCGCGCGCCCGGCTTCCGCAAGGACCGGGCAGGGGTGCTTTGCCCCGAGCGACCCGGGTTGGCTGCTCGAGCCGCGTGGCGACACGCGGCCCAGATGAATGGCTGCCCCTGCGGCGCAGGTCCTTTGGGATACCGGTTGCAGGACAGAACCCGGCTTACAGGCCCCCTGGCATCATCTCCCGTTCGGCAAAAGCGGCCTCAGCCGAAGATCGCCACCGACTGCAACCCGTCCATCACCTGCCTGCCATCGGCGTTCCACAGCCGCAGCCGCTCGCTCGAATAGCCAGCAGAGGCGTGCTGGCTGGCGTTCTCCGACAGCCACCAGCCGTCGCTGGTCACGGGCGCGGTGTCGAGCAGGTTGAAAGACCAGTTGATCGAGCTGAGGGGGCCGGGCCGCGCCATCGCGCGCATCGCGCCCGGCGGCAGCACATCGCCCAGCAGCACCAGCTCGCTCACCGGGTCGAGCCCGGTTGGCGGCTTGAGCCGCGCCCACCGCCGCACCACCGGGTCGCCGGGGCCGCGCTGGTCCTGCGCGCGGCGCAGTTCGAAATTGTTCTGCAGGAAGGCCGGGCCCTGATTGCCCATCACGTCCTCGGCTTCTTCCGGAGAGCCGGGCCAGTCGGGAACCGGCGCCGCGTCGTGGCTGGCATTGGTCTCGCGTTCGGCACCGAACAGGAAGAAGGCGGTGAGCGTGCATTTCCCCGCGCACCAGATCTCGCTGCGCACCTGCGCGACATTGCGCCCCTGACGGACGATTTCGCGGCGCAGCTCAGCGGTTTCGTCCACCGGCGCGACGAAGGCGACCTGGGCGGCGCGCAGCGGCGGAAGATCGGGGAAGGCGCGGATCGCCGCAGTGTAGGCGATCAGCGCCGAGGCGCCGCCATAGAGCGTGCGGCCCTGTTGCCATTCGTCGAAGCGTCCGAAGCGCACCTCGCCCCCGGTGGCGGTGATCGGATCGAGCAGTTCCTGGATAGCCATGGGGCAGGGCCATAGCCGCCTTCGCGGCGAGGTCCAGACTGACGTAACGGAAGGGCGCCAAGGATGGGGACGGAAGCGCATTGCCATGCGCGCCCGGGTTCGCTAATGCGCCGCTTCCCATCCGTCGTCTGGCGGCGGGAACCTCAAGGCCCGATGGCGGAGTGGTTACGCAGAGGACTGCAAATCCACTGCCCCGCTAGAGATCGCGCCGTTCTCCGCAAAAAACAGCAAATCGAGCGCCACGCAATTCCGCCGGTCACAGCGACCGATTGCGGAAGATTTGCCGCGACCCATCCTCGCAGAGATAGCCCGCCTAACCCCCATTGCATCCCCTTGTGGTGAAAGGAATTGAATGATGGACGCTGAAAAGATCGCAGCGGGCCTGAGTAACCCGCAGAGGGCCTATCTCGCAGCGGTGGCGCGTTCAGACGAGCCCTACACCCCACGTCATGGTCGAACGGCAAATTGGGCGCTGAAACACGGCTATGCGGACACCGTAGTTCGGCTTAGCGATGGCCGCGAAGGGCCGTGGAGAGGGTTTTCTATGGAAGACCGGGTTAATGCTGGGATCGAGGAGTTCCTTGGTCAGCGGCTGTCAGAAGATGGCGCGGCGGTCCACGCGGCTCTCTTGCCATGCTTACAGTCTTAACGGTTGTGTTCTTAGTTTATGTGGAGGTGTTGTGATGGAATGGCGACCGATTGAGACTGCGCCGAAGGATGGGGGCGAGGGGCTTGTGGGTGTATGGGTTTACGCTGACGCTAAGCGCCGCAATCCCCGATGGTCTAGCTGGACCACTTACTTTGATGGCGGCGATCTCGGGTGCGATGGCGAATGGGGCGATCCGCCAACCCACTGGATGCCGCTCCCCGCTCCACCCACCCCAGACGACGACACAGTAGAGATACCGCGCATTGATATGACGAAGGAGGTCAGTCGCTAGGACAGGCCGCATGATACCGCGCGTTGTGCGCCTGCTTTTCCTCGGTCGTCACATCGGGATCGTAGATGTTCCGGTGGTCGTTCCAATCCTCACCGGGCGCGGGGCGCAGCGGCAAAGCGGAATCGCCTTGGCACCAGCTAGTCCGGTTGGCGGTATCGCTCGCAGCTTGCTGCGTATCCTGGCGCAACGTCGCGCAGGCAGGCAGTGTAACGAGCATTGTCGCGATCAAGGCGAACTGCATTTTCCGCTTCATTGGCTTTCTCCAGTTGGTCGAGTGTGGTTTCGTATCCCTGCGAGACAGCCTTTGCCTCGCCAGCCTTTTCCGCCGTGTTGAGCGTGTCCTCGACCGCATTGTCGGCAATAAGAACGGCAGCGGTTACACCCGCGACCAGCAGGGCAATGCCGCCCGCCACGATCCAGCCCTTGGGTGTGATGCTCCCAGCGAATTTCGCGATAGCGGCGATAGGGTCAATCATCATTCAAACTCCGGTAACGGGGCGACCGAAGCCGCCCCGCATGGTGCTTAATCTTCCACCTCGGTGGATGCTTCGTCTGGCAATTCAGTCCACAGGGGTGGCACCTCCGCAGACTCCATCAAGTAGCGGTGGCTCGCGACTGTCGCGCCCGCGCTGTTCATGACGTAGATATTCGCCACAACAGGGTTGGTCAGCTTTTCGGGCGAGAGCCACCCCGCATGAACGCCGGGCGTGTCGGACTCGCTGTTTTCAAACGACAGGAACTGGAAATAACCATCCTTTTGCTTCACTTGATACGAATTGATTTGCTGGCAGAATTCAGATCGCCCGCCGCCCGGACAGTCATTGATGTGCTTCATGGTCAACATTCTTCTGTTCCTTCTTCTATGCCGCTAATGCGCGCGGCTGCGCTTTCCGGCTCACACCGAAACTGTTAAATCTCGTCTCCAATCTCGATCCGCTTCGCTCGCGCAACAGACCTATCCTTGACGGCAATCGCGCCAGCGGAACCAAGCCCGAGCGTCACCAAGCCGCCAGCAAAGGCGAGGCAGTATTCAGTCAGGCTCGCTTCCGTTCGGATCGCCACCCATTGCGCCACGCCGATGAAAACGACCGACCCCAGCGCGCCGACGATACGGTTCAATTCGAGGCCCCCATTCGCCCCGCGTAGAAACTCGGTAATCATAGCTCGTGGTCCCCGCTCCAGTTGCCATTGGCGTGTGCTAATTCGTGGGCAACAACGAGCGCGAACAGCTCGCCATTTTGCGCCGCCGGGACCGGGTCGGGCAGGAACACCACCGGGACGCCCTTTGTCGTCCGCTTGGAACACCCGAGCAACAGCTTGCCCTCTTCGCGCGGGATTCCGCAGGCTTCGTTGAGCTTGCCGAAGGGGACGAACACAGCGACCACAGCGCCTAGCGCGCGGTATCGCTCGGGGGGCAGCGAGGCGCTATGGCGGCCTTCTTTTGCGGGTTCCCCGGCGCTTGCCGAGACGCAGAAACACATCGCCGCAATCGCGGTCGCCAGCTTGCCCATAATCATACCCCTGTCAGCTTGTGTAAAGTTCCCGTTCCGCAGCACGGCGGCGCTCAAGCCCGCGCATCTTCTTGCCGTCATTGAACACCCAGCGAGCGAATTGCTTGGCTGCCCCGGCATAGTCCCGCTCCTTGTGGTGGCGGGTCAGCGTGGCGGTCTTGATTGCGCCCGTATTGTAGTGGAAGCTCACCAGCGCATCGAACTGGCCTTGCGTGGTGGGCGTGTCGCCAATCGCCTCGCGGACGCCCTTTTCAAACTTGGCAAGGTCCAAGACAAACCGTGCATCGCACTGCGCCTTCGTCCAGATCGTGCCGCGCGTGATGCCGTGGCCCGTCGAGCCCCAACCCACGGTCCAAGGCAGGCCATCGGAACTGCCGGGGTCGGGATAGGCTTCATACCGCCCATCGGTGCGCAGCTTGGCGCAAGTCTCAAAGCCGTGGATTAGGTCAATGCCGCGCTGGCTTGTGCGCATAGGTCCCTTGGGATTCCAAGGGACCCCCGCCTCCACGGCAAGCTGCTCGCCCGTCTCGCGCATGGCTGCGTCAATGGCAGCGTCCATGCCTGCAATCATGCCGGGGCGATTCCAGAAGCCGGGAACGTGCTTGCCGATGAAGTCGAAAATGGGCTTGCGGTTCATGGCTTTTCCCGATGCGTAAGCTCGTGCTGGATTAGCAGGTCGAGATAGTGGCGGGCCTTTTTCAGATCCTCGACCCCGCCCTTCGCGCGCCAGCGGGTGACGTATTTCACGACATTGCCCTCGGCATATCCAAGCCCGTTCCCGGCGATGTAATCGAATGGCTGGATTGCCAGCGAGGCGTAGTGTGTCCCGCCGATCTGGATTTTGCTGGCCTCACTCATCGACTTCTTCCGGCAGATTGCGGAGCGCGTATTCAGCGGCGAGCCGTTGGTCGATTAGCTTTTGCTGGCGCTCGGCCTCTTCGCGGGCTGCGGTTTCGGCCTGTGCGCCAAGGTGAAAATACGGGGGTTTCATGCTGCCTCGCACATCTCAGGAGTGACGTTATTCGCGCCCGCGTAACCGTAGCGCGCCGAGTAATGGATTGCGGTGATCTCGCGTTCGGACCACCAGCCCCCGCGCGCCGCATAGGCATCACGCGCGGCCATCGTCGGGTGCTGTGTGACCCGCGCGCCGGTTTCGTCCTTTTCCTCTTTGTGGTGCCGGTGGCCGGTGTGGATGTAGACCTTCGGGCAGCGCCCCCAAGCCTCGCGGAATTGCGCCGCGAACAGGGCCGGAAGCTGCGCGTTCTTCCGCAGGTGGCCGTGGTGGAACCCGAGCAGGGTCTTGCCATGCTCAATCGCGTAATAGGGCAGTTCGCTTTCGTGAACGGTCAGGCGCGGCTCATTCTCATAAAGGCAGGCGAACAGCTTGCGGAGCCAGAGCGAGGACGCCAGATCGTGATTGCCTTCGCATATCAGCAAGGTGACGTTCTTGTGCTTCGCGAGCGACTGCGCGACCAGTTGCCGGATAAGGCGAATGGCCACATCGACCACCTTGCCGAACCGCCCGTCTGCATCGAGGACATGGCCGTGCTGCGGTGTGATCGCGGTCAGACCATCCCAATGCAGGAAATCACCTTGAATGTTGACGATTGCCCGCTCGCTTGCCGGTGCGCCAGCGGTCAGTTGAGCCATCGCCGCGATGCCCATCGACTCCGCAATGGCCAGATCCCAATCCGCGCCGCCTTCCTTCCGCCAGGCCAGCATCCCAACGTGATAGTCGGTGAAGGTGTAGAGGCTCAGCAAATCGGCCACAGCAGCGTCTGGGCCAGCGATAGGTGCCACGGGGACCACATCGCCCGCCATCGCATCCACAACGGCCACAAGCGCGGCTAGGGCCGCTTCCTCGTCGCGGTCGGTCTTGACCCATTGCGCCTTAATAACCCCGTCCGCATCGTAAAGCGTCGAGACGCCCTTTGTGATGTGACCGGCGGGGGTCCGGTTGGCGACCTGCTCCTTCAATTCCTCGGGCAGCGTGTCGCGGGCCTTGTGAACCCGGTGCTGCATTGTGGTGCGGCTGACGTTTATCTGCCGTGCCGCTTCGGCAATCGACCCGTATTCTGAGACGAGGCGTAGCGCTTCCAGCATCTCGTCTGGAGTCATGGATGGGGTGGGCATGTGCCCTCCTGCAATAGCGCCCGAAGGCGGTGGATTATCCTGCCTTCGTGCGTCTGCGGCGACGCGGTGCCGTTTCGTCGAGTTGGTCGATCTGCGCCTGCATCTCGGGCGGAATCGGCAGCTTCTTGAAAATGGCCTCCAGCGCATCGAGGCGCGTTTCCACGGCCTTCAACTGCTCGCGAAGGTCGCGGTTTTCATCTTCCAAGCCTGTCTCCCTGCCTCGCTGCCGGTCGAGGCGTTCGCGAAGGTCTTTGTTTTCATCTTCGACCCGCGCGAGCCGAACGTCCTGCGCCGCGACCTGCCGCTGTAGCCCTTCGATGAGCGCAGCCATGCCCGCGTCGAGATTGTCGCGCTTCTGGCTGAGGGTGCCTTGGTTCTGGTCCCAGCGGTTGGATATCCATTCGACGAACCACTTGACCATGAGGAAGCCAGCGCCGGTCCCGAAGCCCGCCGTTGCCCACGGCGCGAGGGCCGCAAGGTCAATCACAGCCACTCTCCGATGAAGCTCTCCAGCTTACGCAGCAATCTCCGCCCCGCGATGAAGCCAGCGATCAGCAGGGACACGCCCACCGCCGCGACAGTCAGGATGCAGGTCACTGGAAAACCCCCGTCGAAAGTGATATGCTGGCCGCATGAAATGGCTTCGGACACTGTGGGCGCGACTGGCGATGCTTTTCGAGCAGGACTGCCCACGCTGCGGAAACGACCGCGATTGCGAGCAATGCCTGTGGGATCAGGCTATTCGCTAGGGTCATGCCGCCACCGCCCCGGCGATGCCCGGAATCTTCCAGTTGGTCCCGTCGAACACGACCGAGGAACCCGTTCCCGCCGCAGCGCCTTCGCCCGCATTCCTGCCATCCGTTGCGAAGGCTTGCGCGCCAACAGGCTGTCCGGCGGGCAGGGTCGCGACCGTGTAGGACGGCATCTTTGGCTTGAACAACCGCACGTTCGTAAACATGACCGCGCCGGTAGCCCCGCCATAGCCGCCGGTCGTCGAGAGGGCCTGGTATTCAATGATTGCCGCCTCGCCAGCAGCCAGAACCAGATCGCCGTTCAGACCCACGATATACGTCGGGTCATCGGTGAAGGTGACGTTGCCGTTCTTGATTATCAGGATGCCGGTCTTGTCGGGCAGGTTCGTTGCAGAGATCCGCGAAACAGTAACCGGGGTGTTGAAATCGCAGACTTGCGCCGAAGCGCCGGAGAGGCGCATCAAGTTGCCGATGATGCCGCCGGATTCGATCAGCGTTTCGTCGATGTGGCGGTTGTAGGAGCCGCGCGACAGGCAAACCATATCGCGCCCGCCGCCAGAGCGCCTTGTGATGAGTCCGTAAAAGCCCGAGCCATTAGCCGCGCCAGAACCACCGTGAAGGCTGGAATTGCTGCCATCGGACAACACCTCGCCCGTCCCGCCACCCCATGTCGGATCGTAAGCGGGAAGAATAACGCCCTTGGGGTCTGACTGAGAGGATATTTGAACACCCACCGACGAGCCCGACTGGCCCTTGATGATGCCCGTTCCCAAAACAAAAACGCCGTATTGGCCTGCGCTGCCCGTCTGGACATTCAGGGCAACGCTTCCGTCTGCCGTAACGCCAAGCTGCCCGCCGATGATTGTGTGAGCCCGCCCCTGCAATTCCATTTCGGTCGTGCCGGAAAGGAGGCTGTGTGGATTAATGTGAGTAGTGTATCGACCCACATCAATCATGCCGAAGCGACCGACGATTTCGGTGTAGTGATTAATAAAGGTCGTGTTCTCGGCTAGGTCGGTTACGAAAGGGCCATCGCCACATGCCGATGCCTCACTGCGCTCGATCAGCGCGGAGATGATCTTACTCGTTCCGCTAAGGCCACCGATCTGCATCGACCGTTTGAACCCGCGAACTGTCATCGTCAGCTTAGCGAGCGCATGGTCCCTGTCGCCCGTATAGACGAAGCCCAAACCAGTTCGATCGGCTTGGGTAATCTGGTCATCCAACCAGTCCTGGTTGAGAATATAGACGCGCTCGATTGGTGTGGTGATAAGCCAGCCCGCGTGAATCCCGTCCCCTGCGCCATACTGGTAGACGCTCAGGTCGTGAATGTGGTTGTGCGCGGAGAAGCCTTCGATGTCGATAACAGGAACGCCAGCGTCCTGCTTGCCGACAACCCGCATCTTGCCGAACTCGATTGAGCCTGCGCCCTGTGCCTCGGCGCGATGCTGTATCCTGATAGTTGGCGTGGTCGTGCTGGAGCCTGCAATCGTCGTGCCTTTTAACTGGGCGTCTGCGATGTATGGTTCACCCGTCCACGCGCCGAGAAAGCTATATGGCGTGTCGCGGTATTCGCTGGTGATGTCCTCGGGGATGTTGAGGGTGCTTGCGACCAGATACTTGCCGGTCGGAACGTCGCTGCCCTCGTAAACGCCATGAACAGCGTCGATGGAGTCCGCAAACGCTGTGGCATTATCCGTGCCCGTCATCACGCCCGCCGCGTCGATCACAGCATCGTCGGTCAGCCCGTTGACGCGGATGGGGTTCGCGGCGATTACGTCCGCGACCGAGCCGGACAATAGCGTTCCAACGCCGCCTGCGCCGCCAACGGCAGCAAGGTCCGTAACCGCGACCTTCGCCGCCAGATCATCGACCAGACCCGTCACCGCATCCTGCCCAATGTTACCCGGCAGGTTCCCGAGGACATACTTGTTGCTGAAGTCGGTCGTCTGATCGACCAGCGCGCCCGATGCGTCGGTCGTCTGGAGAGATTGCCCGTCAGCAGGGGTCCACCAGAACTCGATCTTGCCGGTGGATTGGGCAACCGTGTAGTTTACGATATTGCCCGCGCCATCGGTGAACCGCGTCCCCGCGCTGTCAGCGTAGATCTCGACAATCGCACCCAGGCTATCCGTCACCTGGATGCGGAAGTTGGGCAGGCTGTCGCCGCGCGTGTTGGTGACTGTGTTGAAGTATTTAATGAGACTCATGGCTCGAATCCGCCCCCGCCTAAGTTGTTGAATGTTGCCGTCACATCGGCGGTTGCCGTCTGACCCACGGCATCGGTGATCGTGACGCGGAAGGTCGCGACCGAAGTTCCGGGGCCGATCTCAGCTCGAAAGTTCGTGGTTGCGCTGGTCGGAGTGTTCGCGAGAGCGGCAACGCCAGAGGTCGCCGCCCAAAAGTAGGTGAACGGCGCGCGTCCGCCCGTTGGTGTGGCCGTGGTGAAGCCCGTGTTGACCGCAATCACCCCGGCGCTGCTTTGCGTCCCGGAGACGCTGGTGGGTGACGCGCTGGCGAATAGCGGGTCGGCAAAGGTGGCGACCGTCCGCAACACGCCGCCGTCCATCACTTTAATCTCGCGTAAGTCGCGCAGAACCCCCGCCGCCTTGGCCTTGCCCCGAGTGATTGTGCGCAGCGTTCCTGCGTCCCGGATTGAAATGGCCATCAGAAGGTCAGCAAAATGTCGCCGTTCGACATCGTTGGGACAGCCGCCGCCGCAGCCTGTATAAAGACGCGCCCGGAAACATTGGCTGCGTTTTCGTGATGCAGGAATGCGCCCCGTCCCGTGTAGGTCGGTTGCCCGGTGAACACGGGGGCTAGCAACGGCGCATAGGAGGCAAGGTTGATCGCCCCGACAGTGTCCGAAAGCGCCCTGCCGTCCGACATGATCTGACGAATCGCGAGATTGACCGTGCCGGGTGCGGTGGTTCCTTCCGCAATCGACTGCCCGCCGATCGACAGGTTGGCAGCGGGCGTGAGGGAGTAGCTGGCGAAGGCCATATTGACGCGCTCCAAAAGAAAAGGCCCCGCCGATTGGCAGGGCCGTGATGGTGTGGTATTGTGTGCGGATGGACGAAAAACGGACGCTGCTTGACACGCGCAGAGAGGACCGCGAGGCCTACCGTAAGGGACTTCGCGAGGGCTGGGATCAGGCCTTCTGGCTGGTTTTCGTTATTGCCGTTGTTATTGCTGTGGTGACCTGGAGTAGTTAGAGGCCGCGACACCGCTCGCACCGCCTAGTCCGCGCCCAGCGTTCGACCCTGCAAACTGGCGGGCCGTCTCCAAGAGTTGCGCATATTCATCGCCGCCAAGCGCGAGCAATTCCGCCTCTCTTGCCGCCCGAAGCGTCCTGTCGTTTGAAACCTTCCGTCCAAACAGCCCCGCTGCGGCCATACCACCCGCTGCCATTGCAGGAACAGGATTCCCGGTCATGGCGCTCGCAGCCGCACCCGTGCCTTGGCTCAGTGCGGGCATTATGTTCTGCGGCGAGAACTTGCCCACCCAGCGCATCGCATTGCTGAACTTGTCGCCCTGTGCCACCTCGGAGATCTTCGCTGCGGTCGCAGGGTCGAAAAACGCCTGACCTTGACCGACCCGCTCATCAAGCTGGCCATATAGGGTCCGAACCTGCGCCGCCTCGTCGCTGCCGCGCAACCGCGCCCCCCGGCCCACCGCACGGTCGGTTAGGCCCTCCAATTGCTGCCCGCGAATGTAGCGGCTCGAAACTTCGCGCGCAGCATCCGCGCCCGGCATAACGGGGCCGCTCCAGTCGTCAAAATCCTCCAGCAGCATCGAGGCAATGCGGCGCTCCTTGGGGACTCTGCTCGTTAGACCTTCGCCAAGCGTCTCGCGGACAGTCTGCGCCTGCCTCGGGGACATGGTGCCGCCAGAGAAACTTTCGAGCTGGTCATACGCCTGCCGCGTTGGGCCATCCGCAATGATGACCCTGCCATCGCCACCGATGCGGCCTTGCCCCGCCAGAATGTTGCGCGCCCGCTCCATCATTTCGCTGGTGGCATCCGGGCCTGCCGCAACGCCCTGTGCCTCAACGTCCGCATACATATCGGACGCCCGCTCCTTGAGCTGGCCGACCGTAGGAACGGAGTCGTCGGCTTCCGCAACAGCCTTTCCGGCGAACACTTCGGGGAACTCGCGACCGATGCGCTGCCCCAGATATGAGCCGCCCAACGAACCCGCGAGACCGAAGCCCGCGCCGCGCAGGGCGTTGTCGTCCTGGGTCGCGCCGTAAATCGTGCCGTGTAGAGCCTCGGAGCCGAACGGATTGGCGAGCATAGACGCCGCTCGCCCACCCATCATTCCCGCGCCAGCGCCCAACGCAAGTGCGCCCGCACCACCACCGACCACATCGCCCACAAAACTCGAAACGGGCCTTGCTTCGCGCAAGAGGTCAAGCTGGTCCTGTCCGCCCCCCAGCGCCGCAGGAAGCCCGGCTGCAAAGGAATTGGTCGCGTTGGCGAAGGCCGCACCGGGCGCAGATTGTGCCGCATAATTCAGCCCCTGTTCCAAGGCCCCCATGTCGCGGGTTGGAGCGGGGACATTGCCAAGCTGATCGGGGCCTACACCCTGCGCAGCAGCCTCGTTGAAGCGCGGCACAGCCGCCGCATATGCGTTAAGGTCCGGGGTAAGCCCGACCGCTTCATCCTGTGCCACCCGGAACCGGACGTAGGCATCCTGGTCCATGTTGCCCCAATTGTCGCGCAGATAGCGAAGGTGGGCCTGCTGATATTCGTCGGGGATCTCGGTGCGCGTCTGGTCTGCGTTCGGGTCACCAAGGCCCATCCTATCGCGGGTTTGCTCGCCATCGAACACGCCTGTATATCCGTATTCGTCCTTGAACGCCTTACGCCCCTCTTCACTGGTCGGATCGACGCCGAGGCCGTTAAGCTGCATTCCTATAAAGTGGCGCTCGATAGTGTCGAGGCGGTCAAGGAAAGTGGGCAGGTCAACAGCCGTGTCGAGGCTGGTGACGGTTGAAGCGAGCAAGTCCAGTTCGCGCTCTGAAACCTGTCCCACCGCGCCGCCAGTAGGGCTTTCGTCGCGCATTTGCTGGAGCCGATCGAACGCAAGGTTCCCGAATACCGGCGAGAGTTCACTTTGCAGCCTCTTGGCCGAAGTCGTCGGAATGCCCGAAAGGAGGCTAGACCATCCGGTGCCGCCGTCCTCTTGGGCGATTCTGCGCGCGTTTCGGATGGCCCGCAGAATGGTGTCCGTTTGGAATGCCTGGCGCATAGACTTGCGCTCTTCGGCATTCTCAAACTTGCGCCTTTCGGTTACAGCCTCTTCCGCCTTGATGCCCGTAAGCGTAGCGTCTGCGCCTATCTTTTGCGCCGTCGCGGCTGCGATGGCGGGGGCGTAGGGCGCTTCGGCTGCTGCCACGCTGGCATCGGCCTGCGCTCGCTGCGCATCGGCTTGAGCCTTCGGGCCTTGATAGGCCGCAGTCGGGTCAACTGGCTTCGGGATGATGCGCCCGGTCGAGGCTCCACCCACAGGGCGCAGGTTCGGATCGTCGGGGCTTTCGCCTTCCCAGCGGTTGCCCGCGTCATCTACGAAAATCGGCATATGTTAGCCCCCATACCTGCGAGCGGACCCGCTAACGTCTGGTGCCCCACCCCAACCGGGGAAGGTCACATGAATTGCACTGCCGTTGCTCGGGATGGCCTTGGCCCCCGGATAACGGCGCTTGATCTCTGCGATGGCCTGAGCCTTCGTCATTCCCTGCGGAACCGAGAAGTCCATTCCGTCGCCACGGACATGCGAGCCGCTCCGGGTGTTCGTCAGCCCCTGGCGGCGAAGCGCGTCTTGATGAGCCTGCGTCCGCAAGCCGCTGGTCGGGGTCAGCCCCATTTCGCGGGCGGTCCCCATAGGGTCAAAACCCGTCGAGAAAGCCGCTGGTGACGTTGCCGCCACCACCTCCTGCTTCGGGGCGCAGATTACCGACCGGGGCGGGAGGGGGGCCACCTTGACCCATAGCAGCCGGAAGGCCCGACTTCGGCCCCGCATAGGTGCCACCGGGGACAGGGACGACAACGAACTCGTCCTGCCCGCCAGCCATGCTTGCTGCCCGCTCCCGATAAAGCGCGCGACCCTCTTCGCTATTCGGGTCAATGCCAGCACCGGCAAGGGTGCGCTCGAATGCATCGGGTGCGCTGGGCATGGGATTGGCGCGCTGGTATTCCTCTTTGGCCTGCCAGTCCGCCATGTCGAGCGACCGCTTGCGCTGCTCCGCCGCAGCCTGTGCCGCCGCCTGCTGCTGCTGGGCCATGCCCTCGTTGAGCCGGGCCACGCCGCCGGGCTGATAGCCCATCTGGCGGGCCATCGTGTCCTCTAGGGCTGCAAACACATACGGCAGGACGCTGCGCTTTTTGCCGGGCTGTTCCTGCTGCGTTGCGCCCATGCCGGGTGCGCCGAACAGGTTGCCCTTGCGTTGGCGCTGGGTATCGTCGCCAATGCCGGGGGTGCCATACGAGGGGGTCTTGCCAAAAAGCCCCTTTGGCTGTGCGCGCATTCCGATTGCCATTAGCCCTTGCCCCCGAAGTATGAGCCTGCTGCGCCGAGGCCAGACATGAGCAAGTCAGCGAAGAACCCGCCAGACTGCTTCTGTGTGCCTTCCTGATTGGTGTAAGGCCCCAAGAGTCCACCGACCCCCGCCGAGTTGGCAAGCGCAGCCTGTAGCGGCAGCATCGCGCCCTGCTGGCCAGCCTGCATACCCGCAGCGACCGGAATATAGTCGCCCGCCACAACGCCCGGAGCCATGCCAGCGGCTTGCGCGCGGCGCTGCATCTGCTGATCGTAATCTGCATAGCGCGCGCCGACCTCGTTCTTGTTAATCGCGCCCGCGATGTTGCCGTAATAGTCCGACCCGCCCGTTTGCCCGCGCGTCCCCATCTGCGCCTGCATCTGGTTGCGCGTGTTATCGCGCGAAATGGCGAGCATGTTCTCAAGCTGCGGATTGCTCGACGGATCGCCGCCTAGCGTGTCCTCGATATACCCGCGCGAGGCGTTGATGGTGCTGTCGTTGCCCATCTTACCGAGGAGGTCGCCGGACAGGTTGACCATGTCATTCGACACGCGGTTGATGTTCGGCTGCGCGCTGTTGTAAGCGTCCTGCTGCGCCGTGGCCGCACCCATGATCTCTTTCCCGTAGATCGGGGTCGTCTTGGATGTGGTTTTCTGGGTTTTGCTCGACAAGCCCATTAGGTCAATCCTCTCACAATTCTAATCTGATCCACCTCGTAACCGGGCAGTAGTTTTGCCCAAGCTGGGCGGCTCTCAATCGACGCTATCGAGCAGCGAACGTGCCGCCCGTATTCTTCGGCCAGCGGGATTAGGCCGATAATGCTTTCGACCTCGCCAGCAGCGGCTAGTCCGTGGATCTCGCGCAGCCCGCTCGGGTAAGTCTTCACTTCCGCGAGGATCGCCGCTTTTTCGTCGCCCCAGCAAAGCCACAGCCCCGCATAAACTTGTCCGTCGATATACTCGGGCGGATACTTGTCAGGGGCCAGCGCCACGAACTCCCGCCGGAACGGAAGGTAAGCGTCGATGCCCTGCATCATGCCACGCGGACTTTGACCGCGCTTGCCGTGCGATAAAGCCCGCCCACAGGCACACCACCCGAAGCAGCCGCCGTGTCGTCCGCGTAATCCGCTAGCGCCGCGTAATCCGTTGCCGTTTCCAGCGCGTCAGAGCGCCGCAGCAGACCATTCACCACGTTGGCGACAAGCCGGGGCCAGTCGGGCCGCTTGCCGTCTACGGGGACATTCTGGCGGCTCACCGCAAGCCCCCGGCGCTGGCTTCCATCACGAAGCCGTCGATATAGGTCCAGGACGGGTCATCAATCGTCCAGTCGAACACCATGTATTTGCCATTCGCCTGCAACGGGATGCGACCCGATGCCTGCAAATTGCCGCCCGTCCGCGTCTGACCACCATCGCCCCGGCGCTGCGATTGCGTCACCGTGCAGCTAATCCCGGCAATCGCGTCCGTATCGGGCCACAAAGCCCGCAGGCGGGTCGTCATGTCCTTGCTCGGGGCAAACTCGCCGGTCGTTATCCGTGCAATCATGTTCGCACCGGCAAGCACACCGATCTCGCCATCTTGCACAAGGTAGAGCTTCGGAGCGCCGCCACTCCAGCGCGGGTCGTCCAGCGTGAACGGCATTGCATCGAGGTCGGGATAGGTGGCTGTCAGCGAGTCCAGATCCGTGCTATTCTCGAAGCCGGGGAATATCCCGTCGAAGGGCAGCGACAACACCGTCACCTGATCGAGCGACCAGTCGTAAACCCACACCTTGCCGGTGATGCCCGGAATGCCCCACATGACCCGCGTGTTCTTCGGGTCGATTGCGGACCAGATATTCTCGAAACTATCCTCGCCCAAACCGTCGCGGAACGCCTTATCGAACTTCTGGTCGCCAATGGGGCGGGGTGCCTGTCCATTCTCGCAGGCCATGAACCCGCGATCCGAAAGGTAGAACACCGAGGAGCCAGCCCGCGCGATCGACGCCTTGGATGCGCAGCCGAAATTATGCCCGAACGGATCGAACTGGAATGGTGCGGTAGCGTCCCCGGTGCGCGTCATGCGGACAAGCCGTTCTCGCTGGAGGATAACCCCGTATTCGCCCCCGACGATGCCCATCACCTCGCCGCCTTCAAGCATCGTCTGCTCGCCGGATTGATCCGTTCCGAATACCCAGCTTGTGTGGTCGTTGAACCCGGACCATGCGACCCGCAGCAAATTGCCGTTGGGCTGTGCGATGACGACATGATCGCCAACCACCGCCACATCGACCGCGCTGGGTGCGCCGCTAATGGCCGAAGCCGTCGATGCTGCCAGATCCACCTCGTATGTCGTCACAGCATTGACCGCGACAACGAAGTCGCCAAACTGCTCGAAGCGCCAGCGCCCCGGAATCGACAGGGCGACCAGCAGGTCAACCCATGCACCCGACGAAAGCCGCGCTAGGCCGTTCGCGGTCCCGGCAAGCAAGAACGCCGTTCCGTTGCCTGACACGAAGCTGGCACCGCCCCTGAAGGACGCTGGGAGGGCGTCAGACACGGAAACGAAGTTCGGCACAGGTCGGTAGCCATTGGGCGCAGGAAACACGTTCTCCGCCCTTGTAAGCACATCCCCGCGCGGAAGCTGGTCAGGCAGGTATGCGGGGAGTTGGTATTTCATCGACGCGCGCCGTAGACCTGCGCAATGCCCATCGGCACAAGCGGACCTGCACCCCAGCGGTTTTTTGACCCGCTCGAATTGACCGCCGCGATAATGTCCCGCGCGATCGTAAGGTTCAACGCCGCCCGCTCGCTGTCACCCTGCTTGTTGTAGAGGATGGCCAGCACTTGATGCAGGTAAACGTCCGGGTGTTCGTCAAGCAGCCAGTTGGTAGGGTTGCTATCCGTCAGCGACGGGATGCGCGCAAAATACAGCAGCGTCAGCAACGTCTCGCCCACCGGGCCGACAATCAGGCGGCGGTTCTCGATGGCGCAGGCGTGGGGCGTCCCGGCCCTGCCGCTGTAAAGCCCGCGAAGGCCCGCAGGCGACATGGACAGCAGCGGGCTATCGGGTGAGCCTTCCTGGTAGACCGTGCGAAGCTGCAAGAAGTCCAGCGGCAGGTCGGTCGCCTCGCTGGTGACTGCAATCTGTGTTTCGGTTTCCATCTTCGGAACCCGCAGGTCGCGATTGAACACCGCCTCGGCCCGCGCGATAGCCTTGTAAATGCGGTTCACCGCGTAGGCGCTATCGTCCATCTCATCGCGCACCTCTTCGACAAGGTCGGACAGGTTGGAGAGGGTGTTAGCCGGGCTGGTGCTGATCGCGATGGTCATGGCAGACTCCGGCTAAAGAACAATCGGGGCGCGCTTCAAATGCGCGTATTCGCTGCTGTTCAGCAGGCGCTTGATCGCAGGGCCGTGGTTCGGGTCGCTCAGGCGAACACCGTATTTCGTCAGCCACTCAATCTCGATAATCGGCGGGATGCGGGCAGCGTGCCAAAACTCGCCCTTGCGGTCCAATTCGCCGCTATTCTGCGCCCGCTTGTTATCGTCCAGAAGCGCGGTGAGGTTGGCCTGCTCGTAGGAAACCTGGACCGTGCCCTCGTCCTCGTCCGATGACCGCATCCACTTGCGCAGGCCGTTGAAGGAGCCGTCATCGACAAGCTCCCACTCGGTCATGCTCATTATTCTACGAGGCCCCGGTCTTTGAGGCCCTTGGTGTCGCAGCCGACGCCAGGCTCGAACGTGTCGCCCTTCTTGAAATAGCCGCCTTCGCCATTGCCGACCTTGCCATCGACCTTGACCTTGAGTTTCGTGCTTTTTGTGGTGGTCATGTGTGACTCCCATGAAAAAGGGGGCCGACCCGAAAGCCAGCCCCCATAATGTCAGCCGTTAGGCTTAGGTCAGGTCGCGAACAGCGCCCGAAGCCGCTTCGTTGAGGCAGCGCAGGGCAACCTCGCAACGCATGGCCTTGCGGTCGGCCAGACCCGTGCGGGCCAGATCGAACGTGGTCATGCTCTCGCCAACGCCGACATCCCAATACTCAGGATCGACGATCAGCGCATCGCGGGCCGAGGCGAAGCGATCGGGAACGAACTGCACCTCGCCAAAGTCGCTGACGTAAATGTCAGCACCCGCCACGATCGTGAGCTTCTTGTTGCCCGATTCACGGCGCGCATCGGCAAGGCCGGTAAACGCAGCAGCGGTCTGCTTCTGCGTCCCGTTGGTGATGACCATCTTCGGGTTGCCGCCTTCGTCCCAGATTGACTGGAGCTGGGCCTTCAGCAAAGGCTCGGTGTAGGCGCGCTGGGTGCCGTTGGTGGCAGCCGCAACGATACCCGCCGAGAACCCGCCGTCCGCGCCGCCGACGCCGGACGAGGTGTTCGTCTCCAGCCATGCCAGCGCACCGGCAGTCTTGCCAGCAACGCCCGCAGCAGCCGCAACCGAGGCGTAGTTGCCAAGGAAGCGCTTTTCGCGGTCGGTCATCATCTCGCGCCCGGCCTTCATGGTTTCGCGGGCAAGCTCCGACCGGCGACCGGCCTTGTTCGTCCATTCAACCGTGGTCGAGGCACCAACCACCTTGGTGAAAATCTGGGTGTGCGTCCCGACGCGGACCGTGTTCGGTCGTGCGGTATTCCCCAGATCGTCGCCCTGGATGGAGGCGTTGTCCTCGTTGGCAGCAGCGAGGCTGTCGGTCTGCCATTCGGTGTAGGTGTTGCTCACCTTGCTGGTGCCGATGGCGTTCTGGAACGGGGTGTCGTCCGGGAACAGCTCGGATATCTTGTTGGAGAGATCCTCGCGAACGCCCACGCGGGCGACGTTCTGGATAGTGTTGCTGGGAACAGCCATAATGAAAAATCCATCTAGTGCGGGGTTAGCCGCGTATTGGGAGGGTCAACGCTTCGCAGCGTGGGTGAAGTGAAACCTTACAGGTGGCCCGCAGCCGTCAGCCAGTCTGCCGCAGCAGCATCCCGAGCATCACGGTTGGAACCGCTCTGCTTGACACGTTCAAAGGCTTTGTTTGCTTTCGCGGCTCTGCTCGAAGGCTGGGATGCCGCGCCGGGCTTCAGGGTTTTGAACTTCCCTGTCTTGCTGTCTCGACGGCGCTCCTGAGACTTGGCCTTGATCCGTGCCAGTTCGGCGCTGTCCGCTTTCCATTGTGCGGCCAGCCCCAGAGCCTTGAGGTCGTTGGCGTCCATATGCTCGGCAAGGTCCGACTTGTCGTAACCAAGCTCTGCGGCCACATCGAAGGCGCCCTTGATGTAATTGTCGCGGGTTTCTTCGTTGGCAATCTCGGGGATCTTCAGCAGTTCGGCATCGCGCGCCTTGATGCGCTGCGCCTTCTGCTCGTCCGTCTCGACTCCGATAACATCCACTTGCTGCTTGAGCTGGTCAAACTGAGCCTTGGAATGATCGAAAATGGCCTTGTCGCGCTGATATGCCTGAATGTCGTTGTATTGCGCAGGGTCGGGCATCTGCGGCTCGAATGCCGCTGTAAACGCCTTCATCTGCTCGGCACGGCGCGCTTCGGCCTGGCGATCTGCGGACGCTGCGGCCTGTTCGTATTGCCGCTGGGCGTCCTTCGCCTTGGTGGTGGCCTCTTGGACCTGAGTGTTGCGGCGGGTTTCACTTGCGGCCCACGCCTGCTGGGCTTCCGGGGAAGCTGCTGCGAATGCCTCTTTTTCCTCCGCGTTGAGGCTGACAGGCGCTTCGATGGCCGGAACGTCCGGTTCGTCGCTTTCCTCGTCGTCCTCGTTTTCGGCTTCGGGGTCATCTTCCTCGACTTCTTCGTCTAGGTCGAAATCATCCTCCGCCTCTTCCTGCTCCTCGACGGGGGCGGCCTCTTCGCCCTCTTCCTCGTCTCCAAACAGGTAGTTCTCAAAATCCGCCGCCTTTTCGTCCACGCTTACAGGCGCAGCCGAACTAGCAGCTTCCGAACTTTCGCTCGAATGGGCCATTAGTATCGTCCTTCTGGGAAAGCCGACGCATCGCTGCGTGGGCGGGGGATTAGCCTTGTGGGGCTAAATGCTCTTGCGCGCAGGAACCACACTCAGTTTGGCAGCCCGGTCCTCGTTGCGCGCTTCAATCTCACCGGCAGCAATCACGCTGCGGACCTGCGAACGAAGCTGCTCGGCAACCCGCCCACCGATAGCCAATGCCTCCAGCTTAGCCGCGTCACCGGGCGCAACCTTGCCCATAGCGTCCAGATATTCGCCGCGTATCTTGTCCAGCAGGTCGAACAGTCCGCCATCCTCGCGAGCGAAGGTTTCCCAACGCTGCGAGCGGGCCTGCTTGTCCGCGCCCATGTTGATACGGGCCTCGTCAAGCGGGTGAATGTCGAAGCTGTCACACAGCCACAGGATGAGGCGGGTGATTAGCTTACGCATCATTTATCCAGATCTCCGCCCATGCGGTTCGAGCGCACTTCCACATCGCGGGCGTTCTTCTCGCGCTGCAATTCAATCTCAGCAGCCGTCCGCTCGCGGGCCAGTTCGATCTCCGCAATCGCCTTGTCGCGGGCAAGCTGGTTGTCGAGCGCCGCCTTCTCGCGCGACACCTGCATCTGCATGGTGTGCTTCTCGCGGTCGGTTTCAATCGACGCCTCAGCCTTCTGTCGGTCCAGCATCGCACCGGCCTCGGCCTTCTGCGCGTCAAGCTGCAAGCGGGCTTGTGCCTCCTGCTGCTTGGCCTGCATCTCGGCCTGTTTCATCTCGACCTCGGGGTCGGGCTGCTGCTCTTTCTCGGCCAACTTCTGCTGCGCCTCGGGATCGTCCGGGTTGAACATGAAGTCCTCGCCCTGTCCGATGCCCATGTCGCGGGTCAGGCCATCAACCCACTTGAAGATATGTTCGGGACCGGCAAGACCCTCTTGCCTCAACAGAACCAGAGGTTCTTGCAGGGCCATGCGGGCCATGATCCGCTTATCCTTAGCGTTCGTGCCAAGGCCCACGCGGACAACGATGTTCATCGCCTCAGGCCACTGCGAGGGGTCCACTTCGCGATATTTACCATCGACCTTGATCTTGAACGGTTCACCATCGACCCGGAGTTGGCGATAGAGCTTTGCGCTAGCCCCAGCGAACGCAGTGGCCACATTGCGGGCCATGAACTTTTGGAGCGTAAGCCCCTTTTCCTCGCGACCGGAAAACTCCCGCGCCGTAAGGTTGCTCAGGGTGTTCGGGTCTGCGCCAGCGGTGGCCCTGCTGCTTCCAGAACGCGCCTCCTTCTCGCGAGAGAACCATTCCATCGCTTGCAGCGATTTGCCTATGTCGAAATTGCTTGGAATCGGGCTCAGCGCGTTACCTGTCCTACTCCGGATAGGTGAGCCAGGAATGGGGTTCAGCAGATCGTCCAGCGTTTCATCCGAGGAGTCCGTCTCCGAAACCTCGTGGCGCGGCATATTGGCAAAAGCCATGCCATCCAGAAGCTGACGGGCGATCTCCGAACGACCAAGCTGGATGTCCATAACCTTGTCGGCCAGAGAGTAACCCACAAGGCGATGCGCGCGGGGGAAAGGGCAGTAAACCGAGAAGGGCTGTTCATCTAGCGTCTCGACCGCCAACTCGCCAGCCTCGCCGTAACCATTCCCGCCCCAGCGAAGGATCTCATTCTCGACCCGATAAACCTTCACCAGCTCTGCTATTCCATCCCCGTCAACGTCGATCCGGGCGTATTCTTCGCACAACAAGACCTCCTCAAGGGCCTCGCTTGACGTTTCGCCAGTGTGGTAGTCGAGGGTGTCGCTCTCAACGTCCTCCCATTCAGAGTGCGTCGGCAGATCATAGACCTGCTCTGCCTCGAACCCCATGCCAACCAGGTCGCTGCGGGTCTGCAATCTGACATGGGCATTGTATGGGGAGGTGTCCTCGTGCTTCGCGCGCGAGTTGAAACGGAACTCGCTTGTCGGCACGGCAACGATCTTGTGGACACGCCTCGTCTGCTGCCGCTTGATAAGCACCCGCGCCATCTGCACGGGCTGGCCCATTTCGTCCTGCGTCTCGAACTCGCGAACGTCCTCGATCTCTACGCCTTCGATGCCTTCCCCAAGCATCCCCAGCGCCTCAATCGGCACCTCCTGCCACTCGCGGCTGACCTTTTCCTCGTCCTCACATAGCGTCTTGAAGATGCCAATCTTACGAAGGTTGCCGTCCTGGATCACATCATGGATGACACCGCCGCCGTCCTGTTCGCGCATGAAGCGGTAATCAATCGCAGCGGTCGCATCCTCAGCGAACTGCTCGTCGTCCTCATTGGTCGCTTCGAACTCAATCGTGCGGTCGCCAGCGACGAACATCTCAAGCAGCGTGGCAGTCGTGTCGTCCACGACCTCTTGCACATCGGGCAACACGATCTGCGACCGGCCCTCGACCTCGTTGCCGAAGGGCTGGGCCTCGTAATACCGGAACGATGCTTCTTGCAGGCATTCGATCTGGTCGTAGTAATTATCCGCAGCCTCGAACTCGCGTTTGAGGATTGACGCAAGCTCCTCGGGTGTGGTCGGGGCTTCGTTCATACTCGCGTCCCCAATTTGCTTAGATCGAGCGGGCGCGACTTGATCGGCACGGGCCGGATCGCTGCACTCTCGAATGATTTGTATCCGTGGGAAAACTCGTCATGCAGAGGGTGATCCTTGAACACCCCGCGCTTGTCGTCCCACTCTTTGCGGTAGTTATCGAGGCACTTGACCAGTCGGTCGCAGCGCACTTCGTCAATATAGACATTCGGCAGGAACGTGCGGCTTGCCTCGATCCCGTCTTGTTCGGTCTGGATGCGCTTCAGCACCTCAATCGGCTTAATTCCGGCGCTCTCGGCCTCTTGCTGCCGTGTGGTCGCCTTTTCGTTGAGCATCCGGTGCGAGGCGTCGTGCGGCATGTAGTGGCGGGCGTAATCGTAGCCCCGCTCGCGAAGGATGCGGGCGTAATGGCCAAAGCCCTCGCCGTTGTTCTCGTAGTAATCGACCGCGCGGCGCTCCATCCCGACATCCTGCCAGAATATGATCGCCATACTGTCGTTGAGGCCCAGATCCCATGTCGTATAAACCGGCGCGTCGAGTATCGGGATGCGGCATATCCGGCCCTGCTTGCGCATCGTGGTCATCTGTGTGCCGAAATAAGCGCCCTTAACCGATTGCTCGAAAGCCTCCTTCGCGGTGGAAGGGAACTCGCGCTTGATGTCATCGCCCTGCTGCTCGGCCTTCTTGACATACCAAGCGCGCTGGCCCGCATCGAGCTTAACGCCCGTCTCGGCTTCGACCTTGGCGAAGTATTCCGCCATCTCGGCGGTGATCGTCACATCCTCGTCGTCGATCCGGTATTCGTCGGAAGTGAACCAAGGGGAGAAGTGGAACTTGAAGTCCAGCGATGACAGCGGTTCGCCAGATTCCTCCTTCGCCTCGGCCTTGCGGCACATGTCGTAGAAGTCGCCAGCCTGCCCTTCGGCGGTGGACTCGATTGTAATACTCTGCCCCGCCTGCACCGTGTTGAATGCGCCCGTGCGGACCTCGCGGGCCTTCTCGGGATACTTGGCGCATAGCTTGCCGTATTCGCTAACGTGGAGCCTTTGCAGCGTCCCTGAGCGCAGCGAGGTGCCGACGCGGATGCTCGACCCGTTGCCGAACTTCATGCTGTCCGCCGCGTCCTGTTCCGCTGGCACTAGGTCGCGGAAGGCCGCTGGCAGCTTGTCGTAAGCGAACTTGATCTTGTCAGCGAAGAACGCCTTCGCATCGTTCAGGTTGTGGGCAATGACGCCCGCCGCCGTGTTCGGAATGAACAGGCAGTCGTCCAGCATGTCCAACTGAATGACCGTGGTGAAACCCTTCTGCCGAGCCTTCAACACCACATCCATGCCGTGGCGCTCAAGCAGGAACTTCTCCTGGTCGGGGTTCATGCAGAACGGAACGACCTTACCGTCCTTGCCCTTGATCTTGTAAAAGCCGTCGCGAAGGCGGGCCAGCTTATCCGGCCAGCGTTCCTTCGCCGCCCTTAGGGCCTTTTGTGGCCCAGCCATTCGGCCATGTCCTCATCGACCGTGTGCTCTTGCGCAATCCTCTCGCGGAACGCCTGCACATCGATATGGGTGCCGACCAGCTTGAGGGCCGCTACAGCCTCGCTGAGCTTATCAGCTTGCCGCGCCGCCTCGTAGGTGCTCCTTGCCTCTCTAAGCACCCAGAGGGCGTCTATATCCAGCTTGGCGGCACGTTCGGACTTGCCTGCTGCCACCGCCTCGGCAACCTTAGCATTACTCAACAGGCGCGACCCCTGCTGTTCGGCAGTCCTCTCGCTATACCCGGCGCGGATCGCAGCCTGGGTGGCGTTCAGGTCGATCAGGTATTCGCGGACGAATGTTTCCTGCTTGGGGGTCATGGCTTCCACCCTTCCGCAGCTCTGCAATGCAGTGGGCCGCTACTCGGTTAAATCTGTGAATCCCCGCCAGCCTGGCTGCTTGCATCTGGCCTTGTCGCGCTTGTCGGGGATCCGCTGCTGTTGGTATTGAGGCTTGGCGAGGCTGTTGGCGTATGGGTCGCGGGGCTTAACCACGGAACGTCGATGCAAGCCCGGTCGCGCAATACACCGCAACGCTGTGGCCGCTGTTCACATAGTCCTCGATCAGCGCAGCATCATCAATCACGCAAGCCATGTCCTCTTTGGGATCGCGGCGGAGCTGGTTAAGCACAGTGGCCATTGCCATGCACTCCATCCGGGTCTCGGATTCGTCCTGCTCGGGTAGGGCTTCCATTGTGCCGATCCCCTCGAATATTCGCCCGCTGCTCTGCCGAGTGCGATATATGCTGCGCTACGCTTTCGTGAGGCAGGCGGGCAGGGCGTGAAGCCCTATGGTGTTGCTGCGTGGGAGGCGGCTGTCTCGCGCTTGAGGTTGGCTACACCCGCGCATCGCTGCTCCTAATCCCCGTCACTACCCGCGCTAAGGGTTTTCCAGCGCCGCAGCAATTCGTTAAACTGGTCGAGGCCGCTAGCCCCGGTGAGACTTTGGATCACCTCCCCTCGTTGGGTAGGGTGAACGAAAAACGCCCGCGAGCCGGTTGGGCTGCGGGCGCATCTCTAACTATTGTCCTTCGCCTTATCAGCGGGCGCACCCAAAGTCAAGCGGTCAATCGTCCCTTCCGCTCATTTGCTTGAAGGCTGTGTTCATTCCCTTGAGCCCATCGATCACCTCTTGGCGTTTTGCCTTCGCGGCCATGCGCCTTTCCAGCCTTCTTGCCGCGCCACTCTGGAGCCTTTTGTAACCGCCAACGTCCGGATCGGTGGCAACGTCCACACTGACGAGCTTCGCAGCTACGCCAGCCTTGCGGATGCCGGTTACCGCCATGCCCGCGTGAACCACGGCGCGATGGAATATGCCTATTACGATTATCGCCTAGCCGAGACGGTTAGCGTCAACGGCATCGAGAATTTCTGGCGGCACATGAAATGCTCAATCAATGGCACGCACACCAGCGTGAGCGCGAAGCACCTGAACAGCTACGTCAAGGAATTCGAGTATCGCTTCAATCGTCGCAATCGTCCGGAGACGATGCTTCCGGAGCTTCTCTCGACGTTCCGGCCATTGAACGCAGCGTAGCGTCGAAGGCGGCTTGGTCGCCTTCCTCGCCCTTTCGCTCGGCTATGAATTCGCCAAGCTTTCCTTGTTCAATCGCGGCCTTGAGGGTCGTCATCCAACCAGTTTCCTTGTTTGCCCTCTGGCGAGTTGATGAGTTTGTGGACCTTCTTGATTGCGAAGGCGGGGGGTGCGTCGGGATCGACCTTTGAGGTCGCCATCTCCAGCGTAACATCAAGCCAATAAGGGATTGAAAATTCGACCCTACCAGCCTGGAAGTCCTCAAGCCAGTCCAAGTCCTCCATCGACGCCCACTCGGCCTTACTTGCCCACTTAATCTCCCATTGCGCCTTGCCCTCGTTGCGCTGCGTTTTGACGCTTACGATGGCACGGATTGGAGTGCGATTGAGGCTGTCATCCTCTTGCGGTGGGCCAATGTCATTAGCGGGAACCGCCAGGAACCGCTTAGCCTCTTCCTCGTCCCACTCGACCGTTGGCTTGTCGCCCCTATAGAAACCCAGAGTTTTGTAGCCCGGCCGTTTCAATGGCTTCACCACCTTATGAGCCAAGGCGATCATTTCGGGGTCGGTAGCCAACAGGAACACGTTGTTGTTGACCGTCACCTGACCCCCATCATTGGCGGTGGCCAACACAGTTTGCCCACCATGTTGCTCAAACGCGATCGCTGTGTCGGCGCCCTCCGGCGGAGCTTCCTGTCCGTAAAACTTTTTCCAGAACCACCACACGCCACCTGCGACACCGCCCGGCAGCACAAGGTCGAGAAACTCCGCGATTTCCTTAGCGGTTTTGTATTCCTCAGTTCCAAAGAGATGACGCGCAGTCTCCAAAATGCTTTGGACAATATGAATATCAAGCTGGAAACACTGCTGCTTGACGTCAGCCTTTACGAGCACCTTCATGGTGGCCGCGTCACCGTTGAACTTCTTGTTGGCGAGCTGCACCATCTCGGCAAGCGCCAATAACGCAGGAGCAAGCTCCTGCACGTCCATTTGATGGTCCTTTAGAGCCGGTCCATCATAGCGGACCGTCGTTTCAATATGCTTTGACATTCCAGCCCCCGATTTAGCGTCAAAGACGCTAACACCCCCTGAACGAGCTTGCGCGGGCCGCGCGATAGGCCGTGCCTCATTTGAGTCAAGCCACTACGTATGCGAAGGGGACACACCCCAAAAAAAGAAGCTCCATGTCAAATCCGCTCCTTCATGCAGATAACATCCGCCACAAAACAGACCGTCAGATAAGCCGTGTGCTTGGCGTTGCGGCTGCTGTTCGCCAGATCCGTTCCCGCCACCCCGGCAGGCTGATCGAACCGCACCACCGCCTCAAACACGCTCCAATAAGGGCCGGGGATGTAATCCTGTATGCGATGCAGGGTCCGCCGCGCGTCGATCTCGGCGCCGTTGCGATGCTCTTCGCTCCCGCCACCAGGCATCCGCTCCCCGTAGGAAGCCGTTACAGGCGCGCTGTGGCTCGATTGCTCCCACAAGCGGAGGCAGTAGCCAATCGCAGCCAGTTGCGTCTCAGAGAGCTTATTTTGGGCCTTCCAGCGGCAAAGCGGGGTGCCGCCTCGGTTGAGGGATGCGCGCGCTACGGTCCCGTCATCCACGTTGGTCACGAATTGCTCGCGATATTCCCCGTGCTGCTCGGCGTAGACGTTGGGCTTGTTCTTGTCCTTGTCCTCGGCGTTGACGATGCCCGCCAGCGCCATGCGCATTTTGTATTGCGCTTGGTTTTCGTCCTTGCGCTTCGCTAGTGGATCTCGCTTAGCCATGTTGTAATTCCCTACCGTCCGAAGAATGGGGTGTTCAGGGGGTGGTGTCCTCCAAGCCCTTCAAAATCTCGCGCGCCGTTCGACCGATTTGCAAAGGGCTTCTTTTCCAACCCATCGCCTTGGTATGCTCGTAAGCAATGCGGAGAGCCTCTGCGCTCGCGCGATCACCCATCTCGTTTCCTTTCACCATGTCAGTTACCTTTGAAATCATGCTGCGATTCGATAATTCAGGCCGCGCATTGGCGACCTCTGGATGACAACGCTACGGGGCCATCGCCCGCGCTCGGCCACCTCTCGTTGGTGCGCTGCGAGCCGCACCTTGAGCGCCATGAGCAATTGCCCGCGATGGTCGAACTGCTTCCACCAGCGGGGGAATATCCGCATCACTTCGCGCCAGTATTCCGGCTGCCAATCGCCCTTCAGTTGATTGCACTGGCGGCAGCAGGGGACCGTCTTGCGTCCGCCCTTGCAGCGAGGGACAACATGGTCGCGGGTCTTCGCCACACGTGTGCGGGCCTCAGGTGGCATGAGGTCGCGCTTGCACCAGTAGCAGTGGAGCCGACGCCGAGGCGCTTTGGTAGCCATGCTTAATCCCCTCCCTCACTCGCAGCGCTTGACCGCGACAACGTCCGCACCGCTGCCCGTGTGTATCCATTCCGTATCCGCGACAGGCCACGGCTCCGGGCAACAGATGCCGCCCCGAAGCTGGCAAAACAGGTGCGTCCCCATGCTTTTCGGCGGGGCGCGCTTGCCCGAAATGATCTGGTATCCCGTCGCGGGCACACTACGCTTCTCGCCCATCGGTGACCGCCTTCAAGTGACCGATGCGCTGGGTGCCGGTGCTGGCCGCAATACGCTGCGGCTCCATCGTGCGGCGCAGAGCCTTGAATCGCCGCTCGTCAGCGACAGCTTCGGAATTGAGAATGGCCTTCAAAATCTGGCGATGGTCGTCGCACTTTTCGCGAGCCTCGGAGCAGGCCATGCGGAGCGTCGAACGGTCCAGGTGGCGCACTTCGGCGGCGATCACGGTTAGCCATTCGTGGGCGGCATCGCTGCCCATACCGACCGGGCGGACCGGGGCGAGGCAGCGGGACAATTCCGCGATGATTTCAGCCACCGAGGGTTTGGATAGCCCGTTCTGCGTCGGTGGCGGTGCTGGAAGATTTTGAATTTCGGTAGCCATTGGTCGGTTTCCTGTCGTCTCGGGGGTCGTGGGGGCCGCCCCATCCGTTGGCGGCGATGGCTTCGACCAGCTTGCCGGGTGGCCAGTTTTCGTCCGCCATCCCCTCGATCGCCGCGACGAACTGCTTGTGCGCCGTGGCGGTGTTGGTCAGCCGCTTGGTTTTCCGATTGGCTTTGAGATCCCGCCAAACCTCGGGCTTGCACCATTCCGGACACGGAAAATTGTCGGCCCTTACGCGGGCGGGTGTTTGTTCCGGGTGGGGGTGGGGGTTGGGGTTAGATTTATTTTCATTGGGGAAGGGGGAGGGGGCGGGGGCGTCCGCATTGGCTGCGGATTCCACCGGACTTCCACCGGACTTAGCTTCGTCGCGAAGCCTTGCCTTGCGCTCGCGATCATAGGCGCGGCGCTTTTCTGCTGCTGCGTCTTTTGGCTGCGCGGCCTCCATCTCGGCAATCGCTTCGATCAGAGCTTCGCCGGTCACTCCGGCTGCCATCAGGTGGCGAACAGCGGTGGCGATGATGCTCATGCCATCGCCCTCCACTCAGACAGCAGGCGGTCGCCCTTGCTCGAATTGCAGGAGCGGCAGGCCGGTGTCAGATTGGCAAAGTCATTGGTCCCGCCGCGAATGAGCGGAACAATGTGGTCAATCGTTGGGTCGTCCGACGATCCGCAATATGTGCATTCGAAGCCATCGCGCGCAAAGATCTGTTCGCGGATTCCGCGCCAGGCCTTCGGGCTAAGGCCAAGGCGTTCCCGATACCTGTGAGGCGCGGCGGGGCGCGCCAGTCTTGCTGCGCGAACCTCGTTGCCTGCGTTAATCTGATAGGCGAGCGCGAGCACGGCAATAGCCATCGCCTCGTCGTTACAATCGGTTTCCAGAAGCCCATCGAAGAGCCGGTATATCTCGCTCCGGTCGGGGCCGCGCTCCATCGCCTCAGCCACAACGATACACTCTTGGATCGAGCGCCCGCCGTTGTGCATCATCTCAAGGATGGTCGAACAGACGCTCATTGCAGCAGATCCGCAAAGGTCTGCAGCCGAATGACGATCAGCGTCTCGCCACGGTCCTGCCGGAACGCAGCAAAGTCCGCCCCATCCAGGGCCTCGGTGAAGAACTTCGGCAGCTGCTTGCGGCGCTTGGCCTCGCCAGACAGCTTGATCGTTTCGTCAAACCCGGTGATGACCTCAACGTCATTCTTGGCGTATTCGGTCGCACCGGACAGCGGGACACGCTGCGCCTTCAGGCCGCGCTCCTTGAGTGCGTTGACCAGCTCGCGCTCGTAACCAGCGCCCTTGTCGCGGCTCATCTTACCCACGATGCACACACCCGCGAGCAGCGCCGCACTTGAAGCAGGGCGACGAATGGTCCGCTTGTCTTGGCACCTCACAGGGGCGCTTAATTTGGCGGGAGCTATCGCCCAGCCCGACATCCGCACCATAAGCGCGGTTCCATATCAGCCTGTCAGGGGTGCCGGGGTCGCGACCGTGCAAATATGCCTCGATTGCGTTAGCGAGGGCCATCGACCCCTTTTCCATCGCGTCGATGTAATCGTCCCACTCGCGCTTGATCGCGCACTTGGCGGGAGCCTTGTAAGACGTTGGCTGCTTGTGACCGGCGACCGGCGCCTGCTTTGGCAGAGGCGCGGGCTTGTGGTTCTTGAAATGCTCCGCAATCATCCGGTCAAGGAAGGCGTTGTTCGGCACCAGTTCGGCCAGAACAGTCCGCATTTGTTCGGGGGAGGTGTATTCCATCACCCGCGCCCCATCATCTTGCGCTCAAGCGACCTGTGAAGCTTTCTGCGGAGGCACTTGACCCGGATGCCGAGATACCAGGTGCGGAGGGATAGCCACTTCATGCGACCTTCCCCCGCAGCGGGAGGTAAGCCACGTTAAGCGCGTCCCGCTCGCAGTCGCTTAGTTCGCGACCGGCGGGGCTGTCCTTGTGGTGGGCCTTTGCTTTCGTCGCCACGTAATCGCGGCAAAGATCCTCGATTGTGTCATGGTCCAGATTCTCACTGGCGCGCACGACCTGGACACCCTCGGGCATCAACAGCGAAACCAGATCAAGCGGCAGGGCATTGCCTGCGATGATGCTGTAAATAGCGCCGCCGGGGATCTGGGCCGGGTCAGAAAGCGGATCGGCAGGGAGGTAGCTGGCAAACGTGTTGTAAGGGATGCCACTGTCCAGCGCCGCAGCCTTGAGGCTGATACCGCGCCGGTCCATTTCGCGACGGATGGCGAGCTGGCGGCGTTTTACGATCTGGGAACCGTCACACATGATCCGGTTGACCTTTCAGTTCAGAAGGGTTGGCATGGAAAGGACGATCACCCGCCGCGAGAACGCCAGCACAGGGCTGCGCAGTCGCGACGGGTGCCACGGCGCAAGGAGCGGACGCCGGGGATTCGAGAGCTTCGGGGATGTCGCCAGGCGCGTAATCGCTGACCTTGAGACAGGGGCTGTGCGCGATGGCATCGGCCCAAGCGCCAGCATCGGAACCGCCCCGATCGGGCAGGTCCATAACCATTGCGATGGTGCGGGCTTGGAACAGGCACTTGACGCGGAGCAGTTCGCTAAGGAGCGTTCCGTCGCGGCCTTCGTCGAGGATGTGAGGGGGTGCCATCTATGCGGGCTCCTTCACCGGAGCGCCGTTCAAGAGACGGATGGTTTCCGCGTCCTCTTCGCCTGCCTCGTTTGGGGTTACCTTGATGAAGCGACAGGCGTTCCAGCGCCTACATCCAGTTCGATTGGCCGGCAGCGTCTCGGCGGACAGGCAGACCGCACCCCGAGGGTGACTGACTGTCGGCGCAATCGCTATGGCCTGCACATTGTGAAGGGTTCCTGCCACGGGGAAACCGCAAAGGCCCGAGCCCTTGTTGATCGGTCCACCACGAACACACAGAGCCAGATCGCCAACCTGCCAATCGTCAGCCATCACGCACCTCCCATGGTGAACGCCGATTCACCTTTCGGGTATTGCGCCGAAAGAGGAAATGCGCTCCAATTGCCTTCCGGTGAGACGGAGGGTGAATGCCAATCATCTACTTTGAGAACCTGCCTGTTATCGCCATTGATGCGGACGGAATTGGCGGGTGTATCGCGAGCGGAACGAGCAAATCGCGCTGGCGTTGTTCGCGCAGCCTGTGGCGCAAGTTTCTCGAAACCGAGATACGCCGCCTCAACGAGTTCGAGCAGGCCGAGCGACGAATTGCGCGGGGTAAGGTGCTGGCGTTCAGGAAGGTTGTGCCGGATCATTAAGCGGCTCGCTCGCGGGGGAGGTCGTCAAACCCGACCTTGCCGCCAGTGTGTTCCACCAGCAGATGCGCAAGTTGAAAGCTCGGCACTTGCTTCGCATCCTTGATGCGCGAGATGGTCGCCACGCTAACCCCGCAGCGGTTTGCGAGGAGGGCGGCGCTATCGGGGCCGCTGGCGAGATATTCGGTGAGGGTCATAGGCAAACAACTTACACCCGGCGCAAGTTAATGCAAGCCCCTTTCTTACATCCGGCGGCATTACCCACTTGCGCGGGACGTAGGATAATGCCCAGCATGGCTAGGCACTATCTCAAGCAGTGGCGGAAACACCGCGAGCTGACCCAGGACCAGGTTGTGGATCGGCTTGAGATGTTCGACGATCCGCTGTTGCCGGGGACCGCCGCCAGCCTGTCGCGCCTCGAAAATGGCAAGCAGCCCTACGGGGAGCGCATACTTGAGGCGCTGGCAGAGATATACCAATGCGAACCGGACCACCTTATAGGGCGCGACCCGACCAAGGCCGGTGAAGTCATCGACCTATGGGGCCGACTCACCGCACAGCAGCGGCGGCAGGCAATGGCGGTAATTGAGGCCCTGCGCACCGAAGCCGGATAAAATTACACCCGGCGCAATTTAACGGTTGACGCTACTTACACCCCATGCAATAACCCTCCTTAACGGAAGCACGACGCTTCCAATGAGGAGGCCACCATGGCGCAACCTACCGCCGAACAAATGCTGGACTGGCTCGAAGCCCGGACCCGCAAAAGCCAAACTGGCATTAGCTTCGATTGGGTTCCCTCAGTTGAGGGCGAACCATCGGGCTTCCGCTTCATGCGCCGCCACCATATTGGCGATCCCCACAAGTCGCTGCGGCAGGCAATCACCAGCGAGATGGCTGGCAGCCCCGTTGTGGAGCGGGAGCGCGCCGAAGGTCAGGATACTGAGGCTCGCGGGTGGGCGCGGCTTGAAAGCACTTACACTGGTCCCGACCCGCACAATGCAATTTCGTTGCAGGACGCGGATCGCAGAAGCGCAGCGAAGTCGAAGTACATATCCCGCCTGCGCGGTTCGCTGGCTGCCATTGTTGCAGATCCCGATTGCTGTCTCGCGTCAAAGGCTATCGCCCGTGATGGTCTGACATATCATGCGAACTCGGCTGATGTAGAGGATACGTCAGCTGGCGCTGACGGCGGTGCATCGTGAACGCCCCCGCTTCATTCACCCCCACCGCCGAAAGCGATCTGCTTTCCCTCGCATGGTCTGTTCTCGCTGGCGATTACAGCGGGCTTCCCCGCATCACCGAGAGCGAGCGTTACAACCTCGACCAGTGGCACAAGGAAGCACAAGCCACGGTTGACGGTGACGGTCGCGACTTTGCCCGCATGATCGCCCGCGAGGGAGCGCACCAGCTTTTCCATGCAGACATTCGCGCGGGGTATCGCGACGAGTTCGACAGCTTTGACGACTTCGTTGCGCTGTCTCCCATGCGCGTAACGGCGGGGATGGCAGCATGAACCGCGATAAGCTCGCCGCCGCTGTTGCCGAGGCCGAACGCTTCATCAAGCGCGCCGAGGCGTTGGCCGACAATCCGCCCCGTTACGATTTCTTGGGCAACAAGGAGACGGGAGCAATCCGCCGCGCCAGCATGGATCTGACCCGCGCCCTCGCTGACCTTCGGAGGCCCGCATGAGCGCCGCAGAACGCGCCTTCTTCGATGGCGACCACTGCCACCACGTTGCAGCCCGCGACGAGGACGAGCGCCTTGCTCGCATCTGGTCCGCTTTCGAGCGCCACGCAGCCCGCAACCACCGCAACGCAATGACACCCGCCAGGCGGGCCGAGATCGAAAGGATGTTCGCATGACTGACATTCAATGGGGCGAACCGATCCCCGCCGAAGTGATGAAGGCGCTTGGCCTCCCCGGTCAAACCCCGGTGAATTACGATGGCGTGATCGATGATGCCTGCGTTTGGCAATTTAACGGGACAGACGGTGTATACCGCCTCCCCGCCGATCACCCTCACTACAGCAAGCACACCGAGCAGCCAGCACGGGTGAGCGATGAGCTTGTCAGGCGGATGCGCGGCTTGGTCAGCGAAATGGCACCCCTCGCGGGGGCTGGCAGTGGGAAAATGAGCGGTCTGCATTACTACACCGCTAAAGAAATCCTCGCAGAACTCGAACCCGAGCCGGTCGATCCGCTGGCGCAAGCGTTGGGCGATGCGTTCCCTGACTTCGACATTGACCCCGCCGCCCTGCAAAGATTGCAAGAGCAACTTCGAGCGAATGGTTACGCCATCACTCCGGTGCAATCATGCTGACCGCCGCGCTGAGCGCCTACACCGAGGCCACGGAATCTTTCCGCGCTGCCATTGGCGAAGCACACCTTGCCTGCCCCCATACAGCCTGGGTTGAACGCAGCACATTCAAGATCGCTGAGTGGATGAACCCGCACCGTAGCTGGCGGATTTGCCAAGCGTGTCGCGCTGAAATCCATGACGTCGGTATCTACCGGGATTGGCTCGCGCACGGTGAATACAGCGTCTGCAAACCGGACCAGGTTCAAGTGGTCTTAACGCCAGCCCAAGCGGGGGTTGAGCATATCACCAACCTTCGCCTGAGCAACGATCCCCGGCCCCATTTCGGTTCCTTTGCTGAAGTGCTGGACTGGAGGCCGTCATGCTGACCGCCCTCAACTACATCCGCACTCTGGGATTGCCCATGCTGGCTACGCTCGGTGCCCTGTTGATTGCTGACAATATTATGGCGGGGTGGGCTGCTTGTTACACTGGCGAGGTCGAGTGTCGGGCATTCGGGGGGGCTTCGTAATGCGCACAATGAGCATCCCCGCCGCCGCACTGGCGCTCGCCGTTATCAGTTCAATGTCTGCGGGCGGAAACCTGCCACGGAAGAAGCCAAGTCTGCGCCGCTACTCCACGTTCTGCGGCCCGCCCTATCCGACCAGTCGGCAACACCGCCGCGCCATGCAGCGCGCATCTTCTGCCGCCTTGGCCCGCATCGCAGCAACCAAGGACGTTCCATGATCCGCGCAATTCTCCAACACACGCCGCGCCCCTCGGGCTTTGTCACCCAGGCGCTCATCGACCAGCACGGCAGCTTCCGGGCGGCACTTGCCCACCTGAACGCCAAGCACGAACGAAAGGACTCTCGCCATGAACGCAATCGCTGAGATCCGGCCCGACTATTTCGACCGGCTGCTGGATACCCGCGCGCAAGCTGTGGAGGCCCGCAACATGCTGGGTCAGACCATGCACGGCCTCAATCTGGCAGCGCGCCGCCTTGAGGCGCTGGGTGAGGACGCATCCATTTTCCGGGAGCTGGTCGATCAGGCCAAGCCTGTGCGGTGGGCGCGATGAACGACATTTACCTCGATATTGAAACCATCCCTTGCCAGTCGGCGGAATACCGCGCCGAGGTCCGCAAGAACATCACCGCCCCGGCGCAATACAAGAAGCCGGAAAGCATCGCGCAGTGGATTGCAGAGAATGGTGACGAAGCTGCCAGCGAGGTGATTGGCAAGACCAGCTTCAACCCGGCGCTTGGCCATATCTGCACGATTGGTTTCGCGATTGGCGATCAGCCGGTGGATTCATATCACTGCCTCAAGGTCGAGGACGAGGCCGAGATTATCGGGTGCTTCTTCGCGCGTCTCCCGACCTTGGGCCTCAACCGCTTCATCGGCCACTATATCACAGGCTTCGACCTGCGGTTCATTCTCTGCCGCGCTGTCGTGCTGGGCGTCAAGCTGCCCGTCTCCACCATCTTCCCGCGCGAGGTGAAGCCGTGGAGCCATGAGGTTTTCGACACGATGGTCGCATGGTCCGGTGCGCGGGACAAGATCAGCCAGGACAATCTCTGCCGAGCCTTGGGGCTGGAATGCAAAGGCGACTTCGATGGTTCGATGGTCGCGGAAGCATGGTCCGCTGGCGAGCATGACAAGATCGCTGATTACTGCCGCCGGGACGTTGAAACCGTCCGCGCCATCCACCGCAAGTTTGAAGAGGTAGGTTTCTGATGACCCCCGAACAAATCAAGTTGCTCGAAGCGCCGCTCGACAAGGCCAAGGTCGCTAGCCGCAGTCAGTCTGGGCGCGAACTGTCCTATATCGAAGGCTGGTGGGCAATCGCAGAAGCCAACCGCATCTTCGGGTTCGACGCTTGGAACCGCGAGGCGGTCGATATTCGCCAGCTTGGCGAGCCCTACCAGATGGCGGGCAAGGACACTTGGCGCGTCAACTATATGGCCAAGGTCCGCGTGACGGTTGGCGACATTGTCCGCGAGGGCTGCGGCTTCGGCCAAGGCATCGACCGGGACGTTGGGCAGGCGCACGAAAGCGCCCTCAAGGAAGCCGAGACGGACGCCATGAAGCGCGCCCTTATGACCTTCGGCAACCCCTTCGGTCTGGCGCTCTACGACAAGACGCAGGCCAACGTGAAGGCAGCGCCGCCCGCCACCATCACCGACGCCCAGCACGACGAGATTGCCTTGCTGGCACAGGGCGCAGGGGTCGAGCTTAGTGTCGTTTGCGATGCAGCCAAGGTGGCGTCCCTCAAGGATCTGCCCGCCGACAAATTCACCAACATTATCAACAAACTCAAGGCCACAATGCAGGCCAATGCTGAGAAACAGAAGGAAGCCGCGTAATGCCGTCACTCAACAAAGTCATGCTGATTGGAAACTTGGGGCAAGACCCCGAGGTCCGGTCGTTTCAGAACGGCGGCAAGGTCTGCAACCTGCGCATAGCCACCAGCGAAAACTGGAAAGACAAGAACACCGGCGAGCGGCAGGAGCGCACCGAATGGCACACCGTGGCGATCTTTTCGGACGGCCTGATCTCGGTCTGCGAAAACCACCTGAAGAAGGGCAGCAAGGTCTACATCTGCGGCCAACTCGCGACGAGAAAATGGCAAGATCAGAGCGGCAACGATCGATACTCGACCGAGGTGGTTCTGCGCGGTTTCGACGGCAAGCTGATTATGCTCGACGGACCCGGTGCTGGGACTGCGGGCGGGTCATCTGCGAACAACCGCCAAGCGGATTCCCGGTCTTCTGCTGGGAATGCTGACCCCGAAGACCTCGACGACGACATTCCGTTCTAGTTTCCCCGCAGCAATCCGGCGGCGCTTTCGGGTGCCGCCGGAGAAAGGCCCGACATGCTCAAGTTCAGCGCAGCACCCCGCAAGAAGAATGCGAAAGACCCCGCCGGGAAGCGGTGTGCGCCGTTCCTGCAATGGCTGCGGACCCGCGACTGCATTCTCGCCAAGACCGGCGAGTGCATGGGGAAGGTGCGCGCCTGTCATTGGGATCAGGCTGGCGACAAGGGCACGGGCACGAAGGTCAGCGACAAGTTCGCGCTGCCGATGTGCGACGGGCACCATGCCGAGCAGACCGATATTCTGGGCTGGCCGAAGTTCCAGCTTAAATACGGGTTTAGCGCAAAGGATGGCTGCGACTTCTTCTGGAAGAACTGGCCGCGCCGGTTGGAATGGGAGCGGTCCAATGGCTGACGCCAAGCACATTTACCGCCGCACCTATGAGGGCTTCGTCCCCGCGAATGATGAATCCGCCGCGTTCTTTGGCAAGGTGAAGCTCGGCCAGTTTGTGACCCTCGACGGGAAGCAGGCCCGCAACCTCAAGTTTCACCGCCTGTTCTTCGCCATGCTGCGGCTCATTTCGGACAACAGCAACCCGCATATCAGCGAGGCGGCGGCGCTCCACTTTGCCAAACTGGCAGCGGGCATAGGCGACACCGTTACCGATAGCCGGGGCGAGGCGCATTTCGTGCCGGGGTCGATCAGCTTTGCGCGGTTGGACCAGGCTGGCTTCGACGCCTTCGTTCAAACAGCAATCCCGCCATTGGTTGGCAGGTTCATGGTCGGCACCGCGCCGGATGAACTGATAGCCGAAGCGATGGCTCTAGCAGCGTAGGAGAATGTGAGATGGGTATTAGCACCAACGTTTATACAATCTATGGCGTCCGTCATAAATGGGATGAGGCATTCTCTGAAGCATTCGACGATGTTTACGAGGGCCTCGAGGATTACGTCGTCATTGACGGTATGGGTGGCGACTACATGGTGGTTGGAGCCAAGCTATTCGACAGCGGAGATAGCCGCTGGGAGCCGATGGAAGGGTTCGCAGAAATAGATATTTCTGACCTTCCACACAAAAAGGCGGAAGTCGAACAGGCGTTTACCGAAAAACTCCCAAGCCAAATCCGGATGTTGGAAGGCGATTGGTCACTGATGACCTTCGTTCACTACCATTGACCGCGCAAGGGATCGAAGCCGGAACGGTCGAGACCGCAGGGCTCGATTCACGAGAGCCCGGTGGCGAAGCCATGCGCCCGACCACCCCCATTCGAGGAATCACCATGACCCAACAGACAGACACACCCACGGTAGAAGTGAGCCAAGACGACCACGGATTTTGCGTCGGCTGCAATCAGCCAATCCAGATCGGCCAAGTCCTGACCGTATGGGATGAAGAAACCGGCCACGCTGACTGCGACCGCCCGTTCGATCTCGGCCACCAGCACCCCGCTGATGCAGATTGGCCGCTGCCTGTCGTTCTATTGGGTCATCCAGCGACCTACCACCCGCTGTCACAGCTTTCCGCCGACCTCCGCCAGGCAATGGAAGGCGCAGAAGAACTGAACGAGTTTCAGGTAATCGTGCCGAAGGCGCTCTGGGCGAACGCTATGCGCGCTCTATCCACCCATCAACCGCAGACCGATGCGGGGGAGGCTGTGCTGGAGGCGCGCCCGCTAGACGAATGGCACGAGGACATGGGCGATGTTGTCTGGTGGAAGTTCCCCATCGAAGAACCCGCGATGATCGGCAACCCGCTCGATAGCGCATGGCCCGGCTACCACACGCACTGGACGCCGCACCCCGCAATTCCCGTAATCCGCCAGCAAGCGGAAGCACAGGGGGATGGATACGAGGGGGAGGGCCGCGATTGGGCAGAGCATGTCGAAGCACAGGGGGATGGGGCGTGAGCGACATTCCCATTCAACGCGTCGTTTGTCGCTTTTCGTGCGGTGGCCCGAGCGCTGTAGCGACGAAGCTGGCGCTGGCGGAGTTCGGTGCGGACAGGGTGGAGATCGTCTATAGCGACACTCGATCCGAGCATCCCGACAACAAGCGGTTTCTGCACGAGTGCGAGGAATGGTTCGGCAAGTCGGTAACGGTTCTCGCGTCCTCGCAATACGAGAATATTTGGGACGTCTATCGGCGTGAGCGGTTCATTTCGAGCCACCAAGGCGCTTCGTGTCGCGCTCCGCTCAAGATGGTCCCGTTCTACGATTTCTGGCGTCCAAGCGACCTTCTGATCTTTGGCTTCACGGCAGATGGCACCGATGTTGCCCGCGCCGAAAGGCTGGAGGCCAATTCGGCGGAGAGGATGCGTTTCCCGCTGATCGAAAAGCGTCTGACCCGCTCTGATTGCCTCGCGATGATAGACCGGGCGGGGATCGCGATCCCTGAAATGTATCGGCTTGGCTTCAAGAACAACAACTGCCTCGGCTGTCCGAAGGGTGGGATGGGATATTGGAACCGCATTCGAGATCACTTCCCGGTCGAGTTCGAGCGCATGGCAGCGATCCAGCGCGATCTTGGACCGGGTAGCGGGTTTCTCACTCGTCGCGGCGAGCGGATTACGCTCGATCAACTTGAACAGGGCGATGGTCGCGATCAACCCGACGATGGCTTTGAGTGTTCCGTCATGTGCGCTCTCGCAGAGCAAGATATTGCCACCACCCCCTCCAAGGACAGCCCCCATGGAACAGACTGACACAAACTCGCTGGCGGATGAATTGGAGCAGGCATTCCCTGCCGGATATCGAATTGGCGTCCGCCTTTCTGACGATATGTTCCGCCGCATCCTCTCCGCCCTTCGCCAGCACAGTGCCGGGGATGCGGGGGCGGTGGAGGCGCTCAAACGCATCGCTGATTATCCAGTGGCAGGGATGCCGGTAGGTAGCATCATCAAAATAGTGGACGAATTGCAGGTTATTGCCCGTGTAGCCCTCGCCTCGCGCCCCACCGAAGCACCCGAGGCTAACAGGTTGGCGCGGTTGGAGGCGGAGAACGCTCGGCTGCGCAAAGAGATGGAGCGTCGCGACAAAAATGAGAATCTCAACTGCCTGAATTGGGGGCCATGCAGCCGCCACGATGGCCCAATGGGTGATGAGCCCGAGGAGAAATGACATGGCACTCAAGGACATGAAAGTCACCACGAGCACCGTTTTTTTGGCGCTCAACCGCAACGGTCTGGTCAAGGCCACCAAAACCAAGAGCGACCTGCGCCGGGACGAGATTGGTGTCCTCTTGCGCCTCCGCATCCCTACGAGCGCGTTTCAGAGCCCGTATATCGAGGCGAATATCAATGTTCCTGGCCATGCTGTGGTCGTGCCGGAAATCGAAGCGGAAGTGATCGAACCATGAGCCCGATGCAACAGACTGACAAGATGGATGCGGGGGCGGGGTTCCGAAACGCGCTGGCCGAAACCGATTGGGAACTGTGCGCCTATGTGCGGGAGAACGCAGACTTAATCCTCGCCTCCCTCGCCCAACCCACCACCGAGCCGAGCGAATACCGGCGCGGGGATGGGCTGGCACCACTGACGGTTGAAAGCGGCCCAGCGATCGACACGGTTCACGCCACCGACTTTGGCGCGACAGGAGACGGTGTGGCCGACAGCACCGCCGCAGTCCAAGCCGTAGTTGACCATGCCGATGCTCTCAATCGCGAATACCGGCGCGGGGTGGAGGAAGCTGCGACCATCGCAGATATGCACGACCACAGGGGCGACATTGCCAAAGCCATCCGCGCCCTTACCGGAGAGCCGCAATGAGGCTCCTGCGCCGCGCCTTTCCGTCCATCGGAATGCCGCAATGGTCCACGCTCGCCATGTCCTACGAAAGCGCCCGCGATGTGTGCCAGCGCAAGGGTTATCACATGGTCTGGTATCTGCGCGAACGCCGCGATCCGACCGGCATGAAAGCATTCCACCGCAGTAAGTTCCTGACGGAGAACCGCAATGACCGCTGATACCGAAGCGAGCGAGTTGGTGGAGCGGCTGCGGGCGCTGTCTGCGGAGCTTGAGCCGGCAGGCTGTCCGACCACAAAGCAGCGCCGCCAGATCGACACAGTTGACGAAGCCGCCGACCGCATCACCCAACTCGAACAGGTGGCGAGAGAGGCGAGGGAGGCCTTGGCCTCGGCGTCGGAACAATTCGACTTCTACGCCAAGAGCCACAAGGCGAAGGGCACGAAAGAAGCGCACCTGAAGGCCGCCGTCAACCTCGGTTGGTCGATGCATTTGGACGAACTTGCCGCCCGCATCGACGCCCTACTGGAGCCCCGGACATGAATAGCGCCACCATCCGCGCACTACAGGGCGGGCGGGGATGACTGCGCGACCGGTCTTTCCTGATTGGCCCCGGCTCATGGCCGAACCAATGGCTGCTGCCTATCTCGGCATTGGCAAGACCACCTTGCGCGACAGCGGGCCAGAGCCGAAGCAGCTTGGCCGACGCATCCTTTACGACCGCCACGATCTCGACCGCTGGGCCGATGCGCTCGACGGTCAGCCGCTTGACGAAGAGCAGAAGCAAGCGGAAGGTCGTTCGCTTGAGGACCGGATAAAGGCGCGTCTGAATGCGTAAACTGCCCTACACCTACCGCAACCGCAAGCGCCTGGCAGATGGCCGGGTGAAGGAATACTGGCGTTTCCGGCGCGATGGCACCGACTGCCCGCTTCCCGGCGACCCGCGCACAGATACCGCAGCGATGCGCGCCTATGCGGACCTTGCCGATCGTGCGGACAGACTGGCTCAAGAACATGCCGAGCCGGACCGCCATACATTCGAGTGGCTGGCGACCGCCTATCTGCGCAGTGCCGAGTTCAAGGCACTGGCAGACATTACGCAGCGGGATTACCGCCGCACCATAACCGCGCACCTCGTGCCCATCATGGGACCGGAGCGGTTCGATTGCATGACGCGGCAGGCCGTCAAGCAAGTGCGCGACCACGTTGCCAAGACGCAGGCACCGCGCACCGCGAACAAGGTCAAGCAGGTCACTAGCCTGATCTATAGCTGGGCCGATCAGGAGGAGTTGGTGCCGGGTGGCTTCAACCCTGCCAGCGGCCTGAAAAAGCTAAAGGGACGCAGGCGGGTCATCGAGGTTTGGAGCGACGAGGAGGTTGCCCTGTTCCTCTCCCATGCGACCGTGCGCGAACAGACTATCGTGATGCTGGCGCTCTACACCGGGCAGCGGTGCGAGGATCTTGCGCAGATGGAGTGGAGCGATTGCCTTGGCGACATGATCCGCGTTCGGCAGAACAAGACCGGCGAGCCGCTGGTGCTGCCCTGCCATGCTGAATTGAAACGGCACCTCGCGGCGGTCCGCAACAGCTTTGGTGGTCCGGTCATTCGCGGCGAGAAAGGCCGACCGATGAACAGCAACAGTATCACATCGGCCATCACGCGCGCGGTCGGGCGGATCGACGCAATGCCGAAGCGGTCAATGCACGGACTGCGCTACGCCGCCTGTGGCATCCTGGAAGAGTTGGGCTGCACACAGTTGCAGATTACCGCAATCACCGGCCACAACACCTATGAGATGTTCAAGAAATACGCCTCGCAGCGGCGGGATGCAAAGGCAGCGGTTGACCGATGGGAATTGGGGAACAAAGCGTGACGGTCTGCGGAAGGCATAGGATCGGGCTGCGGAAGATTATCGCTTGCCCCGGAGCCGACCCCCGGCTAATGGCGCTTTTCCGCGCTTCCGGCGTGGTTGAGGCCCGATGGCGGAGTGGTTACGCAGAGGACTGCAAATCCTTGCACGCCGGTTCGATTCCGGCTCGGGCCTCCACATCCCCGCCCACCGGCATTGCGACCAACCGCGATGCGAACCCGGTGGCGCGATCTGTGCCGCTTTAGCTCAGTTGGTAGAGCACATCATTCGTAATGATGGGGTCAGGTGTTCGAGTCACCTAAGCGGCACCACCACTTCCAGTAGGAAAAAGCGAGGCTTCCAGCGGAGGTCCGTTCGGCTGGTCCGGTGACCGGCAGGCCGTTGGCAGAAGGGCGCTCGCGGCGTCGTCGGAGGTATCTCGATGGCAGAGGCGGGCCGTTCGCTTGCCCTGAGCGGCCTTGCTTGCAGGGTGGGACCGCTGGCTGCATAGCCAGTCGCATACGGGCCGCTATTCTTCCGAGGTTGCTACCGGGGTGTCGCTGTGCGGGGCTTCGTAGGTCGCCCAGTCGCCCTCGCCGGGGGGGCGTGGCGGCTTGCCCGCCGGGCTTTCGATGCTGTCGGCTTCCTTCAGCCGCGCGCCGTGCAAATGGACCTTGGCGATCATGTTGGCCGAGATCGGGGCGGTGATGAACAGGAAGATCGAGACCAGCAGTTCCTGCGCCGACCACACGCCCTGAACGAGGTGGAAGAACGCGACCGAACCCAGCAGCATGCCGCCCAGCCCGAGCGTCGTCGCCTTGGTGGGGCCGTGCAGCCGTTCCATAAGCGTGGGCAGACGCACCAGGCCCCAGCTGCCGACCAGTGCGAAGATGGCGCCGACCACGATCAGCAGGCTGGTCAGAATCTCGCCAAGAAGGCCGGGCTGGATCATTCGATGATGTCCCCGCGCAGCTGGAACTTGCAATAGGCGACGGTGCCGATGAAGCCGACCATCGCCAGCAGCAGCGCCGCCTCGAAGGAGACCGCGTTGTTGGTCGCGATGCCGGTCAGCACGATCAGCGCGATGGCGTTGATGACCATCGTGTCGAGAGCGACGATGCGGTCGCCCACGGTGGGGCCGCGCAGCAGGCGCCACAGGTTGAGCGCGAAGGCCAGCACGAGGCAGGCGAAGCCGAACATGACTGCATAGCCGATCATGCGAACACCTTTTTCAGACGCGCTTCGTAGCGCTGCTTGATCCGGGCGATGTCCGCCTCCGGGTCGGCAGAATCGAGCGCATGCACGAGCAGATATTTGCCGCAGGCCGAGACATCGGCGGACACCGTTCCCGGGGTCAGGCTGATCGTCCCGGCGAAGGCGGTGATCGCTTCGGGGGTGTCGAGCTCGAGCGGGATCACCAGCCATTGCGGGCGTAGGTCGCGCGTGCGGCGGAACAGGATGATTGCCGCAACCTCGAAATTGGCCACCACCACGTCCCACAGCACCAGCAGCACATAGGGAATCCCGTAACGAAACCGGACATCGGGGCGCCGCGGCCAGAACGGCGCGGTGAACAGCGGGAGCAGCACGCCGATGATCACGCCAATGAGCAGCGCGCCGAAGGACAGGCTGTTGGCCATCAGCAGCCATACCAGCGCGAGCAGCACCGAAAGGCCGGGATGGGGGATTATGCGGCGCATCTCATCCTTCTCCCAATACGGCGCGCGCGGTTGCGGGTGCGTCGAGCACCTGCGCCGCGGCGGCGTTGCCGAAGGCGGTCGCCGGGCCCGCGCCCGCGGCCAGCGCCGTCAGCAGGAGCAGCGCAATCGCGGGTGCCGCCATGTCTGAGCGTGGCACGCGAGCGGGCTCTGCGCCATCCGATACCGGGCCTTCCTTCCAGAAGATCGCGCTGCCCGCGCGAGCGAAGCCGATCACGCCCGCCAGCGTGGTCAGCAGGATCGCCGCCCAGGCCCAGCCCCAGCTGGCGGTGTCGGCCACCGATTCCATGATCAGCAGCTTGCCGATGAAGCCAGACAGCGGGGGCAACCCGACGGTGGCGATCGCCGCCGCGAGGAACAGCAGTGCGACCGACTGCCGCTGGCAGAACGCCGGACCCGAGGTGATCGTATCGCTGAAGCTGGCGCGGCGGCGCGCCACGACATCGGCGATCAGGAACAGCGCTGCCCCCGCCAGAGTCGAGTGGACCAGGTAATAGAGCGCCGCGCCCAGCGTATCGACCTGCCAGGCGGCGACCGCGATCATCAGCGTGCCGGTCGATCCGATGATCGCATAGGCAGCCTGTTCGGACAGCCGCCGGGCGACGAAAACGCCCGCGAACCCGACCACCGCGGTGAGGATCGCGGCGGGGAGCAGGTAGGGCGCCGGGGCCCAGGCGGCCGAGCCTGCATCGTCGCCCAGCACCTGCGGTACCACGCGGATCAGTGAATAGACCCCGACCTTGGTCATGATCGCGAACAGCGCGGCGACTGCTGGCGTGGCGACCGCATAGGTGCGCGGCAACCACAGATGCAGCGGCACCAGCGCCGCCTTGAGCGCGAAGACGCTGACCAGCAGTAGCGCCGCGACGCGCAGCAGCCATTGGTCGTCGGGTCCGATCGCCGCGATACGCAGACCCATCTGCGCCATGTTGAGCGTCCCGGTGAGCGAATAAAGCAGCCCCAGCGCGATCAGGAACAGCGAGGAGCCGATGATGTTCACTACCACATATTGGACACCCGCCTTGAGCCGCGCGGAGCCCTGTCCGTGAACCATCAACCCGTAGGACGCGATCAGCAGCACTTCGAAAAACACGAACAGGTTGAACAGGTCGCCGGTCAGGAATGCGCCGTTGAGGCCGAGCAGCTGGAATTGCAGCAGCGGGTGGAAATGCCAGCCATCGCGATCGGCCTTGGTCACCACAGCGTGGAGCAGCGCCAGCAGCGCCAGCACGGCGGCCAGCACCAGCATGATCGCGGAGAGACGATCGGTTACCAGCACGATGCCGAAGGGGGCTTCCCAGCCGCCCAGCTCGTAGGTCCGGATGACCCCGTCGCCCGACTGGACCGTCAGCGCGATGGCCGCGGCCAGCATGGCAAAGCACGAGACGAAGGAAATCGTGATGCCGAGCCGGCGGCGTCGGCGCATCACCAGCAGCGCCAGCGGCGCCGCCAGAGCCGGAATCACGATCGGCGCGATGGCGAGATGGAGCGCGAGATTCATGAGGGCTCGTCCTCAGCGTCGTCGCAGGGGGCACCGTCGACCTGATCGCTACCGGTCTCGAGAAATGTGCGCAGCATGAGGATCACCGCCAGCGCGGTCATGCCGAAGGTGATGACTATCGCGGTCAGCACCAGCGCCTGCGGCAGCGGATCGGCATATTCGGTCACCGTCTTGGACCAGATCGGCGCCCGGTTCACGACCAGCCGGCCCGAGGCGAACAGGAACAGGTTCACCGCGTAGGAGAAGAGCGTCAGCCCGAGCACGACCTGGAAGGTCCGGCCCCGCAGCGCGAGATAGATTCCGCCGGCGACCAGCACGCCGATCGCGCTCGCAACGAGAAATTCGAGGCTGATCACGATTCCTCCTCCCGCTGCTCGGCTTCATGGGCGGCGTGCGCGCGTGCGGCGCGCTTGGCGATATGGCTGAGCTGCGCCAGCGCCAGCATGACCGCGCCAAGCACCACCGAGAACACGCCGAGATCGAACAGCATGGCGGTCGCGAGTTCGAATTCGCCTACCAGCGGCAGGGTGAAATAATCGAAGGCGGTGGAGAGGAAATTGGCCCCGAACAGCAGCGCTCCCAGCCCCGTGAAAACCGCGATCAGCACGCCGAAGCCGATCAGCACATGCTCGCCGATCCGGCGGCGCGAATCGGTCCAGTCGAAGCCCGAGGCGAGATATTGCAGCAGGAAGGCGATCGCCACGATCAGTCCGGCGATAAACCCGCCGCCGGGCTCGTTGTGGCCGCGCAGGAAGATGAAAATGCCCGCCACCAGTACCAGCGGCAGCAGGATGCGGGTGGACATCACGAACATCACCGGGTGGCTTTCGGGCGAATGCGGCATGTCTTCCTGCCACGACCGCAGCCGCGCTCCGGCCGCGCCGCGCGAGGTGGTGTCGAGCAGCGCATAGATCACCAGCCCGGCGATCCCGAGCACGATGATTTCCCCCATCGTGTCGAAGGCGCGAAAGTCCACCAGTGTGACGTTGACGACATTGGTGCCTCCGCCGCCGCTGTAGCTGTTGTCGAGATGGAAGGCGGAGATCGGATCGTTGGCGTTGCGCGTGAGCATGGCCCAGGCCGCGCCGCCGACCCCAAGCCCGCCCAGCACCGCGAGCACGGTGTCGCGCATCCGTCGCGTCGGGCTGGAGAGGAGGCGCGGCCGTTTGGGCAGCAGGTTGAGCGCGAGCAGCAGCAGGAGGATCGTCACCACTTCGACCGAGATCTGGGTCAGCGCGAGGTCGGGAGCGGAAAAACGGACGAAGGCGAGCGCGATGACGAGGCCGATCACGCTTATATAGATCAGCGCGCGGAACCGCTGACGCTCCTCGACCAGCACCGCGATCGTAGCCCCGACCAGCAGCAGCCAGGCGACGACGGCGATGGGCGGCGCCTCCTGGAGTTCGCGCGGACCCGTCAAGCCGCCACTCCCGTTGTTCGCGCCTTCGACGACAAGCAGCACGATCACCGCAAAGACCGCGAAGACCATCCGCTGGAGCGAGGGGCGGTGCACCGCGACCACCAGTCTGCGGACTGCCTGATCGGTGACGCGCATTCCGCGTTCGAACAGCGCCTTGGCATCGGCGTGGTGCATGGCGGCGTAGCCCCGCAGCAGCGTGGCATGCCGCCAGAGCAGCAGCGCGCCGACCAGCACGGCAAGCGCGCTCATCCCCAGCGCGAGATTGATGCCATGCCACAGTCCGAGGTCGAGCTCGGGCGCCGGGCCACCGATGACCGCGCTGGCAGCCGAGGCAACCAGCGTTCCGGCGAGCAGCATCGGCATCAGCCCGAGCAGCACCGCGATGCTTACCAGCACGACAGGGGCCGCCAGCATCCCTGCGCTCGGATCATGCGCTTTGGCATGCGCATCGGCGTCGCGCGGCTGGCCGAAGAACAGATGCGCCGCGAAGCGCAGCGAGTAGCCGACCGACAGCGTTGCCGCGATCGTCGCCACCACCGGCACCAGCCAGGGAAGGCCGAACAGCGAGACGTTGAGCGCTTCGTAGAGCATCATCTCCTTGGAGATGAACCCGCCCAGCGGCGGGATGCCCGCCATGGCGAGCGCGGCGAGCGTGCCGACGAGTGCGGTGACGGGCATCACCTTCGCCAGCCCGCCGAGGCGGCGGATGTCGCGGGTCCCCGCTTCATGGTCGACGATGCCCGCGGTCATGAACAGCGCGGCCTTGAACGCGGCATGGTTGAGGATGTGCAGCACCGCCGCGATCGCCGCCGCCTCGAGCGAGAAGCCCAGCAGCATCACCAACAGGCCGAGCTGGCTGATCGTCGAATAGGCGAGGATGGCCTTGAGGTCGTGGCGGAACAGCGCCACCCAGGCGCCGAACAGCATGGTCACCAGCCCGACGCTGGTGACGATCACGGTGTAGAGTTCGGTCCCGGCGAGCACCGGCCACAGCCGCGCGAGCAGGAACACGCCCGCCTTCACCATGGTCGCCGAGTGTAGATAGGCGCTGACCGGAGTGGGGGCCGCCATCGCGTGCGGCAGCCAGAAATGGAACGGGAATTGCGCCGATTTCGTAAAGCAGCCGATCAGGATCAGCACCAGGATCACCGGATAGAGCGGCGATGCCTGAAACACATCCGCGTTCTGCAGGATCGTCATCAGGTCGAAGGAACCGGCCACCACGCCGAGCAGGATCATCCCCGCGATCAGCACCAGCCCGCCACCGCCGGTGACCGCCAGCGCCATGCGCGCGCCCTGCCGCGCCTCCGCCTTGTCGCGCCAGAAACCGATCAGCAGGAAGGAGGAGAGGCTGGTCAGTTCCCAGAACACCAGCAGCAGCAGGACATTGCCCGAGAGCACGATCCCCAGCATCGAGCCCTGGAACAGCATCAGCGAGGCGAAGAACCGCCCGGTCGCCTCGCCCGGCGCCAGATAGTAATGCGCAAAGATCATCACCAGCAGGCCGATCCCGAGGATCAGTCCGGCGAACATAAGACCCAGCGGGTCCATCATCAGCGAGAAGTCGAGCCCGAGCGCCGGGACCCAGGGAGCGGAGACCGCCACGCTCTCGCCGGCAAGGACCCGACCCGCGAGCGACAGCGCCAGCGCCAGGCCCAGCGCGCTGGCACCGGCGGCGATGCCCGCATGGAGCGTCCGCCCGCGATCGGCACAGACGGCGATCACAAGGGCGGCGACGAAGGGGAGGCCGGCAAGGGTAAAGAGCGTCAAGGAAATCGGCATTGTCAGTACGAATTCATCCCTCGGGCGCGAAGCTTTCGTGCGCCCCATAGCCATAATGAGCCGCCAAGCGCCACCGGTCTCTGCGGTTTTCGCACGAGAGGCTGTCCGACGCAGGCCCTTGATCGCACCGCGTGCATCAGCCTATATACCCCTATACGGTATTTTTGCCCTGCCTTGGTAAGTTGGACTGGCAGGCGAAATCGAAAGGAAGAGCAGTGAAACCCGACCATTCCCTCATCGTCAACCGGTTGCGGCGGATCGAAGGGCAGGTGCGCGGGGTCGCGCAGATGGTCGAGGACGACCGCTATTGCATCGATATCCTCACCCAGGTCCAGGCGGTCAAGGCCGCGCTCGGCCGCGCGGAAAGCGAGATACTCAAGCGCCACGCCGCCTGCTGCGTCTCCGAAGCGATCGCCAGCGGCGATGCGGTGGAGCAGAAGGCCAAATTCGACGAACTCGTCGACCTGTTCGAACGCGCCAAGCGTTGAACCGCGTGCCCAACGCTCTTTTCCAAGCAGACAAGGAACCGACCATGCTTGCCAATATCCGCTCAGCCGTGTTTCGTCGCAGCCTTGCCGGCGCGCTCATGATGGGCGGCACACTCGTCGCTTGCAGCGCGCAGGCCGCCACCTTCACCATGTATCGCGACGCCTCCTGCGGCTGCTGCACGGCCTGGGCCGATCACATCGAGCATGGCGATGCGCACAGCGTCGAGACGGTCAACCACCCTGACATGCGCGCGGTGAAGGCCGAGCATGGCGTCCCCGCCCAGCTGCAGTCGTGCCACACCGCGATCGTCGAGGGCTATGTCATCGAAGGCCATGTCCCCACCGCGGATATCGAACGGCTGCTGGCCGAGCGCCCCGCGGGCGTCACCGGACTAGCGGTGCCCGGGATGCCGATGGGTTCGCCGGGGATGGAGCATGGCGATCATCGCCAGGCCTATCAGGTCGTCGCCTTCGGGCCTGAAGGCATGCAGGTCTGGGCCAGCTATCCGGCGCGGTCGGGCGCCGCCGGATCGTGAGCAGCGCGAAAACCGCCCCGAAGACTGCCAGCGTCTATCGCATGGTCATGCCCGACCATGTCTGTCCCTATGGCCTCAAGACCGTGGACCTGCTCGAGCGCGAGGGTTTTGCGGTCGAGGATCACAAGCTGACGACGCGCGCCGAGACCGATGCGTTCAAGCAGGAACACGGGGTCTCCACCACGCCGCAGATATTCATCGGTGACCGGCGGATCGGCGGCTATGAGGATCTGCGCGAGCATTTCGGCAAGTCCGTGCCCAAGGAAGGAGAGACCAGCTACCAGCCCGTGATCGCGATCTTCGCGGTCACCTTCCTGCTCGGTCTCGCGATCAGCTGGTACACGCTGGACGAAATCTTCACGGTCCAGGCGATCGAGTGGTTCGTCAGCCTGTCGATGTGCTTCCTCGCGGTCCAGAAGCTCCAGGACCTGCGCAGCTTCTCGACCATGTTCCTCAATTACGACCTGCTGGCGCAGCGCTGGGTGCGCTACGGCTATATCTACCCGTTCGGCGAGGCGCTGGCGGGAATCCTCATGGTCGCACACGCGCTCCCGATCGTCTCGGTCCCGGTCTCGCTGTTCATCGGCAGCATCGGCGCGGTTAGCGTGTTCAAGGCGGTCTATATCGACAAGCGCGAGCTCAAATGCGCCTGCGTCGGCGGCAATTCCAACGTGCCATTGGGCTTCGTCTCACTGACCGAGAACCTGTTCATGATCGGAATGGGGCTGTGGATGGGCGCGAAGGCCTTGGGCTGGATCCTGATTTGACCGCGATGAACCGAGCAACAGGGAGTATCCAATCGTGACGAGCGACAGCAAAAAACACAACGATGGTGGGGATGGATCCAGCTATTGGCGCTTCATGGCGATGGTCTCGACCTCGACCGCGATCATGTTCGGCCTGATGTACGCCAACACCTACGTCGTCGATCACGTCTTCTGGAGCGAGACGCGCTTCTGGATGATGTTCATGATGGGCGCGATGATGATGGCGGTCATGCTGCTTTTCATGTGGGGTATGTACAAGGACCGGACCAAGAACTTCGTCATTCTCGGTGTTGCCGCAGTGGTTTTCGTCCTGGCTGTGTGGCTGATGCGCAGCCAGACGACCATCGACGACACCGATTATATGTCGGCGATGATCCCGCATCATTCGATCGCGATCATGACCAGCGAACGGGCGAATATCGAGGACCCCCGGGTCCGCGAACTGGCCGACGGGATCATCGCGGCACAACGTCGCGAGATCGCCGAGATGAAGGCGCTGATCGCGGATATCGAAGAGAACGGTGTTCAGGGCGGGGCTGACTAGCCCGATAGGTCGCCTTGTCAGCCGCCGTGGCCGTAGGACCGGACCGCGCTGTGCCCGAACAGCGCGAACACGTCCTCGCCGGCCATGGGTTTCCCGAACAGGAAGCCCTGGATGTACTGGCAGCCCTCGCGTTTCAGGATGTCGAATTGCTCGTCGAGTTCGACACCTTCGGCGAGCGTGTCCATTCCCAACGCATCCGCCAGCGTCGTGATGGCGCGGATAACGGCGTGGGCGTTGCCGCCCTGGCCCAGGTCCTTGACGAAGCTGCGATCGATCTTGACCTTGTCGAAGGGGAAGGAGCGCAGGTAGCTCAGCGAGGAATAGCCGGTCCCGAAATCATCCAGCGCGATCCGCACGCCAAGGCTGCGCAGTTTGTGCAACGTGGAAAGCGTGCGTTCGATATCGACGATGAAGATGCTCTCGGTGATTTCGAGCTCGAGCCGGCTGGGCGCCAGACCGCTGCTCGCCAGTGCCTGCAGGATGGTCTGCGCCAGATTGGGCGCGGCGAACTGCTTGGGCGAGATATTGACCGCGACCGAGACGTCGCCGGGCCATTGCGCCGCCTGACGGCAGGCTTCGCGCAGCACCCAGTCGCCGATCGGAATGATCAGCCCGGTTTCCTCGGCCAGCGGAATGAAATCGACAGGCCCGATCAGCCCACGCTCGGGATGCGGCCAGCGAATCAGCGCCTCGAAACCTTTCAGTTCTTCCTCGGCCATGTCGTAGAGCGGCTGGAAGTTGAGCACGAAGCCACCTTCGCGGATCGCGGTGCGCATATCGAGCTCGGTCTGGCGGCGCTTGCGGGCGAGTTCGTCCAGTTCGGGCTCGAAGAAGTGGTAGGTCGATTTGCCCTCGCTCTTGGCCCGGTAGAGCGCCAAATCGGCATTCTTCATCAGCGTCGATGCGTCCTTGCCATCTCCGGGCGCCATCGCAATGCCCAGGCTGGCGGTGCATTCGGCCTGGTGGCCATCGAGCATGATGGTCCGCTCGAAACAGTCGCTGATCCGCTCGGCCACCGCGGCCAGGCTGGCGGTCTCGGGCGGTATCGCCATCAGGATGGCGAACTCGTCGCCGCCCAGCCGCGCGATCAGCGCATCGGGCAGGGCCGTCGAAAGGTACTCGGCAATATCGCGCAGCAGCGCATCGCCCGCAGGATGGCCCAGCGTGTCGTTGACCAGCTTGAAATCGTCGAGATCGACATAGACGACCATCGCGCGGTCGCCGTCCTTCAACCGGGGAAGCGCCTGGTTGAGCTGTTCGAGAAAGAGCTTGCGGTTGGGCAGTCCGGTCAGGCCGTCGTGCAGTCCGACATGCAGGATCTTGCGCTCGCGCTCCTCGATCGCGGCGACCATGACATTGAAGCTGGTGGCGAGCCTGCCGATCTCGTCGTCAGAGCCGGTCGCCAGGTCGATATCGCGGCCCTCGGCGATCAGCCGTGTGGCCTCGTCGAGCTTTTGCAGCGGGCCGGTGACCGTGCGCGCTACCCGCCAGCTCAGCCCGACGACGAGAATAATCCCGCCGAATGCGAGGGCGGCGAGGAGATATTGCAGCGTCGAATATTGGGCGAGCGAGCGGCTCAGCGAATGGCGCAGCACGAGCCGCGGTTCGAGCCCGTCCTGCAGAGCCGGGACGGTCGACACCTGGTAGAGAAAGCGCTCGTCGGTGGTCCGTTCGAACACTTCGCCATCGGTGGCGGCGCGCATCCATTCGGGCAGGTCGCCGGCGAGTTCGACCCGTGCATCGAGTTCGATGGCGGCGAGCTGGACGAGGCGGTCGAGCTCGGCGCGGTCGAGTGGCTGGGCGAGCACCAGCCACCCGGCGAGATCGGGCGACATGATCGGCGAGGCCGCAGCCAGCGACAATTGCCCCCCGATGCGAATGATCCCGCGCTGGCGTCCTTCGTCGAGCGCGGACCACATGGCCTTGGATGCACCGATGCGGGCATCGCCCGCAGCAACGAGGCTGCCATCGAGCCCGACGACGAAGGCGGCATCGGTCCGCGAGCGCGACTTGAGGCTCTCCAGCGCGCTGTCGATGGTCGCCCGGTCGCCGGTGGCCACGGCTTCGCGAAAGCCGAAATCGCGCGCCAGGACATCGGTCGAGCCGCGCATCTGGCTGGCGCGCAGCGTCAGGATCTCGTCGAAGACCCGCGCATTGGCTGCCATGTCGCGCGCGGCGCTGTTCTCGCCGAAGCGCGACAGCCCCTGATCGGCAATCAGCGCGGTGGCGGCCAGGACCAGCGCGAACAGGCCCGCATAGAGCACCGCGATGCGAAGCTTGAGCGAGCCGAAGCGCAGGGCGTCGATGCGGAAGGGCATCGCGATCACCGCAGGCGCACGCCCAGCTTGCGCGACTGAGCGCCGCTGGCGATCGTCACGCCGTTGGTGATCTCGTTGCCCGTCGCGCGCAGCCGCGGATGCCAGACGGTCAGGCTGGCGGTCCCGGCCGGAATGTTGTCGAGCGCGACATAGCCGTTCGCGTCGGTCTTGCCCGCAAAGGGAGTCTCGGTAACGCGGATATAGCCGCGCATGGCATCGTGGATGTTGCAGCCCAGCGCGACGGTGCCGGCGATCGGGAAATTGTGCGTGCGCGTCTGGTCACGTCCGTAGAGATCGATCGTGAACTGCGCGGGCTTCGAGAAGCTGTAGACCGAATGCCGCACCCGATCGAGATTGGGAAAGGCCACGGTGCTGCCCTTGGCGATGATCAGCGTGCCGGGTACGAATTGCTGGTCCTTCTGCGCCATCGCCATCCGCCAGGGAAAGCGGATCGGACCCGATGGGCTGCGCGAGGGCGCGAGTTCGACCACCGCGTCGCGGACGGGCACGCCGCGCTCGTCCACCAGCTGGACCCGTAGCGAATTGCCCGGTGCGGCCTGCGCCGTAATGGCCAACCCGGTACTCAGGAAAATCAGGGCGAAAATGGAGCGCAGCCGTGTCATGCTCCGAGCACCTAGCTGCCACCGGTTAAGAACTTCTCCACCGATGCTTAAACCGTAATTAACCCCGCGCGGCTAGCTCCTCCGCCATGCGAACGACTTGCGTTGTGACCGGCCTGGCGCTGGCAATACTCTCCGCCCCGCCTGCCCAGGCCGAAGAGCTCGGGTGGTTCGACGGCGGCAAGCTGGTACTCACCAATGGGGTGACCACGATCGAAGGCACCAGCGGCGGCGGTATCGCCACCTGGGCGACCATCGCTGGCCTCGAGATGGACAATGGCGTGGGCGTTTCGGGCCATGCCACGATCATCGAACTGCCCGATTACGGCTGGCAGAGCCACGGGGTGGCGCTGGGCATCGCCAATCGCGTGGAGCTGTCCTACGCCCGCCAGAACCTCGATACGCGCGATGTCGGCACTGCGCTGGGGCTGGGCGAAGGCTACGTTCTCAATCAGGATGTCCTCACGGCCAAGCTGCGGCTGGTGGGCGACCTCGTCTATGGCGATCCGCTGCTCCCGCAGGTAAGCATCGGCGTGGAATACAAGCGCAGCCTCGATGGCAATGTCGCCACGGCTGTCGGCGCGGCGCAGGACGAAGGGCTCGATTTTACGCTCAGCGCCACCAGGCTGTTCCTGTCGCGCAGCGTGCTGGTCAACGCCACCGCGCGGCTGACCAAGGCGAACCAGAACGGGTTGCTCGGCTTCGGCAGTGCTGCAGGTGCGCGCCATTCGCTGCAGTTCGAGGGCTCGCTGGGCTACCAGCTGTCGCGCCGCGCGGTGATCGGGGCGGAACTGCGCACCAAGCCCGACAATCTCGGGCTCGGCGAGGACGACTGGTTCGACCTGTTCGCCGCCTACGCCGTCACCGACAACATCACCGTGACCGCCGCCTATGTCGATCTCGGCTCGATCGCCACCTTCGAAGACCAGCGCGGCGCCTTCCTGTCCGCGCAGGTCGCCTTCTAGGATTTGTCCATGTTCGCCACTGCTTCCGCCGCCGCTACTGCCATTGCGCTGCTTTTCCTCCAGCAGGCTCCGGCCGAGGATGTCGACTGGGACACCGAATTCGGGGTCGAGGAGCGCGAGCGCGATCCCGAGACGGGCGAATTCCCCGTCGACCCTTACGAGCAGAGCAATGCCAATGCCGGGGCCGAGCCTTTCGCCGATGGCAGGCTGGCCGCGGTATTCGGCGGGCGAGACGGTATCCGCCGCATCGCGGAACGCACGGTCGAACTGAGCGAAGCCGATCCGCGAATCGCCGAAATCTTCGTTGCGCATGACGCGGTGCGGCTCAAGCGCACGCTGTCCGAGCAGTTCTGCTATCTGCTCGGTGCGGGCTGCGACTACACCGGGCGCGACATGCGCGCCACGCATGACGGGCTGGGCATCCGCACCGCCGACCTCAACGCTCTGGTCGAGAACCTCCAGCAGGCGATGCGCGAGGCCGATGTGCCCTTCGGCGCCCAGAACCGGCTGCTGTCGAAGCTCGCGCCGATGTCCGGCGACGTCGTCGAACGCTGACCCCGTCTTTGCGGCAGCAGACTCCGCCAGATCGGGTCAGAACCCGATCGAGCGCAGCCGGACGCTGCGCGAGAAGCCCTCGATGGCGCGGATCATCGATCCCGGCAGGTTGATCTCGCGACCAGAGAGGTGCGTGGCGTCCTTGCCCAGCTGGATCTGATAGGCACCCGGCTCCACGATGACCCGTCCGTCCGGGTGGATATCGCCAAGCTCTTCCAGTCCGAGTTCGAATTGCACGCGCTGGCTTTCGCCCGCCGCGAGCGCGACCCTCTGGAAGCAGCGCAGCTGGGTCTCGGCACCTGCCTCCCAGGCAGGGGAGCGCAGATAGAGCAGCACGGTTTCGATGCAGTCGTGCTCGCCGGAATTGTGCAGGCTGGTCTGCGCGATCAGGCGATCGGCGCCGAATTCGACATCCATGTCACTGTAGGTGACACGCGAATATCCCATTCCGTGGCCGAACGGCAGGCTGGCGGTATGATCGTCGGCCACGAGCGGGAGCGGCAGGCGGCCCGAAGGATTGACCTGTCCGACCAGCACTTCGCCCAAGGCGCTTTCGCAGCCCTCGTATCCGGTCCAGGCAAGCAGGCGCGCCGGGATCTGGTGTGCGAGATCGCCCAGATCGACCGGCAGCCGCGTCGATTCGATGAGCACGAAACACCGATTGGCATTGATCAGGGCACGCATTAGCGATTCGGCGGCAGAGCCCAGCCGAAGCATCGGCTTGCCTTCGCTCGGCTCGCAATCGCTATCGGTGATCGCCAACAGGACCGTGTTGCTGCGGGTCGCCGCGTCGCAGGCCATGCCGATGGCGAGCCCGTCGCCAGGGATCGGCGCGAAAGGAACCATGCTGTCCTCGGTCCGCAATGCCAGCCCGGAAACCGCGCTGTGCTCGATGCCGAATTCGTTGAGCGCTTTGCGCAGCCCGGCGGCGGATTCGGTCCGCGTCCCGACGACCAGGATTCTGCCCGAATCGCGCGACAATGGCAGGAGCTCGTCCTCGTTGCGCAACAGCACCATGGATTTGCGGGCGAGGTCCTCGATCGCCGCGCGCGCCGCGAATGCAGCGCCGGCAGAAGGCTCTGCCGCAGAACCCAGCTTCAGATAGGGATCGCGGAACAGGCCGAGGTCGCTCTTTGCCCCGAGCACTCTCCGGACGGCCTCGTCGATCATGTTCTGCGACAGATAGCCCTTGTTCATACCGCTGGCGAGCTTTTGCCGATCGGTTTCATGAGGTTGCGCCGCGCCGAGTCGAGCCAGTCGTCGCCATGCTCCCAGATCGATGCCGGAATAGGCAAGATGGATGTCCGAAACCGAATCATCCTCCAGCTCGCCCGGGATCGAGGGCAACTCCTCGATGCCGCCGGGATCGCTCTTGCGCAGGATCACGCGAATCAGCCGCTCGCTCGCCTGCCGCTCCGGTCCCGCTGTGGGCAGGGGACCGTAGCACAACAGGCAGAGGACATTTTCCAGGTCCGCTGGCGAATTGCCCTGCAGGCCTTCGATCAGGACGTGTGCGATCCGTTCGACCAGATGGCTCGAGGTCCCGAAACTGGATTCCGCATCCGAAGGGCTGCTGGAGAGGTGGCGGATGGCTGGAGTCGCTACAAGGTTCCAGCCCCGACGGATGGCCTCGGCAGCGACCGCACGCGAGACGCGTGTGATCGCCTCTTCGTCCCAGCTCGCCGCCATGGCCAGGGGCTGCGGCCAGAGCCCCTGCGCGGCAGAATCACCCTTGCTGGAAAACAACAGCGGTATGCCGAAGCGCGATTGTTCGACTGCCATGGTCTGGAGTTCGAGCGCTTCTTCGCGGCACGTCACTCCCTCGATCGCCGTCACCTGGCCCGCCCGTATCGCGGCGAGGACGTCCTCGGTGATGGCACCGGAACTGGTGCGGTTGTTCCCGGAAAGCCGGACAACGCGCAACTGGCCGAGCTTCTCCTCCAGCGTCATATAGGTGAGCATATCCTCGACCAGACGGGCGCGTCCGGTCTTGTCGATTCCGGGCGACGTCATTGGTAGAGCGGTCCGGACAAAGCCGAGCCGCGGCGAGACGCAAGGTGCGTTTCCGTCGTCGGACGATTGATAAGCGGCGGTGCCATAATGCTCCTGTGCCGGAAACCGGTTGCGGGCCGTCGACGCAAAGGTCGAGGCATGAAAATCGGGACGGACCGTCAAAGCGCGGCCAAGCCAGCTCCGACAGTCGGTGAAACAAGTTAATTTGGGGTTTGGTGGCCGCCGTTTGAGGAGGGCTGTCGCGCGCTCCGCATTTCCGCCTTGCGGGGCCTATGGGCGATTCGCGGTGAACCGGTTCTGTATGCGACCGACAGCCTGGCGAAACCCGCCTCCAGCGCGGGAAACCCATTTACACACTTGTCGATACCTTTATATCCTGTGTGGTAATGACGATCGAAACGACTTTCAGGGCTCTGGCCGACAACACCCGCCTGCGCATCCTGCGGCTGGTGGGGTCGATGGAGCTCGCGGTCGGCGAGATCGCGCAGGTTCTCGGGCAGAGCCAACCGCGCGTCTCGCGGCACATCGGCATTCTCGCCAGCGCCGGGCTGGCCGAACGGCGCCGCGAAGGCAGCTGGGTGTTTCTGCGCGCCGCGCCGGCGGGGGATCGGGCGACGCCCTTGCGGCAGGCTATCGCCACCATGCTCGAATGCGCCGAACGCGAAGACCCCGAGTTCGCCCGCGCCTGCGCGCAGGATCGCCAGCGGCTGGCCGCTATTCGCGCCACCCGCGAGGAACAGGCGGCGGCCTATTTCGCCGCGCATGCGCATGATTGGGACGAGCTGCGCCGGATGCACACTTCGGACGAACAGGTCGAGGCGGCGCTCGCGCAGGCGCTCGACCGCCAAGGCCTCGGACGGCTGCTCGATATCGGCACCGGCACCGGCCGCATGGCGGAGCTGTTCTCTCGCTCGGCGGACCATATCGTTGCGCTCGACAAGAGCCTGGCGATGCTGCGGGTCGCGCGCGCCAAACTCCAGCACCTTCCGACCGAAGGCGTCGAGCTGGTGCAGGGCGATTTTGCCGGCCTGCCGTTCGGGGATGCGGTGTTCGACACCGTGCTGTTTCATCAGGTTCTGCATTTCGCTCCCGATCCCGCCGCCGCGCTGGTCGAGGCCGCGCGGGTGCTCAGGCCGGGCGGACGCGTCGCGATCGTCGATTTCGCGGCGCATCAGCGCGAGGAATTGCGCGAGAAGCACGCCCATGCGCGGCTCGGCTTCCGCGACGACCAGATGGCGGGTTTCCTCGCCGATGCGGGCTTTGTTGCAGCCGAGCCGCAGGCCCTCGAAGGCGGCGAGCTGGTCGTGAAAATCTGGGTCTGCACGCGGCTGGATGCCCATCCGGCGCAGTCCGACACCGAACGAAAGGTTGCCTCGTGAGCCCGACCCTCGACCAGATGCAGGAAGCGCGCACCGCGCTCGACGCGCCGCTGTTCTCCGGCCTGCCCGGCGATATCGACGTGAGCTTCGAATTCTTTCCGCCCAAGTCGGAGGCGATGGAGGCGCAATTGTGGGCCTCGATCAAGGAGCTGGCGCCGCTCGACCCCAGCTTCGTCTCGGTCACCTATGGCGCGGGCGGCACGACCCGCGAGCGGACCCATCGCACCGTCGCGCGGATTATCGCTGAAGCCGGGTTGCCCGCCGCCGCGCATCTCACCTGCGTCGATGCCAGCAAGGCCGAGATTCGCGAGATCGCCGAGCACTATTGGGAAGCGGGCGTGCGCCATATCGTCGCGCTGCGCGGCGATCCGCCCGATCAGGCGCGCAAGTTCGCTCCGCACCCGCAAGGCTTCGCCAGCGCCGCCGAACTGGTCGCGGGCCTGCGCGAAGTCGCCGATTTCGAAATCTCGGTCGCCGCCTATCCCGAGACGCATCCCGAGGCCGATTGCCCCGACAGCGATCTCGACAATCTCAAGCGCAAGCTCGACGCGGGCGCCACCCGTGCGATCACGCAGTTCTTTTTCTCGCCCGACACCTTCTTCCGTTTCCGCGATGCCGCGCAGCGCCATGGGATCGAGGCACCGATCGTCCCCGGCATCCTGCCCGTGACCAATGTCGCGCGCGCCCGCGAATTCGCCGGATTGTGCGGCGCGGCGATCCCCGACTGGATGGACGGGTTGTTCGAAGGGCTCGACCAGCGCCCCGCCGCGCGCCAGCTGGTCGCCGCGACCGTCGCGGCGGAACTGTGCCGTCGGCTCTATGCGGGCGGGGTGCGCGATTACCATTTCTACACGCTTAACCGCGCCGATCTCAGCTATGCGATCTGCCACATGCTGGGCCGACGCCCCAAAGGTGAAGCCCATGGATAAGCGCGCCCAGTTCGAGGCTGCCGCGGCCAGCCGGATCCTCGTCAAGGACGGGCCCTATGGCACCGAGATCCAGGCCGCGAAGCTGGCGGCGGAGGATTACGCCAGCTCGACCGGGCTGACGCAGGACCAGAAGGGCAACAACGACCTCGTCAATCTGAGCCAGCCCGCGTTGATCCGCAAAATCTGCGACAGCTATATTGAGGCGGGTGCGCATGTGCTCGCCACCAACACTTTCAACGCCAACCGCATCAGCCAGGCCGATTACGGCGCCGAGGGGCTGGTACGCGAAATTAACAGCGCCGCCGCGCGGATCATCCGCGAGGCGGTCGACGACGCCATGGCGAGCGACGGGATCCCGCGTTTCGTGGCAGGCGCGGTCGGGCCGACCAACAAGACGCTCTCGCTCTCGCCCGACGTCGAGGACCCCGGCTTTCGCGAGGTCACATTCGACGAGATCGTCGATGTCTATAAGGAGCAATGCGCCGCGCTGCTCGAGGGTGGGGCCGATTTCATCCTCATCGAGACCGTCTTCGATACGCTCAATTGCAAGGCCGCGATCATGGCGGTCAAACAGCTCGAGCGCGAGCTGGCGCGCGACATTCCGATGATGATTTCGCTCACGCTCACCGATCTCTCGGGGCGCAATCTCTCGGGCCACACGGTCGAGGCCTTCTGGCATTCGGTGCGCCACGCCAAACCGCTCGCCATCGGGCTCAACTGCAGCTTCGGTGCCGAGCAATTGCGCCCGCACGTGCAATTGCTCTCCGCCATCGCCGACACCTATCTGCTCGCCTATCCCAACGCCGGCCTGCCCAATGAACTGGGCGAATATGACGAAGCGCCCGAGACCACCGCCGGCCTGGTGGCCAAATGGGCGCAGAACGGGCGGGTCAATGTGGTTGGCGGCTGCTGCGGCTCGACCCCGGCGCATATCGCCGCCATCGCCCGAGCGGTCGACGGCCTCGCGCCGCGCGTCGTCCCCGAACGCGACACCACCATGACCCTGGCTGGCCTCGAACCCTTTACGATCGCTGCTTGATGTCCAACCTTTCCACTGCCCGCTTCGTCAATATCGGCGAGCGCACCAATGTCACCGGCTCGGCCCGGTTCAAGCAGCTCGTCATGGCGGGGGATTACGACACCGCGGTCGAGGTCGCGCGCAGCCAGGTCGAGAACGGCGCGCAGGTAATCGACGTCAATATGGACGAGGGCCTGCTCGATGCCGAGCTGGCGATGACCACCTTCCTCAAGCTGATCTCCGCCGAGCCCGATATCGCCCGCGTGCCGCTGATGATCGACAGCTCGCGCTGGGACGTGATCGAGGCCGGGCTCAAATGCGTCTCGGGCAAGCCGATCGTCAATTCGATCAGCATGAAGGAGGGCGAGGAACCTTTCCTCGCTCACGCCCGCAAATGCATGGATTATGGCGCCGCGGTGGTGGTGATGGCCTTCGACGAGCAGGGCCAGGCCGACACCAAGGAACGCAAGGTCGAAATCTGCGCGCGCGCCTATGATTTGCTCACCGGAATCGGCTTCCCGCCCGAGGACATCATCTTCGATCCCAATATCTTCGCGGTGGCGACGGGGATCGAGGAACACGATCGCTACGGGCTCGATTTTCTCGAAGCGCTGACCGAGATCAAGGCGCGCTGTCCGCTGGCCAAAACCAGCGGCGGGCTCTCCAACCTGTCCTTCAGCTTCCGCGGCAACGAGACCGTGCGCCGCGCGATGCATTCGGTGTTCCTGTTCCACGCGATCCCCGCCGGGCTCGACATGGCGATCGTCAACGCCGGCCAACTCGACGTCTACGACGCGATCGATCCGACGCTGCGCGACGCCTGCGAGGATGTGATCCTGATGCGGCGGCCGCCCGCGGGCAGCGCCCACGAAACCGCGACCGAGCGGCTGATCGATCTTGCAGAAAGCTACAAGGGCCGCTCCGCCGCCGACGAGAAGGCCGCCGAGGAATGGCGCGGCTGGCCGGTCGCCAAGCGGCTCGAACACGCGCTGGTCAAGGGCATCGACGCGCATGTCGTCGCCGACACCGAAGAGGCGCGCCAGACCGCCGAGAAGCCGATCCATGTGATCGAGGGCCCGCTGATGGACGGGATGAACGTCGTCGGCGATCTGTTCGGCAGCGGCAAGATGTTCCTGCCGCAGGTGGTGAAATCCGCGCGCGTCATGAAGAAGGCGGTCGCGCATCTGATCCCCTTCATCGAGGCGGGCAAGGAGCCCGGCGCGCGCGCCAAGGGCACCATCGTCATGGCCACGGTGAAGGGCGATGTGCACGATATCGGGAAGAACATCGTCGGCGTCGTGCTGCAGTGCAATGGCTACGAGGTCGTCGATCTCGGGGTCATGGTGCCCTGGTCGAAGATCCTCGAGACCGCGCGCGAGGTCGATGCCGACATGATCGGGCTCTCAGGGCTGATCACCCCCTCGCTCGACGAGATGGTCACCGTCGCCGAGGAGATGAAGACCGCCGAGATGACGCTGCCGCTGCTGATCGGCGGAGCGACCACCAGCAAGGTCCACACCGCCTTGCGCATCGATCCCGCCTATGACGGGCCGGTGATCCATGTGCTCGACGCCAGCCGCGCGGTCGGGGTGGCCAGCCGCTTGCTGTCGGACACGCAATGCGACGATTTCGTCACCGGTACCGCCGCCGAATATGTGGCTGTTCGCGATGCCCGCGCTGGCAAGGTGCCCAACCAATTGCTCGGCATCGCCGATGCGCGCGCCCGCGCCTTCCCCGCCGATTTCGCCGACAAGCCCTCCGCGCCGCTGCAGCCGGGGCTGCATGTCTTCGAGGACTGGTCGCTCGCCGAATTGCGCGATTATATCGACTGGACGCCCTTCTTCCGCGCCTGGGAACTGCATGGCAATTATCCCGCGATCCTCGAGGATAGCGTGGTCGGCGAGAGCGCGCGCAGCCTGTTCGCCGATGCGCAGGCCATGCTCGACCGCATCGTCGAGGAGCAATGGCTCACCGCGCGCGGAGTCTGCGGGCTGTGGCCCTGCCACCGCGATGGCGACGATATCAGTATTGATCTCGACGAGTCCGACCCGGTAGTGCTGCCGTTCCTGCGCCAGCAGGTGAAGAAAAGCCGCGACCGCGCCAATTTCTGCCTCGCCGATTTCATCGATCCCGCCGGCGACTGGATGGGCGGCTTCGCGGTCGGCATTCACGGGCTCGACACCCATTCCGCGCGCTTCCAGGCCGACAAGGACGACTACTCGGACATCCTGCTCAAGGCGCTGGCCGACCGCTTCGCCGAAGCCTTTGCCGAGCGGCTGCACCAGCATGTCCGCACCGACCTGTGGGGCTATGCGCCGGGCGAGCAGCTCACCAATCTGGCGCTGATCAAGGAACAGTACCGCGGCATCCGGCCTGCGCCGGGTTATCCCGCCTGCCCCGATCACAGCCTCAAGCCGATGCTGTTCGAGCTCTTGGATGCGGAAAAGAATGTCGGGCTCGAGCTGACGGAGAGCTTCGCGATGTTCCCCACCGCGGCGGTCAGCGGGTTCTATTTCGCGCATCCCGAGGCCGCCTATTTCGGGGTTGCCCGGATCGGTCGCGACCAGCTCGAGGATTATGCCGCGCGACGCGGGGTGGAGGTTTCCACCGCCGAGCGCTGGCTGCGCCCCAATCTCGATTGACCGGCGCGTCGCAATCGCGCAGGGCGGTGCGGTCGGCGGCGGGAGCGATTCTGCGGCGGGCACGCGCGGGAGAGATCGCGGGGCCGGGCAGGCCCCCGGCGCCGAAGGAGCAACCGCCCCGGAAACTCTCAGGCCAACGGACCGCGCGGGCCTCTTCGACACTCTGGAAAGCGTCGCTCCGCAATGGGGCGGCCACCGAAGGGGTAAGCCCGTCCATTCACGGGCCAGTCTCTCAGGTTACCCGACAGAGGGGGCATGGTTCGGAACGCGCCTCGCCGGGGCGCAATCATGCATGCAGTCGGGATAATTGATGAGCGAAGCCCCAGACCTTTCCCCGGATGACCTTCCGGACGAAACCCCGGCCAAACTGCCGCTCGATGCATGGCATCGCAGCAAGGGCGCGCGGATGGTGGAATTCGCGGGCTACGAGATGCCGATCCAGTTCGAAGGTATCGTGACCGAACATGATTGGACCCGCACACAGGCCTCGCTGTTCGATGTCAGCCACATGGGCCAGCTGCTGGTCTCGGGCGAGCGCGCGGCCGAGGAACTGGAAAAGCTCCTCCCCGGCGCGATCGCCACGCTCAAGCCGGGCCGGGTGCGCTATTCGTTGCTCCTCAATGAAGACGGCGGCATTCTCGACGATCTGATGGTCACCAATGTCACCCCCTGGATCGAGGGCGACGAGGAAGCGGGCACCGAAGGACACTGGGGCGAGCCGGCCTATTACCTCGTGGTCAATGGCGCGATGAAATGGGACGATATCGCCCATTTGCGCGAACATCTCGACGACGATGTCACGCTCACCCACCTCGACGACCAGGCGCTCATCGCGCTGCAGGGGCCCAACGCCGCGACCGCGCTCAACCGCGTGATGCGCGGCGTGCCCGAGCGGCTCGTGTTCATGCAGGCGGTGGATTACCAGTTCGGCGAATGGCCGCTGCGGATCACCCGCGCGGGCTACACCGGCGAGGACGGGTTCGAAATCTCGGTCCCCGCCGAATTCGCCGAATCGCTCGCCGACCGGCTCTGCGCCGAGATCGAGGTGCGGCCTGCGGGGCTGGGCGCGCGCGACAGCCTGCGGCTCGAGGCCGGTCTGCCGCTCTACGGCCACGACCTCACCGAGGAGACCGATCCGGTCACCGCGGACCTGACCTTCGCGCTCACCAAGAGCCGCCGCGAGGCTGGCGGCTGGATGGGCCACGAGGCCTGCGCCGCGAAGCTCGAGGCGGGCACCGACACCAAACGCGTCGGGCTGGTGTTCGACGGGCGGCTGCCCGCGCGCGAGGGCGCGACGGTCTATGCGGGCGAGACAGAAATCGGCCGCGTTACCAGCGGCGGGTTCTCACCCACGCTCGGCCATCCGATCGCGATGGCCTATCTCTCCGCCGATTTCGCCACGGTAGATACCGAGGTCGAAGTCGAGGTTCGCAAGAAGCGGCTGCCCGCCAAGGTCGCCGCTTTGCCTTTTGTCCCCCACCGCTATTACCGAGGGAAGTGACCCGATGGCCCGCTACTTCACCGATGAACACGAATGGATCGATGTCGAAGGCGATACCGCCACGGTCGGCATCACCGATTACGCGCAGGAACAGCTTGGCGACATCGTCTTCGTCGAATTGCCCGATGTCGGCGCGCAACTGACCAAGGGCAAGGATGCCGCGGTGGTCGAGAGCGTCAAGGCGGCAAGCGACGTCTACGCGCCGATCAGCGGCGAGGTCACCGAAGCCAATGATTCGCTCGACGAGGATCCGGCGCTGGTCAATTCCAGCCCCGAGGAAGACGGCTGGTTCTTCAAGTTGACCATCGCCGACAAGGCCGAGCTCGACGGGCTGATGGACGCCAAGGCCTACAAGAGCTTCTGCGACGAATTGTGACGCCGCGCGGTCCCCGCGAAGGCGGGGACCTCGTGCCCCGTGGTCGTTTGTAACTGCCTGAGGTCCCCGCCTTCGCGGGGACTCACCGAGGATTGAAAATGCGCTACCTTCCCCTGACCCCCACCGATCGTTCGGCCATGCTCGAAACCATCGGCGCCGACAGCGTCGATGCGCTGTTCGCCGATGTGCCTGCCGAGGCGCAGCTCGACGGGCCGATCCACGGCCTGCCGATGCACGCCAGCGAGATGGCGGTCGAGAAACACATGCGGCGGCTGGCGCAACGCAATCTCGCGGCGGGCGATGCGGCGTTCTTTCTCGGGGCGGGGGCCTATCGCCATCATGTTCCGGCAACCGTCGATCACATCATCCAGCGCGGCGAGTTCCTGACCGCCTACACGCCCTACCAGCCCGAGATCGCGCAGGGCACGCTGCAGATGCTGTTCGAGTTCCAGACGCAGGTCGCGCGGCTCTATGGCTGCGCGGTGGCGAACGCCTCGATGTACGACGGCTCGACCGCCTGCTGGGAAGCGGTGGCGATGGCGGCGCGCGTGACCAGGCGCGACCGGGTGGTGCTCTCGGGCGCACTGCATCCGCATTACGCCGAGGTCGTCAAGACCATGGCGAAGTTCACGCAGGACACGATCGCCGATGCCGAGCCCGCCTTCCAGGCGCAGCCCGACAACGCCGGGCTGATCGCGCGGATCGACGACGAGACCTCCTGCGTCGTGGTGCAATATCCCGATATCCTCGGCCGGCTCCCGGACCTGACCGAGATCGCCGAGGCGGCGCATGCCAGGGGCGCTCTGCTGGTGGTGGTCAACACCGAGCCGGTGGCGCTGGGCGCGCTCAAATCGCCCGGCGAATGCGGCGCGGATATCGTGGTCGGCGAAGGCCAGTCGATCGGGGTCGGGCTGCAGTTCGGCGGTCCTTATCTGGGCCTGTTCGCGGTGCGCGATCCCAAGCACGTCCGGCAGATGCCCGGGCGGCTGTGCGGCGAGACGCAGGATGCCGAGGGCAAGCGTGGTTTCGTGCTCACGCTCTCGACCCGCGAGCAGCATATCCGCCGCGAGAAGGCGACGAGCAACATCTGCACCAACAGCGGGCTCTGCGCGCTGGCCTTCAGCGTCCACATGACGCTGCTGGGCGAGAAGGGTCTGCGGCGGCTTGCGCTGGAGAACCATCGCCTCGCCTGCATTGCCGCCGAACGTCTGGCCAAGGTGCCCGGCGTCACGGTCCTCAACGAGAGCTTCTTCAACGAATTCACGGTGACGCTGGGCCGCGATGCCCGCGATGTGGTGCGCAAGCTCGCCGACCGCGGTGTGCTCGCGGGCGTCTCGCTCGGGCGGCTCTACCCGCAGGCGAGCGCGATGGCCGAAGGCCTGCTGGTCGCGGTCACCGAAACGACCACCGAGGAAGATATCGACACACTCTGCGCCGCTCTCGAGGAGGTTCTGCGATGAACGCCCATAACGCCTCGGGCTGGAAGCCCGGCACCCCCGTCACCGTCGACCACTCGATGGAAGGCCCGCCCACCGTCACCGGCAACCGCGCGCTGATGCTCGAGGAACCGCTGATCTTCGAAATCGCGGGCAACACCACCACCGGGGTCGATCTGCCTGAACCCGCAGCGGATGCACCCAACCGGCTGGGCGGTTACGACCGCACCGAAGCCTTCGACCTGCCCGGCCTCTCCGAGCCGGAGACGGTGCGCCATTACACCCGCCTCAGCCGCCAGAACTACGCCATCGATCTGGGGCTGTTTCCGCTCGGCTCCTGCACGATGAAGCACAATCCGCGGCTCAACGAGAAGGTTGCGCGGCTGCCCGGCTTTGCCGATTGCCACCCGCTGGCGCCGATCCAGACGGTGCAGGGCGCGCTCGGCGTCATCCACGAGCTGGGCGAATGGCTCAAAGCGCTCACCGGCATGCCCGCGGTGGCGATGAGCCCCAAGGCCGGCGCGCATGGCGAGCTGTGCGGAATCCTTGCGATCCGCGCCGCGCTCGAGGCTCGCGGCGATGCCCGCAAGGTCGTGCTGTGCCCCGAAAGCGCGCATGGCACCAATCCCGCGACCGCGGCCTTCGCGGGCTATGAGGTCGAGGACATTCCCGCCAACGCCGATGGCCGGGTCGATTTCGACGCGCTCGAGGCGCGGCTCGGCCCGGATGTCGCGGCGGTGATGATCACCAATCCCAACACCTGCGGATTGTTCGAGCGCGACTTCAAGCGGATCGCCGATGCGGTCCATGCCGCGGGCGGGCTGGTCTATTGCGACGGCGCCAATTTCAACGCCATCGTCGGTCGGGTGCGCCCGGGCGATCTCGGCGTCGATGCGATGCACATCAACCTGCACAAGACCTTCTCCACCCCGCATGGCGGCGGCGGACCCGGCTCCGGCCCGGTGGTGTTCTCAGAGGCTCTGGCACCATTCGCGCCGCTGCCTTTCGTCGAGCAGCTGGATGATGGCAGCTTCCACCTCGTCGAGGAGGAAACCGCGCAGGAGCATCACGCCAGCACCTTCGGGCGGATGACCGCCTTCCATGGCCAGATGGGGATGTTCACCCGTGCGCTGGCCTATATCCTCAGCCATGGCGCCGACGGGCTGAAACAGGTCGCCGAGGATGCGGTGCTCAACGCCAATTACATCCTGCGCAGCCTCGAGGATGTCCTCGCCGCGCCCTTCGCGCACAGCGGGCACTGCATGCACGAGGCGCTGTTCGGCGACGAGGGCTTTGGCGGCGGGCTGACGACGCTCGATCTCGCCAAGGGGCTGATCGACGAGGGCTATCACCCGATGACGATGTATTTCCCGCTGGTGGTCCATGGCGCGATGCTGGTCGAACCGACCGAGACCGAGAGCAAGGCCTCGCTTGACCAGTTCATCACCGCGCTGCGCAGCGTGGCCGAGCGCGCCAAGGCGGGCGACGCAACGCTGAAAACCGCGCCGCATTACGCGCCGCGCCGCCGGCTCGACGAGACCCAGGCCGCCCGCAAGCCGGTGCTGGCCTGGAACGACCCGAACCTGGCCTGAGCAGACCTGACCCGATGCGGGGCCTCAGCGCCCCGCGTCGGGGCCCTTGGCCGGATCCTCGGGCGGCTGGATCACGATCCGGATCTGCTGGAGCGAGATGATCGCGACCCAGAAGCCCAGCACCGAGAGCGCGCTCGAGCCCAGCACGGTGAAGGCGGCACCCTTGAGCCCGTTCCAGCCCATCGCGACATCGAGCAGCAGCAGCGAGAGCAGCGTCGGGACGGCGCGCACCACGAAGGCGGTGCCCGCCCGCCCGGCGCTGACCAGCAGCGATTCAAGACTCGCCCCCACCAGCTCGATCGCGCCGGCGATGGCGAGGATGACCATCGCCCAATAGACCACGCGGAATTCCGGGCCGGCGATCAGCACCAGCCCCTGCCGCCCGAACAGCAGTGCGACCGAGACCGCCAGCACCCCGCCGATCAGCGCGATATTGGCCATCCGCCGCGCCATGTCGTGCGCCGCGTCGGCGGCGTGGACCAGTTCGGGGTAGATCGCCTTGGAGACCGTCTGCGCCAGCTGGACCAGCGCTTGGCCGAGCTGGCTGGCGACGCGGAACCCGCCCGCGAACCCTTCGCCGCCGATTGCGCCGACCAGCAGGATCAGCACCTGTTTGCCGCCGACGTTGAGGCTGCCCGACATGTTGGTCGCCCAGACGAAGCGCCAGGCGCCGGGATGGGCGCTGGGGATTCGCGTCAGGCTGATCCGCGACAGGTCGATGCGTTCGCGCAAGCCCGCGACCACCCACAGCGTCACGGCCACCGCCACCTCCGCCGCCGCCCAGGCGAGCACGAAGCCGAGCACGGTGGGCATGAACAACACCGCCAGCACCGCGCCCAGCCCGCGCACCACCGGTTGCACCGCCTCAGCCGCGGTCGCCGCGCCATAGGCGAAGCGCAGGCGCAGCAGCCCGAGCGGAGTGGTGCGGATCGACAGCAGCGAGACGAGGCAATAGCCGAACGCCACCCACAGCAGGTCGTCGGTCAGCGGCAGCCAGAATTGCGCGCTCCACACCAGACCCGCCGCCAGCACCGCGCCCAGCGCTACCGACATCATATCGAGCGCGATGGCGAAGCCGGTCGCCTCGCCCGGGCCGTCTTTGCCCGAGCCCCAGCGCACCACGAATTGCCAGGTCTGGAAATTGGCCAGTCCGGTGACCGTCTGGCCGAGCGCCACGACCAGCGCGAAATAGCCGAAGCCGTCGAGCCCGAGCGTGCGCGTCGCCAGCGCGAGATAGACCAGGCTCAGCACCGCGTTGACGCCGCGCCCGCCGAGCAGCCAGCCGATATTGCCGAACAGCCGTTTCATCGCGCCAGCCGGGCCCCGCTACGCGGACCTTGCGGCGAGCAGTTTTTCGGTGATCCGGTGCGAGCGCGGCTCGTCGACATCGATCGCGAATTCACCATTGGAGAGCACGATCGGCGCGAGCTTGTAGCCAAAGCGCCGGGAGACCTGCGCGAACAGCTTGTCCTTGTCGCCCCAGCCGAAATAGAAGCGCGCAAGGTTGAGCACCCCGAAGGCCTTGGCGATCCGCCCGGGGTATTTCACGAACTGCCCGCCGCTGCGCATGATCTCGGCGGCCGAGAGAGCGCCCTCGTTGCCGATCCAGTAGGTGTTGCAGTTGGAATAGCCGCCATCGGAGAATTCGTAGAACTTCTTCTGCCCTTCCGGGTCGGCGGCGATGACGTCCTCCTTGCGCGCCAGCGCGGCAGCGGCATCGGCGCTCGCGGCGAGGCATTTCTCGACGAATTCGGCATAGCCCTCGGGCGTGACGAGGCAATTATCGGCGGTGGTGACGACCAACGGGAATGTTGCTCCCTCGGCCCCCGCGAACACGCTGTCGACGAGGTTGAATGCCCCGTCGCGAAACGTCAGCCGACCCTCCTGCTCGAGCCGCCCCACCAGCGGGATGGCGCGGATCTCGTCGGCCTCGTGCGCGACCACGCGGATTTCGCCGATCCGCTCGCACTCGGCCAGCGCGGCGACGACATGCTCGATCATCGGCTTGCCCGCGACCGGGACGACGCTTTTCTGTCCGACGTTGGCGGCGGCGGCGAGCGGGTCGAGCGTACCCGAGCGCTTGCCCGCCATGACGAGTGCGGTGGCCTGTTCCTGCATGGCCAAGGCCCTTAGGCGCGAATGCGGGCTCGCGCAAAGTTTTGTCAGGGTGCGCCCTTGTCAGGCGGGGGCGGGGCGGGCAGCGCTGCACGTCATGCGGATCGTGTTTTCACGCAAGGGTTTCGACAGCGCGGCGGGCGGCGGGCCATCGCCGATCGTGGATGGTCGCCCGGTTAGCCTGCCGATCCCCGCCGGCGCGGCATCGCACACCAGCTACGACGCGCTGGGGCTGGGCGCGCACGCGCATCGCGCCAGCCGTGGCAGGGTCGGCGGTGCGGATTTGTGTCACCACGATCCGATGTTCCTCGAGGAACAGGACAGCGGCGGCACTTGTCTGTTCGGCCAATGCGGCGCGGCGCAGACGCACCTTGTCAATCAGGGGGTCGGGGTGGGGGATGTGTTCGTCTTCTTCGGCCTGTTTCGCGAGGAGGCGAGCGGCGAGCCGCATCATCGCATCTTCGGCTTCATGGAAGTGGAGCAAATCGTCGACCTGATGCAAGCCCCGCCCGCCGATCTGGTCGCACTGGGGCATCCCCACGCGCTGACGCCGCATGGAAAGAACGACGTGGTCTATCGCGGCCCGGGAGCGACCGCGCGCACGGCGCCCGACAGCCTGCGGCTCACCGTCACGGGCGGCCCGCCGACGCTGTGGCAGCGCCCGAAATGGCTGCGTCCCGGTGGCCTGAGCTATCACGACCGCCCGGATCGCTGGCTGCCCGGCGGTCGGCTGCGCAGCGTGGCGCGGGGTCAGGAATTCGTCGCCGATGTGGGCAAGCGCAAAGCCCCGCGCGACTGGCTCGCAGGCGTGATCGCGGCGATTACAGCGTCTTGATGATCGCCGAGAAGTCGAGCGCGCCGTTTTCTGCGGCGAAGGCTTCGTAAAGTTCGCGCGCGTGCTTGCCGAGCGGGGTGCTGGCACCGGCGGTCTCGGCCGCTTCCATCGCCAGCCTGAGGTCCTTGAGCATCAGCGCGGTGGCAAATCCGCCCTGATAATCCTTGTCCGCCGGGCTCTCGACGCCGACGCCTGGCAGCGGCGTATAGGCGTTGAGCGACCAGCAATAGCCCGAGGATTGCGAGGAAATCTCGTAGAATTTCTGCGGATCGAGCCCCAGCTTTTCAGCCATTTTCATGGCTTCGGCGGTCCCGATCATCGATATGGCGAGCAGCATGTTGTTGCAGATCTTGGCGGTCTGCCCCGCGCCGGCATCGCCCGCGTGGATCACCGCCTTGCCCATCGCCTGCAGCACCGGCTCGGCGCGGGTGAACGCCTTGTCGGTCCCGCCGACCATGAAGGTGAGCGTCCCACCGTTCGCCGCTGCGATGCCGCCCGAGACTGGCGCGTCGACCATGTCGTAACCCGCCGCCTCGGCGCTCGCCGCCACGTCCTTGGCGGTGGCGGCATCGATGGTCGAGCAATCGAGCAGCACCGCGCCTGCGGGCGCCTGGCCGATCACGTCGCTCTGGTAGACCGCTTTCACGATCCCGCCATTGGGCAGCATGGTGACCACCGCCTCGACCCCCTGGACGGCTTCGCGCGCCTCAATGAAGGTTTCGCAACCCTTGTCGCGCGCGGTGGCCAGCGCCTCGTCGCTGATATCGAAGGCGCGGACCTCGTGCCCCGCCGTGACGAGGTTCGCGGCCATCCCGCCGCCCATGTTTCCGAGTCCAATGAAGGCGATTTTCATTTTGTTTCTCCGCTTCAGAACAGCATGTCGAGTCCGGCGACACCGGAAAACGCGCCTAGAAAGGCACTCAGCAGTTTGATCGGATTCCGTACATAGAATCGGCCGCTGTGCCTCCAGCTCGAAATTCCATGGCTGCCGAGTTTTCGATCTTCTAGAGGCGCATTATACCCTTTGGCGCCGAACCAGATCAGCATGTATGCCAACCCGATCAGGCTCAAGCCGGTCAGCACTACCGCCCCTTCCACTGCCCTTCGCGCTTCTCCACGAAGGCCGCCATGCCCTCGGCCTTGTCTTCGCTGGCAGCGAGGATCTGGAATATGCGACGTTCCATCACCAGCCCCTGGTCGAGCGTGCTCTCGAAGGCGGCGTTGACCATTTCCTTGTTGGCGATCGCGGCCATCGGCGGCATCGAGGCGATGGTCTTCGCGGTCTTGAGCGCTTCGGCGAGCAGCGTCTCGTGCGGCACCACGCGGACCACCAGATTGGCGCGCTCGGCTTCTTCGGCATCCATCATCCGGCCGGTCAGGCACATTTCCATCGCCTTGGACTTGCCGACCGCGCGGGTCAGCCGCTGCGAGCCGCCCATGCCCGGCGCGACGCCCAGCTTGATCTCGGGCTGGCCGAATTTCGCCTTCTCGCTAGCGATGATGAAGTCCGCCATCATCGCCAGTTCGCAGCCGCCGCCCAGTGCGAAGCCGTTGACCGCGGCGATCCACGGCTTGCGGGTCTTGCGGACGATCTCGCTGGTCCAGGGCGCGAAGAAATCGTCGAGATAGAAATCGGCCGCCTGCTTCTCGCTCATTTCCTTGATGTCGGCGCCCGCAGCAAAGGCCTTGTCGCCCGACCCGGTGAGCACCGCACACAGCTGGCTGTCGTCGGCCTGATAGGCGGCAAAGGCCGCGATCAGATCCGCGAGCACCTGCGAATTCAAGGCGTTGAGCGCCTGCGGACGGTTGAGCGTGATCAGCGTGACCTTGTCATGCTGTTCGACGGTGATGGTTTCGTAGCTCATAGCGGTTTCCATTCCTCATCGGCGGGAAGCGGAGCGAAGATGGCGTCGAGCAACTCCTCGCTCACGCCTTCGGGCGTCGCCGGGTTCCATTGCGGATCGCCGGTCTTGTCGACGATCACCGCGCGCACGCCCTCGGCGAAATCGGGGCGGGTGATCACGCGGCTGGCGATACGGTATTCCTGGCGCATATTGTCGGCGAAATCGGTGAAGTTTTCGGCGTTGGCCAGCTGGAGCAGCGCGACCTTGCAGGTCTGCGGGCTCTTGGTGCGCAGCGTGGCGAGTTCCTTGGCCGCCCATTCGCCGTCATCATTCCCGGCCTCGGCATCGAGGCTGGCGAGGATATCCTCGTAGCGGTCGGAGGCGAAATGGCGGTTGATCCGCTCCAGATTGCCCTCGATCCGGGCCTTGGGCGGGGTTTCGGCGAGGTCGGAAAGAATTCCGCCGATCCGGTCGGGGTGCTCGATGATCCGCGCCTTGGCCTCGGCCAGCTTTTCGCTGGGGAGATAGTGCGTCGCGATCCCGGCCCACAGGCATTCCGCGCCATCGAGCCGCGCGCCGGTCAGCGCGAGGAACTGGCCCAGCCGCCCCTGCAGCCGCGACAGGTGCCAGCCGCCGCCGACATCGGGGAACAGGCCGATCCCGGTCTCGGGCATGGCGAAGCGGGTGTTCTCGGTCGCGACGCGGTATTTGCAGGGCAAGGCGATGCCCACGCCGCCGCCCATGGTGATGCCGTCCATGAATGCCACGATGGGCTTGTCATAGGCGAACAGCTGATGGTTGAGCTGGTATTCGTCGTGGAAGAACTTGCGCCCCGATGCGCCGCCATCGTTGAGGGCCGAATTGCGCAGCATCCCGATATCGCCCCCGGCGCAGAACCCGCGCCCCTCGGCATGGTCGAGGATGATCGCCTCGACAGCATCGTCGCCCGCCCACTCGGTCAGCGCCGCGCTCATCGCGTGGCACATGTCGAGCGTGAGCGCATGGAGCGCCTTGGGCCGGTCGAGCGAGATGTGCCCTACACGGCCATGCGAATGGATGTTGACGTCGTCGCTCAAATTGCTCTCCGTTGAAGTGTTCTGCGGCGTCGCGTGGCGTCTACTGGCGCAGCAGGTCCCGCCCGACGATCATCCGCATCACCTGATTGGTGCCCTCGAGGATCGAATGCACCCGCAAATCGCGCCAGAAGCGCTCGATCGGGTAATCCTTGAGATAGCCGTAGCCGCCGAACAGTTGCAGCGCATCGTTGACCACGTTGGAGCCGCTGTCGGTCGCGAGCCGTTTGGCCATCGCGGAAAACCGGCTCTTGTCGGGCGCATCGTCATTGACCTTGGCCGCCGCGAGATAGAGCAACGCGCGCGCCGCCTCGAGCTCGGTGGCCATGTCGGCGAGCATGAACTGGGTGTTCTGGAAGTCCGCGATCGGCTGGCCGAACTGCTGGCGTTCCTTGGTGTAGGCGACCGCTTCGTCGAGACAGCGCTGCGCCCCGCCCAGCGAGCAGGCGCCGATGTTGAGCCGTCCGCCGTCCAACCCCATCATCGCGAACCGGAAGCCTTCGCCTTCGGCGCCGACGCGGTTGGCGACCGGCACGCGGGCATCCTCGAAGATGACCTGCGCGGTCGGGCTGGCGTTCCAGCCCAGCTTCTTCTCGGGCTTGCCGAAGGAGACGCCGGGCGTATCCTTGTCGATCACCAGGCAGGTGACGCCCTTGGTCTTGTCCTCGCTGGTGCGGACCATGGTGACATAGACGTCGTTGAAACCGCCGCCCGAGATGAACTGCTTGGTGCCGTTGAGGACGTAATGGTCGCCATCCAGCCGGGCACTGGTCTTGAGCGCGGAGGCGTCCGAGCCGCTACCCGGCTCGGTCAGCGCATAGCTCGCCATCTTGTCCATGGTGACCAGCTCGGGAAGGTAGCGTTCCTTGATCTCGTCCCCGCCGAAACGGTCGATCATCCAGCTGGCCATATTGTGGATCGAGATGAACGCGCTGGTGGTGGGGCAGCCATAGGCCATCGCTTCCATGATCAGCGCCGCCTCGAGCCGCCCGAGCCCGATCCCGCCGGATTCTTCCGAGACGTAGATCGCCCCGAAGCCAAGCTCGGCAGTGCGTTTGATCACATCGCGCGGGAAGTGGTGGTCCTCGTCCCATTGCGAGGCGTGCGGGGTGATGTTGTCGGCGGTGAAGCGGCGCGCCATTTCCTGGATCGCGAGCTGGTCGTCGGTAAGCTGGAATTGTCCTGTCATGGCGTGGCCCCTAGCACCGCAGCGGCGGCGATTTCCAGCGTGGAATGTGACTTGATCCGGCGGTCGGTCATGCTCAGCCGCAGGCGATCGAGGTGATCGCCATCGCCCGGTCGTAGCTCACCCGGACCCGGTCCTGGCGATAATCCATCGTCACCGCGGTTTCGGGCGGGACCCATTGGAAGACCGATGCGCCGGTGCGCTGCCGGATTTGGGTGCCGATTGCACTGGTGGCGCGCTGGCCGATGAAGGTGTCGGTGCCTTCGGTGGTGCAGCTTCCGCCTTCACCGGGCGCGCGGTCGACGGGTGCGTCCGGGGCAGGCGTGGTCATGCAGCCCGCCGTCAGGGCGGCAAGCGATCCGGCAAAGGCGAGTTTGGTAAAGGTCATATCAGATATCGCATCGTTTCAGGGTCATGGGTTCGAAATCCGCCTCCTCGCCCACCGGGCTGGGTGTCAGGCGGTCGGCGCCGTCCAGCGCGAAGCGGCGGGTCATCGTCCAGCGCTCGCCTTCGCCTTCCATCGCCAGGCTGGCGATGATCGCGTCCGAGCCATCGGTCATGATGTCGGTTACCTGCCCGCGCGCCTCGTAGAAGCCCAGCGTGGTGGCACCGATCTCGATCCGGAGGTCGGAGGAGGGCGCGCAATCGCCATCCAGCGCATCCCAGGTGCCGCGGAAGCGCGCCGGGATGGCGTCGAGCACCTGCGCGGTCTCGGCCTCGCGCTCGGGCGCCGCCGGCGAGTGAACCGCTGCCGGTTCGGCCTCGCTCTCGACCGGTGCCTCGGCCTCCTGCGAACAGGCGGCCAGCGCCACGGCCAGAGTCAACGCCAGCGGGGCGGCGAGGGCAATCCGCATCGCGCTTACCCCATCGTCGGGATGACGAAGGCGTTCGAGCCGTCGCCGCCACCATCGGGCCAGCGCTGGGTGACCTTCTTGGACTTGGTCCAGAACCGCAGGCCCTCGGTGCCATACTGATCGATATCGCCGAAGCCCGAGCGCTTCCAGCCACCGAAGCTGTGATAGGCGACCGGCACCGGGATCGGCACGTTGATCCCGACCATGCCGACATTCACCCGGCTGGCGAATTCGCGCGCCGCGTGGCCGTTGCGGGTGAAGATCGCGACGCCATTGCCATATTGGTGCTCGCTGGGGAGCCGGACCGCTTCCTCGAAATCCTTGGCGCGGACGATCTGCAGCACCGGGCCGAAGATCTCTTCCTGATAACTTTCCATTTGGGGCGTGACGCGGTCGAGCAGCGTCGGGCCGACGAAGAAGCCTTTCTCGTGTCCCTGCAGCGTGTAGCCGCGGCCATCGATGACGACTTCCGCGCCTTCCTTTTCGGCGGTGTCGATCCAGCCCTCGATGCGCGCCTTATGCTCGGGGGTGACAACCGGGCCGTAATGCGCGTCGGGATCGTTCGAAACGCCGATCCGCAGCGCGTTGATCGCGGGGATGAGCTTTTCGCGCAAGGCGTTGGCGGTGTCCTCGCCGACCGGGACCACCACGGGCAACGCCATGCAGCGCTCGCCGGCCGAGCCGAAGGCGGCGCCGACCAGGTCGTTGACCACCATGTCGAGATCGGCGTCGGGCATGACCACGCCATGGTTCTTGGCGCCGCCCATTGCCTGGACGCGCTTGCCCGCAGCGGCGCCGCGCTTGGAGACATAATGCGCGATGTCGGAACTGCCGACGAAGCTGACACCAGCGATATCGGGATGGTCGAGAATGGCGTCGACCATCTCCTTGTCGCCATGGATCACCTGCAGCAACCCCTCGGGCGCGCCGGCCTCGAGGAACAGTTCGGCGAGCCGCACGGGGACGCTGGGATCGCGCTCGGATGGCTTGAGGATGAAGGCGTTGCCCGCCGCGATCGCCATCCCGAACATCCACATCGGGATCATCGCGGGGAAGTTGAACGGGGTGATGCCAGCGCCGATGCCGATCGGCTGGCGCATCGAATAGACGTCGATCCCCGGGCCGGCACCTTGCGTGTACTCGCCCTTGAGGACCTGCGGGATGCCGCAGGCGTATTCGATCACCTCGAGTCCGCGCTGGACGTCGCCCTTGGCATCGTCGACCACCTTGCCGTGCTCGGAGGAGAGCAGCTCGGCGAGCTCCTGCATGTTCTCTTCGATCAGCTGCTTGTATGCGAACATGACCCGCGCGCGACGCTGCGGATTGGTCGCGGCCCAGCCGGGCTGGACCTTTTTTGCGGCCTGGATGGCGCGCTCGAGCAGCGCGGCGTCGCCAAGCGCGACCTCGGCCTGGACCTCGCCGGTCGACGGGTTCCAGATCTGGTGGTTGCGGCCGGTACCGGTAAGGCCGCCAGTGCCCCCGGCGATGACGTGATCGATGGTGCGCATGAAATACCTCTCTTTTCTGACCAACGGCCTAGGCGAGCGAGGGGTCCGAACGCAAGCGGTTACATTTGCAACCGGCGGCTGCATGGGTCCGTCTGGAAAAGGGAGTGGAGCGGGTAGCGAGAATCGAACTCGCGCGTCCAGCATGGGAAGCTGGCAGGCTACCATTACATCATACCCGCGTGGTGGCGCATGTGCCGCGATGGCGCCGCGCCGTCAATATCCCTCGTGCTTCGGAACCGCGCTGGCTTAGCGCGGCGGCATGCGGATCGCGCCGTCGAGCCGGAACTGATGCGCGTTGAGATAGGAGTTGCGCGCGATCTCGAGGATCAGCGAGGCGAATTCCTCCGGATGGCCGAGCCGCTTGGGGAAAGGCACGCTGGCGTTGAGCTGGTCCCACATCTGCGGGTTGCGGTCCTTCATCCCCAGCATCAGCGGGGTCGCGAAGATGCCCGGCATGACCGAGTTCACGCGGATTCCCATATCCATCAGGTCGCGCGCCATCGGCAGCACCAGCCCGTTTACCCCGGCCTTGCAGCTGCCGTAGATTACCTGGCCGATCTGGCCGTCCTGCGCCGCGACGCTGGCGGTCAGCGTGATGCAGCCGCGCTCGCCATCCTCGTTCAGCGGATCGGCATTGGCCATCCCCAGCGCCGAGAGGCTGGCGATGCGATAGGAGGAAACGAGGATGCCTTGCGCCCCGAAAGCGTAATCCTCGGTCGAGAGCCGCTTGTAGCCGCCGCTTTCCTTGTCCCAGCCCAGCGTCTTGCCGCGGCGGCTCGCCATGGCGCAATGCACCGTCACCCGCTCCTGGCCATGCGCTTCGCGCGCCGCGGCAAAGCCGGCGACCACCGAATCCTCGTCGGTGATGTCGACATGGTGGAAGGTGCCGCCGATGGCGTTTGCGTGCTCCTCGCCCGCCTCGCGGTTGACGTCGAAGATCGCCACCTTGAGCCCGGCCTCTGCCAGCGCGCCCGCGCTTGCTCTGCCCAGACCCGATGCGCCGCCGGTCACCACCGCCGCCATGCCTTGCGTCAATTTCATCCGTCACTCTCCCTGTAATTAGCTTTCGTCGACGCGGGTGCTATCGCATGGCACCGCGCACCGCCAGACAGGAGCTTTCATGCCGACCACGCAACCCGGGCACCCATGACCGCATCGCTGATCTTCGCCATGGTCGCCGCCTTCCTCGCCGGGATCGGCGCGCGCGACCAGCTGATCGTCGCGCGACTGAGCGGCCATTTCGGCGGCTCGCCGCTGGTGCTGACGACGGGGCTGGCCTGCGCCACGCTGAGCGCGGCGGCGATGGCCTGGGCGGGCTGGCGGGTCGAGACGATGATCTCGGATTCGGCGGAGACCATGCTGGTCGCCTTCGCGCTGGCCGCCGCCGCCTTCGAACTGTTCTGGCCGATCAGGCTGGCGCCCGCGCGCGAGCCGACCCGCTCGCTCGCCGCGCTGGCGATCGTCCTGCTCTCGCGCCAGTTCGGCGATGGCGCGCGCTTCTGCATCTTCGCGATCGCCGCCGCGACTTCCTCGCCGCAGATGACCGCGCTGGGCGGAGCGCTGGGTGGGGCTGCGGCGCTGGCGATGGGCTGGGTGCTGGGGCATGCGCTCGAACGCAAGCTGCCCCTGCGCGGGATTCGCATCGCGATCAGCAGCGTCACGCTGATCATCGCGCTGGTGATCGGCCTGAGCCTCCGCGGGATCATCTGATGATCGAGGGAAGCGATTTCAGCAACCGGAGCGCTGCATGAAACCAAGCGGTCGCTGTCCCGTTCTATTTTCGAGACACACGCCGCCGCTGGAAACGCGGCGAAAACAGGAGGCATTATGTCGAAACTCGGAAACAACGCCAAAGCCGGCCTCGTCGAGGCGCTCAACGGCGCGCTCGCGGACACTTTCGCGCTCTACGTCAAGACCAAGAACTTTCACTGGCACGTCGCGGGGCCCCGCTTTCGCGACCTCCACCTGCTGTTCGACGAACAGGCTGCGCAGCTGATCGGCACGGTCGACGATATCGGCGAGCGCGTCCGCAAGAATGGCGAGAATACGCTGACCTCGATCGGCTCGATCGCCAGCGCCACAAGGGTCAAGGACCAGGACGACGTCACCATCTCCGCCGATGCGATGGTCGAGGAGCTGCGCGATGCCAATCGCAAGCTGCACGACCGGCTCGGCGAGGTGAAGGACGAGGCCGAGAAGGTGGGCGACAACGCCACCAGCGGCATCGTCGACGACTGGATCGACCAGTGCGAGGAACGTATCTGGTTCCTCGGCCAGACCGCCAAGTAACGCGCGCGCAACCGGGGCACATCGATGGCCGACATAACCCGCATCGCCCGGATCGATGGAGCGCGTGACAGCGCGATCGCCGACTGGCTCGCCGCAAAGCTGCGGCGGGCCTTCGGTGCGTCCGAGGGGCCGGTGGCAATCACCGTCCCGGGCGGCTCGACCCCGTTCCCGATCATCGAGCTGTTGCTGACGGAGGACCTGCCGTGGGAGCGGCTGGTGGTGTGGCCCAACGACGACCGCGTGGTCCCCGAGGACCACGAAGCGAGCAACACCGGCAGGCTGCGACGCCTGTTCGAACCCGTCGGCGCCGAGGTCGTCACGCTGAGCGTAATGGAACAGGTCCCGCCGTTCGCCTTCGCCTGGCTGGGGATGGGCGCGGACGGGCATGTGGCCTCGCTGTTCCCCAACACCGATCCGCGCGCCGACGATCCGCGCAGCGTGGTGCAACTCACCCCCGACCCGCTCCCTCCCGAGGCGCCCTACGACCGGATCAGCCTGACCATCACCGCGCTGCTCAACAGCGACGAGGTCGTCTTCGTCATTCGAGGCGCGGACAAATCCGACGTCATGGCGGCTGCCCTGGCGGGGACGGGCGATCTCCCCGTGTCACGGCTGCTCGCCGCCGCACGCCAGCCGGTGACGGTGTTCGCAGGATGATCGCGAAACTCCACCGCATCGCCCTGCGCGTCGCGCACAAGCTGCGCCATCGCTGGCGGCTGCTGCGCGGCACCCCGCTCGAAGGGGTGACGGTCATCGCCTGCGACCTGCAGGGCAAACTGCTGATGGTTCGCCACAGCTACGGCCCGCGCGGCTGGTTCCTCCCCGGCGGCGGGATCAAGCGCGGCGAGAGCCCCGAACAGGCGGCGGTGCGCGAATTGCGCGAGGAAACCGGCTGCCTGGCCGAAGGCGCGAAACTGGTGGGCTCGTTCGAAGAACAGGTCTCCGGATCGCCGCACACCGCCCATGTCGTCAGCTGCCTGACCTCGGACGAGCCGCGACCCGACCGCCGCGAAGTGGTCGAGGCACGCTTCTTCCCCACCCATTCGCTGCCCGAACCGCTCAGCCCGCGCACCAGGGCACGGCTGGCCTTCTGGCGCGACCCGGCGAACGACGGCGGCGGCCAGAGCCCCTGCTAGAGCCCCCTGCTAGAGCAGCGACAGTTGCGCATCGGGGCGAGGCGGCTCCTCCGCGCCGTCGTGCTCCAGCTTCGACAGGGTGAGCCCCATCAGCCGGATCGGCATCGGCAGCGGCAGCACCTCGTCGAGCAGCGCGCGCGCCAGCCCTGCGAATTCCTGCTTGTCGGCGATCGCGCGGGGCAGCGATTTCGCGCGGCTCATGATCTGGAAATCGGTGTATTTGAGCTTGAGCGTCACCGTCCGCCCGCGCGCCTCGGCGCGTTCGATGCTGGTCCAGACGATTCCGATGATATCCTCCAGCGTCTCGCGCAGCGCCGGGCCGCTCGAGATGTCCGAGCCGAAAGTCCGCTCGCCGCCGACCGATTTGCGGATCCGCGTCGAACGCACCGGGCGCAGGTCGATGCCCCGTGCCGCGCGGTAAAGATAATCGGCGAAGCTGCCGAAATGCGCGCGCAGCCAGGCGATGTCCTTTTCGGCCAGATCTGCACCGGTGGCGATCCCCAGCCGCGCCATCTTCTCCGCGCCCTTGGGTCCGACCCCGTGGAACCGCCGCACCGGCAATTGCGCGACGAACTGCGCGCCCTCGCCGGGGCGGATCACGCACAGCCCGTCGGGCTTGTTCTGGTCGCTGGCGATCTTGGCGAGAAACTTGTTGTAGCTGACCCCCGCGCTGGCGGTGAGCTTCGTCTTGGCGCGGATTTCCTGACGGATCAGTTCGGCGATGCGGGTCGCCGATCCGATCCCCAGCCGGTCGCTGGTGACATCGAGATAGGCCTCGTCGAGGCTCAGCGGTTCGACCAGATCGGTGTGGTGGCGGAACACCGCGCGGATCTGCAGGCTGACCTCGCGATAGACCTCGAAGCGGCTCTTGCAGAAGATCAGGTCGGGGCACAGCCGCCTGGCGGTGACCGAGGGCATCGCGCTCTTCACCCCGAAGGCCCTCGCCTCGTAGCTCGCCGCCGCGACCACGCCGCGCCCGCTCGATCCGCCCACCGCCACCGGCTTCCCTCGTAGCTCGGGATGGTCGCGCTGCTCGACGCTGGCGAAGAAGGCATCCATGTCGACATGGATGATCTTGCGCAGCCCCTCAGCCTCGGCCCCCTGGGCCTCGCTCTCCTCGCCCTCACTGGCGCTGTCGCTGTTGTGGTCTTCCTGCCTCATGATCGTTCAAAGATAGGCCAGCGGGTTGCAAATCGGAACCGTTCGTTCCAACCGGCATATTGTGCACATGCGAAACGATATTCCCGCCGGCGGCGAGCCGCATGGTTCGGCCGAACAGGCCCGTCGTCCCGCGCCCGCCACTGGCACCGCTGCCGCGCGCAAGCCGATCGGCGAACGCGAGCTGATCTGGATGATGGCGATGCTGATGGCGCTCAACGCCTTCGGTATCGACGCAATTTTGCCGGCGCTGGACAATCTGGCGGGAACTCTCGGCGCTGCCGGCAATGATCGTCAATTCGTGGTCGGGGTCTATCTGCTCGCGGCCGGGATCGGCACGCTGGTCCCCGGCGCGTTTGCCGACCGCTTCGGGCGCCGTCCGGTGCTGTTCGTCGGACTGACGGCCTATATCGGGCTGTCGCTGGCTTGCGCGCTGGCGACCAGTTTCGATGCTCTGGTGGTCCTCCGCGCTGCGCAGGGCTTCTTCGCTGCCAGCATCATCGCGCTCCCGCCCGCGATCATCCGCGACCGGGTGGGCGGGGACAAGATGGCGCGGATGATGAGCCTGATCTTTGTCATCTTCCTGCTGGTCCCCGCGATCGCACCCTCGATCGGGCAAGGCGTGCTGCTCTTGACCGGCGACTGGCGCTGGATCTTTGTGACCATGGCTTTGGCCGGAGTGGTCATGTCGGTCTGGGTCTTTACGCGGCTGCCCGAAACCCTCCATCAGGAGGATCGCCAGCCGATCTACATCCCGCAAATAATGCGCAACATGAAGAGCGCGGTGACCCTGCGCACCACGGTCGGCTACACGCTGGGCAGCGCGCTGGTGTTCGGCGGCTTGTTCGGATTCATCAATTCCAGTCAGCAGCTGATCGGAGAGGCCTTCGGGGCAGGCGACGCCTTTCCCATGATCTTCGCGATCTGCGCGGGCTGCATGGCAATCGCCAACTGGCTCAACAGCCGGATCGTCGAACGCTACGGCGCTCGGCGGGTCAGCCATTGGGCGCTGTTCGTTTTCATCTTCGTGGCGGCGGCGCAACTGTGGTTCGCCAGCCAGCCCAACGAAACGCTTTGGACATTCGTCCCGCTGATGGCGGCCAACATGAGCATGCTCGGCTTCATCGGCGCCAATTTCGGTTCGATCGCGCTCCAGCCGTTCCGCCATATCGCGGGCGCGGCCAGCTCGGCGCAGGGCTTCCTGCGGATGACCGGCGGCGCCGCGCTGGGCGCCTATATCGGCTATTCCTACGATGGCACCGCGCGCCCGCTGGCGCTGGCGCTGCTGGTTACCGCGTTGCTGAGCCTGGCCTTCGTGCTGTTCTCCGAACGCGGCTCGCTGTTCGGCCCGCCGGAGCCCGAAGAGATTTAGTCTAAGAGATGACGGGGCGTGCCAGTTACTCGCCCGCCAGCCGCCTCCAAGCCAGACCGGCGAATTCGCACAGCAGCGGCCGCGTGTCGCGCGGGTCGATGATGTCCTCGACGTTGAAGCGCTCGGCGCTGCGGAAGGGGCTGGTGACCCGGTCCAGCCGCGCGCGGATTTCCGCCAGCTCCGCCGCCGGGTCCGCCGCCGCCTCGAGCTCGGACTTGTAGGCAACCTCGAGCCCGCCCGCGATCGGCAGCGAGCCCCAGTCGCCGCTCGGCCAGCAATAGCGGTACTGGAAGCGCTCGGCATTGCTCATCGCGCTCCCGGCGATGCCATAGGCGCGGCGCAGCACCACGCACGCCAGCGGCACGCGCGCGCGATAGACCGCATTCATTGCCTGCACGCCATAACGGATCGTCCCCGCCAGTTCCGCCTCGCGCCCGATCATGAAGCCCGGATTGTCGACCAGATGGACGATCGGCAGCCGGAACCGGTCGGCCAGCGCCACGAAGCGCTCGACCTTCTCGCTGGTCTTGGCATCCCACGAACCGCCGAGGAATGACGGATCGCTGGCCAGCACCGCCACCGGCCAGCCGTCGAGCCGCGCCAGCGCCGTGATCGCCGCGCGGCCCCAATTGCGTCCGATCTCGAACAGCGTGCCCTTGTCGACCACCATGTCGAGACAGCGGCGCATCGAATAGACCTGTTTGTCCTCGCGCGGGACGAGTTCGAGCAGCGCCTCCTCGCGGCGGTCCACGGGATCGTCGCAGGCGGTGCGGCGCGCCAGCTGGCCGACATGTTCGGGCATGAAGGAGAGGAAATGGCGGGCGCGGGCGAAGGCCTCGGCCTCGCTGGCGACCTCGTCGTCGACCACGCCGTTGCGGGTGTGGATGCCGCTGCCACCCAGCTCCTCCTTGGCCTGCGCGTGGTCCTGCGAACCCTTGTAGCTCTCGCCCAGGCCGTCGACCACCGCGGGCCCGGCGGCGAAGATCTGCGAGAGGCCTTTGACCATCACCGAATAATGGCTCGCGACCACCCGCGCCGCGCCCAGCCCCGCGGTAGGGCCCAGCGCCAGTGCCACCACCGGCACGGTCTCGAGATTGGTCACGACATCGCCCCAGCCGGGCACTGCGGGGATATAGGTCGCGCCGATCTGCTCGAGCGTCTTGACCGAACCGCCGCCGCCGGTGCCGTCGATCATCCGGATCAGCGGCAGCCGCAGCTCGTGTGCCATCCGCTCCGCCTGGACCATCTTGCGGCTGATCCCGGCATCCGCCGCGCCGCCGCGAATGGTGAAATCGTCCGCCGTGGCGACCACCGGGCGGCCGTTGATCTCGGCCTTGCCGAACAGGAAGGGCGCGGGCAGCACGCCGGTGAGCGCGCCATCCTCGTCATAGCTGGCCTTGCCCGCGATCTTGCCGATCTCGCGGAACGAGCCCGGATCGACCAGCGCCGCGAGCCGCCCACGCGCATCCAACTTGCCCCGCGCGTGCTGGCGGGCGAGTTTGTCGGAGCCGCCCATTTCCTCGGCCAGCGCCTCGCGGTGGCGCAGTTCTTCCAGTTCCTTCGCCCAGCTCAATCGTCGCTCCTCTCGCTTGTCCCGCGAGCGTGAATGCCGCGTCGGAGCGAGGCTGGCCAGCGCAAACGGAGGAGTCACCGCAATCCACACCGCCCTTTCGCGCTGCCAGCAAATGCGGTAGGTACCCGCATCCCCGGGGAGCCAGTGTTGGCTGAGAGGGGCAGGTCACGCTGCCCGACCCGTCGAACCTGAACCCGTTAGCACGGGCGGAGGGAGGGCCGGCCTTGGCGCTTCGCGTGTCGCCGGAAAACTCTCTCCCGCCCGAGGAGAGACAGCGCATGGCCGACATCAATTCCCCCCACGAGATCAGCCCCTCCGGCGAGCCGGTAACCGTTACCACCGGCCCGATCCGCGGCAGCCGCAAGGTCCATGTCGGGTCGCTTGGCGTGGCGATGCGCGAGATCGACCTTGCGGGCGGCGAGGCGCCGGTGCGCGTCTACGACACCAGCGGCCCCTACACCGATCCGGCGACCAGTATCGACATCCAGGCGGGCCTCGCGCCCCTGCGCCGCGACTGGCAGCTGGCGCGCGGCGATGTCGAGGAATACGCGCCCCGCGAGGTCCGCCCCGAGGACAACGGCCAGCTCGGCCCCGACCGCAGCGGCGGCGTGCCCCCGTTCCCCACCGCGCTGCGCCGCCCCTTGCGCGCCAAATCCGGCGGCAACATCAGCCAGATGCACTACGCCCGCCGGGGGATCATCACCCCCGAGATGGAATATGTCGCCGAGCGCGAAAACCTGGGCCGCGAGCGGCTTGCCGAATACACCCGCGACGGTGAGGACTGGGGCGCCGAGATCCCCGATTACGTCACCCCCGAATTCGTCCGCAGCGAGGTCGCGCGCGGGCGGGCGATCATCCCCTCCAACGTCAACCACCCCGAGTGCGAGCCGATGGCGATCGGGCGCAATTTCCTCGTCAAGATCAACGCCAACATCGGCAATTCCGCGGTGGCATCCGATGTCGCCAACGAGGTCGACAAGATGGTCTGGTCGATCCGCTGGGGTGCAGACACGGTGATGGACCTTTCCACCGGCCGCAACATCCACGACACCCGCGAATGGATCATCCGCAACTCCCCCGTGCCCATCGGCACCGTGCCGATCTACCAGGCGCTGGAGAAGGTTGGCGGCGTCGCCGAGGATCTCACCTGGGAGATCTTCCGCGACACGCTGATCGAGCAGGCGGAACAGGGCGTCGACTATTTCACCATCCACGCCGGCGTCCGGCTGCCCTATGTCCCGATGACCGCCAAGCGCGTCACCGGCATCGTCAGCCGCGGCGGCTCGATCATGGCGAAATGGTGCCTCAGCCACCACAAGGAGAGCTTCCTCTACGAGCGGTTCGACGAGATCACCGAGATCTGCAAGGCCTACGATATCGCCTATTCGCTGGGCGACGGCCTGCGCCCCGGCTCCATCGCCGATGCCAATGACGAGGCGCAGTTCGCGGAGCTCTACACGCTGGGCGAGCTGACCAAGCGCGCCTGGGCGCAGGACGTTCAGGTGATGATCGAGGGCCCGGGCCATGTCCCGATGCACAAGATCAAGGAGAACATGGCCAAGCAGCTCGAGGCCTGCGGCGAGGCGCCGTTCTACACCCTCGGCCCCCTCGTCACCGATATCGCGCCCGGCTACGACCACATCACCAGCGGCATCGGCGCGGCGCAGATCGGCTGGTACGGCACCGCGATGCTCTGCTACGTCACGCCGAAAGAACACCTCGGCCTGCCCGACCGCGACGATGTGAAGGTGGGCGTGGTCACCTACAAGCTCGCCGCCCACGCCGCCGATCTCGCCAAGGGCCACCCTGCGGCGCAGGTCCGCGACGATGCGCTGAGCAAAGCGCGCTTCGATTTCCGCTGGCGCGACCAGTTCAACCTGTCGCTCGATCCCGACACCGCCGAGCAGTATCACGACCAGACGCTCCCCGCCGAAGGGGCGAAAACGGCGCATTTCTGCTCGATGTGCGGGCCGAAATTCTGCAGCATGGCGATCAGCCAGGAAGTGCGCGAGTTCGCGGCGAAGCAGAATTCGGGCAGCTATCTGGCGGCGGAAAACATCGCGCGCGAGACCAGCCCCGAGGAAGCCGAGCAGGCGCGCGAGGGGATGGAGGAGATGAGCAAGGTCTATCGCGAGAAGGGCGAGCAGCTCTACCTGCCCGAGGACGAAGTGGACGGAGCGGCTCCGGCGAAATAGGCTGGCGAACGGACAGGCTGCGACCGGGGCAGGCTGCGACAGGGGAGCGCCCATGGCCGAGACCGATGCGAATGCGATACTCGACGACCGGCGCGAGCGCCGCCGGCTGCCGCTGATCGGGCTGGCCATCTCGGCGCTCTATGTCGCGGGCGTGACGCTCTACCTGGTGGTGCAGGGCCAGAACCCCGCCGATCTCCGGCTCAACGAGCTGGGCGATTTCCTCGGCGGGGTCTCCAGCCCGCTCGCCTTCCTGTGGTTGGTGCTCGGCTTCTTCCAGCAGAGCCGCGAGATCCGGCTGAGCGGCAAGGCGCTCCATTTGCAGGCCAGCGAGATGAAGCGCAGCGTCGACGAACACCGCCGGCTGGCGGGCGGTGGCTCGGTCGAGTCCAAGGACGGAGACGCATGATGGCGCGCGTTCCCCTGATGCTCGCCAGCCTGCTGCTAGCGGCTTGCAGCGGTGGGGAAGTTGACGGGGACGGGGGCGCGGAGCCTTTGGCCGGGCGCGCGGCAACGCCCCCCGCATCCACGCCCCCCGCATCCACGCCCCCCGCATCCACGCCCCCCGCATCCACGCCCCCCGCATCCACGCCCATCGCCACGCCCGCCCCCGCCTGGGACCTCCTCGCGAGCGGGGAGGGCAGTGCGCTGCGCTTCCCCGCCACGGGGGACCACGCGATCCTGCTGTTCTGCCCCGCGGGCGAGGACCGGCTGCTGGTCAACATCCCCGGCTTCCGCCCGATCGGCAGCGAGGAGCGGCTGAGCTTCGGCAGCGGCGCCGCGGCCCACGCGCTGGTCGCCGACACGCGCGGCGACGCGCAGCGCGGCGGCGTCAGCGGCGAGGGCGCGGTCCCCGCCAAGCTCGCGGCGCTGATCGGAGGGCCGGTCGCGGCGGTCTACGGCGCCCAGCAAAGCGGCCCGCACCCGGCGGTGCCGGTGGAACTGGCGGAGGCGTTTGTCGAAGGGTGCGGTTAAGGGGCAATCTTCCCCGGCCCGTTCCTGTGGCGCCCGAACCTATCTCGCGATATCGAAATCGCCTTCCTCTTCGCCATCCCAATAGGCGGCGCGGCTGGCCTCGACGTGGAGCATGACCATGCCCTCGGTCTCGAGGCCGTCCTCGAACCAGCGGTCGAGGTCCTTGGTCCAGCGCTTCGCGAATGCGGCCTTGTCTCGCACGATCTCGGCGCGGCCCTCGACCGAGATGAAGATGCCCGGCGCGCCATCGGCGGACCCGCTCCCCTGCAGCGACAGCCCGACCTTGGGGTCGCGCTTGATATCGTCCACCATCAGGCAGTCTTCCCAGGTGAAATAATAGCTGTCGCCGTCATAATCGACCTGGCGGTTGTTGCTCATCGGCCGCGCACCGATCTGCCCGTCGTGCGTGTGGGTGTTGAGCATGACGAAATCGATATCCTTCATCGCCTCGGCGATGTGGGTGAGATGCTGCTGCTGGGTCTTGTCGGTCATGGCGCGCTCCTTGGGCGATTGTCGAACCTAAGCGCGCGGCGGGGGTGGGGGTTCCGGGGGGAGCTCGACCGTTGCGCGCATTTGCACGGAATACGTGCTCGTACGAAGAGCCGGAGAATCTAAGCGAGTCTACAACGCGCAAGGGAGCGATCAGGTCTGGCAGAGTAGCAATGCGGGCGGAGCCAGAGCTGCCGCCCGCATTGCCTATTTTACACCGGAATGAGGATTGGCCAAGCTTTCAGCCCGAAAGCTGAAGCTAGCAAAACCTCCCCGGTTTTCGGACACTTCCGCGAAGCGCGGAAGATATACCGAAAACCGGGCGGTGCAGGAGGAAGCTTGCGCTTACTCATAGCACTGCCTTTTCGGGGCGATGTTTACCTTGCCTACGCTGACACTATGTCATATATGCAACTTGCTACAGTACGCACTTGGTAAGCAGGCCTTGCACCAGCGAGCCCCGTTAAGCCCGGTACAAACCTTAAGAGCTCAAGCCTTTCAGGCTTGGGCTTTTTTGTTATTCCTCCTGAAGAGCCATCGCCTTTATTACCGCTGCGATCTTGGCGGCTTCCTGCGTTGTAAGATCGAATGGAAGCCCTTGAACCCTGATCGTTATGTCTGATCGAATAGGTATCGGCAGGATAGTCGGATTGACATAGTCATTCGTCTCCTTTGATCGCGTAGGTTGGATCGATGATGCTGAAGAATTCGTCTCTGTTTCCGCCCCGCTTGATTTTTTGGATGTGGTTTTGCTACTAGCTCGTTTATTAATACTCGGCCGAAAACCCAGTGGGTTATCAAGATACGATTCAAAATCTTCGATTGATGACTTGGCTCGGCTCTTATAAGTCTGAAGGCTCTGAGGAGTGTAGCTTTGACCTTCAAGGTTGTTGAACCTTGCCATGGTATCATCGAGATCGATGGATGTTACGTCTACCGCCTCATCTTCATCAAGAACTGAAAGCACCTTGCCCAAGGCAGCCTTGCGCGACCGCGCTGTCGCCGGTGCGAGCAGACCTTTTTTCGCCAAATAGTCCATGAAGCTCAACGCAGCTTCGCGCGATCGATCATTATTTGCCATAGCGTATTCTCCACCGTTATCTATAAGATATCTGAAAGGTCGCGTTGTGTCAAGAAGTTTCTGTTAGACACACTATGTATCTGAGGCTGCCGCCTTCCGTTGTGGCCCGTGCGCGGGCGCCTATTTCGAGCGCAGAATTATTTTCGGACGTTTTATCGGTGCTTCAACTACGAGGCTACCTGAGGCGCGATCAAGGATGCGATCAAGATATAGCGGCAGCGCGTTACTTCGATATTCTCTAACCTCTGGTAGCGCAGTCGGATACTCGGTGAGGGAAAGTGTTTTGGTCTGCGACAGAAATCCATCTGAATCTGGCAATGCGAGGCGATGCACTGGTTCCTCGAACCGCGCGAAGGAGCGGGAGTACATCGCATCTTCGACAAGCCGTCGAAATACGGACGGATGCGGGACAGAAGGCCGGATATCCTGAGACGTTTCACCCGTGAAGGGTTCGCAGAGGAGCTTCGAAAGCGGGAAAAACAATGACTGAAGATAGCTAACTCTTTTATATGGAAGGCGCTTCGGTTTGGCTTTCACCATTTCTTGTATGATGTGAGAAACATCCACTCCGCTCGCCAATTCAAAACCGGCTACCGAGCTTTCAGATTCGTCGACAACTCCTTGAGGATTGTAAAAAGCATATAGGGGAATTGTTGGTATCTTTTCACTTGCCGATGAGCGTATGAGTGTCGCCGCTTGCCCGCCCGAATTGTGTGGATGTGCCAATTCCCTGTACGAGCTCATTTTCCAGTTTGACGAATGAGGCATTAGTCGCTTCGCCTGCAATCTAAATTGGATCGCGTCCTCACGATCTGCAGATATGATCGCAAGGTCGAAATCCGAACCAGTTACCTTCTCATATGGAACAGCAACGATTAGGCCGTCTACAGGGAGAGCTTTAATTGATGCGACGACTAGATCTGTGATTGTTTCTTCACGGAAGCGCTTTTTTAGGTCGGAATCGGCTTGAAGTAGCTCAGCAATGGCCCCAGGCATTCGCTGCGAAAGATCGCATGGCGAAGAATATTTTGGCACAAATGTCATTCTGTCTTTTAGAACAGATTTCCAATTTTTGGACAGTTGAAATTCAAGCCGCAGTATACTTAACTCGTCACCACCAACCTCTCCACCAGCGTCCGCAATTCCCGCGCCGTCGTGTGCCCCGCGACCACCTCGTGATAGCCGATCCCCGCTTTCCTCAGCGCTTCCTTCTTCACCGCGTCGCGCGCGGCGGCTGACGGGCCTGCGTGGTGGCCCGAGCCCTGATATTCGAGCGCGTGAACCACGCGGCAGTGCTCGTCCATCAGCGCGAAATCGACGCGTTTGGAATTGATCGCGAAATAGGCGTCCTTGTCGGGGCTGGCGAGGAATTCGCCCAGGCTAACCTGCGCCATCACCTGCCAGCCGGGATTGCGTGCGATCACCGCTTTGTCCAGCGCCGCGAACACCTTGGCCTCGGACTTGTTCAGCAGACTTCGTGAAGTGAAGCTCGCCCCGCTAACCAGCTTGAGCTGATCCGCCGCGAAGCCGGCTCCGGCCTGCAGCTTGCGCTCCGCCGCCTCGATGGTCTTGAGGTTCGGGCCCTTCTTGCCGAACTTCCCGGCATTGCGCCCGCGCCAATAGGCCTTGCGCCTCTCGCGTTCGGCGCCCTGGACGACACGCTCGAAACCGAAGCCGATCCCCGCGCCGATGGCGAGGACGATGAACAAGGCGATCGGGCGATCGAGAAGGAAATTCACCACTTCCATCCGGCTCTTGTAGCGCCTCGTGGTTGGCAAAGCGTAAATCGCGCGGGGCACGGTGCGCTGGGAGGACCAGCGCCCCCGCAAAAACCATTTTCCTACAGACCCCCATCTGTGGCTTATGCTGTTCGATGAAGCAGACACCTCCGCGGTCTCAGGCCCGCACTCCGCCCCGGGTCGCAGCGCGCCCAGCACGCGCTCCCACCCCCACGATCCCCGCCGCGCTCGCCGCCGGGCTCTCGCTCCCCGTGCTCGCCGCGGCGCAGGCGGCCTTGCCCGCGGTCAAGCGCCGCCGCGCCGCCATCGGCAGCCGCGGGCCGCGCTGGACCAAGGCGCGGCAGGCCGCGTTCCTCGCCGCGCTGGCCGAGACGCATTCGGTCGCCGAGGCCGCGCGCAGCGTCGGGATGTCGCGGCAGTCGGCCTATCGGTTGCGCACGCGGCTGCGGGGCGAGCCCTTCGCGATGGCCTGGGACGCGGCCTATGCGTCAGCGCCGCACAGCCTCTACCGCGCCGCGCTCGAGCGCGCGATCGCCGGGGTGGAGGTGCCGCATTACGCCAATGGCGAGCTGGTCGGCACCTCGCGCAAGTTCGACGAGCGGCTGACGCTCGCGCTGCTCGCCATACCCGCGCCCGCGCGCGCCGCGCTGGGGTTCGACACGCCCGGCAGCCGCTACAACCCCGATGATTTTCGCACCCTGCTGCTGCGCGTCGAACACGGGTCCGAGCGCTTCGAGGCGTGGGACACCGAGCGCGCGCGCCGTGCGGACGAGGCCGCAGAGGATTTTGACGACGAATGGGAGGAGGATCGGGAGCAGCAACCGGAGGATGACGGGCAGGGTGCCCCCCTTACCCCCGATCTGTCACCCGGGGATGGATAACATACACAAATTCAATGGCTTGGGCGCGGAGCGAGGGTGACACCGCTGTCACCCACTGTCACCCTCGCTGTCGCGAGCGCGCGCATGGCGGCGGGCCAATTCGCTTGACCCTCCGCCGCGCTTGCCGTTTGTTCGGGTCCATGGCTCATTGCAAGGATAACAGCCGCATGACCGCCCGCACTTCGATCGCCCGCGTTCTGGCCGCCCGCGTTCTCACAACCGCCGCTCTGGCGCTTGGCGCCGCCACCGGGGCGCATGCGCAGGACGCGCAGGACGCCCGGGACGGGGGCCCGCCGACGACCACCGAGCCGCTGTCGCGCGCGGCCTTCATCGCGCAGATGGATGTCGAATTCAAACGGCTCGACGGCGATGGCAACGGCATGGTGACACCCGAGGAAATCGTCGCTTCGCAGCAGGCGGCGGCGCAGGCCGAAGCCCTGCGCCAGAACCGGATCATCTTCGAACGGATCGACACCGACGGGGACAATCTGCTCACCGCGGAGGAGTTCGCGGCGCTGGCCAACCCCTCCGCCATCCCCGTCGATGCCACCCCGCTGATGACCCAGTTCGACACCGACCGCGACGGGATCATCACGGTGGTCGAATACCGGATCGCCACCCAGGCCAATTTCGACCGCGTCGACTCCGACCGCGACGGGGTGGCGACCGATTCCGAAATGCGCGCCGCCGGGATCCGGTAAAAGGGGCGAGTCCGCGCGGCTAGCCGGCAGACATCTCCACGCCAACTCCCACGGGCGAGGCTGTGCCACTGTCGTTTTCCGCCCCCAGCGAGCCCAGGTTGCCGAACTGGATTCGCCCGCGGCCCGCGTGTTTCACCTCGTACATCAGCCGGTCGGCGGACTGGATGATGGCGTCGGTATCGGGATAGTCGGCCGGGGGGAGGATCAGGCCACCCGCGCTGGCAGAGAGGTCGTAGGGCAGTTCGTCGACCGCGCCGAGCATGTTGGCCTCGAAGCCGTCGATCCGGTCGCAGCCGTCGGCGTAGCGCAGGAAGACGAGGAATTCGTCGCCGCCGACCCGCGCGATGTGATCCTCGCTCAGCAACCGCGCCTTGAGATTGGCCACCAGCTGGCACAGCACCGCGTCGCCCGCCGCATGGCCGAACTCGTCGTTGACCGCCTTGAAGTGGTCGAGATCGATGAAGATCAGCGCGGTCGCGCGGCCGTCTTCGCGCGCCTCGAGAAGTTCGCTGCGGAGCATCCGGGCAAAGCCGCGCGGGGTCAGCGCCCCGGTCAGGCTGTCGACATTGGCCGCGCGCTCGGCCGCGACCAGTCGGCGGCGAACCCCGATCATCCCCTCGCAGAACACCAGCGCGATCGCGACCAGCGCCACATCGGACAGATCGGGCTGGGACCGCAGCACGCCGACGAGCAGGCACAACGCCACGGCGATTGCCAGCGGGCGTGCAGTTTTCGGCTCGTTGAGCAGGCAGGCGATACCGGCGAGCAGGATCACCGCCACGGCGAGCACCGGCGTGGGGCCGGACAGCGCAATCAGGGCCGAAAAACCGGCGAGCGACACCAGGATCGTCACGGTGGCGGCGCGCGACCAATCGTCGCGCGGCGCGCGGCTCGAACGCCGCCGGGCTGGTGGTGCGCTTCCCCTCATTTCGATCTTCTCGTGGCGCATGGATCCCTCGTCAGTTTCGAAGCCTTAGCACCCGGTTCGAGGCGAGGATTGGCGATTTGCGACGTCCGGTCGAGAGGAGCGATTGAGCGGGGCGATCGGCAACGGGCGAACTGCGCGCCGCCATTCCTGCGCCTAACGGGGGGACATGCTCGCATTCTAGAGACGCAACACCCGATGGCTGGCGGGAGGGCTGCTGCTCACGCTGTTTTCGTCCTTCGGACGGACCTTCTTCATCGGCCTGTCGGGCATCTCTATCCTCAAGGGATTCGCGCATCCCGACGGCGAGTTCGGGCTGATCTACATGGGCTGCATGCTCGCCAGCGCGGCGACTCTGAGACCCGCAAGCGCCCGCATGACGAGCGCCGCATGACAAGCGCCCCGCGCGTTGCTATCGGGCCGCGATGCTCAATCTGAATGGTATTACGGTCCGTCTCGGCGGCAATGCGATCCTCGACGGCGCCAGCGCAGCGCTGCCCACCGGCGCGCGCGTCGGGCTGGTCGGGCGCAACGGCGCGGGCAAGTCCACGCTGATGCGGGTGCTGACCGGCGAGATCGACCCCGACGACGGCGAGATCGAGATGCCCAAGAAGGCCCGGCTCGGCTATCTGGCGCAGGAAGCGCCGGGCGGGGCGGAGAGCCCGTTCGAGACCGTGCTCAGTGCCGATCTCGAGCGGACCCGGCTGCTGGCCGAAGCCGAAGGGCTGACCGATGCCGAGCGGCTCGCGGACATCCACGAGCGGCTCAACGCGATCGATGCCCATGCCGCGCCCGCGCGCGCCGCGAAGATCCTCGTCGGACTGGGGTTCGACGAGGAGATGCAGGCGCGCCCGCTCGACAGTTTCTCGGGCGGCTGGCGGATGCGCGTCGCGCTCGCCGCGCTGCTGTTCTCCGACCCCGACCTGCTGCTGCTCGACGAGCCCTCGAACCACCTCGATCTCGAGGCGACGTTGTGGCTGGAGAGTTTCCTCAAGGCCTATCGCGGCACCATGCTGGTGGTCAGCCACGAGCGCGACCTACTCAACAATGTGGTCGATCACGTGCTGCATCTCGATCACGGGCAGACCACGCTCTACCAGGGCGGCTACGATGCCTTCGAGCGCCAGCGCAGCGAGCGCATGGCGCAGGCCGAGGCGACGCGCGAGAAACAGTTGGCGCAGCGCGCCAAGCTGCAGAGCTTCGTCGATCGCTGGGGTGCCAAGGCGCATACCGCGCGCCAGGCGCAGAGCCGGATGAAGGCGCTGGCGCGGATGCAGCCGGTCGCGGCGGCGCTGGAAGACCCCAGCCTGTCGTTCGATTTTCCCAGCCCCAACGAGATGCGCCCGCCGCTGATGGTGCTGCAGGGAGCGGCGGTCGGCTATGTCGAGGATCAGCCGATCCTGCGCGGGCTCGACATGCGGATCGATCCCGACGACCGGATCGCGCTGCTCGGGCGCAACGGCAACGGCAAGACGACGCTGGCGCGGCTGCTTGCGGGTCAGCTCGAGCCGATGGCGGGCGAGATTGTCGCCGGTGGCAAGCTGCGGGTCGGCTATTTCACCCAGTATCAGGTCGAGGAACTCGACGGCAGCGACACGCCGCTGCAGCATATGGCGCGGCTGATGCCCGATGCAGCCCCCAAGATCGTGCGCGCGCAGCTTGGGCGGTTCGGCTTCTCGGGCGAGCGGGCGATGCGCGAAGTCGGCAAGATGTCGGGCGGCGAGCGCGCGCGGCTGGCGCTGGCGCTGGTGACCCGCGACGCGCCGCATATGCTGATCCTCGACGAGCCCACCAACCACCTCGATGTCGATGCGCGCGAGGCGCTGGTGCAGGCGCTGGGCGCGTATGAGGGCGCGGTGGTGGTGGTCAGCCACGACCGTCACATGCTGGAACTGACCGCCGACCGGCTGATGCTGGTCGATGGCGGCACCGCGACCGAATTCGACGGCAGCCTAGAGGATTACACCGATATGATCCTCGGCCGCGATTCGAAGAAGAACCGCAAGCAAGCCGATGCGCCGCCGCAGGGTGGGCGCAAGGAGGCGCGCCGCGCGGCGGCGGAAGCGCGCGAGCAGACGCAGGGATTGCGCAAGACCGTCAAGACGGCAGAGGCCGAGATCGCGAAGCTCGAAGCGCGCAAGACCGAGCTCGACCGCGCGATGTTCGATCCCGGCTCGGCCTCGAAGCAGGATGCCGATCGCAGCATGACCGAGCTGATGAAGCTGCGCGCCGATACGGTCGCCGGGATCGAGGCCGCCGAGACGCGCTGGATCGCGGCATCCGAAGCGATCGAGGGGGCCAAGGCCGCCTGACGTCTTGGCTCCGGCGCGGTCGTTGGCGGCGCGGCTCGGACGAACGGAATCCTCCGCAAGAACCCGGGACTTGAAACCGGCGCCGCTTTTGCCTATCTGGCGTGACGCGGACCGGGCCCCTCTGGCGCGCGCTTCCAAAGCGCGCGTGATGTCGGACCGCATCGGACAACCGATGCATGCAAGACCCGGGCTCTTTTCCCCTGACCTGCGACACCATTGGCTGCCGATTGTGAATGTCACGATCAGGGAGAATTGCGCCGATGTGCCGCAGCCACGCGACCACCAGGACTGAACCGACGAATCCGGTGGGTGGGTCCGATCGCGCCATCCACCTCCGCGAGATACAGCCATGATCGTCACCTTCTTGATGGTGATTGGCGGGTTGGTCCTGCTCGTGGTCGGCGGCGAGCTGCTGGTCCGAGGCGCGGTCGCGCTGGCCGAGCGGCTGGGCGTCACCCCGCTGGTCATCGGCCTGGTGATCGTCGGCTTCGGCACTTCGATGCCCGAGCTGGTGACCAGCGTCGAAGCGGCGATGGCGGGTTCGCCGGCAATCGCCTGGGGCAATATCGTCGGCTCCAACATCGCCAACACTCTGCTCATCCTGGGTGCCGCCGCGGTGCTCGCTCCGATCGCGATCCGGCAGGGCGCGGCTCTGCGCGACACCGGCGTGGCGCTGGTCGCCACGCTGGCGCTGGCAGGTATCGCCTGGACGGGTCTCTCCGGACTTGGACTGGGCCTTGCGCTGCTCGCATCGCTGATCGTCTATGTCGCCTATTGCTATCGCGAGGAGCGCACGCAGGCGCCGACCATTGTCCACAACGCGCCCTACGATCGTTCGCTCGCCCTCGAGATGACCGATCCCACCCTCCACCAACCGGCCAGTCCGGGATGGCTGCGGCCCGTCCTGCTGACTCTCGCCGGGCTGGCAGTCCTGATTGTCGGAGGCCGGCTGCTGGTCACTGGCGCGATCGATCTCGCGCAGATGGCGGGGCTCAGCGAAACGCTGATCGGTCTGACCATCGTGGCGATCGGCACCTCGCTTCCCGAACTGGTCACTTCGGTGATCGCGGCGCGCAAGGGAGAACCCGAGGTCGCTTTCGGCAATGTGGTGGGTTCCAACATCTACAATATCCTCGGCATCGGCGGGGTGACCATGATGGTCGCACCCGACGCGATTCCCGCGGACCTGCTGCCGTTCGACATCGGGATCATGGCGCTCTCCGCAATCGCGGTGATGGCGCTGGCGTGGTTCCTCTCGGGTGTGACCCGCATCGCCGGGATCGCGCTGCTGCTGGGATACGCGGCCTTCATGGCGTTGCTGGTGACCACCGGATAGCCACCGTTTCTCGACCCTACGACTTTCATCAAGCCCAAGGAGTGAAGACATGAATACCAGACGACAGATACTCGGCGGCACCGGCGCGCTTGGTGCGGCGGCCCTGGTCGGTGGCGGCTCCAGCCTCGCCGCCGCGCCCGCGGGAGGCACCGTCTTGCCACCCGCCCCGCCGGCAAGCGAACTGACCCCGGCGCAGGCGCTGGACCTGCTGCGCGAAGGCAATGCCTCCTTCCTGCGCGGCGAACAGCCCAGCGGGATCAGTAACGCCCAGCGGCGGCTCGATCTGGCCCGCGGCCAGGCACCTTTTGCTGCCTATGTCACCTGTTCGGACAGCCGGGTGCCGCCCGAATTGCTGTTCGGTCGCGGCCTCGGCGAATTGTTCATCATCCGCAATGCCGGCAACACCGTCGATACGGTTGCGCTGGGCTCGATCGAATACGCCGTCGCAGTCCTCGAGACGCCGCTGGTGGTGGTGATGGGCCATCAAAGCTGCGGCGCCGTTGCCGCCGCCGCCAAGGTCGTCACTGAAAACGCGACCTTCCCGGGATCGATCGGCCGGATGGTGGAGCCGATCATTCCCGCCGTGCTCCAGGCCCGCAGCGAGGAAGGCGATCTGGTCGACAATTCGGTGCGCGCCAACGTTCGCCGCGTCGTGCGCCAATTGCGCGAGCAGACCGATCCGATCATGCTCGATCCCCAGCGGGACGGGCGGCTCTGGGTCGTCGGCGCCTATTACAAGCTCGATACCGGCGAAGTCGATTTCTTCGATCTTCCGTCGGCAAGCTGATTGGGCCCGGTCCGGCGGGGGGAGGTCGCGCCTGCCGGACCGGGGCTTTCGCTGCGCGGTGGCGAGCAGCGCGAATACGACGGTTTGAACTGCTTGGTTCGATTACAGTAACGAACTTTCTCATCCAGAGCGAAGCGAGGACTTGCAGGTCTCACGCAACCCCACATAAAGATCTGTATCGAAAAGTTTTTTGGGCCGGGCTGGCCCCGATGCCAAGCTGGTCCCGTGCAACTACCCGGTCCCGTTACAGTGACTAGCCTTTTACCGCTTTCTCGCCCGGTCCTTGTCCGATAGGTGGCCCGAATGCCGATACACCTCGCGCGCGCTGCGACCGTATTTTCCTGCTTCATGATGGTCGCGTGCTCGAATGCCGAGCCCGAGGCGGAGCGCGATCCCGTCCCGGTAGTGGCGCAACCGATCCGCATGCTTCCCGAAGTGCTGGAGATCGAGGCGATCGGCTCCGCACGCGCTGCGACCTCGGCCGAAATCTACCCCGAGACCGCCGGGCGGGTCACCGCGGTGCTGTTCTCCGCCGGCGATTTCATCCGCGAAGGCGCACCCTTGTTGCGGCTCGACGCCAGGCAGGAACAGCTGGCGGTCGATGCCGCGCGGGTGCAGGTGCGCGAGGCCGACCAGCTGCTGGGCCGCTATCGCCGGATCGAGGACACCGGCGCGATTTCCGAAAGCCAGATCGAGGCGGGCGAGACCGCGCTCGCCTCCGCGCGAGTAGCGCTGCAACAGGCGCAGACCGCGCTGGCGGATCGGGTTATCCGCGCACCGTTCTCCGGCCATGTGGGGCTGACCGAGATCGACCGCGGCGACCGGGTCAATGATTCCACCCCGATCACGCAGATCGACCAGCGCGGCACGCTCTATGTCGATTTCCCCGCGCCCGAGGCGGTGTTCAACGCGCTGCGTCCCGGCCAGGTGGTGCAGGTCACGCCCTTTTCCGATCCGGCACGCACGATCGACGCCAGGGTCGTCACGACCGACAACCGCATTTCGCAGGACAGCCGCGATTTCATCGTCCGCACCGCAATCCCCAATTCGGACGATCAGCTGCGTCCGGGGATGAGCTTTCGCGTGGTCTTCACCCGCAATGGCGAGACCCGCGCCGCGGTGCCCGAGCAGGCGATCGTCTGGGGCGGCGAAGGCTCGCACCTGTTCGTCGTGCGTGATGGCAAGGCGAGCCGGGTCCCGGTCACGATCACCGCGCGCCGCGAAGGTTTGGTGTTCGTCGATGGCAGGGTGAGCGGCAGCGACCGGGTGATCGTCGCAGGCGTACAGAAGGTCCGCGAAGGGCAGGAGATCAGGCTTGTCCAGCCTCGTGGTGCTCCGCCGCAGGAGGTCCGCGTCCGCCCTGCAGCGCCGGCGACCGATGGAGACTAGGACCGACCTTCCCATGCTGGCGGTCAAGCGACCGCTGCTGATCGGCGTGCTCAACCTGCTGATCGTGATCGCGGGGATCGCCGCGCTCATGGGGGTGGAGGTGCGCGAGCTTCCCAATGTCGATCGGCCGATCGTGTCGGTCACCGCCAGCCTGCCGGGCGCGGCGCCCGAAACCATGGATTCCGAGGTGACCAGCCTGCTCGAGGATGCGGTCGCGCGGGTCTCCGGCGTGCGCCAGATCAGCGCCTCGAGCGAGGAGAACAATTCGCGCATCCGCGTCGAGTTCAATCCCGGCGTCGATCTCGACACCGCTGCATCGGATGTGCGCGAAGCGGTCAGCCGGGTGACCCGCGAACTGCCCGACCGGGTCGAGCAGGTGAACGTGGTCAAGGCGGACCAGGACGCTCAGCCGATTATGACGCTGGCGGTGCTCTCGACCCGCTACGATCAGGCCGAACTGACCCGCATCGTCGAGAACGACATCATCCCCGAACTGCTTACCGCCGACGGCGTTGCCAGCATCGAGGAATTCGGCACCAGGCCCCGGCAGATGCGGGTTTCAGTGGATTCCGCGCGGCTCAACCGGTTCGGTCTGACCATCACCGATGTCGCCGACGCGCTCACAGGCGCGCCCTACGACGTGCCGGTCGGCTCGTTCCGCTCCGATGCGCAGGAACTGGTGGTCCGCGCCGAGGCGAGCGCGGTCAGTCCCGAGCTGATCGAGAATGTGATCGTCTCGGGCACCACCCGCGTAGGCGATGTCGCCCGCGCCGGTTTCGCGCCGGCCAATGCGACCAATTTCGTCCGGCTCGACGGGCAACCGATCATCGGGCTTGGCGTGGTGCGGCAGGCGAGCTCGAACACCATCGAGATCTCGAGCGCGATCCGCGACGGGGTCGAGCGCATCAACGAACGGTTCGATGGCGTGCGCATCGAAGTCGTCTCCGACGATGCCGAATTCATCCGCATCTCGGTGCGCGAAGTGCTGATCACGCTGGGCTTCACCATCGCGGTGGTGATCGGGACCATGCTGGTGTTCTTCCGCGCGCTGCGCCCGACCATTGTCCCCAGCGCGACCATCCCGGTGGCGCTGGTCGGGGTGGTCGCGGCGATCTGGGCAATGGGCTTTTCGGTCAACCTGCTCACCCTGCTGGCGCTGGTGCTCGCTACCGGTCTGATCGTCGACGATGCCATCGTGGTGCTGGAGAACGCGCAGCGCTTGCAGAACAAGGGGCTGGGCCGCCGCGCCGCTGCGGTGGTCGGTACGCGGCAGGTGTTCTTCGCGGTCGTCGCGACCACGGCGGTGCTGGTTTCCGTGTTCGTCCCGATCGGCTTCCTGCCATCCGAGGTGGGGCGGCTGTTCCGCGAATTCGGGCTGGTGCTGGCCATCGCGGTGATCATCTCCTCCTTTGTTGCGCTGTCGCTGGTGCCTGCGCTGGCGGCGCGCTTCGATCTCACCAGCGAGAAGCAGGATTCGGGCCGCCTCGCGCAATGGGGCGGCAAGGCCAGCGGCTGGTATTCCAGGCAATTGCATCGCTGCCTCGACCGCCCGCGGCTGGTGGGTATCGTCTCGGTGGTGCTCGCCGGACTGGCCGGGACGCTTTATTTCCAGCTCGACAACGAGCTCGTGCCCGACGAGGATCGCGGCGTGATCACCGTCGATGCGACCGGGCCCGACGGGGTCGGGATCGCCTTCATGGATGGCGAGCTCGACGAGGTCGAACGCGTGCTGGAACCCTATCTCGACAGCGGCGAGATCGAGAGCACCTTCTCGATCGTCGGCCGCTACGATCCCAACCGCGTGCGCGTCACCGCGCAGCTGGCCGGTTGGGACGAACGCGACCGCAGCCAGACCGCGATCGTCGAGGAGTTGAACCCACAGCTGCAGGAAATTCCCGGCTCGCGCACCAACGCCCGCGGGCGCGGCACGCTCAGCTTCGGCGGCGGGGGCGAAGGGATCGAGGTTGCGCTGACCGGGGCGGAATACGACAATATTTTCGAATCGGCGCAGGCGCTCGCCTCGGCGATCGATACCCGGTCGGACATCCTGTCCAATGCCGAAATTTCCTACCAGCCAACCCAGCCGCAGCTCTCGGTGCGGGTCGATCGCCAGCGCGCTTCCGATCTCGGGGTCGATCTCGACGATGTCGCGCAAACCTTGCGCGCGATGGTCGGCGGCGACGATCTGGTCGATCTCAACGTCGGCGATCAGGCGGTGCCGATCTTCCTGACCGCGCAGGCGGTCGCCATCACCAACCCCAATGACCTGCGCAATCTCTATGTCCGGGGTGCGAACGATGCGCTCGTCCCGCTGTCGAGCGTGACCGTGATCGAGGAACAGGGGATTGCCGCCGAACTCAACCGTACCGCGCAGCGCCGGGCGATCGAAGTCAGCGCCAGTATCCAGGCCGGAACCCCGCTGCGCGAGGCGGTGGACGAGATCGAGCGGCTGGCGGTCGACAGTGTCGCGCCCGACATCGACATGCTGTTGCAGGGCGATGCCGAGAGCCTCGAGGAAACCTCCAACGATCTGCTGCTGACCTATCTCTTCGCGCTGGTGATCGTCTTCCTCGTGCTGGTGGCGCAGTTCGAGAGCCTGACCAGCGCGCTGGTGGTGCTGCTGACGGTGCCCTTCGCGCTGGCAGCCGCAGTGTTCGCGCTGTTCCTGTCGGGCATCTCGCTCAATATCTATTCGCAGATCGGGCTGGTGATGCTGATCGGGCTGATGGCCAAGAACGGCATTCTGATGGTCGAATTCGCCGACCAGCTGCGCCACCAGGGCCGCAACGTCCGCGAGGCGGCGGAAGAAGCCGCAGCGATCCGCCTGCGCCCGATCGCGATGACGCTGATCTCGACGGTGCTCGGCGCGGTGCCGCTGATCCTCGCCAGCGGGGCGGGCTCTGAAGCGCGCCAGTCGATCGGCTGGGTGATCTTCGGCGGGCTCGGGCTCGCGGGCGTGTTCACGCTGTTCCTGACCCCGGTGATCTATCTGGCGGTGGCGCAATACGGCAAGCCGCGCAGCGTCGATCTGGCGCGGCTGCGCGAGGAGATCGACAGCGTCGAGGAAGACATGACGATGGCGCCCGCCTGATGCGGCTGGCTGCGTTACTCGTGCCGCTTCTGGTGGGCACGGCGCTGCTCGGCGGCTGCGCCACGGTTGCGCCCGAGCCGGTCGCGCCGCCGGTGTTCGCTCCCGCCAGCTATGCCACCGACCTGCCGCCCTCTGGGCTCGAGCAGGACTGGTGGCGGGGGTTCAACGACCCGGTGCTAGACGCGCTGATCGAGCGCGGGCTGGCCGCCAATCTCGATGTCGAGGCGGCTGCCGACCGGTTGCGCGCCGCGGAGGCGCTGCTGCGCGCCGAACGCTCGGACCGGCTGCCATCGCTCGATGGCGCAGGCGATGCCGGAGTGGTGCTGGGCAGCGACAATGACGCGCTCGCATCGGCCGGGCTGTTCGGCGTGCTAGATCTCGATCTCAACGGCCGGCTGGCGGCGGAAATCCGTGCTGCGGCAGCCGATTATGCCGAGGCCGACTACCTGGTGGCGGACCGGCGCCGGCTGGTCGCCGCAGCGATTGCCAGCCAATATCTCGAATACCGCCGCAGCGGCGCGCAGCTCGAACTGGTGGAGGAGTCCACCGATCTGCAGGAGCAGACGCTGCGGATCGTCACGCTGCGTTTCGAGGCCGGCCTTTCCGCCAATCTCGACGTTCGCCGCGCCGCCGCCGATCTGGCGCAGACGCGGGCGCGGCGTGGGCTGGTGGCGATCGCGCGGGCCAGTGCCGCGAATGCGCTGGCGGTGCTGGTCGCCGAGGCGCCGGGCACATTTGCGCCGCCGCCTGCGCGCGACGAGACGCGGATCCCCGATTACGCCATGGGTCCTTCGGTCGGAACTCCTGCCGACCTCTTACGCCGCCGGACCGATATCCTCGCCGCCGAGGCGCGGCTGGTCCGCGCCGCCGCCGAGATCGGGATCGAACGCGCGGATCTGCTGCCCTCGCTGACCATCCCCGGCAGCCTGGCGCTTGGCGATGGTTCGCTGGGCGGGCTGTTTTCCGACTTCCTGGTGACGCTGGGGGCCGCGATCGACCTGCCGCTGTTCGACGGCGGTCGGCGGCGCGCGGAAATCGAAGCGGCGGAAGCGCTGGCCGATGCGCGGATGGCGGAATACCGCGCCGTGTTCCTCGATGCGCTGGGCGAAGTCGAGAACGCGCTGGTGGGGATCGAGGCCTATCGCCAGCGCAACGCGGCGCTGGTCGAGGCGATCGAGCAGAGCGAGACCGCGCTGTCGCAATCCAACGCGCTCTATCGCGAGGGGCTGGCCTCGCTGTTCGACGTACTCGATGCGCAGCGCCAGCTGATCGCCAGCCGCCAGTCGCTGATCGACAGCGAGGCGGCGCTTTCGAGTTCCTTCGTGGCGTTCCATGCCGCGGTGGGATCGGAGGGTTTTGGCCGGAGCCCGAAGCTGCCCGAAGAGGGCTGATTCGACCAACAGGTCGCAAGCGTAAACAGTCGAACCGCTTCTCGCCTTACACTGTTGAAGATCTCGAACTCGCGATGGACAGGCGGCGCGGGTGGTCGCACAGGGCTGCGCATGGCCATCACCGCAACCATCATGAACTCCGCCACCGGGCGACCCATCCAGACCATGACCTTCGGGCGGATGCCCAAGCCCTGGGCGAGCTTCAACCTTACCAGCGGCGAGCTGGTGACCGCCGAGCGGATCGATGTCGGCAAGCCGGCGCCGGGCAAGTTCGTCGCCCCGGTCGATATCTGGGTGACGCCGAAGAACTCCGGGGGATGATTAGCGCCGGCTAAGCCGGACGATCACCTGATCAAGCGCCTGGAGGAAGTTCGAGCGGTCCGATTTCGCGAAGGGCGGAGGACCGCCGAGCTGTTCGCCGCCCGCGCGCAGATCCGCCATCAGCGCGCGCGTGGCGATGGCGCTGCCGATCGAATTGGCGGTGAAGGGCTTGCCATTAGGGGCCAGCACCGCGGCGCCCGCATCGAGACAGCGTCCGGCGAGCAAGATGTCCGAGGTGACGACCACGCTGTCGGCCGTCGCGTTTTCGGCGATCCAGTCGTCGGCGGCGTCGAAGCCGTCGCTGACTACGACCCGCTCGACCGCGGGGTCCTCGGGAATGCGCAGCCAGGCGTTGCTGACGACCGTTACGCCCGCGCCATGGCGCTTCGCGACCCGGTAGATCTCGTCCTTCACCGGGCAGGCGTCGGCATCGACCAGGACGCGCAGGCTCACGAAGGTCAGTCCTTGCTACCCTTCGGCTTGATGGTGGCGCCGCCGCTGGTCTTCACCGGACCGCTTGGACGTGGACCCTTGTTGCCCTTGTAGCCGCCGCCACCACCGGGCTTCTTACCCTTATAGCCGCCACCGCCGCCACCGCCGCCACCGCCGAAGCCGCCACCGCCGCCACCGCCGCCGAAGCCGCCGGCATTGGGCTTCTTGCCGCGATGGTGCGGCTTGGCGGGCTTGCCGCCTGCGGTGCGATGGACCCGCGCGGATTCGCGCGGCGCCTCGGAGGGTTCGATGCGGACGCCGTCCTCCTCGCTGTCGCCATCGGCGGTGCGCAGTACGGATTCGGCGAACCGTTCGGAGATCGCTCGCGGGACCTGGAAATGGGTCTCGTTGCCGCCGATGCGGATCGCGCCGACCTCGTTACGGGTGATATGCCCGCGGCGGCACAGCAGCGGCAGGATCCAGCGCGGATCGGCGTTCTGGCTGCGACCGATATCCATCTTGAACCAGACCGTGTCCTCGAAACCGGGACGATGGCGTTCCTTCTGCGCCGCCTGGCGCGCTTCGGGGGTGTTCTCGATCATTTCCTCGGGCTGCGGCATGGCCGCGCGGTGCGCCCGAACCAGCGCCGCGGCGATATCCTCGGCGCTGCGCTCGTTCATCAGCCGCTGTGCCAGCGCGCGATCCTCGTCGTCGAATTCGGCGGGCTCGAGCAGCGCCGAAATCAGCCGTTCGCGGTCCTGCGCACGGATGCTCTCAGGCGTCGGGGCATCGATCCACTGGGCGTCGATCTTGGCGCCGCGGAGCATCGATTCGATACGCTTGCGACGCGGGTAGGGGACGATCAGCACCGCGGTGCCCTTCTTGCCCGCGCGGCCGGTACGGCCCGAACGGTGCTGGAGCGTCTCGGCGTCGCGGGGGATCTCGACATGGATCACCAGGCTGACGCTGGGCAGATCGATCCCGCGCGAGGCGACATCGGTGGCGACGCACACACGCGCGCGGCGATCGCGCAGCGCTTGCATCGCCTGGTTGCGTTCGGATTGCGAATGCTCACCCGACAGCGCGACCACCCCGAAGCCGCGCTCCTGCAGCGTGGCATGCAGTCGGCGGACACTGTCGCGCGTGGCGCAGAACAGGATCGCGGTTTCGGCCTCGTGGAAGCGGAGCAGGTTGATGGTTGCGGCCTCTATCTCGGCAGGCGACACGGTCACCGCCTGGAAAGAGATGTCGCCATGGCCGCGCTCGTCGCCCGCGGTGGCGATGCGCAGCGCGTCCTGCTGGTAGCGCTTGGCCAGCGTGACGATTGGCTTGGGCATGGTGGCGGAAAACAGCAGCGTGCGGCGACCGGCAGGGGTCGCGTCGAGGATTTCCTCGAGGTCTTCGCGAAAGCCCATGTCGAGCATCTCGTCGGCCTCGTCGAGCACAGCGGTGTGGAGCTGGGAGAGGTCGAGCGGGCCGCGCTCGAGGTGATCGCGCAACCGGCCCGGGGTACCGACGACGATATGCGCACCATTGCGCAGCGCACGGCGTTCCTTGGAAGCGTCCATCCCGCCGACGCAGGTCGCGATCCGGGCCCCAGTTCCGGCGTAGAGCCAGGTGAGTTCGCGGCTGACTTGCAGAGCGAGTTCGCGCGTCGGCGCAATCACCAGCACCAGCGGCAGTTCGGTCGCCTGATTGAAGCGCTCGAGCAGCTGCGCGGCGAGCGAGAGCCCGAAGGCGACGGTCTTGCCCGAGCCGGTCTGCGCCGAGACCACCAGATCGCGACCCGCAGCTTCGGGCGCCAGCACGGCGGCCTGGACTTCGGTGGGTTTTTCATAGCCGCGCTCGGCGAGCGCGGTGGCCAGGACTGGCGGAAGATTGGAAAAGGTCATCATGCTCACGGGGATGGGCCAGGTCGCGGGAGGCGACAGGCAGGATTGAGGGGTTTTGCGGCGAAGCGCACAGGCTTCGGCCAGCGCAGCCATTGCCGCACGGTCCATCGCCTTGGTATGGGGGCGGGCCTATACAGCAAAGGCGCCGCTTTGGCTTCAATTGTTTTTGTCGCCCGGTTGGGGGCTCTCCCGGGCCTGCGTCAGGCGTCCGTGCTTGCCGACTGCGCCGCCGCGATCAGCTCGCTGTCGATCGCCTTGGCGCGGTTGTAGGCCGGGCGCTCGCGCAGCCGGCCCGCATAGGCTTCGAAGGCAGCGTTCGTCGGCAGCGTGCCGAACGCCAGCCCCCAGTCGACCTGCGCGCCGACATAGACATCGGAGGCGGTGAAGCGCGCGCCGCAGACGTAATCGCGGCTCTCCAGCCAGCCCGCCAGCACATCCACCACCAGCTCGAAATGGCCATAACCGACCATCGCCTGTTTATCTTCCGGCGCTTCCCAGCCCATCGACCGATTGATCACCGCCTGTTCGAGCGGCCCCGCAGCGAAGAACAGCCAGCGGTAATAGGCGGCGCGTTCGTCCGCGGTCGGGGCAAGGCCGGCCTCGGGGAAGGCCTCAGCAAGATAGGCGCAGATCGCCGCGCATTCGGTCACCGTATTGCCGTCGTGGACGATGGCGGGGACCTTGCCCATCGGATTGACCGCGCGATACTCCGGGCCCTTCATCGCCTCGCCATATTCCACCAGGCGCTGCTCGTAAGGCGCGCCGGTCTCCTCGAGCATCCAGCGCGCGATCTGCCCGCGCGACATCGGATTGGTGTAGAAAATCAGCTCGGCCATGCCATCCTCCCGGCGACTCGCGACTCCTGGAACATACAATGAACGTGGGTGCAGTCCAGCAGCGTTTGAGAGCCCGGTCGGGGCGCGATCACTCCGCGGGTTCGACCACGGCGAGCACGGTATCGACCTGCACCTGCGCACCCTCGCTGGCAGACAGCGTGGTGACCGTCCCGTCGAACGGGGCGGTCAGCGCGTGTTCCATCTTCATCGCCTCGAGCACCAGCAGCCGGTCACCCTTCTTGACCGCACCGCCTTCGGCGACATCGACTGCGATCACCTTGCCCGGCATCGGCGCGATAATCGCGCCGTCGCCCGCCGAGGCTGCTCCCGAGCCGCGCGTCGCGAGCCCGAACTCATGCGCCTGGCCTTCGTGGAAGACCACCACGCGGTCGGCATCGGCGAAACCGGCGAGTGGTTCGAACGGCGCCTGTCCGGCGGGATCGACGACCTGGCTCTCGCCATCGCGGGTCAGCGCGACCGACAATCGCGGCGCGCGGTTGAGGCGGAAGCCCGCAAGCGGATCGCGATAGGCGCCCGCCGCCAGCAGCACCAGTTCGGCGGCGGCGGCGCGGACCGAGGGGTCGGGTTCGCCATCGGCGATCAGGGCCTCGCCCTTGTTCTCGATAAACCCGGTGTCGAGACGAGCGGCGGCGAAATCGTCGTCGCCCAGCGCGTTGGCGAGGAAGGCAGCGTTGGTGCGGACCGGCCAGATCTCGACCCCGTCGGCCATCGCCAGCAGCGTGTCGATGGCATCGTCGCGGGTCTCGCCCCAGGCGACCAGCTTGGCGACCATCGGGTCGTAGAAGGGCGAAATGGTGTCGCCCTGCTCGACCCCGGTCTCGATCCGGCCGGTGCGGCCCAGGTCGAGATGGTCGAGCCGCCCGGTGCTGGGGAGAAAGCCCCGGGCCGGGTCCTCGGCATAGAGCCGCGCCTCGATGGCGTGGCCCTGGATCGAAAGCTCGTCCTGCGCCAGCGGGATCGGCTCGCCGCTCGCCACCAGCAGCTGCCATTCGACCAGATCGACCCCGGTGATCTCCTCGGTCACCGGATGCTCGACCTGCAGCCGCGTGTTCATCTCCATGAAGAAGATGCGGTCGGCGCGCAGGCCTTCCGAAGCGTCGGCGATGAATTCGATCGTGCCCGCGCCTTCGTAATCGACGGCCTTGGCCGCGCGGACCGCGGCGGCGCAGATCTGTTCGCGCGTGGCTTCGTCCATGCCCGGGGCGGGCGCTTCCTCGATCACCTTCTGGTGGCGCCGCTGGAGCGAGCAGTCGCGCTCGAACAGGTGGACCACATTGCCGTGACTATCGCCGAACACCTGCACCTCGATGTGGCGCGGGCTGGTGATCCATTTTTCCAGCAGCACTTCGTCGTTGGAAAAGCTGGCCTTGGCCTCGCGCCGGCAGCTGTCGAGCAGTTCGGCGAAAGCGGCGGGGTCGTCGACCTTGCGCATCCCCTTGCCGCCGCCGCCCGCGACCGCCTTGATCAGCACCGGATAGCCGATCGCCTGCGCTTCCCTGGCGAGCCGTTCGACCGACTGGTCCTCGCCCTCGTAGCCCGGCGTCACCGGGACCCCCGCAGCGCGCATCAGCTTCTTGGCGGCGTCCTTGAGCCCCATCGCGCTGATGCTGGCGGGCTTGGGTCCGACCCAGATCAGCCCGGCATCGATCACCGCCTGCGCGAATTGCGCGTTCTCGGACAGGAAACCATAACCCGGGTGGATCGCCTCGGCGCCGGTTGCCTTGGCCGCCGCGATGATCTTTTCACCGCGCAGATAGCTCTCGGCGGCGGGGGAGGGCCCGATATGCACTGCCTCGTCGGCCTGCCGGACATGCAGCGCGCGCGCATCGGCGTCGGAATGGACCGCGACGGTGGCGATCCCCATCAGCCTCGCGGTGCGGATGATGCGGCAGGCGATTTCGCCGCGATTGGCGATGAGGAGCTTGGTGATCATGCCAGCGCGCTAGCCGCCCCATGACCGCGCATCAAGCTACCAGCCCGCAACCGGGCGAAAGTCGTGCCGCGTCCAGGTGATCGGCACATCGGGTCCGGCGGGCCGGTTGACCAGCGCCTGGCCGAGCGCGCGGACCACATGCCAGAGTTTTTCGCGCCGCGGCACCACCACGCGGTGGTCCCAGGCCAATTGCCCGCGCGCCAGCACCTTGCGCCCGATCGCGCCGTAGATATTCGCCGCCGAGAGCACCGCCCAGCGCTTGCGGAAGCCGAGCTTCGCCGCGCCCAGCCGCGCCGCCGCCTCGTAGGTTTCCATCATCCCGATCAGCCGCGGCATCAGGCTGGCGAGCACGAAGCGGTTGTGCGGTTTGGCGTGCTCGCCGGGGGAGAAGTCCTTCTCCGCCAACCATTCGGCGGGAAGGTAGCAGCGCCCGGCGGCATCATCCTCGACGATATCGCGCGCGATATTGGCGATCTGGAAGGCAAGCCCGAGATCGCAGGCGCGGTCGAGCGTCTCGCCATCGTCCTCGGGCACGCCCATCAGCCGCGCCATCATGATCCCCACCGCGCCGGCGACGTGGTAGCAATAGCGCAGCATGTCGCGCTCGTTCTTTGGCGTGAAGCCGCCCGCGTCGAGCGCGAATCCCGAGATGACGTCGCCCGCCATTTCAGGCGAGAGATTGCACTCGTCGGCGACCAGCCCGAAGCCGTCGAAGGCAGGGTCGGCGGTGGGCTGTTCCTCGAAGGCGCGGCGGGTGAGCACGCGGATCGCCTGGACGCGGTCTTCCGCGCTCTTGGCATCGCCCTGATCGCCCAACGGGCCGCCCTTGTCCTGATTGTCGGCGATATCGTCGCAGCGGCGGCACCAGGCGTAGAGCAGCCAGGCACGTTCGCGCGTGCGGCGGTCGAACAGCTTGGAGGCGGCGGCGAAGCTGTGCGAGCCCTCCTCGATCGCAGCGCGCGATTGCTGTACCAGCGAGGCGCGATTGCGCCCGCCGCCCGCCACCGCAGGGGTGGTGCGCATGTAGCTCGAGGGGGCGAGGGGGCGTTCCTTGCTCAAGACTGGGCTTTGCTCAAAGGTCGGCGGCGGTCATCTGGAAGATCGGCGTGTGCGGTTGATAGCGGCCCATCTTGTCGAGCAGCCCGTCGAGCGTCTCGTCGGCTATCATGATGCCCTGGTGCGCCGGGCGGATGAAACCGACCTCGGCCATGTGGCGGTTGAAGGCCAGCAGATGGTCGAAAAAGCCGAAGGCGTTGAGCAGCCCGACCGGGCTGGTGTGATAGCCCAGCTGCGCCCAGCTGATCGCTTCCCACAATTCGTCCATCGTCCCCACGCCGCCCGGAATGGTCACGAAACCGTCCGATAGGTCGGTGAAACGCTGCTTGCGCTCGTGCATCCCCGAGACGGTGTGCAGCTCGGTGCAGTCGTTGTTGGCGACTTCGGAGCTGGCGAGCGCTTCGGGGATGATCCCGATGACCTCGCCCCCGGCGTCGAGCGCGCCCTTGGCGACCGCGCCCATCAGCCCGAGCCGCCCGCCGCCATAGACCACGCCGATCCCGCGCCGTGCGAGACCGCCGCCGACCTCGCGGGCGAGCTCCATATAGCGCGGGTCCTGCGGCGTCGCCGACCCGCAATAGACGGCAATGCGTTTCACTGGGCGGTAGCTCCGACCAGGTCCTCGACCATCAGCCCGGCAGTCGCCTTGGCGCTGCCGACCACCCCGGGGATGCCCGCGCCCGGATGGGTCCCGGCGCCGACGAGGTAGAAATTGCCGATCACGTCGTCGCGATTGTGGCCGCGGAACCAGGCGCTCTGGGTGAGCAGCGGTTCGAGGCTGAAGGCGCTGCCGAGATGGGCGTTGAGATCCTGCGAGAAATCGCGCGGGGAGTAGTGGAACTTGGTGACGATCCGGTCGTGGATGTCGGGGATATCCAGCCGCCTGCCGACCTCGTCGAGCACGCGCTTTTCGAGCAGCGGGCCGGTTTCTTCCCAATCGACCGCCAGCTTGCCGGTATGGGCGACGGGGACCAGCGCGTAGAAGGTGCTCATCCCCTCGGGTGCGACGCTGGGGTCGGTGACGCTGGGATGGTGGAGATAGACCGAGAAATCGGCGGGCAGCACGCCATTCTTGTAGATGTCGTCGACCAGCCCTTTGTAGCGCGGGCCGAACAGGATCATGTGGTGGGCAATGTTGGGGAATGTCCCCTTGAGCCCGAAATGGACCACGAACAGGCTGGGCGAGAATTTCTTGCGCGCCAGCTTCTTGGCGTAGCTCGCGCCGCGCCCCGAACCGCTCAGCAAATCCTTGTAGCTGTGCATGATGTCGGCATTGCTGGCGACCGCATCGAAGCGCTGGCGGAAGCCCGAGCGGGTCTCGACCTCGGTTGCGACGGTGCCCAGCGTGTGGACCTGGATGACCGGATCGTCGAGACGCACGGTTCCGCCGATCCGTTCGAAATGGCGCACCATCCCGGCGATCAGCTGGTTGGTCCCGCCGCGCGCCCACCAGACGCCGCCGTCCTTTTCGAGCTTGTGGATCAGCGCGTAGATCGCGCTGGTCTTCATCGGGCTGCCGCCGACCAGCAGTGTGTGGAAGCTGAACGCCTCGCGCAGCTTCTCGTCCTCGATGTAGTGGCTGACCATCGAATAGACGCTGCGCCAGGCCTGCTTGCGCACCAGCGCGGGCGCGGCCTTGAGCATCGACTTGAAATCGAGGAACGGCACATGGCCCAGCTTGACGTAGCCTTCCTCGTAAACCTCGGCGGAATATTTGAGGAAGCGCTGGTAGCCCGCGACATCGGCGGGGTTGATCCGGGCAATCTCGTCGAACAGCTGGTCTTCGTCGTTGGAATAATTGAACTCGGTCCCGTCGGGCCAGGTCAGCCGGTAGAAGGGCATGACCTTCATCAAATCGACGTCTTGTGCCATGTCGTGCCCCGACAGCGCCCACAATTCGCGCAGGCAATCGGGGTCGGTGATGACGGTGGGGCCGGCGTCGAAGGTGAAACCTTCGCGTTCCCAGACATAGGCGCGGCCGCCCGGCCTATCGCGCGATTCAATCACCGTGGTGGCGATCCCGGCGGACTGCAGGCGAATGGCCAGTGCCAGCCCGCCGAAGCCCGAGCCGATCACGCAGGCGGTCTTGCCGGTCGCTGCCAGTTCGATCGGCGCGCCCTCGCCCGGCGCGGCGGTAATATTGGGGGTGTTGGCGTTCATCGCTTTTTTCCTTGGACCAGGGGCCTGCCTTTGCCAAGCAATGCGGCAATGGCGCGGGGGATGGGCACGGGCGGCTTGCCCGTCAGCGTACGCAATTGATCGAGCCGGGTCGAGCGGGCTGCGTAGAACCGCTCGATCAGGGGTTCGGGGAGGCGATAGAAGCGTTCGAAGATCTTGTAGCGGCGCTCGGGCTCGGCGGCGTCGAACAGCATCTTGCCCAGCATCCGATAAAAGCGTGTCGCGCGCCAATGGCCGTGCGCGCGGCGATCGACGAAGCGCGCGAGCTCGTCGCCAGCGAGATGTGCCTCGCGGGCGATGGCGAGCGCATTGGCGACCGCGATCGGCATGGTGTAGCTGGTCAGCGGATGGGTGAAGCCGCCGCGCGCGCCCGCCAGCGCGACCCCAGGCACCGCAAGGCTGGCGCGATAGGCGGCGAAATCGCCCCCGGTCACCACCGGCAAGACCCCGGTTTCCTCGCCCACGGTTTCGCCGGTCCAGCCTTGGGCGGCGCAATAGGCGGCGATCCGTTCGGACAGAAGCGTTCGGTCGAGTTGCGGCTCGTCGGCGTAATAGGTGTCCTCGACGAAGATGTCCTGCGGCCCCAGCGGCAGGACATAGACGAAGCGATAGGCGCCGTGCTGTTCGACGGTCGCATCCATGATCACCGGCCGGACGACCCCGTGCGGGCTGTCGCAGCGCAGCTGTCGGCCCATGAAGACCTGCCAGCCGCCGGTCAGATGGGGCGAGGGCAGGGCATCGCGGCAGTCGATCACCGTGGCTGCATCGAGCCGCCCACCGCCCGCGAGTTCGACGCCACTTTCTGACAGGCTTGTCACCCGCGTCCCCGCCATGACCGCCCGCTGCGGCAGCAGGTGGCGCAGCGCGCGATCGAAGTCGGAACTGGCGAGCGATCGGTATTCGCCCGCGAGATGGCGTTCGTGCGCGGGAAAGCGGACCATGTTGCCATCGGGCCAGCTGGTCTGGGTAAAGGGCGCCATCAGCGCCTCGCCCTCGGGGTCCAAATCGCCGGTGAACCAGCTCCAACGGTGGTTTCCGCCGAAACTGCCCCCGGCCTCGATCAGCGCGATCCGGCTCCCGGGGTGCGCGCGATGGATGGCAAGGGCGATCAGCCCGCCGGCCAATCCGCCGCCAACCACGGCAATATCGAGGGTGTGCCCGTTCATTGCGGCTTTGCCCTAGGCAGCAACGTGGACTAGGGCAATGCAAAGGAATGCAATGGAACGTGCGTGCAAGCGGCCCGTTATTGCGGTGAACCGTTTACCGAGGAAAACCATGAAAATATTCGCCGCTGGCCTGATGGCCGCTGGAACCGTCCTTGTTGCCGCCCCGCTTGCCGCGCAGGATGCCGGTGCCCCCGGCGTGCGCGCCGCGGCGCCCGACGTGCCCGAGGAAACCGTGTTCGACGGAGATTATCTCACCGTCGGCGTCGGGGTCGCCTATGGCCCGAGCTATTCGGGTTCGGACGATTACCGGACCTTCGTCCTGCCGATCGTGCAGGGATCGCTTGGCGGGGTCGATATCAGTCCGCGCCCGGCGGGTGTCGCGCTCGATTTCATCCCCGATCCGGACGAGGGCGTGTCCTTTTCCTTCGGGCCGGTGATCAAGCTCAACCGCGACCGCGCCGATCTCGACGGGATCAAGGATCCGGTTGTCGAGGCCTATGGCGAACTCGACACTGCGATCGAGGTCGGGCCGAGCGCCGGGGTCAGCTTCCCGCAATTGCTCAACCCCTTCGACAGCCTCAGCCTCTCGGTCGATGCGGCCTGGGATGTGGCGGGCGCGCACAGCGGCATGTCGGTGAGCCCGGCGATCACCTATTTCACCCCGCTGAGCCGCGGCATCGCCGCCTCGCTCTCGCTCAGCACCAAATATATCGACGACGACTACGCCGATTATTACTATTCGGTGCCCGCCACCAACGCCGCGCTTCCGGCCGCCGATGTCCTGCCCGGGTTCCAGGCCGACAGCGGGTTCGAAAGTGCGGGCGTCAACGTGTTCCTGGCCTTCGACCTCAATGGCGATGTCACCGATGGCGGGCTCGCTCTGGTCGCGCTGGGGGGTTATTCGCGGATGCTCGGCGATGCCAAGGATTCGCCCTTCACCAGCATCCGCGGCGAAGCCGACCAGTTCCTTGGCGCGGTGGGGATCGGCTACACGTTCTAGACCGCTTGCAAGCGTCCCAAAAAGCAAGGGCGGCTCGTTGAGCCGCCCTTGTCGTATCAGCACCCGATGATTGCAGGTTGCTTATAGCGTCATTGCCGGATCATTCCTCGTCCGCGGACGAGGTCCCGACCGTCCCTGCTGCCAGAACCGGCCTGGAATCAGGCAGTTGTGCCTTGCGGTCGCCGGTCTTGAGATAGGTGTCGAACCAGCGCATCATCCGCAAATTGTAATCGTACCGTGCCGCCGCCTGGTTGTTGCCGTGGCCCTCGCCGGGGTAGAGCACCAGCCGCACCGGAGTCTCGGGCTTGCGCACCTTGATCGAGCGGTAGAGCTCGTAGCTCTGCGTCGGCGAAACCCGTGTATCCTCCGCCCCGTGCATGATCAAAAGCGGGGTTTCGGCCTTGTCGACATGATAGACCGGGCTGACCTCGAGCATCTTGAGCCAGTCGTCCCAGGGCCACGCCAGGCTGTGGACATTGTACATCTCGTAGGGGATGTCGGTGGTGCCGAACTTGCTGACCTGGTTGGATATCCCGACGAACATGACACCCGCCGCGAACTCCTCGCTGAAATAGGTCGAGGCCCAGCCGGTGGCGTAGCCGCCGTAGGAGCCGCCGGTCATCCCGACGCGGTCGGCATCGGCGACGCCCAGTGCCACCAGCGCCCTTTTGGCATCGACCAGATCGGTGAATTCGGGGTCGGTGTAATTGCCCTGGTGCTGCTTGGAATAGGCGGTGCCATAACCGGTCGAGCCGCGGTAGTTGGGCAGGAAGACCGCATAGCCCTGGCCCGCCGCGACCTGGCCGGGACCGCTGTAATTGGTAACCCAGCCATTGGAATCATGCGCTTCCGGGCCGCCGTGCACATCGAGGATCAACGGCGCGCCGCCGCGTGGAGCACCCCCGACCGGCTCGACCAGCACGCCCTCGACCGCCTGCCCGTCGCGCGCGGTGTAGGTCACGGTGCGCTGGGTGCCGAAATCGATCTCGGACAGCCAGGGATTGTGCGAGGTCCAGCGCTGGAAAGCACCGTCGTTCCAGACGAACAGCTCGCTGGGATGGGTCGGCGAATTGGCCTCGACCGCGATGCGGTTCCCCGCCGCTTCGACCGCGGTCAGGATCAGCGCACCGCTGTCGTGTTCGACATCGACCGTTCCGTCGGCATTGTAGATTCGCAGCGCCGACTGCGCGCCCTTGTGGATCACCGCCGCAAGCCGCCCGTCGGGCAGCCATTCGGCGTCCACCGCGGCCTCGGGCGCACCCTGGTTGAGCGCGCGATAGGTGCCGCTCGCGACATCGACGAAATGCAGCGTGGTCGCGGCGGGATCGTTGATGTCGATCCCCGCGATCAGCGACAGCTGCGAACCGTCGGGCGAGATCTCGACGTCGCCGATCTTGCCCGGGGTTTCGACCACCGCGCCGATCCGGCCGGTGGCGAGATCGAGCACATGGACCCGCTTGGCGGTGTAGCTGTCGTCGACCTGCGGGGTCGGCGCGCTTTCGATGATGCCATAGCGCGCATCGGGCGCGATCTTGAAAGCGCTGACATAGCCGGGGATCGCGATCGCCTGCGGCTCGGCGTCGACCGTCTCACCGATGGCGGCGCGGAACAGGCGGTTGAGGCGGGCTTCTTCCTCGTAGACGATCGCGTCGAAGCCGGCCTTGCTCTGGCTGGCGCGCGGCTTGTCTTCGGCGGCTCCGGCGAGCAGGTGCATGTGCCGCCCGTCGGGGCTCCAGGCATAGCTGCGCACGGCAGCGCCATCGATTTCTGCAAGCTTGCGCTGCGCGCCGCCATCGATGGGGATGCCCCAGACTGCGCGCTTCTCGTCTTCCTTGGTCCACAGGAAGCTGACCCAGCGGCCATCGGGCGAGAAGGCGATGCTGCCTACATTCATGTCATCGGGCAGGAAATCGCGGACATTGCCCGGCCCGTAGGCGAGCCTGAGCTGCTGGCGCGGGCCGCCGTTCTCTTTGCCTGCGGTCACATCGGGCAGGCTGACGGTGGTGTAGGCGATCCGGTTGCCGTCGGGCGCGAGCGCGATCGCGCCGACGCTTTCGATCTTGGCGACGTCTTCCGCCGTCATCGGCCGCGCCGAAACGGAGGTGGCGGCGAGCGCGCTGGAAGCGAGCAAAAATGTGGCGAATGTCCGGTGGGTCATGGGCGGGGCGATCCTCTCTCGATCATGGAAATAGCTATGCTCGCTTCATAGCGAGGCGGGCGCGCGTGGCAAACCGGCGCTTGTGTGCGGGACGCCCGCAAGGCATCACGCTGCGCAAAGGGGAGAATAATGATGCGTTTCACCTATCCGCTGGCGCTTGCCGCCGCTTTCGCCGCCGCGCCCGCTTTGGCCGACACCACCGTGGTCCAAGCCGGCAATGTGATCGCCGATGCGAATAGCCAGCCGATGGGCCCGGCGACCATCACCGTCACAGACGGCCGCATCGTGAGTATCGAGCGCGGCTGGAATGCGGGACCGGAAGGCGCCGAGACGGTCCGGCTGGAGGGCATGACCGTAGTTCCCGGCCTGATCGACCTGCATGTCCATCTGACCGGCGATCCCGGTGGCGATTTCTGGAAGGGCGCGGTCGAGCCCGAGGAATGGGGCGTCGTGGTCGGCGCCAAGAACGCCGCCAAAACGCTTCGCGCCGGCTTCACTACGGTGCGCGAAGCCGGGAGCGCGCAGCACAGCGCTTTCTCGCTGCGGCGCGGGACCGAGGAAGGGATGATCGAGGGGCCGCGCATCGTCGCCGCCGGGCCGGCGCTCGCCATCGTCGGCGGGCATGGCGACGTCTCGGGGTTCCGCCCCGAGGTCAACGAAGTGCTCACCTCTGGCTACACCTGCACCGGCGCGGTGGAATGCGCCGAGAAGGTCCGCCGTGCGAGCCAGAACGGCGCCGACATCATCAAGATCACCGCCACCGGCGGGGTGCTGAGCCAGCAGGGTCGCGGGCTCGAGGCGCATTTCTCCGACGCCGAGATGAAGAGCATCGCCGACACCGCGCACTCGCTCGGGCTGCAGGTCATGGCGCATGCGCATGGCGCGCGCGGGATCGAGGCGGCGGCGCGGGCCGGGATCGACAGCATCGAGCACGCGACCTATCTCGACGAACAGGCGGCCGATGCGATGAAGGCCAATGGCACCGTGCTGGTACCGACGCTGATGGCGTTTCAGGGCGTCACCGAGCGGCTGGGGCAGGGCATCTACACGCCGGTGGTCGAGGACAAGATCCGCGCGGTCGCCGAAACCGCCAAGGTGTTCATGGGCAGGGCGTATCGCTGGGGCGTCCCGATCGCTTTCGGGACCGATGCCGGCGTGTTCGACCATGGCCGCAACGCCGAGGAATTCGCGCTGATGGTGGCGCAGGGCATGTCGCATCGCGACGCCTTCGCCAGCGCCACCACCGTTGCGGCGGAGGTGCTGCAGATGGAAGGTGAGATCGGTCGCCTCGCGCCCGGCTATTCCGCCGACATGATCGCGGTCGCGGGCAATCCGGTCGAGGATGTCACCGTGCTCGAAAATGTGGAGTGGGTGATGGTGCGCGGCCGGATTGCCGAATAGGCGGCACCGGACACTCCGACCAAACCCAAACATCGAGCCGACATTTGTCGGGACGCGTAGCGCACTGGTCTGCTGGCTGGTTGCAGGGCACCTTGGCGGGGCTTAGGCCCTGATTCAGTTTCATTGAAGGAAATTGCCATGATGGCCATCCGTTACGCGCTGCTCGCTGGCGCCGCTCTCTCGCTCGCCGCCTGCGCCACCACCGTTCCCGAGGCTGGTTCGCCCGGGGTAGCAACCACCGCGGCGGCGCAGTCGGAGCACGACCGGCTGTTCGCGCTGTTCGCCGATGCGGACGAACGCAATCTCAAGCTCAATCCGATCAGCGCGCTGTTCCGCGGCGATATGCGCTACGCCGACCGGCTGGGCGATTTCCTGACCGATGAATACAATGATGCCAGCCGCGCCGATGCGCAGACGAACCTGGCACGATTGCAGGCCATCGACCGTACTGGGCTCAGCGAGACCGACCAGCTTGCCTATGATGTCTTCGCATACAATCAGCAGCAGGCGCTCAAGGGGCTGACCGACGCGATACTCGCGGTCACCGAGGTGCGCCCGGTGAACCATTTCTCGGGCTTCCACACCTTCTACCCGACCTTTGCCAGCGGGCAGAGCGCGGCGCCTTTCAAGACGGTCGAGGATTACGAGAACAATCTCAAGCGGCACGAGAACTATATCGAACTGACCGATCGTGCGATCGGCCTGTTCCGCTCAGGGCTCGAGAGCGGTGTGCTCGAAACCAGGCTAACCATCGGCAACGTGATCGAGCAGCTCGATACGCAGGTGGAGATGCCGCTGGAGGAATCGCCGTTCTGGATGCCGGTCAAGAATTTCCCCGAGAGCTTCTCCGCCGCCGAAAAAGCGCGGCTGACCGAGGATTACCGCGCCAGCACGCAAGGTATCTACGCGGCGCACACGCGCATGCGCGATTTCCTGCGCGACGAGTATCTGCCGCGGGCGCGGACGAGCGTGGGCCTGTCGCAGATGAAGGGCGGCGAGGCGCTCTATCGCCAGCTGATCGAGAGCACGACCACGCTGCCGCTCGCACCCGATTACCTGCACGAGTTGGGCCTGAGCGAAGTCGCGCGGATCAAGACCGGGCTCGAAGAGATCAAGGCCGAGGTCGGCTTCGAGGGCACGCTCAACGAGTTTTTCGACTACGTCCGCACCGATCCGCAGTTCAGGCCGGAAAGCCGCGAGGCGCTGACGCAGACCTATTACGACATCGGCGAGCAGGTCGATGAAAAGATCGACGAGCTGTTCTCGCTGACTCCCGCAGCGCCGCTCGAAATCCGCCCCTACGAGACCTTCCGCGAGCAGTTCTCTGCCGGCGGCTCCTACCAGTCGGGCGCGCCGGACGGCTCGCGGCCGGGGATTTTCTATTTCAACGCCTACGATCTGCCCAGCCGGCTGACGACGGGCAATATGACGCTCTATCTCCACGAGGGCGCGCCCGGGCACCATTTCCAGATCAGCCTGGCGCAGGAGAACGAGGCGCTGCCCGCCTTCATGCGCTTCGGCGGGACCACCGCCTTCGTCGAGGGCTGGGCGCTCTATGCCGAGACGCTGGGCGAGGAGATGGGTTTCTTCGAGGATCCCTGGAATCGCTACGGCACGCTTCAGGACGAGCAATTGCGCGCCATGCGGCTGGTGGTCGATACCGGTCTGCACTCCAAGGGCTGGACGCGCGAGCAGGCGATCGACTTCATGCTGGAAAATTCGGGCATGACCCGCACCGAGGTGGTGGCCGAGGTCGAACGCTATATCGCCATCCCCAGCCAGGCGCTGGCCTACAAGGTCGGCGCGCTCAAGATCCAGGAACTGCGCCAGCGGGCCGAGCAGCGGCTGGGCGATGGTTTCGACATCAAGGCCTTCCACGCGCAGGTGCTGAACACCGGCGGGTTGCCGTTGCCGGTACTGGAAGCCAAGATCGACCGCTGGATCGCGGCGGGCGGCGCCTGAGGCCCTGAACCCGCGTCCGGCCTGTGCCGGGTGCGGGCTGGTCTGCTAGCTGCGCCCGACGCTCACATAGTCGAAGCCGCGTGCGCGGACATCCTCGGGGCGATAGATGTTGCGCAGATCGACCAGCACCGGGGCCTTGGCGATCTGCTTGACCCGGTCGAGGTCGAGCGCGCGGAAGGCGTCCCATTCGGTCACGATGGCGATGGCATCGGCGCCCTCGATCGCGGTGTAGGGGTCATCGCACATGGTCACTTGCGGCATCAGCGGACGCGCGGTTTCCATGCCCTCGGGATCGTAGGCGAAAACCTCGACCCCGGCGTCGGTGAGCGTCTGGGCCACCGCGATCGCAGGCGAATCGCGCATGTCGTCGGTGTTGGGCTTGAAGGTCAGCCCGAGCAGCGCGACCTTCTTGCCTCGCGCATTGTCCTTGCCGCCCAGCGCGTCGAGCACCTTGCGGCCCATCGCGCGCTTGCGGCTGTCGTTGGCTTCGACCACCGCGGCGACGATCCTGACCGGGCTGTCGAAATCCTCGGCGGTCTTGAGCAGCGCCAGCGTGTCCTTGGGGAAGCAAGAGCCGCCATAGCCGGGCCCGGCGTGGAGAAATTTTGAACCGATGCGGTTGTCCATCCCGATCCCGCGGGCGACATCCTGGACATCCGCGCCGACGCGCTCGCACAGATCGGCCATCTCGTTGATGAAGGTGATCTTGGTCGCGAGGAAGGCGTTGGCGGCGTATTTGATCAGCTCGCTGGTGCGCCGCCCGGTGAACAGAATCGGCGATTCATTGAGGAACAGCGGGCGATAGACCTCGCGCATGATCTCGCGGCCGAACTCGTCCTGCGCGCCGATGACGATCCGGTCGGGGCGCTTGAAATCGCCGATCGCGGCGCCCTCGCGCAGGAATTCCGGGTTGGAGACCACCGCGAAGCGATGTGTGGTCCCGCTGTCGGCGAGGATGCGCTCGACCTCGTCGCCGGTTCCGACGGGGACGGTCGACTTGGTCACCACCACCGCGTCGTTGGAGAGGGTCGCGCCGATTTCCTCGGCGACCGCATAGACGAAGGACAGGTCGGCATGGCCGTCGCCGCGGCGGCTGGGGGTGCCGACCGCGATAAAGATCGCCTGCGCCCCGGCGATGCCTTCGGCCAGATCGGTGGTGAAGGTCAGACGCCCGGCCTTGACGTTGCTGTCGACCAGCTTGTCGAGCCCGGGTTCGTAGATCGGCATCACGCCCTCGCGCAGCCGCGCGATCTTTGTCTGGTCTTTGTCGATGCAGACCACTTCGTGGCCGAAATCGGCAAAGCAGGCCCCCGATACCAGCCCCACATAGCCCGAGCCAACCATTGCGATCTTCATGAAATGCCCCCGGTGTGACGGATGGTGATCGTGCCGTCGATGTCGACCGCCTGGATATAGCGCCGCTGCGTGCCGTCCAGCACCAGCGCGGTCAGCACGCCCGTGCGAAAGGCGCCGGTATCGATCCCAATGCGATGGCCGCGATCCTCGATGTCCTCGAAGATGGTGTGGCCATGGACGACGACATGGCTGAGCGGATCGACATGGCGCAGGAAGCGCTCGCGGATCCACAACAGGTCGCTGCGGCTCTGGTCGTCCATCGCGCGCAAGGGGTCGACGCCCGCGTGGACGAAGACGTAGTCTCCGGCGACGATCAGCTCCTCGAAGGACTCGAGGAAGTCGCGGTGCTCTGCCGGGACAAGGCGCGCCATTTCTGCGCGCAATTCGTCCAGCGTCAGCGCGTCGAGTTCCTTGCGCGAGATGCCGTAGCTCATGATGGTCTCGCGGCCGCCATGCTTGAGGAAGTGGCGCAGCACGTCCTTGTCGTCGAAGCTCTCGAGGAACATCTCCTCGTGATTGCCGGCGAGGCAGCGCAGCGGGCGGAGGCCCTGCCATTCGCGCGCTGCGGCGATGACGCCCGCGCTCTGGGGGCCGCGATCGACCAGGTCGCCCAGCAGGACAACGGTCGAGCCAGCTTGCTGCGAAGCGCCATCGTCGTCCTCGATCGCGCGGCGCAGCGCGTCGAACAGGTCGAGGCGGCCGTGGACATCGCCGACGACGTAATAGCGCTCGCCCTCGGGCACCGCCGTAAGCTTGACCGGCGCCTTGGGCCTGCGGAAGATCTGGCGGATGGAGTTGAGCATGGGCGTTAAGATGGCGCCAAAACAAAGCGCTGCAAGGCGCATAGTCGCGCGCGGGCTGCCGGGCAACTGCACTCTGCCTGCATTGGGGACCGACTGCGACTTCGCAGTTGCACAAAAACCACGCTGTCGGTCTTCAATCGGTAATACTCGCTGCGAAACTTGCTTTCGTTGGCTGGTTTGTGAAATATGGTTGCGAACACGTTAGAGGAACCCGAACCATAACCCGGGCCCGACGTCGTTTGCAGGTGGGACGAAGCGACAACCATCAGGAGTCTGTCATGCTCACGTCCTCGCGCGGCCTCGCCGCATCGCTCGTCTTGGCGAGTTTCACTCTATCCGCTCCTGCCTTTGCGCAGACCGTCAACCCGGCCGACGAGGTCGCGGAAGACACCCAGGGCCCGATCACCATCTCGGCCAATGTCGCGCTCGCAAGCGAATACCGCTTCCGCGGTGTCGACCTGTCGGGTGGCGAGATCGCCATCCAGGGCGGGTTCGATCTGGCAACCGATTCCGGCTTCTACGTCGGCACCTGGGCCTCGTCGCTCGACGAGACCACGGTTGGCTTCGGTTCGACCGAACTCGATGTCTATGGCGGCTGGAGCGGCGAATTCGCCAGCGGTCTTTCCGCCGATGTCGGGGTGATCGGCTATCTATACCCCGACGCCGGCCCGGGTGATTTCGATTACATCGAAGTCTATGGCTCGGTCGGCTTCGCCATGGGACCCGCCGAAGCCACCGTCGGCGTGGCCTACGCGCCCGAACAGGATTCGCTGGGCGGCACCGACAATTTCTACATCTATACCGATCTTGGAGTGGGCATTCCCGGAACTCCGGTGAGCCTGATCGGGCATGTCGGTTACACCGACGGCTTCCTGACCTTCACCAACGACAGCAAGGCTTTCGACTGGTCGATCGGCGCGGAAGCGGCTCTCTACGGTCCGCTGTCGGTCAGCGCCGCCTATGTCGGCGCCGAGGGCGACATTCCGGTCGGCTTCTACGATTTTGTCGACGACGCCTTCGTGGTGACGCTCAGCGCGAGCTTCTGACTTCGATCATCCATTTCAAACGGGGGCGGGCAAGGAACCGCCCCCGCTTGTCTTCCCGTCGGTATGGCTCATCGCCAAGGCGACCACTCGCGATTCGCGACCGACAAGTTTGTTCGACCGCGCTATTTGGTCCGAATCGGAGCGGATTGATACGACGACAGGGCGGTTCTCTCTGAATCCTTTGACAGTTCATCCTGTCCATATCCGTTGCAAGTAATCGCTGTCGGTTATACGTAAGTCCCGGGAGGATTTGCGATGGGGTTATTGCCTCAGCTCAGTGCTGGCGAATGGCTTGCGCTGGTTCAGCACGAGCTGTTCCTCTTCGCGACCTTCTTTTTCATCCTCGGTGCGCTGGACGAACTGGCCGTGGACCTGGCCTATGGCTGGCTGCGCCTTCGCGGAAAGGTTGCGACCCCACACGTCGATGAAGCGCAATTGCACGCGCGCCCGCTTTCCGGGATCGCGGCGATCTTCGTGCCTGCGTGGGACGAGGCGCGCGTTATCCGCCCGATGCTGACTCACGCGCTGCTGGCCTGGCCGCAGGCCGAAGCGCGCTTCTACATCGGCTGCTATCGCAACGATCGCGCCACATTCGACGCAGCGTCCATCGTCGCGCAGACGGACGCGCGGGTATGTCTGGTGGTCCACGATCGCGACGGTCCAACCTGCAAGGCCGACTGCCTCAACGCGCTTTATACAGCGCTGGTGGCTGACGAAGCGCGCACCGGCCAGCGCGCGCGCATGGTGGTGCTTCACGACGCCGAAGACCTGGTCGATCCCGCCGCGCTCGCCGCGCTCGACGCCGCGCTCGACCACGCCGAATTCGTCCAGCTTCCGGTGGTAGCGCTGCCGCAAGGAGGCTCGCGCTTCGTCGGCAGCCACTATTGCGACGAATTCGCCGAAGCCCATGGCAAGGTCATGGTGGTGCGCAGCGCGCTGGGAACCGGCATCCCGGGTGCCGGGGTCGGCTGTGCAGTAGAGCGCGACACGCTGGCACGGCTGGGCGAATTGTCGGATGCGGGCGGACCCTTCGAGGCAAAATCGCTGACGGAAGATTACGAGCTCGGGCTCAACGTCAGCGCCATCGGCGGTCGCGGCCGGTTCCTGCGCCTGCGCACAAAAGACGGACGGCTGATCGCCACGCGCGCCTATTTCCCCGCGCAGATCAACGCCGCGGTGCGCCAGAAGACGCGCTGGATCCACGGGATCGCGCTGCAGGGCTGGGACCGGCTGGGCTGGAACGGGGGCGTGCTGCGCGTGTGGATGAAGCTGCGCGACCGACGGGGACCGTTCGCTGCGCTGCTTATGGCGGTGGCCTATCTGCTGGTGGTCCTTTCGGGCTTCATCGGGATCGCCGCGCTGTTCGGTGTGTTCCTGCCAGTCGCGGCGTCGCCGCTGCTCACCGCCATGCTGGTCATCTGCAGCATCGCATTCGTCTGGCGCGCACTTGTCCGCGCGGTCTTCACCACCCGTGAATTCGGCTGGCGCGAGGGGTTGTTGGCGATCCTGCGCATCCCGGTCTCCAACGTCATTGCGATCATGGCCGGACGCCGTGCCATCACCGCCTATGTCGCCACGCTGCGCGGCGCGGAGGCGCGCTGGGACAAGACCGAGCACGCCCACCATCCCGCATCCGAACAGCGCGAGCCCCGGGCCGCGGCATGACCGTTCGGCCGACCCTCGGGTCATTGCCGAACGCCCGCTACTTCCGCGGCCAGCCTTTGGTCATCATGCTGGCGGTACTGGCGCTCTGGATCGGCTTGCGGGTCAGCTTCTGGTCGGTCCCGATAGATGCATCTGTCGTTCTGGTGCCCATCGCCCGAACAGGCGGCACCGATCCCGTGACGATTGCGGGCGGGCGGAACGAGCAGCATGGTTCGCTCGCTACGGCGTGGGCAATTTCTACCTCCAACATGGCCTCATCCGGAGAAAAACAATCCACCGCCTCTCCATTCCCAGCCACTGCTGTGCGGTGGCTCGAGGCAACCGGGAAAACCCGTCCCGGCTTGGTAGACAGGGGGTTTCACTCGAGAGGTCTTCCACACGCAAGCTCGTCCGCACCTGCCAGCGAGGCGCGAACCTTGGCCTGGCGACCGGAGCAAACCAGCCCCGACACTGCCACTTTCTCGCTTCTGGCCAGGCCGGCTCGCGCAAATGAACCGCGGCGCTTTTCGGTCGATGGCTGGCTGTTCCTGCGCGATGGCGGCGGACCCGATGCCGGCGCGGGGCCGCTCGCCCCGACCTATGGCAAGAGCCAGTTCGGAGCCGTGCTGCGCTACGATCTCGGGTCGCGGACAGCGCATCTGCCGAGCGCCTATCTGCGCGCCACCGGAGCGATCGAATCCCGCGAGGCGGATCTCGCTGCGGGGTTCTCCATTCGGCCCCTGCCCGCGCTGCCGCTTCGCGCGCATGGCGAAGTCCGCCTGTCGCGTCTCGGCGAGAGGGTCGAACTGCGTCCGTCCGCTTTCGTGACCGCCGGAATCGAAGAGACCTTGCCTCTCGACACCCGGGTCCGCGGCTATGCGCAGGCGGGCTACGTGGGGGGCGAGTTCGCCACCGCCTTCGCCGATGGCAGCCTGGTGGTCGAGAGGGTGGCGAAGCGTTTCGAGCACGGGGCGCTCGCCCTGGGGCTCGGCGCATGGGGCGGGGCGCAGGAGAGGACCGAGCGGCTCGACGCCGGACCGACAGCAAGCATGGATCTGCGCGTTGGCGGCGGTACGGTCCGGTTGGCGGCGGATTACCGCTTCCGGGTCGCGGGTGATGCCAAACCCTCCTCCGGAGCCGCGCTGACGCTTTCGTCCTCTTTCTGACGCCTCGCAGCTTTTATCGGGGGGCGTGCTAGGATAGGGGCTGGACATGGACGTATACCTGCCCATCGCGAACCTGTCCGTGAACGGGCTCTGGATCGTCGCGCTCGGGCTGGTGACGGGCCTTCTCTCCGGCCTGTTCGGCGTCGGCGGCGGATTCCTGACCACGCCCTTGCTGATTTTCTACGGGGTGCCGCCGACGGTGGCAGCCGCCTCCGCCTCGACCCAGGTCACCGGCGCCAGCGTCTCGGGTGTGTTCGCCCATTCCAAGCGCGCCGGGGTGGATTATCGCATGGGCAGCGTGATGGTGGTCGGCGGGATAATCGGCGCAGGCATCGGCTCGCTGCTGTTCCGCTGGCTGCGTGCGATGGGCCAGATCGACGTGGTCATCAGCGCGCTCTACGTCCTCCTGCTCGGGTCGATCGGGATGATGATGGCACGCGAGGCGGTCCAGGCGCTGCGTGGCAAGTCCTCCGGTTCGGTCGCCAAACGGCGTCGGCACCATCCGCTGGTCGCCTCGCTGCCGATGCGCTGGCGCTTCTATCGCTCGGGCCTCTACATTTCGCCGCTGGCGCCGCTGATCCTGGGCATTCTGGTCGGTATCCTGACCATGCTGATGGGGGTGGGCGGCGGTTTTATCCTCGTGCCCGCCATGCTCTACATCCTCGGGATGAGCGCAAACGTCGTGGTCGGCACCAGCCTGTTCAACATCCTCTTCGTCACCATCGCCACCACCATGATGCATTCGCTCACCACCAGGGCGGTCGATATCGTGCTGGTCGGATTGCTGCTGATCGGTTCGGTCACCGGGGCGCAGATGGGGACGCAGGTCGCCTCCAAGGTAAAGCCGGAAATCCTCCGGCTGATCCTCGCCTCGATCGTGCTTGCGATCGCCCTGCGGATGTTCTTCGGCCTGTTCGTCCAGCCCGATGAAATCTACACGGTCGCGCCGCTGTGAGGGTGCTGCTGCTCCTGCTGTTCGCCATGATGCTCTCGGGCCAGCGGGATCCGATCCTGGTGCCCGAAGTGTCGCAGCACGAGGTGCAGGTGCGGCAGGGCTTCACCGGCACGGAATTGCTGCTGTTCGGGGCGATCATCGATCCCGCCGGGCGAGGGGGCGGCGGGCAATACGACATCGTCGTCGTGCTCAAGGGGCCGCCCGAACCGATCCGGCTGCGCGAGAAGGCGCGGTTCGCGGGCGTCTGGGTCAATGCCGAGAACACCGATTTCCGCTCGGTCCCGTCTTTCTTCGCGGTGGCTTCCTCGCGACCGATCGAGGAGATCGTCGACCAGAAGACCGCCGCGATCTACGAATTCGGCACCGATTATATCCAGCTATCGCCCACCGGGGTCATCGACCCGGAAGAACAGGCGCGTTTCACCGCCGGGCTGGTCGATCTCAAGACGCGGCAGGATCTCTATCAGGAACTGGTCGGCGGCGTGGAATTGCGCGAGCAGGTTCTCTACCAGGCGCGCATCTCGCTGCCGTCCAATGTCAGCACGGGGGTCTATACCGCCGAGACCTTCGCCGTGACCGATGGCCGCGTCATCGCCTCGGCGATGGCCGAAGTCGCGGTGCGCAAAGTCGGGTTCGAGCGCTTCATCGAGAATTCCGCCAATGAATGGGGGCTATATTACGGCCTTTCCGCGGTGCTGCTCTCGATCGGGATGGGCTGGGCCGCTGGGCGTTTCTACGCGATGATCTAGCCAATTTTTCCGGAGCTTGTGCCCCGCACCCAGCCCGATCGTTACCACATTTTAACCGCCAGCGCTTAGGCCATTTTATACAACAGCCGATCGAGCGGAAGCTTCATGACCGATATGTCCCATCACAATTTCCGCGCCCCCGACTCCACCGACGAAGGCGGGGCGGAGTTGCCGCAGCGCAATGCGCTGCGCGATCGGATCCGTCGTGGCGGGGCCGCTCCCTCGCCGCAGGACGCTCGCCCTGGATATGCGGCACCGACCGAACGTCCTGCTCCGCAGCGTGACGCGCCGACGCAGGACGCACCGCGTCCGCCGGTGCTCCGCCAGTCCGCATCGCCTCAGTCCAGCGCGCAGGACCGAGTTCCCGGCCGCGATCCGGAACTCCGCCGCCCGGCGCCGGTGCGTCCGAGATCCGAGCCGGTCCGTGAGACCACCGCGCACGGCGATGCGCCCCCGCCGCGCCCCGCTGCCGCGCAGCCCCGGCATGCCGAGCACAGGGAAGTCGCCCAGGCCGAGCGCCGTGGCGGCGGCGGCAATGACGGGGTCGACAACGCCGTGCTCCCGATCGGTCAGGTGCTCGAGATCGCCGGTTCGGGCTCGCGCATCTCGATCGACCTGCAGCGTCTCAACGAATGCATGCAGGACGAGGACCCGGCAATCGCAATGGCGGGCCAGGTCGGCAGCCAGATCAAGATCCGCGTCGGAGACGGCTGGCTGCTCGCCAATGTCCGCAACCAGAAACAGGACCGCCAGGTCAGCGGCTCGGTCGTCGCCAATATCGATTTCCTCGGCGAAGGTGCCGAAGAGCGGCTCACCGGCAAGCTCCACAGCTTCAAGCGCGGGGTTACCCGTTACCCGATCCCCGGTGCCAAGATTTTTCCGGCCACGACCCAGGATCTCAAGCAGGTCTACGCCAGCGATGGCCGCAGCGCGATTACGATCGGCAAGGTCTATCCGACCAAGGACATCCGCGCGGGCCTCTATATCGATGCGATGCTGGGCAAGCATTTCGCGTTGCTGGGATCGACCGGCACCGGCAAGTCGACCAGCGCTGCGCTGATCCTCCACCGGATCTGCGAGGCGGCGCCCGAAGGCCATATCGTCATGATCGACCCGCATGGCGAATATTCTGCCGCCTTCCGCCAGACCGGCGTGATCCTCGACGTGTCGAACCTGCAGATGCCCTATTGGCTGATGAATTTCGAGGAGCATTGCGAAGTGCTGCTCACCAGCGCGGGCAACGAGCGACAGGTCGATGCCGATATTCTCGCGCGCTGCCTGCTGCATGCGCGCGGCAAGAGCCGGCTGGCCGAACAGATGGGCAAGATCACCGTGGATTCGCCCATTCCCTATCTGCTGTCGGACCTCTCCACCGCGCTTCAGGATGCGATGGGCAAGCTCGACAAGGCCACCAATTCGGCCCCCTACATGCGGATCAAGAACAAGCTGGACGAGATCAAATCCGATCCCCGCTACCAGTTCATGTTTTCAGGGATGCTGGTGGCCGACACCATGGCCGATTTCATCTGCAAGATTTTCCGCATGCCCGGCGACGGCAAGCCGATCTCGATCATCGACGTTTCGGGCGTGCCATCCGACATCACCGCCACGGTGGTCGCGGTGCTCAGCCGGCTGGTGTTCGACTTCGCGATCTGGGGCCGCGAGGAAAAGACCCGCCCGGTGCTGCTGGTCTGCGAGGAAGCGCATCGCTACGTCCCCAACGAGAAGAACGCCGACGGTTCGAGCGTGGGCAAGGTGCTCAGCCGGATCGCCAAGGAAGGCCGCAAATACGGCATCAGCCTGGGACTCATCACCCAGCGCCCCTCCGACCTCGCCGAAGGCGTGCTGTCGCAATGCGGCACGATCATTTCGATGCGGCTCAACAACGACCGCGACCAGGCTTTCGTGAAAGCCGCCATGCCCGAGGGCGCTCGCGGTTTTCTCGATGCGATCCCGGCGTTGCGCAACCGCGAATGCATCATCTGCGGCGAGGGCGTCGCGATCCCGATCCGGGTGCGCTTCGACAATCTGGAGGAATCCAAGCGTCCGGCCTCGGACGATCCCAGCTTTGTCGAATTGTGGAACAGCAGCGGCGGCGACGAGGAAGCGGTCGAGCGCGTCGTCCAGCGCTGGCGCGCCCAAGGCTAGGCTTGCGGTCAGGTCCCGCGGGTATCGCCGAACAGGTGGATATGCAGCCGGTCGCTCATCCGGAAGCCATGCTCGAGGCATAGCGGCACCAGCCAGCGCTCGCGCGTCCGCAGCGTGGCGCTGTCGGTGCCTTCGGGCATCAGGAACACCTTGGCAGGCGGGATCGCATGGCTGCGGACCAGCGCCGCCGCCTCGGCGACATCCCCGGGCCCGGCCACCACGAATTTGAACCAGGCGCGCGGATCGCCGGCATAGGCGTGCAGCCGCTCGGCGATCAGCGCGAGTTCGGGCGGATTGCCGCTGTGCGCCAGCTTGGGGCTGACATTGTACTGGTCGACCCGGATATCGAGCCGCGGCGGCGCCTTGGTGGTGCCATTGGTCTCGATCTCCACCACCATGTCGGGCATCAGTTCGAGCAGTTCGGCCAGCGCCGCGGCCTGCAGCAGCGGTTCGCCGCCGGTGACCACCAGCCGCTTCTGACCATGTCCGGCAATCCGCTCCGCCACCTCGGCGACGGGCAGCTTGACCTGGTTGGGGCCGCGTTCGTAGGTCGGGTCGGAACGGTGGGGGCGCCCGAACTTTCTGGCGTCGCCGGTGAAGTGCCAGGTGTAAGCGGTGTCGCACCAGACGCAGGCGAGGTTGCAGCGCGACAGCCGCATGAAGGCGACCGGCATTCCGGCGGACGGGCCTTCGCCCTGCACCGAGGAGAAAATCTCCGGACCCCCGGTGTCGTCAGTCGCGAGCGTAAGGTTCACACTGCTTTCCAGAAATTTCCCAAGAGGGTGACAGTGGGTGACGGCGGTGTCACCCTAACGAACGAACCAGCCAGTTGTTTTCGCGAGATTATTTCCCGCCTGGGTGACACTTGGCGGGTTAGTAGCCACCCCCCTTGCCAGCTTGGCGGAGCGCCTCACATCCGCTTTATGGCAGATATGATCGCTGTAGGAAAACGCGAACGCGCGGCAGTTACCCCAGCCGGGCCAGCGCCGCCTCGAGCCGATCGACTTCGGCACTGTGGTGCGCCAGATCTGCGCGCGCCTTCTCGACCGCTTCGGGCTTGGCGCGTTCGACGAAGCTGGCATTGCCGAGCCGACCCGCGAGCGATCCGGCTTCCTTGCGCGAGACGACCAGCGCCTTTTCCAGACGCGCCTGTTCGGCGGCGATGTCGATCACGCCCTCGAGCGGGATGACGAAGCCATCCTCGCCCGCCGCGATCTGCATCGCCGGCCCCGGGGGCGCTTCGGCGAAATGTACCGGGGTCAGCCGCGCAAGCCGCTCGATCGCCGCCGGATTGCCCCCGACCACCGTCTTCGCCAGCGTGCTGGGCGCGGCGCAATAGGCCGCCAGCTTGGCACCGGGCGGGATGCCGAGCTCGTTCTTGGCGGCGCGGACCGCACCGGTAAGCGCGATCAGCCAATCGATCTCAGCCTTGGCGGCCTTGTCCACCTCGGCCTCGGGCTCGGGCCATTTCGCGGTGATCAGCGGATGGTCGGACCGGTCGCCCTGCTTGCTCCACAGTTCTTCGGTGATGAAGGGCATGAAGGGGTGGAGCATGACGAAGATCTGATCGAGCGCCCATCCGGCGACGGTCTTGGTCTCATCGTCGATCTGCGCGCCCGAAACCGGCTTGATCAGTTCCACATACCAGTCGCAGAACCGGTCCCAGACGAAATGGTAGATTGTGTTGGCGGCGGCATCGAAGCGCAGCTCGGCGAGCGCAGCGTCGAGCGCGGCTTTGGTTTCCACCACCTCGCCGATGATCCACTTGTTCACCGCCAGCGTGGCCTGCGGTGCGGCGATCTGCGTGCTCGCGCCGATGCCGTTGGCCTGGCAGAAGCGGGTCGCGTTCCACAGTTTGGTCGCGAAATTGCGGTAGCCCTCGACCCGGCGGTCATCCATCTTGATGTCGCGGCCCTGGCTTTCCATCGCCGCCATGAAGAAGCGCAGCGCGTCGGCGCCATAGCGCTCGATCAGCCCCAGCGGATCGACCACATTGCCCTTGGATTTGGACATCTTCTGGCCATCGGCAGCGCGCACGAGGCCGTGGAGATAAAGCTTGGGCCAGGGGTTCTGCCCGGTCAGGTGCCGCCCCATCATCATCATCCGCGCATCCCAGAAGAACAGGATGTCGAAGCCGGAGATGAGCAGATCGTTGGGATAGTGCTTCTCGACCAAGTCGGTCTTGTCCGGCCAGCCGAGCGTGGCGAAGGGCCAGAGCGCGCTGGAGAACCAGGTGTCGAGCACGTCCTCGTCGCGGGTCAGCTCGACGCCGTCGCCCGCCTGCTCGCGCGCTTCGGCTTCGGTCATCGCGACATAAGCCTTGCCGCTCTCGTCGTACCACGCCGGGATCCGGTGACCCCACCACAGCTGGCGGCTGACGCACCACGGCTGGATGTTCTCCATCCAGTTGAAGAAGGTCTTCTCCCAGGCCTTGGGGACGATCTCGACCTCGCCGCTCTTCACCGCCGCGATCGGGGCCTTGGCCAGTTCCGCAGCGTTCACATACCATTGGTCGGTCAGCATCGGTTCGATCACCACGCCACCGCGATCGCCGTAGGGCTGCATGATGACCTTGTCCTCGACGCCGATCATCAGCCCTTCGGCATCGATATCGGCGACCACCCGCTTGCGCGCTTCGTAGCGATCGAGACCGCGGTAATCCTCGGGCACGAGGTTCATGGCGTCGATGTCCGCCGCGCTTGCCGCTTCGCCGCGAGCGAGGGCACGGGCGCGCTTCGAGGTTTCGGCGTATGTCTCACCGTCGCTGCGCATCGCGGCGACTTCGTCCATCAGGCGATACATCGGAATGCCGTTGCGCTGCGCGACGCCATAGTCGTTCTCGTCGTGCGCGCCGGTGATCTTGACCGCGCCCGAGCCGAAATCGGGATCGGGGTATTCGTCGGTGATGATCGGGATCTGGCGGCGATGTTCCTTCGGGCCCACCGGGATCTCGCACAGTCTGCCCACGAGTGCGGCGTAGCGTGCGTCGCTGGGATGGACCGCCACCGCGCCATCGCCCAGCATCGTTTCCGGACGCGTGGTGGCGATGGAGATATAGTCGCGCTCTTCCTCGAGCACGATCGCGCCATCCTCGTTGCGCTCGACATAGGTGTAGGTCGCATTGTCGGCGAGCGGGTATTTGAAATGCCACATCTGGCCGTTCGTCTCGCGGTTCTCGACCTCGAGATCGGAGATCGCGGTCTTTAGCTTGGGATCCCAGTTCACCAGCCGCTTGTCGCGATAGATCAGCCCGTCGCGGTGGAGGTCGACGAAGGTCTTGAGCACGGCTTTCGAGAAATGCTCGTCCATCGTGAACTGCTCTCGGGACCAGTCCATCGAGCAGCCGAGCCGGCGCAGCTGGCGGGTGATGGTGCCGCCGCTTTCGTCCTTCCACTCCCACACCTTGGCGATGAAATCATCGCGCGAATAATTGGTGCGCTTGTCCTGCGCCGCCTCGAGCTGGCGCTCGACCACCATCTGCGTGGCGATCCCGGCATGGTCGGTGCCGACCACCCACAGCGCATCCTTGCCGCGCATCCGCTCGTAGCGGATCATGATGTCCTGCAGCGTATTGTCGAGCGCATGGCCGATATGCAGGCTGCCCGTCACGTTGGGCGGCGGATTGACGATGGTGTAGGCTTGCGCGCCAGGGCGGTCCGGGCGGAACAGCCCGTTCTCCTCCCAGTAGGAATACCAGCGCGCCTCGATATCGGCGGGGTCGAATGTGGTCGGCAGTTCGGTGCTCATGGCTGGAGCCTTTGCCAGCGGGTCTGGCCCTAGGCAACAACTCGCGGCAACAACTGTCCGCAACCAGCCTCTGCAAGCAGCGTGCGCCTTGTGGCGCGCGAGATTTATCCGCATAGGCTGGCGCATATGGACAGCGAAGCCGCATTCACGATCTCCGAGGAGGGAGAAGGGCACGGCACGCTGGCGCTGTCGGGTCCGTGGCTGGTGTCTTCGATCGGCGCGCTCGAGCGGGATCTGCGCGGTATCGATGGGCCGGTGGCGCGGATCGATCTGAGCGAGGTCAGCGAAATCGACACCGTCGGGGCCTGGGTTGCCTGTGACCTGGCCGAACGGCTCGATGCCGAGGTGGTCGGCGCCAGCGAACGCGCGACAAGGTTGATGGATGCGGTCTGCGGCCTCGGAGGCGGACTGAAGCTGGCCGCACCGCGCGATGCGGTGTGGAAGCGGATCACTGCGCGTACCGGCGAGAAAGTCTATGGCGCGCGCGCGGGCATCTATGGCGTGCTCGGATTTCTGGGTGCGATCCTCTCGGCCTCGGGCACGCTGATCCGTCATCCCGGCCGGTTTCGCGGCAAGGCGCTGGTGCGCCAGATGGAACTGGTCGGCGTGGCCGCGCTCCCCATCGTCGGGCTGATGAGCTTCCTGATCGGCATCGTTATCGCCCAACAGGGCGCCGTGCAGCTGTCGCAATTCGGTGCCGAGACGCTGACGGTCAATCTGGTCGGGCGGATCACGCTGCGCGAACTGGGCGTGCTGATGACAGCGATCATGGTCGCGGGGCGTTCTGGCTCGGCCTTCGCGGCGCAGATCGGCACGATGAGGCTCACCGAGGAAGTCGACGCCATGCGAACGATCGGCATTGCGCCGATGGAGGCGCTGGTGATCCCGCGCATTCTCGCCGCCACGCTGATGATGCCGCTGCTGGGTTTCTACGCTTCGGTCATGGCGATTGTCGGCGGTGCGACCATCTCGAATTTCGCGCTCGGCATCCCGTTCCTCAATTTCCTCGAGCGGATCCAGGACGTGGTGCCGATCTACGATCTGTGGGTCGGGCTGATCAAGGCACCGGTGTTCGGGCTGATCGTCGGGCTGGCGGGCTGCTATCACGGCATGCAGGTCAAGGGCGATTCCGAGCAGGTGGGTCTGCGCACCACGCTGGCGGTGGTTTCGGCGATCTTCGCGGTGATCGTGATCGACGCATTCTTTGCGGTCTTTTTCACCAAGCTGGGTTGGGCCTGATGGGCGAGGACAGCAACCGCCCCGGGCGCCACGAGCGGTATCGCGGCGAGCATCCCGTTGTGGTCAAGGGACTGGTCAACCGCTTCGGCGACCATGTGGTTCACGAGAACCTCGATCTCGAGGTGCGGCGCGGCGAAATCCTCGGTGTGGTCGGTGGCTCGGGTTCGGGCAAATCGGTGCTGATGCGCTCGATTATCGGCCTGCAGCCGCCGACCGAGGGCGAAGTCGAGGTGTTCGGCCGCTCGCTCACCAGTTCGCAGCCCGACGAGGTGCTGGGCGTCCGCGACCGCTGGGGCGTGCTGTTCCAGGGCGGCGCGCTGTTTTCGACGCTTACCGTGGGCGAGAATGTCGAGGTTCCGCTCAAGCAGTTCTACCCTGAACTGTCGGACAAATTGCGCAAGGATATCGCCAGCTTCAAGGTGCTGCTCTCGGGCCTGCCCGCAGAAGCGGTGAACCAGTATCCCTCCGAGCTGTCGGGCGGGATGCGCAAGCGCGCCGGTCTGGCGCGGGCGTTGGCGCTCGATCCCGAGCTGCTGTTCCTCGACGAACCGACCGCGGGGCTCGACCCGATCGGGGCGGCGGCCTTCGACCGGCTGACGCTGGAGCTCAAGGAAACGCTCGGGCTGACCGTGTTCCTGATCACCCACGATCTCGACACGCTCCACGCGATCTGCGACCGGGTGGCGGTGCTCGCCGACAAGAAGGTGATCGCGGTCGACACCGTGCCCAATCTGATGGCGCTCGATCACGAGTGGATCCAGGAATATTTCAACGGCCCGCGCGGACGCGCGGCGCTCAGCGCGCAGGCGCTCGAGGAATTGCGCAAGCATATGGACACGCCCATCGCCGCGCAGACCCTCAAAGCGTTGGACAACGCGCCGGATAGGAAGGCATAGGCGAGGCAATGGAAACGCGGGCCAATCATGTATGGGTAGGGGCGGTGACGCTGCTGCTGCTCGCTGCGCTGGCGCTGGCCATCGTTTGGATCGCGCGGCTGGGGCAGGGCGACCAGGACGAATACGACATCTTCTTCAAGACTTCGGTCGCGGGTCTCGCCACCGGGTCGCAGGTTTCCTTTGCCGGTGTCCCTGTGGGACAGGTCAGCGAGATCGTGTTGTGGGACAAGGATCCCGAATTCGTGCGTGTGCGGATCAAGGTGAAAAACGAGGTGCCGATCCTGGTCGGAACCACCGCGACCATCCAGTCCAGCTTCACAGGCGTCTCGACCATCATGCTCGACGGCGCGCGCAGCGGCCAGCCGCCGATCACCTGCGAAACCACCGCCTGCACCGAAGGCGTCCCGATCATCCCCCCCAAGGCGGGCGGGTTCGGCGAGATTCTCGCCAATGCGCCGCTGCTGCTCGAACGGCTCGCAACGCTGACCGAGCGGCTGACCTCGCTGCTCTCGGACGAGAACCAGGGCGAGCTGGCGGGCATTCTCGCCAACACCAATGCGATGACCGAGGATTTCGCCCGCGCGACCCCGCAGATCGAGCGCACGATGCTCGAGCTGCAGGTCACCTTGCGCGAATCGAGCGAGGCGCTCGACCAGTTCGAGAAGGTGACCGCCACCACCGATCGCCTGATCAACCAGGAAGGCGTGGCGATATCGCAGCAATTGCGCAAAACGCTCGACTCCGCCAGCGGTGCGGCTGCGGCGCTCGAGCAGACGCTCGAGGAGGCGCGCCCCGTCACCCGCCAGCTGACCGAAAGCACGCTGCCGGCCGCCGAAGCAACGCTGCGCGATTTGCGCGCTACCAGCAAGTCGCTGCGCGATATCACCGAAACGATCGAGGATGAGGGCGTTGGCGCCCTGGTGGGCGGGCCGCCCCTGCCCGATTACGAACCGTGAGACACGCCATGATCCGTGCCAAATTCCTCGCCTGCCTGGCGCCCGCGCTGGCGCTGACCGGCTGCATCAGTTTCGGCGCGGACGCGCCGCCCAGCCTGCTGACGCTGACCGCGACGGCTACTGCACCAGCCGGTGCGGGAGCGAGCGGCAATGCGAACACCGCGCTGGTGCTGAACGAATTCGAGGTGCCCGCGCGGCTCGACGTAACCCGCGTCCCGGTGCAGGTCACCGACACCGAAATCGCCTATCTCAAGGATGCGGTCTGGGTCGAGAAACCCGCCCGCCTGTTCCGCCGCCTGCTGGCCGAGACCATCCGCACCCGCAGCAACCGCGTGGTCATCGATGGCGACGATCCCGGCGTACTGGCGGATTCGCGGCTGGGCGGTGTGCTGCGCGAATTCGGCTACGATGTGGCGACAGGTTCGGTGGTGGTCACCTTCGACGCGGTCCGCAAGGGCGAGGGCACTTCGGTGACCACGCGGCGGTTCGAGGCGGTGGTGCCGGGCGTTCCCGCCGAGGCGGGGCCTGTGGGCGTGGCGCTCAACCAGGCGGCGAACGATGTCGCCGGCCAGGTCGCGGCCTGGATCGGCTAAGCCAAGCTTAAACGGCAGCGGCGCGGGCGAAGTCCAGCGCCGCGAGGAATTGCTTCGTCCGCAGACCGCGCTGCTCCTGCGCTTCCTCGTCGGCGCCCCATTGCTCGATCTGCCAGTCCTCTTCCAGATTGGCGGCATCCCACAGCGCCCGCGCATCGGCCTCGGCGTCGAGCACCGACAGTCCCACGCACAACGAGGCTGCGAGCGAGGTCAGCGTTTCGAGTGCGGCCAGTTCGAAGGGCGTGAATTGGCCCAGCCGTTTGCGCAAGGCGGCCAGGGTTTCGGGCCGCTGCGGACGATGGATCACTCCGCTCACCCGTTCCAGAACAACCTGTTCACGCGCCTCGAACCCGGCGACCAGCGGTTCCCATCGCTGCTGCTGGCGGCGCCAGAGGGGTTCGTCAGGATCGGCGCGGTAGCACAGCGTGTCGGTCTCGACATAGGCGAGCAGATTGTCGCGGACCGGAACGGGGTCGCGTGCAACCATGTCGATCGCGTAGTCGGCCAGTTCGCGATGGACGAAGCGCTTGGGGTCGAGCGTTTCCCCTTGGCCGCGCCATTCGGCGGCGAGCAGTTCGGCAAGCGTCGGCGTGGGCAGCACCTGAGGCTGCCCGCCCTGCGTCTTGATGGGACGACCATCGAGCCGGACGGTCCAGCCGTCGCTCTCGTCGGTGATGGCAACCTCGGAATAGAAACGCTTCATTCGTCGCGACTTTTCCAGCGCTTCGCGAGCGTGTGCGGCAGGAAGAAAAAGCCCAGCGCCCCGACGACCAGCAGCGCGAAGCCGAGCAGCGCGGGGCCTTCGATCCGGTTCTCCTGAATGAGCAGGCCGAACATCACCACGAAGATGCAGGCCAGCCGGACGAGGTGGAGCGCCATGTAACGCCCCATTGCTGGATCGCGGGCGGGGGCAGGATCGTGTTCAGCCATGCGCCGGGTCCCCGAGCAGCGCTTCGAGCGCCTGCATGTCGCTCGCTACGCCGGTTGCGCCGGTAGCGAGCAGTTCCTCGGGCGCGTGATAGCCCCAGTCGACGCCGATCGCGCGCACCCCGGCGGCGCTGGCCATTTCCATGTCGAAACTGGTGTCGCCGATCATCACCGCAGCGCCAGCTTCGACGCCCGCTTCGAACAAGGCGGCTTCGAGCATCGCGGGATGCGGCTTGGACGGGTGGCGGTCGGCGGTCTGGAGCGTGACGAAGAGTTCGGAGATCTCGTGCCCCGCGAGGCAGGATGTGAGCCCGCGGTCGCTCTTGCCGGTGGCGACGCCGAGCAGCCAGCCGGCTGCGTGCAGCCGCTGGAGCAGCTCGCGCATCCCCTCGAACAGCGGCTCGCTCAGCCGCCCCTCGGTGCGTGCGTTGAAGAAGGCGCTCTTGTAGCCGCTGACGATTTCGGAGCGCTGATTTTCGCTGGCCTCGGGAGCGAGCTGGATCAGTGCCTGCGGCAGGCTGAGCCCGACCACGCGGCGCACCTGCGCGCGAGGCGGGCAGGGCAGGTCGGCTCCGGCGAAAGCGGCTTCCATCGCCTCGCAGATCGAGGCCTGGCCATCGACCAGCGTCCCGTCGCAATCGAACACCGCCAGCCGCGTCATCCGTTGTCTCGCGGCTTCTTCGGGCTGGGACGTTTGACGCGAGCCGGCTTGGCGCCGCCAGCCCTGGGACCCTTTCCGGCGGGCTTGCCTCGACCGGCGGGCTTGCCCGCACCCTTGCCCGCACCCTTGGCGGCGCCCTTCGTCGGACCCTTGGCGTCGACCGCGTTGCGGCGCCCGCGCCGTTCGCCGCGCTGGTCCTTGCGGATCGACTTGGCGTGCTGGCGCGCGGCCTGCTTCTTCTCCTCGCGCGATTTGGGCGGGGGTTCGTCGCGCAGCGGTTCGGCGTTGGTCAGCGTGAGGTCGAAACCCATCTGTTCCATCGTCGCGGCGAAATGCTCGGGCAGCTCGGCCACCGCATCGATCTTGCCGCCGCCGGGCGAACCGATCACCAGGCGCCGTGCATGGAGATGCATCTTGCGGCTGATGCTCCCGGTGAGGAAGGCATCCTGTCCGCCGTATTTGCCATCGCCGACGATCGGATTGCCCATCGCCGCGCAATGGACACGCAATTGGTGGGTGCGCCCGGTCAGCGGTTCGAGTTCGAGCCAGGAGGCCCTGCGGCCGGCGGTTTCGACCACGCGATAGCGGGTCTTGGCGATCTGGCCGTTTTCCTCGTCGACATGCATCTTCTCGCCGCCGGTGCCCGGCTGCTTGGCAAGCGGCGCCTCGATGGTGCCTTCGCGGACGTCGGGGACGCCGACCACCAGCGCCCAATAGACTTTTCGCGCGCTGCGCCCGGAAAAACGGCGCGAGAAATGCGCCGCGCTGCCCGGGGTGCGCGCGATCAGCAGCACGCCGCTGGTGTCCTTGTCGAGCCGGTGGACCAGCCGCGGGCGCGGGCCGTCGCCTTCGACGAAGGCATCGAGCAACCCGTCGACGTGGCGGGTGGTTTTCGTACCGCCCTGGGTGGCGAGGCCCGGGGGCTTGTTGAGCACGATCGCCGCCTCGTTCTCGAAAATGACCATCGCCTCGGCCTGCTCGATGTCCTCGGCGCTCAGCTCTGGCTTTTCGCGCGGCGCGCGGGTCTCGCTCTCGCCGCCGGGGGGGACCCGCAGCTGCTGGCCGGTCTCGAGCCGGTCGTCTGGCTTGGCGCGTTTGCCATCGACCCGGATCTGGCCGGTGCGCGCCCAGCGGCTGACCGTCCCGAAACCGATCTGCGGCAGATGGCGCTTGAACCAGCGGTCGAGGCGGATGCCGTTGTCGTCGGGACCGACGGTGAACTGGCGGACATCGAACTGGGGGGCGTCAGACTGTGTTGCGTCAGACTGAGGGCCGTCAGACTGGGGGGTATCGGTGGCGCTCATCCGAACATCCTCGTCAGGGTCAGGCCGAAGAACAGGCCGGTGACCCCCAGCGCGATGGAAAGAAAGGCGTAAAGCGCGGCGATGGTGAACTGGCCGCGTTCGATCAGCACCACGAGCTCGAGGCTGAAGGCGCTGAAGGTGGTGAAGCCACCGAGCAGACCGACGCCGAGCAGCAGGCGCAGCTGATCGCCACCCTGCCCCGCGCGCGCCAGCCAGCCGAACAGCAGCCCGATGAGCAGGCTCCCCAGCGCGTTGACCGCCAGCGTCGCCCAGGGAAAGAGCGACATGGCGGGTGCGCCCAGCCAGCCGGTCATCGCGCGGCCCATCTGATAGCGGAGCGCGGCACCGAAGGCGCCGCCGATGGCGACGTTGACGGTAGCGACGAAGGGGGAGAGGGTGGACATGGCTGTTGCCTTAGCCGCGCATGGGGCAAGTGAAAAGCCGCAGCGGCCCGATAGAGCAGCCCGTTGTAGCAGCGGGGTGCAGGCACGCTTGCATTCCGTCGGGGGCGGGTTTATGTGGCGAGCGTTATTGCCGGTCCGGAACGGATTCGGCGCAGTCTTCGTTGATTCGACGAGACGGTCTTTCCGACCCGGTTTTCAAGGAGGCATACCCCGCCGCGGCGGGCTCTGGCCCGCTTAGCAAGGTGTTTGAATTTATGCAGATCATGGTTCGCGATAACAATGTCGATCAAGCTTTGCGCGCGCTCAAGAAGAAGCTGCAGCGTGAAGGCGTCTATCGCGAGATGAAGCTGCGTCGCCATTACGAGAAGCCCAGCGAGAAGCGCGCCCGTGAAAAGGCTGCCGCCGTGCGCCGCGCGCGCAAGATGGATCGCAAGCGGATGGAACGCGACGGCTGAAAATGATCCGGCGCGCCAAGCGCCGGACTTGAAGTCCCGGACTTGAAGCATTTGCCAAGCTAAGCCATGAGGGCGCGGATCGCTATCCGCGCCCTTTCGCATTCCAGTTTTCCTCTCGCTTTTCCGGGACACATCATGACCGAAGTCACCCGCGTACCGTTGCAGCCCATCGCCAAAGGTTCGCTCACCAAGCTGTGGATCGGCATCGTTCTGGCAGTTCTGGCTGCGGCCGCGCTGGCCTGGTACGCCGCGCCCAAGGGTGTCGACGTCGACACGCTGACTGCGGGCAGCGGCCCCAACCCGGCCGCCACCGATGTAGTGTTCGTCCGCTACACCGGCACGCTGGAAGACGGTTCGGTGTTCGACCAGTCGCAGGATATCCCGCTCCCGATCGAAGGCATCTTCCCCGAGGGCAATCCGCTCCCGCTCGACCGTATGGTCCCCGGCTTCGCCGAAGGCGCGCAGCAGATGCAGAAGGGCGGCACCTATCGCCTCACCATTCCCGCCAGCGCGGGTTACGGCGCCGAAGGGCGCACCGATCCGCAAGGCAATGTGGTGATCCCGCCCAACGAGACGCTGACCTTCGAGGTGGAACTGGTCGATTTCATGACCATGCCCGATTTCGAGCGCCGCCTCGCGACGCTGCAGCAGGCGATGCAGATGGGTGGTCCCGGCGGCATGACTGGCGATCCCTCCGCTCCCGAGGGACAGGCATCGCCGCAAGACGGCATCCAGCCCGCGCCCGCGCCGATCCAGTAAAAGCCCACGCGATCGCCGCTTGAAGCGGTGGGCGCGCGCCGCTAACGCGCGCTCATGTCCGTCGATAAAGCTACAGTCACCAAGATCGCCTCGCTCGCGCGCATCCGCATGAGCGATGGCGAACTCGAACGCATGGCCCCCGAACTCAGCCAGATCCTCGACTGGGTCGAGCAGCTGGGCGAGGTCGATGTCTCCGGGGTCGAGCCGATGACCGCGGTCATCCCCAACAGCCTGCGGCTGCGCGACGATGTCGTCGATGCCGATCCGCTGACCGGCGGCGGGCGGCGCGAGGACATCCTCGCCAACGCTCCCGCAGCCGAACACGGCTTTTTCGCCGTACCCAAGGTGATCGAATGACCGACCTTACCCAGCTTGGCATCAAGCCGCTCCGTGATGGAGTGGCGTTGGGCGAATTCACCGCGCGTGAAGTAGCCGAGGCGTTCAACGCCGCGGTCGCCGGTGCCGCCGCGCTCAACGCCTTTATCGTCACCACCCCCGATCACGCGCTGGATGCGGCGGGCAAGGTCGATGCCGACCGCGCTGCGGGCAAGCCGCTCGGCGCGATGGCGGGCGTGCCGATCGGGATGAAAGACCTGTTCTGCACCGACGGGGTGCAGACCACCGCCGCCAGCCATATCCTCGAAGGCTTCGTGCCGCGCTACGAAAGCACCGTCAGCCAAAAGCTGTGGGATGCGGGCGCGGGCATGCTGGGCAAGCTCAATCTCGACCAGTTCGCGATGGGTTCGTCCAACGAGACCAGCCATTTCGGCAACGTCTCCTCGCCCTGGCGTCGCGCCGGCACCAATGCGCCGATGAGCCCCGGCGGCTCCTCTGGCGGTTCGTCCTCGGCGGTCGCGGCGCGGATCGCGCCCGCCGCCACCGGCACCGACACCGGCGGATCGATCCGCCAGCCCGCCGCCTTCACCGGCATCTGCGGGATCAAGCCGACCTATGGCCGCTGTTCGCGCTGGGGCGTGGTCGCTTTCGCCAGCAGCCTCGACCAGGCCGGGCCGATGGCGCGCAGCGTCGAAGACTGCGCGATCATGCTCGGCGCGATGGCCGGGTTCGACGCCAAGGACGCCACCAGCCTGAAGATGGATGTGCCCGACTGGGCCGCCGGGCTCGACGGCAATCTGGCGGGCAAGACCATCGGTATCCCCAGGGAATACCGCATGGAAGGCACCGATGCGGCGATCCTCGAGAGCTGGGAACGCGGCAAGGAATGGCTGCGCGATGCGGGCGCCAAGATCGTCGACGTTTCGCTGCCGCACACGAAATACGCGCTGCCGGCCTATTACATCATCGCCCCCGCCGAGGCCTCGTCCAATCTCGCGCGCTATGACGGCGTCCGCTATGGCTTGCGCGACCTGCCCGATGGCGCGGGCCTGCAGGACATGTATGCCGAGACCCGCGAGGCGGGCTTCGGCGACGAGGTCAAGCGCCGCATCCTGATCGGCACCTATGTGCTGAGCGCGGGCTTCTACGACGCCTATTACACGCAGGCGCAGAAGGTCCGGGCGCTGGTGGCGCGCGATTTCGAGCAGGCGTGGGCGCAATGCGACCTGATCCTCGCGCCGACCACGCCGACGGCCAGCTTCCCGCTCGGCGACAAGAGCGACGACCCGCTGGCGATGTATCTCAACGATGTCTTTGCGGTGCCCGCCAGCCTCGCCGGCCTGCCCGCGATGAGCGTGCCCGCGATGCAGAACGCCGACGGCCTGCCGCTGGGGCTGCAACTGGTCGGCAAGCCGTTCGACGAGCAGGGCGTGCTCAACGCAGGTCTCGCGATCGAACAGCGCGCCGGTTTCGCTGCAAAGCCGGAGCGTTGGTGGTGCTGAGTTTCGGCCCCATCGAATGGATTGCTTCGATCGCGGTCGCGATCACGCTGTTCGTCGTCCCGGTATGGGTCGCGAGCCGCGCCAAGACAGGCGAAGCGCGCTTCGACAAAGATGGAAAGTTGATCGAAGATGAGTAGCTACCGCATCCACGGCGCCACCGGCGAATGGGAGGTCGTGATCGGCCTCGAGGTCCATGCGCAGGTCACCTCCAATGCCAAGCTGTTCAGCGGCGCCAGCACCGCCTTCGGTGCCGAGCCCAACACGCAGGTCAGCCTCGTCGATGCGGCGATGCCAGGCATGCTGCCCGTGCTCAACGCCGAATGCGTCCGCCAGGCGGTGCGCACCGGAATGGCGATCGAGGCGCAGATCAACGCATGGTCGCGGTTCGACCGCAAGAACTACTTCTACGCCGATCTGCCGCAGGGCTACCAGATCAGCCAGCTCTACCACCCGATCGTGGGCGAGGGGCAGCTGTTGATCGATGCGGATGAAAAGGCCGGCATTCCCGAGGACAAGATCATCGGCATCGAGCGGATCCATATCGAGCAGGATGCGGGCAAGCTGATGCACGACCAGCATCCGACGATGTCCTATGTCGACTTGAACCGCGTCGGCGTGGCGCTGATGGAGATCGTCAGCCGCCCCGACATGACCTCGCCCGCCGAAGCGGGTGCCTATGTCCGCAAGCTGCGCAGCATCCTGCGCTATGTCGGATCGTGCGACGGCAACATGGAAGAAGGCTCGATGCGCGCCGACGTCAACGTCAGCGTGCGCAAGGTCGGCGACCCCGAGCTGGGCATCAGGACCGAGACCAAGAACGTCAATTCGGTGCGTTTCGTGATGCAGACGATCGAATTCGAGGCTCAGCGCCAGGTCGATCTGCTCGAGGATGGCGGCACCGTGGTGCAGGAAACGCGGCTGTTCGATCCGGGCACCGGCACCACGCGGACCATGCGCAGCAAGGAAGACGCGCATGATTATCGCTACTTCCCCGATCCCGATCTGCTGCCGCTCGTGCTGGAGGAGGATTTCCTCGCCGAATGCCGCGCGAGCCTGCCCGAACTGCCCGACGCCAAGCGCACCCGCTACACCGATGTGCTCGGCCTCACGCCCTACAACGCCCGCGAACTGACCGCAGAGGTCGAAACCTTTGCCCGGTTCGAAACGCTGCTGCGCGAAACCGCCAGCGCGGTTGGCAAGTCGGAAGCCGATGTGGCGACGCAGGTCGCCAACTGGTCGCTGTCGGTGGCACCCGGGGTGATCAAGTCGCTGGGCGACGAGGCCGATCCCGCGCATGCCACCGCGCAGGCGCAGGCTGCCATCCTCAAGATGCAGGCCGCCGATGAAATCAGCGGTGGGCAGGCCAAGGAAATCTACGAGATCGTGCTTCGGACCGGTCGCGCGCCGGACGAGATTGCCGATACCGAAGGGCTCAAGCAGGTCAGCGATACCGGCGCGATCGAGGCGGCCATCGACGCGATCATCGCGGCCAATGGCGACAAGGTCGAACAGTATCGCGGCGGCAAGGACAAGCTGTTCGGTTTCTTCGTCGGCCAGACGATGAAGGCGATGCAAGGCAAGGCCAATCCGGCGGTGGTCAACGAGCTGCTCAAAGCCAAACTGGGCTGATCGCCGCCTCGCGATTGCCCCTCTATTGTCCAGCCCATTGACCGCTTGAAGCGCGCTGCGATCCGCCCTAGCGACGGCACAGCCCGCGCTCTGGCGCGATACCAACGGATTGGGAATTCCATGCGCAAACCTGCTTCGATTGCTACCCTTCTCGCCTGCAGCTCCGCGCTGTCTCTGACCGCGCCGCTCGCCGCCAAGGAGGGGATGTTCACGCCGGACCAGCTGCCGCAAATCGCCGAGGACCTGCGCGCGACCGGGCTCGAGATCGACCCCGAGGCGCTCTCGGACCTCACCGGGTTTCCGATGGGTGCCATCGTCTCGCTGGGCGGCTGTTCGGCCAGCTTCGTTTCGCCCGCAGGTCTGGTCGTCACCAACCACCACTGCGCGCGCGGTTCCGTGCAGTACAATTCCACCGCCGAGAACAATTATCTGGTCGATGGCTTTCTCGCCCCGGCCAAGGGAGACGAACTCCCCGCGGCGCCGGGCTCGCGCATCTATGTGACCGTGGCCGAGGAAGACGTGACCGTGCGGATGCGCGAGGGCACCGAAAGCCTCGAACCCGCAGCGCGCTACGACCTGGTCGAGCAGCGCAACAAGGACATCGTCGCCGAATGCGAGCAAGACGCCGGCTATCGCTGCCTGGTCGCCAGCTTCTACGGCGGCGCGCAGTACAAGCTGATCAAGCGGCTCGAGGTGCGCGACGTGCGGCTGGTCTATGCCCCGGCGGATTCGATCGGCAAATACGGTGGCGACATCGATAACTGGCAGTGGCCGCGGCACACCGGCGATTTCGCCTTCTACCGCGCCTATGTCGCTCCGGATGGCTCGGCGGCCGATTACGCCGAAGAAAACGTCCCCTACGAGCCGGAGCATCACCTCAAGGTCAGCGCGGGCGGGCTCGAGGAAGGCGATTTCGTGATGGCCGCGGGCTATCCCGGATCGACCCAGCGCTATGCCATGCTGGCCGAGGTCGAGAACACTTTCGACTGGCAATATCCGACCTTCGTGACGCTGCTCAACGAGTGGATCGACACCATCGAGCTGGCTGCCCCGGCGGATTCCGACGCACGGGTCAAATATGAAGCGCGGCTCGCCGGGCTGAACAATTTCGAGAAGAACCTGCGCGGCCAGATCGAGGGCGCGCGGCGCGTCGGACTGGTCGAGCGGCGGCGGATGCGCGAGGCGGCGCTGGCCGAATGGATCGCCGCCGATCGCAGCCGCGCGCCCTATGGTGCTGCGATCACGCAATTGTCGGCGCTGGCCGATGAAAGCGCGACTGCGGCGCGGACCAATTTCTGGTACAATTACGGCACCAATTCGCAGATGCTCTCGACCGCCGAGCGGATCTACCGCCTGTCGCAGGAGCGCCTGAAGCCCGATGCCGAGCGCGATCCGGGCTATCAGGAACGCGACATGACCTTCTTCCGCCAGGGCCTTCAGGCGCTCGACCGGCGCTACGATGCCGAGGTCGACAAGGCCGAATGGCTGCTGTTCCTCGACAAATATCTCGCGCAGCCCGAAGCGGCGCGGGTGGATGTTCTCGACCGCCAGCTCGGAATTTCGGGAACGCCCGACCGCGCTGCATTGCAGGGCCGCATCGACGGCTATTACGCGCAGACCCGGCTCGACGAGGCGGAGTATCGCGCCAGCCTGCTCGACGCGACGCCCGAGCAGCTCGAAGCGAGCGAGGACCCCTTCATCAAGCTCGCGGTGGCGCTCTACGATTACGAGCGCAAGCTCGAGGCCGAGTCCGAGGTGCGCAGCGGGCGCGCACTGGCGCTGCGCCCCGACTATATGAAGGCGATCACCGGGTGGCAGGCCTCGCAGGGCCTGCTTGCCTATCCCGATGCCAACAGCACGCTGCGGGTGACCTATGGCACCGTGCTCGGCGGCTCGCCGCGCGACGGGATGGCCTATCTGCCCTTCACGACGCTCGAAGGGCTGCTGGCGAAGGACACGGGCGAGGACCCCTTCAACGCCCCGCCCGCGCTGCTGGAGACAATCCGCGAGAAGGATTACGGGCGCTACGAGCTCGAGAGCATCGATTCGGTGCCGGTGAACTTCCTCTCGGATCTCGATTCGACCGGTGGCAATTCGGGTTCGGCCACGCTCAACGCGCGCGCCGAACTGGTCGGCCTGCTGTTCGACGGCACCTTCGAGAGCGTCAATTCCGACTGGGATTTCGATCCGCGCACCACCCGCACGATCCATGTCGATACGCGCTACATGCTGTGGGTGATGGACAAGGTCGACGGCGCGCAGGCGCTGATCGCCGAGATGGACGTGGTCGACTGACCGCCATGGGACAATGAGCATGAAAAAGGGGCGCCGGAGTGATCCTCCGGCGCCCCTTTTCGTTGGGCAAATTTTCGGGCGGTTCAGCCCTGGCGTTCGCCGGTCAGCGCCATGTCGCCGAAGGCGCCGGCGTTGACCTTGCCGGTCAGCTGGTCGCCGGTGACATTGGCGGTGCAATCGAGCGTCATCGGCATCGGGACGGTCATGTCCATCTTCCACTTCAGCGTGTCGCCGTCGATGGTGCCATCCTTGACGTCCATCGAACCCATGCCGCCGGCCATCGAGCCGGTGAAGGTCTTGCCGTCATCGCCCGGGACAACGGTGAAGGTACCCTTCTGGTCGCCCATGGGGCTCTTGACGATGGTGTCGTACGTACCGGCTACGGACATATATGCTCTCCTGTCGGGCGGCCCGCAACTGCGGGCCACGGTTTGAAATACAGTGCGACATCGACGGTGCTTACATCGATGTCAATACGAGGACCCTACTCTTCGAGGCTGATGACTTCGACATCTAGATCGAGCGCATCGAGTTGCGGACGGACCACGCTGGCATCGCCCACCACGACATAGACGATGTCGTCCTCGACGAAGTTTTCCCGCGCGATCGCGTCGAGCTCGGCAGCGTTGAGATTGCGATAGGTCTCGGCGAGACCCTCGTAATAATCGTCGTCGCGATTGTAGCGGACGATCGATATCACGCCGCCGAGCACATCGCCGGCGGTCTCGAACTGGCCGGGAAGCTCGCGCATATTGCTGTTGATGATGCGCTCCAGCTCGTTGGGCTGGACACCGCGGGAAACGACGAATTCGTCGATCTCGCGCTGGACCTCGGTGATCGAATCCGCGGTCCGGTCGGCCTGGACCGGGGCGCGGACGCCGTAGAACACACGATCGAGCGCGGTGCCGATCCCGCCACCGGCACCATAGGACCAGCCCTTGGTCTCGCGCAGGTTCATGTTGATCCGCGAGAGGAAGCCACCGCTAAGTGCTTCGTTGGAGGCGCTGAGCTTGGTGAGATCGTCGGTGGCGCCGCGGGCGTCGAGCACCACGCCGCCATAGATCACCGATTGCGGCGAATTGGGGCGGTCGAGCAGCAGGATGCGCTGCCGCGGTGCGGGGATCGGCGTATCGTAGCCCCGCTCGGGCGGGGCCGAAGCCGGAGCCCGCCAGTCGCCGAAGCTTGCCTCGAGCAGGCCGGTCGCCCCGGCCAGCGTGGTGTCGCCGACCACATAGATGCGCGCATTGTCGGGACGCAGCCAGCGGTCGTGGAAGGCCTGGAGATCCGCCGCGTTCAGCGTCTGCAGCCGTTCCGGTGTGCCGAGACCGGACGAGGGCAGGCCGTAGGGGTGATCGCCATAGAGCGTGCGCCGCAGCGCGCGGTCGGCCAGCTGGTTGGGCTCCTTGAGCTCGGCGGTCAGCGAGTTGAGCAGTTGCGCGCGCGTGCGCTCGATATCGCTGGCGCGGAACCCCGGCTGGCGAATGAACTCGGCCAGCAGCTCGAGCGAAGGCGCCAGGTTGGGCGACAGGCCACTGAGCGAGAAGGTCGTCCAGTCGGCGTTGAAACCGGCCGAGATATTCGCCGCCAGCCGTTCCTGCGCGATGGCGAACTCGGTCGAATTGAGCCGCCGTGTGCCTTCGTCCATTGTTGCTAGCATCAGCCGCTGGGTGCCCAGATCTTCGCGCGTCTCCGCTGCACGACCGGCGTCGAATTCGACGAGGACCGACACCGTCGGCACCGCATCGCGGCGGGCGAAATAGACTTCCATTCCGTTGGACAGGGTGGCGCGCTCGATATCGGGGAAATCGAGCCCGGAGAGCGTACCGATCTCGGGCAGCGTGTCGCGATCGGCCTGCATGAAGGTGGCCAGCGCCTGCATGGCGCAGGCGTCGGGCTGGCAGTAATTCGCCTCTGTGAGATCGGCGAGGCTGGCAGGGCCCTGGGGATTGGCTCCCGTTACCGCACCACCGCGGTTCTCGCCGCCTTCGGTGCGCTCGCCGGGGTTGAAGACCAGGTTGAAGACCGGCCGCGAGAGCCAGGTCCGGGTCAGTTCGCGGACCTGTTCGGGCGTTGCCGCGGCCATCTGCGCGAGCTCCTTCTCGACCTGGCCGGGATCGCCCATGTACAGTTCGCCCGCAGCCAGCTGCGGTGCCTTGCCGCCGAAGCCGCCGACCGATTCCAGCCCGCGGATCACGCCGGCCATGGTGCTGACCTTGGCGCGTTCGAGTTCGTCGGCGGTCGGGCCGGTGGCGATGAATTCGGCAATCTGCGCATCGAGCTTGGCGGCAACTTCCGCCGGGTCGACGCCCGGCTTCACATCGGCCTGGACGACGAACACGCCGGCATCCTCGAGCGAGTAGTTGAAGGTCGAGACCGAGACCGCCACCGGATCCTCGCGCACCAGCGCATTGTCGAGCCGCGAGCTCGACAGCCCGCCGAGGACTGCAGAAGCGAGGTTGAGCGGCACCGCCGCAGGCGAGTTCGAGCCCGGAACGGTCCACATGCGGAAGAGCCGCGTGGTCGAGATATTGTCGGTGGTGACCTTGGTCTTCTCCGCGGGGAGAGTGGGTACGGTCACCTCGGGGTGGACCACTTCGGGCCCGGCGGGGATGTCGCCAAACCAGTTCTGGACCTTGGCGCGCGCGGTGGCGGTGTCGATGTCGCCCGCCAGCACGAGCACCGCATTGTTGGGCCCGTAATGGTCGCGGAACCAGCTCTGGACATCCGCCATCGAGGCGGCGCTGAGATCGCCCATCGAGCCGATGGTCGAGTGATGATAGCGATGGCCCTTGGGAAAGAGGTTCTCGAAGATTTCGTAGCGCAGCAGGCCGAAGGGACTGTTGTCGCCCTGGCGCTTCTCGTTCTGGACGACGCCGCGCTGGTTATCGAGCTTCTCCTGCGTCACCGCATCGAGCAGATGCCCCATGCGATCGCTCTCGAGCATCAGGATGCGGTCGAGCGCGCCGGTCGGCACGGTCTGGAAGTAATTGGTACGATCGGGGCTGGTGGTGCCGTTGACGTCGGTGCCGCCCATCTGCTGGATGTATTCGAACCAGTCCGCCGGGGCGTTCTCGGTGCCGTTGAACATCAGGTGTTCGAACAGGTGCGCGAAGCCGGTCTTGCCCGCGGGCTCGTGCTTGGAGCCGACATCGTACCACACCGAAACCCCGACCAGCGGCGCCTTGCGGTCTTCGTGGACGATCACGGTCAAGCCGTTGTCGAGCGTGAATTTATCGAACGGCAGATCCACTTCGGCGACCAGCTCGGACAGCGGAGCGGGTTCGAATTGCTCCGCCTGCGTTGCAGCGACGGCTGCAGCACGATCCGCAGTGGTATTGGCCGAAGCGCTGCCTAGCGGTTGGTCGGCGGTGGTCGCGCAGGCGGCGACGCTCAGCGCGATCAGGCTGGTCGATAGAATGCGTATCATTGCGAATCCCCTTGGAAGTAATGCCACTTGCGTAAATGCTTATCGGCGGTTGGTCACGATTTTCCGGCTGGCGGCATTGGCCAGCACGTCATCGCGCCAGAAATGGACCGGTTTCAAGCGGTGTTGGACAAACAGCGCAGCCTGATCGGCATAGTGCTTGCTCCTGGGCCTGGTGGTCGCCGCGCCGAAGGGCTGGATCGAGCGGGAGAAGACGCGCTCGCCCTGCACCCATTCGACCCACTGGATGAAGCTGTCGCCGTGCCGGACCGAAAGCCGCCCGTCGTCCGCGACGTCCCAGCTGGTCGAGGCACGCAGGGTGTCGGACCCGCCATCGAGGGGCAGATCGACCTCGCCCTGACGCAGACGCAGCAGATCGCCCATCGGCGGGTCGATGCGGCCGAAGTGCTCGTTGAGATGATCGACCGCTTCACGCAATTCCTCGCGCAAATCCGGCTCGGGCTCGTTCTGGTATTCGGCCGACATGAAGTCGCGGATCAGCAGCAGCGCGATCGCATCCGCCTCGCCGATATTGTCGGCGGTGAAATCCCAACCGAGCAGCAGGTCGCGCGCCCGGTCGAGTTCGCTATCGTCCGACAGGTCGATGGCTTCGAGCGCGTCCCACAGCCGGGCGACATAGCCCGAGCGCTCGTAGGATTTGTCGTATTTGATTTCCTCGAGCCGGGCGCGGTCGAGAAGTCCGCTTTCGCTCATCAGGCTCCACGCGCGGCGCGAGCGATTGGTCTGCTTGAGTTCGACCCCGAGTTCGGGGGCGAAATCCTCGGGCGAGAGATCGCTGCCTGCGCCGGCTGCGGTGAAGGGCGTGTTGTTGGCGTTGTAGAGCCAGCCGCTGGCCGGATTTACATAGCGCGGCAGCCGTTCGTAGGCGACCGGACCGCTCCAGATCAGCGAGGGATCGTCGCCGGGAAGCACGCCGCGCCAGTTCACCCCGGGCTTACGGTCGGGTAGCGCGGCGTTGTAGATATAAGCGATGTTTCCCGCGTTGTCGGCATAGATGAAATTGGTGCTGGGGATGTCCATCCGCGCCAAGATGGTCTCGAACTGGTCCAGCGTCTCGGCCTTGTTGAGCCGGTAATAGGCGTCGAGCTGGCCGAGATCGTCGATCCCGCCATAGCGAATGGCAAAGGCGCCGCTGTCGTTGACGATTACCGGGCCGTGGACGCTGCGATGCACCGTGCGACGGATCGGCAGCGTGACCGGGCCGATACGGACGGGCAGGGTCACGGTCTGCTCTTCCAGCTCGAGCCAGCGATCGCCGAGCCTGTAGCGCGTCCCGCTGTCGTCGAGCACGAGCTTGTAGACATCGACCATGTCGGGGCGGTTGACCGTATTGGTCCAGCCCAGATTCTCGTTGTGGCCGAGGAAGGGGAAGGGGCTGCCGGGGAAATTGGCCCCGGCATAATGCCAGCCCTCGCCGCTCTCGACCACCAGCTCATACCAGGCGACGCCGCCGCGCCAGGGCTGGTGGGCGTTGGAAATGAGCACGGTCGGTCCGCCGGATTTCTCCGGTGCCACCGCGAAAGCGTTGGAGCCGGACAGCGCGCCGTCCTCGCCCATGGGGAGCGGCATGGCGCGGGCAGTCGTCTCGGGCTTGTCATCGGCGCGGATTACGCGTGCGGGAGGAATGCCGTCGTCGGCGGCTGCGGCATCGGGGGTGATCGCCGGGCCGAACTCGGGCCGCATCGGCTCGTTCGCGACGAGCGGTCCGATCACATTGTTGAGCCCGAAGAAGAACGGCTGGCGCAGTGTGAAGCCGGTGGCGATATCCATCCCGTCGAGCGGAAAGAGATTGTCGAGTTTGACCTCGTCGGGATGCTCGCGGGCGTATTGGTTGAGCCCGCTGGCATAGGCTTCGAACAGCGCGCGGGTGTCGGCGGGCAGGCTGGGGTAGTGCCGCTCGGCGGTGTCGCGGGCACCGAGCAGGTGGTAGACATAATCGACCGCCGCACCGTCCTCGCCGGCGATCGCGCCGTAGCGGCCCACGCTCATCGCGGCGACGTCCTGCAAGGTGAAGAAATCGTCCTCCGCATGGGCGATGGCGACGCCATAGGCGACATCGGCATCGGTCTCGCCGTAGATATGCGGCACGCCGAAATCGTCGCGGATGATCTCGGCGGTATAGCTTTGCGCCGACGGGGTGACGCCTTCGCGTTGGGCCCAGAACGGTTCCCAGGTCGCCAGCGCGACAAAGGCGAGCAGCACGACAAGAAGCAGGGCAAAGCCCATGCGCGAAAGCCATTTGGTCATGAAATTCCTCTCTTGGCGCAAAGGAGTAGCCGCCTCGCGCCCGGGGACAAGCCTGCAAGCGAAGAAAATTTGTGAAGAGCCCCCTGTCCCTGCCGGCAAGCACCCCTATGTTCGGGTAACACACTGCGAGCATATGCTGGTATGTGGTAAGAGTGGCCTTGTGTTGCGGAATGGCAACACCAAATCCGCATAGTCATCCATAGAGGGGCAGCTCAATGAATCTGGAAAAATTCACCGATCGCGCGAAGGGCTTTCTCCAGGCCGCGCAGACCGTCGCGATCCGCATGAACCACCAGCGGATTTCGCCCGCCCACCTGCTCAAGGCGATGATCGAGGATGCTGAAGGCATGGCCTCGGGGCTGATCGCCCGCGCCGGCGGCAACCCACGCATGGTCGAGGACGAGATCGACGCCGCGCTGGCCAAGGTCCCCGCAGTGTCCGGCAGCGGCGCGCAACAGACCCCGGGGCTCGACAACGACGCCGTGCGCGTGCTCGACCAGGCCGAGCAGGTCGCCGAGAAATCGGGCGACGCCTATGTCACCGTAGAACGGCTGCTGGTGGCACTTTCGCTCGCCAGCACCACATCCGCGGGCCAGGCGCTCAAGGCGGCGGATCTCGACCCGGTCAAGCTCGAGGCGGCCATTTCCGAACTGCGGGGCGGACGGCGGGCCAATTCGGCCAGCGCCGAGGAATCCTACGACGCGATGGAGAAATACGCCCGCGATCTCACCCAGGCGGCGCGCGACGGCAAGCTCGACCCGGTGATCGGCCGCGACGAGGAAATCCGCCGCACCGTCCAGATTCTCGCCCGCCGGACCAAGAACAACCCCGCGCTGATCGGCGAACCCGGCACCGGCAAGACCGCGATCGCCGAGGGGCTCGCGCTGCGGATCGCCAATGGCGATGTCCCCGACAGCCTCAAGGGCCGCACGCTGATGAGCCTCGACATGGGCTCGCTGATCGCCGGTGCGAAATATCGCGGCGAGTTCGAGGAGCGGCTCAAGGCGGTGCTCGACGAGGTCAAGCGCGCCGATGGCCAGATCATCCTCTTCATCGACGAGATGCACACGCTGATCGGGGCGGGCGCGAGCGAGGGCTCGATGGACGCCTCGAACCTGCTCAAGCCCGCGCTCAGCCGCGGCGAACTGCATTGCATCGGCGCGACCACGCTCGACGAATATCAGAAATACGTCGAGAAGGACCCGGCGCTGCAACGCCGCTTCCAGTCGGTCTATATCGACGAGCCGAGCGTGGAGGACACCATATCCATCCTGCGTGGCATCAAGGACAAGTACGAACTGCACCACGGCGTCCGGATCACCGATGGTGCCATCGTGGCGGCGGCCCAGCTGTCCAACCGCTACATCCAGAACCGCTTCCTCCCCGACAAGGCCATCGACCTGATGGACGAGGCTGCGAGCCGGATTCGTATGGAAATGGAGAGCAAGCCCGAGGAGATCGAGGGGCTCGACCGCCGGATCATCCAGCTCAAGATCGAGGAGCAGGCGCTCCAGAAGGAGAGCGATCGCGCCTCGAAGGACCGTCTCGAGGCTTTGCGCAAGGAGCTTGCCGAGCTCGAACAGCAATCGAGCGAGCTGACCACGCGCTGGCAGAACGAGCGCGACAAGATCCACGCCGAAAGCCGGCTCAAGGAAGAGCTGGACGCGGCGCGGATCGAGCTGGAGCAGGCGCAGCGCGGCGGCGATCTCGCCAAGGCGGGCGAGCTGTCATATGGGCGCATCCCCGAACTGGAGAAACAGATCGAGGAAGCTGCCGGGCACACCGAAAACGCGCTGCTGCGCGAGGAAGTGACCGAGGAAGATATCGCCGGCGTCGTCAGCCGCTGGACCGGCATCCCGGTCGACCGGATGCTCGAGGGCGAGCGCGAGAAGCTGCTGCAGATGGAAGAACTGCTCGGCAAGCGGGTGATCGGCCAGCGCCAGGCGATCGACGCGGTTTCCAAGGCCGTGCGGCGCGCGCGCGCGGGTCTGCAGGACCCCAACCGCCCGCTCGGCAGCTTCCTGTTCCTGGGCCCGACGGGTGTGGGCAAGACCGAGCTGACCAAGGCGCTTGCCACCTTCCTGTTCGACGACGACGACGCGATGGTCCGCATCGACATGAGCGAATATATGGAAAAGCACGCGGTCGCGCGGCTGATCGGTGCGCCTCCGGGCTATGTCGGTTACGAAGAGGGCGGGGTGCTCACCGAGGCGGTGCGGCGCCGGCCCTATCAGGTGGTGCTGTTCGACGAGGTCGAGAAGGCGCACAGCGACGTCTTCAACGTGCTGCTGCAGGTACTCGACGACGGACGCCTGACCGACGGGCAGGGGCGGCGAGTCGATTTCTCGAACACGCTGATCATCCTGACCTCAAATCTGGGCAGCCAGTTCCTCGCCAATATGGATGACGACCAGAAGGTCGAGGATGTCGAGCCGCAGGTGATGGATGTGGTGCGCGGCCATTTCCGTCCCGAATTCCTCAACCGGCTGGACGAGATCATCCTGTTCCACCGGCTGGGCATGGAACACATGGCGCCGATCGTCGAAATCCAGGTCGGCCGGGTGCAGAAATTGCTCGCCGATCGCAAGATCACGCTCGAACTGACCGATGCGGCGCTGCGCTGGCTGGGGCGGGTCGGCTACGATCCGGTCTATGGCGCGAGGCCTCTGAAACGTGCGGTGCAACGCTATGTGCAGGACCCGCTGGCGGACAGGCTCCTCAAGGGCGAAGTGCCCGACGGCTCGACGGTGCAGATCGACGAGGGCGATGGAGAACTGCGGATGGAGATCGTTTGAAGCAACGATACAGCCTTTTTGCTCCTTCTGCGTTACAGTTGATTACAATTGTTACAAATGTGTGATTCTGGCCACAGCCGCGCCAAAACTCGCTTCGGCGCTTTGACAAGGCGTCCTGCCTATTGCAGTTAACTCCTCATCGAAGGGGCTGGAAGTCTACAGCATCAACATTTCGGAACCTGTCGTTGGGGAAACGGCAGGTTCGATTGCGGACTGTTGAAGGGTGTGGGGGTCGCCAGACCCAGTTGTCGTGACTGGAGTTCTCAATGAAAAAATTGCACCGGAATTCACTCAAGGGCCTTGCGGTTTCCGCCTCGGTTCTCGCCCTGATCTCCGCAGCGCCCGCATGGGCCCAGGCTGCGCAAGCGGGCGAATGCCCCACCGGCCAGGAAGAAGTGGATGGCGAATGCGTCACCCAGGGTCCGGATGGCGTCACGAACAATGCCCCGCTGCAGAGCGAAGTGGTCGATGTCACCGACACCGGGGCCACCGGCCAGCGGAACGAGGGCGCGATCGTCGTGACCGGTTCGCGTATTCAGCGCGATGACACCTACAGCAGCATTTCGCCGCTTCAGATCCTCCAGACCGAGACCCTCCAGGACACCGGCCAGTTCGATGCCGCATCGATCCTTCAGCAGAGCGAATCGGCTGCCGGCACTCAGATCGACGCCACTTTCCAGGGCTTCGTGCTGAACAACGGCCCGGGTTCGCAGACGCTCGACCTTCGCGGTCTCGGTGCCGACCGGACGCTGCTTCTGGTGAATGGTCGCCGCCTTGCTCCGGCAGGTGTCGAAGGTGCGCCGACCAACCCGTCGATCAACCTCATTCCTTCGTCGCTGGTCGCTCGCTACGACCTCCTGCTGGACGGCGCATCGTCGGTTTACGGCTCCGATGCTATCGCCGGTGTGGGCAATATCGTCCTGCGCAGGGATATCGATGGTCTCGAACTGTTCGCCAGCGGCAACCTCAACGAACAGGGCGCCGGCAACGATTTCCAGATCAGCGGTGCATACGGAAAGTTCGGTAGCAACTGGAGCTTCGGTATCGGCGCGGAATATGCGCGCCGCGACGAAGTACGGATCCGCGATCGCGATTTCCTCGCCGGGTGCAATACGCATTACGAAATCACCGATTCGGGCCAGATTCGCACACTCGGCATTTCCGATGACGCGAACACCCGCTCCGACAGCGGTGGTGCGATCGGCGAAGTGACCACGCCTTGTACGATCGATGCCGCAGCACGCCGTATCATCCCCAATAGCCCGCTCTTCTTCAGCTCGATCTATTATGACGAGAGGGTCTTTGGGAGCACCGGCGTGGCCGGCAACACCGGCATTCCGAACTTCACCGATGCGTTCGACGCCTTCGGCAACCCCGTCGATCGCGATGGCGACGGCCTGCTCGACGTCGATTTCTCGCAGGTCACGCGCAACGGCACCGATCTCGAGCCGTCGTTCATCTCCCCGCAGGATCTCTACAACGTGATGGCCTATGGCGAATACACGTTCGATGGTGAATGGGGCATCACGCCTTATTTCGAGGCGAATTACAGCCGTGCGGAAGTGAGTGCACGCGGCACCGCACCGCAGCTGTTCCCCTACGTTCCGGGCAGCAATCCCTTCAATCCGTGTAACATCGCCAACAACGATTGTGGCGCCCTGAACAACACTTTCGATGGCCTCAACACTTTCCAAGGCGGTGCATTCCGCCGTCCGGTCGGTCGTTCCTACACAGTTCGTCCGGTCGTCAGCGTCGTCGGCGATCGCAGCTTCGTCGAAACGGTGCAGGAGCAGTATCGCGGCGTCTTCGGCATCCGCGGTGACCTGCCGTTCATCAACTTCGGCCCGGGCAACGACTGGACCTTCGACGTCTCGGGTGTTTATTCGCGTTCGGAGGGTACCTCCTCGCGTATCGGTATCCGTAACGACCGCCTCGCGCTTGCGCTCGGCATGGATCCGACGGTTTCGGCTCCGACCGGTCGGGCCACTCCGGTGGTTCTCGCCGGCGGTCCTTGCGCCACCAGCGGCTTTTTCGATCCGTCGGCGCTCCAGCCGGACGTGATTAATGGCTGTGTGCCGGTCAACCTGTTCGCACCGAGCCTCTATCAGACCGCAGTCGGCGATTTCGCCACCCAGGCAGAGCGGGATTATCTGTTCGACTCGCGCGACTTCGACACGACTTACGAACAGACGGTCCTGTCGGCCTTTTTCCAGGGCAGCATTTTCGAACTCCCCGGCGGCACCGCAAAGATGGTGCTCGGTGCGGAGTATCGGAACGACACGCTGAATTCGCAACCCGATCTGGTTGCCTCGGAAGGCCTGTTCTTCGGTTTCTTCGCCGACCAGGGCGCACAGGGCAGCAAGAACATTTACGAAGTCTTCGGCGAAATCGATCTCCCGCTGATGAGCGGGCAGACGCTGGTCGAAGATCTGCGGGTGAACGTGTCCGGTCGTCTGACCGAAGACGAGTTCTACGGTACGAACGGGACCTACTCGGCCAAGCTCGGCTGGCGTCCGATCCAACAGCTTCTCCTGAAGTTCTCGTACGGTACCTCGTTCCGCTCGCCGAACCTGCGCGAACTGTTCCTGGCCGGTCAGTCGGGCTTCGGCGGGATTACCGATCCGTGCGCGGTGCCGTCGAACGCCTACGCGCCACTTGCTGGCGGGTACAACGCGGCCAACGATACTCGTGATGCCTTCGTTCTCGACAATTGTCGTCGCGAAGGTCGTGACCCGACTCTGGTTGGAACAGATGGATCGACCGCTGTTCAGGTTCCGAGTGTGGAAATCACATCGGGCGGCAGCTTCGACCTCGATCCCGAAACGTCTCGCTCGATTACCACCGGTTTCTCCTTCGGTGAAAGCCTTGGTCCGATCGATTTCGATTTCAACTTCAACTACTACGATATCAAGGTCAAAGGTGCCATTGCGGAACCCACGGGCCAGTTCATCGTCAACCAGTGCTACCTGCGCGACGATGGCCAACGCTCCAATTTCTGCGATTTCATCGAGTTCGATACCGACCCGCTTTCGCGCCGACTGATCACGGACGTATTTGCCGGCTTCGTGAACATCAACGAGGAATCGGTGCGTGGTATCGACCTCAACACGAACATCTCCACCGACCTGGCCCTCTTCGGGAAGGACATCCGCCTGGGGCTCAACGTTCGTGCGAACCACCTGATCCAGCGTGATTCGGTCTTCCTGACCGATATCGGTGAGCCGACCACCGACGAAGATGCCGGCGAGTTCGGCTTCCCGTCCTGGACCGGTCGGGGAACCTTCTCGGCACAGGTCGACAATGTCACCTTTACCTGGTCGACCCGCTACATCGGCTCGACCGAACAGCAGGAAGACGGCATCGATCCGCTGTCCGATGCCTTCGGTCGTGGTCCGGATGGCCAGCCGACCGGGTTCATCGGCAACACCTGCCTCGGTAACGGTTCGGGCAGCAACGACCCGACTACCGGCGCGTTCATTCCCGATGGCGTGGTGGCAGGCGATGGTGTGTTCTGTCGCGATATCGGCTTTGCGGACGAGTATTTCGTCAGCAGCGCGTCGGTCCGCCTGGAATTCGACCGGTTCAACTTCCGGGTTGGTGTGTCGAACATCTTCAACGAGAATCCGCCGCTGATCGATACCAACGAAGTATTCGGAATTTCCAACATTCCGATCGGTAACGGTTACGATCTCGACGGTCGCGAATACTTCGCCTCTATCGGTTACACCTTCTAAACCGGTTCATCTCGAACGGACTATAGGCAACGGGCGGCCCCGCACTTAAGGTGCGGGGCCGCTTCGCGTAACGGCGTAGCAACCGTGCGCTCGCGTCGGATTCCAGCGCCCGAGAAGCTCTTTAACGAGCTAACCGGCTTCCTCGCGAATGATCCCGGCTCCGGTGGCCACCAGGCTTCAGTCCGAACAACAAAAACCCCCGCGGCCATGGATGGACGCGGGGGTCTTCGTTCCCTCAACTCGATTGCGGCGCTTCGCGCGCCGACCGACCTATTCGATCCGGCGCCCCTTGACCCCGTTCTGTCCGGCGATGCGGATGAAGTAGGAGCCGAGCGCCGCTCTCTTGAACACCACCGCATCGCCGACCCGCGGCGGCCGCAGCCGCATGGGCACGTTGCTCATTTGCCATTTGCTGCCCTCGGTAATGGCGATGACGTAGGTATCCCGTCGCAGCCTTCGGACATCGGTGATCGTGGATTCCAGCATCGAGCTATCGTCCTCGTCGTCATTGCTGCCGAAAATACCGCCCTCGGGCATGGTGAAGCCGAACAGGCTGCGCCGGGTTTCGCGCACATCCTCGCGATCGACGATGCTGACCTCGCCACTGTCGGTGGCCGCGACCATCGCGGAGACCGCCTCATCGAAACAGGCGAGCCGCTGCGTCTCCCCGGCAATAACTCGGCATGCCTTGAGTTGTGCGATATAATCGGACGAAGGGGCCGAACTGGTGTCGGAATCCTGCGCCGACACTGCCGACCCGCCGGCGAGTGCGGCAAGTGCCAGTGAAAGACCCAAGCCGCGACCCCATCGGCCTCCGGCGCGGTCCGCGAGGTCTAAACTGCGAGCAACGTAGTTGGTTACGGACATCTGACGTCTTCCCTGGGCTGCTAATTCCGCTCCTAAGGGCGGTTTCAGGGCCCGCGAGTCAACTGTAACTGCAATGTCACACCGGTGAAGTTCCGGCGGTTGCAGGTGTGACTTCCATTGCTGCGACCGCCCGGAATGCCTTAGACCGCAGCCATTCGGATCAGAGTCCGGAAAAATTTCTTATAAATGGGAGGCGGTGGTCGCTTCCCGTTACAAAGGGGATAGCAATGTCTTATCGCTTCACGAAGGCCTCGCTGCTCACGGGCACGATCATGGCTGGTGCCATGTTCGCCGCTCCGCTGCACGCGCAGACCGCCACCAACAACACCGACGATGCCACCGACCAGGAGCCCGCGCTCCAGGCCACTTCCGATCAAGTCGGCGCGCCGATTGTCGTGACCGGTTCGCGCATTGCGCGCCGCAACGTCGAGACCGCCGCTCCCGTTGCCGTCATCGGCGACGAGGAATTCCAGCTTTCGGGCACGGTGAACGTCGAGAACGTCATCAACACCCTGCCGCAGGTCGTCCCCGGCACCTCGTCCTTCTCGAACAACCCGGGTAACGGCACCGCGACGCTCAACCTGCGCGGCCTCGGCGTCAACCGCAACCTCGTGCTGGTCAACGGTCGCCGCTGGATGTTCTTCGATGTGAACCAGTCGGTCGATCTCAACACGATCCCCTCGTTCCTGATCGATTCGGTCGATGTCGTAACCGGCGGTGCTTCTGCCGTTTACGGTTCGGACGCGATCGCCGGCGTCGTCAACTTCCGCCTTCGTCAGGTCGAGGGCGTCGAGCTGGGCGGCCAGTACTCCATCACCGAGGAAGGCGATGGCGAAAGCTACGAGCTGCACGGCGCGATCGGCACCTCCTTCGCCGATGGCCGCGGCAGCGCCACGGTCTTCGCCGAGTATTTCAACCGCTCGTCGATCTTCCAGGGCGACCGCGACTTTTCGCGCTTCGCGCTTGGCGGCGAGTCGTCCGGTGCTCCGTTGCAGCAGTTCGGTTCGTCGACCCCGCCCGAGGGCCGGGTGAACTTCCCCGGCACGGTCACCGTGCGTAACGCGGGTGGTGGCTTGCCGGCATTGAGCGCCCCGATTGCCCAGGGCCTCATCTTCGACGATGCGTTCTTCGCCACAGCTGGATCGCCGCGTGCGCGGACCGGTGCGGATGCCTACAATTATGCTCCGGCAAACTACCTGCAGATTCCGCAAGAGCGTTATCTGATGGGCGGCTACGCCGATTACGACATCGGCGGTGGGCACAAGTTCTACACCGAAGTCGCTTACGTGAACAATCGCGTGCAGCAGGAACTGGCGGCGACGCCCGTAACCGGTACGTTCAACGTCAACATCAACACGGTGGCTCCGTTCCTGAGCGCCGCGGCTGTTGCCGAACTTCGCCAGATCGACCAGAATGAAGCCGCTGCCAGTGCCGCGCGCGTTGCAAACGGCCTGTCGCCGCTTTCGACCGCCCAGCTGGGTGTGGTTTCGACCTTCATCCAGCGTCGCACCACCGACAGCGGATCGCGCAATTCGCTCGATGAGCGGAATGCGTTCCGCATCCTCGGCGGTGCAACCGGCCCGATTGGCGACTACCTCCAGTACGATGCGTATTATATGTACGCTCGCACCCGGAACGCCAACGTCCAGGAAGGCAACATCTCGCGGTCGAAGTTCCAGGCCGGCCTCGACGGTACCGGAACTGCGATCAACATCTTCGGTGCCAACACGCTGACACCGGCGATGGTCGATGCAATCTCGATCCGCGCCCAGAACGGCGACATCTCGACGCTCGAAGTCGTGAATGCCGCGGTTTCTGGTACGTTCGGCGATTTCGCGCTCGGCACCGCCGAACCGATCGGTTTCGCCGTCGGTACCGAGTATCGCAAGGTGGGGTCGGAATTCCTGCCCGATACCGCGCTGGCTTCGGGTGACGTTATCGGCTTCAACGCCGGACGTCCGACCGAAGGCGGTTACGACGTGAAGGAAGCGTTTGGCGAACTCAACGTCCCGATCGAATTCGGTTCGGCACGTCTCGAGCTCAACGGCGCGGCTCGTTACTCCGACTACTCGCTCGAAACCGTCGGTGACGTCTTCACTTACGCTGGTGGCATCCAGTTCGCGCCCATCCCGGACGTGACCTTCCGCGCTCAGTATCAGCGTGCCATCCGTGCGCCCAACGTTGCCGAGCTGTTCGGTGGCCAGGCGATCGGTTTCCCCGGTGCGACCGATCCTTGCGCAACCTCGGCGGCTACCTCGGGTACCTTGCGGACGCTGTGTCTGGCAAACGGTGTCGATCCGGGCCTGGTCGGAAACCCGGCAATTCAGCTGAACACGCAGATTCCTGCGACGTTCGGCGGGAATACCAATCTGCAGGAGGAAACCTCCAACAGCTTCACCGCTGGTGTGGTCTTGCAGCCGAGTTTCATCCCCGGCTTCACGTTGACGGCGGATTACTTCAACATCGAAATCGAAGATGCCATCAGCACGATCTCGCTGCAGCAGAGCTTCGATCTGTGTTTCCGCCAGGTGCAGGACCAGAACTCCTCGATTTGTAATCCGTTCTTCGCCGGAGGCCCGATCCGTGAAAACAGCGTGATCACCACGCTCAATCCTCCGGCCCTCGGTGGACAGAATATCGCTACCCTCACGGTTTCGGGTGTCGATCTCGAGATGGCCTACAACAGCTCGATCCCGTTCTCGCTCTTCACCGACACCGGCGAACAGCGCGTGAACCTCTCGTTCCTGGGTACCTGGACGGAAGAATCTTCTTTCGAAGCGTTCCCGGGTGCGGTCGTGGTTGATTGTGCTGGCCTGTTTGGCTTGACCTGCGGTCAGCCGACACCGGAGTTCAAGTGGACCAGCCGTGCCTCGTTCATCGATGGCCCGGTGACGACTTCGATCGCCTGGCGTCATCTCAGCTCGGTCGAGGACGACGACGGTACTACGGATTACACCGCTCTCGGCGGTGCCAATTCGATCGACAGCTACGATCTCATCGATCTCTCGTTCGGGTTCGACGTCTACGAGAACTTCAGCATGAACCTGGGTGTGAACAACCTGTTCGACACGCTGCCCGACGCCCCGGTTTTCGGTGCGAATGGCGTGGTCACCAGTCGCGGCAACTCGCTGCTGCTGGGCGACAACCAGGAGCAGGCCAACACCTACCCGAGCACCTACGACGTGCTGGGTCGCCGGTTCTTCGTGTCGGGCACGTTCAAGTTCTAGGAACGCGCTTGCCGCAAGGCGAAAGAATGGAGGGCGGTGGACTTCGGTCCGCCGCCCTTTTTCTATGCTGGCTGGCTGGGAATAGAGTTGCGGGGTACCGATAGCCCCAACGCAGAGCGAACCAACGGCGGCTCCCCGGCGGTGATCGTCTAGGAAAAGGCTAGGAAATCGCCGAAGGCGCGACCGGAGGGCTCGCAAACAGTCGAGCTTGTCTGCAATCCAAGTCCCGCGGCGGCAAAGGCCGCGACCAGCCGTTCGCGATCGTCTGCCGTGGCGCAAGCCCGGGCCAGCGAGTCGATCCGACCGATTTCGTTGTGCGCCTGACGCTCGATCGATGAGAGCGTGGCGAGCATCGACGGGACGCCGGACTGCCTGCCCATTATCAGCGTCCTGCGGACGGCTTCGGGAATTTCCCAGCCGGGCGAGTGTTGCCCGAAGCGCTGTTCACCCTCGCGCGCCGCTTCGGCAGCAGCATCGAGCGCAAGCTGCAGGCCGCCCGGCCCCATGGTGAGCGCCGAACGCGCGCGTCCGATCGCCGAAATGTCGTCCAGCGCCCATGAGATGGCTTTCGCGCGGCTGCGGTTGTGTTCGAGGATCGGCCCGTCGCCGCGATGGACCAGCAGACCGATCCTGCCGCCCGGGCGCAAGACCCTCGCGATTTCGATGGCCGCCGCTTCAACATCGCCATATTCGAAGCCGAACTGGCTGGTCACCGCATGGAACTGGGCGTCCGGAAAGGGAAGCGCCTCCATCGCAACGCCGCTGCGGACTTTCGTTCCGCGCGGGGCAGGCGGAAGCTGTGGAGCGAGGTCTGCACCGGTGAGCTTGAGATCGCGCCGTCGGGCCAGCATCCATTTGAGAACCCGGCCATCGCCAGTGGCCAGGTCGAGCAGGCGCGCCGACTTGGGCAGTTTCGCGATGAAGCCGAACCAGACTGCTTTTTGCGCGTCCTCGATCGCCGCCCATTGGGCAGGCAGGCAACCGCCCCCGGTCGACGTGCCACCGGTGCCGGCGTTGTTGGCCCAGAATTCTGTCCAGGGGCTGTCGTCGGGTTGGCTGCTGCTGGTCATGGCGTCTGCCCTGCCACGGGAACGACGTCGAAGGCCACCGTCATCCGCTCGGCATCCCCGAAGGGCGTGGTCCCGTGATAGAGCGTGCTGGGAAACAGGGCGAGATAGCCCGGTTCGGGCCGGATGGTTGCAAGCGGCGCGAGGTCGCGGCGAAGATCGGGCGGAGGACGACCGATTTCGAGCCAGCCACGCTGCAACTCGCCCTGCGCATCCTCGGGTACGATCAGGTACAACGCGGACGAGAGGATGCCCTGTGGGTGGATATGCGCGGTATGGTAGTCGCCACCGCCGGTCAGCCGCACCGACCAGGATCCGGCAAGCCGCAGGGGCGCATCGGCATGGCGCAGCAGCGGGTGCGTCTCGTCCACCGCGGGAAGCCCTGCCTGGTAGTCTCCAATCGTTTCGAGAATTGCCGCACGCAGTTCGGCCAGCACCTGCTCGGTCCGATCGAACAGGATGCCTCGGGTCTGCGTCCCCCCGCGCAGCGATTGTCCGAGCGGGAGTGGTGAATTGGCGTGTAACTCGCGCAATTTGGCCACGACCCTGCCTAGCAGATCGTCGCTTCCGCCAAGCGGCAGGCGTTGGACCAGTCCTTCCTGGCCATGCAGCCATTCGACGCGCGGATCTTCGATCAGTCGCCAGACGACACCGCGCAGGGCCCAGGCAGCAATGCTCCAGGGTTCGTGTTCCAACGCCCGTTGCAGCAGCCTATCGGCTCGCTCGAATTCGCCGGACCGGATATGATGGCGCGCTTCCTGGACCCAGCGCTGCGGCTCGTCGAGCGCGAGCCCGGCGAAGATCGCCCCGGCACGCTCGTCATCGCCAGCCGAACCCGCATGCACCGCTTCGAGCAGGGCAAAGCCGGGCTGCTGCGGGAAGCGCGTACGCGCTTCGGCGGCGACCTCTGCGGCCTCGGTCGCGAAATCGAGCCCCGCCAGCGTCTCGGCATGAGCATAGGGAATATTCGGGTCGGCGGGATGACGGCGCGCCGCTTCGTGGTAGTGACCGGCAAAATCGCCTTCCCCGGCGGCCAGTTTCAGCTGTGCGAGAAACTTCAAGCCGTCGAGCCAGCCGGGCGCCTGCGCGGTGACCTGTTCCATGATCTGCCGCGCTGCCGTGCTGTGCCCCGCGACATCGAGCGCCTGCGCCTTGCCAAGCCACAAATCCGGCTCGCCCGGATTGAGCGCCAGCGCAGTGTCGAAGCGCGCCTCGGCATCGGTCTCGCCACGTTCGATCGCGACGCGCGCGCGACCATGCAGCCCGCGCGGATGCTGCGGTTCGAGCGCGAGACAGCGGTCATAGGACCGCGCTGCATCATCCATCCACCGCGCCGCGCGCGCCGTATTGCCGCGCGCGGACCAGTAGCGCGGCAGAGCCTGAGCCTGGCTTTCGATCTCGGCCAGAAGGTCGCACGCTTCCTCGTGCCGCTCGAGCCTGCCGAGCGCGATGGCGCGGTTGATGGCAAATTCCGGATTATCGGGAGCGAGCGAATTAGCGCGGGCGAACAGCGTTTCGGCATCCGCGGCATCGCCGACCCGCAAAGTCAGTGAGCCGGCGTCGTTATGGAGATCGGCGTTGTCGGGCCATTGCGCCAGGCCTTGGCCGATGACGGTGCGGGCCTGCGCCGGATCGCCATTGCGCTCCGCTCCGATCGCGCGCTCGTGCCATTGCTGCGGCGTCAGCTGGTTCACCGGTCGCGCAGCCACCCGGTGATAGCATAACGCCCGATCGGCGCGAATGGCGGCACATAGGTGACCGCGTGGCTTTGCGGGACGGCAAAGAGGTTGAGCGCGTTGAAGCGGGGCCGGAAACCTTCGATGATATCGCCATCCTCGTCGAGGAAAGTGAGATAGCCGCCCCAGTCGGGATGCCAGTCCTCGCGCGCGAGATTGAGCACATAGGCGACGCGCCAGCCTTCGGCGACATGGCTGTCGATATGGCGACCGAGATAATGCTGGGCGGCATAGAAGGTCGCCTGTCCGTCGGCGCGGACGAGTTCGGGAATACCGGTCACCTCGCGCACGAGATCGAGGAAGTCCGGCGCGTTGAGATATTCCAGCAGCAATTCATACGGTCCGCCCGGGTCCCACCCCTGGTTGAGCGCTTCGACGATGGGGTAATGCGCGTAGCGGAAGCCGTAATCGCCGCGCGCGCTCGCCTCGTGCGCCTGCTGGCCGAGGCGGTTGGCCTTCTCGACCCCGGCCTGCGTCGCCAGCTCGGCATTGCTGATCGATTGCGGCAGGGTATCGGCGGAATCGCCGCCGCGCATCGCCACGCTCCAGCGGGTCGCCTGCAGGATGGACTGGATCTCGCGCGCGGTCTCGGGCGTCAGCACATCGCGAATTTGTACGCGCGTCCGATCGGCAAAGCGGCGAGCGAGAGCAGGGCGGTCGAGCCCGGGGTTAATTTCGAAGAGCGCTTTTTCCATGGTGCGCGCCCGCTTTTGCCTTGCACCACCGGCCTTGGCAAGCCGCTGCGCGGGTCTCACGGTGCAGCGGCTTGACCACTTTCGCCTCGCACCTTACGCAATCGAAAAACAAGTAGCAGATCGAAACCGGAGAGAGCCGCAATGCCAGAAGCCTATATCGTCGAAGCCGTCCGCACCGCCGGGGGTAAGCGGGGAGGCCGGCTCGCCGGCGTCCATCCCGTCGACCTGGCTGCCCGATCGCTCGACGCGATCATCGAGCCCAGCGGAATCGATCCCAAGGCCATCGACGATGTGATCATGGGCTGCGTCAGCCAGGGCGGCGAGCAGGCGATGCAGGTCGGGCGCAACGCGGTGCTGGCGACCAAGCATCTGGGCGAGGGCACGCCGGCTGTCACCATCGACCGCCAGTGTGGTTCGAGCCAGCAGGCGATCCAGTTCGCTGCGCAGGCGGTGATGAGCGGAACGCAGGATTGCGTGATCGCTGCGGGTGTCGAGAGCATGAGCCGCGTGCCGATGGGTTCGACCGCGATGTTCCACATGAAGGAAGGGCTGGGGAATTATAAATCCCCCGGCCTCGAAGAGAAATATCCCGGCATCCAGTGGTCGCAATTCAAGGGCGCCGAAATGATCGCCGAGAAGTACGGCTTGTCGAAGGACGATCTCGACAATTTCGCGCTCCAAAGCCACCTCAAGGCGGCAAAGGCCACCGAAGCGGGTGCTTTCCAGAAGGAAATCGTCCCCATCGCGATCGAGACCGCCGAGGGCGACGCCTGGCACACGGTCGACGAGGGCATCCGCTTCGATGCCACGCTCGAAGGTATCCAGTCGGTCAAGAAACTGTCCGAAGACGGCAAGATCACCGCCGCCTCCAGCAGCCAGATCTGCGACGGATCGAGCGCGGTGCTGGTGGTGTCCGAACGGATGCTGAAGGAGCATGGGCTCACCCCGCTGGCGAAAATCCGCAACCTCACCGTAACGGCGGGCGATCCGGTGATCATGCTGGAAGAGCCGCTGTTCGCCACCGACCGCGCGCTGGAACGCGCGGGGATGAAGATCGAGGATATCGATCTCTACGAGGTCAACGAGGCCTTCGCTCCCGTACCGCTGGCATGGCTCAAGCACACCGGTGCCGATCCCGAGCGGCTCAACGTCCATGGCGGCGCGATCGCGCTCGGCCACCCGCTGGGGGCGAGCGGCACCAAGCTGATGGCCACGCTGGTCCACGCGCTGCGCCGCAACGGCAAGAAATTCGGTCTGCAGACGATGTGCGAAGGCGGCGGCGTCGCCAATGTGACGATCATCGAGATCGTCTAGCTGAAATCGTCACCTCGGCGGGAGTCGAGGCCGCAGCTGCGAGCAGACAAGTTATTGCATCAGGTCCCGGCATGGGCTGGGACGACATTCAGATATCAGGAGAGAACAAATGGAAGTTTCTGCCAATACCCCCGCTGTCGTCACCGGCGGCGCCTCGGGCCTCGGGGCGGCCACCGCCCGCGCCATTGCGGCCAAGGGCGGCAAGGTCGCCATTTTCGACATGAACGAGGAGAAGGGCACCGCTCTTGCCCAGGAACTCGGCGGCGTGTTCTGCAAGGTCAACGTCACCAGCGACGAGGAAGTCGACGCCGGTTTCGCCAAGGCGCGCGAAGCGCATGGCCAGGAGCGGATCCTGGTCAATTGCGCCGGCATCGGCAATGCGATCAAGACCGTCAGCCGCGACAAGCAGTCGGGCGAGATCAAGATATTCCCGATCTCGGCCTTCGATTTCGTGATCCAGGTCAATTTGATCGGCACTTTTCGCTGCATCGCCAAGTCTGCTGCCGGGATGATCACGCTCGAGCCGCTGAGCGAGGATGGTGATCGCGGTGCCATCGTCAACACCGCTTCGGTTGCAGCCGAGGACGGCCAGATGGGCCAGGCCGCCTATTCAGCTTCCAAGGGCGGCGTCGTGGGCATGACCCTGCCGATCGCGCGCGATCTGATGCGCGAAGGTATCCGGGTGAACACGATCCTGCCCGGCATCTTCAACACCCCGCTGATGAACGCCGCACCCCCGCAGGTGAAGGAAGCGCTGGCGGCCAGCGTTCCTTTCCCCAAGCGGCTCGGCAATCCCGAGGAATACGCCATGCTCGCGATGTGCATGATCGAGACCGGCTATTTCAATGGCGAGGATGTCCGCCTCGACGGGGCGATCCGGATGGCGCCGCGCTAGGCACCAGACAGACGAGAGGGCGGCTCGCGGGCCGCCCTTTTCATATGGGCCTTTCGATTGGGCCTAGTGAATGGAGAGGATGGACATGGCCGACTACACGCAGATCAAGCTCGACATCGCCGATGGCATCGCCACGCTGACCCTGCATCGCCCGGAAAAGATGAACGCCTTCACCCGGGTGATGATGGACGAGATTATCCAGGCGATCGATGCGACCGATGCCGACGACAGCGTGCGCGCGGTGATCTTTACCGGGCATGGCGACCGCGCCTTCTGCGCCGGGGCCGACCTTACGCCCGATGGCGGCGGCCACGTCTTCTCCGATCCCAACCCGGTCGAGGATCTCTCGGACGAGCGAGTGCGCGATGGGGGTGGGCGGCTGGTGCTGCGGCTGTTCAATTCGAAGAAGCCGCTGATCTCGGCATGCAACGGGGTCGCGGTGGGTGTCGGTGCCACCATGCAACTGCCGATGGATATCCGTCTTGCCGCCGATGATGCTCGGTTCGGCTTCGTCTTCGCCCGCCGCGGGATCACCCCCGAAGCCGCGTCGAGCTGGTTCCTGCCGCGGCTGGTGGGGATGCAGACCGCGCTCGAATGGTGCATGACCGGGCGGATATTTTCCGCGCAAGAGGCTCTGGATCGCGGGCTGGTGCGCTCGCTCCACCCTCGCGCGGACCTGATGAATGCGGCGCGCACGATCGCTCGCGAGATCGCCGACAACACCTCGGCAGTATCGGTCGCGATGACCCGCGCCATGCTGTGGCGGCTGTCGGCGACCGAGCACCCGATGATGGCGCACCGGATCGACAGTCGGGCAATCTACCGGCTCAGCCGCAGCGAGGATGCCAAGGAGGGGATCGCCAGCTTCCTCGAGAAGCGCCAACCCGCCTATCCCGACACGGTCGGCGCGGATATGCCCGACTTCTATCCGTGGTGGGACGAGCCCACCTATAAGTAGTTGCGGTTGAAACGGTCTTGCCAAGGCGGGCAGGAGGGCTAGAGTTCCGCTCATGCCGAAACGCCAGCCTGCCCAACGCCTTGCGGACTTCCTGCCCTATCAATTGTCGATCGCGTCCAATGCGGTATCGACGCGCATTGCCGAGCAATATCGCCGGCGCTTCGCGCTGCGCACAACCGAATGGCGGATCATGGCGGTGCTGGGCGACAGCGGGCCGCTGACCCAGCGCCAGCTCACCCAGCTCACGCTGATGGACAAGGTGCCCGTGAGCCGTGCCTGCAAGGAGCTCGAGCAACGCGGGCTGGCCGAGCGAACTCCAAACGAGGCCGACGGCCGCTCGCATCTGTTGCAGCTGACCACCGAGGGACGTGGGGTCCACGCCGGCATCATGCCGCTGGCGAAGAAAATCGAGGCCGAACTGTTTTCCGTCCTCGACGAGACCGAACGCGACCAATTGCGCAACATGCTGGTGCGGCTGCGCGAAGCGGCGGGGGATTTCGACGCCGAAAGCCTGGTGGGCTAGAACACCCTCCAGGCTTTCTGGTTTCAACGCCCGATTGTCGGATCAGATGCCGCCGGAGAAAGCGTCGGCGATCGAACAGGCTGCCGGGCCGAGAATGACGATGAACAGCACCGGCAGGATGAACAGGATCAACGGGATGGTCATGATCGCGGGCAGGCGCGCCGCCTTTTCCTCGGCGCGCATCATCCGCGAGTTGCGGAACTCGGCCGAGAGCACGCGCAGCGCCGAGGCGAGCGGGGTGCCGTATTTTTCGGTCTGCACCATGGTCGTCACCACGCCCTTGATGTCTTCCAGATCGACGCGATAGGCGAGATTGTTGAAAGCTTTTCGGCGTTCGTTGAGAAAGGAAAGCTCGATCGCGGTCAGCGCGAATTCGTCGCCCAGCTCGGGATAGGCGCGACCCAGTTCCTTGGCCACGCGGTTGAAGGCGGCATCGACGGTCAGACCTGCTTCGGCACAGATCACCAGCAGGTCGAGCGCATCCGGCAGACCCTTGCGCATTGCGTCGGTCCGTTTGCTTGTCAGATTCTTGAGATAGATCTCGGGACCCTTGTAGCCCAGGCCGACCGCAGCGGTAAGCGCGGCGAGCTTCTTCATGTCGCCCCATTCTGGGAAGCTGTTCAGCAGATAGACGTAGAGGAACACCAGCCCGCCCAGAACCAGCGGCATCGCGAGACGCAGGCCGATGATGAGGACTGCCAATTCCTTGTTGCGAAAGCCGGCGTGGGCCAGCTTCTGCTGGATGTCCTCGATCTGGCTCTGCTGCAGCACCTTCATGCTGTCGAGCGTGTCCTTCACCCGGTCGGTGGTGTCCGAATTGCGGACCAGCTTCTGCCGCTTCTTGGCGTTGTTGGTGACGATCCCTGCCTTGAGTTCGTCGCGTCGCGCATTCAGCGCCTTGACCCGTCGGGCCATCGGGTCCCGGATCGTCACTGCGGTGTAGATCGCGAAGATCACGGCAAAGGCGGCGATCCCTGCAAGGATCGAGCCGACCACGATGACGTCGAAGCCGAGAAGCGTGGGGCCGGCGGGCGTGTTCATTGTTTGCTCTCCGTCCCTTAGATTTCGAAGCTGACCATCTTGGCCATGATGAAGACCCCGATGCTCATCCAAACCAGCCCGCCCAGGCCGGCCACGATCAGGCGATCTTCGGTGAAGAAACCGCCGACATATTCGGGGTTGATCCACCAGATCATGCCGAAGACGATAAAGGGCAGGGCGCCGACGATATAGGCAGAGGCCTTGGACTCCGAGCTCATCGCGCGGATCTTGAGCTTCATCTGCCCGCGCTTGCGCAACACGTCGGAGAGGTTCGACAGCGTTTCCGCCAGATTGCCGCCGGTCTCGCGCTGGATGGCCAGGGTGATGCAGAAGAAGTTGAATTCCGGAATACCGAGACGGTCGGCGGTAACTTGCAGCGCCTCTTCCATGGTGCGACCGATCTTGATGCGCTCGACGATGGATTTGAATTCCTCGCCAACCGGGCCGGACACTTCCTGAGCGACAACGGCCAGCGTCTCCGTGACCGGAAGGCCCGAGCGCAGGCCGCGCACGAGCAGTTCGATGGCATCGGGAAATTTCGCGTTGAACTGGTTGGTGCGCTTCTTGACGAAATGGCCGACCAGCATGTGCGGTATGCCCGCACCGAAGAGCACGCCCACACCCAGTGCCAGGGGCAGAGCCCCCGACCGCAGGTACAGGATCACCGTGATGACCAGCGTCAGTCCGAGCGAAGCGTAGGCGTATTGACTGAGGCTCCAGCCCTTGCCCGTCCGATCCAGCCGGATCGCCAGCGCTTCGATGCGAGAGGTCGAGCCTGCGACCTTCTGCAGCTTTGGCTTGCGCGCCGCGATCGCCTTCTTGAACTGCGATTCCACCTTGGTGTCGGTGCTCTCCGAATGACGGAAACGCACCTGCTGAAGCCGACGTTGGCCGGCCTTGGCCGGGGAGGGGCCCGAGAGCATCGCATAGCCGAGCACCAGCATCCCGAGGGTGCCGGCTATGACCAGCAGGAACTGGATCGTGCTCATGTTGCGTCTCCGATCATCGTCATTCCATCATGCGCCTATGGGCAGGAAGCGAGCGAAGCCCGCTTTCACCGCCAGACGTCAGTCCGCGGTTGCTGCAACCAGGGAGGCGGGCTTGGGCTTCTTGGCCAGCAGCGATTTCAGATCGAAGCTGCCAAGCAGCGATTTCTTGGCGGGGTCGATATCGTCTTCGCCCTGTTCCTCGATACCGCTGATGATGCGTTCGCCGAGCGATTTGATCGCCGAGGCAGCCTTGCTCTGGCCATTCGCTTCGATGAAAGGCTGACCCAGCTTGGCGGCGGTGGCGGCACCCTTCTGATCGAAGGGGACGGTGAAATCGATCTTGCGCTCGATCGAGGCCTCGAAATCGGATTTGCTGATTTCGGCGGTGCCGGATTGGACCTTGTTGGCGACGACGATCGGCACGGCGTGGCTGGCATTTGTCTTGAGCCAGGACAGCAGCCGGATCGAATCGCGCGCCGAGGCGAGCGTCATCTCGGTCGCCAGCACCACGATGTTCACATCGTTCAGCAGATGCGGAAAATTGATCAGCATGTTGCGCGGGAGGTCGATGACCGTCATCTCGAATGCCTGGCGGAATTCTTCCTCGAGCTGGAGGAAGGCCGCGCCGTCGGTCATCAGCGGCGAATTGATCGGCGCCTCCGCCGAAAGGATGGCGAGATTGTCGTGCGCCCGGATCATGGCGCGTTCGATGAACAGCCCGTCGATCCGGCTGGGATTGTCGATCGCGTCGGTCAGACCGCGGCCCGGCTCCAGATCCAGCGCCAGCGCCCCGGTGCCGAAATGGATGTCGAGATCGAGCAGGGCGGTGGAAAGGTGCTTGTTCGAAGCGAAGTACCAGCTGAGCGAGGTCGCCAGCGTCGAGGCTCCGACGCCGCCACGGGTGCCCACGATCGCAGTGGAGACGTGGCTCTTGACCGCTTCGACTTCGCCGGTGCGCGGAGCGCTGAATACCGTCTGCGCCTGGTTGAGCGAGTCGCGCAGCGCGGTCGCCGACAATGGCTTGAGCAGGTAGTCGTGAATTCCGCTCGCGAGCAGGTCGCGGTAGAGCCGCACGTCGTTGACCTGCCCGATGGCGATCACGACGGTACCCGGTTCGCAAACCTCGGCGAGCGAGTTGATATCGTTGAGGGGATCCCCGCTTTCCGACAGGTCGACCAGCAGGATGTTGGGGCTGGCGCTGACCGAAAGTGACTGGATGGCGTTGCGAAGGCCGCCCTTGTTGCACTTCTCCGGCGCCCAGCCGAGTTCGATGACAACGGGACGCAGAACGTCGAGCGCGTTCTCGTCGCAGATATAGGCGGCGAAGGGATCGCGATTGTTTCCGGGCATGCCTGATTTCCAAGGTGCGTTCATGGCTTATTCCCCTCCGGTATCGACTTCGGCGAGACCGCCGACACCGGTCGGTTCGGCAGCTCGGTAGGCATCGATCGCCTTGGTCGAAGTGGTCACGACGGTCTCGCCGGTACCCGTCTGGCCCGCGATCAGATCTTCCGGATTGGCGACCATGGCGGCGAGGTTCGAATTCACGCCGCAGCCGAAGCCGGGGTAGGTCGCGTTACCGTAATTCGCACTGCTTTTGGCCGACCAGTCCGGACAGCCTGGGACCGAAGCCGTGGAGCGGGTGATCACCACGCGGGCCTGGCCCGGCGCGACATAGCCCTCGGTCACCGGCGAGCCTTCGGCGAGCAGCAGTCCGTAGCGCCCGGCGAGCGCAGAAACCGCTTCGCGCGTTGCGACAGAATTGACCGGATCGTCGATCGAGATGCGATCGCCATAGCGCAGGTCCATCGCTTCGAACCAACCGGCCAGCCGCTGCTGTTCGGTGATGGGCAAGCCGCCCTGCGGAGCGGCGATGTCGAGCGTGTAATTGGCGCGTTCGACCACCGGCTGCTTGATGCTGTAAAGCGAGCGGTTGTCCGCCATGCCGCCGCACCCGGCGAGCGCGACGCCAAGTGAAAGGGCGATGGCCCCGGCGATCTTGCGATTGAAACTGGTACGCATGGGTCTAGGTCCCCTCACTTGAAGCTGAAGCCGGGAGCGGCGGCGAGGTCGCCATCACGTTCCTGGCGGCGCGGAGTTGCGGGTTGGGTCGCGGCCTGCGCATCGGGTGCCCGCAGCACCTGCGGCGCGACTGGAATGGCGTCGGAAACCGTCGGGCCGGGGCGGCTTGCGCCCGAAACTCCGTCGTTCTCGTAATAGCCGATCAAGCTCTGTGCCGTGTTGGGCGACTGATACCCGTCGGTCGGCAGCGCGATGCGATTGCCGTCGATCGGCTTGACCAGATAGGGCGTAACCACGATGACCAGTTCGGTTTCGCCGCGGCGGAAATTGGTCGAGCGGAACAGATTGCCCAGGATCGGCACGTCACCGAGACCAGGGGCCTTTTCGATCGAATTCTGCGCATTGGTGGATAGCAGTCCGGCGATCATGAAGCTCTGCCCGGATCCCAGTTCCACCGTCGTTTCCGCACGACGGGTAATAAGGGCGGGGACCTGGATGCCCCCGAAATTGACCGCACCCTGAGTGGACAATTCGGAAACTTCCGGGCGCACCCGGATCGAGATCCGTCCATTGGCCAGTACCGTCGGCGTATAGGCCAGGCTGACGCCATAATTCTTGTATTCGATCGTTGTGGTGCCCAGCCCCTGGGCAATCGGGATCGGGAATTCGCCGCCGGCAAGGAATTCGGCGGTTTCACCGGACAAGGCCGTCAGGTTGGGCTGCGAAAGCGTCGTGACCAGGCCCTGCGTTTCGGCAAGGTCGAGCGCCGCGCCGATGTCGAGACCGAGCAACTGCCCGGCAAAACCGAGCGTCGATCCGATATCGGCACCGGGGATGCTGGTCCCGGGGAGCTGTTGCACCGCACCGGTGACGGGATTGAAGACCTGATCGGTAACCGTCACCCCGACCCCCAGCGAGCGACCAGGTGCCAGGACACTGGGCTTGCTGCCATTGGCGACGCCGAACTGGAAGCCGCCGGTGCTGTCTATACTGGCCAGATTGGCCCCGAGCGTCCGCACGAGCGAACGGCTGACTTCGGCAAAGCGGACCTGAAGGTTCACTTGCAGCGGGGTCGCCATCCGCAACCGGCTGATGACATTGGTTTCTTCGCCGACGAAGGCCTCGACTAGCATCTGTGCTTCGGCGGCGTCTTCGGGTGCAGCGACGGTGCCGGTCAGGAGCACCGTGTTGGAGCCCATCGTTGCGACCGCGATCTTCGCTTCGGGCATCGCAAGCGCGAGCATCTGGTCGATGCTGCCGATGTTGGAGCCGACGCGGACATTGGCCGACCAGATGATGTCGCCCGCCGCATTGCTGGCATAGATCGTGGTCTCGCCTCCGGCGCGTCCGAAGACGTAGAGCTGGCGCTGCGATTTCACCTGTACGTCGGCGATAGTATCGTCCGCGACGAAGATATCCGCCATGCTGCCGGGCACGTTGATAAGCTCGCCCTTGCCGATCGAGATGACGATGCTCTGCGACGGCCGGACCGAGCTCTGCGCCGTGACGACGGTCGTCGGAATGCTGGCCAGCGGCGCGAGCGCCAGGCTGGCGAGCAGCATTTTTGCAGTGAGACGAGGTTTCATTGGTTTAAGCCCCCTGATGGCTTCGATTGGGTCGGCCGCGGTCGTTGCCAGCGTCACCGTTTTATCCCGTGGTGTCCGAAACTTGCCGATCATCGTGTTTTTCCGATCGGCACTTCGGTCGTTTCCTGCCCGCGGGTGACGCGAACGACCGGCCCGCGCGGAACGGTGCGGGTCTCGGCTGCGGGCACCGGAGCGCCCGGTCCGGCCTGCGGCATATCCATGTTGCGGTCGGCGGTTTGCGGCGCGGTCTGCGGCGGAACCGAGGAACGCTGGAAGCGTGAGACGTCGCCGCCGGTGGCGAAGGAGCCACGCGCATCGTTGGGCCGTGCCATTGCTTCGCGCAGCAGCTTCTCTTCCTCTGCGGGCGTGGCGTCGTCGGGGATGACGATATCGCCGCGAGCGAGGACCTGCTCGAGCTCGCTCTGGCTGTCCGCCAGCGAGCGCAGCGACAGGCTGAGCTGGCCGATCGTTTCGGCAACCGCGATCTTTTCCGCGATCTTGGGCGTCACCTCGAGCGTAACGGTCCGGGTGTCTTTGACGATCGTCTTTCCTTCGACCACTTCCTGCGTGGTCGACTGGTCGGTCGCGAGAACGCGAAGGTTACGCAAGATGGTTTCCGAGGCGTTCAGCGGCTGCCCCTGAGCCCCGTTGACAGTCTGGGTCAGCACGATGTCGACCCGGTCGCCCGGGAAGACGAAGCCGGCGACGCCGGTCTTGGCAGATACAGGTACGGTCACGGCGCGCATGCCCGGGCCGAGCGCGGCGGCGAGGAAGCCACTGTCGCCGGGACTCACGAGAGAGCCTTGCGTCACAGGCTGGCCCGCGGTGATCGGATGGCGCACCACCGTGCCCAGCAATTTGGTCATGTCGGATTCGCCTTCGACGAAATAGGCGTCGGCGACCATTTCACCCGGCCACGACTGGAACCCGATGGCATCGGCGGTGATGATCGTGCCGACCGGCAGCGCGCGTTGCGCAACCAGAACCTTGGGACCCTGTGGGACGACCTGAGCCGCTTCGACCTGCGGCGCCGCGGCGCCTGCGAACATGCTCCGTGCGATCAATGCCGTTCCGATCGCAATGACCAGTGCGCCGACCAGCAGAACCAGCTTCTTCCTATCCATGGCTTTACAAGGCCCCTTGTTTATCCGCCTGCAAGACGCGACGGACGGCTATGGTTTCGGGGCATAGAGCCCGATTGGTTAAGATCGCGTTTTCAACCGAATGCCGCGGCGGGCATGGCGTAGACGAGATCGCGGGTGGCGAGGATCCAGATGCCTCCGGTCGCGATGGCTAGACCGTAGGGTACTCGAATTTGCTCCTCCTGGCGGCGCAGCACGCGCAGTGAGGCGAGCGTGACGGCGATCAGAAGCAGGACCGGGAGCAGGGACAGGCCGAGCGTCAGGGCCAGGTCTCCGGAGGCGACTTCGGCAAGGGCGGACGGCAAAGCGAGCTTGGGCCCGCCCAGAACCGCGCTGGCGAGGGCGGCCGCGATCAGCGTGCAACCGATCAATACGCCGAGATCCCGTCGCGGAGTGACACCTGCGGTCCCGGATCGAGCGACCTGCCAGGTACCCATGGCAAGTGTCAGCACCCAGCCGACCATCACCATGATCACCAGGAGGTCGAGATAGGCCGCGGGTGGCATCCACAGCGCCAATGCAGTCAGCAGCTTGACGTCGCCCCCGCCCATCTGGCGGATCGCGAAGAACAGGCAGCAGATGGCGAAGGTCAAGGCGGCGATACCCAGCTGGATCGCGACACCGGGCCACAACGCCAGCTCGCTCGCCAACCAGAACAGCGGCGCGGCCAAGGCGATTCCCGCGTTGAGCCAATTGCCGATCGTTCTGCTACGCAGATCGGTGACGACCGCCACCAGCAGTGCGATTGCCAATGCCCCGAGCAATACGTAGGTGAAAAGTTGGTGCATTTCGTCCCTGAGGATCGTCCTTTGGGAGCGTGCTACAGGAACGTGCTTACCAAACGGTAACCATCGGGAGGCGACCATCGCGGCGAACCAACAGGACGAGGCCGGGGCGCGCGGAGCCCTCCATGGGCCTATCGATCGCCGGGAAATTCCTGCGACGGCCAACGAATCGCAGTGGACCGCAGCGGACGGTTATCGGCTGCGGCGGATCGACTGGCCGGGCGACGAGGCCGGTCCGCGCGGATCGATCCTGTTCCTGCCCGGGCGCGGCGACGCCTATGAAAAATACCTCGAAACGCTGGAGCAGTGGCATCGCGCCGGCTGGCGGGTGACCGCAGCCGACTGGCGCGGACAGGCTGGGTCCGGCCGCCTCGGCACGGACGCGGTCACCGGGCACATCGACGATTTCGGTACATGGGTGAACGACCTATCGGGCCTTTGGGATGCGTGGAAGGCGGAGACGCCCGCGCCGCATGTGCTCGCCGGCCATTCGATGGGCGGACATCTGGTGCTGCGCGCGCTGATCGAGCATCGGGTCGATCCTTCTGCCGCAGTGCTCACCGCGCCGATGCTGGGCATGGCGGGTCCGCCGCTGCCGTTGCGCGTGCAGCATTGGGTGGCCAAGCTGATGACCAGGATCGGCGCGCCGACGCGGCCTGCGTGGAAATGGAGCGAGAAGCCCGGCGAAATGCCGGCTTCGCGCCAGTCGCTGCTGACGCATGACGAGGCCCGCTATGGCGACGAATTGTGGTGGCGCGAGAAACGGCCCGAGCTGGTGATGGGGCCGGGCAGCTGGGGCTGGGTCGAGCGTGCCTACGCCTCGCGCCGCGTGCTCGATGCCTCGGGGGCGATGGAGGCGGTGAAGGTTCCGGTGCTGCTTATCTCAACCTCGAACGACAAGCTCGTCAGCCACGACGCGGTCGTCCGCGCGGCGGAACGCCTGCCGCACGGAGAACTGCTCGCCTTCGGGAAGGAGGCGCGGCACGAAATCCTGCGCGAGGTCGATCCCGTGCGCGACCGGGCAATGGCGTCGATCGCCGATTTCCTCGACCGGACCGCCCCGCCGCGATCTGCATGAGCGGTTTCGACTTCGCCATCGTGGGCGCTGGGATGGCCGGGGCCAGTCTGGCTGCGGAACTCGGTCAGCACGCCTCGGTGCTGCTGCTCGAGGCGGAGGATCGGCCGGGCTATCATGCCACCGGACGGTCGGCCGCCTTCTGGGAGGAATGCTATGGTGGGCCAGAGATCGTCCCGCTCACGCTGGCATCGGGTCCCTATCTGCGCGAGCACGGGTTCCTCAAACAGCGCGGCGCGCTTTATATCGGGCGCGATGAGGACGCGCCGCTGCTCGACGCGTTTCTCCAGCGCTTCTCCGGCACGGGTGCGACCATCGAGCGGCTCGACCGGGAAGCTCTGGTTGCAAAGGCTCCGGACCTGCAAGCGCATTGGAACGATGCGATATGGGAACCGGCATGTTCCGATATCGATGTTGCGAGTCTGCACACGCACTATTTGGCGCTCGCACGAGAACGTGGCGTCCGGCTGGAAACTCGCGCGCGTCTGACCGCCGCAGCGAGGCACGATGACGGCTGGGCCTTGCGGACCGAACGCGGCGAGACCTTCACCGCGAACACACTGGTCAACGCCGCCGGGGCGTGGGCGAACGAACTCGCCGTTCTCGCGGGTGCCCGACCGCTGGGCATAGAGCCTCTGCGGCGGACGGTGGTCCAGCTGCGCACCGATCCTGCGCCGCCCTCCGATCTGCCGCTGGTGCTGGATATTGCCGGGGGGTTCTATTTCAAGCCCGAGGCGGGTCGGTTGTGGCTCAGCCCCAATGACGAAGTGCCCAGCGAGCCCTGCGACGCCGCGCCGGAGGAACTGGCGGTGGCCGAAGCGATCGAGCGGCTGTCGCAGGTGATCGACTGGCGGGTCGAGGCGGTGGAGCATCGCTGGGCAGGTCTGCGCAGCTTCGCGCCCGATCGGCTTCCCGTCTACGGTTTCGATCCGCAGGTCGAAGGATTTGCGTGGTTTGCGGGGCAGGGCGGCTACGGCATCCAGACCGCGCCCGCCGCGGCGCGGCTGACGGCACAATTGCTGCTCGGGCTCGATCGGGACGCGATGACGCAAGGCCTCGACGCCACGCTCTATGCTCCGGCCCGGTTTACCTAGGCCCGAGAGCCGAAGCTTGCCCTAGCGCGCGGCGGCGATTCGTTCGGCTTCGTCGCTGGCGAGCTGATCCACGCGGTCGTTCTCCGGATGGCCCGAGTGTCCCTTGACCCAGTGCCAGGTCACCTTGTGGCGCGCGGTTTGCGCGATCAGCTCGTGCCACAGGTCCTCATTGCGCACCGGCTTCTTGCTGGCGTTGATCCAGCCGCGCTTCTGCCAGCCCGCGACCCACTTGGTGATGCCGTCGATCAGATATTTGCTGTCGGAATAGATATCGACCTCGCATGGCTCGATCAGCGCGCTCAGGCCCTTGATCGCCGCCATCATTTCCATGCGATTGTTGGTGGTGGCGGGGTCGGCGCCGGACAATTCCTTCTCGTGCGGGCCAAGCCGCAGCAGCGCCCCCCAGCCGCCGGGGCCGGGATTGCCCTTGCAGGCACCATCGGTGAACAGTTCGACGCGTCTCATGCGGAAATTCCCTAGCGTGGGCGCGGGCTTACGCGAAGGCCCGATACCCATGCTCGGCGTAATATTTCCAGCGGCGGGCAAAATCCATCGGATCCTTGCGGGTGACCAAAGCGTCGGCGGGGGTATCGAGCCAGTCCTGCGCGCGACTGGCGGTGAAGCGCAGGCAGGCTCCTTGCGCCAGCAGCGGCATCGCATCGCGTTCGCCAGGCTCGAGCGGGCGGACCGACTCATAGCCGGAGACGAGCGCCTTTCCGACCTCGTCCGCGAATTTCGTGCCGCTGCGGTCGAAGCACCAGGCGGCATGGGTCACCGCGAGATCGTAAGCCATCATGTCGTTGCAGGCGAAATAGAAGTCGATCAGCCCGGTCACCCGCTCGCCCAGCATGAGGACGTTGTCGGGGAAAAGATCGGAGTGGATGATCGATCGCGGAAGCTTGTCCGGCCAGCGCGCGACCACTTCTCGCCCCGCGTCCAGCCGTTGCGGCAGGTCCGGGTCGATTCCCGCCAGTCCCGCTCCGCCGCAGCGTTCTAGGATCGCCAGACAGGCGTGCACATCCAGATCGTTCGCGCGGCGGCCCTCGTAATCCGCGGCCGCGCGATGCACCCGCGCGAGCGCCGCGCCGACCGCATGGGCCTGCGCAGGAGACGGCGTGTCGGGCGAGATGCCAGGAAGATACTCGATCAGCGCGAGCGCCTTGCCATCGAGCGTAGGGGACGCAGATCCTTCGCGATCGTGGATCGTCGCCGGAACGGCGCAGCCCTTCGCGGCAAGATGGTCGAGCAGGCCGAGGAAGAAGGGCAGTTCGGCAGGATCGGTGCGCTTTTCGTACATCGTCAGGATGAAACGCGCGCCGGTTCCATTCGCGCCGCTGGTTTCGACCAGCCAATTGCTGTTGGACACCCCCTCGGCGATGCCCTTGGCCGAGATCAGTTCGCCGACATCATAGGCGGCGATCAGCGCGGCGAGATCTTCCGAAGCGAGATGGGTGTAGACCGCCAATTGGGCAGGTCAGTCCGGGTCGGTCAGCTGCCGCGGGAGCTTGAAGACCATCTTCTCCTCCGCCGCCGCGATGGTCTGCTCGTGGACGTTGCGCCATTGCGAAATGCGTTCCACGACTTCGCGAACGAGTATTTCCGGTGCGGAGGCCCCTGCGGTCAGCCCGAGCGTGCCCACTCCGTCGAGCCATTCGGGTTCGATTTCGTCGGCGCGCTGGATCAACCGCGAATTGGCGCCCAGCCTTTCGGCGACCTCGACCAAACGAAGCGAGTTCGAGGAATTGGGCGAGCCGATCACCAGCACCAGATCGCTGGCGGGGGCGATCCGCTTGACCGCCGCCTGGCGGTTGCTGGTGGCGTAGCAGATATCTTCCGCCTTTGGCCCCTGGATCTGCGGGTAGCGTGCTTCCAGCGCGGCGATGATATCGGCGGTGTCGTCGACCGAGAGCGTAGTCTGCGTCAGGTAGGAAAGCTGGTCCTCGGTGGTGAAAGGCAGCCTTGCGATGTCCTCCACGCCTTCGACCAGGGTCATCTGGCCCTCGGGCACCTGACCCATCGTCCCGATGACCTCGGGATGGCCGGAATGGCCGATAAACAGGATGTGGCGCTTCTTCTCGAGCTGGCGCTCGGCCTGGCGATGCACCTTGCTGACCAGCGGGCAGGTCGCATCGACATAGAGCAGCTTGCGCCGTTCCGCCTCGGCGGGAACCGACTTGGGAACGCCATGCGCGCTGAACACCACCGGCATGTCGTCGGGGACTTCGTCGAGTTCCTCCACGAAGATGGCACCCTTGGCCTTGAGGCCTTCGACGACATAGCGGTTGTGGACGATTTCGTGCCGGACATAGACCGGGGCACCGTATTTCTCGAGCGCTCGCTCGACGATTTCGATGGCGCGGTCGACGCCGGCGCAGAAGCCGCGCGGGGCGGCGATGAGCAGCGTGAGCGTCGGCTTGAGGCCCGCTGGTTGCAAGGGAGCATTCATAAGCCTCCCCCTAGCGCTTTGCGCGCGCCCTCGCTAGGGGATGCGACCATAGGAATTCGAGGGATACGACACGCATGACTTTCCGCTTCCGCCAGCTCCCCGCGATCGCCCTCGGTCTCGGCCTCGCCGCTTGCGCCAGTGAAGGCGATCTCGTGGTCGATCAGGGCGTCGGCATCACCGCCGTGCGAAGCGTCTGCCCCGCGGTCGGCGTGCCCGATTACACCGGCGACGTGACCGTGTTCCGCGATCCGCAATCGCGGCTGGCGAGCGACATCGATGTGACGGCAACGATCACCAATGTCCGCGCCACCTGCAACGAGACCGGCGACCGGATCTATTCCGAAGCCAGTTTCGACGTCCAGGCACGCCGCAGCGACACGCGCGGCGCGCGTCAGGTGACGCTGCCCTATTTCTCTACTGTCTTGCGGGGCGGTAGTGCGGTGGTGACCAAACGGGTCGGCACGGTGACTTTCGCATTTGCCGACGGTGAAGGCCGGGCGAGCGCTCGCGCCACCGCCGGTGCCTATGTCGATCGCGCCGAAGCGACCCTGCCCGCCGATATCCGCGAGCAGATCACCCGTCGGCGCAAGGCAGGCGATCCCGATGCCGCGCTCGATCCGCTTGCCGATCCGACGGTCCGCGCCGCGATCGAGCGTGCCACTTTCGAGCTGCTGGTCGGCTTCCAGCTGACCGAAGCGCAGCTCGCCTACAACGCGACCCGCTAAAACCGCATGGCGCCGCCGCTTCGGCAGCGTCATCGCATCCCACGGTTCGATCCGTACGCGTTCCCCGCGGGCGCGCAGCATGGCTGAGACATGACCGACACGCAGACCCTTCACGCCCATTATGCCGCCAAGATCGACGCGGTTCTCAACGCGCTCGAGATGGAAGGCGACCTGCCGCCCGATTGCGACCGCGGCAATGTGGCGGTCGAACCGCCGCGCGATCCGGCACATGGCGATCTGGCAACCAACGCCGCGATGGTGCTGGCCAAGCAGGCGAAGAGCAATCCGCGCGCGCTGGCGGACAAGATCGTCGCGCATCTGGCTCGCGATCCGGAAATCACCGCGCTCGATATCGCCGGTCCGGGGTTTATCAACATCCGTCTGACGCAGGATGTCTGGCTGCGCGAACTGGCGACCATCGCCGCATTGGGCGACGACTACGGGCGTTCGGCGAAGGGGCGGGGCACCCGCGTCAATGTGGAATTCGTCTCGGCCAACCCGACCGGGCCGATGCATATGGGCCATTGCCGCGGCGCGGTGGTGGGCGATGCGCTGTGCGATCTGCTCGCATTCGCCGGTCACGACGTGATCCGCGAATATTACGTCAACGATGCCGGCGGCCAGGTCGATGTGCTCGCCCGTTCGGCGCATCTGCGTTATCGTGAGGCACTGGGGCAGGACATCGGGAGCATTCCCGAGGGGCTCTACCCCGGCGAGTACCTCAAACCCGTCGGCGAGCATCTGGCCGGTGAATATGGCGATCGCTACCTCGACGCCCCCGAAGCGGAATGGCTGGCGCAATTCCGCGCGGCGTCGGTGGCGGCGATGATGGAGATGATCCGCGCCGATCTCGCCAAGCTGGGCATCCAGCACGACGTTTTTTCATCGGAAGCCGCGCTGCAGGCGGCGGGCAAGCCCGAGGAGGCCGAGGCATGGCTGCGTGCGCAGGACCTCGTCTATGACGGCGAGCTGGAAGCCCCCAAGGGCAAGGCTCCGCCCGAGGACTGGGAACCGGTCGAACTGCCGCTGTTCCGCTCGACCGCGTTCGGCGACGATCAGGACCGCCCGATCCGCAAGTCGGACGGTAAGTGGACCTATTTCGGCGCCGATCTGGCCTATCATTTCCAGAAGGCCGAAACCGCCGATGCGCTGATCGACATCTGGGGCGCGGATCATGCCGGCACGGTCAAGCGGATCACCGCCGCAGTGGCGGCGCTGACCAAGGGCGCGGGGCGCGATGTGCCCTTCGACGTCAAACTGGTCCAGATGGTCAAGCTGATGCGCGGCGGCGAGCCGGTGAAGATGTCCAAGCGCAGCGGCAATTTCATCACCATCGCCGATGTGGTCGAGGAAGTGGGCAAGGACGTGGTCCGCTTCACCATGCTGACCCGCAAGCCCGACGCGCAGATGGAGTTCGACTTCGCCAAGGTGGTCGAGGCATCGAAGGACAATCCCGTCTTCTACGTGCAGTATGCCCATGCGCGGATCCATTCGACGCTGCGCAAGGCGGCGGAACAGGGTCTGGCGCCGTCCTGTGATGGGCTGCAATTGCTGGGCGAGACGGATCTGACCTTGATCCGCGAGGCGGCGCAGTTCCCGCGGATGGTCGAAGCCGCCGCGCAGGCGCGCGAACCGCACCGGATCGCCTTCTATCTCAACGATCTCGCCAGTGCCTTCCACAGCTTCTGGAACGCGGGTAATGACGATTCCTCGCTGCGGATGATCCAGTCCGACAATGAGACACTGAGCGCCGCGCGGCTGTTCCTGGCCACGCAAGTGGCGCAGGTGATTCGCAACGGTCTCGCCATATTGGGCGTCGAAGCCGTCGAGGAAATGTGAGGAACGTCGGGTGACTGCGGGCGAGGACGGACATACGCAAACCTATCCGGGCGAAGAGCTCGATCTGGGCCAGGATGGCGAAAGCCTGCCCTGGCTCGAATCGGTCGATGACGAGGACGGGCACGAGCAGGGCTTCGACACCACCAGGCTGATCGGAATCGGCCTGTTGATGATCGTTGCGTTGGGGCTGATCGTCGGCGGGATATGGTGGTTCACCAACCGTGCGACGGGCGGCGGGCCGGAACCCGATGGCTCGCTGATCGAAGCACCGGCCGAACCCTATCGCGTTCGGCCCGATGACGAGGGCGGCAAGACCTTCGCGGGGACCGGCGACACCAGCTTCGCGGTGGGCGAGGGCCAGACCCGCGAGGGCCGGCTGGCCACGGCGCCACCCGAGCCAGAAGCGGACGCGACGGACGAGGCTCCGAGCGAACCGGCGCCGGCGCGCTCCGCGGCGCTCCCTGCGGGCACCGCAGTGCAGGTCGGCGCCTATTCCAGCCGCGCGGATGCCGAGAGCGGCTGGAGCACGCTGATCCGGCAGACCGAAGTCCTCTCGGGCGTCGATTATCGCATCGTCGAAGGGCGCGCCGATATCGGCACCGTCTTCCGCCTCCAGGCCGCAGCGGGCGATTCCGCGAATGCGCGGCGGATGTGCCAGGCGCTCAAGGGTGACGGGCTGCCCTGCACGGTCAAATAGACGGGCGGGGGCGGGGGACCGACTCCTCCGTGTCGATTTCCACATGCGGATCGAGGGCTCGCTTGCGAAAGCAACGGGAAGCTGCGATTCCAGCGCGATGACACCTGCGATTTTCGGCATCGGCGGCCCCAGCCTGACGGACGACGAGCGCGCCTTCTTCGCCGAGGCCGATCCGGTGGGCTACATCCTGTTCCGACGCAATTGCGAAACGCGCGCCCAATTGCGTACGCTGACCGACGAGCTGCGTGCCATCCAGGGCCGCGACAAGCTCTTTATCGGCATCGATCAGGAAGGCGGGCGGGTCGCGCGGATGAAGCCGCCCGAATGGAGCGCCTTCCCGCCCGGCGCGGTGTTCGATCGGCTCTACCGGATCGCCCCCGCCACCGCCATCGAGGCGGCGCAGATCAATG